>Ga0247842_10000209_pt1 | contig 133286 bp, 141 predicted proteins | sample LaCruzMarch2015__3_FD_192411 | JGI IMG/M metagenome (GOLD analysis project Ga0247842, IMG submission 192411) | Freshwater microbial communities from meromictic Lake La Cruz, Castile-La Mancha, Spain - LaCruzMarch2015_19m | ecosystem: Environmental > Aquatic > Freshwater > Lake | place: Spain... | reverse complement strand
AAATTTTTTCCCGATGGTTAAGTTTGCTGTTTCAGGAGTTGCTACAGGTCCATTGGATCGGCATTTATTGCTGCACCCTTCACAGCCTCCGTGCTTCTCAAGTTTGATTTTGTAATATTCCCTCATGATCCCCCCTTAACTGGATGATGCGCGCAGATAAAGATTTTAAATCCATCAAACATTGCCGGCTTTACCTCCGCGATTGGTTTGAGTGTGTTCTTATCGGTTATGTTCTTACCACAGAGCGGGCATTCTCCGGATAATGCCCGGTTGATAATAATCTCTTCGTTTTTCATGCTACCTTCCCTATGCCGCTGGTTAAACTGGCCAAGCGATCTTTTCCTTCCCGAACCTCCGCGATGAGTTCGCGCTCCGCCTCCGCAAAGGAACTGCCGTTGCTTCCCGGGTAGCGCTTACGCAAATACTGATCTACCTTCCACCAAAGGGTTTGCGGAATTTCCTGCATAAGTTTTTTAATCATCGGCTTGGTTGCGATCTTCCCAAGACGGTCTTCGAGCATTTTGTCAGTGATTATAAACTTATCTGGGCCAGATCCGGCTGGTGCTTCCGGCTTATTCCGACTGAGCCAATTAACTGCAAAGCGTTTGATATTTTTCTTTTCTTTGTCCGGATTAGATACTAACCAAGCCTTCATTTTTTCAAATTCTGTGGTTAGGTTAATTTTTGGATAGGCTGCTTGCAGGGTTTTAAACCACTTGGGTTCTATAGAAGAAAAGAATTTTTCAACAGCAGTGGTATAGTTTTTACTTTCTCTTTTACTTTTGTCTTTACTTTCTCTTTTACTTTTGTCTTTACTTTCTCTTTTACTTTTACTTTCAGTCAATACGTCGTTCGTACGCTGTTCATCCGCTGTACTTTCACTGTATATACGGCGTACTAACGGTGTATATACTTCGTTAAAACGCTGTTCCCACGCCTTGATTACCTCTTCTGGTGGTGGGGGGAAATCGCTTTTATCTGAGATGTTTCCGACAATTTTGGAGTACTTGCTTACCTTGGGAACCAGTACATAATCGAGTCCTTCAACCTGGTAAACTATGATTAAACCTCTGTCTGCCAGTACATCCCGGACTTTACGTACCTCATCGATTGTTACTTCCGGGTGATGCGGGTAAAAATCCTCACGCAACGATCCCGGGGAACCATTAAAAAATCCACAATTATCCCTATGGGTAAGGAATCCGATCCACATCGGCCAGACAATGAACCCCTTAAGGATATCTCCGTAAGAATTACCCAACTCCAGGACCGCTTCGGAAAGTGCTTTGTTCCGGTGCGTTTTCCATGAAACCGGGCGTGTGATACAATTTCTGATTGGCATAATAATACCTCCTCTAAAAATCAGACAAACGTCAATTGACCGGTAGTCTCCGGCTTGAAAACAATTAAACTTGCTTTGTACTGTCGTTCTTCTAAAAATCTATTCCTTGCTTTTTTCTGGGCCCGAAAAGTCTTTAACATATCAAAGAGCTCATCCTTAAAAGACTTAAGGTAGCTTTCTTCTTCCTGTACTGTCTCCGGAAGGTAATAACCCGCGCGGGTCCGAGATAAGGCGTTATTGACACGGTTGTTGCCTTTGCTTGAGCCAATCAGGACCCCTTCGATCCTAAGTTGCCTGATTACCCCGGCTACGGTGCGCCACTCCGTATGGAACTCCTGTGCGATGGTCTTGCCTGTCTTGGCGTTAGCGGCGCCACGGCCATAGAAGTTAAGGTATTCGTGGATCTGGGATTTTAAATCCATATCAGGCATCCTGCTCCTCCGTTTCTTGATCGTGCCGGCAGTATATGTAGGCGAATAGTAAAAGTGCGGGAATGAAAGGGATGAGTAATAAACGGTAAGATATTTTTACTTGTCCTATATATTCTATCTTGATTGGACGTTGAGGTGATGTAGGTTTTTTAGTTTTGGTTTGATCTGTGTTTACAATCATATTGACTTGGCCAGCCTGATATAACCTAGTAAGTTTTTAGGTTTATTTTTATAAGTAATTCTTTTAACTTTAGAAGGAAATGCTCCGGTGTTGCCTTCGATGGTAACGATAGATTCTCCGGATACCTTTTCTACTATCCCGACATGACCCGCGCCGTGGCCCCTGGAGAAGACGATTAGATCACCGGGTTTTGGGTTATGCACTTTCTTGCCCATACTTAGGTAATCTCTGGCCCTTAACGTATAAGGACAACCACCTCCGGACTGTTTAATGCAGTAACTGACGAATCCTGCGCACCAGGGTAAATTTTCTCTTCCTTGTAGGTACCGTTTGATGTCTACTCCGCGATTATCTCCGAAGGTTTCTCCGTGGCCTATTTCTAATCTGGCGATGCTTAGGATATCTGCTCTGGCTGGAGTAACCGCACATGATGACAAGCACACACAACATAAAAGCGTTAGGCTTATGATTAGAGAAGCCCAATAATAAAAACGCATTATTGATTTTTCTCTTTCCGCTTCGATGTCCTTAAACTCAAAATGGATTTCCATGTTATTTCCCTCCCAACAAAAAGGCCCCCGTGCCTGGCGAGGCGACGACAAAAAATCCCACTTGCGCTTTCGCACTCATGGGCATCTGTCTTTTACGGGAGCCTATTGTTAGTAATTCTATTTCCCTCGCCAGGACTTTTTTCATAATCAACCCCTCATAAACAAAAAAAGCCCAAGGCGGTTTCCACAACCATCTTGGGTCTAATAGAATTATTTAACTTCTTATTCACTTCTTATGCCATTTCTACCTCATATTTTTACCTCACTTTCGTTTAACAATCTATCAAGTTAGATTTTCATCTTGACAATGCCGGAATTTCAAGTATACTTAATAAACTTAAAGAATAAATCTAAAGGAGTATTCAATATGCTTAGAAAATGCGTAATCTGTAAAAAAGGCGCTTTGCAAGGAAAATTATTAGCCAGAAAAGGTCAATATAAATCTAAAGGCGGCACAGGCTCAAAGATCGCCCGCTGGAGTAAGCGTAAATTTTTCCCAAATCTGCAAAAGGTAAAGATTCTAGTTGATGGTACAGCGCATCGGGTATTTATCTGCGCCAAATGCATCAAAAAGGGCGATTTCAAAAAAGCCGCCCCCAGAAAACTTCAAATTCCTATTTAAAAAATATATCCTTGGCTTCTAAGATCATCGATTCCTCCTGGCGCCAGTTGTCTATTTTAGGGGTATATACCAAATCAAAAGAATCTGCCTGCAATAAACTCTCTCTTAAGCCGCTCATCCCAAAAGCAATTACTTGAAAAGTATCCTTTCCATCCGTTGCCCAGAATTTCAAAGTCCCGCGGTTTAAAAGCTGCACTCCTCCTTTAAGCTTTAACATGCGGGTATAAAACAAAGGCTCTGGATTGGCCATGCCAAATGGTTCCAACAACTCTAATTCTTTAATCAGCGATTCATTTAAATCACCTAAAACTAACTGGGCGTCAATATCCTTGCTCGGAAGCAAATCCTCTAAAGTTAACCGGTCGCTGGCCAGCTTATTAATACTCTTTCTGAATTCATCGATATTATCTTTAGTAATTAACAGCCCAGCAGCATGGGCATGGCCGCCAAAACTATCTAAGAGCTCTTTTGAATCCATCAACGCGTCAAAAAGATGAAAATTTTTAATTGAACGCGCCGACCCCTTACACAAATCTTCTTTTATCGAAATCACAATTGCCGGCCGGTAGAACCTATCCGCCAGCTTTGAGGCGACAATCCCTAAAACACCCTGATGCCAATCTTCTTTAGCAATCACAATGACTTTATGCTCTTTAAAATTTATCTGCTGATTAATCAGCTCCTGTGCTTCCTCCAAAATTTTACTTTCAATTTTCTGGCGCTGGCGGTTAAACTTCTCAAGCTCTTTAGCCAAAGCTTGCGCGTCTTGAGCGCTCTGACACATCAAGAGCTTCAATGATACCTCCGCGTAATCCATGCGGCCGGGGGCATTTAACCTGGGGGCAATAATAAAAGAAACATAGGTAGAATTAAATTTTTTATTTTCAATTCCCGCGTTTTCAATGATCGCGCGCAGGCCCAATCTTTTGGTTTGCGGTAACTTGAGCAAGCCTTCTTTGGCAATAATCCTGTTTTCACCGGTTAAAGGCACACTGTCAGCGATAGTGCCTAAAGCAACTAAATCCAGGTCATCAATTAATAAAGAACCGGTTATGGCTTGAGCGAATTTATAAGCAACTCCTACCCCGGCCAATTCCCTGTAAGGATAACCTGAATGTTTCGTTTTAGGATTAATGATGCTGGAAGCCGCGGGAAGATTAGAATCCTGCGGCTCATGATGATCCGTAACAATCACATCAATATTCACTTGGCGCAGAGCTTCTATTTCTTTATGGTTGGCGATACCGCAATCAGCGGTCACCATAAGTTTTACCTGATTTTCCCTGGCAAACCGGACAATCTCCTGGTTTAAACCGTAACCTTCATTAATCCGATGCGGAATGTGGTGTAATACTTCCAGGCCCATACCCATAAGCGTATTTTTAAGTAAAACCGTGCTGGTTATTCCATCCACATCATAGTCGCCAAAGACCATCACCTTCTCTTTATTCTCTTGCGCTTTCCTAACCAGGCTGATGGCGCCAGGCATATCCGAAAACAACTGCGGGCTGAACAAATCGCTGATTGCGCTTTTAAGATATTTTTGGGCGGCGGCAACTGTAGTTATTTTGCGGTTAATCAGAACCTGGGCCAATACTTTAGAGATGCCTAATTCTTTAGAAAACAGGTTTTGTAAAGAAATATTAGGAGTGGCTAATCTTAGGATGGAATGGCTGGACATTTACATCTTCTCTGGTTGGCTGATACCTAACAGCTCTAAACCGCAAGCTAAAACAATTTTTACTCCTTGAATCAAAGCCAGCCTGGCGCAAGTTAGGGCCTTATCCTGATCCAGAACCCGGTGTAAATTGTAAAATTTATGGAAACTTTCAGCCAGCTCCTGCAGATACACCGTAAGCATATACGGGTCGCAAGTAGCCCGGCAGATGTTTAAAATAGTATCAAACTCCAGTAATTTTTTGATCAGATTTAACTCTTCTTTTTCTTTAAGCACGGTAAGGTCTAAATCATCTTGGGCTTGCTCCGAACTGCCGCGCAATATACTGCAAATCCGCGCGTGGGCATACTGCACATAAAATACGGGGTTTTCCGCGCTTTGTTTTTTAGCAATCTCCAAATCAAAATCCAAATGGCTGGATGTCCGGCGCATTAAGAAGAAGAACCTGGCGGCATCCGCGCCTACTTCATTTAAAACCTCCCGCAAAGTTATATATTGTCCGCGCCGCGTGGACATTTGAATCTCTTGGCCATCCCTAAAAATAGTTGCTAATTGGACAATAACTACAGATAAATCAAGCTTACTATGCCCAAGAGCCTCAATAGAAGCCTTAATCCGATTGATGTAACCATGATGATCCGGGCCCCAAAGATTAATCAACCAACTAAACCCGCGGTTAAATTTATCCTCGTGATAGGCAATGTCCGGAGCTAAATACGTTTGGCTGCCGTCACTTTTAACAATCACCCGGTCTTTATCATCGCCAAAAGCTGATGATTTAAACCAAAGCGCTCCATCCTGTTCATACAAGAATCCTTTTTCTTTTAACCGGCTAAAGGCTTGCTCGATTTTTCCACTTTTAGCTAACTGTTTTTGCGAATACCAGCAGTCAAAATTAACCCCAAAATCAATCAACTCCTGTTTAATAATCTTTAAAATATAGTCCGCGGCAAAATTTCCCAAATCTATATCTTTAATCTTTTGAGTATCCGCGAGCCTGGCGATATCATAAATATAATCACCCTGATAATAATTCTGGGGGAATTCTAAATTTTGGCCTTTTAATTCTTTAAGCCGTAAATCCACGGAGGAGCCAAGAATATTAATCTGATTGCCCTCATCATTAAGATAATATTCCCGGCTAACTTTAAAACCAATAAAAGATAAAACATTCCCCAGGCAATCACCCACCACAGCCTGGCGCGCGTGGGCCACGGATAAAGAACCAGTAGGGTTAGCGCTCACAAATTCAATTAATACTTTCCTGTCCCCTCCGGCATTACTGCTTAACGCAACTTTACCCTGAGTAAGAATTATTTTAAGCTTTTCATAAAAATAATTCGCATTAAGATAAAAGTTTATAAACCCAACCCCTTCCACTTTTACCTGGGTAATTAAATCTTTTAACTCTGATTTTGTTATTTCTTTCTGGATGGAGGCGGCTAATTCCGCGGCAACCGCTTGGGGCGGCCGTTTTAGCAATTTACTTAATTTTAAGGCAACATTAGTGCTAAAATCACCGAAACGATTATCAGTAGGAAACTCAAGAGAAATTTTTTCGGGGTAATTCGCCAGCCAGCTTAAATTCGTTAAGCAGCGCGTAACTAAGGCGGCCAGCTCTTCTTGAATATCATTGGGCATTTTAAATTTACGGTTGGTGCAAATTGGGTAAGCTTAACACTTGGGGGCAATAACCCTTACTCTTTTGGCATCAGACCAAAGCCCCTCTAAAGAATAAAACTCTCTCACCGGTTTATAGAACGCGTGCGCGATTACGCAAACGTAATCCAGGGCTATCCAACCTGATTCATCGTTCAGAGAAACCTTAGAGAGAGATTTTATCTTTTGTATTTCCAGATCATCCTGAATTGCCCGGGCAATCGCGGCAGCTTGCCTTAAAGAATTGCCGCTGGCAATCACGAAATAATCGCAAAACCCGGCTGTCTTGGAAACATCCAAAATAATAACCTGTTCGGCTTTAATAGATTTAGCAACCCAGGCAATGCGCTGCGCTAATTGTTTCGAGTTTATTTTTTTACTCCTCATTTTTCCCCAGCCTCCGGCGCTTGGGGAAAAATGACCCCGAGCTCCCGCGAGGGAGAGGTTATTTTACAAACACAACACCGGCGCAATTCCGCTTAGCGTCGGGTGCCTCACTTACTTAGCTTTTCCTAGAATCTTGTACATCCCGGTACCGCAGTCAGGGCATTTACCTTTCATCGCGGCGCGGCCGTTTTTCATGGTAACCTGCTGCTCATCCTTCATTACTTTCTTCCCCTTACATTTCACGCAATATCCTGTTTCTGCCATTTGTTTCCTCCTTTTTATGCTGCACGCATGAACACATTAAACTAATTTTAACATAGGAAAATTTTGATGTCAAATTATTAATGTCTTCCTTTCATAGAATGTTTTTCTTCTATTTCACCGACAATCTCTTCCAGCAAATCCTCCAAAGTAACTAATCCTAAAGCTAACTTATTCTTATCCACAATAATGGCAATCTGCGTCTTCTCAGCTTGGAACTTCCTGAGCAACTCGCTCACCCGCATTGAGCCGGAAACAAAACAAGCCCCGTGGAGCAGGTCTGACAATAGAAATAAACCCTTTTCACGCAAAATATACAAAAGATCGCGGGCATAAACGATACCCACAATATTATCCTTACTTGCGCTATATACCGGAAGCCGGGCATGCCCTTCTTCCACAAAGATATTCAGCAGATCATCGGAATTAATATTAATGTTTACCGCGATGATTTCATTCTTAGGAACCATAACATCAGTAAGTTTAGTATCTCCGAATTCAAAGATCCGGTGGAGCATCTTGCGCTCCTCTTCGCTTAAAACCCCTTCTTCCTGCCCCATCTCAATCATGGTTTTTAATTCCTCTACCGTAATCAGAGGAGACCTCTTAACTGAATCCATCCTAAATATTTTTAAAATAAAATTACTGATCCCGATAAAGAATACGATAAAGGGCTTTAAAATTATAAGCACCACCTCCATCAATGGCGCGGTAAACAAAGAAACCTTTTCCGCATGCTTAGCGGAAAGTATTTTAGGAGTTACTTCGCAGAAAATAAGTAAAAATAAAGTCGTGGCAAAAGTAGAAACCACTACTCCCCAACGATACCCATAAACCTGGACGAATATCCCGGTGACAATCGAGGAAACAGCAATATTCACCAGATTGTTACCGATAAGTATGGCCGCGATCACCTTATCCAATTTAGCCGTTAACCGTTGGACGCTCTGGGCGCGCTTGATACCCTGCTGCAGCATATGGCGCAGCCGGATCTTGCTTAATCCGATAATCGCCGTCTCCGATGCCGAAAAGAAAAAAGAAATTACCGCCAAAATTAATAATATTAAAAAGATAATCATTTTTAACCTAAGTTTAGTTTACCATAAATCTGCTTTTCGCTTTTCTCTAGCGGCCCGATAAGAGAAAGGTTGATTATTTTATTCTCGAATACTTGCCTGGCCACTATTTTTACATCCTCCGGAGAAACCTGATTTACTTCTTTAATAATCTGCTCTAAAGAATACACTTCATCTAAACAGGCAACACTCTCTCCCATCCAGAGCATATATTCCATAGTATCCTCTAACGCCAAACTCAACTGCCCCAGGTAAAACTCTTTTGCCCGTTTAAATTCATCTTTAGTCACATAAGATTTTTTAGTCCTGCCCAACTCCTGGAAAATTAACTCCAGGCAATCCGGTACTTTACGGTTATCAATCCCGGCGTGCACCAAGAATACTCCGGTATCATGATAACGTTTCAAGCCCGTGCCAATCTCATAAGCTAACCCTCTTTTTTCCCGGACTTGGTTAAAAAGCCGGCTGGACATATTCGCGCCTAAAATTATATGCAAAATTGCCTGAGCATGTTTTAAAGGGTGATCGCGCTTCAAGGCATAGAAACCTAAAGCCATATGAGTCTGCTCAGTATCTTTATGAAAAATCTTTAGCTGCGGATGATCCTGGCGCTGTTGAGCTTTAAGAAAAACATTTAACTTCGCGCTCTTAAGCGGTGAAAAAATACTCGAAGCTTTTTTTACCAAAAAATCATTATCCAATAATCCCGCGGCGCTGATTACAATATTAGCCGGAGTATAATGATTGGCTTGGAAAGATTTTAAAACATTCCGGTTAATTTTATTTACGGTTTCCACTGTCCCAATTACCGGTGACCCCAAAGCTTGCCGCGGCCAAAGCAGTTCATCCAGCAACTCATAAACATAACTTTGGGGAAGATCCCGGTACATCTTTAATTCTTCCAAAACCACGGCCTTCTCTTTTTCGATATCCGCGGGCTTCAGGCAGGGATTAATTACCATGTCCGATAAAATATCTAAAGCGCATGCCAAATAACGATGAGGAATCTTAACCAAATAACAAGTGTGCTCTTCAGAAGTAAAACCGTTTAACGCGCCGCCTACTCCTTCAATGGATTCCTTGATCGCGCGGCAGGAGTATTTTTTACTGCCCTTAAAAAGCAAATGCTCCAGAAAATGCGAAATACCTTTTTGCGCCTCTACCTCATAACGGCTGCCGATATTAATCCAGATCCCTAAAGATACGGATTGCACACTGCTTGAACGCTTAGTGATTATTCTTAAACCATTATTCAACTTTTGTCTTTTATACATTACTGAGCCTCCGGTAAATAATGGGCACATTGGAAGCCCGAATTTAGGCCGGATGCAAGGCGCGACGACGAAGGCGTAGTCGCAGTACTACGCCGAGGAGGAGCAACGCCGCAGACGGCCGAAAGGCGGGCTTCCCCCTCATTTAAAGCTATGGGCTGGCTGATTTTAGGCTGCGACTGCGTCACTCGTCCTTGGCGTAGTGCAAGACTACGCCGGCGTCCTCGTTCCTTGTCTCGCTCAAAAATCAGCTCAGCCAATGTGCTCATTATTCACCGGAGGTTCAGTCTTTCTACAAAGCTGCTTACTCTTTGTACTAAATTACGGTTGCCGATATTTTCTTTGATCTTAGCGATAATCGCGCTGCCAATAATTACTCCGTCAGAAATCTTGCGCACTTGCCTAACTTGCCGAGCGTTGGAAATACCAAATCCCACGCAAACCGGCTTAGTGGTTAATTTTTTAACCGCGGCCAGCTTGGTTTTTAAATCCGCGGCTAAACTCTTGCGGCTGCCGGTTACCCCGGTCAAAGAAACATAATAAATAAAACCACGGGCAACTTTTAATATGGCCCTAATCCGCGCCGCAGAGCTGGTCGGGCTAATGAAACAAATATTAACTAAGCCTTTTTGATTAGCATAACGGTTAAACTCTCTGGCTTCTTCGTATGGCAAATCCGGAATAATTATTCCATCCACTCCGGCAGCCACAGCTTTATTCACAAAATTTTTCTCTCCAAAACAAAAAACCGGGTTGTAATAAGTCATCAGGCATATCGGCAGGCTGGTATGCCTGCGCAATTGCCTTACTAAATCTAAAATCCTTACCAGGTTGGTTCCTTGGCTTAAAGAATACCCTGAAGCTTCCTGAATTATTGGCCCATCAGCCAAAGGATCAGAAAAAGGCACGCCCAGCTCAATTATATCTACTCCACTCTTCTCCAGTGTAATGACCAGCCTGGCGGTTGTAGATAAATCCGGATAACCTGCGGTAATAAAAGCAATAAACGCTTTTTTATTTTGGTTTTTTAGTTGAATAAATTTTTTATCAATGCGATTCATGTAAATCCTTATCTCCTCTTCCGGAAAGGCAGAGAATAACTAAAGCCTCCTTTTTAATCGACCTTTTGGCTTTTTTTAGATAGGCAATCGCGTGCGCGGATTCTAATGCCGGGATAATTCCTTCAACCAAAGATAATAATTTAAATCCTTCTTGAGCTTCTTTGTCTGTAATCGCCGCGTAATTGGCCCGCTTTATTTGCTGATAATAAGCGTGCTCTGGCCCCACCCCCGGATAATCTAAGCCGGCAGCAACAGAATGCGCGTTCTTAATTTGGCCGAATTTATCCTCCAAAATTTTTGACTTAGAGCCATGCAAAACTCCGGGACAGCCGCAGCCTAAGCTCGCGGAATGTTTACCCGAAGCCAGGCCCAGCCCGGCAGCTTCCACGCCGATCATTTTTACATTTAAATCATCAAAAAATGGATGAAATAAACCAATGGCATTACTGCCGCCACCAACACAAGCTACCAAATAATCCGGAAGGCGTTTTTCTTTCTTTAATATTTGCGCTCTGGCCTCGTTCCCAATCACGCATTGAAAATTGCGCACCATTTCAGGATACGGATGCGGCCCGGCAACGGTGCCAATAACATAATGCGTATTACGCACATTAGTTACCCAATCCCGTAAAGCTTGGGTCATCGCGTCTTTTAAAGTTTGGGTCCCGCTTTTGACACTAATAACATTAGCCCCCAGCAATTTCATGCGCATCACATTTAAAGCCTGGCGATGAATGTCTTGTTCCCCCATATAAATATCACAGCTTAACCCAAATAAAGCCGCCACCGTAGCCGTAGCTACTCCATGCTGGCCTGCTCCGGTCTCGGCAATTAACCTCTTTTTACCCATCCTCACCGCTAAAAGCACCTGACCTAAAGTATTATTAATTTTATGCGCGCCCGTATGCAAAAGATCCTCTCGTTTTAAATAGACTTTTTTTATTCCCAAGTATTGGCTTAAATTTTTGGCTAAATATAACGGGGTGGGCCGGCCAGCGTACTCGTTCAAATAATAAGTAAGCTCCTTAGCGAAATTTTTATCTTTCTTGGCTTGGGAATACTCATTTTCTAATTCATCAAGAGCATAGATTAACGTCTCAGGGACAAATCTGCCCCCAAATAAACCAAAATGCCCGCTTTTATCCGGTAGTTTGTTTTTCATTTTAAAAAGTAATCCTTTGGTAATCCTTTAATGAATCATTGCTTAAAAACTCTTTAAGACTTCGGAACCCCTCCCCTAAATCATTAAACATCACCTGCGCGCCATGGGAAGTAAAAGGTAAATTAAAATGCGGCAAACTCGCCTGCCAGGCCAACATTTTATAGATTAAAGCATTATAGGCGAAAGAAACAAGATAAATAAAAATGCAACTTAATAAAACAAAACCCGCCAAAGCAAACAAACAGCCAAATAAACAATTTAAAGCTTTATTCTTTTTCTTTAAAAACTCACCGCAATGTTTGCATTTTATGGCTGCATCTTGAATATCTTCAGCGCAAAATGGGCATTTTTTCATAGAAAATCCCGAGAATCCCGGGGACGGTTCTCTTAAGAGAACCGTCCCCGTGTTTTTCTTTACGGGTGGCTTGGGTGTTTTCGCAGCGCCCCAGCGGCAAGAACAAGACTCGACAGCCTGCCCGCCAATCTTTGTGGCGGGGACCCGCTAAAATTGAGCGAACTTTACTGTCTGAATAAACTTCTGAATCTTTTTATGATCCTTTTTACCGGGACGCGATTCTAAGGAACTTGAGGCATCCACCCAATCAGGTTTCAATAATTTAACTGCCTTCTTAATATTACCGGCAGCCAACCCTCCAGACAAAAACATAATAGGCCTTATTCTAGCTGTTTGCGCAAGTATTTTCCAGTTAAATTTATTTCCTGTGCCGCCAGCTTGAGTATTGGAAAAACTGTCAAATAAATAAGCAAAAGTTTTATATTTAAATATACCTTCTAAATCTTTCTGCTTATTTATTCTAAATGCCTTAATCACTTTATAACCTTTAAATTTCTTGCAATATTCAGGCGATTCTTGGCCATGAAACTGCAGCATATCTAAGCCGCAAAGCTTAGCAATTTTTTTTACGGTAGAAACTTTTTCATCAACAAAAACTCCTACCCGCTTAATTTTCTTCGGTAAAATTCCTGATATATTTGCCGCTTTATCCGGGCGGATATAACGCGGGCTTTTTTTATAAAAAACAAACCCTAAAGCATCCGCGCCGGCAAAAAAACTAGCCAAAGCATCCTCTAAATTAGTAATTCCACAAACTTTCACTTTAACCATATCAATACCACAAGCGAGGGATGACACGAAGGCGGGTCCCCTGCCGCCCCTTACCATCCCATTACCTCTTCTACTTTGCTTTTAATATCCAATGCCTCCATAAAAGCAGTGCCGATTAATACCGCGTTTGCTCCAAGAATCTTCAGGAACAAAACATCCTGAGCATTTTTAATCCCGCTCTCTACTACCACTACTTTATCCTTGGGAATTAAAGTAAATAATTTTTCCGTGGTCTTAAAATCGACCTCCAGCGTGCGCAAAGACCGGTTGTTGATTCCGATTATCGGGACCTTTAAACTTAAAACTTTCTTGAGTTCCTTCTCCTCATGCACCTCCACCAGATAATCCAGGCCTAGGCTATCGGCAATCCGCATTAATTCCAGGAGCTTATCTTTAGTCAATAAATCCGCGATTAATAAAATCGCATCCGCTCCAAAATAACGGGACTCATAAACCTGATAGCTTTCTAAAATAAAATCTTTTCTCAAAATCGGAACACTAATTATATTCTTTACCTGGTTTAGATAAACCAGATTACCGCTAAAAAAATCCTCCTCCGTCAATATGGAAACCGCCTGCGCCCCTGCCTCTTGATAAAACCGGGCAATCTCCTCTAAATTAAAATTCTGGCGGATAATCCCTTGGGAAGGCGAAGCCTGCTTAATTTCAGCAATCAGTGAGATCTGCTTAGGCTTACTAATTGCCTCTTTAAACGGCCGAGTTGCCGGCAACCCGGCTAATTTAGCGATTAAATCCTCCTGATTAAGCTGTTGCTTAGCTAAAAGAATTCTTTCCTTCTTTTTTGCCACAATTTGTTTTAAAATATCCAGTTTAGCCATATTATTGTGAATACTCCCTTAACAGCTTAAGTTTTTCCAACGCCGCGCCAGAATCAAGGGATACCCGCGCCAGCCTTATCCCCTTGGCGATAGTATCCGCTTTATCCGCCGCGTAAATAGCGCAGCCGGCATTAAACAAAACAATATCCCGCCGGCTGCCCGGATTACCCGCCAAAATGTCCTGAGCAATTTTTACATTCTCAGCGATTGAGCCGCCGGATAAATCATTTAAGCCTACCTTCTTAAAACCAAAATCCTCCGGGACAATTTCATAATCTGTCAGCAGGCCGCCTTTAACCTCGGTAACAAAAGTCTTATCTGCCGTCGTTACCTCATCTAAGCCATCCGCGCCATGCACCACTAAAATATGCTTTGAACCTAAATTACGCAGGACTTCTGCCAACGGCCTGACCCAGGCCTTAGCATATACGCCAATTAACTGATTCGTGGCCCGCGCCGGATTAATCAGCGGCCCTAAAATATTAAATATGGTTTTTCGCGCGATTTGTTTTCTTGCCGGCATAACATAGCGCATAGCTAGGTGTAAATTTGGCGCGAACAGAAAAGCAATGCCAATCTCCTGGAGGCATTTTTTAATTTTTACCGTATCCATATTAATTTTAACACCCAAAGCTTCTAAAATATCCGCGCTGCCGCATTTACTGGATACGCAGCGATTGCCGTGTTTAGCCACGGTCACCCCGGCGCCGCTGGCAACCAACGCGGTAATAGTTGAAATATTAAATGTTCCTAATTTATCCCCTCCGGTTCCACAGGTATCCAGTATGTTAGGTTTATCCACGATAATCGGCTCAACATATTTGAGCATGGCATTTACTGCCGCGGTTAATTCCGCGACAGTCTCGCCTTTATCGTTTAAAAAAGTTAAAAAAGCGATGATATCAGCGGTATCCACCGCGCCGCTTAAAATTTCCCGCATTACCTGCTGCATCTGCAAGGGCGTTAGGTCTTTTTTATTCAATAATTGTTTAATTAAGTCTTTGATCATTTAAGTTTAATAAAATTATCCAGTATGGCTTTGCCACTTTTAGTCAATATGGACTCCGGGTGAAACTGCACCCCCCAGAGAGGATATTCTTTATGTTTTAGCCCCATAATTTCAGATTCCTTGGTCCAGGCGGTTATCTCCAGGCAAGCCGGCAGGCTTTTGGCTTCCACTAATAAAGAGTGGTAACGCGTGGCCAAAAATGGATTAGGAATATTTTTAAAAATACCTTTTTTATAATGATAAATTTTGGAGGTCTTGCCATGCATTAGCCTGGCGGCTTGCACGATTTTACCGCCAAAACAATAACCGATTGCCTGATGCCCCAGGCAAACTCCCAAAATAGGAATTTTTCCGCGAAACTCTTCGATCACCGCGCAAGAGATACCCGCGTCTTCCGGCCTGCCTGGCCCCGGAGAGATAACTATTTTTTGCGGATTAAACTTCTTAATATCCTTCAGAGTAAGCGCGTCATTTCGATAAACTATAACCCGTTGCCCTAATTCTCCCAAATACTGCACCAGGTTATAGGTAAAAGAATCATAATTATCGATCATTAAAATCATTCTTTTTCTCTCCAGACTTTAGCGCCCAAATTAATCAACTTTTCTTCGATAAATTCATATCCCCGCTCCAAATGATAAATCCTGGAAATGGATGTCTTTCCGCGCGCGGCTAAGGCGGCTAAAACTAAGCCGGCAGAAGCACGCAGGTCGCTGGCCATCACCGGAGCGCCGGATAAACTTTTTACCCCCTCAACAATAGCATGCGGCCCTTCTCTTTGAATATGCGCGCCCATACGATTAAGCTCGGCAACATGCATGAACCTGTCCGGATAAATTTTTTCAGTAATCACGCTAATACCGCCGGTAACTGACATTAAACTCATCATCTGCGCCTGCATATCAGTGGGAAATCCCGGATAGGGAAGCGTAGTAATATTTACCGATCTTAACTTTTTATCGCCTTTAACCCGTAAGGCTCCATCAACTCGTTCAAGGCGCGCGCCAGCTTCATTTAATTTATCAATTAAGGCCCCCAAATGCTGATATTGGACGTTTTTAATTAATACATCTCCGCCAGTAATCAAAGCGGCTAAAATCAATGTTCCGGCCTCAATACGATCAGAAATTATGGAATGTTCCGCGCCATGCAAATGTTTTACTCCCTCAATTTCAATCACCGGCGTGCCCTGTCCTTTAATTTTCGCGCCCAGCTTAATTAAAAACTCCGCCAAATCCACCACTTCCGGCTCACAGGCCGCGGACTCAATTATCGTCTTCCCAGCCGCTAATACCGCGGCCATCATTACATTATCCGTGGCTAAAACTGATGAGCCATAAACTCCTCCCAGATAAATGTAAGCGCCGCGCAATTTATTGGCCTTAGCCAACACATAACCTGAATCAATACTAATATCAGCTCCCAGAGCCCGGATACCTTTAAGGTGCAAGTCAACCGGCCGCACGCCAATCACGCAGCCTCCGGGAAGAGAAACTTTGGCTTTTTTCAATTTACCTAGCAGCGGGCCCAAAACACAAAATGAGGCGCGCATGGTCGAAACTAATTTATATTCGGCAATGTAATTTGAAACCCTGCCCGCGCTAACGCTAACCCGGCCTTTATCAAACTCCGCAATCTTGCCTAAAGCGCGCAAGATCTTAAGCATACTATGGGTATCGCGCAGATTCGGCACGCCCTTAATTACACAGGGCTCATCCGTCAGCAACGCCGCCGCCAGAATCGGCAATACGGCATTTTTTGCCCCGGAGACCATAACCTCGCCTTTTAATTTTACTCCGCCTTCAATAATCAATTTATCCATATGCTTAAACTCCTAAGTCCTAGAAACATGTGGACGGTTATATTTTTTAGGAAAGGTGACAGTCACAAAAAGCGTGACAGTCACCTTTCCGATTCTGTTTTCCGCGAGAGCGGGGATAAGGTGACTGTCACGCTTTTTGTGACTGTCACCTTATTATAAAAAATAGAACCGTCCCCTGATTTTCGTGTTTCAAGTTTAGAATTTCCAACAACCACCACTCTCTCTATATTATTATAATCCTTAACTATTTCCATTATCTCAAAATTTTTCGATTTTCTTAATATATCTTCTATCCCGCTGCGCTGGCCAAAGCCCATCTCTAGGATTAAAAAACCGCCCTCTTTCAAGTAGCCGGCTGCCTGGCTGATTATGCGCCGATAAAAATCCAAACCATCAATACCCGCCTCTAAAGCTAAAACCGGCTCAAAAGATATTTCCTTAGCCAAGCCGCGAAACTCTTGCCTGGAAATATAAGGAGGATTGCTGATAATTAAATCAAATTTTTCCTGATCTTTTTCCAATGCGCTAAAAATATCTGAGCGCAAAAATTTAACTTTTACTTTATGCGCGTCAGCATTCTCTTTGGCTAATCGCAAAGCGCCTAAAGATATATCCGTTGCCCAGATAAACGCCCGCGGCAATAACTTAGCAAGACAGATGGCAATACAACCAGAACCCGTGCCCAAATCAAGAATTTTTAAAGAAATATTAACCGCTGCCTTTAGTTTTGTTATGGCTGACTCAACTAAAATCTCTGTTTCCGGGCGGGGAATCAAGGCACGTTTATCTACTTTAAATTCTAAGCCCATAAATTCGCATCTGCCCAGAATATACTGCAATGGCTCACCGGAAATTCTGCGCTCTAATATCCGCGATATCAAAACGGATTTATCTTTATCTAAAATTGCGTCCTTATTCAGGTATAAAGACAGGCGATTACAATTTAAAACATGAGTTAAAACTAACTCAGCTTCTGTCATTCTTGGCCTCTTGTTCAGCTTTTAATAAAGCTTCAAAAAGCTCATCCATTTGCCCCTCTAAAATCCCCTCTAATTGGTGTGAAGTAAAATTAATCCTATGATCCGTAACCCGGCGGTCCGGAAAATTATAAGTACGGATCTTTTCGCTGCGGTCTCCGGTGCCAATCTGGGTTTTTCTAGCGCTGGATAATCTTTTTGCCTCTGCTTCGATTTTTACCTCTAAGATCCTGGCGCGTAAAACTCTCATCGCCTTAGCCTTATTTTTTATTTGTGAACGTTCATCCTGACAAGCAACTACCGTGCCAGTAGGAATATGGGTAATCCTTACCGCGGAGTCAGTCTTCTGCATATGCTGTCCACCCGGGCCGCTAGAGCGATAAGTATCTATCCTTAAATCTTTTGGCTCAATAACCAGGTCAATCTCTTCCGGCTCGACTAATACGGCTACCGTAGCCGTAGAAGTGTGAACGCGGCCTTGCGACTCAGTCGTAGGAACCCGCTGCACGCGATGCACTCCGCTTTCAAATTTCAAACAACGAAAAGAATCCTTGCCCTTCACGCTAAAAATTATCTCTTTGATTCCACCGGCTTCATTAATACTAGAGTACAACGATTCAATTACCCAGCCTTTATGATCAGCGTATTTGGAATACATCCGATAGAGCACAGCCGCGAAAAGCCCTGCCTCATCTCCGCCGGTACCCTGACGGATCTCAATAATACAATTCCTACCGGCATCTATATCCTCACCAGCCAGAATCTTTATTAATTTTGATTCTGCCTCCACCTTCTTTATTTCAAGGCTCTTAAGCTCTTCCTGCGCTAAATCCTGAAAATCCTTATCGTGTTTTTCAGTAAGCACAATCTCAAGGCCGCTTATCTCATTAAGTAGGTTTTTATACTCACGGAATAAAGAAACTGTTTCCTTGATATCGGAAAGCTCTTTAGCCAGCTTATTATACTGATCGCGGCTGGCAATCTGTTCATGCCCCGTTGCATCTTTACGATTAAATTTATTAAGATGCAACGGGGCATGGCTGGCTAAAAGATCTTCCAGCTCCTGGTAACGCGCTTCTATTTTTTCCAACTGCTCCATCATAAAATACCTGCGCCTTTCCCTATATTCTACCTACTATCTACTGCTTCTTTCCATACTTCTTCATAAATTTATCCACGCGGCCGGCAGAATCCACTAACTTTTGTTTTCCGGTAAAAAATGGATGGCATTTTGAACAAATCTCAACCCGAATACTCGGCTTGGTCGAACGGGTGTGTACCGTCTCACCGCAAGCGCAAACAATAGTGCTTTCTTTGTAATTAGGATGAATTTTATCCTTCATTTTACTACCTCCTTACTTCTGATTCATACTGTTTAAAAACTCTTCATTATTCTTAGTCTTACCTAATTTTTCAATTAACAGCTCCATCGCTTCCACATTATTCAACTCATTTAAAACTTTTCTTAAAATCCAGGTCTTCTGCAGCACATCCGGTTTAACCAGCAACTCCTCATGGCGCGTATTTGAACGCTTGATATCAATTGCCGGATAAATCCTGCGCTGGAAGAGATTACGATCCAGCTGAGTTTCCATGTTGCCGGTTCCTTTAAACTCTTCAAAAATAACTTCGTCCATCCGGCTTCCCGTGTCAACCAAGGCCGTGGCAATAATGGTTAAACTTCCGCCTTCATCTACCGCGCGCGCCGCTCCAAAGAACCTCTTAGGTTTCTGCAAAGCATTAGAATCAATACCTCCGGAGAGAACCTTGCCGCTATGCGGAATCACGGAGTTATAGGCGCGGGCCAGGCGCGTGATACTATCCAAAAGGACAACCACATCGCGTTTATGTTCAACTAAGCGCTTGGCCTTCTCTAAAACTATCTCGGCGACCTGCACGTGGCGTTCCGGCGGCTCATCAAAGGTCGATGAAATTACCTCGCCTTTGACATTACGCTGCATGTCCGTAACTTCTTCCGGCCGCTCATCAATTAACAGAACAATCAGAATTACATCCGGATTATTGCTGGTAATCGCGTTGGCGATCTTCTGCAGCAGGACAGTTTTACCGCTATAGGGCTGAGCGACAATCAAGCCGCGCTGGCCTTTACCAATCGGAGTAAGCAGCCCCATAATTCTCATAGATAGCTCATCCGGCTTAGTCTCCATATTAAACGGCTCACGCGGATAAACCGGAGTAAGATTGTCAAAAAGCACCTTTTCTTTTACCTCCTCGGGATTCTCAAAGTTTACCGCCTCCACCTTAAGTAAAGCAAAATATTTCTCTCCTTCTTTAGGCGGACGAATCTGGCCGCTTACCGTATCCCCGGTGCGCAATTCAAATTTCCTGATCTGCGACGGAGAAATATAAATATCGTCCGGGCAGGGAAGATAATTATAATTCGGGCTGCGCAGGAAACCAAACCCTTCAGAAAGAATCTCCAGTACCCCCTCCCCAAACATCAATCCTTCCTTCTCCGCCTGAGCCTGAAGTATTTTAAAAATCAAATCCTGCTTTTTTAAACCGCTTGTGCCGCTGGCATTCAATTCTTTAGCCAGCTTATTCAGTTCGCTAATCTTGGTATCTTTAAGGATTTTAATATCTAACTTTTCCACAACTGCCTCCGTATTTTAGAAACTTGTTTCTGGGTTTTAGCTGCCTGGCTGCTATTATCTATGATAAAATCCGCAAAACGCGACTTTGCCTTTTGCGAAATCTGGGATTTCATCCTCAAAATTACCTGTTTTTTTGCCAACCCTAAGCTCTTTTGGCCGCGCAGAATCTGCTGCTGCTTATTCGCAGTTACTACGACCAGCTTATCCACCATCTTAGTTAACCCTGCCTCAACAATTAAAGCCGCGTCCAGAATTATAATTTTCTTTTTTGTCCCGCGGATACGCCGCTTGATCCGCCGGATTAACTCCGGATGCACGATACTATTAAGTTTAGTTAATGCGGCCTTGTCGGCAAAAACAACTTTTGCCAATTTTTCCCGGTCAACATTATTATTCTTAAGAATTTTTCGGCCAAAATATTTTCTAATTTTTTCATAAACACAACTGCCGATGGAAAATAAACCATGCGCAAGTTTATCCGCATCGATCAGCAGGCAATCTTTGGCCTTAAACATACCAGCCACCGTGCTTTTACCGCAGGCGATATTACCGGTAACTCCTAAAATAAATTTATTTTTTCTTGAGTTTGGCATATAACTGGGCATATTTATCCGCCGAGACTTTCCAGGAAAAATCGCATTCCATGGCATTGTTAATTAAAGATACCCACGTGTTTTTATTTTTAAAAACCAGTATAGCCCTATTAATTATTTTTAGTAATTCTTCTTTCGCGTATTGGCTAAAAACAAAACCATTATTTTTATTTATGGTATCCGCCAAACCTCCAGTTTTAAAAACTAACGGAATTGTCCCGTAACGCAGACTAATTAACTGCCCCAACCCGCAGGGCTCATATTTAGAAGGCATCAGGAAAATATCGCTGCCGGCATAAATCTTATGCGCCAGAGGCTCATCAAATTTTAAATTCAATGAAATAACTTTTGGATATTTTTTGGCGGCGGCTTTAAGAATCTCCTGATATTTCAGGTCTCCGGCTCCTAAAATAACTAATTGCGCATTCATCTTAGAAAGCTCCTCTAAGCCTTGCGCGAGGATATCAAAACCCTTCTGCTGCGCCAACCGAGAAACTATCCCTAAAACCGGTATATTTTTATCTATCGGCAGGCCGCATGTTTTTTGTAAATCCTCCTTATTCAAAGTTTTATCTTCTAAGCTGGCTAGAGAAAAATTCTGCCTGATGAATTTATCCGTATTCGGATCCCAAATAGAATAATCCACGCCATTTAAAATTCCGCTTAATACATTCTTACGCTTCCTCAAAAAGCCATCTAAACCAAATCCCAGCTCTTTAGTCTGAATCTCATCAGCATAAGTGGGGCTAACCGTGTTAATAAAATCCGCGAAAACCATTCCCCCTTTTAACAAATTAACCTTATTATAAAATTCAAAGCCATCAATATCAAAAAGCCCCCAGCCAAAACCCAACTTGGGAAACTTTTCTTTAGCAAAAACCCCTTGATAACCGAGATTATGAAGAGTTAGGACACACTTGATCCGGCTATAAAAACTTATGCCTGGATATAGATTCTTTAAATACGCCGCGGCCAAGCTCGCCTGCCAATCGTGCAAATGCAAGATATCCGCGGAAAAATTTATTTCTTTTAATAAATCCAGCGCCCGGCGGCAGAAAAAAGCAAACCGCTCTAAATTATCTTTATAATCACCGTTTTTATCTCCATACAGGCCATCTCGATTAAAATAATCCTTATTTTCAATAAAGAAAACTTTAATATTTTTTCCCATAACCGAAGCCGTTACATCCTGGGAAACCCGGCTAATTTTTAACTTAGCATCTGTAATGCATTTATAACCGGGCATAATCACAATTATTTCATGCCCGCAATACTCTAGAGCTAAAGGCAAGGCTCCCAGCACATCCGCCAGCCCTCCGGTCTTAGCAAAAGGCACAACCTCCGAAGCCACCATCGCTATCTTCATCCCGCACCTTCTTTCGTAAAATCTAGGGGACGGTTCTGTTTTTCAATCAAATCAGGTGACGGAAAAATAGAACCGTCCCCTTTATTTTTACCTCCATCTGGCGAAAATGCGGACATCTGAAGCCAATTTTTACCTTTTTTCATGTCTACTTTTATCGGCACCTCTAATTTCATCACCTTCTCCATTTCAGCTTTAACTAATCCCGCGAGTATGTTTAATTCGGAAATCGGCAAATCAAAAACCAGTTCATCATGAATCTGTAAAATCATCTTAGCCTTCAAGCCTTGGCCTTTAATTCGCGCGCCTATCTTAATCATTGCCAGCTTAATCAAATCACTGGCTGTTCCCTGGATAGGAGTATTTACAGCTTGACGCTGAGCAAACTGCCTAATGCCCATATTTTTGTTATTAATTTCAGGAATATACCTTCTTCTTCCCAAAAGCGTGGTAACGCATCCTTGGCTTTGAGCCTTTTTAATTTGGGCATCAATATATTCTCTTACTTTAGGGTAACGTAAAAAATAAGCATCGATAAAATCCTGAGCTTGATTCACCGGAATATCTAAATCTTTGCTCAAGCCGTACGCGCTCTGGCCGTAAATAATACCAAAATTCACTCTTTTGGCTGTCTCGCGCATCTGCTCTTTAACTTCCGATTCAGGAAGATTATAAATTAAAGAAGCCGTCAATCGGTGCACATCCTGATCGCGGCTAAAAGCCTCAATCAACGCAGGATCGCCGGACAAATGCGCCAACACTCTTAATTCTATTTGTGAATAATCACAGGAGAGCAAACAATTCTTTTCACCAGAAGCAATAATTGCCTGCCGGATCTTTGCGCCAATATCGGTCTTAATCGGAATATTTTGCAAGTTAGGGTTACTGGAACTTAACCTGCCGGTTTCGGTACCGGCCTGATTAAAAGAGGTATGCACTCTGCCGCTAGATGAATCTACTAGTTTAGGCAGAGCGTCAACATAAGTGTTTTTTAATTTAGTCAACTGCCGATATTCCAGTAAAAAGACAGGTAAGGGGTGTTTATCGCTCAAGCGCTTTAACACCTCTTCATCCGTAGACGGCCCGGTCTTAGTTTTTTTAATTACCGCAAGGCCCAACTTTTCAAATAAAACCTGCCCCAACTGTTTTGGCGAGTTGATATTAAATTGCGTTCCACTTGCCTGATAAATATCCGCGATTAACTTAATTAACCTACGCTCAATGTCACGCGAAAGGTTTTTAAGCAGCTCTAAATCCAACTTTATCCCGTCTTGCTCCATCTGCGCCAAAATACTCACCAAGGGCATTTCCAGATCAGAAAAAAGTTTGAATAAATCTTTTTCTTCTAAAGCCTTCAAAAGCCGCGGCTTTAATTTCACGATCAAGGCCAATGCCTCTTTTGCTTCCAAGGCCCCCTGGCGGATAAATTCCCCTAAATTTTCCAACGCCAAGTCCTCCAGCGCGTAACTTGTTCGCGATGGATTCAATAGATAAGCCGCGATCATAATATCAAAATCCAAACCGTTTAAAATCCAGCCTTCTTTAAAAAGAGCGGTTTTTAATTTCTTAAGGTCATGGCCTGCCTTCTTGATCCGAAAATCAGAAATTGCCAAGCGCAGCTGAGCCTGAACAAGCTTACCGCTAAAAAATTTATCATCTATGGCAAAAACTAAATCCTCGGCGCTTGAGCCGTAAATCGCGATTTCAGCGCAGTGTTTGAGCCTGGCGGTTAACTCCGCCTGGTTGCAATCGCACAGGTTGGTTGGCAGGGTTTTATCTGGCGCGTCCGGCAGCTCACCCAGCAGTTTCTTAAACTCTAATTTCTTAAAAATATCAGCTAACCGCCGGTTATCCGGCTGTCCGGTTTTAGCCTTTTCTAAATCCAGCTCTAAATCCAGTTCTTGATCCAGGCTAATCAGCTCCTTATTTAATTTTATGCGTTGGGTATGCTCCAGGATCATTTCTCTAACTTTGGGGGGCTTTACTTTTGAAATATTCTTAAATAACTTATCTAAAGAACCAAATTCCAAAATCAGCTTTTGGGCGGTTTTATCTCCAATCCCCGGAACCCCTGGGATATTATCCGCCTGATCACCCATCAGCGCGATGATATCTGCCACCAACTTCGGAGCGACTCCGAAGCGCTCCTTCACTTTAGCCAAGTCATAAAGCACTCCACTATCTTTATTCGGGCTAAATACCGCGATACGCTTACTCACTAATTGCAGGATATCTTTATCACTGCTCACGATAGTTACCGCTAATGGCCGCGAGGCTGCTTCTTTAGCCAGATGGGCAATTAGATCATCGGCTTCAAAACCTTCTTTTTCAAAAATTGGAATACCATAAGCAGCGACCACTTCTTTGATTAGGGGGATCTGACTAATTAAACCATCCGGCATGGAGGGCCTATGCATCTTATATTGCGCGAATTTCTTCAGGCGGAAAGTATCCCGCGATAAATCAAAACAACAAACCAGATAATCCGGCTTCTGCTCTTTTAATATTTTATTGAGGATATTTATAAATCCATAAACCGCGTTTGTCGCTTGGCCCGTAGAGGTGCTCAAGCCGCTTAAGGCATAGAACGCCCGATAACAAAATGCGGTGGCATCAATCAAGAAAAAACTTTTTTCAGCCATTAATTAACTATCTAGGAATTCAATATAAGGAAAGATGTTTTTGGAGACAATAGTTCATTTACCTGTTAATTATTATATACTCTAAAATGCCCGCGTCAAGAAAAATTTAAATTTAAATGATCGGATCCATGGTTAATGCCGGATGGCCCACCTTCTCTAAGAAAACTAAGAGCTCTTCAGAGCTAGTCGCCACAGTCTCATCAGCAATCTTTTCTAATAAATCCGGTATCCCCAGCTCCTGGGCTCTTTTCTTTAATTTATCCCCTAAAATCTCTTTTAACTCCTTAGGCATCCAGACCACTCTGGCTAATCCGCCTTCAGCTGAAATAAATTTCTTGCTTAAGATATATAACTTGCCCACTCCCAAAAACCCCGGAGCCTGCACCCCGCCGCCAACTGATCCGGCTAAAGTCGTAAAACTCATCCCGCAAGGAGTCATCCCGGAATAATCACGGTGCACCAGCATGACCCCGTTGGCTTCCGGGATAATAGCCACAATACATTCAAAACATCCACAGGAGGATTGCGGCCCCTCCATCATTGAATACATGCTTACCGCCTCAACAGTCTGGTTAGATTTCTGCCGCACGAAGGCGTTGATATTATCCCATTGGCCAAGCCGGGCATCCAAAAGATTACCTTTAAGAATCGGTTGATTGGGCCCGGTAGGAATAATCTCAAAAGCAGCCTTAGCATCCAGCCAGGAATATGCCCCGCATAAACCTAAGCGCTCCGGAGTAACCACGCAAACATGATTGGGAGCAAAGGATTGGCATAATAAACAGGAATAAAATGTATCCACGCTCTCATCAGTCATGCCGGCTAAGCGCTCATCGCGTTGATGATATATTTGCCGCGCTTGGAGTGAAATTTTCGCCACATCCTCCTGATGAGTGTAAAGCTTAACCTGCACCTTGTCCACAATCGCGCTATACTCCGCGTGTAACATCGCGTGTAAAATAATCCCCAAATGTTTTAGCCGGAAACCTTGGCCATAAGCATCCTTGGATATTCTAATCCAAATCATATCGCGCTGGCCCATATGCATTAGCCCCAGGCAATAATTAATAAAACGATGAACCTGCCTCTCTAATACCGGCTCAAAATCTTTTTGCATTTTACGGCCAAAAACATCCACCACTATCGCCAAAGGTAAAGATTTACTCCCCGCGGGAAGCTGGTCAATATCCGGGCCGATCAATTCCACACTGCCATCAGTAATACCGGCCTCATCGCCAGAACTTAAAAACTCAACAGCAGCGCTGGCCTTACCTCCAAACTCCACTGCCATTTGCTCTTTGCGCACACGCTCGCCTTCAAAAGCAGCGGCATAAGGCACAGGAACAGCCACCTGTGACATTTTAACTTTAATCCCCCGCGTCAAAATACATTTAGAAGGTAATTTTCGATAATCTTTTTCTGTAACTAAAGCTTCAAACAGAGTAGTATCAATCTTACCTAATTGCGGCACTTCTAAATCCGTAATCACGGGCAGGCCAAAAGCCAGGGCCCCTAAGCCCGTGGCAACTAAAAGCTCATCCACCTGGCTAAGCAAAAGAATAAATGCCGGAACGCGGTTACGAATATAATTCGCTATCTCTTCCCACTGCCCGGGTTTATTACCACCGTAAATTAGGGGAGCGCGGACCGCGAAATTAACCGCGTAAATCGCCGAAAGATAATCATCTCCCAATGCCACGATATAATTTTCTAAACCTAACTCCACCCCCTGATTTTGAAGTTGCTGCTTAAAAGTATTTCCATTAATATTGCCCGCCAGAAAACTAACAATGCTTTTGGATTGAAAATCACGGATTAGTTCTACGGCTGACTGCTCATCCTTAGCCGGCCCCAAAATCACCGCGATACCGGCGATTCTTCCGTCAACTAATTGCAGGCCCAGTGACCGCAAAATCTTATCCGGAATAAAACCCAATCCCTCTTTAGGATGTTCTTGATTTAATACGGATAAAGCAGCCAGAATTTCTTCGCAAATTAAGGCAGCCACGCCTTTATTTAATACACCGTCCAAGCTATTAATCAGCAAGCCGTTTGAAGTTGGCTGATTATTAACCAAAGCCTGCGCCTGATCAAGAGCAGTTAAACAATCCCGCAAAGTTTTTGCCTGGATATTCAACAAGGAATTGATCAGGGGTAAATAATAATTAGTTTCCGGAAAGTCAATTTTCGCGTCCGGGCCTGTTTGGCTAATTGCGCTAGCTAAAGATTGGCGCGTAAGATTTAATACGCTAAGAACCCCTTTTGTTCCAAGTTCTATAAGTAATTGCGGCAGCTGAGCTGTTTTGGCCTGCTCTACGGGCAGATCCGGCATTGTTTTATCCATAAATATAACCAAGCATACGCCAATGGCTTTGCCGTCCTTGAATTTAACCGCCTCAGCCCTGCCCTCTCCAACAATCTCCTGAATCGGGCTATTGATTACTTCAATATCCGCAGGCAGTTCTTCAGTAATTTTATCTTTATTATTTACCAACTTAATTCCAACTTTATATTTCTCCTGGATTAACTTGGCTAATTTAAAGGACACTTGGGCCGGGCCATCGATACAAACAATATCGTTAATCAAATAAGCATCTAGCTTCTTAAAATCATCTTCAGAGCTGATTGAAACAACCCCTTTTTTTCTTGCTCCGGGTATCTGCGGTAAGTTAGGCGCCATTTACTGAGCCTCCGGCAAATAATCCGCTTACCTCCAATACCTGGGGCACAATTTTATCCCAACCAATAGGCATAATATGAATCCCCTGGCACATGGGTTTTAATTGCTTAATTAAACGGCTGGCAATCTCTATAGAAGCAGCCGCTTTATCCTTGCTTTCCTGCATTTCTTGAATTAAATTTTCCGGCACACAAATCCCGGCAACATGTTTATTCATGTAACGCGCCATACCCGCGGACTTCAACAAAACAATACCCGCCAGGATCGGAACTTTAACATGTTTAATTTTAGAAACAAAGTTCTCAAAAGTTTTTAGATCAAAAACTGCCTGGGTCTGGAAGAATTCCGCTCCGGCGGCAATTTTTTTCTCCAGCTTCATAATTTGCGGGGCTAACGGGTCTGAACCGGGATTAACTACCGCGCCAACGCAGAACTTTGGCGCCTTACCCTCTAGCTTATTACCCTGCATATCAAAACCAGTTTCTAATTTCTTAACCACCTGTAATAATTGCACAGAATCTAAATCAAAAACCGGTTTAGCCTGCGGATGATCCCCCAAGCCAGGATGGTCTCCGGTAGCAATGAGAATATTCTGAATTCCTAAAGCCGCGGCAGAAAGCAGGTCTGATTGCAAGGCCAGGCGGTTACGGTCGCGGCAGGTTAACTGATAAATCGGCTCAAAACCCTTTTGCTTAAGCAGAAAACTTACGGTTAATGACCCCAAACGCATTACTGAACTTTGCAAATCCGTAACGTTGATCGCGTCAACTTTATTGCGAATAAGCTCGGCATCCCGCAATAATCTGTCAGTATGCATCCCCTTATCCGGGCCAACCTCCGAAGTAACCAAAAATTTCCCTGCTTGTATTTTTTCTTTAAAAGTCATAATTTATCATACTTACGCGCTTACGCTGGCCCTGTCGAGCCTTACCTCTCGCCGCACCGCTCGATTTTCCCCTACGAGGAAAATCTTCGCTTCGGCAAAAATTCTCGCTCTGCCAAGACATATATTAGGGGCAACCGTGCCCGCTCGAATTTTTGAGATGCTGCGAGAGACAAGGCTCGCCACCCGCTAATAGCATATTAATTTATAAGCTTTCCGGCTTTTGCCGGAGGCACAATGAATTTCCAGGGCCGTTTCCTTTTAGCGGATGGCTTGGCTTATTCCCTCGGGGCGGGTGACGAGGCATGTTTCGAGCAGGACGTCGGCAGCCCCGAACGGGCACGGTTCGCCCGATATCTAATTGTCAGCGAGAGTGAGGGGCTGACGCCGAGCGCAGTTTTGCCACGCTGGGGCAAAACAAGCGTTCCTGCGAGGAATATGCCTCGGCAGGACCCGCCCACCTCATAAAACAATAACCCGTAAAAAATCTAAAAGAACATTACTGCTGCGCTTGGGCTGCCTGGACCAGGTTGCGCATTAAGATGGCGACAGTCAACGGCCCTACCCCTCCGGGTACAGGAGTAATAAAGCTGGCGCGTTTGGCAGCTTCCGCGAATTCCACGTCTCCGACAATCTTATCGCCTAGGCGGTTAATCCCGGCATCAATTACCACCGCGCCTTCCTTAATCCATTCGCCTTTAATTAACCCGGCTTGGCCTACTGCCGCAATCAAAACTTCAGCGCACCGGACATGCTCTTCTAACTTACCAGCCTGGCTGGTGCCAATATGGCAAACAGTAAGCGTGGCAAATTTATCCAGCAGCAAAAGCGCCAAAGGTTTACCCAATATTTCGCCATAGCCCACGACCACAACTTCCCGGCCGTATAAATCCACTCCGCTAGTTTTGATTAATTCCATCACCGCGGCCACCACAGGAGAATTCTCCCCTTCAATATCCTTGTTCCGCGAAATAAACCGGCTAATCGACTTATAATCTATCTGTTTAGGTAAAGGCATCTGAATGATCACGCCATTTACCTTTTTATCATTATTTAATTTCTGGATAAGCTCAACTATCTGGCTTTCAGCCGCGCCTTGAGGTAAAACGCGTAAACAATAATCAATACCAAGCTCAACGGCCAATTTCTGCTGTGATTTCGCGTAGCTTATCGCGCTGGCATTTTCTCCGACCACAATACTGGCTAAAACCGGAGCCTGCTTTAAGCTGCGCACGCTAACCTTGAGATCCTCTTTAATCCTATCCGCGATAATCTTACCCTCTAATAATTTTGCCAACACTATCCTCCGTATTTTCGCGAATTTTTCGCACAATTTTATACATCTGTTTGATTTCTTTCCTGACCGCTTGAGTAAGTTTGGCATCGGCTAAGCTTTTTAAATTAATCTGGACATTAAAACAAGCAGACACAAAAGCTGACTCTAATAAAACCGCGGCTACCGCGACATCGCTGATTAGATTAAGATTACCCTTCTTAATCAACAACGGGCATAATTTAGCTGCCTGGCAGCAGAGCCTAGCCAGCATAAACGGCACATCCAATGCCTTACGCGTATCTTTACTTTCATAGGCAACCACATCTAAATCCACAAGCTCCAAAAAGTCATTTCTTAATTTCTCGGATTTAGCTAAGATTCCTTTTAGCTCTAGTTCAAATGCGGTATATTTAGGCTTACCTAAAGTAAAGTTAACCACCATGCTAATTAAACTTGCCCCCATTGCCGCGTTTAAAGCCGCGGCAGAACCCCCTCCGGGAGCAGGAAGCTTAGCGGAAAGGTCATCCAAATATTTAACTAAATTCTGATTTTTATATTCCATGGTATTAAATGGTAAAGCTGGAGCTTAACTCAAAAGCGTTTTTAATTAAATCTACTGCCGGTAAATCCCGCGCGTATAAAAGCGTTACCACATCAAAACGCGCCGGACGCCCTAAAGCATTAGTTTCTTTTAAATAGCAGATAGCGGCTTTAGAAATCTGTCTTTGCTTATTTTGCGAAATCGCTTCGCTTGGCTGGCCAAACTTATCCGAATGCCTGGCCTTTACTTCCACAAAACAAAGAACATTTTTATCTTTAGCGATAATATCAATTTCGCTAAACTTGGTTTTATAATTACGCCGTAAAATTTTATAACCCCGCGCTTCTAAAAACTTTACAGCCGCGATTTCCGCCGCTTTACCAAAATCTAAATTTTTTCTAGACACCTTAAAAAACTCTTTCTATGGATAGCGATTGGGCCGATCTTTTTTAAAATAGCCCGATGCAGCCGCGTAGGATAACCTTTATGTTTAATAAATTCGTATTGCGAATAAATTTTATGATACGCGGCCATCATCTGATCCCGCCGCACTTTAGCCAGGATGCTCGCGGCGGCAATACTTAGTGATTTGCCATCCCCTCCCACAATGCTCTGATAAGGCAAATCCAGCTTAAAACGCAAATTACCGTCAATCAGCACAAACGCGCGTTTTAATTCTTTGGGTGGCAGCTGTTTAGCCAACTTCGCAACCGCCTTTTGCATAGCTAAAATTGTCGCTTGCAGAATATTAATCCGGTCAATCTGAATATGGCTAACCGCCTCAATCGCGTATAAAGACTTGGTTTTTATTTCAAAAAACGCGGCTTTTCTTTGTGCCGGAGTCAATTTCTTAGAATCATCTATTCGATGAATAAATCTAAAATCCTTTAACCACACTGCCGCCGCGACTACCGGCCCGGCTAAAGGCCCGCGGCCCGCTTCATCCACGCCGATAATGAATTTGAATCCTTGTCTTTTAAGTTTATTTTCGTAATCCAGCAATTATTTATGCACTACTTAATATTACTTTCCTGGCTTTCTATTTTAGTGGCATGTTTGCCAATCTTCTCTCTTAAATAGTAAAGCTTGGCCCTTTTAACCTTACCAAAACGAATAATCTCAACACGGTCAATAACCGGAGAATAAAGTGGAAACACTCTCTCCACTCCCTCACCGGAGGAAACTTTACGTACGGTAAAATTAAGCTTAAGCCCTGTTCCCTTTTTAGCAATTACCACGCCCTCAAAAGGATGCAAGCGAAATTTATCCGGGCCCTCCGGGATTCTAGTCAGCACCTTAACCGTATCTCCGACATTAATCGCCGGCATCTCTTTCTTAGTAAACCCTGCCTCAATTGACTTGATATCCATTAACTATTGCTCCTTTCTATTGCTTTTATTTTTTAGTAAATCCGGCCTTCTTTCTTTAGTCCGCTTTATGGCCTCCTGCTTTCTCCAGGAAGAAATTCTATTATGGTCTCCTGATACTAAAATCTCAGGAACTAACCAGTTCTTAAATTTAGCTGGACGGCTATATTGCGGGTATTCTAATAGATTACCTTCGAATGACTCAAAATTCAAGGAATTTTTATCTCCAAGCACCCCGGGGATCAATCTGACCAGGCTATCTACCACCACCATGGCCGCGAGTTCTCCGCCGGTTAAAACATAATCCCCAATCGAAATCTCTTCATCCACTAAGTGTTGCCTAACCCTCTCATCCACCCCTTCATAATGGCCGCAGATAAAGATCAAATTCCGGCATCCGGATAATTTCTTGGCATAAGCCTGGTTTAACCTTTTTCCTTGGGGAGATAATAAGATTACTTTGGATTTGCCTTTAATCTTTTTCTTAATTGCCTGTAATGCCCTAAAAATAGGCTCGACCTGAATCACCATGCCTGAGCCCCCGCCAAATGGACGGTCATCAACTTTACGGTGCTTATCCAGAGTATAATCCCTTAGATCATGCGTAAAAATCTTAACCTTTCCTTTTTGCTGCGCTCGCTTGATAATCGACTCATCCAGTACAGCAGAAAACATCTTCGGAAAAATACTGATAATATCTACGCGCATGTCTGATAGTTATAATTCATTAAGAATATTTGTTTAAATTGGCTGAATTGATCCTCTTGGATCGCCTGACGGATCTGGCGCGTTAAATCCAGAAAAAAATAAACATTGTGCAGGCTAAGTAAAACCAAACCTAACATCTCTTTAGCGTTAAACAGATGCCTCAAATAAGCCCGAGAAAAATTCTGACAAACATAACAGCCGCATTTTGCGTCTAAAGGCCTGAAATCCTCAGTATAGGCGGCGTTACGAATAATTATCTTGCCATAACTAGTAAAAGCTGTACCGTTTCTTCCGTAGCGGGTAGGAATTACGCAATCAAACATATCCACTCCCCGCTCTACCGCCTCAAGGATATCAAAAGGATAACCAATACCCATAGCATAACGCGGCTTATCTGGCGGCAGCAACCCGGCCGCCAACTCAATGATATTATATATTAAATTACTGCTCTCGCCAACAGAAACTCCGCCAATAGAATAACCGTCAAAATTCATATCCACTAAACGCTTAGCGCAGTCGCTTCGTAAATCTTCATAAGTAGCTCCTTGAACAATGCCAAACAATAACCCTTGGGCATCGCCATGAGCATCCTTTGACCTCTTTGCCCAAGCCACTGTCCTTTCCATCGCCACCCTGGACTCTTCCTTGGTGCAAGGATAATGCACACATTCATCCAACGGCATCATAATATCCGAACCTAGAGTTTCTTGAATTTTAATTACATCTTCAGGTGTAAGAAAATGCTTTGATCCGTCAATATGCGACTGAAATTCCACTCCCTGATCAGAAATCTTACGATAAAGCGCTAAACTAAAAACCTGATAACCTCCGCTATCGGTAAGTATCGGCTTATCCCAGCTCATAAATTTATGCAAGCCTCCGGCCTTCTTAATAATCTCTATCCCCGGCCTTAAAAATAAATGGTAAGCATTAGCCAAAATTATCTGCGCGCCTGCCTCCTGCACATCCTTAAACATCAGCCCCTTTACCGTAGCATGCGTGCCCACCGTCATAAAAGCCGGCGTATCAAAATCCCCATGCGCAGTAGTTACCCTACCCAATCTTGCTTTACTATTTTTATCTTGATGAATTAATGTGTACATATTTATATATTCTCAATCCTCGGGGTCCTGCCACTGCGGCACCCTGCCGTGCTCACACGTTGCGCGCGTCAGGGGACCCGCCTCCGTGTCACCCCTCGGTAAAGAAAAAACTAAACCGCTCGTTACATTAGAGCTATCTGTTCTAGATCAGATAGCGATTACTTATTATACAACAAGGTGTTATAGCCAGCTTTCGCTTAAGTTGTGCCCAAAATGTGCCTAAGTTAATCCTTAAGTGTATTATAAAGAGCTTCACTATAATTAACAATCTTAGCATGCAGCTTTTCTGTATTCTTTTCCAAATCTATTACCAATTCTTGATTTGGTTTCTCACCTTTATTTATAATTTTCTTTAACTCAACTAACTGTCCATGGATAGGAATAAACACCAGTTGAATTTCTTTTTGTAAAAAATCCCTAAAAGAAATATTGTGTTTCAAATAATTTGAATAATCTTTTACCGTAAATTTAGATGGTGGGAAATACATGTCTAACTTAAGATAAAAGTTAGATAATTGTTCGTTCCAAACCAATGTTATTTCTTTATACCTCTCCCAACTATCTAAAATCGTATTTTCTCTGGTATCATTTTTTATGTTCCAAAGAAAAACTTCCTCGTTATATATTCTTTTTTGTAGCATTTCTGATAATCCGGAAACAAAATTCTGCTTATCAGATTGCATTTTATAAAAATGTTCTTTTTCTATTAGTCTAATGTTACAGAAATAGGTAATTATTCCCGTTATAAGTGCTCCAATAACTAAATAAGTAAGCTTATTTTCGAATATCTTCTTTATATTCATGCTCTTTCCATTCGTTTTAGAATATACTGTTCTAAGCCTATTTATTTATCTCTATTTAACACAAATAATTATAAATGTTATATTACCACGTGCGCCCAACCAGTACCCTTTACTACTTAATCAATTTGAATAAAGCAACAGAAGCGATGATCATACCGAAAGCTGCGAATCCCAAGCCAGGAGCTGCACTCACTAAGTTCAAGCCAATCCCAGTTTGCGCAGAGGAAGAAAAAGTAAATCCTCCAGTTGCGCCAACAAGAAACAGCTTATATCCTAAATAAATAGACAATCCGCTAACTGAGAAAGCTCCTATAGAAGTAACTATACTTATCAAACATCTCATATCTTCTACTGACATTACGACCTCCTTGTTTTATATCCTAACGATTAGACCATCTCGCTCTACTACTGCTTAGAACTATCTGCTTTAAGTTAATTTACTATTTATCAATGTAATACAATGAATTCTCCACTTCTTTTATTTTATTGAGGAATTGAATATTTTGTAATCCATTTACCATCTTGAAATTTTTGAAAAGCTAAATTATCTGCAAATGAAACTATCTTCCAAGCCTCGCGTCCGTTTTCATCTACAAGAATTATTTCTCCGGGTTCATTTTTCTTTGCCTTTGATGAAATGCTCTTATCAAACAAAGCATCCCCTGCAACATGCAAAGCAATCCCTGACTTCTGAGTCAAATCTAATTTTTCAAACTCAGCTTTATAAGCTTTTATAACTCTTAAGTCCTTTTCAATTGCTTCGAACCTTTTATTAAAATTGAATGAGTTTTGGATGCTCGGATTTATTGATGGAATTTGTATTGACCCTGCCATGAATATTGCTAAAGAAAAACACCCTAACCATGTGCCTTGAATCCATTTTTTATTTTTAAAAAGATAAAAAGTCAAAGCTAACCCGATTAAGCTAATAACAAAAGTCATCCACATATTCCCACCCCTCCCATACTCTAACTACCAAACAACTATTAATTATTTATATTCATTCTTAATATGCTTTTTATGAATGTGCCACTTGGCGTTTTTTAAATATTTACCTTCGTGAAAAACCTTAGTGGGTTTCTCCGTCCTATCCTTAGTTATAATAGATTAGCTTCTATTATTTACTCGTTCAATTACTTCAAAAATAGACTTATTGCTTCCAGCCACCTTTTCTTTACTTCGACGCTTTAATCTCAGTGTCACAGACGGCATGGAGAATTTTAAACCTAACGGCTTAACTTTAATAGTTATATCTTTTCTTTCACTCATCTTGTCTCTTTCAGTAAAAAAAGCAACCCCTATTTTAGAGAGTTACCTTAGAATTAACCTACTTAAGCCACATTATAACTCCTTTGTGGACCAAGATTATTATACTGCTACCTTTCTCAAAAAACCATTCAGAACATCTCGTTCTACATCAAATCTCAGTTACTCATTAGGATATTTAACGTTATGGTTTTCTCTATTTCCCCTGAACCCAAAATGAGCCTACAAAAATCAGAACCCTTCCTTTCATTCCGCGCCCTGCTCAAATCCAAGTTAAGCCATCCGCTATGAATTCTTAAGCTTTCCGGCTTTTGCTGGAGGCACAATTAGAAGATTTTCGGCCCCGCTTTTTCTGTTAGTGTGCAAGGAGTTACGTCTGGCGCAGGCGGTGTCCATCTTGCGTAAGGATAGAGCCGGAGACAGACGTAAACCGCAGCACACGGCGAAAATCTTCGTGCCGGAAGCAAAAGACGGAAAGCGCGAGCATACTAAGCGAAAAATATTCCGAGAACAAAATATCAAATAATCAACATTGCGTCGCCGTAACTATAGAACCTGTACTTGTTATCCACTGCCGCTTGATATGCCTTCATCATTAAATCTTTACCCCCGAAAGCACAAACCAACATAAAAAGAGTAGTCATGGGCAAATGAAAATTAGTTAGCAGGCAATCCACTAATGCGAATTTATAACCCGGATAAATGAATAAATCGGTATTACCTTCCTTGCGGCCGGAGGCATAAGTTTCCAGTGCCCGCAGGCTGGTTGTACCCACGGCAATCACGCGTCCTTTATCTTTCTTTACCTTGGCCAGCGCGGCGCAAGCGGCATCCGGAACTAAAAAATATTCTGCCTCCATTTTATGCTCGGTGATATTTTCACATTTTACCGGCCGAAACGTGCCCAAGCCCACATGCAATGTTACATAGGCCAGATTAACCCCCGCGCCTTGAATCTGTTTAAGTAACTCCTGCGTAAAATGCAGGCCGGCGGTAGGCGAAGCCAAGGCCCCTTCATTTTTGGCATAAACCGTCTGATAATAAACCGTATCTAAATCCTCGGGATCGCGTTTAATGTAAGGCGGCAGAGGAACAATTCCAAAGTTATAGATCACATCCGCGTCCGCCTGCTTAAAACTAATCTGCCCCCGGCTGCTTAAAATACCGGTAATCGAACCCGTGGCAAAAATAATCTTTTCCCCGACCTTGGTACGGCTGGGCTGAACCAGGCAGGAAAAAGTTGTGCCATTAACCCGGCGGGTGAGTAAAATTTCGACTCTGCCTCCGGTAATTTTATTTCCCATTAAACGGCAATGCAAAACCTTGGTATCATTAAGCGCTAACAAATCATTTTTTCTAAAAAATCCGAGAATATCTTTAAATCCACCATGGCTAATAGATCCAGTTTTACGATTTACGATTAAAAGGCGGGCCTGGTCTCTTTTTTGCAAAGGATACTGGGCAATCAGTTCTTTAGGGAGGGGATAATCAAATTCAGCAAGTTTTAGCATATTTAAAATCAAGGGGACGGTTCTCTTTTCATATTCTAGAGAAAGAGAACCGTCCCCATTATTTAATTCAAGTATCCGATAATTTGATCGGTTAAATCGTCAATGGAATAAAGGACTACGCCATCGGGAGCCAACTCAGTAACCAAACTAAATTGATTAAAAAACAGATCTGGATTATCTTTCATTAAAAACGCTCCGATACCGACATAAATTTTACCTTTACCGCGATGGCCCAGGCTGCTCTTTACCACTTCTTTAGCAAACTGGTTATCCTTGGTATAAGACATCAATACCGCGTAATCAATAATCCCCTCTTCCAGCCAAGCCGACCAATCGGCGAATGCGTTGCTATAGGCGCGCTCGATAACCGGGATAACCGCGCAGGAGACCACTAAACTGGCCGATTTAACTTTAACTAAGCTGGATATTTTACGCGCTAAATCCGTAACCTGCTGGCGTTTCCAATTATCCCAAGCCAAATACTCATCTTCATTATTTAACGTATCTAAAACATTAATTCCGGTTTTATCTTTAAATCGCTCAACATTGGCCGGCCCATAACCATAAGTTAAACCGAATTTATTAAACCTGGAACCCGGGACAAACGGAACCGGCGAGGGATAACGCAGGTAATCTAAGTGTATCCCGCTAAATAACGGATAACGGTTAATAATTTCATTAATAATCGCCAGCATATACGCCTCGACCCTGGGGTCACCCGGCTCTAAAAATATCATATCCTCTTTCAAGTAATATTTATCCAGCTCGGAACTCGTAGAAGTCTTCGATAGCCTTTGATACTGATCCCGGGTAAGAATGGAGCTGCCGTACTTCTTCAAAATATCCGCTTTTTCGTTTTTACCTAAGCCTAAAATATTCACCCAAGCAAAAACTTTAATATTATTCTGCCCGGCTTCCCTAAGCAATAAATCCAGCGTATCTAACCCGGCGGAAGCAACCATCTGGTCATATTTTGTTCTATCAGTAATCTTGGAATCATAATAAGCATTGCCCGACTGAAAAACCTGCAGATAAATCTCATTTATTTTAGCCTTGCCGCACTGAGTAATCAAATTACGCACTCCCTGCTCAGAATATAGAAATTTTTTTTCAGAGAACACCGATACCCAAACACCTCTAGGGGCGGCCTCCTTAACTTGAACCTGATTATCTAGAGCTAGAGCCAATCTAAAGCTAAATAAATATAAGAATAAAAATATGACCAGTATTTTAAATCTCATTTTCCTCCAGGCCCTGCATCAAAAGAATATTTACAACCGCAATATTTCTGGCGATAAATACCTTTACGCTTAGCTTCTAACTGTGCTTGCTTAAAACCCAGGCGAAAATCTTCATAATAAAAATCTATACCTGTCTCTTGGCCAATTTGACCGCCTAATTGCTTAAGCAATCCATGGTTCTGATACGGGCTGGCCAATAAAGTGGTGCTAAATGCCGCCAAACCTTTGCTCTTGGCCTGACTGGCAGTTTTGCGTAAACGCAATGACCAACAAATTACGCAGCGCTGGGGCAGGCCTTCTGGAGTATTAATTGCCTGAAAAAAATCTCCTTCCCTATGTTCAGGGTACTCTACATCCAGAGAAAATTCCTGGCTAAGAACTTTTAGGGCCTCAACCCGCCGATGATATTCACTAACCGGGTAGAGGTTAGGATTATAATAAAATCCCTTGATTTTAAATCCCTGATCTTTTAACCTGCTAAAAGGATAGATTAAACAAGGCCCGCAGCAGATGTGCAGCAGGATATTCACTAGAAAATTTCTGCTTGTTGTTCTTGATTAAACTTTAAACCAAAATGCTCAAAAGCCTTGCGCGTAGCTAACCGGCCCCGAGAAGTACGTTTTAAATACCCGGCCATTAAAAGATACGGCTCAACCGCATCCTCGATCGTATCCACCTCTTCATTGAGGCTGGCAGCCAAAGACTCAATCCCCACCGGCCCCCCGCCAAATGACTCCAGGATTAATTTTAAGACCTTACGATCCAAATCATCAAAACCCGCCTGATCAATACCCAGCTCATTAAGAATCTTGGAAGTTACGGGCTGATCAACATTTTCAATCTTTAAAACCTGAGCGTAGTCCCTCACCCGGCGCAAGAGCCGGTTAGCGATACGCGGAGTTCCCCGGGAGCGCTTGGCAATCTCTAAAGTTGCCGCGTCATCAATTTTTACCGACAATAACTGGCTGGAATTTTTTATAATTTTAGCCAAGTCTTCTTGCTTGTAGAAATCCAGGCTATAAAATATACCAAACCTGCCCCTTAAAGGGGCAGCTAACAGGCCGGTACGCGTAGTTGCCCCGATTAAAGTAAATGGCTTAAGATTAAATTTAATTGTTTTAGCGTATGGCCCTTTATCAATCACAAAATCGATCTGAAAACTTTCCATAGCCGGATACAAAAATTCTTCAACCACCTTGGACATCCGGTGTATCTCGTCAATAAAAAGGATATCTCCATTTTCTAAATTAGTCAGTATGCCGATTAAATCTCCGGCCCGCTCAATCGCCGGGCCGCTGGTGGCGGTAATTTTAGCGCCCATTTCATGGGCAATAATATGCGACAGGGAAGTTTTACCCAAACCCGGAGGCCCGCTTAAAAGCACATGCTCCAAGGGCTCTTTTCTTTCCCTGGCTGCCTGGATAGCAATTTTTAAATTATCCACAATATCCTTATGGCCGACAAACTCCACAAATTTCTTTGGCCTTAAAGATATATTTAAAACTACATCCTCTTCGGATTCCTTAATATCGGTAATAACGGAATCAGCTTTCAGCAGCGCGTGCCTGGTCTTTTCGCTCATAAGGAATAATGTTTTCTTTGTTCCTGGCTATGATTATATCTTGGAATTCCACGTTTTGACGGGCAATGATTTCTTGCATTTTTGCCAGCTCCAGGATGGCCAAAAAGATCACGATAATCTCCATTTTACTCTTGGTCTTGGCGAATAATTCCGAAAGCTTAATTTCTGTTTGCATCAACAACAAATGCAGGATATCATGGACTTTTTGCTCAACCGTATACTGATCCTTAATCACCTCGTAAAAAACTTCACGGGGTATATCTTTTAGCGCTTGAGAGAAAGCATTAATCAAATCAAAAATACTGGCCTCAAAATAAACCTCTTGTTTACCAAGCGTTTGGTTATCTGCCGCACTTTCAGTTTTCGGGCGTTTAAAAACTTCCTGCTGGCTGATTTCCCTTTGCTTTAAATTTTCGGCGATTTGTTTAAACTTTTCATATTCCAGGAGCCTTTTTACCAGCTCCGCGCGCGGATCCTGGTCAACTTCTAGGGCCGCCAGCTCCTCCGCCGGAAGCAGCATCTTGGATTTTATCTGCATCAACGTGGCCGCCATTACCAAAAATTCTCCTACAATATTTAAATCCAAAAGCTGCATCAAATTAATATACTCTAAGTATTGCGCGGTAACTTTGGCAATCGGGATATCGTAAATATTAAGATGGTCTTTTTTTACTAAATATAATAGCAAGTCTAACGGGCCCTCAAACATATCTAAGCGGATCTTATAATTCATATTTTAAGCAGTCCTCTTACTTGGCGAATAGTTTCCTTAGCCAGCAGGGATGCCTTTTGCTTCCCAGCGAATAAGATCTCCTGAATGCGCTTTTTATCTTTCTGCAAAGTGAGCCGTTTTTCCTGAATCGGCGCCAATAAATTAACCAAGATGGCCGCCAATTCCTTTTTACATTCCGTACAGCCAATCATCGCTTTTACGCAACGCTCATGAATTTGATGCTTTAACTGTGGAGAAAACGCCGCGTAGTAAGAGCAAACACTGCATTTATCCGGATGCCCGCAATCCGTTACGCGAATACGCTGTGGATCGGTAAACATACCCTGTACTTTTTTACGAATAACCTCTGGCGCGTCAGTTAGAGCAATATAATTATTGTAACTCTTACTCATCTTGCGGCCATCCAGGCCTAAAAGACGAGTAGTCTGGGTAAGTAAGGCCTTAGGCTCCGTAAAACAAGTTGTCTTATAAAGATGATTAAACTTGCGCGCAATCTGACGGCACAGCTCTAAATGCGGCAGCTGATCCTCGCCCACAGGCACGCTATCAGCTTTATAAAGTAAAATATCCGCGGCTTGTAAAACCGGATACCCTAAAAAAGCATAGGTGCTTAAATCACGATTAACCACTTGGCGCAGTTGTTCTTTATAGGTAGGGCAACGCTCAAGCAGCCCTAAAGGCGTAATCAAAGAGAGGATGAAATAAAGCTCCAGATGTTCCGGCACCTGAGACTGAATAAAAAGAGTAGACTTTTCCGGGTCAACCCCGCAAGAAAGCCAGTCAAGGACATTATCCAGCATGTTCTCTTTAAGCAGATCCGGATTTTCATATTCAGACATCAGGGCATGCCAATCCGCAACCATAAAGAAACAATCATATTCATCTTGCAGCTTCGTCCAATTGGCCAAAGCGCCCGCCAGATGGCCCAGGTGTAATTTACCCGTAGGCCGCATACCGCTTAATATTCGCTTTTTAGTCATAGCTTAATCCTATTCTCATAAAATCTAGGGGACAGTTCTGTTTTTCTGGCAAAGGTGACAGTCACAAAAAGCGTGACAGTCACCTTTCCAGTCACCTTTCTTAAAGCGACGGAAAAATAGAACCGTCCCCTTGATTTTTACGCTATACGCTATAATTTCCTGGCTATCTTCTCTATATCATAAGCTTCAATGATATCGCCTTCGACTAACTGATCAAACCCGCCAACCGCAATACCACATTCAAACCCCTCGCCAACCTCGCGGACATCATCCTTAAAACGTTTAAGGCTGGAGACTTTGCCTTCAAAAGCAACCGCGCCATTACGCATCAGTGTAATCATACAATTACGGTTGATCTTCCCCTTGGTTACAAAACATCCGGCAATAATGCCAGAATGGGAAAGCTTAAACATCTTTCTGACTTCAGCCCTGCCTGAAAATATTTTCTTTAATCTTGGATCAAGCATTCCCTCAACCGCGGCTTTGATATCATTAGCCAGCTCATAAATAATATTATATATCTTTACTTCCAGGCCTTCTTTAGAGATTAGTTCTTTGGCCGGCTCATCAGCAGAAACATTAAATCCCAAAAGCAACGCGTCAGAAGCCACCGCTAAAATTACATCGGAAGTATTGATATTTCCCGCCCCCAAATGTATGATATTAATTTTTATCTCGGAAACATTTAACTTATCCAAAGTATCTTTAATCGCCTCCAGCGACCCCTGGACATCCGCTTTAATAATTAAATTTAGTTCCTTAATTTTGCCCGCGGCAATCTGGGCATGCAGCTCTTCTAGGTTTACCCTATGCACTTCTTTAACCTGTTGAAGCTTTTCTTTTTCCACGCGCGCTTGAATTAAACTCTTAGCCTGTTTTTCATCTTCAATCACAAAAAACTGCTCTCCTACCTGCGGAATTCCGTTGATTCCTAAAATTTCTACTGGAGTTGCCGGGCCGACGGTAGTTACCCCCTGTCCCCGGTCATTAAGCATTGCCCTAATTTTTCCATAGAGATTACCTACGATTATATTTTGGTTAAGATGTAATGTACCATTCTGCACGAGCAGCGTAGCGACCGGCCCTTTGCCTTTAGCCATCCTGGCTTCCACGACTACTCCATAAGCTAGGCGGCCAGGATTAGCTTTTAACTCCATAATTTCAGCTTGCAATAAAATCATCTCCAGCAAGCTGTCTATTCCTGCTCCGGTCTTAGCAGAAACCGCGACAGTAATCGTTTTACCACCCCAATCCTCAGGAGTCAATCCGGCCGCGGCCAATTGTTTTTTAACCGTATCCAGATTTGCCCGCGCTTTATCGATTTTATTGATCGCCACGATAATCGGTACTTGCGCGGCCCGCGCGTGATCGATTGCTTCTTGAGTTTGCGGCATAATTCCGTCATCAGCAGCCACGACTAATACCACAATATCGGTAATCCGCGCCCCGCGAGCGCGCATAGCGGTAAATGCTTCATGGCCAGGCGTATCTAAAAAAGTAATCTCCCCCTGCGCCAGGCTGACCCGGTAAGCGCCAATATGTTGAGTAATCCCTCCGTGCTCACTTTCTGTAACTTTAGTTTTACGGATAGCATCTAAAAGAGAGGTTTTGCCATGATCGACATGCCCCATAAAAGTAACTATCGGCGAGCGATTCTTAAGTTCCTCAGGCTTATCTATTTTCTTATGCGCCTGCAAAGCCGCGTCTTCGGCATTAAGAGCCTTCTTAATTCCAAAATTATATTTTAAACATAACTTATCTAAAGTACTCTCATCCAAAAACTGATTAATCCCAATCATCACCCCCATACCCATGAGATGTTTAATCAGAATCGAAGATTTCTCCTGCAATTTTATGGCTAAATCTTTAACCGTAATCGGAAGCTCCAGCTCAATCTCTTTTTCCGGCGCGGCCTCAACCTTAATCGCAGGCCTAGCCTCAACCTTTACTTCGGGCTTGATTATCGGTTTAGCCTCAGCCTTAACCTCGGGCTTAACCTTAACCTCAGGTTTATGCGCAGGTTTAACCTCAACCTTTACTTCGGGCTTGATTACCGGTTTAGCCTCAACCTTTACTTCAACCCTTACCTCAACCCTTGCTTCAGGTTTAATTACAGGTTTAGCCCTAACCATAACTTTCGGTTCAAGCTTGATCATCGGTTTAAGCATAGATTTAAATACCGATTTGTGGCTTTGCCTAGAGGAAAACAAACCATTGCCTTCCGGCTTAATTTTCCCTTTAGTCTTTCTTACTACTGTTTTAGGCTTAAGCGGCTTAGCCGCAAGCTTAGGCTTGGCCGCCTGAATTTTAACCACCGGCTTCTTAATTTTTGTCTTTACTTTAACCTTAGGCTTAACTATTTTTTTTACGGCAGTTTTTTGTTTTTTTATTTTTGGCATATTTTTCTCTTTCCTGCCCGCCAATCTTTGTGGCGGGCTTGCCCCCCAAATTTAGCAACGGGCTTTTATAATGACAGTCTTTTAGCCTCTGTGATAATTTTTTGAGCCTTCTTCTCTCCGATCCCCTTAATCTTTGTCAGGCCCTGCACCTGAAGCTTAATTATATCATCTAAGCTCTTGATTCCTATTTCTTTTAAACTCTCAGCAATCTTTTGGCTAACTCCTAAAAGGCCTCCTAAGGAAGCTTCTTGCTTAGTTTCTTTTTTTACCTCTTTTTTATCCTTCTTAGCATCCGCTTTGGATACCTTTTTAGATACTTTTTTAGTTTCTTTCTTAACCCTCTTAACCTTAGCCGGCTCAAGCGCGCTAGCTGCCGCTTCTATCGCGGTAACCGCTGTTTCCTCTTTGCCGCCAAGCGCCTCAGCAGCAATTATGCTCTTAGTACGGATATCCAACTCCCAACCCACCAGGCGGGAAGCCAAACGCACGTTCTGCCCGTGTTTACCGATACTCAAAGATAGCTGATCATCATCAACAATCACCATCGCCTTCATTTTATCCCTATCTAATTTAATTTCTGAAACCTTAGCCGGAGAAAGCGCAGCCTTAATATATTCACGCACATCATCATTAAAACGCACGATATCAATTTTCTCTCCCTGTAACTCATTAACAATATTTCTTACCCGGTTGCCGCGCATACCCACACAAGCGCCTACGGCATCAACTTTATCATTCTTAGAATAGACCGAAATTTTAGTACGTTCACCGGCTTGGCGCGATATACCCCTAATTTCCACAATCCCCTCATAGATTTCCGGAACCTCTAATTCAAACAATTCCTTAACTAAATTAGGATGAGCGCGCGAGAGAATAATCTGCGGCCCTTTGGTATCTTTTTTTACCTCCACCACATAGGCCCGAATACGCTGGCCTTGCTTAAATTCTTCTTTAGGCGACTGTTCACGCTTAAGTAAAACACCTTCGGCCTTACCCAATAAATCCACAATCACATTGCCTTTTTCAAAACGATAGACCGTGCCGCTGACAATCTCACCGACGCGGCTCTGAAATTCCACAAAAACCACATCCTTTTCCGCCTCGCGCATTTTCTGGATGATTACCTGGCGCGCGGTAGAAGCGGCAATGCGCCCAAAATCAATATTGGTCACTAATTCATTGTTGCGATACGCGCGGATCTCTCCGGTAGCCCGGTCAATCTGAACCTTAAATTCCTCAAGCGGCTTTAAATCAATTACCCTTTTAGCAGCGCTAAGCATGGCGCTTTCCACGGCCTCCAGCATAATTTCTTTTTTAATTCCCTTTTCTCGTTCAATCTGTTCAATAATCGCTAAAAGTTCCTGACTCATTTTTTTTCATTCTCCGGTTATTTTTTATGACAACGCTAAATTAAGATAACAATTCCGTAATAAACTTTACCGCGTTCTCCCTGGGCATAAACTGAGTACTTTTATCTTTACGCATTCTTAATTCTACGTTTTTTTCGGCAATACTCTTTTTGCCAATGACAATACTGGCAGGCACGCCAATCAAATCCGCGTCCTTGAATTTTACTCCCGCGCGCTCGTCGCGGTCATCAAAAAGCACATCCAGGCCGCTGGCTTTAAGCTCCTGATACAAACTATCCGCCGAGTGAATAACTTCCTGGTTAGTTACGTCTAAAGGTAAAATTATAATTCCAAAAGGAGCAACCTGGCCCGGCCAGATAATTCCATCAGCATCATTATTCTGTTCGATAATCGCCGAGATCAGGCGCGATACCCCGATACCATAGCAGCCCATAACCAAAGGTTTAAGCTCTCCGGAGCTATCCGAAAAATTAGCCTGCAGCGCTTGGCTATATTTTATTCCTAATTTAAATATATGGCCAACCTCAATGGTATTAACTTTTTCCATCTGAAAGTTACATTTAGAACATAGCAAGCTATCCGCTTGAAAGGCCTTAACTTGATTACATTTCTTGCAGGCTAAAACCAGATCTTCTCCTTGGGCAGCTTCAACCATGAATTCATGGGACTCTTTACCCCCCATAACCCCAGAGTCTGCTTCTGTGATTAAAACCGTTAAACCGCAGCGCTTAAATATTCTTTTGTAAGCCTCATACATTAATTGATAATTTTTATCTAATCCTCCCTGGTCCTGGTCAAAACTGTAGGCATCTTTCATCATGAATTCACAGGCGCGGATTAAGCCATTTCGCGGCCGGATTTCATCGCGAAATTTAGTTTGTATCTGATACAAGACTAAAGGTAATTGCCGATAGCTGGAAATCTGGCCTTTAACCAAATCCGTAATTATCTCTTCATGCGTCGGGCCTAAAACGACATTTCTTCCGCGGCGGTCAATAAATTTAAACATTACCTCGCCAATATCCTTATCGCGGCCGGTTTTCTGCCAAAGCTCCAAGGGCTGTAAAGCAGGTAAAAGCAACTCACTGGCGCCGCAAGCAGACATCTCCTGGCGAATTATTTTCTGGATATTTTCTAAAACTCTTAGGCCCAAAGGCAGATAAGAATAAGCTCCCGCCATCAGCATACGCGCCAAGCCCGCGCGCAAAAGCAATTTATGGCTTACAGATTCCGCTTCCTGCGGTGTTTCTTTAAGCGTAGGAATAAATGCTTTGCTCCAGTACATTACGTTAATCCCTTTTTAATATTTCTTCTAAGAGCACTTTCGCGCAGTCCTTAAAAGGAATTTTTCTTATCGGCTTCCCCTGGTTAAAAAATAACCCAGTGGATTTTCCAAAAGCAATGCCCAGATCCGCCTCTTTTGCCTCTTGCGGGCCATTAACCACGCAACCCATTACCGCTACTTTTAAAGGATGAGCGAATTGCTGATATTCTTTAGCGGCTAATTTAGCTTCCAAATCCTTAACAATACTGATCAAATCCAGCTCACAGCGGCCGCAAGTAGGGCAACTAATCAGCTGGACTCCCCCCTTGCGTAAACCTAAAGATTCCAAAATACATTTGGCTGCCCTTACCTCTTCGGTTGGATTATCCGTAAGCGACACCCTTATTGTATCACCAATACCCTCTAGTAGCAAAGATCCTAAAGCAATGCTGGATTTAATAATACCATTATAAACATAACCTGTGGCGGTAAGGCCCAGATGCAGAGGATAACCGCAGGAGTTGGCAATTTTACGGTAAGCCTCAACCGTATCCAAGGCATTGTTAGCTTTAAGTGAGATTACGATATTAGTAAACTTTAACTTTTCAATCATTCTAACATAATCCAGGCAAGCAGTTACCAATTTATCAGCCATCGAAAATTTTCTCGAGCCGATACCCCTTACTGAACCGCTATTTAACCCGATCCGCAAAGGAATCTTAGCTGCTTTTAACGCGCAGATAACCGCTCTTACCTGGCGAGGATTATTAATGTTTCCGGGATTCAGCCTGATTTTATCCGCGCCATTTTCAATCGAGGCAATGGCCAGCCGATATGAAAAATGGATATCCGCTACTAACGGCAGCCTTACCCTGGCCTTAATTTTCTTTAAAGCCGCAGCGTCGCTTGAGTCCTTGACCGCCAAACGCACAATCTGACAACCCACCCCCTGCAATTGATTAATCTGTTTAACAGTATTATCTATATCTGAAGTTTTAGTCTTAGTCATTGATTGGATAGCGATGGGATTTTTCGCGCCAATTAAACAAGTGCCAATTTTAAGCTCCCGGCAACCCCTTCTCTTAATTTCCATATTATTTAGCCGCCATTTTACTAATCTTGTCCGCGTAAAGCCTTAAAATATCATTATAGGTAACTAACAAGGCCAGAGTAATCAAGAAAGTCAAGCCCAGATTATTAATTATCTCTTCTGCCTTAACCCCTAATGCTTTTTTCCTTACTTTCTCCAAACCTAATAAAAATAAATGGCCGCCGTCCAGAATGGGTAACGGCAAAAGGTTAAAGATTGCCAGACTAACGCTTAATACCGCGATCAAATGCAGCAGGGCGGTTAAACCTAATTTCGCGGCCTGGGAGGTAATAAAAAATATTCCCAAGGGGCCGGTCATGGAATCGCGCATCGACATCTTTCCGCTAATTAATCTTAATAAACCCGAATAAGTCATCGCCGTTAAATCAGTAGTTTTCTTAAAACCAAGATAGGCCGATTCCCAGAACCCATGTTTAATTTCAATGATTTCATCAAAAGGAGAAATACCAATGATTCCTAGGACACGCCTGGCGCCTAGTTGATCATTGAGCGCTTTGTCCTTAATTGGAACATTAAATTTAAACTCTTGATTATCGCGTAAAACTTTAAGCGAAACATTTGACCTTATTTTTCTTTCCCGGATGGCCTGCTGTAAATCCTCCCAGCTGTCAACTTTGGCGCCATCTACCGCCAAAACCTTATCGCCCACCTGCAAGCCCGCGGCTTTAGCGCCATAGCCATCAATTAAGCCGCCAACTTTAGCCGTAAGGCCGGGGTAACCCATGAAAAAAATTAACCAAAAAAATAAAAACCCAAGAATATAATTTAAAAGCGGGCCAAAGAAAATAATTTGAAATCGTTTTCCCGGAGGCTTAGCAAAATATTCGTCAGCTTTTCCCTGGCATTCTAACTGGCTGTCTCCGGCCATTTTTACATACCCGCCTAAAGGAATCAAATTCAGTTTATATTCCGTATCGCCTATTTTGATTTTAAAAATAAGCGGGCCAAACCCTAAAGAAAACTGTTCAACGCGCACACCATTAACGCGGGCGGCAATAAAATGCCCAAACTCATGCACAACAATCAACAAGCTCAAAATTAAAATAAAAATAAGTATAGTAATCATCTTTTATTATCAGTAAGTTAGTAAGCCAACGCCAGAGCCTCTTGCCTGGCCCAAGCATCAGCGCCCATAATCTGGTTAAGATTTGGGCTGGGAATTCTAGCGTGGCGCCGCATTACTTTCTGGACTATTTTTGGTATAGTTAAAAAATTAATCTTCCTCTTTAGAAACCTATCCACACTTACTTCATTAGCCGCGTTTAAAACCGCCGGCATCGAGCCTAAATCTCGGGCAGCCTGATAAGCAAGCGCTAGGCTGGGAAATTTAACCAGGTCAGGTTTGGCGAAATGCAGTTTACTTAAACCATAAAAATCAATTCCGTCAAGCGCGCTAGGCAGCCGCTGAGGATAGGATAAAGCATACTGAATAGGCACGCGCATATCCGCAACTGAAAGCTGCGCCATAATCACCCCATCATTAAATTCCACCATCGAATGAATCAGCGCTTCGGGATGAATTAATACTTTTATTTTCTCTACTCCTAAATTAAATAAGAACATCGCTTCCAGTAATTCCAGCCCCTTATTCATTAAAGTCGCCGAATCTACCGTAATCTTTTTGCCCATCTTCCAACGAGGATGCCGCAATACCTTTTCTAGAGTAACCTGCTTAAATTTACTGCGCGGCAGGCTCCATAATGGGCCGCCGGAAGCAGTCAGATATACCTGCTGTACATTTTCCGCGCTTTGTCCTCCTAAACTCTGCCAAATAGCTGACTGTTCGCTATCAACCGGCCGGATCAAAACCTTATGTTCCTTAGCTAAGCGCATCACCATGGCTCCGGCCATAACTAAAGCTTCTTTATTAGCTAAAGCAATCTCTTTACCGCTTTTAATCGCGCTAATTAGGGGAGCCAGGGCAGCTGAGCCGGCAATGGCAACCATTACCTGTTGAATATCTTTATGCTTAACCAGCTCATCCAGGCCGTCTGGGCCGCAAAGAACTTTTATTGAAGATCCCAGGCTAGCGCTTAACTTCGCGGCTGCCCGCGAATCCGCGACACATACCAGCTTTGGCCTAAATTCTTCGATCTGCTGTTTTAACTTAACAATATCCGAATTAACGCTTAAAGCCACAATCTTAAATTGTCCTGGTAAGCTTCTTACCACCTCAAGCGTACTCTGGCCGATGGAGCCGCTAGAGCCTAAAACCGCAATATACTTCATGATTTATAATCGCGCTAAAATAAAGTAAAATACCGGAGCCGTAAATAACAAACTATCGATCTGGTCTAATATTCCACCCATACCTGGAAAAATATTTCCCGAATCCTTGACCTGACAGTCCCGCTTAAGCAAAGATTCCGAAAGATCCCCCAGCTGCCCAAGAACTCCTAAGCTAGCCGAGATAATCAGCAATTGGCCATACTCAAAAGGCAGAAACCTTTTACAAGCTAATCCCCCCAAAATACTAAAAGCTAAACCTCCCAGCGCCCCTTCAATAGTTTTCTTTGGGCTAATCCGTGGAATTAAAAGTTTTTTGCCCCATTTACTTCCCACTAAATATGCCCCAATATCACCCAGCTTAGTAATTAACAACAAAGCGGCCAGAAAACCCAAACCTGACGGCAAATACCTTATTTTGATCAGAAAACTAAAAAACCAGGAGACATAAAGTATACCAAAGAGCGTGGTTGAGATATCCACAATCACTCCAGAGCTATCCCGGCGCTTGAATTGCATAAGGATCAAAAAGAACAAAGCCAAAACGATAAAGAGTAACTCCCAGTTTTTGGTCGGCTCAAACCTAAGCATAATCGATAAAGGAATAATCGTTCCCACGCCTATCCCAAAATACTTGTAAATGCTTATTCCCTTTTTCTCAAGCATCATAAAATACTCATGCAAACCTCCGGCAATAAATAAGATAATTGCCAAACTGCATAACCAATCAAAGAAAATCACTCCTGAAATAATACTAATCAATATGGCAGAACTAATTATTCTTTTCGCTAACATTACTGAGCCTCCAAGCCCCCAAATCTCCGGTTTCTTTTTTGATATTCCTTAATTGCCTCTTTTAATTCCTCTACTCCAAAATCCGGCCAGCATTTGCCAGAAAAATAAAACTCTGAATAAGACAATTGCCAAAGTAGAAAATTACTAACGCGCATCTGGTTACTGGTGCGAATTAGCAGGTCCGGATCGGCAATATCCGCGGTATAAAAATACCGGCTAAATTCCCGCTCCTCCAGGCTTTCCAAATCCGCCTTTTTATTCAATACATCCTGGGCAAATTTTTTGGCAGCGTCAACAATTTCCTGCCTGCCTCCATAATTTAAAGCCAATACCACCCTTAAGCCGGTATTACCCTTAGTTTTCTCCTGGGCCTGCTTAATCTTGGCCTGAAGATACTTAGGAATCGGATCTCCCCGGCCAATAACCGTAAAACGCATATTATTCTTCTGCAATACCTTGATCTCTTGGCCTAAGAAATTATCCAGATAACGCATCAAGGCACTTACTTCGCTTTTTGGCCTGCTCCAGTTTTCCGTCGAAAAAGCAAAAAAAGTTACTATCTGAATGCCCAAACTGCCGGCGCCCCGAATAATCTCCTTTACCCGCTGCACACCCTGGCGGTGCCCGGCAGTACGGCTCAGGCCTCTTTCTTTTGCCCAGCGGCCATTACCATCCATAATAAAAGCTACGTGGCGGGGAATGTTATCCATGTCAGGTATAATTTGTGTAATGTATAATGTTGGCGTGATGCGAATGCTTACTTTTTTTCCGTTACACCCGCTTTACACTTTACACATTACACATTACACAACTCTTATCGGTGTAATTGGTAATCTATATCCGGAAAGAGGTTGTCCTTATATTCAATATCCGCCAGCCAATTGCCATCAATGTTATTAGACTTAACCTCTTCATAAATCCGGTTAAACCTTAAAAGATGGTCTTTAGTGCGGCGCGCCGCGTAACTAGTGTGGGTACCAGTGCCTAAAATAAATGCCCAATCCGAACTCTGCGCCAAGAGCAATTCACGTAAAGCCTGATTCAACGCCCGGCGGACTAATCCCTGAGCGCCGGGATAGCTCCTGGCTAGCTCACTCATACGTTCAGAGGCCGCGTGCAAATGGCGGTAAATCCAATCATTGGTTCCTTGCAGCCACATTTCCGAATACCCTTTATAACCCCAGCTGGAAAAAGACGGAGTGACTACCTGATTACGCGGATTCTGATCTAAATATTCGCTAGGCGTAATCAAGCTGATTTCATTCTGGTCACAAGCGATTTTACGAAATAAAAAATCCAGCCACATCGGGCCTTCATACCACCAATGCCCAAAAAGCTCAGCATCATAAGGCGAAACAAGAATCGGAGCTTTCTCCATAAGGCCAAAAAGATAGCTTACTTGCTGCTGACGGTTAAACATAAAATTTCCCGCGTGCTCCGCGCAGCGTTCCTTAGCCCACTGCTCAACGTAAGGAGCTTTGTGATTGCTGGTACCGGTAATCCGGTAATATTTTATTCCCGTATTAATGCGTACTCCATCCGGATGAATATAGGGCCTGATATAATCAAACTCCAGATCAAAACCTACATCCCGGTAAAATTCTCGATAGTTATAATCGCCAGGATACCCTTCGATAGAACTCCAGACCTGCTTTGAAGATTCCAGGTCCCTGCCAAAGGCGGCTACTCCGCTACCCTTACAATAAACCGGAGCAAACACCCCATATTTAGGGCGCGGAGTTCCATGCAATAGGCCATGCGCGTCCGTAAAAAAATAACGCAGCCCCGCTTCTTTAAGTATTTCATCGTGTCCCGGGCAAAAACCACACTCCGGCAGCCAAATACCTCGTGGCCTCCTGCCAAAGGTAGTTTCATAATGATCCGCGGCAACCTTGACTTGAGCGCGCACCGAATCACGGCAAACATCCATCAGCGGGAAAAAACCATGCGTAGCCCCGCAAGTAATTATTTCTAATTTGCCTAAATCCTGAAACTTCTTGAAAGCAACTACCAGATTAGCATTATAATTCTGAAAAGTATCCCGGGCACGTGAAAATCTATCAAAATACATCTGAGCCAAATTCTTGAAATCCGGCTGCCATTTTGTTCTCTCTATTTCTTTTTGGCTCAATTCAATAAGCTTATTAATATGCTTTAAATAACGCTCCTGCAATAGAGGATCGGCAAGCATAGAAATAAGCGTAGGGCTTAAGGTCATGGTAATCCGGAAATCTATGCCATCATTTACTAAACCCTGAAAAACAGAAATTAAAGGTACGTAGGTTTCGGTGATCGCTTCATAAAGCCAATCCTCCTCTAAAAAATTCTCATGTTCCGGATGGCGCACAAAAGGCAGATGGCCATGTAAAACTAAACAAAGGTATCCTTTATGACCCATTTCTAAATTCCCTCTGGTTTTGTGTAAAGTTAGATGTGTAATGTGTAATGTTGGTGTAATGTTTGATTGTGTAATGTAAATCTTTTTTTTCGTTACACATAGTTATATCGCATTCACTTTACACTTTGCACTTTACACATTACACAGATTTAACGGGTTTCTCGAGTTACGGTTGGAGTAATAGTACGTTCTTCTAATCTATCCGCGGAAGCTGCCTTAACCGGAATTATCTGTTTTCCATCAGGTAAATAATAACGCAGGGTAAAGGTGCCATCCGGCCTTAATTTAATGGGTACCCCCTGAACGGTTACCTTGGCATCTGCTTGCGTTGCTCCGTAAACAATTAATTCACAATCCACTTTCAGCCAAAAATTTCTCTCTTTAACCTCTTTCTTGACCGGGCTGCTGGATAGCCCTGAACTAAACAGGCCTTGTTTTATACGCTCCTGCCAGGCGCCTCCAACTGGCGAGCTTTTGCCTAAACCAAAACCCATGCCATAAAGCCGGGCAAACATCTCCTCAGGTATCATCCACTCTTCATCAGTAACCCCAGAAGGGCCATCTAATGGAGTTTGCACGACATTAGAGCGTAAAATAGTAATAAACTTGCCGTCAGCCAGCATTAATCCTAGATCCACGCACCAAGCGCGGCCCGGGCCGGCAGTATCCACATACCAGCTATTAGCAAAATCATTAATCTGAATATCAAAAAACCTATTGGCGTTAAATCCGTTAAATAAGATATTCGTAACGTCATAAACTCTTAAAACTTTTTTCGCGCGATAGAAATCATCGCCTAATTTGCTCTTTAGGCCTTCTAAAGTCCGGGCCCTTAACTCCCAATAAGCGTGCAGCCAACGCGAATCGCGAACCTGTATAATAATTTTATCCTGATCATAAAAAGCAGGAAGCTCCTGCGGACTGGCCGGGGCAAAATAGGTATTCTGTGAATGAGAAAATTTTGTATTAACTATGGCTGTTTCATAAAAACTGGGAATGTTTCTGCACGGCTGTTTATCTGAAACTTTTACCGGGAGTGATTTATTTTTTAACCCAAGCTTAAACTTAGATTTTGTTTTAGCAATAGTTTGCATCAAAATTTCTTTTAATTTTTTTAATATTTTCATCACTTTCTGCCTCCAATAAAAAAGGGGATTCTCTCCCCTAATTATAAAACTATTCCCGCCTTGCTCTTTGCTCCCCCTTATTTCATTTTTTAGGTTTCTTCCCATTTACCAGGCCTTGCCTTAACTCCTCTTCCAAAGTTTCTTTAAGCTTGGTTACTTTCTGCAGTTCTTCTTTTAAGCTCTGGCTTACCAGCTGGTCCTGAACTAAAGCTTTCATGGCTGTATCCAGGGCTGCTTTTAGCTCTTGCGCCTGCTTTTCTTTGGCCTTGGCTTTTTCCTCTAAGGCTGATTTCTCTTGCGCGTATTTACTTGTCTTCTCCTCCAAAGCCAGGCGCGCAGCCATCTCTTTATCGCGCGCGGCCTTCTGGCGTATCGCGCTATTGCAAGAACTAAGCGTGCTAAAAAAGAAAACTGTCGATAATATCGCTAAAATTATTACAATACGATTTTTTAAAGCCTCATCCATGTATTTAACCTAAACCTACTTAAGATTTTCTTGAGGTTCTTTTAATTCATAAGCACCCGTGGAATCACCCTTAACCTTGCTAATGTTAGGCAAGATAACTATCTCTACCCTGCGATTTTGTTTGCGGCCGTCTGAAGTTTCATTCGAAGCCAACGGGCGATATTCGCCATACCCAATCGCCGAGAGGCGCTCCGGCGATATTCCCTGATCATTTGCCAAATAATGCACAACACTCAAAGCGCGCGCGGTAGAAAGCTCCCAATTGGATTTCCAGCCGCTTTGTTTAATCGGGACATTATCCGTGTGGCCCTCTATACCTATGTTAAACTGCGCCATATTATCTTTTAAGACCACTGACACCTTAGTGAGTAAATCAAACGCCTCAGGCCTAATCTTGGCTTTACCGGAATCAAATAAAAGATCACCTACAACAGTAATCACCAGCCCCTTCTCCATCATCTGGAGCTTAATCTGTTTATCATTTATCTCCTGGCCAAACTTTTGTTCCAGCAACCCCTTGGAACGAGCAAGTTCATCCAGCTGAGCGCTTAACTCTTGAATCTTTTGAGCATCGCTGCGTTTGCCGGCTTGAAAAATAAACGTACAACCCGCTAAACTAAAAGTTATAAATAAAACTAACCCGAATTTAAGAAAATTATTTCTCATTTTTTCCTCTCTTTCCTCACTGTTTCCTATTGAAATTTTAATATAACATAACCTGTTTTATTAGTCAAGCGTTTTGTCCTCAACCACTTAGAATCCAGGGGACGGTTCTGTTTTTTAGAGAAAGGTGACTGTCACGCTTTTTGTGACTGTCACCTCTGCCAAAAAAATAGAACCGTCCCCTCGATTTATGATTTTTAGTATGGTACGCTATACACATTTAACTCGCCTAAACCTAATGGAACAGAATACTCGTGGGATGCAGACAGGCTTTGAAAAGCATATGTTCCGGAATCAATAACAACATCAAGCCGAAATTGTGAACGCCTAAAGTCATAATAGAATGAATATTTATCTCCGCGAATCACTGTGTTATAACTAGGGCTACCGTACCAACTTTGGAAACCATAACTATTGGGAGTAGGAATTTCGAAATAAAAACGAAAACTTGCAAAATATCGTATAAAATCATAATAAACTGATTCGGGGATATGCGGACTCCCGCCGCTTAATGAAAAAGAACCGCTAAAATTCGTAGTAAAATTTTTAGGTGTTAAAATATAGTTGCCCGAACCACTTAATGTCCAATCAATAGGAGGTTGTTGATAGTAATCGTAGTTGGGGTCGAAGTTTCGGAAACCCTGGCCATCAATAAGCCAATAGAAATTGTCTATAAAATCGCCTCCTGGTGTTGATATGCTTTCAAATAGAGCAGCCATACTATATCCATACTCAAATGGAGTACTACCTGATTTACTACCCGAAAAACTGCCGGTGCGGTTCATCTGACTAGCCAAATTTATTACTGTTCTCGTAAATGTAAATGTTAATTCTTGTGTTGCTCCTGCAACAATATCTATTTCCTTTGTCAAAGTCATACCATTAAATTTAACTTTAATAGCGTGGTGACCGAAAAGTATAGTTATCGGGGTGCTCCCTGCATATCCTATTGGAGTACTTCCGTCATATACTGCAACGGTATTTGCAAACCCAGTTATGCTGTTAATTTCTTTTCCTTCTGAATTATGGCCGTGGACGATTATGTTAGCGTTTGATTGGGCTATTACTTTGATCCAGAATACTTTTGTATCTGAAGTTAGGCCGGCGGGGTTTTGGATTTGGCAGGAGATTTTGTAGGTGCCTTGGCCGGGGAAGGCGATGGTTTCGTCAAATTCAGCTACTGGTGAATCAGGGTTATTGGGAATCCAGAAGCTTGAAGGTTTTAGAAGATAATTTATTTGGTTAAGCACGGCTCCGTCTTCCTGCCGGAAACCACTGATAATAATTTCGCTATCTGCCGGAAGATATTCTTTAAAAACTTTGCCTTTAACTGAAATTGAGTTAGTGTTAATTTCGGTAGTGGAATTTTCCTGAGGACTGTCAAGAGTGAATTCGGGAGGAGTGGAGTCGAGGAAAAATAAAATAGGACTGAACGAACCACTACCTGCTTTTTCTATTTCTTCCCAGTGTATTGCATCAACTTGTGCCCACTCTTTATATGTAACCACTCCTGTGCCTAATTGGCTGGTTTTAGAAACAATACCATCTCCTCCGTAATAATCACCGTTAGCAATAATTCTGTTCATAAAACTACTAATAATTCCAACCACACCATAATAGCTAACCTTATTTGTTTGTGCTACAGAATTCAAATTATTAATAAAACCGCTCCCGCTAGAAGTAGGATCCATATCTTTTACAGCTTCTCCATATATATCAATATCTTTTAAATTTAAAAGAACAAACGATAATACATCTCTTGACTTAGAGACTGAGGCTATTCCATTTGTATTCAATAACTGCATCCAACCTACCTTAGGAACCTTAGAAGCTATATTAGCCAATTCTGCCCAACGAGTACCTAAATTTGGAGCACCAATTAAAATTAATTTGTCGACAAAATCATCAGAATAATTTGCTAAATACCACCTTACAGCCAATCCTCCCATACTATGGCAAACGAGATTAAATTTATTTGTGTAAGAACCATAATTATTGATATTTAATAGCTCATTAACTTTATTATTAACTTTATCAGCCCAACCAGCAGAATTTCCCTGTGGGTTAAATTTGCCTGCAGAGTATCTATCTATAGAGCCATTGGCATCTTGAAAATCAAAATTTTCAAGATAACTATGGATATTTGCATATTTCGAATAATATTTAGCTAGAGATGATTTAGCAGGATCCCAATCTTTAGAATTTCCCCTCGCAAAACCATGCAGAAAAAGCACTGGATTAGGTTTATATACATTAAGGTCATTCCAAGACAGAACATTTGCAAAGCAATTTTGTATTAAAAACGTGTTCGATATCGCGATAAATAAAAGCAGTAATCTCAGAAAATTATTTCTTTTGGGCATTTTAAATATAGTTATTTATTATCCTTATTATTCAAAAACTTAATTAATATAATTCTAAGATCCAAGATAATGATAAAAACTGGCATAGACCAAAAAATTTGTATAGGGATTCTATCTTGATATTTTAACGGAAGCGACACTATTCCTATTAATTTTAATAACATCGCCGTAATAATAATAAAGCTAAGATTCATAATTGGTATAGAATACAATAAAACAATTAATGTAGAAATTATCAGGTAACCTCTAGCGACCTTTTTACCGAATAACCCCTGTTTCAAAAAATAAAAAATACCTGCAAATGCAAAAATCGTTTTTGACCAATATAATAAACCAAAATCTGGATTCCAAGCTGAAGACCCTGGTCCACTTGAATCCTTTGCAGTAATAACACAAATAGTATTTAAAATAAATGATACACACGCCAAAATTTCCGAAATCACAAAATTTTTATTCTTATATTCAGTTATTTTATTTTCTTCCATCTTTACTCTCCTATTGTTTATCAGGGTCGAAAATATCGTCTGATAGGTTTTGATTAATTTTTAAGTTATTATAAATTAAAGTTGAGATTAATTTACCTGAAGCTAGGTTCGGCGTTTTGGCCATCTTAACTGGCAACCAGGCGTCATTAGGCATTTTTTGGAAGTCTACAGCAGTAGTTTCCTGGACTAATTCCAGGGTGCTGGCTTGGTTTATTCGATAAATCGAAAACTTAGTAATTAAACCTTTATTATAATCGATTAAAATACTTAGCTTATCATAGATATTATTTTTCTCATTAGAACTGACATCTAGAGCGATAATCATATTATTAAAATCGGTGTTAAGGCCGTTTCTTGAAACTGTATTCTTACTTAAGAAGAGTGTTTGGTTATAATAAAGGTCTAGTTGGCCAAACTCAGTTGAGCTAACCCCTGCATCAGCTAGTAAATCTACAGTTTGTTTTTTATTTTCTATTGGATTAATTAAATACATATTAGTGCCGTTGATTATAATAATGTCGTTTTTTACTTTTCTTGTACTATCATTAAACGTTTCTGTCTTCTCCTTATTCGGGGCTTGGAAGTAGTAGCGGCAGTAGTCAGTTGCTCCAAAGGGCTTGGCGTCTAAGGTTGAAGATAAAGTCATATCCGCGCTAAAGTCAGAGATTTTGGCATAATTATCCGCTACTTTCTTTAAGATTTCCTGGATAGTGGGGTCGAGGATGCTTATGGAGATGGTTTTTGAGGTTAGATCGGAGTTTGAGTCTTTTACTTCGCAAGTAATGCTTACCGCTCCTTTATCCGCTGATGATGTCTGCCAAATATAGGTGTTCACAGATGACCAGGTTTGTTTTACCGTTCCGCCAATGGAAAACTGATACTGCAAAGGGTCGTTATCAGGATCAGAAGCATTGGTTTGAATATTGATTTTAGCTCCGGCTAAAAAGACAGAGTTATTGTCCGGAAGGATGAAATTTATCAGGGGAGGTTTCCTATATATATTCACCTCTACTTGCTTAGAATCACTGCCCGCGGCATTCTTTACTTCTACTTTTAGAGTATGCAAGCCAGGTAACGTTAGTTCCCAGCGATAGATTGCGCTTAGAGACCAGGCTTGCGTAACTATTCCATCTACGGAAAACTGGTATCGCAAGGGGCTGGGGTCATTAGTAGTAACTGTAGGCGTGATAAGCAGAATGTCGTTAACATAGAAAACGACATTCTGCGGAAAGTCAAAAATAATCTTGGGTATTGGAGAGGCAAAACTCCAGTTTAGGTTATTTCCCGAATCCTTATAGTTAGTGACAGTAATAAGTGAAGAATTCCTATTATAGGCATCCTGCACATCTACGTAATTTACACTGCGTTCACCTTGAGGGTCAAGCTGCCACTGGGTGCCGGGAGTGGTGGAACGTAAGAGTATCAGGTTATTCAGCGCTCCGGTAAGGGTGAGTTTGTTGGTGATGGTTTGTTTTTGACTGGCGGCAAAGTTAAGTTGTTTGCCAGGAGTAGTACAAGAAAGCTTGTAGAAGGTGTTGGTGCCGCTTATGAAGCTGGGGCTAGAACCAAGGAAGATAATTGTGCTGGTGCCTGGAGTAAAAGTGCCTGAGTTTTGCCAGTTGCCGCGAACGTTTATGCTGCTGCCTGTACCGGCGGCAAGCGAACCCTTATTGTCTACGTCCTGAGTAGTGACTTCAGCCGAGCCGTTTAGGGTAACTTTAGCCCCGGAGTTGATGGTGATACCGGCGGCTGAGGCGGTTGCTAAAAACATAAAGAACATAAAAACTGAAAAACTGAAGAACTGAAAAACTGAAGAACCGGAAAACCTGATGAGTTTAATCATATTTATTTACCGCTGAAAACCCCTATATTTATCATCCTGTAAATCCAAGGGACGGTTCTCTTAAAAAAATAGAACCGTCCCCTTTGATTTTATGAAGTAAAGCGACGGAAAAATAGAACTCCTCCCCTGGATTTTTAAAATATGAGAGGTTTTCCCGCTAAACTATTTGAAGTTCTGACGGGATCCCGTCTGAGTTTCTAAAGTGTATTACGGGAAAACCTTCCCTACTGTTTAGACAAAGATAGTATCTTTTCTGGCGCTGCCTATGGAAACCATAGTAATCTTGGCCCCTAACAGTTTTTGTAATTCTAATAGATAAGCCCGGGCATTAAAATGTAACTGTTTAAAAGAGCTTGGCTTATTACGCTGATTTGGCCAACCCGCCATCTGTTTATAAACCGGAGCAGCCTTACACAATACCGCTAAATCAGAAGGAAATTCTCTGAAGATCTTACCCTTATATTTATAACCAACGCAAATCTTTACTTTAGCTAACCCATCCAGCACGTCCATCTTCATAATCGCCAGTTCGCTGATGCCATTAAGCATCACCGCTTCTTTAGCCATCACGGCATCAAACCAACCGCACCGGCGCGGCCGGCCAGTGGTTGCGCCAAACTCATTTCCTTTATCGCGCATAAATTTAGAGAAATCTTCCGCAAACTCCGTAGGAAAAGGGCCTTCACCGACTCGCGTAGTATAAGCCTTGCAAACACCGATAATTTTATTAATCTTATCCGGAGATATCCCCGTGCCAATGCAAGCGCCCCCGGAAATAGTCGATGAAGAAGTAACAAAAGGATACGTCCCGAAATCGATATCCAAGAATGTACCCTGCGCCCCCTCCAATAAAATATCTTTTTTTTCGCCCACAGCCTTATTTAATAAGGCCGTAGTATTACAAATATACGGAGCGAATAATTCGCCGTAATTAAGATACTCCGTGTAAATCTTTTGAAAACTAAAACCCGGATGCTGATAAACTTTTTTAAAAATCTCGTTTTTTTCTTTAAGGTTATCTTTAAGTTTATCCCTAAAAATACCGGGATTTAATAAATCTATCATCCGGATGCCGCAGCGGTTAATCTTATCCGCGTAACAAGGCCCGATGCCCCTGCCAGTAGTGCCAATTTTATTCTTTCTTTTGCTTTCGCGCAGCTGATCCAGATTCTTATGATACGGCATAATTAAGTGCGCTAAAGAAGAAATTTTAAAACGCCGGCTAAAATCAATGCCATTTTTACGCAGATCATCTAGTTCCCCCAGGAGTACCGCCGGATCAATGACTACCCCGTTACCAATACAACAAATCTTGCCAGAATGTAATATCCCCGAAGGAATGAGATGAAAGATATATTGCTTTTTACCTACCACTACGGTGTGGCCGGCGTTATTACCGCCCTGATAACGCACGATATAATCCGCTTTCTCAGAAAGGATATCAATTACTTTACCCTTGCCTTCATCTCCCCATTGCATCCCCACCAAAACTGTATTCACCCCGCACCTTCTTTCTTAAATCGCGGGGACGGTGCTCTTTTTTATATCATAAAAAAGAGAACCGTCCCCTGTTTTATCTAATTTATCAAACCGTATGCCTTTAATAGTTGAATATTTAGAAGGTGCGGGGTTCATTTTAAATATATTACGGCGTCATCGTAAATATCTTATGCGCGATATCCGGATATTTCGCGATAAAGTTCAACTCATCATCAACCAACGGCTTCTGATTATGCACATTAGCGTATCTAACCAGCTCCAATATCCGCGTGGCCTCGGCATCATCCTTAAAAGCCACCTCTAATTTTTCATAAACGTTACGAAAACCTTTAATCCCGGAATATTCTCCGGCAGTAATCTTTCTGCCGGTTTCAATGATCTCCGGCTCACCGCGTCCAAGTTCCTGGAAATCATAAAGTTCATAATTACGCCTGTCCTTTAACGCGCCATCGGCATGAATCCCGGATTCATGAGCAAAAGCATTGGCTCCTACGCCCGGCTGGTTAATCGGAATAGGAACGCCAAAAGCATAAGAAGCATATTTACAGATCTTCCAAGCCATCTTTAAATCCACTTTTTCATCTAAATGGTAGCCGCTCATCCCCTGGCCGTATTTAATGGCTAATATTACCGAAACTAAATCCGCGTTTCCCGCCCGCTCTCCCATCCCATTTACACAGGTATTAATATAGGAATCTACCCCGGCATCAGAAGCCGCTCTAGCGCCGGCGATAGAGTTAGCCACCACTAATCCTAAGTCATTATGGCAATGCACTTCAATTGGAAGCTGCACTTTCCTAGCTAACAATCCTATTCTTTCATAAATACTAAAAGGCGTGTCCGTTCCTAAAGTATCGCAATAACGAATCCTGTCAGCGCCGGCCTCTTTAGCTTTAAGGGCAAATTCGATCAGGTATTCTAAATTCGTGCGCGAAGCATCCTCGGCATTTACACCAACACCAGCCGCACCCAGCTTTTTTGCCTCGCTAACCGCCTCCTGCATTTCCTGAATTACCGACTGATGATCAAGTTTACCTTTAAATTTATGCACAATCATCTGATCACTGGTAGAGATAGAAAGATTTAAATATTTTAGATACGGCACCAATTTGAAAGCATTTTTTACGTCATCTTTTGTCGCCCGCAGCCAGCCACTTAGCCGGATCCTGGAAAATCCCCCTAATCCAACTAATTCCAAATTAGCATTTAGATAATTGGTCTCATGCCGCGTAAGCGGAAAACCAAACTCCGACTGAAAAACACCCATCTGGTCAAGATACCAGTTAATCATAGTTTTTTGCAGCTTAGACAAGCAAATTCGCGAAGTCTGCACTCCGTCCCGATTAGTTACATCTAAAAGATAAATCGTTGGCTTATGCGCCATAATCACCTCTCTCTATTTCTTTAATATTTTCCTAAGCTCCTCTTTAGACGGTACCATCCGAGAGGAAAAAATTTCCTGATTATTCAGAAGATAACTCGGCCCGGAAGAAATCTGCAGTTGTTTATTCAAACTGGTATTCTCTCTAAGTAAATTTATTCCCTCTGCCCCCCTGGCGCAGGTTTTCACCCGCGAGGCATCGGCCCCGCTAAGACAATCCTCCCAGTAACCGCTGCGGATATTCTTAGCCCGGCAAATTAAATAGTCCCAAAATTTTTCCGGGTAATATTTTTGCACGCACGCCGCGCGTAAATCTTCCTCTACCTCCAAAACGCCATTTTGAGCGTCAAAACCTTCATTTTTTTCCACGCTCAAAAAATGTAAACTCGGATTGAATTCTTTTACCGTGGTTAACAACAAAGCGGCATCTTTTTCAAATATACTAAAAAATAAATCAAAATTCCCTGGTTTTGCTTTTTGATTCAAAAAATAGGATATGCCGCTGGCTTGCGGCTTAAATACGTAGAAATCATTTACTAATTGGAAATCATTCTTGATGCTCTCGAAATTATCTTCTTTCTCAACTGGCCTGGGTAAAATATACGCCGGTAAACCTTGCAGCGATAAATCTTTAATCATTTTCTGCGCAGACAAACCGGGGTAATCCAGGTTTTTTATGCTTAATCCGGGAAAGTTCTTTTTCAAAAAACTTATGACTGGTTCAGTATCACAAGTAACGCAATCTTTTACGTTAATAATGAATACATTTACTTTATTCGGTTTAGCAAATAAACAGCTGGAATTTAATGCCCCCGGGTTTTGGCAGATTCCGGCTAACCCCTGCTCTTTACAATTAACATCCGAGTAACAGCGCGGTAAGATCGCCGCGATATCAGAATCATCATTAAGTTTATCCGATAAAGGCAGCTCATCAACCTTGCAATCAGCAAGCTTACCGCCTTGGATTTTCAAAGTTAGTTTCCCCAGCTTACGGCCCTGCCAGGCTGGGCGCAAAAGAAAAGTTTCATCAACCTTAGTCAGCACTTCCTCTTTTTGCGGTTTATTTCCGATAAAAATTATATCTATTCCTTTAACCTTAGAAATTAATTTTAGATCTTCACTCTCACCCTGGGTGCTCAAAAGAATAAAAACTCGCGCGCCTTCACTTTTTAGGCGGCTGACTAATTCACTAATCTGGCTAGGCGCGTTGATCTTTAATCCTTCTGCCTTTTGGTTAGAGGATAGGCCGGTCAACCCCATAATCGCGATTTTAACCCCGCCGCTGTCTCTAATTATATAAGGAATAACTTTATCCGCGGCTAAATTAGCGCTCAAGTATGCCGGATTATTTTTTTTAGCATTTTTTAAGAAAAATTCCCTGCCAAAATTAAATTCATCCGGGCCAATCCCCACGGCATCATAGCGCATAAGCTCTAGAGCTTTATAGTTAACCTCGGAACGCTGCATATCTAATTGGATATTCTGAGTATATTCATCCATCTGCCCGCCGGCAGTAAAATTACCGCAATCCAAAAGCAAGAGCCCGGGATGCTTTTTTCTTAATTCCTTAATCAAGGCAGCCCGGCGCCCAATTCCTCCATCCTGCTGAATAGGGCAGCTGCAAGGATAAAGCATAGCATGCGTCTGGCCGGTATAAAGAATAGTAACTTCCTGGGCATATCCGAGTGCAAGAGAACAGAAGACAGAAAACAGAAGACAGGAAACAGAGAACAAAAAAATCTGACATCTGACCTCTGACATCTGACATCTGGCTTTTTTCATCATGTCCTGATTATCTTCACGGTGAGAATATTTTCCAATACCCTAATCTTATCCTGGATTTCCGGGCTAACCTGGCTGTCCACATTCAACACGCTGATCGCCTTACCGCCCGGCTTATCGCGGCCAAAAGTCATCGCGGCAATATTAATGCCGTTTTTACCCATAAATGTTCCCAGGCTTCCAATTAAACCCGGCTTATCCCAATTCCGGATAAAAACCATCTCTCCAACAGGATAGAGTTCTAGATAATAATCGTCAATTTTTACAATGCGGGGCTGCTGATTACTAGAAAGAGTCCCGCAAACCGATTTAGTTTCTTTGTCTGTTTTGATCTCTAATTGGATCAGGTTGACAAATTCCCCCTCTTGGGCGGATTTTGATTCACGTAATTTTATCCCTCTTTCTCTAAGTAAGGATACCCCATTAACAAAATTAACCGTTTCCTTTAATATTGGAGTAAGCACTCCCTTAGCTAAAGCCATGGTTACCGGGCTTAAATCATATTTGGTAATCTGGCCGCTATAATTTATCACCAACTCCTCAAATCTTCCCTCGACTAACTGCGCGGCAAACATCCCCAGCTTCTCACCCAAGTTAATATAAGGATTAAGAATTTTGCAAACCTCCGCTTCTAAACAGGGATAATTAGCGGCGTTACGAATACCCCGGCCCAGGAGCGCGTCACGCACAATCTCGGCGACCTCAATAGCCACATTAATCTGCGCTTCCTCGGTAGAAGCGCCCAAATGCGGAGTAGTAATTACATTATCCAGTTTTAAAAGTTCACTGTCGGCAGCCAGCGGTTCATTTTCGAAAACATCCATCGCTGCTCCAGCCACCTTGCCCTCTTTTACCGCCCTGACTAAAGCCGGTTCATCAATAATTCCGCCGCGCGCGCAATTAACAATCCGCACATTTTTTTTCATTAAACCAAACTCTTGGTCCGAAATCATATGCCTGGTTTCATCAGTTAACGGGGTATGCACAGTAATATAATCAGAGTCTTGCAGAACTTTTTTTAATTCCGCGATCTCTACCCCGATACTTTCAGCAACCTGGGCGGATAGAAACGGGTCATACGCTAAAACTTTCATGCCAAAGGATAACGCGCGCTTGGCAACTTCCGAACCAATCCGGCCAAACCCCACAATACCTAAAACTTTGTTATATAATTCCACCCCCATGAATTTAGAACGCTTCCACTCCCCCTTTTTCATTGAGGCATTGGCCTGGGCAATATTCCTGGATAAAGTCAATATCATGCTAAAAGTATGCTCGGCGGTAGAGATCGTATTTCCCGCAGGGGTATTCATTACGATAATTCCTTTGGCGGTAGCGGCTTCCAAATCCACGTTATCCAGGCCCACACCGGCCCGGCCGATAACCTTAAGCCGAGACGCCGCCTGAATTATCTCTTTAGTTACTTTAGTCGCGCTGCGCACCACCAAAGCATCATAATCTTTGATAATCTCGGCTAAAGCATCGGGTTTTAGGTCTATTTTTACATCAACTGTAAGTTCTTTAGAATCATTAAAAACCTTCAAACCTTCCGGGCTTAACGCGTCACTGACTAAAATTTTAATCATTTTACTGCTCCTTATTTTAAAAACACCTCTTCGGCTGCCCTAATCCCCGCGCCTAAAGTAAATTTATAACCCATTTGAGTAAGCACTTTTTCCAAGCAGGACAACCCGATAATAATATCAGACTCAGCAATAAACCCCATATGCGCGATACGGAAAACTTTACCTTTAAGTTCATCCTGGCCGCCGGCAATCGTTACTCCGTAAGTATCACGCATAGTCTTGACTAATTTCTCGCCATCTATACCCGCGGGCACCTTAACTGCTGTCACTCCATCCGAAGCTGCCAGTGGGGCGAATAACTCCAGGCCCAACGCTCCCATAGCGGCGCGAGTAGCATCGGCCATACTTCTGTGGCGCTTAAATATATTTTCCAGGCCATCCTGCCGCATCAATTTTAAAGCTTCATTTAAAGCGATAATCAAAGTAATTGAAGAGGTAAACGGCGTATCATTTTTATCCAGGGCCTTCTTGGCTTTCCTTAAATCCAAATAATAACGGCTAGACTTGGAAGCCTCCACTAATTTCCAAGCCTTAGGGCTAAAACAAATAAAACCTAATCCCGGAGGCAGCATCAAGCCTTTCTGCGATCCGGCAACTACCACATCCGCCCCCCAGGCATCAGTTTTCAAATCCACCGCTCCCAGCCCGCTAATCGCGTCAACTACTAAAACCGCAGGGCTTTCTTTGACCACCGCGGCAATTGCCTGAATATCATTGTCCACGCCGGTTGAAGTTTCGCATAAAGTCGTAAATACCGCCTTTATCTGCGAATTGGATTTTAATCTTTTACTTATTTCCGCCGGGCTAACTGCCTGGCCCCACTCTACATTAATAATCTCCAAGCTAATTCCATAAGCCTTAGCAATTTCAGCCCATCTTTCTCCGAATTTACCGCCTTGAACCACCAAAGCAGTATCACCGCCAGAAAGTAAGTTGATTACCGCTGCCTCCATCGCTCCGGTTCCCGAAGAAGAGAGAATAAAAACATCATTAGCCGTCTGAAACGCCCATTTCAGCCCAGTGCTCGCCTCTTTTAAAATCTCCTGAAACTGCGGCGTGCGGTGATGGATAATCGGTTTGGCCATCGCCAAACTTACTTGTGGAGGTAAAGGGGTCGGCCCCGGTGTTAATAAATATTCTTTTTTCATTTTAATTCCTTCCTGTCATTCCCGCCCCCGTTTTCACGAGGGTAAACTCCAGCGGGAATCCTTGTCCCCACGAAAGTGGGGATCTCTTTTAGATCCCCACTTTCGTGGGGATGACGCTTCGCGTCATTTCTTCTTAGTTTCCGGTAAAATCACCTCATCCACCAGGCCATAATCTTTTGCCTCCTGAGCGGACATAAAATAATCTCGATCCGTATCTTTCTGTATCTTATCTAACGACTGGCCGGTATGCCGGGCCAGGATCTCATTAATCCGGTCACGCAATTTTAAAATTTCTTTAGCCTGAATAGAAATATCCGCGGCCGCTCCTTGTACCCCGCCCCAGGGCTGATGAATCATTACTCTGGAATTAGGAAGCACAAAACGTTTTCCTTTGGTTCCCGCGGATAATAAAACTGCTCCCATACTCGCTGCCTGGCCCACGCAATAGGTAGCCACATCGCATTTTACAAATTGCATGGTATCATATATTGCCAGCCCCGCAGTCACTGAGCCCCCGGGTGTATTAATATAGATATTAATATCTTTATCCTTATCTTCCATTTGTAAAAAAAGTAACTGGGCAATTACTAAATTTGCCACATAATCATCTATTGGCGTGCCAATAAATAAAATCCGGTCTTTTAAAAGGCGTGAATAAATATCGTAGGCGCGTTCAAAACCACGGGTAGTTTGCTCAATTACCATCGGAACTAATACCTGCATTTTTGTCTCCATTATGCACCTCCAAATTAGGTTCTGGGTTCTGGGTTCTAGGGAATTTCCTGCCAATTAGCTTCTCTTAGCAAGAACTCCATTACTTTAGCCGGCATATGGTCATCGATAACGATATTTTCTTTTTTGGCAATCTGAGATAAAACTAAATAAATCTTAACCTGCTTCTTAGCTTCAGGCTGGATTCCTTCTAAAAGTAATTTCTCCTGTCCATCGATTTTATCCCGCGGAAAACCTTTCATTGCTAAATCGATTTTAGCCTGCCTAAGCATATCCTGAGCCTGGCGCTCCACTAACCCGGCCGGCAGTTTAAACTCCAAACCACCCGTTATATTTTCAATTAACTCATTTTCAATCCGCTGGCGCTGTTGATTCTCTTTAGTAATAAAAATCTGCCTTTCTACCGCTTTCTCCAGTTGGACTAAGTTAGGATAACCCAGAGAGCGGCTGAATTTATCATCCAGGCCTTGAACCTTACGCGATTCTTTAACCGAATCAATCTGCCGCTTAATTTCATCACTGGAAACCGAAACCACTTTGTAATTTATTAACTGCTGCTTATAGTTCTTAACCGCAATCTCAGGAGTAACTTCGACAATCGCCTTAAAAGAAAGGTTATTACGGTCAAGCTTCACCTCGGTAATTTGCGGTAACTCGATAACCTCAAGTTTTTCCGCCTCAATCGCCTGATTATAAACATCGGGAACCAATTCCTTTAAAACTTGTTTATGCGCGCTAGAAGCATAATGTTTCTCTAGAATATCTCTAGGCGCTTTGCCCGGACGAAATCCCGCGACCTTGGCCTCTTTGGCAATTTGAGCGAAAACCTGATCAAATTTATTTTTAACCAGCTCTCCGTTTATGGCGACATTAATTTCACGCTTAGTGCTATCCAATTTTTTAACTTCGGTTTTCATTGATACCCTTTCTTAGATTAATTTTCCAAGATCCCCGCTTGCGCGGGGATGATTTCGCTTCGCAAAAGCAAGACGAAATCACATGCGAAACTTTTCACCCAGATAAACCTGCCTGGCCTGCGGGTGATTGATCAGTTCATGCGCTGTTCCTGAAATAAGAATTACCCCCTCTGAAATTAAATACGCCCGGTCAGTAATGGCCAGAGTTTCGCGAACATTATGGTCAGTCAATAAAATACCCAGGCCTTTGGCTTTTAATTCTTTAATAATTTCCTGCGCTTCATTAACCACTATCGGATCAATCCCGCTAAAAGGCTCATCTAAAAGTATAAAAGAAGGGTTAGTAACCAGCGCCCGGGTAATCTCCAGGCGCCTTCTTTCCCCGCCGCTTAAAGTATAAGCTTTATTTTTAGCTAAATGCGCGATATTTAACTCTTCCAAAAGAGATGCCAGCCGGCGTTTTCTCTCTTGCCGGCTCAAAGATAAAGTTTCTAAAATCGCGTTGATATTTTCTTGAACCGTCAGCTTGCGGAATATCGAGGCTTCTTGCGACAAATACCCGATACCGAAACGCGCGCGCTCATGAATCGCCATATGAGTAATCTCATGATTATCAAAAACAATCGTGCCCTTATTCGGAGCAACGATGCCGACGATCATATAAAAAGTAGTAGTCTTGCCGGCGCCATTAGGCCCCAAGAGCCCCACGATCTCTCCGCGCTTAACCGTAATATCCACGCCTTTGACTACCGCGCGGCCGTCATAGGATTTAGCTAAGCCTTTAGTTTCCAGAAGCCGCATTTACTGAGTCTCCATTAAATCGACATTTTCCGTTTGGTAAATAATTATTTGAGGCTTACCGGTTAAAGTTATTTTTTTGTCTACGGCAGTATAAATAGCTTGCTGGCTATAAGAGGTATTTTCACCGCGGATTATCCGCACGTTTCCTAAGGCCACAATTTTATTCAGAGAACTAGCTAACCCTGCCCCCGCCTCCCCCTGAACCAAAGTATTATTTTGCTGTTTAGGGGTAAAATAAACCTGCATTTTATCGCTATAAATTGTTAAATCCGATTTTTCTACTTTAACGTTATTATTAAATATGGCAATATTTTTCTCATAATCCACATCCAGCGGCCCATCACAAGTAATCACAATCTTTTCCTTTTTATCAACCTGCGAATCCCGCGCCTGGATATCCAAACGCACATCCTTTTCTAACATAATCTGTTTTAACGCGGTTTGGCCTTGCGCCCCTTGCCCGGAAAGATTCATGTCCGCGCGCGCCAGATTAACTTTATCCAGAGTACTGACCATCTGCTGTTTACGGTCCCAATCCAGAGAATCCGTAGTAAGTTTTGAACCGCTGGCAGTAGTAATTACGACATTGTCCTGTAAATGCACCAGGCCGCTTTGCTTGTTAAAATCACCATTATCCGCGGTCAGATTAATCGTATCATTCTGCGCGTAATTATTGCCCACTACTTTTTTTAATTTAACCACCTGGCTAAATATATCCGCGGACTTACCGGCAAGGTCCCAGGACTTTTTTCCTTTATCCCCGAATCCGGAAAGAGAAAAATCTCCGATCTGTTGATCAGATTCCTGAGTATCTTTGACTGCCAGGGGAGGTTTTATAGCTTTAACTTCAGCCGCTAAAAGATGAACGCGGGCAAAAAATAAAAACGCAAAAAATAAAACTATCTTTCTATGCTCCATAAAACTCTAAAACATCTTTCCACTTGCCTTGCGCTTTAAGAATTAGCTCGGCTACCTCCCGGACAGCTCCTCGGCCGCCGGCACAATTAGTCACATAAACTGCCGCTTCTTTTATTTCAGGTGAGGCATTAGCCACCGCTATCGGCAGGCCGATTTCGCGCATCAGAGATAAATCCACCAGATCATCGCCCATAAAACAAATTTCATCCGGAGAAATACCGTATTTCTTAATAATTTTCCCTAAAACCGCGGTCTTAGGAAAAATATCCGCGAAAACTTCAGCCACCCGCATATCCTTTGCGCGCGGCCTAATCGCCTTAGAGCTCTTAGCGGTAATAATAATCGTATTGATCCCAAATTTATGTAAAACATAAACGCCTAACCCATCATGCACATCAAAAAATTTAGAGTCCTTACCGCTAGAATCATAAATTATCCTGCCGTCAGTTAAAACCCCGTCCACATCCAAAAGGAGCAGTTTAACTTTTCTAAAACGCGCTTTTAATTCTTCTTTGATTAATTCCCAAGGCATATTTTTAGATTAATCCTGCCTTAAGCAGGTCCTGCACGTCTAATAAACCCACCGGGCGCATAAATTTATCGACCACCGGGACTTCATCGATTTTTTTGGCCTGGATTATCCGCATCGCCTCAGCCGCCAGCATATCTTTATTTACTACGCAAGGATTCTTAGTCATTACCTCTTTAATCGGACGATTCGATAAATTATTATCAGAAGCCAAATGCCGGCGCAGGTCTCCATCGGTAAAAATTCCTTTTAGTTTTCCGCTTTTATCCACCACGCAGGCTGAGCCGGACCGGGCGCGGGTAATCGCCAATAAAACTTGGGCCACCAATTTATCCTCTCCAACAATAGCGTTAGCCTGCCCCTGGCGCATAATATCCTGAACCGTTAAAAGCAAACGCCTGCCTAAAGCCCCCCCGGGATGGAAAAAAGCAAAATCCTTTTCTTTAAACCCCTTACGTTCCAATAAACATACCGCCAGAGCATCCGCCATCGCCAAAGCCGCGGTAGTCGAAGCGGTGGGAGCCAGGCCCAAAGGACAGGCCTCTTTTTTAACACAAACATCTAAAACTACATCGCTGTACTTAGCTAACACGGATTTAGAATTTCCGGTAAGCGAAATAATCGGCGCGCCGATCTTTTTAAGTATCGGTAAAAGCTGCTTTAACTCTTCAGTTGCTCCGCTGTTAGAAAGGATAATCACGACATCATCGCCGGTGACCTTACCTAAATCACCGTGAATTGCTTCCGCGGTATGCAAAAATAAACTCGGAGTTCCCGTAGAAGCCAGAGTGGCGGAAAATTTTTGCGCGATAATTCCGGTTTTACCCATTCCACTCACCACCACCCTGCCCTTACTCTTAAGAATTAGCTCTATAGCTTCAATAAAACCTTGGCCTAAGCGGCCTTTTAACAAACGAATTGCCTGCGCTTCAATTTCCAAAACCTCTTTGGCCCGTTTAATCAGATTTATTCTCATCCCGCACCTTCTTTTGTATTCCGGAAAAGTGACTGTCACGGCCTTGGTGACTGTCACTTTTCCGGACTGTCACTTTTCTCACTTTTCCGGATAAGGTGACAGTCACAAAAAACGTGACAGTCACCTTATCTTTATCCGAGTTATCCGCATCTGTAGCGCCGCTTTAATCGTTAAATAATCAGAAGGTGCGGGACTCATAACGCCTGCCTAATCTTTTTTATTTGTTTCAAAAGGTCTTCTAACTCTTTAAAATTAATCATGTTGAGCCCGTCGCAAGGCGCATTTTTCGGATCAGGATGCACCTCCAAAAATAAACCATCGCAGCCAAAAGCCACCGCCGCCCGGGATAACCCGGCGACAAACTCCGCCTGTCCCCCGGAGCAAGCGCCTAGGCCTCCGGGAAGCTGCACGCTATGCGTAGCATCATAAATTACCGGATACCCAAACTTACGCATAATTCCTAAGCCGCGCAAATCCGTAACTAAATTATTATACCCAAAACTCACCCCTCTTTCGGTGATCAAAATCCGTTGATTACCCGCGCTCTGAACCTTCTTAATTATGGGCAAAATATCCCAGGGCGCCAGAAACTGGCCTTTTTTAATATTGATTACCTTACCGGTCCTGGCGGCGGCTAAGACCATATCAGTCTGCCGGCATAAAAGTGCCGGTATCTGAATAATATCCAGCACTCCCGCGGCCAGCGGAATATCTTGAACACAATGCACATCACTTAAAACAGGAATTTTAAGTTTAGTTTTTACTTTCTTTAAAATCGCCAGCCCTTTCTTTAATCCCGGCCCGCGATAAGAATCTCCGGAAAGCCGGTTAGCTTTATCAAAACTAGATTTAAATATAAACGGCATATCTAAGCTGTCCGCGATATTTTTGATCTTTGCGGCTGCCGCCAGGCAGGAGCTTTCTGATTCAATGGCGCATGGCCCGGCGATCAAAACCAGCGGGTACCCCTGGCCAAATTTTATCTTTCCCAGATTAACCTGATGCATTAATGAGCCTTCTTTAATTGCTTTAAAACCTTTTCTAAATCCTTAGGGGTATCCACGCCTACGGTGTCAAATTGCGTCTGGATTACTTTAATTTTGAAACCTTCGGCCAAAACCCGCAACTGTTCTAATTTCTCCGTTTTTTCAAGATTAGAAACCGGAAGATTTTTATAAGTAAAAAGAAAATCCTTGGTGTAACCGTAAAGGCCGATATGCTTATAATAAGTTACCTGGTCAATCTCGGCATTAGGCGCTAAATACGGGATAGGCGCGCGCGAAAAATACAAAGCAAAATTATTTTTATCCACTACGACTTTTACCACATTCGGGTCAAGCAGCTCCAAAACATCATCGATCTTTTTCATCAGCGTGGCCATATTTAACATTTTGTCTTCCAATAATGCCCGGGCAACGCTATCAATCATCATCGGATGAACCAGCGGTTCATCAGCCTGAATATTAATAATTATTTTTACGTCCAGGGGATTAACTACCTCGCTAATCCGGTCGGTGCCGCAGGCGTGCTCTTTAGAGGTCATTACGGCTTTGGCCCCAAAGCCAACCGCGGCTTTGAGGATAATTTCATGGTCACAAGCAATAATCAAATCATCCAACATGCGAGATTGTTTAGCCCGCTCCCAAACATGCTGTAACATAGGCTTGCCCATAATATCCGCCAGCACCTTGGCCTGAAATCTGGTCGATGAGTACCTGGCCGGAATCACCCCGATAACATCCATATCAGTATATCCTCTCTAAAAGTTCCCTGACATTAGTAACCGCCGTACCCAATTTACCTACCACGATTCCGGCGGCAAAATTAGCGATATGCGCTGCCTCTAGATTGGAAGCCCCGGCGCAAAGAGCCAAAGTAAAAGTGCTGATTACCGTATCCCCTGCCCCGGATACATCAAAAACCTCCTGGGCTACCGTAGGAATATGCGTCAAGCGGCCGTTTTTCTCCAACAGCTTCATCCCCTGCTCGCCTAAGGTAATCAGAATAGAATCAAGATTAAGATATTCTAAAATTTCCCGGGCAGCCAGATCCACGTCTTTATCCGTGAATAATTTATCCGTATTTATTTTAAAACGGCTGGTGGTATCTTTAATCTTAAGGTTCCTGATCGCGTTCTCCAGCTCTTTGCGGTTAGGGGTAATGGCATTCACCGATTGATAATACTGAAAATTTTCCTCTTTAGGGTCCACGGTAATAATTTTCTTACGCGTTTTGGCCAGCCGGATGAGCGCCTCCAGCAGAGCGATGTTAATCACTCCTTTGCCATAATCCTCAATGATAATCGCGTCAAAGGAATTAATATTTTTTTGGATAAATTTCAAAATCTTCGCGTTTAGCTCTTTAGGCAGATCATGCGTATGCTCCCAATCCACCCGGACTACCTGCTGATGCCCGGCCAGGATGCGCGTCTTAACAGTAGTGTGCCGCTTGGCCTCCGCAAAGATGCCTTGAGTATTAATTTTTCTTTTCTTTAATTCACTAAGCAGGATTTTAGAATTAGCGTCGCTTCCGGTAACTCCCAGCAAGGTAACTTTGCCGCCCAGAGAGCAAATATTATTTGCCACGTTAGCCGTGCCTCCGGGAACGAATGTCCGCTTCTTGGCCCAAAGCACGGGAACCGGAGCCTCCGGAGAAATTCTCTCCACGCTTCCCCAAATATATTCATCCAGGATCAAATCACCGACAACCAATATCTTGGCTTTACCGAATTTATTAATTATTGCTTTAAGATTTCTCATAAAATTTGTGTAATGTTTAATGTGTAACGTGTAATGTTGGTGTAATGATTTATTGTATAATGCAAGTGCTTACCTTTTTGCTTTACACATAGTTACCTTACACCTTACACATTACACATAAATTATCAAATCTGCTCAATAACTGTTTGCGCTAAAAGTGGAAGCATGATTTCATGGTGGCCGATAATATAGAAGCCTTTACCCCCGGAAGCAACGGGCCGGTTGACCACATTCTGCGCCGCTCGATACTGATAAAGCATATCAAAATTAGCACAAGTAAAATCTTTAACTTTATTTCCTAAATTACGGGCAAGATTTAAGGCCTTTAAAAATACTTCCGGCAGCAACACTGCTGAACCAAAATTTAATGCCACTCCCCCCTGATTTAGAGAACAGATGTTTTCTACCAAAATATGGAAATCCCGCAATGAACCCACGGCAGTTGAAGCAGGGTCGAATGATCGATGCTGATGAATTATATCCGTGCCAATTCCCACAAAAACACAAACCGGCACCTTATATTTATACGCTTGATAAAGCAAACTTAAATCTTTATTCGCTAAATCTGTTGTGGCTATCGCATTGGCCACGGCATAACCTAAACCAAAACCTTTCTTTACCCCTTCCTTAACCGCGCAGTTTAGAAAATCCGCGGTCTCCTTGCCCATGCCAAACTTGCCGTCTTTAAGATTAGCCGCGACATCTTCGGAAGTTTTCCCCTGGTAAGTAATCTCAAAATCATGGATGATCCCGGCGCCATTTAGGCAGATGCAGGTAATTATTTTTTTTTCCAGCAGCTCAATTAATACCGGGCTAAGCCCGCATTTAATGACATGCGCCCCGGCCATCAAGATTACCCCTTTATTTTTCTTGCGCGCCGCGACAATATCCGCGGAAACCGCGCGTAAGTCTTTGGCTTTTAAAATATTGGGTAAAGAATCCAAAAAATCGCAAAAGCTTCTAGCTTTAACCGGCTTAAGCGCGAAATCCCCTTTATTCACCTTGCTCAGGCGAGTTTTAACCGAATACCTTTTTATCTTGTTTAAGTCAATCATAGGAAATGATTTTAGCACAATTCAGCGATAAATCAAACAGAAATATTTCCCTAATTCCTTAAAAACTTGGGGACGGTTCTGTTTTTTAGAGAAAGGTGACTGTCACGCTTTTTGTGACTGTCACCTCTGCCAAAAAAAACAGAACCGTCCCCTTTATTTTCTAGTTTTTCAAAATCGACTCCGCGGCCCTAAGCACATCCTCAACAGTCGTGGCTTTAAGGCAAGCGAAATCTTTCTGACAATTGTGCGCCAGGCAGATAGTACAGCCTACGGTTTTATGCAAAACCCTGCTTTTTTCTCCTAAGGGGCCCCAGCGCCGCGGGCTAAGCCCGGCTTGGCTGCGCCCAAAGATCGTAATCACTGGTACGCCTAAAGCTGATGCTATATGCATCGGCCCGGAATCCGTAGAAATAAACAATTGGCATCTTTTTAATAAACTGGCTAACTGGCTAATCGAAGTCTTTCCAGCCAGGTTCAGTGCTTGGACGCGCATATTTTTGATAACCTCTTGCGCCTTTTGGGTATCTTTCGGACCAGAAATAATGATAACCTTAAAACCGTACTTCTGAGCAAGCTTATCCGCGGCTTCAGCGAACCTTTCCCCGGGCCAAATCCGGGAAAGACAACTAGCCGCCGGATGAATTATTAATAGTTTATCGCTATCCTGGATTCCAACCTGGCTAAATAAAACCTTCACCCATTTTTCAGATTCTTGTTTTATCGGTATAAATAAGGTTTTATCAACTGGCTCTATTCCCAAATATCTTATTAAATCCAAAGCATACTCTGATTCATGTTTTTGCCCATATTGTTTAGTATGTTTAATCCTATGCGTAAGCAAGAATCTAAAATTTCGGCCATATCCTAAACGTTTAGGTATTCCGGCTAGAAAAATTAGTAAATGCATACGGGTAGCCGGATGTAAAACTATTGCTAAATCAAATTTCTTTTTCCTTAAAACCATAGCGAACTTAAACGCGGCCAGCCAACCTTTATTTTTTACATCTTTATCAAAAGTTATTATTTCATCTAAAGCCGGATTACCATCCAGCACATCTTTAGTGTAAGGAGAAACCAGCATCGAGATATAGGCTTGAGGAAATTTCTGCCTCAAAACCTTAATCACTGGCGTAGATAAAAGCACATCCCCTAAGCGGTCAGTACGCGCGATAAGAATCCTGCGATATAAAATCCCGGGGACGGTTCTAGCTTTCGCGCACCTTAAGGTGACTGTCACGCCTTTTGTGACTGTCACCTTTGCCAAAAAAATAGAACCGTCCCCTTTATTCTTAGCTATCGAGATTGCTTCCCCGTACAAATCCCTTCGGGATTCTACGGGGCCTGCAGCCTCCTCGCGATGACACAACAAAAGTTTAACCTGGTTAAAAACATCTTCTGGGTTTATACAAGTCAAACATGCCAACGTGCCAAAACGGCACTGGGCTTGTTCACAAGGCCGGCAGAAAATATCTTTCTTGACTACGGCGCTTTCTTCCGACCAGGGCCCATATTTTTTTTCATCAGTAGGCCCAAATATAGCAACTATCGGCACATTTAAATAGCTGGCTAAATGCATAACCGCGCTATCATTAGTAATTAATAACCGCGCTTCTTTAAGTAATGCCGCCAGTTGTCCAATGGTAGTTTTACCGCTAAGGTCTAGGATCTTGCCGCCGCAAGCTTCTTGAATATAACCGCAGATGGGCTGGTCTGTTGTATCACCAACTAAAACCACCTGCCAGCCTTGCTGAATAAGTACTTCACAAAGCTGGTTAAAATTCTGCTTATTCCAACGTTTAGTTTGGCTTCTTGCCCCAGGAGAGATTACAATTAATTTATCGCGATTAAATTTATTTTCACTTAATATCTCATTAATAAATTGCTGATCAGAAACCGTAACGTTTAATGAAGAGGAGATTTTAGATTTTAAAGGACTGCTCAAAAGATTGGCCCAGAACAGATGCCTATCCTTCATATGTTTAATCCGGTTAGGAATCAAGCGTAAAGGCGCGTTTTTTTTCTTGGCTGGCAAAAAAGCGCCAAAAAAACTATTGCGCAAGTCGACAACCTGATCAAACCCTTCTTGGCTTAAAGAAAAGAATAATTTAATCTTCTCTTTTAATCTAGAGTGTTTATCAAAGATAATTACCGAATCCACGGCAGGATTATTAATAAATATTTCTTGGGGCCGGACAGGCACCAGGCAGGTAATCTTAGCTTGCGGGTATTTTTCACGTAAGCGGTCTAAAACTGGCAGGGTTAAGATGCAGTCCCCGATATTGCTCAAAGTAACAAAAAGAATTTTCATCTATTTAAAACCTTTTTGGCCTGGGTTAAAACATCATCCGGAGTAACTTCCCGCATACAACGATTATCCGGACAATTCACTTTGTAGCAGGGTATCCGGCAGCCAACGTCTTTTTGCAAAACAACGACATTAGTAGACGGATACGGCCCGGTGACGCTGGGAGCTGTCGGGCCGAAAATCGCGATTATTTTTTTAGCCCCCACGGCATTAATAATATGCAAAGGCCCGGTATCGGCGGTAATAAATAACTCAACTTTCCTAGCTAATGCCCCTAACTGTTTTAGGTTAAAAACCCCGCAGGCGATTAATGGCAGCTGCCTCATCGCGTCTTTAATTTGACTAGCCAAGAGTAAATCCGAAATACTGCCGGTAATAATTACTTTGACGCCAGTTTCGCTAATTAATCTATCCGCTAAGTGAGCCCAATAATCCAGCGGCCAGCGCTTGGGTATCCAATTGCCTCCGGGATTTATCGCCACCACAAAATCATCCTGTTTAATTGAATTTTTCTTGAAAAATTTATCGACATGTTCCTCATCGCCAGGGCTAAAAAAGAAATCTAAATAGCGGTCTTCAACGCGCAAGCCCGCTTTTTCAATCACATCCAGGTAATAATCTATGCGGTGCAGAGAATCTTTTTTAGGAGGAATTATTTTTTTAGTCAAAAGAAACGCGCGCTTTTTAGTATAGTGGCCAATTCTCTGTTTAATTCCGGCTAAACGGCAGATCAGCGCGCGGCTAAACGACCGATGCAATAAGAAAACCGTATCAAACTCTTTTTTCTTCAATAGGCTGACAAAGTTAAGTTTCTCCAGCACCCCTTTATGCCTATCCTGTTCGTCAAAAATGATCACCTCGTCTAAATGCGGATTTCCTTTTAATATAGGATAACAGCGGCTGGGAATTACGCAGGCAATATAACTATCCGGATAATTTCTGCGGATATTCCTAATGGCAGCGCTAGAGAATAAAACATCTCCTAACCAGTTGACGTTAAAAATAAGGATGCGCTTGGCTTTTAATACCTCGCTCATTTATCCCCCCTTAGAGATTGCTGATAAACTCTTTCTGTTTTATCCACCATTTCCTCTTGAGAAAAATTAGCGATGATAAATTCACGAGCCTTGGCGCCTAAAACCCGGCGCAGCACAGAATCGCTAAGTAAAGTAATAATTGCTCGCGCCAGAGCCGGCGCGTCAGCCGGAGCGGCTAATAAACCATTCACTTTATCCTGAATCAAGGTTTTGATTCCGCCTACGGCGCAACCCACTACAGCCACTCCCTGGGCCATAGCCTCCATTAACGCTAACCCTAAACCCTCCTGCAATGAAGGCATAACAAAAATATCCATGGCTGCCAGCAGGTATTTAGTATTTTTGGTTTCCGGAATAAATATGATACTACTCTCTAACCCTAAATCTTGGGTTTTTTTAATCAACGCTCCCTTGGTTTTACCCTGGCCAACAATCAACAGCTTAGCGTTGGGAAAACTTTTTATAACTTCCGGCATCGCCCGAATAAGATAAATATGGCCTTTGACCTCGGATAAGCGGGCAATAATGCCCACTAAAAAATCAGCCGGTATACCCAACTCCGCGCGCATATTATCCCTGGCCGAAAAATCCCCAAAATTTTTAGTATCTATGCCGTTATGGATTACACTGATCTTTTGCGCGTCAAGTTTAAAATCACAAATGAGATGCTCCTTGACCTGCTGACTAACCGCGATTACTTTTTGCCCCCAACAAGGAAATAACCGGCGTGATAATCTTGGCTTAAAAAAACCATGACAGCTAAATATATGCGGTTTAGCTAAAGAGCGCCCTAATAAATTCCCCAAGACTTGCGTCGTACGGCTATGCGAATGGATTAAATCAATATTAAATTTTCGGGTTGCTTTTCTTAATTTCCAAAAACTAAAAATAATCTTAGGGCTAATCTCATTCTTGGTTTTCAGGGGCGCCTTTAAAAGCGTTACCCCTGCCTGGATAAATTTATCTTCTAATTCTCCGCCGCCGGAAGCCAGATAAACCTGATGGCCTTTTTGTTTTAATCCGCCGCCCAAAGTCAACAAATAGCTGGATATACCCCCCACATTAAGATGATTAGCGATAAAAAGTATCCTCATCCCGCACCTTCTTTCTTAAACCGCGGGGACGGTTCTAAAAGTGACTGTCACGCTTTTTGTGACTGTCACTTTTATAGAACCGTCCCCTGTTTTACCCATTCACTAACGCATTACCTCATTTTGTTTGCTCACTTAAGCAGTTTCATTACCGCCTCCAACACTTCCGCGGGGCTAATCTGCGCCATGCAGCGCTTAGAACGGCATTTAGTTTTATAACAAGGGCTGCACTGCAGCTTTTTATTAAGCACAATATAATTTTTTCCGGGCGGCAAATGCCGGCGCGCGTCAGTCGGGCCGAATAAAGCGATAAACGGAGTACCAACCGCGGAAGCAACGTGCAAAGGCGAAGAATCCGCGGAAATAAAAACCTGGCATTTTTTAATTAACGCGGCTAATTCGTTGATATTAGTTTTACCGCAGGCATTGATAACTTTAGTATTTTTTAAGGAATTAACCAGCACATTAGCCAGCGCTTGATCCTCTTGCGTTCCGGTAATAATTACACGGATATCTTTTAATCCCAGCTCTTCGCACAGGCAAATCAAATATTCCAACGGCCAAAGCTTAGTGCTCCACCTTTTAGACGCGCTAATATTAATTCCCACCACCTTCTGCGCCTGGCTTAACCACTGGGCATTGAGAAGCTCATCCACTGCTTTTTCATCCTCGCAAGAGGGCCAAAGCTCTAAGGCATTATTCAACAGGTCAATTCCCAACATCTTTAAAACCCTAAATTGGTGAGTTACCGGGTCAACCGGAGGTTTCTGATCAGTAATAGTGTGATTAAGCAGAAAGGAAAATTTCTTATTCTGATAACCGTAACGGTGAATACAACCACTCAAGGCTGCTAAGATATGGCTGGCGCGGCTATTTTGCAGGTCGATAACCAGATCAAAATTCTTTTTCCTTAAACTACGGCCAACTCCCCATAAACCCGCCAAGCCCTTATCTTTATTTTTTAAATCGCAAACCAGCAAATCATCAATATACGGGCTTCTCAAGAGGATATCTTTAGACTCCTCACCGATAAGAAAACTTATTTTGTAATTTCCTGGCGGGAACTTTTCCCGAATGGCCCTAAGTGCTGCCGTGGAAAGAATCACATCCCCTAAAGAGCTAAGTTTAATCACCAAGACCTTAAAATTATTTAAGGCTTCCCGGTAAACATCTAAAGTATTCTTAACCATCAACTCCAGATTATATTTTTCTTTAACCTTAGTATAAGCATTTTCTGCTAAATCCCTGGCAAATTGCGTATCCTTAAAAATACGCATAACCGCCTCGGCCATACTTTTAGCATCCGCCGGAGGCACTAAAAGTCCATTTTTGCCATCCTCAATAATATCAATCACCCCTCCCACTTTAGTCGCTACCACCGGAACACCCGCGGCTTGCGCCTCAACCACCACCCTGCCGAAGGCTTCCTGAGTAGTTGTAGCTAAAACCACTAAATCCAGATGTTCCAATATTCCGGGAATATCCCGCTGGGTGCCCAGAAACTCCGTGCAATGCCAGAGCCCAAGCCTGCGCACTAGAATCTGCAATTCTTCCTTATACGCCTCCTTGGATGCCGGGGCATCTCCAATAATCCAAATTTTTAGGCGGGGAACTAACCTGGCAATACGCGCAGAAGCTTTAATAAAATACAAATGCCCCTTTAAAGGAGTAATCCTGCCAATAATTCCGACATTAAAATCCTCTTTTCTTTTGGTTTTAGGATCCAGGTATTTAAATTTTCCCAAGTCTACGCTGCGCGGCACAAGCTTAATGCGTTCATGCGGCACGGAAAAATCTTCGATCATATGCCTGGCAATCACATTGCTTAAAACAATCACTCTTTTCGCCCAGCCCATAACCACGCTAAAAAAATGTTTTTTATAATAGCCATGGCAGGTAGTGACTAATATTGCCCGGCTGCGGCGGCAGGCAAAATAAGCAATCCAAGCCGGAACCCTTGAGCGGGCATGCACAATGTCAATCTCTTCCTTTTTAATTATTTCAACCAACTTAGGAATTAATTTAAAGATCGAAATAAATGATTTTTTATTTACCTCCAAAAGGTAATGTTTAGCGCCGCCAGCCTCCAGCTCTTTAACCAGAACTCCGCCGGCAGAAACCACTACCGATTTATGCCCCAGGCGTACCAAATGTTTGGAAAGATCCAGCGTGCCGGTCTCTACTCCCCCGACATTCAGCTCTGGTAATATCTGAAGAATCTTCACCCCGCACCTTCTTTCTTAAATCGCAGGAACGGTTCTAAAAGTGACTGTCACGCTTTTTGTGACTGTCACTTTTAGAAACATCCCCTGTTTTACTTTATTATAATATTTTATTTAGTCCCTCAATAACTTTTAAATTATCTTTTGGCGAATTAATTTGCGGTTTATTTCGCGATAACTGATTAATACGCCTGGATATATCATTGATCTCTTCTAAATAGATATATCCTTTTTCCTGATAGTTTTTTAGGAAACGCTGATGCTTGGCGCTAAGGTTATCAGAGTTAAAAACTATAACGTATTTTTCCGCGCAAACCGCCTCAGAGATCATGGAAATACTCTCCGGAGAACTAATGATAATATTACTTAAACCTAATATCCCGCCAACAACATCAGGATAATTATTTTCATTAGCAATAACTAAAAGTTTACAACGCGGATAATTAGTGAGCTGGCTTTCTACCGCCATTTCCAGCTTCTGGGCAGTGCGCCGGGAAGTAGAAAGCAGAATATCAGCGTCTAATTCTCCGGCTGCCTTTTTAAGCTGGATAATAACCTGAGTAATTGCTTCTGTGCTGATGGAAAAATTCTTGCTACTGCCTCCAATTAACACGCCAATCGTTAAAGAAGATAACGCGCCTTTTATCAGGCCTGTACTTAATAATCTTGCTGAGGTTTCATTTAAGTAATCCAAATCAATTAAATTAAGCGCCCCTTCGGTAATCACGAGATTACCTTTCCCAGCTGGCTGATCATGTTTAGGGATAATCTTTAGATCAAACTTCTTTAAATCTGACAAAACCGAACGCATCAAAACAATGGATTTGGACTGATTTTCTTTAGACAAAAAGTAATTTATGGCGCTTAATTTTCCGCCGGCAGAAATAATAATATCCGGCTTAGCGCCCATTAAACCCCGCCAACTTTCGCCAGTTAACGCGTTACGTAACCAAAACCAAGAACCCTGGCCTGGATATTTACCGCTTAAAATAATCAACCAAGTAAAAAATCGCCTAAATAAGCTGCCGCGAAATTTTACCTCCTGGATATTTAAAGTAGTTTTTATCAGCCGATTGGACAATTGCTGGATAACTAATTTAGCCACACTCTCAGATTGGCGCAAGTGCCCGGTTTTACCATCAGTAAGGATCAGAATCTCTTTTTCTTTACCGTATTTGAATATTTTATAAGTCCAAAGATACTCATGCGGATATTGACGAATATATTTTTCATAAATATGGATCAACCTTTGCAGATTCTGGCTCAAATCGCCTTGGGGAGGCGCGCTGGTAGTTACCGTAAAAACCTGATCCAGGATTACTTTGGTGTACGGCCCTTTGACCCGCGTATAAAAAACAGGAATTATCGCGCAATCATATTTTAACGCTAATTTAACCGCTCCCGTAGACATCGAGGCTTCTTTACCAAAAAAATCAACCAACTGCCCGCTTCTGCCCCCCTGATCCACAGTCATACCGATTGACTGGTTGCTTTTAAGCGCCTGGACTAACTGCCTGGCCCCGGTATTTTTATGAATAATTTTTGCCCCCTGCTTGAGCCGATAAGTATTAAGCAGGGCGTTTAACCTGGGAAAACCTTGATCGCGCACAAATAAAATAAAGGGAAAACCTAAATTCGCGCAAATAATATTGGAAAGCTCCCAATTACCCTCATGCATGATGAGAAAAATTACCCCCTTACCCCGGTTAAAAGCCTCACGGATACAATCCTTATTCTCAATCTGAATATACTTTCGCAGATACCGTTTATTTACCCGTGGAATAAAAGAAATTTCAATCAAATTCTGGCCAAAAGCCTGGTAACTTTTACGCGTAATCCTGGCGCTAGAGGCGCAATCCAGATTATCGGAAACAGTCTTTCTAATGTTGGCGTAAGCAATTGCCCGGTGCCTGCGGTCAAATAAGTAAATCAAATCCCCTACTCTCCTGCCTAAAAAAAGGCTGAAATTTAAGGGTAGAAAAAACGTGAAAAAACTTACTACCTTAAAAAGAATACAACTTAAGTAATCTGCGATTAAATTCTGCTTCATTTTTAGTTATGCTTAGTTTTATCTCCAAAACCAGTATCGCTAGCCCCTTGATCCCCAATTCCCTAACTTTAACGGCGTCTTTTTGCGTGGTAATAATGGCATCCAGGTTATTTTCCTTAACTTCTCTAACAATGCGCAGAATATCTGCCTGCGTATAATCGTGATGATCCGGAAATCTAAAAAACTTACCGACCTTAATTCCCAATCCACAAATACAATTTCTAAACCCATCAGGATTACCAATACCAGAGAATATCGCCACTGTCTTGCCCTTAAGAAACTCCAGGTTTAGAAGCTCATCCGCTTGATCAAGCCAACTAACCCCCTGGGGTTCATGCCTTGATTCTACGATCAAGGCCCGGGAGTTTAAGCGCTTTAATTTATCCGTCAAACCGCTGGTGTCCTGGCCAGAACGGCTTTGAGTCAATACAAAAATATCCGCGCGTTTTAAGGCAGATAGGGGCTCACGTAGAAAACCTGCCGGAAGCATGCGATAATTACCAAAAGGATTTTGCGCGTCAATCGTCACTATTTCTAAATCTTTAAATATCTTCCACTGCTGCAGGCCATCATCAAGTATCAATATATCTGAAGTATAATCCCGAATTGCCGTTTGCGCTGCCTTTATTCTGTTCTTATTAACGACCACCCGCGCCAACGGAAGTTTCTTGGCAAGCATCGCCGGCTCATCACCCAGGCCTTGAGCGCCTGGCCGTTTGGAATCTCGTTTATAGCCCCGGCTTAACACCGCAATTTTATTACCGGCCGAACATAATTTAGCGCTTAAATACTCCACCAGAGTAGTTTTACCTGTACCTCCCAAAGTAATATTGCCCACACTAATTACTTTAGCGCTAAAACGCGCCGGCCTGATTCTATAAAAACCGGCCAAAATAACTACAACTAAACCATAAACTAAAGAAAGAACAAACAAACACCCCCTTAAAAACACCCCCAGGGGGCCTTTTATTTTACCGGTAACTAGACCGTAAAGATACTCTCTGAACTTCACTTTAGATTACCTTAAGTAACATCAAGGCTCCGATACACATCTATAATCCTGCTCTCTTTAAACAATTATAATATCATACCCGAGGCCTCCGGGCAAATGATTTCAAAGAGACAATCCTTGGCACTCTCGCCCTAGTTCTCTTCCAGATTAGATAAATGTTGCAAAATTTTATTGATAGGGTATAATTTTGCTGGTATAGATGTTGCTTATCTAAAGAGGGTCACATGCCCCTAGAAGTAAAACTCCAACCTAAATTAACCTATAAACTACGATTAACGCCTCAGATTAAATTAGCCCTTAATCTCTTACAGTTACCCTTTGCACAGCTTAGAGAATACATCAAAGAGGAAATTGAAAAAAATCCTCTTCTCGAACCCTCTGAAGACACTACTCCCTCTAATGGTAAATTAGATGAAATCTTAAGAAAAATCGAGAACCGTGAAAATAAAGAATCAGAATCTGATATACCGTGGACAGAAGAAGATGAAGATAAAAAACAATACCGGGAGAATCTTATAAGCACCTCTCTTACACTGCAGGAATATTTATCAAGGCAATTGCACCTCTTGTCCAGCTCTGAGGATGAACGCAAAATCGGAGAATCAATTATAGGAAATATAAACGATAACGGATATCTTGACTGTTCTATAGATAAAATTGCAGAATCAAATAGAATAACAAAATCTCAAATTGAAAAAGTATTAGCTCTTATTCAGACTTTTGACCCTGTGGGAATTGGTGCAAGAGATCTAAGAGAATGTCTTTGGTTGCAACTTAGGGCTAAAAAAGAAGAAAATTCTTTAGCGGGACTTATAGTGGATAAATATCTTCCTTTTTTAGAAAAGAAAAGGTACGGATATATTGCTAAAAAACTTTCCGCCACAAAACGTGGCGGACCCGCCTCCGGCGGAAAAATTACTGTGGAAGAAATCAAAGACGCCGTAAAAGAGATCGCCAAGCTCCAATCAAAGCCTGGATGCTCCTTTAGCCAAGAAATAACTCAGCGCCTAATTCCAGATGCGATATTAAAAAAAAATAAAGACGGATATGAAGTTATACCCAATGATTGGGAACTGCCTCGCTTTGGCCTTAGTGCTAAATATAAAGAGATACTAAAAAAAAATGATACGCCTACAGAGGTTAAAGAATATTTGCAAGAAAGGCTTAATGCTGGGCGCTCATTGATAGATGCAGTGAATAAACGCCAAGAGACGATTCAGAAGATAATTGAAGAGATTGTCTATACACAAAAAGATTTTTTAGATAATGGAGCAACGCATTTTAAACCGCTGACTATATCGGAAATTGCTAATAGAATAGGTAAAAATAAATCTACAGTAAGCAGGGCCATTAACAATAAATATGTTCATACGCCATACGGCATCTTTAAATTAAGAGACTTTATAAATTCTGGGGTTAAGCAGGAAGATGGAGAACTATTTTCTTCTAAGACAATCAAAGCCAAAATAAAAGCCCTTATAGAAAGCGAGAAAAAGAAAAAACCTTTAAGTGATTTGGAGATATCCAGCTGCCTTAAACAAGAAAGAATATTTGTTAGCCGCCGCACAATAACTAAATATAGGCATCAATTAAAAATCCTACCTTCAAAATCAAGACGGGAATAAACAGCTACTCTTTTTTCTTAATAACTACCAAACTTAAAAACAGGCTAATTGCGCTAAAGAGTAAAGAACCAAAAAATGCCGGCCAAAAACCAGTTATGACAAAATCCTTTACAATCTTTGAAACCAGATAAAAAAGAAAACCATTTATAAAAAAAGTAAATAAACCCAGCGTGAATATGTTTATAGGTAGAGTAATTAATATTATAAACGGCCGCAAAAATGTATTAATTATCCCCAAAACCAAAGCAACTACAATAGCAGTGATAGGGCTGGCAACCTGTATTCCTCTTACAATATATGTAACTATAAGTATGGCTAAAGAATTAATTATCCATTTTATTAAAAATCTTCCCATCTTAAAATCCCTGCCTTTCTTTTATTCTGTTCTTGGCCTTCATTCCTTCTTTTTAGGCTTTTCTTTAAGTTCAACAACCTCAACAGGCATTTGACAATCGCCCCTTAACAAAGCTCCCTCAGCCATAATTAAAATTGGAGTTTCAACATTTCCTATTACTCTAGCGGAAGCGGAAAGTTCAAGCCGTTTACTGCATATAATATCCCCTTCCACTTTTCCGGATATCGTTATGCTATCGCCCTTAACTGTTTTAGCTTTTACATTTGCCTTTTCACCGATAATTAAAACGCCCCTGGCTTCTAAATCACCTTCAAAATCGCCGTTTAACCTTAAATTAACCGGCCCGGTAAATTTAAGATTGCCCTGCATACCCGCTTCGATATTAATTATCTTATCTTCTACTTGGGGCAAATCGTTTTTCTTAAACATAGATTTCCCTCCTAATTTTTGATTATACCATTTTTGTTTTTTTATCTTCATATAAATCTTCTAGCAATATTTTATCCACTAAACTTAGCTAAATGACCGTATTCTTGGAGGTACTTACGCGAAATAGCATGGCAATTCGAACAATCCGGATTCTTGGAATTATAATTTGAGCATAACAACAGGGTGTTTGTTTCAACTAAAATATCTTGGGCATAGTCTTGCTTTTCTCTGAAGTTTACCTTCCCAAGTTTTAAAATTATATTTTTTATTATTCCATCTGATTCACGAAAAACTGGGCATTTTATATTATTTTGATTAGATTCTTCCATTTTATAATCGCTCTTCCCGAATAATTGCGCCTACAGGACAAACCTTTACACATTCGCCACACACATCGCAATCATTTTTATGTATAAAGAATTTATAATCCTTATCTCGGTCGATCGCCCCTTGAGCACATATTTCAGCACAACGTTCACATTGATTGCAATTCTTTGTAATTCTATAGGGCATAATCCGCGCTACCCCCTCGTTATTTTTGATTCTATATAGCGGCTTAAACTAGTTTTGTCTTTGTCTTCCGATGAAACAAAGGAAACACCGTAATGATTAACCGGTGAATCTGTCTTCTTCCAGATAATCTCTGCCTTGATTTTTAGGATAGGAACCTTATCTCCAAAAAAGAATAATCTTAAATTTATTGCCTCTTTTTCTTCAAAATCTTTTCTGGCCTCAAAGCACAATCCTCCCAAGCCAATATTATTGGCAAAAGATTTTAAACTCTTAGATTTATTCAAAGACTCAATCCTTAATATTATAGTTCTATTATAATCTCTACTTAAATCTAAGCGAGGAAGCAGCCTTTTTTCTGGAGATTTACTCGGAATCCAAAGCTCTCCTTCTCCTTCAGAGGAAGATGTTTTTTTAACCAATCCCTTATTAACAAGCACTTCTTTTAAAGATTCATATGAGTTTTTTACCTGTTCGGTTTCTATTTCTTTTTCCAATAACTCTTCCTCTTTTGCTTTACGAGCCTTCGCTTCCTCTTCTAAAAGCCTTGTTTCTTTTTCCAACTCTAATTTGAGCTGCTCAAAATCTCTTTCTCTGGTTAATGAGGTATCCTCTATCGCTTTACGGACAATTTCTTCCTGCTCAAGAAGCTTATTTTTCTCTACAACCTGAGATTTAAGCTTTTCGATCTCTTGAACTGCAACATTTTTATCGAGAATTAACTTATACCTGCGCCAGAATAACCAAAATAAGAGTCCTCCTAGCCCAGAAATCAGGGTTAATCCTATAAGCCAAAGCGCTGCACTCATGGTTTTTCTCCGAGTTTTAGGAAATTCTGTTATTGCCTTAGAAACCGCCTCTGATGGCAAGTGGCTTGCTGATACCTTTATAAGAGCGGTATCCATAGCTCCTAATCTATTGAAGATTACTTCTTTGGGTTCATTTTTTGTAAAAATCTCCCTGCCTTCTTCAGGAAATGCAGAAATTTCTTGAGGAGCTTGAATATCTAATATGATAGTATCTACCTCCTGCCAAATTTTATAGGGCACTTTTTGAGTAAACTCAAAGGTTAATGATTTAAGTGATTTCTTTTCACCGCTGCCGAAATATTCAGCGGCAATCCTTTTTATCACACCTTGATTCATCGTAATTTCATTGCCTATTTTACTTATAATATTTTTCGTTTGAAATTCAACTACTAATCTCGATGGAGACTCCAGCCAATAGGAGTTAAATTTAGCCGTTCCAGAAGTTGAAATAATTATTCTTGTCCCTTCTTCTTTTTTAGTGGCTGAATTTTTGAATTCTCTTGTTAGATCCTGCGCTATTGATGGCGCAGTCAAAACCAATGTAAAAACTGAAGCTGCTAAGAAAACTTTTAGAATCGGTCTCATAGCTTTTTCACCAGATCGCTTTCTTTAAATTCCACATTCTTCCAAGGACTCAAAATGGATGCCGCGGCACTCTTTTCTTCTACTTTTTCTACTTGAACCTTGCCAATAAATTTAGCATTGCGATAGACCGACAGAATATCACCTAACTTTAAATTGTTCCCGCTGCCTAAATCCACTGCCACAAACGCATGCTCTTTATCAAAAGTTAAAACCTTCCCGATTAGCTCATGTGTAGTTTTAATCACAATCTTTTCGAGCTCAATTTGCTTGGGTAAAGCGGCAGTTAATTCTTCAACCCTTGCCTCCAAAACCTGTTTTTCTTTAATAACTGAAAGCAACTGCGTTTGCGCTTCATATCTTGCGGTTATTTCTTTTTCGAGTTTATCTAAGGAAAGTTTTATTTGTTCATCTTTTACTACTATTTCTTTTTTGGCGTCCACGAGATTATTTTCAACTACTTTTTTTGCCTCTACGGTTTGCTGCAATTCTAATTCCCTTGCTACCCTCAACGATTTTTCTTTTTCCTTAAGCATATAAAGGCTAAAACAAGCAATTAACAAAATAATAATACTCGGCCAAAATATTTTTGGCTTGACTAATACATTTAAGTTTACCTTGGGTATTACCACGAAACGCCTCCTTTCAATTATCCAAATCCCGATTTATTTTCTTCGCCACATACCTAACTACATCTTCTACTGTATTCATCCCTTCAGCACCCTCATCAGGAATTTCTATATTAAATTTATCTTCTAGTGCCATTACTAATTCTACGGTATCAAGTGAATCTGCTCCTAAATCCTCAATAAAAGAAGTTTCCGGCCTTACCTCTTCGGGCTTCGCCTTCAATTGTTCACAAATAACTTCTTGTATTTCTTCAAAGAGGCTCATATCTAATTTAATCCTCACCCTTAGAAACAAGATACCTGCTTAATTCTTCGAATCGTTCCTTATTTTTATGGCAAAAGGGCAGTAACCTCTGGTATTCTTTAACTATCCGCGCATCTTTTATCTCACTAACACGGATACTCCTGGCAAGGCGCTTTTTGATATTATGATAGGCGCCGATAAAAATAATGCCTGTTTCATCCTGGCGCAGAGACTCATCTATCCTTTTTGCGATAAATATGTCTCTTTTATCTAAGAGCCTATCTTTAGCTAATTTATATTTTATGAACGCGATTAATTTATGCATAATTGATTTAGACTGCATTATAGCAACTAATCTATCCCGTTCCTCTTTAACAAGCTTAAAATCCTCTGTCTTGACTAAAATGGCTCCTCTTTTTAAGAGCCTGGCGACTAATTCATAATTCCTGCTTCCTGATTTAGCGCTTTCTTCGACTATTCTTTGTCCTATTTCGCCATCCGCGACCATTCCGTCCTGATATATCTTCATTCCTGACACATCTATGGAATCGAAATAATCCGATATTACATCCCAGAACTTTTCAACTGCCGCTATGTGTTTCTCCCAAATATCTTCTCCCAGATCCGCGATACCTCTTTTAGCCACATCTTTGGCTAAGGACCCGAGGTCAGCGCTAGTATGAATAACTGGAACATAAATTAGTGTTCTCATAATGAAATGTAGGATAAGCTATTTTACTTTTATCTTCGCTTCCAAGCGGTCTAATCTCTTTTTCAATATCGCATTCTCTTTTTCTGTCTCAGTTTCCTTGGCTTTTGTGGAAAGATAAGAATCCTGCTGCCACCAATTAATACCCATCTGCATTGCCTTGTCCACAGAAGCAACTAATAATCTTATTTTAATGTTGAGAAGATCAATATCTGCAAGTTGAATCCTGATGTCTCCGGCGATTACGATTCCTTTATCTAACACTCGCTCTAAGATATCCGCGAGATTAGTAGCCTGATTTGCGTGCATCATTTTTTGTTCTTCCATAATAATTACCTCCTTAGTTTTTAAGTCAATCCTCTAGCCTTAATAATTATATCTGCTGTTTTCTTGCGTGTGTTTGAAATAAACCGGCAATTTTTGCAATCTAAACTATTAGCATTGTATTCAAGACATTCTAAAAGCATATCCACGCATCTTGATAAATCAGAAGTAAGCTCTACTTTATACTGGTAGTCTTTTACTTCATTAAGCCTATCAGTAAATTCTTTTATAATGGGTTCCTTTTGTTGAAATATAGAACAACATATTCCGTCTTGTACCCGATGCATATTTTCTCCTCCTACATTAAATCTCCTAAAGGCCCTAAATTTATATTTAATTCCTCGTCTTTAAGCCCAAAGATCCCTTTTAGTTCCTGCATTTTATTCTCTAACTTCATCAAAGTTTCACCCACGCGCTCAATCTCTTCCTCAGAGAGAGAACCGGCATCAATCCTTCTCATGGCTTGTTTTTCTAAAAGTTTCCTGATTAATTCTATGAGCGTAAGGACGAGTTTTGACAGGCCCTTCTCAATATTCTTAGAATTGGCGTCTACCCTCTTGGGAAGAACTCCTTGTATTTTTTCCATTTCTTTAATAAACTCATCTGGTGAATCTATATCAATTATCTTATCCATAATTAAATTATGTTCTTTTCTTCTAAATCCAAGTTATCAACCAATTTAATAAATGTATCCTTTGTGTTAAGATAATCAAGGGAGCAGGGTTTTTTAGTTAAGCTGATAAAATTATAGGGCGGCCAGGGCCCGCTAAATAAATACTTAAGATCTCCTGGCGTATTCTTTGCGCGTTCAAAAGCCTCTTTTAAATCTCCTTGTTTTTCTTTCTCCACCAGATAATACGCGTTTAAAAGCAAATTGTCGCTCTTTAGCTTCTCCAGTTTCTTTTCCGCAGCAAATCTGCTAAAAAAATCATCAAGAAGCGCGATACATCTATCTGCCTCTTGCGTAAATTCTTTGTCTATTTTATACTTCTCTAATTTTTGCATTGCAAAACTTTTTCCCGGCGAATTATCCGCTATAGCCAAATTGGAATTTAATTTTTTAGAGGCTTCAATGATACGATTTTTTATTGTTTCGCCGGGCCAGATAATCTTTATTCCAAACTCTACTTTATTACACAGCCTATCTAAATTTTCTTTAAAATCGTTATAATATTCCTGCGTCATCAAAAGCAGATCCTCTTCTTTCTTAAAAAGCGTCGGGAATCTGATTGGCAGAACTGTAAAGCTTTCCATCAGCTTTTCTACAACCTCTTCATGCTTTAAAATATGTTCTTGAGTTATATCCTGAATTTGTTCGCTTTCACTTACAACTATTCCTATATCACGATAAGGAATATTATAAACACCTGCTTCTCCTAAGCCATTAAAAAGAGCGGTTATTTTATTATTAGAATCTATTACGGCGTAGGTATATAGTTTCATACTTCGACACGCTCCTCACTTCGTTCGTCGCTTGCTCAGTATGACCCTGAGCAAAGTCGAACGGGTCATCTTTAAGTTGGCTCCTCGGCCGCGCCCGGGAACGGCGCACCCCTTAAGTGTTCCATAGTTTCCACTGAACTGACCAAAACCTTCAGGCCTACGTAAATAAGGTCAACTTCTGCCAGAGAAATAACTAAGTCGCCGGAAATAACCACGCCTTTATCTAAAACCCTATCTAAAATTTCTAATAAGGTAACATCTTTTGATTTTGTAATAACATATTCCATTTATGCTTTCTTTAGGTTAGTAAAATTATAGGGCGGCCAGGGGCCGGTAAAATCAAGCAAGAAACCCAGCTCTTGAGATATTTTGTTAAGCGCGCCTTCCGCTTCAATAAATCCCCCTGCCTTATTTTTTTCAATTAAAAAAGCGGAGTTTAAGATCATCTCCACTTTTCTTTCCGTTACCTCTTTAGGCAACAATTTGTTAATGCAAGACTGTGTGCTGTGTTGATTTAATTTTTCAAAAATAAGCTGGCCATATTCATTGAGTTTTTTATTTATATTTGTCTTTATTAATTCATCTTTTTTCTTTTTTAAAATGAAAGCTTTGCCGGGTGAAGCAAAGTTTATTTCTTTATCTATACTCAGGAGCTCTTTATCTTCATGAATGAGATTTGCTTTTAATTTATCTATATCGCAATAAACTTTAACCCCCCATTCTTCTTTACCCTCCAGGTGCTTTAAGGTGGTTTTAAACTTACCCACATGCTGTTTAAGCATTATTTTTAAGTTTTCTTCAGTATTAAATAAAGTCCCGAACTTAAAGGGAATTACGCAGGCCTGCCTGTCCGGTAGGCAAGAATTTTTCATCACGGCTTCTATTACCTTCTCATGAAACCGTATGTTTTTCTCCACCCAACCCATATCGGTCAAATTTTTTTTCAGGTTATCTTCGCTAAAATCTTCCGGTAATACCTCGCTGACAATAGCGCAAATTCCCTGAAAACAAATGGAGCGAACCGCGATCCCTAAATCTTCAAAATTAAAGGTTAAGAGATTATCTTTTGTAACGCAATACAAATAGAGAAGTTTCTTCAAAATGGTTATTCTCCCGGCCCAAGCGTTCCCTTGAGCCCATATGCTTGGACCTCTAGGCTTTCATCCAATTTGACCTCATAGAAATTCCTATCCTGCACTTTAGTAGCCAACCCCAGGGCTTTTATAAATGAACTTTCTTCATAAACCTCTGCCTCGGTTTCCCATCCTTCAGGCGTCTTGGTCACCTTAATAACTTTTACATCTTTTGCATTAAGCGTGCTTTTTAAGAATTCACTCACCGCTTTCCCAACTTGCGCTATATCAGCCATGCTTACACCCCCTCTTCTTTCGCTTTTCTTCCGCCACAATTACATGGCTGATCCACCACGACTTTTGGCGGAAATAGCCTCTAATCGCTCTAGGAGTTCCTTTTCTTGCCGGTTATAATTCTCTTCGCTAATTTCATCCAGTTCAAAACGCAGCTGCAATTGCATAAGTTTTTCTTTAACCAGCCCTTCATCAGAAAATTCCTTCTCGGCCACTTCATTAATCTTTTTACCCAGCCAGATTATACCGTTCAACGGCGCGAGTAATATATCGTCAATTAAAAACATCTTTAATCCTGCAAGGATAGACCTTCCTATACCTTTTAAGGAAGGGTCTAATATTTTCCCGTCTCAATGGTTCGACTACGCTCACCATTGACACTGAGCCCAGTCGAAGTGTCAATTACCAGATTGACAAAATTAAACGGCGGCAACGTGCCGACATATTTAAATTTAACCTTATCCCCATATTTCGCGTCTAGCTCTTGAATTTTTTGGTCAAACTCTCCTTCTCTATTCTTTTCCACCAAAAAAGCAGAGTTAATAATCATTTTCTCGCCATAGGTGTTATTCGTCTTGGTTTCTAATGCCAGGGGTGATAGGTTGTTTAGAATATCCTCTTTAAGATTCGCTTTTTCCTTTTCCAGCGCAGTTTCCACCATCCTTCCTATTTCCATGCGCTGGTAATAGCTTTTTTCAAAAGGCAGTGCCGCGATTTTAACTTTTAGCGCTTTTATATTTTGGTATTTCTCCAAAATATAGCTATAAATATCATCTTTCCCGCCGGAGGCGGGTCCGCCTTTGGCGGAAAATATTGCCTTTAACCCCAGCTCCAGCTTTCCTTTCATATTTTCTAATAAATCTAAAATTTTATCCTGATCTTTTTCCAATATCGTTTTCACCTTTTTTTCGTCTTCGGCGATAGTGGCAAATCTTACCGGCAAAACCGTATACACCTTCATCACTTCTTCAATCGCGCGTTCATGTGGAATAAGGTTCTCTCTAGCCACAGAATATTGCTTAATTGGCGAATTACTTACTACCGCGGCGATTGTCTTATAAGAAATTGTATATAGCTGGTCTCCTCTGCCTCCAATTCCTAGCGGCCCAAAGCTTAAGCACTCGCCATTATCTACCCCTATAATACAATAAATATATTTACCCTCGCCGGGAATTGTTTCTCTTAATTTTTGAGCTTCAGTTTCTGATAACATTAATTATTTTTCCCATTCTTCAGGATAGATAACAATATTAATAAAATTATATACGGGTAAAGGGCCGACATACATAAATTTAACTCTGTTTTTATATTCCTCGCTTAAATCATCCATAATATTATCAAATTCTTTTTCCCTGCCTTTATCTACCAAAAAGGCTGCATTGATAAACATCTCATCACCTATGTTTTTGTTAAGCTTATAATTAACAGCGGTTCTTCTTAAGGCGTCTACAATTCTTGAGGCCTCTTTCTCTTTTTTCTTTTCCATTGCCCGCGCAACCATCTTACCTATTTCCATTTTTGCCTGAATGTTTTTTTTGCTCTTATCGTTTTGAAGCTTAACTTTTAACTCCTTAATATCTTGATTTTCTTCTACAATCTCTTTAAAAACTGCCTCCATATTTTTCCATATCCCTTTGACACCCAACTCTATTTTATGATCCATGTCTCTTAATGCAATTTTAAATTCGCTGCACCTTCTATCCAGAAGATTCCTTATCTCATCGGCGCCGGATGCAATCGTGCCAAACCTTACCGGAAGCACGCTATCAAATTCTTTCATCACTTCTTCGATTACCTTTTCGTGAACTAATAAATTCTGCCGGCTAACTTCTAGCTTACCCATAAGCGCGTTACTTACCACCATGCTTAAATCATCGTAACTAATAGTTGAGACTTCTCCTCCACTTTTACTTATCCCAATAGGCCCAAAATTTCTTTCCTGTTTGGTGCCGATAATGCAATAGATGTACTTTCCTTCTTTATCCACGTTATCCTTCGACTTTGCTCAGGATTAATGATGAGCGCAGTCGAACCATTAATCTCTCACCCTAACTAATACTGCGTTCTTCCTAAATTCATCCTCATTAAATATAAGGCTTTCCTGACCAACCTGTTCACAAGCTCGAGCATAATCAAGAAGTATATTATAAGACTTCATAACTTCATCATATTCCCTTTCTATCCCTGGTTTATCCGGGTTCTTATCAGGATGAGAAATGAATACTTGTCTATGGAACGCTTTCTTAATATCGTCTTTAGAGCTACAATCTTCTAAAATTCCCAGCCTTTTCCTTGCTAAATTTACGTCGTTAAACTGCATCTTTTTTATTTCGATAGTAAAAAAACTATACGGCGGAAGCGGCCCCACACATCTAAAATTCAATTTCTCATTAAATTTAACATTTAGTTCTTCTACTTTTTTATCAAAACTTTCTCGTTTTTCTTTATCTATTAAAAAAGCAATATTAACCACCATTTTATCATCCATAAGTTCATGGGCTTTAAAATCAGGGCTCACTGTCTTTAGAGCTTCTTGTATCACAGAAGCATAATTATCTCTTTTTTTGTCCAATTCATTCTTGAGCATAAAACCTATCTTCATCTGATCATCTGTGTTTATTCCTTTGGGATTGCTTAAAAGTTTCTCCTTAAGCTCTTTTATCTCTTTTGCTTCTCCTACTTCTTTAATAATAGAGGCTAAATCACCCCAGGTAGCGGTAATGTCAATTTCTATTTTACCGCTTATTCTTTCAAAAATATCTTTTATGAGATTGTATCCTTTACTTAGGATATCCCTGACTTCAGTTTCATCTTGAGCGTGTGTACCTAATCTCATGGGAATAATTGTAGTTTGCGCAGTCATCACTCTTTCAATAACCGTTTGGTGGCCGACTAACAACCTTGCCAAAATATCCTTACGCATATGGGTATAATCAACTATTTCAGAATCTTTTACCAAGGCTGAGATATCCTGATAGGCAATCGTATATACCCCGTTAGATTCACTCTTTTCTAAAAGGAGTTCCTTTGGGATAGAAAACTGCAGGCTTGTATTCGAATTTAGAATTCCGTAGATATACATTCCTTTTTTCTTTCTATTGTCATTTGCACCCTCGCCGTCATTACGGGGAGCATGCCACTTTTCTCGTAGTTCGGCGCGGCAACCTCAAAAACATGATTGCTTCACCCCTTCGGGGTTCGCAATAACGCACGTTTTACTATTACGACACAATTTAAATGACGATGACGAACTATTTCTTTTCTACTGGTTTTGCTTTTTTCTTGAACATACCGCTAAGTAACTTCTTTATGTTATCCACTAAACCCTTAATTAATTTTGCCATATTTAACTCCCCTTTCTTCTTTGCTCTGTTTTAAGCACTAAAGCCAACGCCTCCTCAAAGTGCCGCTTGGTAATCTTAAGCTCAGGACTCTGGGATTTACTCTTTAAGCTTTGAGCTTCTATATATTCTCTTATCGCCAACATTGCCGCCTTCCTGCATATAGATTCGATATCCGCGCCCACTTTGCCTTCGGTATCCTTAGCGAATTCTTTTAAATTTATTTCCTTAGCCAGCGGTTTATTCTTAGTATGTATCTTAAATATTTCCTCTCTGGTCTTCTCGTCGGGTTTTGGAAGTTCAAATAAAATATCAAACCTACCCGAGCGCAATATAGCGGGGTCGACCATATCCAGCCTGTTGGTGGCCGCCAAAACTACTACCCCCTTTAATTCCTCGATCCCATCCATCTCTGTCAAAAACTGGCTTATCAGGCGTTCCGTTACATGGGCATCGGTAGAACTCGAACCGCGCCTGGGGACAACGCTATCTATTTCATCAAAAAATAGAATCGTGGGGGAGGCCTGTTTGGCTATCTTAAAAACCTCGCGGATCGCTTTTTCACTTTCTCCTACATACTTGGATACCAGAGAAGGGCCTTTTACTGATATAAAATTAACCCCGCTTTCAGTAGCGATCGCCTTACCTAGAAGCGTCTTTCCTGTGCCGGGGACACCATAAAGAAGTATCCCCTTAGGCGGATTTGTACCGGCTTTTTTGAAAAGATCTGAATATTTAAGCGGCCATTCAACCGCTTCTTTCAGCTCTTCTTTTATATCCTCCAAACCGCCAACATCGCTCCATTTTACATCCGGGACTTCAACAAAAACTTCGCGTATAGCCGAAGGCTCAACTTCTTTCATCGCGTCCAGAAAGTTATCCATAGTTACCTCTAACTTCATCAGGGTCTCATAAGGAATATCCTGCATTTCAAAATCAATCTTAGGTAGAATCTTCCTTAAAGCTGACATCGCCGCTTCCCGTGCCAAGGCCTCCAGATCCGCTCCGACAAATCCGTGAGTGATCTCAGCCAGTTTTTCGCGGCTCACGTCTTCCGCTAACGGCATCCCCCTTGTATGTATCCCGAGGATTTCCAGCCTTCCGTTTTTATCGGGTATCGGGATAGAAATTTCCCTATCAAATCTACCGGGCCTTCTCAGGGCAGGATCTATAGCATTAGGTATATTTGTCGCGCCTATGACGATAACCTGGCCTCTGGACTCCAATCCGTCAAGCAATGATAAAAGCTGAGCCACTACACGCCTCTCGACCTGCTTCTCGCCGCCCATCTCTTCTCTCTTAGGAGCGATCGCGTCTATCTCATCTATAAAAATTATCGCGGGTGCGTGGGACTTAGCGTCCTCAAAAACGCTTCTTAAGCGGCCCTCGCTTTCACCATAAAATTTGCCCATAATTTCAGGCCCGGATATATGTGTAAAATAAGCATCTGTTTCATTAGCCACTGCGCGAGCAATTAAAGTTTTACCGGTGCCCGGAGGGCCGTAAAGAAAAACTCCCTTTGGCGCGCCTATTCCCAGCCTTTCGAATACCTGTGGATATCTTAATGGAAGCTCAATCATCTCCCTGATCCTTTGAACCTGAGTGCCGAGTCCGCCGATATCCTCATAGGAGACCCTGCTTTGCTTGGCCTCTCCCTGCCCCTTCACCTCCATTTTTATTAAAGTATTAGCATTTATTATTACTGGGCATTCTGGAACAGTACTCACCACTTTAAACTCACACGACCGTGACCCGAAAAACGTAGCCCTAACCTTGTCACCCGCGATCACGGGAAGCCCATCTATTAAAGAGCCTAAATACTTAGCATCACCATCTCCTTGGAGCAGGCTGGACGTCGTCAGGGGCGCAAGGGTAATCTTATTGGCGGGCCTGGAATCGACTTTACTTATTTTTACTTTTTCATCCAATCCTGTCTGAGCATTCTCTCTTAATATGCCGTCTATCTGTATGATCTTTTTACCCCTGTCTTCGGCATAACAAGGCATTATCTTCGCCGGCGTCTTTCTTTTACCATTAATTTCTATAATATCGCCTACCTCCAATCCGAGCTCCTTCATATCCTGCGGATCAATTCTGGCGATCGCCCTGCCCACATCTTTTGACAAGGCTTCTTTCACTTTCAAAGTCAATGCTGTATTAGATTTTTTCATTGCCGCACTACTCCTTTGTCATTTAAACAACAGTTGTTTTCCCGCCAATCAATTCAGTATGGAGACGAAATCCCGCTTTACTTAAAAAGTAGGCGGGAAAAATTATTTAAAGCGCCTATGCCTTTAACCTCATTAGGCTGCAATGGCACAGTGGTTATTTTTAGAGTTTGGAATTTATTTCTTATCTTGCCTATATATTCTTCCTGGGCTTTACTTCTTTGCCGACAAAACTGGCAATCCCTCGATTCTAAAACATTGTTTACCAATAACTGCCCTACCTTTATCCCGTATTTGTTTAAATTGTTTACTAACCTTTCTGTTTCTAAAATTGCCATATCTTCAGGGATAGTAACTGCCACAAACTCAGATCTTTTCCCATCTTTAAGTAAATTTTCTATTTTTTTTACAGTCTTCTTCATTTCCACTAAAAAATCATCACCTTCATCAGGGCTATACTTGCCGGAAAAGCTCTCTACCATATACCTGTATTTCCAACGCATTTTGGCTAAGACCTTAATCCACTCATCCAATAATTCAGGTAGAGTCAAAAGCCTCAACGCATGGCCAGTAGGAGCGGTATCGACAATATACTTATCAAATTTTGCATCATCTATCAAATCTACGATAGTCTTAAAACCCATTACTTCATCTATCCCGGGAATAGGCAAAGCAAAGAAAGCGTCTACATCTTCCTGGCCTAAATAGGTAGAGGTGTCAAAAATCTTTTTTATTTTACTCTCGTATTTTATTTTAAATTGCGAAAGAGCTTTTTGTGCGTTTACTTCCAGCGCGCTTAAGTTCTTTACGCCTCCAACCTCTTTTATCTGGTCTCCGATTTCCTGGCCTAAACTATCCGCCAGAGAATGCGCTGGGTCAGTGGAGATAACTAGTGTCTTAAAACCTTCCTTGGCCAAATAAAGACCTGCGCTTGAGGCGCAGGTCGTCTTTCCCACTCCACCCTTTCCGCCAAATAAGATTAACTTTAGAGCATCTTCTTTTAGTCCAGTTAACGCCATCTATCACCCTTCGACGCGCTCCTCATTTTATTCGTCGCTTGCTCAGGGGTGACCCTGAGCAAAGTCGAATGGGTCATTTCTTTATAATTATTTCCAACATACCATTTGTATAGGATGAGGTTAAATTTTCCGCTTTTAACTTTACGGGAAGCAGAACCTCCTTATGATATTTTCTATCGCCGCTACGGGCGGATATATCCAGGATATCTTCTTTCAAATCTAATTTTATATCCTCTTTGTTTACACCTGGCATCTCGGCATAGACTTTAATCTCTTCCTTCTCATCAAAAACATCAGTGATCGGCTCTCTCTCTTCATCAACCTTTGGCCCTTTGGGTGTCTTTTTTATATTTCCGAATGGCTCTACGATTGGCTTTCCGCCTATCGCGCTCTTTACAGAAAAACCAAACACGCCTTTCATTCCTTTTTTGAGATGGCTTAAATCGATCTCACCTTCTTCTTTAATTTCGCCGCCAGATTCTTTCAACTTTGCCGCAAGGTCAACTAACTTCTCAATACCTTTAAATAAACCACCAATGCCAAAATCAATATCCAAACCTTCTTCTTTCTTAGCTTTTTTGATCACCATCAGACACCTCCGTATTATCCCGCTGTCTCATCTTAATACCGCCAGCGGGATCCCGCCCGCTATTAAATGGCTTGGCGGGAAAATTATTCTCTTCTAAAACTTCATCTTCTAACTTCACATCTTCTGTGGTAATTTTCGGTTTCACCACAACCCCTTTTCCTTTACACTTTAAACAAGGAAGACTTGAACTATGCTCCCTGCCACTGCCCTTACACACAGAACAAATCTCAATATCTTTGCCTTCAATCGGCACAACCCCCTTTCCCTTACAAACACTACAAGGAATATCTCTATTTAAAGGCGCTCTTCCACCACCATTACAATATGCGCATATAGTTACAAAACCGGTAATTCTAATTGTCCCAACCCCGGCGCAGCCAGGGCATCTCATTGCTTTATTATGAGATATTATACCTTTTCCCTTACAAAAACCACATTTATAGTCATTCCTTTTTAAGGCTTCGCCCTTTTGGCCTACTTTTTGACTATGCCAGTCATACGTCTTCCAATCCATAGTTATTAACCCCCTAAACTTATAGCTTATCCCGTAAGTACAAAATCCCGCAGCATTGCAAACAACAAGCGAGATAACTTAATACTTTATCTTTATTGTTTTTAGGGGTTTCTTGGGAATCACACGATGTTGAGTCGTTGCATCCGTTTCCGCTTCTATTTCTTTCTTGGAATGCTTCATACGTTGAAGAATACTATCTAATCGCGCATAGGCACTCTTTCTTCTTTTATCTAAACCAGATATCTCTCTATCTAATCGAGCTTTTTCTCGGTCAAGCACATATAATTCTAGATAACTTGACCTCATCTGCTTTGGAATAGAACGCGCGCCTATGGAGTGCATTCCTCTTATATCGCTTACCGTCTGAAGTTGAGACATACTTTTCATTGAATCCACCTCCCTCTTTCTCTTCCCGCCAATCATATACTATTAGGGGGATCCCGCTATTGCGGGAAAACATATTCAAAAACAATTATTTATAATGCTTGGTAACTATCTCTCCTACTAGAGCCTTTATCCGGTTCTGATTTGTCTTAGAGCCAACCCTACTCGTCTCAGAAGATAAGATATCCTGACACATTTGGGTAAAAACACCATTAGATTGAGCTAAAGTAAGCTGCTGCCCAGAAAGAGTTTTACCAATCATAATACAGGCACGCACAGTGGGCGCAAATTCACATTTACCAGATTCGCGCAATTCCCGAACAATGTTCACAATCGTCTCAGAATCGCGCCTGCTAAGTTTAGACTTCGCTCTGGTTATCGCTATCTCTGTCTCATAGTCAAAATAATCCATATCTATGGTGATCATCCTATCGCGCAGGGCATCTTGACTTCTGTGGACTCCGGCATATTCTTCAGGATTACTGGTAAAGATAGCCGTAAAATCTGGATGCACTGTTAAATAAGGCTGTTCGCCCCTTCCCACAGGTAAATCCATTATCTTCTCTTGTAAAATTGACAAGAGAATATTATTTGCCTCTGGCCGGGAACGGGTGAATTCGTCGTAAATAAGAGTAAACCCATATTTACAAGCCACGGTTAGGCGGTTGTCTACCCAATGCTTAGTCATATCTTCTTCAGTCTTGGAAACTCTTGAGACAAAACGATCCACAACTTTTCTAAAGCGATAACCGTATTCACCACCCACCAAATCCGAGGTAGTAAACTCTTCGTCTCCGTGAATCATCACTACCGGCCTTTTAATCTTACTAGCAATGTGCATGGCCAAGGTAGTCTTCCCACTTCCAGAAATCCCCCTAAAATGAACAGGGAAACCCGCCTTAATATAAGAAAGAGCCCTCTGGGAAATACTTTTAGTGAACTTTGTCTCCACAAAATCTGGCATGGGACTAGGTTCAAGCACTGTAGTCATCTCATCAATCATTTCTCCTCACCTCCCTAAACTGGCTGTTTTTCTACTTCAACCTTTGTTCCACAAGAAGGACAATATTTGTAATTATGTACATATCGCCAACTACATCCGCATTTAGCACATATTATAGTAAGGGCTTCGCCGCAATTTATGCAATGCTTAAGATCACCCCACGTTACAATCCCGCACTTCGGACACTTAAATATCTCCTTCATATCATTCCCTCGTTTATTTTGCTTTTTTCTCTTTTAAGGTTTTATGCATTTCATTCCAGCTTTTGCTAGCCCCCTCTAAATCTGAACGCACTGCCTTTTGGTTCTTTTGAAAATCTTTCCTAAGTGACCCGACATCTTTGATCAAGTCTTCTCTACCCTTAGAAAGATCATCTTTTAAACTCTTGGCCATTTCTTTGTGCGACTTTTTACAATCTCCCATGAATTTTCTGGCATTATCCCTAATGGTTCCTGCTTGTTCTTTTATATCCTTAACATCTTTTTTTACATCATGGAGCGACTTTTTCCTATCTTCGTGCCCAGCTTCGATGTCCTTACAGATCGTTTCCATCCCACTTGATATATTACCCATGCGCTAACCCCTTTCTTTTTTAGGCACAACCCCTGTGCCTTGACAAACACTACAAGGAAGATTCCCATCTACCTTATAGCCTGTGCCGCCACAATTCGAACACTCCTCTTTTGCTCCCCTAAAAGCAGTAAAACCTTTCCCCCGACAAGCTGAACAAGTAAGCCTTTCATGAGGATGAACACCGCTGCCTTTACAAAAAGCACATTCAACCATTGGCCCTCCAAGTTCAACCTTGCCTTTGCCTTTACACACCTGGCAATCAGCTAATTTAGAAAGAAGGCGGAAAGGATCTTTGCCTTTGCCTTTACAAAAAACGCAAGTAATTAGACTCATCCTTAATTTACCTACCCTTTACTTTCTTCCCTTTTTTCTTCCTCTCTTTTTACCTCTTCCTTTCTTCTTAGCTTCCTCAGCTGGAACTATGGCTGCCTTTTCTCCAGTTTCAATTTTGGCCATTACACCTTTTCCCTTGGCTTTGGCTAACGTATCTGCCATCCCTTGCCAAGTACTTCTTGCCTTAATCATATCTGAACGGTATTCTGTGACAAGCGCCTGAGCATCGTTAACTATATTCTTTACAGCAACTTGAATCCCTTTAACGTCTTTGGTAAGCTTATCTTTAAGCTCTTCTGACATTTCCTTACGGTCTTTACTAAAACCATTTAGCATTGAGCCCGTTTTTTTAGTCAAATCCTTGACAAAATCAGTAATGCCTTTGACAAAATCGGTCAAGCTCTTTACTTGCGCCTCGCTCATATGCTTCCGGTTTTTGCCAAATTCTTTAAGCAGGCCACTTACATTTTTGGCTAAATCCTTGGCATAATTGCCCAAAGCCTCTGCCTGTTCAACAGACATCTTCTTCCTATCCGAGGCAAAACCTTTTATGGTTTTACGGGCATCAGCTACTATTTTATGCGTATCTGCAACTAAATCACCCAACGCCTTCACTCGGGTATCATAGGAAGCAAGTATATCCTCGGTAAGGCCTTTCATGCTCTCTGCTATTCCCATTTTCTACCTCCCTTTTTTTAGCGTTTAGCGTATAGTAAAACTTTTTATTTTTCTATCCGCTATACGCTCTACGCTATGCGCTATTTAACAGTTAGCTTATATCTATCTTATACACTCTCTTTCACTCTATCTATATCATCAACCCCGTTAGCCCTTCGACTCTGCTTGAGGGCTAACGGATGGAATTGCTTTAGGTAGATTGGCCCTCCAACTCTTCACTGAATCTTTGCGCTTCTTTTTAAAATCAACCAACATATCGCGAACTTCTCCTTTTCTTCTCTGGCCTTCTATTTTTCTTTCTTCTTGACGCACTAATCGCTCTTTACGGTGAACATTAAATTCTCTAAGCATTAATTGAAGATCCTTGATCCTTAATTCTTTTCCTTTAGCTAAAAGTTCCCGCAGCCGCTGAACCATTTCTTTTTGTTCTTTTTGAAATTCTTTTAATTTAAGGCTAACTTCCAGTTTCCTTTTATCTTGCTGAGCAAGAATTTGACTGATCAATTCTTTAGATTCCTTGATTTGGACTCCTTGGCCATTAGCCAGGGCCGCCTTAATTCTGGTTAAATTATCTCTTAAAAGATTTACCATTTGCTTCTGTTCAGTAAGATAACTATTTAATAAATTTCTTATTTCCTTTTCCTTATTAACTTGGATAAAAAGAACCCCTTGCATCATTTGGTTAAAATCTGCTCTCCTGAGGTGCTCATTCTTAGCCAGTAAATCTTCCAGCTGAGAATTAATTTCCCCCCTTTCTTGTTTTGTCTCCAGAAGGGGCTCTTGAAATTCGCCAAAAATCAAATGTGTAGTCTCAAAAAAAGAGTTGATGTTTTCAATCTTTGCCTCATAAGAGGCGATAATATCTTCTGCAACTTTATTTAAATCTTCCCGCATTAGCGGGATCCCGCTTTGGGCGGGAAAAGTCTCTAGCATTTTTTTCTCTCTTTATTAAAGAAATTCAATCCTCATAATTGGTAGGAAGGAACATCTTGGCGTGCCATGCTTTTCTCTCGCTCTTTAAGCGGATTAAGGATGACTCGGCAAGAATCCCTTTCTTCCGCCAAAATTCTTGGCGGATCCGCCAATCTTTTTGGCGGGAACCTAATCCCCTTAGGCTGCTGTTGCGGTCAAACCAATCGCTTCAGCGTACTTCAGATAGGTCTCAACTGAAGCCACTACTACTCTTGCTTCAATCGCGAGAATCTCGATACCAACTAAAGAGACTCTTACCCAAGCATCAATTACGACGCCCTTGTCCAGGATACGGTCAACAACTTCGACCAAGCTGGAAGAACCAATCGCTTTTTCTACTGCCATGTTTTTCACCCCCCCTCTTTTAGATTGCTTCGTCACTTCGTTCCTCGCAATGACGAAGTAAGGTCATTGCGAGCGAAGCGAAGCAATCTCTTATTTTTATTTCTTAAATACGTTGTCTAAAAATTTGTTGGCTTTTTCCTTTAAACCTAAACCAAACCCTAGAGCTAAAGCCAAAACTAAACCTGCAAAAATAATATCCTTGGATTTATCAGTCAAAATTATCCCTAAACCCAATTCTTTTAAGGCGATTACTGTACTGAGTATAATAATCGCGTACTTCGCAACATTACCCAGCGTATCTGACTGAGCAATCTTGACATTACCACCCACTAATTTAATTATCCCTGAGATAAGTATGGCCATAAGGATTCCTAGGATTAAGATAAACATTGCTGCGATTACCTGTGGAATATAGGCAAGAATTGAACTAGTCAACAAAGCTGTCCCTACACCATAGAATTCCAAGGCAGTAATTAAGGTAGCAATAATGATAAGGAAAAAGATTATCTCAGTAATCAATTCACTTAGCGATAAACCAATACCGCCTTTTTTAAAGATCTCTGGGACATTAATCTTTTTAGCGCCTTTTTCCAACCGGATGAGTTTAAGGATAGCTGCTACCAAAGCTGCTACTCCCATTGCTACTAAAGCACCAATAACCAGAATCAATAACAATACTCCCAGTTTTGGCAAATATGCGCTTACTTGAGTGAGAGAAATTGCCGTGGGCTGCAATATCCCCTTGATGATACCCGTCTGTTTTACTGTGGTTGAGACAGCCGATGCTGACTGCTCAGCAGCAAACAGAGGAAGAACCAATACCGTCATCAGGAACGAAAATAAAATCCCAACTTTTCCACTTTTCTTCATTAGCCAATCCCTCCTTTACCTTTTTTTAAGGCCTTCCTGGCCACCTTTACCAGCCCATCTATGTTAAAGGGCTTATCTAAAAAAGCGTAAGCCCCTAATTCTCTTGCCCTGCCCCTAGTAGAATCATCTCCAAAAGCAGAAATCATTATGATTTTTAAATTTGGCCTTATTTGGTGAGACTTTTCTAAAACGGTTATCCCTATTATCCCGGGAAGTTTATAGTCTAAAAGCATCAGGTCATAAGGTTGCTTCTTAACCCTTGCCAAAGCAGCTTCTCCATCAAAAGCAACATTTACCCTAAAACCTCTTTCTACAAGCATCTCTGAGGTTAACATTCCCAAATCCCTATTATCATCAACTACTAACACTCTATCCATACTTATATAATAAGCAACAAGTATGCCATACAACATACCAATTTGTCTTTGCGACGAGGAATATTTATTTTATTTATGATAGAAAGTAATCTAAATAGGATTATAAGCTGAATAGCAACGAATAATGTAGGGCTTTTTCTACGCTTTTGTAGGAATTCCCTTACGGTTAACTTATTTGAAATTCTTTTATTTTGGAATAAAGCGTCGTGCGGTCTATCTTCAGGATCCTGGCGGCCTTGGTTTTATTGCCGCCGGCTTCAACCATGGCCTCTTGAATCATCTTCTCCTCAATCTGTTCCGCGGACTTTTCCTTCGCTTCCCTAAGCGAAGCGCCTTCTTTCAAAGTCGAAGTATCAAACTGAAGATAAGGCTGATTACCATTATTTAAGGAAAGGCACGCAGAGGTAATATCCTTAGAATCGGCCAAAAGAACCGCTTTCTTAATTACGTTTTTAAGTTCCCTGACGTTACCCGGCCAATGGTAATCGAGGAGAAATCTCATTGCATCCCCTGAAAAACCCTCCACTTTTTTGTTAAGATCTGTATTCGCTTCCTCCAAAAAATATTTAGTTAAAAAGGGTAAATCTTCCTTTCTTTCTCTTAAGGGAGGTAGGTCTATATGGAACTCATTTAACCTATGAAACAGGTCATCTCTAAATTTACCCATTCTTACGGCATCGGAAAGGCTGATATTTGTTGCCACGATTATGCGCACGTCTACGCTTATATCTTTCTTGCCGCCCAAATGTTGAAATTTCCTTTCCTGAACGGCTCTTAAAAGCTTCATCTGTATACTATTTGAAAGATTGGTAATCTCATCAAAAAATAGAGTGCCGCCATTGGCCTGTTCAAACTTGCCGTCTTTGCGTTCCTCGGCCCCGGTAAAAGCGCCCTTCTCATAACCAAAAAGTTCGCTTTCGACCAATGTATCCGGTATAGCACCAGAATCTATCGCAATAAAAGGTTTATCTTTGCGCAGGCTCTTTTCATGAATCATTTTTGCTATCAACTCTTTCCCCGTGCCGCTCTCTCCCTGAAGTATCACAGTCATATTTGTGGCCGCGATGATCTCAACCTGTTTTAATACCTGCTTAATTCGCGGGCTTTCTCCCATTACTTCTTCAATGGCGTTTTTTTCACCCAACCTCTTTCTTAGGGCTTCGACCTCCTTACCTAAATATTGAGTCTGAAGAGCCTTTTTTATTATCAATACTAGCTCCTCATTATCAAAAGGCTTGGTAATATAATCAAAGGCACCTATTTTCATTGCTCTCACCGCCCCCTGAACATCACCAAAGGCAGTAAGCATGACAATGATTAAATCCTTATCAATTTTTTTCATATTCTCCAAAATCTTCATGCCATCCATCCCGGGAAGCTTAATATCTAACAAAACTAGATTAGGAGACCTGGTTTTAACTTCTTTAATCGCTCGTTCTCCATCGCCTGCGGCAATAGTCTCATAACCTTCCTCTTTTAATACATTAGAAAGAGTAAACCGCAGATCCTGATTGTCATCAACTATGAGAATTGTCTCCACGCTGTTTAAAACCTCCCTAATATCAATTAAATTATTTTAATTTCAACCTCTCTCATTTAAGAGTCTTTGCTTTTACTCTCTCTCTCTCTCTGAAAATGGAAGCCGAACTATGATGTCTGTACCTTGGCCTATCTTACTTTCTATATTTATTCTGCCTTTATGGTGACTAATCACCTGACGCGCTAAACATAAACCTAATCCCACTCCATCTTCTTTTGTAGAAAAAAATGGAGTAAACATTTTGTTTAAATTTTCTGGAATAATGCCTTCGCCTGTATCTAAAAAACTAACCACTGCCTCATTAGCCTCAAAATCAGGATGAGTATTAATCATTAAGCGGCCTCCGTTAGGCATCACATCTAAGGCATTGAGGATAAAATTTAAAAATACTTCTTCCAGCCGTTTTTCGTCTAAAAGTATTAACGGAATTCGTCTTGACCATTTGCGGACTAAACGCACGCGCTGTCTCGCGCATCTTACCTTAACCAAATTACAAGCACCATCTATGGCGTCCTTAATATTACCCATCTTAAAAGAAATTTCTCTGGGTTTAGCAAAATCAAGCAAATCCTTGATAATCCTGTTTGCATTCTCAGAGTTTCTTAAGATTATCTTTAAATGTTTTTTTACTGAATCGAGAAGTTTATATTTACTTAAAACAAATTGGCTTGATGCGGTAATATTACCCAAAGGATTCCTTATTTCATGCGCGATACCAGCTGCCAATTCACCAATTCCGGCGAGTCTTTCTTGATAAAGTAATTGGTCCTCTAATTTAACTATGTTAGTAATATTTTTCATATACTCAATTACCTGAACAACTTTTCCCTCTTCATCTTTAACGGGAAAAGTAGATATGTCTAACACTATCCTGCTTTTATCAGCCCCTGCGCAAATCCTAGTCGCATGAAAAGGTTCAGCCCTCTCAAATGACTTTTGAGCCGGGCAATTATCGCAAAAACCTTCGTTTTTATGATATTCACTAAAACACCTTTTTCCCAACAAATCTGAAAAATCTCTTTTATTAAACAACTCCAGGAGGCCTTGATTAACCCTTAAGATATGATAATCCTTGTCAATAACCGAAATCCCATCGCTTATATTGTCAAATATTGCCTGGAGCCTGTCTTTAGTAACTTTTAGTTTATGCTCAAGCCCTATTTTCTCTGTAAGATCTACGGCCAACTCTACCACCGCTGTAGTTCTCTTCCGCTGGTCCTTCATAGGGCTAGATATAAATTCAAAGTATTTGATATTCCCCTCACTATCATAGGCAAATTGCCTTGCTTTCTCAATTTTACCTGACTTAAAAGTTTTAAGCGATGGACAGTTTTCGCAAGGAGTGTCTCTTTTTTGGTAGACTTTATAACAGTTCCTTCCCTTTATGTTTTCTAGCTTTCCCGCCCATTGCTCAATAATGGAGTTTACCCAGACAATCTTTAAATCCTCATCAATCATGCTGATACCTTCTCCAATTGCCACTAATAAAGCATCTTTTATTTTCTGGTCCAGTTCTTCTTTTATTTCTAGCTTCTCCATTTTTAATTTACCTTAATTCCGACAATCATTTTTCTTTTTTATTAAATCACGCTTACATAAAACTAACTACTACTTACATTTGTAGGCAAAAAAATATAAAAAATTAACTCCTAAACCGGAAAACTAATGGTATCTACCGGTTTATTTATTTTATTACAAATTAAATTCTTCGACATACTTTGCAATTCTACACCTATCCTCTCCTTTAATCTCCGTAATCTTAATTCCTACTTCGTAGACATTTTCTCCCTCGCAACAGGTTTTCTTTTTTATAATTTTTCTTATCCAAACTGTTTCTGCTTTAATAGGAATAGAAAGAATCATGGTTTTGTCACGGCCAAAGGATTGAAATACTTCCAGGGATAATTTAGTTTGCGGCACTATATTCATTTCTGTAGCAAATCTTAAACCATTAATATTCATATCATAAACAATGGCCTTAAATTCAGTATAAGGATCAGTGTCTAAAGAATATGACATAAGCATATTCTCTTTGACGCGAAGAAATTTTCTTTTATCTGAATCAGAATATTTATTTTCTGTATTCGTTCTCTTCATTATTTTATGCATAAGATTGAATAAACATAATCCACAACATTTTGGCCTCTATTTCTCCAACATTTTTTACTTTCCGGGGTATTCTTGGATATGTACAATAAAGACTATCTCCTTCTTCAAAAACCTGCCCTTCTTCATCAAAGGTAAATTCTAAACGACCATTAAGCACTATTCCAAACCGCTCTCCTTCCGGACACATTAACTCTTTTGAAAGTTCAGCGCCAATTCCTAAAGTAAATATAATAGGTTCCATCTTTATATTCAATAATCCGGAGGCTAATGTTTCACACGCAATATTTTTTTCCTTATCGACAATCTTTTTCCCCATGCCTCTTTTAACAAAAAGGTAGCCATGTTTTTCTGCCTTATCAAAGAAGAAATAACTTACTTTTGTATTTAAGGCTACAGCGATTTTCTCTAAAGACTTAACTGATGGAGATGCAAGGTCTCTCTCTAGTTGTGAAAGGAAGCTTGTAGTTAGCCCTGTTTTCTTTGCTAAATCCTTTAAGGTAACTCTTTGACTACTGCGTAGATTCTTTATCCTTATCCCTATTTCCATTTATAATACCCTTTTAAATATTATTTCTAGCTTCGACACCACTAACTTCTGGGCAATTAAAATAAAAAACCCAGATATCATTACTGACACCTGGGCTAAATTTCTAAAAAATTGTGAGTAAAACTTATCTTGCTTGCTTGCTTGCTTGCTTGCTTGCTTGCTTGCTTGCTTGCTTGCTTGCTTGCTTGCTTGCTTGCTTGCTTGCTTGCTTGCTTCCTTGCACAACTAATGTGCTAACTGTTACCATAGATAACCTCTTTTTAGCTTCAACCTTTTAGGAAAAATTAGTTTATCACTTTTTACAGTAGTTGTCAAAAAGAATTTACGTGTCGTAAAAACTTGGTAAAAACTTAAGAATGACAAGGGGATAGGTAATTTATTGTAGAATATTATCCATAAAATAAAGGAAACGATTCTATTTAGAATCTGGGGGACGGTTCTATTTTTTATATATAAAAAATAGAACCGTCCCCTCTGTTCCTTTGTTTTTAATTTAATCGGAAGAAATAGAGGAAAGGTTGCGGTCGATAAATTCAATTAGTTTTTGCTGATTTTGGGCACAGAGGTTAGAAAATTCTACTCCGATTCCCGGATACTCATGCGGCTGCACCCCCCTATCCGGAACCCAGACTACCCGCGCTTCCAGCTCCAACACCTCCGGCTTTGGCGCGAGCTTCATTTTAAGGGTTACTTCGTCTTGCAGTTTAAATTTATCACAACCAAATATAAAAGCTCCTATGGCGCTTAAATTAAGTATCTCAACTTTAAGGCACTCCGGGGAACTGTCCCGATTAGATTTTAACTCTATTTTTAAATCAATCGGCAAGCGTTTAAACCTGCGGCGAAGCTGCATCTTTTTAATATTCTCAATAATTTTATCTTCCTTAAAACTATTTAACGCCACATCTTCGGAAGCATAAATTTCAATTACCCTGTCCATGCCGGAAATCGCGAATACGCTTCGCAGTTGCGCCGGGATATTTACAAACTTCATCCTGCCCTGATGATTAACCACCTCTTTATAGGCAATAACAATCACGGAGATACCCATATAATCTACTACCTGAATATCTTCCAGATTGCAAAGAATATCCACATATCCGTCACGCACACATTGGCCAACCACTTCCACCAGATTAGCCGAATCCACGTCTATGCGGCCGCATAAATCCAAAACAATAGAATTCCCAGACTGTCTTAATTTTATTTCTAGCATTAGCTAATTTGCTTACGATTACTCCTGCGCAAGGCTTTAACCATGCGCGCGTAGGCCTCCTGCGAAGTTGCTCCTTCAGTAAGATGCTCAAAACAAACAGCCGCAAATCCAGCTCTGTTCTTGATTTTGAAAATCTCTACCTTTAAATGGCCAATTTTTTCTAACATCCTATTTATTGGAAGCTCAGTTACGCGATATCTTAATAATCTTATATTTTATGGAACCGGCGGGAATATTAATTTGGACAATTTCATTTTCCTTGTGCCCTATTAATCCTCCCCCTACCGGAGAACTCACCGAAATTTTTCCCTGGCTATAGTCCGCTTCCAGCTCCGAGACTAAAACGTACTCTAACTCTTCCTGAGTATCCATATCCATTAATTTTACTTTGGCTCCGATTAAAACTTCATCATTAGGGATATTCTTATCCAGTATGCGCACGCGCGCCAGCTTGTCCTCCAGTTGGACAATCTGTTTTTCATTATGAGCCTGCGCGTCCTTGGCCGCGTCGTACTCCGCATTCTCACTAATGTCCCCATATGCGCGGGCTTCGCCGATAGCCTTAGAAAGCGCGCGGCGCTTAACTGTTTTTAAATGCTCCAACTCATTAACTAATTTTTCATAACCTTCCTGAGTTAAATAAATATCATCGGACATATTTGGCCTCCTCATTTTTCCCCAGCCTCCGGCGGTTTGGGGAAAAATGACCCCGAGCACCCGCGAGGGGGGAAAATTACTTTAAAATCCCGGGGACGGTTCTCTTAAAAAGAGAACCGTCCCCAAGTTTTTAGTCGGCGCCCTCTCCGTCATGAACCACTCCGATTTGCTTCGAAGCGCTAAAAAATATCAGTGCCTATCAATTGCTTAATGATCTGAATATTCTTATTCGTTGCTCCGCGATTTTTGATAATTAACTCATAGGCCCGCTGGACTAGCCCCTGAGCCAAAAAATTGCTGCTTAGAATTTCTTTTACTTTTTCAGTTAATTCTTGGCTATCCCTAGCCACAAGCGCGGCTTGATTTGCCAGGAATAACTCACTAATCTGGCGAAAATTAAACATGTAAGGCCCAAAAATTACCGGTTTCTTTAAGCTCGCCGGCTCAAGGATATTATGGCCGCCCTGCTTAACCATACTGCCGCCGACAAAAACAATATCCGCCGCGGAATAATAATTAGGCAATTCTCCGATACTATCCAAAATAAATACAGGCCGGTTAACACAGGTTGGGCAGGATATACTGGAAATAAGCACAGGCATAAAACCTTTGTCCTGCGCTAATCTAGAAACCTGGCGGCTGCGCTCCGGATGGCGCGGGGCAATGAGCAGTTTCAGCTTAGGAAAAACCGGCAAGAGCTCTTGATAAGCGGTAAAAATTAATTCTTCTTCGCCAGGATGCGTGCTGCCGCAAACTAATAACTTATCAAATTGCCCCAGCATAAGTTTCTGCCGATAAGTTAAAACCCTTGGCTCTGCTATCGGGCTTAAGTTAATGTCAAATTTTACGTTTCCGGTAACCTGAATTCTTGATTGATCCACGCCTAAACTTTCTAAACGCAAAGCATCAAGATTGCTCTGCACGCAAAATTGTTTAACCATCCTTAAAATCGGCCGGATAAAAAATTTAATTAAACGATATCCGCCATAAGAGTTATCCGAAATCCTGCCATTAACCGTAATTACCGGAACCCGAAGTTTATCCAGGCAGCTAATCAAATTCGGCCAAATCTCAGTCTCAGCAATAATAAACATACAGGGATTAATCCTTTTTAAGGCGTGTCTTACGATAAAACTAAAATCCAGGGGCAAATAAGTCAAAAAGTCCCCGTCCTTAACTAAACCTTGGGCAATTTTATTTCCGGTGGCAGTCACAGTGGAAATAACCAATTTTTTAGCCGGATAAGCCTGTCTTAACTGCTCCAGAAACCCTTTTATGGCAATAGCTTCACCCACGCTGACAGCGTGAATCCAAATCGGCCTATCCAAATTCAAGCCCGCCGGTAGAAAACCCAAACGCCTAAGGAGCCCAAAGTTAAGTTTCCCGCGTAAAAGGTAGCCCGGAAAATAAACTAACGCAAAAATTAAGAATACCAGATCATAAATTATAAACATCTCTTTAGTTTTTCAGTTTCTTAGTTCTTCAGTTTTTTAGTTTTTCAAGCATGCGGATGCGCCTGGTCATAAACACTCTTTAACTTATCCGTGGTCATGTGCGTATAGATCTGGGTTGAAGATAAACTCGCATGCCCCAGGAGCTCCTGCACGGTGCGCAGATCCGCGCCATGATTTAAAAGATGCGTGGCGAATGAATGCCGGAAAGTATGCGCGGAAACTCCCGGTTTAATTCCGGAGGCATTAAGGTATTTTACGACTAAAAAACGTACGCCGCGAGTAGTAATCCGCCGCTGATGATGATTCAAAAATAAAGCATTAATCTGTTTATTTCTTTTCTGTAAATATTTCCTCACTGCCGCCAGCGCGGTTTCTCCGATGGGCACGATCCTTTCCTTTTTCCCCTTGCCTCTTATTTTAAGAATACCGCTGATAAAATCAATATCCTCTAAGTTTAACCCCACCAGCTCTGAAATACGCAAACCGCTGGAATAAAATACTTCCAAAATTGCCCGGTCACGCAGGCCCAGGAGATCTTCCTGGGTTTTGGCAAAAGCTGATTCAATCAACCGCCCAACCTCACCCTCGGTCATAAATGAAGGCAGGTGTTTTTCTAACTTAGGGCTGGAAAGCATAAGAATAGGATTAGTTTTAATATATCCTTCACGGCAAAGGAACCTAAAAAAACTGCGCAAGCTCGAAAGCCGCCGCCCAACCGTGCGACTGGCCAAATTCTTCTCTTTTAAAACTGCCAAATATTTTCTTAAACTCAAATAGTCAATCTTTTCCAATTGCGTCCCGGCAATAAATTTATTAAACCCTAGCAGATCCAGTTTATAATTTATGACCGTGTGAATAGAATAGTTTTTTTCAATTTCCAGATACCGCACAAACTTTTCAATATATTTTTGCATATTAATACCCAAGACAGGACCCGCTAATTTTCTTCTTTATCTTGCGGCAAGTCGCGCGAAGTAAAGGTGCATTTGGGGAAATTTGAGCAGCCGTAGAAAAATCCGCGTTTAGAGTGGCGCTCAATTAACTCTCCCGGGCAATTTTCAACTCCGCACTTAACCCCTGAAGTAATCGACTTGGAATTCTTGCACTCCGGAAAAGCAGAACAGCTCAAAAATTTACCGCGCCTTCCCCACTTTACAATTAAAGGCTTACCGCATTTATCACAAAGCTGACTCGTAGTGACAACTTCCTTAACAATATTGGCCTGAGCAAAATCCAGATTTTCTTTAAAAGGTAAATAAAAATCTTCTAATATCTTGGTCCAGCTAAGCGTGCCTTCGGCAACCGCATCCAGCTTTTCTTCAACTGCCGCCGTAAATTTTACGTCAATAATCTTAGGAAAATATTCTACCAGCATATCATTTACCTTAAAACCCAGCTCCGAAGGATTAAGGTAGCCTTTAATCCGGCGGACATAATCGCGCAAAATAATCGTATAAATTATCGGCGCGTAGGTCGAAGGCCGGCCAATCCCCTCTTCTTCCAAAGCCTTAATTAATGAGCTGTCCGAGAACCTGGACGGAGGCTTGGTAAAATGCTGTGAAGGGTTAAGTTGTTTTAAACCAAGCAGTTCCCCCTGCTCTAAGGGAGGAATTACATTCTTAGTTTTTTCTTTCTCCTCATCAAGCTCTTCTTTTTCTTCTATCTGAATTTTATTATAAGCGGCCAGAAAACCCTCAAAAAGTAAGCGGCTTCCGCTGGCGGCGAATAAATACTTATCCGCTAAAATATCCACCGCGGTTGCCAAAAACTCCGCCGGCTTCATCTGGCTGGCTAAAAAACGATTATAAATAAGCTCATAAAGCCGTATTTGATCATGGTTAAGAAAATCCTTTATTGCTTCCGGCGGCCGGCAAACATAACTGGGGCGGATTGCTTCATGCGCTTCCTGCGCGGACTTCTTGGCTTTATAAACATTTGGTTTATCCGGAATAAAATTTTTGCCGAAACTTCTTCCGATATGCTCGCGCACTTCTTGAATTGCTTCCACAGCAACATTAGGTGAATCCGTGCGCATATAAGTAATTAAACCTACGGGATTATCTTCGCCAATGTCAATACCCTCATAAAGCTGCTGGGCGATTAACATCGTCTTGGAAGCGTTGAATCTAAACTTATTAAACGCCTCCTGCTGCAGGGTGCTGGTAATAAATGGAGCCGGAGGATAACGCTTTTTTTCTGTTTTTTTAATCTCCGAAACTTTAAACTCTTTACCCTTTAACTGATCGCAGATACTTTGAGCATCCTGGTTACGTGAAATCTCTACTTTCTGATTATCAATTTTATCCAGCTTAGCGCAAAAATTACTTTCTCCCGAAACTTTAGGCTTAAATAATTCCGCGGAAATCTCCCAATATTCACTGGCGGTAAACTTCTGAATTTGCCGCTCCCTTTCCACAATCAACCTTAATCCCACGGATTGCACGCGCCCGGCGCTTAAGCCGCGGGCAATTTTTTTCCAAAGCAAGGGGCTTAAGAAATATCCCACCATCCGGTCAAGAACCCTGCGGCCAACCTGGGCCTCAATCATTTTAAGGTCAAACTCCCGCGCGTTTTTAAAAGCCTCGGCCACGGCAGAAGGAGTAATCGCATGAAAACTTACCCTTAAAACGTTCTTACCTTTAAATAGCTTCTCTTTTATCTGCCAGCCAATCGCCTCGCCTTCCCGGTCAGGGTCGGTAGCGATATAGATATTTTCTTTTCCTTTAGCTTCTTTTTTTAATTGCGCTAATATTTTCTTCCGGCCCGGAATTACCACATAGGTCGGTTTAAATTTATCTTCCACGTCCACCCCGAGCTTTTTCGCCGGCAAATCAATAATATGGCCCATTGATGAAACTACCCGAAAATCATCGCCTAGAATCTTGCTAATAGTTTTGGCCTTAGTCGGTGATTCGACAATCACTAGATTTTTACTCATTTTACTGAGCCTCCGATAAATAATGGGCACATTGGAAGCCCGAATTTAGGCCGGATGCAAGGCGCGACGACGAAGGCGTAGTCGTAGTACTACGCCGAGGAGGAGCAACGCCGCAGACGGCCGAAAGGCGGGCTTCCCCCTCATTTAAAGCTATGGGCTGGCTGATTTTGGGCTGCGACCGCGTCACTCGTCCTTGGCGTAGTGCAAGACTACGCCGGCGTCCTCGTTCCTTGTCTCGCTCCAAAATCAGCTCAGCCAATGTGCTCATTATTTATCGGTGGCTCAGTACCTCATATATTGTTTACCCGGCAAAGCTTTAATTAATTTCTTAAACTGTAATTTTAAAATTAAACTCAAGACCTGGCTGCTGCTTAACGATGACTTTTGGACTAAATCATCTATGGCTATTGGCTGCCGGGTTATCTGTTCATAAAGCCGGCTTTCTTCTTTTTCACAGGCAATCCCTTGCTTTTTTACCATAGGTTCTATTTTTTTCAGGCTTAGGTTAACTAAATTCAATTCCTCAAGAATATCATCACAGCAGGTAACTAATTTGGCGCCTTGCTTAAGTAAAGCATTAGCTCCCAGGGAACCAACCGAATCTATCCTGCCTGGTAAAGCAAAAACCTCCCTACCCTGTTCCAAAGCGAAATCCGCCGTAATTAATGCCCCGCTATTTCTGGCTGCTTCGGTAATTAAAACGCCCAAACTTAAACCGCTGATTAAGCGGTTACGCCGGGGAAAATTTCCTGGCAAGGGTTTTGTTTCCATGGGAAATTCGGAAACTACCGCTCCGGATAGAGCAATATCTTTGGCTAAATCCGCGTTCTCCGCCGGATAAATATGGCTAAATCCACTGCCCATTACCGCGATAGTGCGCCCCTTGGCTTTTAAGGCTCCCCGATGCGCGTAAGTATCCACACCCCGAGCCATCCCGGAAACAATGGTTATTCCCTGCGCAACTAACTGGCCGGCAAATTTTTCCGCGCTGCTTAAACCGTAAAAAGAAGCCCGGCGCGAACCCACAATACCAACCGCTAGATTATCTTGCGCGGTTATCCCGCCTAAAACATAAAGCACAATCGGCCGGCCGGGTATTTCTTTAAGGGCTTGCGGATAATCCTGATCAAAACAAGTTATAATTTTCAGCCCTGATTGCTTAGCTAAAGCCAAATCATTTTCCAGGCATTTGGAATCAAAAGAAACAATGCTTTCGCCTAAATGCTCACCCACCACCGCGGCCAAATCCCTGCGCCTGGCATTAAATATCGCTTGAGGCTTCTGAAAATTCTTAAGCAGGCTTTCCAGCCGCACGCTGCCAATTTGCGGAATAAGATTCAAACTTACTAAAGCCTCGAAATTATTCATTTTTTAGCGGCAAGCATTTTTGAAATTTTGGTAACTACCTGTTTAACTGACAAGGTTGAGGTATCGATTGTTTTATCCGCTTGCAGATAATAAGGCGCGCGCATTTTTAGCAAAAGATCAATGCGCTCCCGAGGCTTGGCAACATTTAAAATAGGCCGGTGCGTACTGGCCGAGACTCTTTTAAAAATCGCCTCGCCAGTAGCACGCAGACAGATTAAAATCCCGGTTTTTTTCATCAACTTGATATTATCCGGATCTAAAACTACTCCCCCGCCGCAAGCCACTACGAATTTCTTCTGAGAACATACCTGCTTTAAGAATTTTTTCTCAATTTTACGAAAATACGGCTCACCTTTTTGAGCAAAAATATCCACAATCCTGCTCTGCTGCCGCAATTCTATCAACTCATCCAAATCCACAAAATTCCACCCCTTCTCTTTAGCCAACTGCCGGCCAACAGAGGTTTTTCCGGTACCCATGAATCCTACTAGATAAATATTCATTTTTTATTTAGGGGACGGTTCTATTTTTTAGGAAAGGTGACTGTCACGCTTTTTGTGACTGTCACCTTATTATAAAAAATAGAACCGTCCCCTTGTTTTTAACTGCCTTGATACGCTTCCAGAACAACTTCACTTAACTGCTGTTTTAGCTCTTTGGTCGAAGGAGTCACCGTGTCATACCATTTGCCATCTTTACCCTGATGGCGCGGCATACTCACAAATAACCCTTTTACGCCATCTACCACGCTAAAACCCTTAATCAGGACTCCCGAAAATGAAACATCCGCAAAAGCTTTAAGCTTGGAATCGGTATCCAGCTTATAGATGCGGCTGACGCTGATTGCGTTTTCTTCCATCCCTTATCACCCCCTTCTTACACTAATAGACGAAGGTAACGATGGAATCTAACGGATTCTTTTTAAATAATTTTTATAACTTTCTTTTATATCTTTCAAACAGTCAGCGCCAAATTTTTCCAAAAAAACCTCAGCCAAAACAAAAGCAGTTACTGATTCAGCCACCACGCCGGCAGATTCAACCACGCAGATATCCGAACGCTCAACCGCGGCCTTAGCAAATTTTTTGGTCTGGATATTTATCGAATCCAGCGGATTCATCAATGTGGAGATAGGCTTCATGCAAGCCCGCAAAACAATCTCTTGCCCATTAGATATCCCGCCCTCAATACCGCCGGCATTATTGGTCAGGCGAAAATACCCCTTGGACTTAGAATGATAAATCGCGTCATGTACTTTTGAACCAAAATTAACCGCATACCCGGCCCCCAAGCCAACCTCAAAAGATTTAATTCCCGGGATAGAGATAATGCCTGCGGCTAGGCGGCTATCCAGCCTACGGTCAGCCTGCGCATAGCTTCCTAGCCCTACCGGAACATTTTTGGCAACTACCTCAAAGACCCCGCCCACCGTATCTTTATTTGCAATCGCTTCGGTTATTTTGGAAATTATTCCCGGTTTAGTAAACTCACCACCAACCGAAATAACCCTGCTAGTAATTACAATTCCAAATTCATCCAAGAACCTCTTACACAAAGCTCCCAAAGCTACCGTAGCTGCTGTACTGCGCGCTGAAGCGCGCTCTAATACTTCTCGAATATCCGTAAAACCATATTTTAATAACCCCGCTAAATCCGCGTGGCCCGGACGAGAAGCAAGAACCTTAGGTAACTTTTCAATACTGGCATCTTTATTCTTAATGATTAAAGTAATCGGGCTGCCTAGAGTGCGGTTATTTTTTAAACCTGAAATAATCTCTACCCGGTCATTCTCTATGCGCATCCGCCTGCCCCGCCCAAATCCGGACTGCCTGCGTTTTAATTCTCTATTTATGGCCGATACATCCACCGCCAACCCGGCGCAAAGCCCCTCCAGGATAGCCACTATCCCTTTTCCGTGTGATTCTCCCGCAGTTAAGCATCTTAACATAAGTTCCTCCTACTGACTCCAAAGCCCGCGCTGATTTTGGCGCGCCTGGGTATATAATTTTAAAAATTCATCCGCGTATTTTACATTCGGAGGATAAGTCATTAACGAAGCATACCCCTCCTGGACAATCTTAGCATTTACAAATGTTCCATCTGCTAAATAAACATAGGCCAGAATTCTTTTGTATTTATCAAATCTTTCCACGTCAAATTCCAATTTTACGCGCTTACCTTCAACAAGTTTTTTCGTAAATTCGTAAGACTGCCTTCCCATCTGCTTAATTGCCTCCACATCCTGCCCGGAACGTTGAGCGTCCCGGTTAAGCTTATTTGATTCATGCATCTCCGGGGTATCAATGCCGATTAAACGCACCCGTTCATTATTTTCCAGAACCAGCGTATCCCCATCTACAGCCCGGGTAACTAAAATATTACTATAATCATAATTTGCGCCAAAAGGCAGTTTCCATTTAACTTCTTCCTTAGAATGAAAACGCGGGTCCAGGTCCGAAGCGAATAAATAACCGCCAAAAACTAATATACCTAGCGCCAAAATCAAAATAGCTTTAAGATATTTCAACTTTATCCTCCTTATTAACTTAACCTATTTAATTCATTCTACTATTTTTATTAGATAAATCAATAAAAACCTGGGGACGTGATGAAGCTTTAAAATCAGGGGGACGGTTCTCTTTTTTTTAAGAGAACCGTCCCCTCGTTTTTAGGCTCGGGAAAAGTAGAACCGTCCCCTTTATTTTTATATTGCGGTTGCTGGATTTTCGCTTATAATAAGAATCATGATTTACGACCGTTTCCAACAAGAAGCTATTGATCAAATTAATCTGGGCCATTCGGTGATCGTTTCAGCCCCTACCGGAGCCGGGAAAACAGCGATTGCTGAATACATTATCAGCGGCGCTATTTGTAACAATTTAGGAGTAATTTACACTGCTCCAATTAAAGCCCTCTCCAATCAAAAGTTCCGCGACTTTAAAGGCCAGTTCCAGGATAATATCGGAATCCTCACCGGAGATGTTTCAATTAACCCGCGAGCTCCGGTTTTAATCATGACTACCGAGATCTTCCGCAACAAAGTCCTGGATGAGCCGGCCAGCCTGGATAAATATTCCTGGATTATTTTTGATGAAATCCATTACATTGATAACCCCGAGCGTGGTACGGTCTGGGAAGAATCATTAATTTTTCTGCCCAAACACATGAATCTTTTGGGATTATCGGCAACCATTCCGAATATCCAACAATTTGCCGCCTGGATTGAATCTATCCATAACAAAACCGTAAAAGTAGTCATCGAAGAGCACCGGCCAGTACCATTACATTTTAGTTTCCAATGCGCCAACGAAGTAGTGGATAATCTCGACCAGCTTAAACGCCTGCGTTCCAGCAAGCCCAACCGCCTGCAATCGCTGATTAGTTATGTCCAGGAAAAAGAGGGCTTACCGGCGATTTATTTTGTTTTTTCCCGCAAGCGCGCCGAAGAGCTGGCTTTTGATTTATACGGATTCAAATTCCTCGACGCCAAAGAAACCCGCGCTATCACCCAAATGTATGAAGAGTTGTTAGAAAGATTTAATTTAAAAAATGAACAATCAGCGCAGCTGCTTTATCCGTTAGTTCAGCGCGGCATTGCCTACCACCACGCCGGAATGCTGCCCACCTTAAAAGAAGTAATCGAACGCCTTTTTACCAGCCGCCTGCTTAAAGTTATCTTTACCACCGAAACCTTCGCCTTGGGCATAAATATGCCCAGCCGTTCGGTGATCTTTGACGGCCTGCGTAAATTTTACGGCACCTACGTGCGCAATTTAAAGACGCGAGATTTTTTCCAAATGGCCGGGCGCGCCGGCCGGCGCGGTATCGACCAAGAAGGTTTTGTTTATACGCGGATCAACCCGCAAAGAATAAATTTTGAAGAAGTGCGCAGGATTATTTTTGGCAACCCCGAGGAAGTAAAAAGCCAGCTAAATACCTCCTACGCCACAATCCTTAATCTTTACGAAAAATACCAGGATGAACTGTTTAAGATTTACCCCCTCTCTTTGCACTATTATCAATCGCGAAAAAATGAACAGAAACAAGCTTTAAACCTATTAGATGCAAAACTTAGACTGCTTAAAGACTTAGGGTATATTCACGACAGAAAGCTCACGGATAAAGGAAAATTCGCCAAGACTATTTATGGCTATGAACTGGTTTTGGCAGAATTATACGCGGAAAATATCCTGGAACAATTGGATGAATTCGGGCTGGGGGTAGTGGCGGCATCCGTGGTCTTTGAGCCGCGTAAAAATCAACGCATGCCTACAAGCATCTCAAAATCTACCGGGCACTTAAAAAGAACCTGCGAAGAAACCTATGACCGCATCAAAAATAAAGAACGCCGCTATAAAATTTATCCTTTTAGTAAACTGCCCTATTTTCACCTCTGCTCCAGCATGGAAGCCTGGCTGCGCGGAACAAATTTCGATAAGACCCTACAATTTACAGATTGTGATGAAGGCGAGGTAGTGCGCTATTTCAGGATGAGCGTGCAGGTCTTAAGGGAAATCAGCCAAGCCCCGGTAGCTTCTTACCTGCTCAAAGACAAAATCAAAGAAACCATCCGCGTAATCAACCGCGATATAGTCGACGCCGAAAAGCAGCTGCGCGAAGGGTAAAATAAAAGGGGACGGTTCTGTTTTTTAGAGAAAGGTGACTGTCACGCTTTTTGTGACTGTCACCTTTGCCAAAAAAAACAGAACCGTCCCCTGTTTTAACTGTTTTTTATTTTGAATTACAGTAATCCTGAAGGATTTTTTTATGGTCAAAGGCAAATTGCATTTTTTCTATTTCTTTTAATTTAATAACTTTTAAATCCGCGGCATCATCTCCGGCTTTCGGGGTTCCTTTAGCTTTAGCAATAAAAACCGTGCCGATAGTGTGAAATCGGGGGTCGCGCTCGGGGTCTGAATAAGTATGAAACTGCTTTAGCTGGATTAGATCTAAATCCGTTTCTTCTTTGGCCTCTCGGATTACCGCGTCTTCTAAGCTTTCAGCGTAATCCACAAAACCTCCGGGCAGAGCCCAGCCAAAAGGCGGGTTACCGCGCTGGACAATCACAATACCCTCGGGCAATTCAATAATCACATCTACCGTCACGTAAGGCCCGCCGGATAATTTTGCAGCCACATACTCTAAATAACCTAAGACACCTTGCTTAAAAACTTCTAATGCCTCCTGATTATAAAGACAAAAGATAATTTCTTTTAAAGAAGTATCCTCCTGGCGCAGGTATTTTAATACTTCCTGCGCCATAATCTTGGCGGAAGCTAAAAACCCAAAACCTCCGGTACCACAGCCTAAAGCCGGGAAAGCAATGGAACCAATCTTTAACTCTTCGGCTAAATCCAGTGAATTTTTACAGGCATTACGAATTTTTATTTCATCGGTTTGAAAATTCATGCTCATAGTCGCGGCATGAATGATATATTTTACCGCAAGTTCTCCGGCTCCGGTAGCAATTGCCTCACCGATTTCAATTGGCCCTTTTTTTACCGCCTCCTCTTCTATAACTTTGCCGCCCTTTTTTTTAATTGCCCCGGCCACTCCGCCGCCCATCAACAATTGATTATTCGCGGCATTGACAATCGCATCCACCCGCAATTCAGTAATATCCCCGATCACTACCTTAATTTCCGTATTTTTTATTTTCATAATCATACTCCTGGTTAACTAAAATCACGGGGACGGTTCTGTTTTTTAGAGAAAGGTGACTGTCACGCTTTTTGTGACTGTCACCTTTGCCAAAAAAAACAGAACCGTCCCCTTTGATTCCTTTCTCGCAGGGGATTAACGGGTGGCTTGGGTGTTTTCGAAGCGCGTCAGCGCTAGAAAATACCCAAGACAGGACCCGTTATTCACCTATTATTTTTATTAATACCCTCTTCTTGCGCTGGCCGTCAAACTCAGCGTAAAAAATCTGCTCCCAGGGGCCAAAATGTAATTTACCGCTGGTAACTGCAACTACCACTTCCCTGCCCATAATCGTGCGTTTCAAATGCGCGTCCGCGTTGTCTTCACCGGTAAGGTTATGCTGATATTTATCTTTTCCAAAGGGCGCCAATTTCTCCAGCCAAACGGAAAAATCCTGATGCAATCCGCTTTCATCATCATTAATAAAAACACTGGCAGTAATATGCATGGGATTAATCAAACAAAGGCCTTCTTTAATTCCACTTTTAATTAACGCCTCCTCTACTTGATGCGTAATATTAATAAACTCCCGGCGGTTCTTGGTATTAAAAATTAATTCCTGAGTATAAGCTTTCATTATCACCCTCCTGCTTTAGAATCACGGGGACGGGGGGCTGTCCGATGAGAAAGGTGACTGTCACGCTTTTTGTGACTGTCACCTCTGCCAAAAAACAGAACCGTCCCCTGGTTTTTATCACCGTTATTTTTTAAGAAACATATTCGCCAGCCCCTGAATAATATTACCTACCGCCGTCTTAAATGCATACTTTGGCTCACTCAGCGTACCGCTTAATTTAATTACGCCAAATTTGCCGCCCTTGCCGATAATCGCGGTAGTCACGTCCTTAAATGTCCCGCCCAAAGGAACCAACTCGCCTAATATCTCCACATCTAAAGCCCCCTCTAAGGAACTATCAAAACCAATTTTTAGGGGGCCGGCAAGGTCAACCATACTGCTGGTTAATTTAAATTTATCCGTATAAACAAATTTATTCTTTAGCGAAAAGGCGCAAGTGCATCCTGTAAATCCAATATTACCCAGATCCTTAGCCAATAACAATTGGCCTAACCCTTGAAGTAAATTTAACTCCCCCAGCTTTCCGTCACTGACCGCGAAACTGCCAGCTCCATCAAGTTTATTCAAATCACTGCCCGCCCCATTAAGCTTAACTTCTCCTAGAAGCATCCCAGCGATATTTTTATTTTTAGAGGGCGTATCCAGATTAAGTTTTCCCAAATTAATTCCGTTGGCCTTTAACTCCAGCTGATAAACAAGCTCAGCGGTATTCAGGTTCAACGCGCCATCCCCTTCAATCACTCCATCATAAAACCCCATACGCAGAGCAGGAATCTTAGCGATTCCTTGTTCTTGTAAATAATCCAAAGAAAAATCCGTTGCCTTTAAGCCATATAAAGAAAAACTACTGCTCGTAGATTTTACCTGCAAGTAACAGTTTTTAAAATCTACCACTGGCCCCTTCAGGTTAAATTCCGTATCCAGCCGGCCAGAGGGCGAGCTCGTTTTTATCACCGGGTAAGCTTTCTCCAATAACTTATTTAAATCACTCAACTCCAAATTAATTCTGCCGGTTAAATCCACCTGGGGCTTAACCGGATCAGATTGATCAATATCGCCGCTAACTAAAAACTGCGAATCAAGATATTTACCTTTAAACTGGGTAACCTTGATTTTCTTACCCAAAAGGTTAAATTCTCCGGCCACGGATAAATCTTCAGAATAAAGTTTTAACTTTACCTTCGGAGCAGTAAAACCAGAAAGCGTGCCACTTGTCTGGTAATTTGCTCCTTGATATTTAAATTTTGTATCCAGCCAACTTAAACCTTCTTGGCTAAATTCAAGCCTGGCGGCGATATTCTCAATCGGGCTAACCACTTTATCCAGCTTTAAACCCGCGCCGGTAATATCCAGGCTGCCCTGCGCTCCCCAAATACCCTGGTGATCCGGCTGAATTTTTAAAGACAAGGCCGCTCTACCGCTAGCCGAATTAATCAGAGAAAAATTAAATTTATCCTTAGCAATAGCTGGCAAAATACTAAAATCAAAATCCGTATTTATATTTAACGCCCGAGTGCTAAAATCTTTAATCCCCAGTTTAATCTTAAAACGCACCCCTAACAACTCCGCTTTTAAATCATCCGCGATTAAAGAATGCTGATTAAAAACAACCTTTCCATTCAGATTCTTTACCTGGCCTAAAAACTCTAAGCCCGCGATATCCGCCTGTTGAATATCGCAGGCGCCGTTAAACTCAAGTTTTTTAGTTTCTAAATTGTAGTCAATTTTGGTTTGCAGGCTGGTATTTAATTTAGCCTTTAAATTATCTTTCGCAAAAATTAGATTGTCTCCTTGCGCGGTAAGGTTAACTTGCAGTATTTTGTTTTTAAGATCAACTTGAGCCTGCAAGTTTATTAATCCGGAAACCAAATCACCTAAATCCCGATAATAAGCGCTAAGCTCGCTCGTAGACAGATCCTTAAAGGAAAGATTAGCCGTTAACTCCCGGCTTAAAATTTTGTATTCTCCGGAGGCATTAATAAAAACCGGCGGTTGATTGACAAGTTGGGCGCTAAGATTAAACTTTAATTTTACCGGTAAACCCAACTGCAGGCTAAGCTGGATATTCTTGATTTCCTTTTTGAATTTAGCCCCCAGGGCATCATCAAGAAAAACAAGGTTGCCATCAGTAATGGTAAGTTTAAAAATCGCGGCACTAAAATCTGATTTTTTCGCGGGTACCTGGGGAGTAAAAAAATCCTGCAAGTTAAAACTGTTATCCGCACGGCGCTCCAAGAAAATATACGGGGCCTTAAGATTTATGCTGGGGATAATAACCTGCTTTTTAAAAATCGGCCAAATAAAAATTGTGCAAGCCGCCTGAGGAGTACTTAAAATCACATTCTGGCCATCAGCAATCACCAGATCGCGCAAAACCAGCCCCTTAAATATGCTAAACTCCAAAGATTTTAGAGTGACATTTTTGCCGGTTTGCTTGGCCAGCGTGGAAACAATTAGTGATTTTATTTTTTTAGGTAAAAATACCTTATTCAAATATACTGTGGCGCTAAAAAGAATTAGAAACAGGATTAAGGCGGTTAGAATAAACTTTTTCATTTCCGAGACGGGATTAACTTGGCGGCTAACTGCCAAGCCTCTTGCTTATTCTTAATCTTACCGATAGCTTGAGCCTCTTCTAACTCCGTCAGCAGTTTACCAATCAGAGGCGAAGCCGGTAATTTAAATTTACGCATAAGATGATTACCGTTTAAAAAACGCGCTAATTTCTTTTCATCTTTTTGCTTTAATAATTTACGAATCAAGGCCTTAACTGTCTTCTCATGGCTCAGGCGCGAAAACGCTGTGGCCTGCGGCCCCTTAGTGGCGCGCTGATCAGCCAAAGATAACAGGAGTACGGCCAGAGCTTCGTTGCCGGTATCGCGAAAATAACGAAAAATCGCCCGCGCAGTTGGATGCGGGTTATTCGCCAGATACCCCGGCCTTAAATGCCAGAGCACAATCCTCTCTAAAACGCGGCCCTCATCATTAGATAATTTTAATCTGCGCGAAATTACGCGCATTAGGCCTAAACCTATTCTTTCATGTCCATGGAAAATAATCTTTCCTTTTTCCCTGCGCAAAGCCTTAGGCTTGCCGATATCATGCAAAATACAAGCTAATTTTAAAAGGCTGGATCTTCTACGCAAACCCGCGACCTCCTCCTGTAAATAATCATCTATCGCGGGATTCTTTTTAGCCCCTTTAATAATTAGTTCAAATTGACTCAAAGTTTCTAAAGAATGCTGCCAGACATCCAAATGATGGTACGGCCCCTGCCCAATCCTGCGCATGGATTTAATTTCCGGAAAAATAACCTCTAAAATCCTTAACTTATCCAGGCTGGCTAAAGAAACATAAGCCGTCGAGCTATCCAGAATCTTAAATAATTCTTCACGAATACGCTCGCTGGATACCGCGCTAATTTTATTTTTTTCTTTTTTGGCCAAGCGCAATGTTTCTTGATCTAAACCAAAACCAAGCGTACAGCTAAAACTAAAAGCCCGCAGGATCCTTAATGGATCTTCCTTAAAAGAACCAAGACCGGTAACCTTGATTATTTTAGCCTTAAGATCAACTCTGCCGGAATACGGGTCAATAATCAAAGTATCTAAATCTTGGCGCTTAAATACATCCTCTAAAGCCACAGCCATAGAGTTTATCGTAAAATCCCGGTGCCGGAGGTCTTTTTCTAAAGTCGCGGCGCGGAAATCCGAAAAATCAAAGGTATAAATCTTCTGGTTTATCTTCTTAACTAAACGACAGGCAGCATGCTCTTGGTCTAAAACCACAAAAGCACACCTTAATTCTCTAGCTAGCTTTGCCGCGAATTTTAAAGCGCCAGATTTTAAACAAAAATCAAAATCCGGATTATCCTTGGTTCTATCTAAAATTAAATCCCGCAGAAATCCACCCACCAAATATAATTTTACTCTCCTGGCTTGAGCGAATTTATAAATCGGGTTTAAGGTATTTTTATCTTTTAGGCTAAATTTAAGCATAGAAACACGGGGACGGTTCTGTTTTTTTGGCAAAGGTGACTGTCACGCTTTTTGTGACTGTCACCTTTGCCAAAAAAACAGAACCGTCCCCAGGATTTTAGGTTTTCTCTTTATTAAACAGCTCATACTGCTTGATAATCTCATCTTCGACTAAGATTGGCGCGTGAAACCTCACCGCCAAAGCAATACTATCACTTGGCCGGGCATCAATAGCCTTTAAAATACCGCCGTCAGTTTTAATAATAATCTTAGCATGAAAAGTATTCTCTTCTAATTTATCAATAATAACTTTTTCCACGGTCGCCTTAAAATCCTGAATAATCATAAAAATTAAATCGTGGGTCAAAGGCCGCGGAGGGTTAAAACCGCTGATCTTTAATTTTATGGCGGAAGCTTCATTCAGTCCGATGACAATCGGTAAAACCCTAGTGCCCCCCTTTTCCTTTAAAGCAATCAACTGATCATGCCTCTTCTCATCAATCACAATCTTACTTAACTCCATTTCAATCATTGCTCCCCCTGGTTTCACAATTGCGCGGCGATTTTTTTTGCCGCCTCTTGCGCTTCTTTTATTTTTTGCGCCTGCACTGGCTCTCCCATATCCATGGGTTGCGCATTAATAAACGTAATGTCTTGAATACCAACAAAACTAAAAACAGAACGAAGATATGGCTCTTGGAAATCAGCGCTGCGGGCGGCGCCTGTATAGTCGCCGCCACGGCTGGTAATTACCACTATCTTTTTATTCTTCACCAATCCCTCAACTCCCGCCGAAGTATAACGAAACAGGTATTTCGGCTGTAAAATTACATCCAGATAATGCTTTAATCTGTAAGGAATACTAAAATTCCACATCGGAGTACTGATAAGGTAGGCGTCCGCCGACATAAACCGCTCGATCCGGGCGACAATCTCCTGCCAGGCCTCTTTCATTTCTCCATTAAGATCTTTTCCCCCCAAAAGCGCATATTTGCCATCTACGCGCTTAGCCGTAAGAGAAGGCAATTGTTCCTTAGAAAGATCCAGTTCCTCGATAACCCAATCCGGATGTTTTTCCTTAAAAGTTTTAAGGAAGGCCTCCGATACTTGCAACGTGCGCGATTCCTTTGCGCGCGGCGTGGCAATAATATGCAAAAGTTTTTTCATACCTGCCTCCGTCTCTCTATAGCCTTATTTTTTAAAATTATTATACCACAAAGTGTAGGGTTATTTTTTTATTTTATTTTCTGGGATGCCAACTCAGGAATATATTTTTTTAAAACTTCAATCCGTTCTTGCGCGTAAGGATGCGAACGGAAATAACCGAGTATTTTATAATTAGGCCCGTCTACTTTCTTAATCTTCTCAAGAGCGCTTAATGCCGCGTAAGGATCAAATCCTGCCTGGCGTGAATATCTTACTCCGAATTTATCCGCTTGGTATTCATCCTGACGGCTGTACCCTAGAGAAATAAGGTTATACACTACATTCGCCCCCTCCGCGGCGCCCTGGGCAGTTGTTCCTTGGGCTTTTCCATCCATGCTCGCAGAGGCAATTCCTAAAATTAACTGATAGGCCATATTAGCCTGTATTTTTTTAGTAATATGCCTTCCTGCTACATGCCCTATTTCATGGCCGATTACATAAGCCATCTGGTCATCATCAAGCACTTTGGCTAACCCCTTATTCACATAAATAAACCCCCCGGGCAACGCCATAGCGTTGAGCTCGTCATCTTCCAAGACGTAAAACTCATATTCAATATCCTTGCGTTCAGATACTTTAACCAGGCGCCGGCCGATTGTTTTAACCTTTTCATTCAATACCGCGTCTTGGGATAAATTTTTATTTTTTAATAAATCCCGTTGAACGCTCCTGCCGATAGCAACCTCGGTCTCGCTGTTAATAAATATAAATTCATTCCTTCCGGTTGCCGGGTTATACATTGTAGCGCAGCCGCACAGGAAAAATAACGCACATATAAATAAGCTGATTTTAAAAACTTTTTTCATCAATATGAAATTTATGCAGCATTCTGTGCACAATCGGCGAAAGAACAATTCCCATTACCGCGATAAATACCAGGCCGCTAAAAAGAGCGTATAGGGAGGCAAAGATTTTCGCGCCGGCGCCAGCCAGCGGATTAACCGGCCCCATCCCGCCTAAGATCATCGACGCGTTGAGTAACGCGTCAACCCAACTAAAACCGGCGATCCAATGATATCCGGCAATACCGATAAACAAAGCGAATAGAATCAAAAGAATGGCAATTCCAATAAATATAAATAACCTTTTTATGAATACCGGAGCCGGAGCTATTTTTTGGTGTTTTAGTTCAAACATACCTTACCCCCATTAGATAAAAAAACAATGTGCCAGGCGGCCTTCTCTTTACTCAACACTCTTTCTTCCCTGGGCATACTTACAATAATCACAATCCTGCCCGCTTGCAGGTATTATATCGCTTATTAAGCACTTATGTATATCTAATATTGTACCCTCTATCCAGCGATCATCCCCGATATAGGGTATAATCTTGATATTAAAATCCAGCTTAGCCCCAAATTCATCCCTATCGGTCAATCCGTTACAGTAGACAAAATAACCCGTTGAAGATACATTAAAAGTATTCCTCCTGAACAACCACTGGTATATCTCCATCTGCCTCTTATAGGAGATCTGCCAATCCGCGTCAATATTGACCTCTTCTTCCTTGGAAGTGCTCTTATAATCCACGATAAATAGCTGGCCATCCGCTGAAACCCAGAGATCATCTATTCCGCCTGAAAATAAAAGATTTGTCGGCGCATGTAAATACTCTATCCCGCCATGCAAAGCATCCCGCCAAGAATTAAGCTTTTCGTGTTTAAAAGGAACCGCCTTAATGCCATTCTTTTCCATAAGCGGATGAATGGCCTGCTTTTCTCTATAGATATCAAATTCTTTCTTCAACAATTTATCTACCGCGGAGTTTAAAGTAAACGGATACCCTGGCGGCTGCCCCACCCCTAATCTTCTATCCAAGTAAAAGCACCGCGGGCAATTCATGAATAGTTCGATTTTAGAACGGCTTAACTTAAAGGGAAATTTACTTTGAGGATCAAATAAATTTTTGGTTTTTCTGCCAGTGTAATATTTAGACATTGCCCTCCGTCATTCTGAACCCGCCATTGATTCAGAGGCGGGAGAAGAATCTAAAATAGCCCAGAAGCGTCCTCTAGTTTTATAACATAAGGTAATGTCAAATAAATTGTGTAAATTCTTTTAAAGGTTTCTCTTGCCATTTGGAGTTTAGGCGGTTAAAGATCGCATAAATAATTCTGCTTACACTATCATAATTGGTAAAACATCCCATAGG
>Ga0247842_10000204_pt1 | contig 134339 bp, 103 predicted proteins | sample LaCruzMarch2015__3_FD_192411 | JGI IMG/M metagenome (GOLD analysis project Ga0247842, IMG submission 192411) | Freshwater microbial communities from meromictic Lake La Cruz, Castile-La Mancha, Spain - LaCruzMarch2015_19m | ecosystem: Environmental > Aquatic > Freshwater > Lake | place: Spain... | reverse complement strand
TTTTTTCTCCTTGTGTTAATATTTTATCTTGGCAGACAAAATATTTTAGCACAAGGAGATTTTCTATTCAACGGCAAAAGCCTCAACCGCACCACCAGACTATCTGGTGGTTTCTTATACAAAAAAAGACTAACGATTACTCGTTAGTCTTTTTGTCGTTCCATTTAATAGTTAAGATTGGGTTTTATTTTTACTTGTTTTTATTCAAGAGTTTTTTTGATTGATTTTCTTTTCAAACTTGTACCTGCCAAATTTATAAATAAATTTGGTTTCGTCGACTCACTTCTCTTTAAAAGGAGGTGATCCAGCCACACGTTCTCGTATAGCTACCTTGTTACGACTTCACCCCAGTCATCGATTTTGCCTTAGGCAGTTGCCTCCTGCTTGCGCAGGTTAGCTCGCCGACTTTGGGCCCCCTCGACTCCCATGGCGTGACGGGCGGTGTGTACAAGACCCGGGAACGCATTCACCCTGACATGCTGATTCAGGATTACTAGCAACTCCGACTTCGTGTGGGCGGGTTGCAGCCCACAGTCCGAACTGAGACCATTTTTTTGAGATTGGCTCCATGTTACCATATTGCAACTCTTTGTAATGGCCATTGTAGCACGTGTGTAGCCCAAGACGTAAGAGGCATGATGATTTGACGTCATCCCCACCTTCCTCCGTATTATCTACGGCAGTTCTGCTAGAGTGCCCAACTTAATGATGGCAACTAACAGTAAGGGTTGCGCTCGTTGCGGGACTTAACCCAACATCTCACGACACGAGCTGACGACAACCATGCACCATCTGTTTATGTGTTGAATTGCTTCAAATTTTCTACTTTCATAGATATGCACAAAATGTCAAGTCTTGGTAAGGTTTTTCGCGTTGCGTCGAATTAAACCACATGCTCCGCTGCTTGTGCGGGTCCCCGTCAATTTCTTTGAGTTTTAATCTTGCGACCGTACTCCCCAGGCGGGATACTTATCGTGTTAACTACAATACGGAAGGAGTCGATACCTCCCACATTTAGTATCCATAGTTTACGGCGTGGACTACCAGGGTATCTAATCCTGTTTGCTCCCCACGCTTTCGAGCCTCAGCGTCAGTGTCATTCCAGTAAGCCGCCTTCGCAACTGGTATTCCTCCTAATATCTACGCATTCCACCGCTACACTAGGAATTCTACTTACCTCTCCTGAACTCAAGTTATGCAGTATCAAATGCATTTCTGTGGTTAAGCCACAGGCTTTCACATTTGACTTACAAAACCGCCTACGCTCTCTTTACGCCCAGTCAATCCGGACAACGCTTGCCCCCTACGTATTACCGCGGCTGCTGGCACGTAGTTAGCCGGGGCTTACTCATTAGGTACCGTCACTATCTTCTTCCCTAATAACAGAAGTTTACAATCCGAAGACCTTCTTCCTTCACGCGGCGTTGCTGGGTCAGAGTTTCCTCCATTGCCCAATATTCCTTACTGCTGCCTCCCGTAGGAGTCTGGACCGTATCTCAGTTCCAATGTGGCCGATCACCCTCTCAGGTCGGCTAACCATCAAAGTCTTGGTGGGCCTTTACCTCACCAACTAACTAATGATACATGAACTCATCTTTCACCGAAAAATCTTTTGCCCCTGCCTGATGTCAGGCTGTGGTCTTATGCGGTATTAACAAGCATTTCTGCCTGGTATCCCCCTGTGAAAGGTAGATTATTCATGCGTTACTCACCCGTCCGCCACTAGATCTATTCGTTGCACAAAACACATTCATAAAAAAGTGTTTTGTGCAACAAACAAACCTCGTTCGACTTGCATGTATTAAGCACGCCGCCAGCGTTCGTCCTGAGCCAGAATCGAACTCTAAATAAATTGTATAATAAAGTTTAATTAAAAACCTAATTATTATTTTTTAAAATTCAAACTTGCTCAAAACAACATTGACTAAATTGACTTGTTGTTTAAAGTTTGCTTGATTAAAATTCTTGTTAAATTAACAAAGAACTTAATTTTTACCTTAACTATTAAATTTTAATGGAACCATCGCCTTTTGTCAGCGACGTTGCTAGAATATCACATAGAAATATGGGTGTCAACAACTTTTTTTTGAATTTTTTGCCTTTTTCGTGGTTATTTTTAAAATTTACGAACACTACCCCCCGTGTTTCCGCTTTTTTCTCATATAATATCGTAAAAATCACTCATTAAGTCTAAAAACATTTCCTGCATTTTCACCAGTTTTTCATTACAAGAATAATTGATGTTGTTAAATTTTCTCAAAATTCCAAGTATCAGGCAAGCAACCTTCTTATGATTAACAACAATTCTCTCATTTTTATATTCTTTTTTTGGAGTTATTTGCAGGCTTTCTTCATTTTCGCATAGAAAATTTATCATTTTTTCAACATTTTCAAAAAACTTTTTGAACTTATTATTTCTTAAAAATGATGTTTTAAGCATAAAAACTAGCATATAGATATCACTGAAAATCCCTTCCAAGTCCTCTTTTTTAAAAACATTTGTCTTTAAAACGGAGATTGAGCCATATTTTTTGTTATATTCCCTTGCCATTTGTTCAAAATTCTCACCATTCAAAAAGTCAGACATATTCCCACTTCCCTTTCTATATGCTTTTTTTGTCATTTTTGCATAAAAAAAATGACTGTCATATAGTCATTTTTATTATAATTTCACAAAAATTATTACATTCCACCAAGAGCACCCAAAGTGTCCTTGTTCAGTTGCTGGGATTTTGTCTGAGCGTCTTTGATGGCCGCCATCACAAGATCTTCAAGCATTTCCACGTCATCTGGGTCGACGGCTTCTTTTTTTATCCTCACCGCTTTAATCTCGCCACCGCCCGTGATGACGACTTCCACCATTCCACCTCCGCTTGCGCCGATGAGTTCAGTTTGAGAAAGCCCTTGCTTTTTCTTTTCCATATCAGCCTGCATTCTCTGCGCCTGCTTAATCATATTTTGCATATTCATTCCGCCACCGCCAAAACCGCCACCCATTTTATTAAATCCCATTTTCAAACTCCTTTATTATTTATGCTTTTAAAACAGATTTTATTCAACCAAAAGGTCGTCGCCAAAAAGATTTTTCAAAAGTTGCAGGTTATTTTTAATCTTATTTTTGCCCACTCTTTTTAAAATAAATTCAAGTGATATTTTATCATCAATTTGTCTAAGTTCAAAAAGAATTTTGTCAAAATTTTCCTGTTTTGTCAAAATATTGAAAAGATAATCCTCATAAACATATGCCTTAACCAAATTTTCTTCCCTGAAAACGTCCCGAATTTCCCCGCAGGCAGTGTGAAGTGTAACATAGTTTTTCTCCCGAAGTTTAACGGTCAAAATGCCCCATAATTTCCTTGCTGGCAAATCCGTTTTTGAAAAGTCCTCAACGTTCAACTTCACTTTACTATCAAAAGAAAATTCTTCAATTTTCTCATCAAATTTCTCTTCTTCTGGCGGAGCGTCATCGCTTGATAGTTGTGGCTCATCATCTTCCAAATCGTCCTCATTTTCACTGCTAAGGCTCTCACTTTCAATCTTTTCTGGCTTTTTTTCAATTGAAACTTCTGCTTTAAAAACTTGCTCAGCAGTGCTGTTTTTCAAGTCGGCAACAACATTTGCTTTCAAGTGTTTTCTTGTTTTTTTGTTTAATTTCTCGTCAATCAGTTTTTTTTTAAAGGGTCAAAACTTGCACATTCAAGAGCGGTCAGTTCAATGAGTGTCCGTGGCGACAAGGCGTATTTTAGTTCGCTTTCAATGTTGCTAAATTTTTTCATAAATTCAATCAAACTTGCCGTTTCCACTCTTTTAGATGATGCAATAAGTTTTTCATAGATGTCTTGCGTCACATTAAGGATTTTTTTAGAGTTGTCACAGTTTTTAATCACCAGCAAATCTTTGATGTTCACAGTGATCTCTTTCCCGAGCGACACCAAATTTTTGCCCGCCAAAGAAATTTTATTTATGGCATCAAGCACCCCGCCCAAATCCCTTTCAAAAATTCGGTCACACAGTTCAATAACACTTTGTCTGTCGTTTGTGCCCAAAATTCCCATAGTCATCTCATATGTTATGTTTTGCCCAGAAAACGCCACAACGCAATCCGCAACGGAAAGAGTGTCACGCACACTTCCATCACCCGCAAGGGCAATCGCCTCCAAGGACTTCTCGTCACAGACAATTTTTGAAAAGTCAAAAACTCTTTTTAAAATCATTATAAGGTCGTCTTTTGAAACAAGTTTAAAGTCAAAACGCATACATCTTGAAAGGATTGTCGCAGGGAGTTTATAGACTTCTGTGGTTGCCAAAATGAAGACTGCGTGAGCAGGTGGCTCCTCGAGAGTTTTCAAAAGTGCGTTGAAGGCACTGTCTGTGAGCATATGGACTTCATCTATTATATAGACTTTATATTTGCCGTGAATTGGTGGATATTTTATCTTTTCCCGAAGTGAACGGACTTCGTCAACGCCGTTATTAGACGCCGCATCAATTTCAAGAATGTCGATGTTGCTGACATCGTCAAGTGCTTTGCAAACTTCGCATTTCCCACAAGGAGAGCCGTCAACTGAATTAAGGCAGTTGATTGCCTTTGAAAAGATTTTCGCACACGAAGTTTTGCCTGTCCCACGAGTGCCAGTGAACAAATATGCATGCCCAATGTTGCCCGACTTAACCTGATTTTTAAGCGCCAAAACAATGTGGTCCTGCCCCACAACTTCGTCAAATGTTTTTGGCCTAAATTCCCTGTATAGTGCTAGGTGCATAGTCACACTCCTTTCAAACTCTTGAGTTTCATTTTAATCCTTGAAAGAGCATTGTCAATACTTTTTGGCTCTTTTTCAAGTTTTTCCGCAATTTCAACATAGTTCATTCCCGACATAAAAAACTTCAAAACTCTTCTCTCATATGAACTCAAAGCGACATTAATCTTGCCCGCAATCTCCGTTAGTTTTTCCCTAAAAATGACACTCTCTTCGGGAGAGAGACTGTTTTCTTCCAGATAAAATCCAGTTTCATCGTCTTCACTGTCGCCGTCATCTGTTGCCGAAGACAAAAGAATTTTCCCCTGATTATTTATGGATAGATAGGCATTTAGCGGTTTGCTTTTTTGCCTGCTATTTTTTTCAAGTGCGGTTTGAATTTGGCGTTTTATACACACACTTGCATAGGTTTTAAACATTGTTGGGCTTGAAAAATTGTAACTTCTGTATGCTTTAAAAAGTCCAATCATTCCCTCTTGAACAAGGTCGCTTTGCTGGGCACTCACCAAAAAATATTTTCTTGAAATGATGGTGACGAGAGGTTTATATTTGTTTAAAAGTTCATTTATCGAACTCTCATCACCTTTTTGTGCTAATGCAACTAATGTTTCTTCCATATTCTTTATTTTCCTCTTTGTCTTAATGCCTCGTAAACAATGGCACAGGTGGCCGTGGACACATTAAGCGAGTTGATTTTGCCAAACATTGGCAGGCTGATGATGTCGTCACACAATTTCTTTGTGAGAACCCCCACACCTTCGCCCTCACTGCCCATAACAATCGCAATGTTGCCAGAAAGAGAAGTTGAGTAGACATCTTTCCCGCCCGCTTCCGCACAATAGACCCACACATTCTTTTCTTTTAATTTCCTAATCTCGTCATTAATATTTGTCACTTTTGCGATTTTCATCAGGCTCACAGCCCCGCAACTCGTCTTATACACCGTTTCATTCACAGGGCAACTTCGCCTTTCCTGAATGATAATGCCGTCCACACCTGCACACTCGCAAACCCTTATGATGCTCCCGAAATTGTGTGGGTCTTCCACACTGTCCAAAATTACAATAAAATTCCCGCTTTCTTTTTTCGCTGACAAAATGTCTTCCACAGTGGAATATATAAAGTCCGTCACGTAGGCGATGTAACCCTGATTGTTCTCGCTGAGTTTGTCAAGATGAAATCTGTCATCAAAGTCAAATCTGATGTGTTTAACCTTACAAATTTCCACAATTTTCTTTGAAAAATCGTCATGAAGAGAGTTCGAAATAATCACCCTGTTCACAGTTATGCTGGAATTTAGTGCCTCATAAACGCTGTTTTTCCCACTAATAATCATTTTCTATCCCTCTCGTCTAAAACGTCCATCAAATCACTTTTTAAAAACTCGAAAATTTCCTCAATCCGCTCAAAATCGTGCTTCAAATAGTCATAGCCAAAAATTGCCTCAAAACTCGTTGCTTTTTTATAGTCTTGCAAACTCGCATTCTTGGAAACTGTGTGCATTTTTGTGTTTCTTGCACGTCTTGCCACGTCAATTTCTTGCTCTGTCAAAATTTTTTGGACTTTGTCCAGTGCCTTTGCCTGATAGGACGCCTTCACGAATTTTGTGGTGAGAGTGTGCAAGAGATTATTTTTAAAACTCGTCCTCTCGCAAAAAAAGTTGCGAACTAAAAGTGACCACAAAGCATCGCCCAAAAAAGCAAGGCTAAGCGAACTGATTTCCACGGCTTTCTCGTGCGTCAAACTCTTTTCAAAAGTGATATCTTTCAACATACACCCTATTCTATCACAAAAAAAGTCATTTGAAAAGAAAGATTTTCAAAATGATTTAAACAAAAAATATATTACTTCTACTTAAAAAATTTTTATAGTGAGAAAAAAAATTATATCGTCGTTTCGCTTGAATTTGCTTCGTTCAAATATTCCACCACCCCGCAGACTATGGCATAGCAGACTTTGTCTTGATAACTCTTTGATTGCAAAAGCAATTCTTCTTCTTTATTGCTCAAAAAACCACATTCCACAAGCACGCTTGGGATATCTGTGCAAGTGACGATGTAATAATCGCCCTCTTTTGCCGTCTTTTTCGCATTTTCAAGCATATTAAACATTTGCGTTTGCACGAAAGTCGCAAGAATTTCACCGCTCTCATTTCCCTTTTTATAAAAAGTCTGTGCCCCACAACAAGTTCTTAAAGGGAAACTGTTCATATGCAGTGAAACGACTAGGTCGGGCGAGGCATTTTCAATGATTTCCTTTCTCTTTTTCATATCGCTCTTTTTCAAATTTGAAACACCCGTTTCATAAAGCCCACTAGAGTCTGTCCTCGTAAGAGAAACTGAAATGTTAATATTTTGCAGTTGCTCGGCAAGATTATAGGCATATAAAAGGTTCAAATCGCTCTCATACACGCCCGTTGTGTTCCCCACACAACCGCCGTCAATTCCGCCGTGTCCGGCATCAACCACCACGGTGTACTTGCTGTTTGGCACACTAAAAACATACTCTGTGCGGAAACTGAAAAACGCAAAAAAAACAACAACAAGGACACTCGCAACCACAATTGCAGTCACAAAAATGTGTTTTTTCTTTAAAACAACAATCAATTTCTGTCCTTTCGCCATATATTTAAAGATATTTGAAAATGATGTTTTTTAGACTCTATTTCTCAAAATTTCATCAAAAAAATTGCTAAATAAAACAAAATATTGACTATTTTTTTAAAATATTATATAATCTTTTATAATAAATATATTTGGAGGAAACTTTAATGTTTAATTCAAAAAAAGCAAATGTTAAGAATGGTTCAAAGAGATACTCTCGTATGAGAAACGCCATAGAAATTGGCTTAATTTTTACTGCACTTTGTGCAGTTCTTCCCACCCCCGTTCAAGCAAAAGTCTTCACTTCAAGCCAATTTAACTCTTTCAGTGATGCTGAGGTTCAAACTACATCTCAAAAAGAAGTTACATTTAGCGAAGAAGAAATTCAAAAAGGTGGTGATAGAGTAGACAAACTTATTGAGTCTTATGAAAATGAATTAAAACAAAACGGCACAAAAAAACCACAAGAAGAATTAGTTAAATCAAGATACATCGCAAGTCTTTTAAAAGGGTTAGATAAAAATGCTCTTGGAAAATGTGCATACAACTTTAATTTATTGCAATTCAAAGAATCTAGATTTAATTTTATTTCTTTAAATGATGAAATCCTTGATTGTGAATTAAGCGGTGTAAATGTTACAGAGAAGTATAAACAAGGCGAAAAAAACGTAAAAGAAGAATTAGCAAGACGTCAATCAGAATACGCATTAGATGGAAAAACAAAATCTGAGGAAGAGTTTAAATCTGACGAATTAATTTCTTACCTTCTTGGAGAACAACTATTTACAGAAGAAGAGTTAAATTATGCCTTTATATATAATAATACTAATGTGCAAGAATTATCTTCAAATCAACTTTCAAATCTATCCTACGGATTATTGGGAATTTATAGTAAATTACTATTTCTGGCTAACGAGGCTAGCAGAGGTTGTTATATTGAAACATACGAAGACGAAGACGAATTTATAGTTATGTTAAATGATTTATACTACTTATATTATCGTAAAAAAATAAAAGACGAGTGGGCTGATTATACACATTTTATGAATGATAAATTGAAGGAACAAAAACAAAATCTAATTGAATTTCAACAGTAAAATTATAAGTAGAAATAAAAAACCATTAAAATTGGATAGTTTTTTTAATGACAATTTGCAAAAATTTTTAGACTCTTGATTTTTTAGTTAAAATATATTATAATAAAGTTGTTAAATTAATTTTTGGAGGAAAACTTTAATGTTAAATTCAAAAGACGCAATTGTTAAGAATACTTCAAAGAGATTCTCTTTTGCGAGAAATGCCATAAAAATCGCTTTACTTTTTGTTTCTCTTGGCATACTTGCTCCCACCCCAGTTCAAGCAGAAAGTGCTGCCACGAATAGTCAATCTATCGCCTTAACTGGTGCAAAAGTGTTTACCGAAGTTAAAAAAGGAAAAGAATCAGAATATACCCAAGAAGAAATTGACAGAGGCATTAAAAGAGTCTTAAATCTTGCTGCTTACTATAACAGCATCTATAAAGAAGATGGCAAAACAAAAAAATCAAAAAAAGAATTAGAAGAATCAAAATATATTGTTGATTTATTTGGAAACCTTAGTATGGCAACATATGGAAAATTTGCAGACAAACTTGAAGTTTTAAAAATAAGGATTTCAGATTACTGCTTAGTTTTTGCTAATGGTCAATTATTTGATTGTTCAATAGAAAATATAGACTATAGAGAAGAATTGGAAAAAGGTTATATAAACGCTTTGAAAGCACTGGAAAGTCTTCAATCAGACACCACAAAAGATGGGAAAATTAAAACTCAAGAACAGTTGGATTTAGATAAAATTGCTTTTGATCGTTTTAAAGAATACATTGTTTCAGATGCAGATATGGAGTTTGTTTACACAGAGTTTAAAAATAAAGCCGAAGGTAAAACATCTATTGACTTACCAGAAAACCAAAAAAGGTTGGAAAAGATTTTAAGAAATATAAATTTTCTAACAAAAGTGGCTATTTACGAATGTGAAATTAATAATTCTATTGAAGGGGGAAAAAAAATTAGTGCTCTTAATGAAACAATATGTCTATATTTCGAATTGAATGGAGAGGATATAACAAAAAGTAAAAAAAATCCTATGAAGCCACTGGATTCAGAAAAGATGTATCAAGTTCTATAATCAAAACAAAAACATAATAAAAATAAAAGAACTATCATTTTTGATAGTTTTTTTGTTTATATACACTTTTTTTTATAAAAATTTTAATGATATTTTGCAAAAAATTTTAGACTCTTGATTTTTTAGTTGATATACATTATAATATACATAATAAATATATTTGGAGGAAACTTTAATGTCAAATTCAAAAGATCCGATTATTAAGAATACTTCAAAGAGATACTCTCGTATGAGAAACGCCATAGAAATTGGTTTAATTTTTACTGCACTTTGTGCAGTTCCCACCCCCGTTCAAGCAAAAATCCTCTTTTCAAGCCAATTTAACTCCTTCAGTGATGCTGAGGTGCAAACCGCAGTTCAAAATGAAGTTGCTTTTAGCGAAGAAGAAATTCAAAAGGGCACTCAGAGATTAAACAAACTTATAGAGTATTATGAAAACGAATTAACACAAAACGGCAAAAAGAAAACACAAGAAGAACTTGATAGTTCAAGATACATCGCAAGTCTTTTAAAAGGGTTAGATAGGAATGCTCTTGGAAAATGTGCATATAACCTTCAGTTATTAGAGAGAGAAGATAATATAGTTTTTTCGGATGGCTCAAAAAATATAAAATTTATAGCTTTTAACAATGAGATCATTGATTGCATAATAGATGGTGTAAATGTTACAGCGGAGTTTAAGCAAGGTGAGAAAAACTTAAAAGAACAATTAGCAATTCTTCAATCAGAATACACAGAGAATGGAGAAAAAAAGTCTGAAAATAAGATTAATGCTGACAAGTTTGCTACCAAATCTCTTGAATATAAATTAATTACAGAAAAAGATCTAAATGATCTCTACTATTTGAATGACAATTACATTGTTAAAATATTAAGTGGATTAAATTTTTTGGCAAACAATGTCAACAGACAATGTGACATTGAAAATTCCGCAAACGAAAAAGAAATAACAATTAAGCTAAATGGAAAATACTTGGAATTTTTTGAAAAGGGATCTAAAGGTTGGGAAAATAAAACAAAAATTATGAATGAAAAATTAGAAGAGCAAAGAGCCCTTGAATTCCAACAGTTAAATTAAAAGCGAAACAAAAAAGACTATCGATATAGATAGCTTTTTTAATTATATTTTGTAAAAGTTTTTTGACTCTTGATTTTTTAGTTGATATATATTATAATAAAGATGTTAAATTAATTTTTGGAGGAAAACTTAAATGTTAAATTCAAAAAAAGCAAATGTTAATAATACTTCAAAGAGATTTTCTTTTGCGAGAAATGCCATAAAAATAGCTTTACTTTTTGTTTCTCTTGGCATACTTGCTCCCACCCCAGTTCAAGCAGAAAATATTGCTTCTGATTTAAGATATTATTCTTTTCTTAAAACAAAAAAACAAACCGAAGTTGAAAAAGGAGAAGAAACAAAATATTCTAAAGAAGAAGAGGATAGAAGCCTAAGAAGGCTTGAAAATTTTGCGGATTATTTTGGAAGTGCATATAGAGATGATGGCAAATCTAGAAAATCAGAAGCGGATTTAATACAATCAAATTACATTATAGAAACAATAGTGAACCGTGCAGAAAAAGACCTTGGGAAATATGCAGATAAACTTGAGGTTCTTATAACAAAAATTTCAACAGGTTATACGGTAATTTTTGTTAATGACGAATTTTTAGATATTTTTAAAAATAGTAATAGCTATACAGATGAACTAGAAAAAGGGTTTAGTAACTCAGCATATGCTTTTGCAGATCTTCAATCAGACAAGACAAAAGATGGGAAACATAAAACTGAGAAACAAATAGAGTCTGATAAACTTACTGCTGATCTTTTAAAAGACTACCTCATTACAGATAAGGATATGGTCTTTTTTTACACAGAGATGAAAAATAAGTCTGAAGGCAAAACATCTTTAGCAGAAAACGAAGAAAGGTTAGAAAAGATTGCTAGAAACCTATCTTTTTTAATAGAAATAGTCAATAAAAATTGTCAAATATGTAGACTATCCGACGAAGAAAGAGAGGTTATTGCTATTAATTATGCGGTATGCTTATTAAATAAAGAAAATGGAATAGATAAAACCGAAGAAATATATAATCCTTTGAATGTATCAAATAAAGGAAAAAAACAATTAGATATTAGTCAAGAAGAATATGAATTAACATTTTAAACAAACCAACCAACGTTATAGAAAATAAATAAAGGATAAAATATATGGAGGAAAACTTTAATGTTTAATTCAAAAAAAGCAAATGTTAAGAATGGTTCAAAGAGATACTCTTTTGCGAGAAACGCCGTCGAAATTGGTTTAATTTTTACTGCACTTTGTGCAGTTCCCACCCCCGTTCAAGCAAAAATCCTCTTTTCAAGCCAATTTAACTCCTTCAGTGATGCTGAGGTGCAAACCGCAGTTCAAAATGAAGTTGCTTTTAGCGAAGAAGAAATTCAAAAGGGCACTGAGAGAGTAAACAGACTTATAGAGTCATATAAAAACAAATATAGACCAAACGGCATGAATATGAGAACACAATTAAAAACACAAGAAGAATTAGATCGTTCTTCATACATTATAAACGTTTTAAAGTCGTTAGATAAAGAGTCTCTTGGAAAGTGTGCATATACCATTGAATTATTGGATAAAGGTGCAAATATGGATTTTTCGGATTGCACAAAAAGTATAAATTTTATAGCTATAAATAATGAAATTATTGATTGCACAATAGATGGTGTAAATGTTACAGCAGAGTTTAAACAAGGCGAAAAAAACTTAAAAGAACAATTGCCAATCCTTAAATCGAAAAACACAGAGAGTGGTGAAATTAAGTCTGAAAATAAGTATTATGCTGACAAATTTGCTGCCCTAATTCTTGAAGATCATGTAATCACAGAAAAAGATTTGAGTAATCTCTACTATGTATCAGACGGCTTCATTGTTAAGGTCTTAAGTGGAATAAATTTTATTGCTAACAAAGTCAACTTGCAATGTAACATTGAAAGTTACGTTGACGAATCAAAAGTTATAATTGTGTTAAATGGGAAATACTTGGATTATAATGAGATAAATGCTGACGGCGAATGGGAAGATAAAACAAAAATTATGAATGAAAAATTGGAGGAACAAAGAGCCCTTGAATTCCAACAGTTAAATTAAAAGCGAAACAAAAAAGACAATCAATAATGATAGTTTTTTTAATGACATTTTGCAGAAAATTTTAGACTCTTGATTTTTTAGTTAATATACATTATAATATACATAATAAAAATTTTTGGAGGAAAACTTAAATGTTAAATTCTAAAGACGCAATTGTTAAGAATACTTCAAAGAGATACTCTTTTGCGAGAAATGCCATAAAAATCGCTTTACTTTTTGTTTCTCTTGGCATACTTGCTCCCACCCCAATTCAAGCACAAAGCGTTGCTTCTAATTATAGAGATTTTGTTTCCTTTAGAACTGGAATGCAAACCGATGTTGAAGAAATGAAAGAAACAAAATATACGCAAGAAGAAGTAGACAGAAGTTTGAAAAGACTAGAAAATCTTACTGTTTATTTTGAAAACATCTATAAAGAAGATGGCAAAACTAAAAAATCAGAAGCAGAATTAAAAGAATCAGATTACATTATTAAAAAAATATGGCCCCTTAAAAGAGAAGAATATGGAAAATATGCAGATAAACTTGAGGTTCTTATAACAAAGATTGCAGGTTATACTCTAATTTTTGTTAATAATGATTTTTTAGATTGTTCAGAAGAGAGTTGGAGCTATACAAATGAATTGGAAAAAGGTTTTAGCAACTTAACATATGCGATGGCTGGTCTTCAATCAGACACCACAAGAGATGGGAAACTTAAAACTGAGGAACAGTTAGCCTCTGATAAACTTACTGCCGATCTTTTAAAAGATTATCATATTACAGGTGAAGATATAACTTTTGTTTACAATGAGTCAAAGAAGAAATCAGAAGAAAAAACTTCTCTTGAAATTCCAGAAAACGAAAAAAGGTTAGAAAAGATTGGTAGAAATTTAAAATTTTTAATAAAAATAATCAATAAAAAATGTCAAGTAAATAGCTTTTCCGACGAAAAAAGAGAGGTTATTGCTATTAATAAAACAATATGCTTATTAAATAAAGAAAATGGAATAGATAAAACCGAAGAAATATATAATCCTTTGAATGTATCAAATAAAGGAAAAAAACAATTAGATATTAAGCAAGAAGAATATTCAACAACATTTTAAACAAAACAACCAACATAATAAAAAAAACTATCATTTTTGATAGTTTTTTTTTTATTTTTTGCTTTTTTTTTACAGTGGAATGTTTGACACGGCGTCGAGGTTGATGTCGCTTATCCCAACATTGTTTTTTAGGTTGAAATATCCAAGGCTGGCTATCATTGCCCCGTTATCAGTGCACAAAATGAGTTCGGGAAAAAACGTTTCAATGCCTTGTTCTTTGCCTTTTTTTGCTAAATTTTCTCGCAAAAAACTGTTTGCACTCACTCCGCCTGCCACACAAAGTTTGAGGCAAGAAAACTCCTTACAAGCGCGTAAAGATTTGTCTATAAGTGGCAAAACTGCTTCGGTTTGAAAAGAATAGCAAATGTCTTTATCGGGGATTTCCTTGCCTTTTTGACGAAGGTTATTCACAAAATTTATAACGGCGGTTTTTAAGCCACTGAAACTGCAATCATAGGAATTTTTGAAACTGTCTTTGGAAAACTTGATGAGATTTTTCCCCTCTTTTGCCATTTTGTCAATCTTTGGTCCGCCGGGATAGCCAAGCCCAATTACCCTTGCAACTTTGTCATATGCTTCGCCAATGGCGTCGTCTAGCGTGGAGCCGATTGTTTTAAAATGAATATAATCTTCCACTTTCACAATGGCAGTGTGCCCTCCGCTGACGATTAATGCAATGAAAGGCGGGGTCAAATCTTTGTGCGAGATAAAGTTTGCACTTATGTGTGCCCTAATGTGATTGACGGCGATGAGCGGAACACCAAGCGAAAATGCCAAACTTTTTGCAAACGACACCCCAACCATCAAAGCCCCGATGAGCCCCGCACCATAGGTCACAGCCACGGCGTCAATGTCTTTTAAAGTGACATTCGCCTGCTTTAAAGCCAAATCCAGCACATTTGTTATAGCCAAAATGTGATTTCGGCTTGCCACTTCTGGCACAACTCCGCCAAAGCGGGTGTGAATGTCAATCTGCGTTGAAATGACATTGCTTAAAACAATTCGTCCATTTTTCACCACGGAACAAGATGTTTCATCGCAACTTGTTTCGATGCCAAGCACCAAAACTTCTTTCTTTTTTTGCAAAACTTTCACTTTTTCTTGCATTTCTTCAAAATACATTTTATTTCCTTTATAAACTCTTTTTTAGATAATTCAAAATAAACGGCTTGATATCCCCGTCCATAACCGCTAAAACATTTGACGACTCGTAACCTGTGCGGTGGTCTTTCACCATTGTGTAGGGGCAAAAAACATAGGAGCGGATTTGACTGCCCCACTCGATTTTTTTGATGTCGCCTTTCATCTCTTTCAAGTTTTTCTGTTGCTCTTCTTCTTTAATTATGGCAAGTTTACTCCTCAGCACTTTAAACGCCATTTCCCTGTTTTGAATTTGACTTCTCTCGTTTTGGCAAGTCACCACAACTCCCGTCGGGAAGTGCGTGATGCGAATGGCACTGTCCGTTTTGTTGACGTGTTGTCCGCCTGCACCACTGCTTCTGTATGTATCCACCCGAATGTCATCGGGGTTGATGACAATCTCCTCGTCCTCCTCAATCTCCGGCATCACTTCAAGGCTGGCAAAACTGGTGTGACGGCGTTTGTTTGCGTCAAAAGGTGAAATTCTGACAAGTCTATGAACACCCGCCTCCGCTTTAAGATAGCCATATGCTTTGTCGCCCGACACAAAAAAAGTGATGCTTTTAATCCCCGCCTCGTCACCATCGACACGGTCAAGTTCGCTTAAAACATATCCGTTATTTTCGCAAAAACGAAAATACATTCTGTAAAGCATACTTGCCCAATCCTGTGCTTCCGTGCCACCCGCACCTGCGTGAATGGACAAAATTGCGTTGCAATTGTCAAATTTTCCATTGAGGAGAGTTGTGATTATCATCTCTTCCAAAAAGTCGTCAAAATCTCTTAATTTTTTCTTCAATTCTTCAAATGACTTCTCGTCATCTTCAAGTTCCAAAAGTTCGAGCAAAAACTCGATGTCGTTCTCTCTTTTTTCCACAACCCTGATGACATTAAGTTTTGTTTCAAGAGCCTTAATCTCCTTGCCATTTTTCTTCACAAGTTCCATATCAATCCAAAAAGACTCGGAGGTTTGCTCTTCCTTTTTTTCTTGAATTTTTGCTTTCAACTTTTCTTCGTCAAAGGCACTCCTTTAAATATCCGCTTTTTTCTCTTAGTTTTAAAAACTCTTCTTTTTGGTCGTCAACAATCATTTTTCTTTTTCCCTTTTTTATTTTTATTTTTATTTTTTTTTAATTTCTTCCACAACAATATTTATACTTTTTCCCACTTCCGCAAGGGCAAGGGTCGTTTCTCCCAACAACTTTTGAGGACTTTGCTTGCACGAACTTTTGATTTGTCTGCATTTGGAGTGGAGTCTGTGGTTTTCTCATAACAGGTGCTTTCTCCACTTTAAGATTAAGCAGATATGTGCAAGTGTCCTGCCTGATTTTTTCGATCATTTCGTCGAAGAGTTCAAACCCCGCTTTCTTATATTCAACAAGAGGGTCGTGACCGCCATAGGCTTGAAGTCCAATCTCTTTTTTCAAAATCTCCATTGTGTCGATGTGTCCCATCCAGAGCACATCAACCACTCTTAAAAGAAAATCTCTTTCATATTTTGCGAAGTTTATGCCAACCTCGTTTGCATGTTTCACTAAATTTTCATAACGAAGAATGACAAGTTCATAGACTTTTTTATACGCATCTTCCGCTTCGCACTCTTCCACGAACTTTTCTGTCACGACATTGCTTTCCTTTTCAAAGAGCCTAACTTCAAGTTCTCTGTTAAAATTCGCTAAGTCCCAATCAAAACTGGGCTTTTCATCACTGATGCAATTATACACCACTTTTCTCACGACATCTGGAAACATATCCAAAATCTCTTGATGGACATTAGCCCCGCTTAAAACCCTATCCCTTTGCCCATAAATAATCTCCCTTTGTTTGCTCATCACATCGTCATATTCAAGCAAAAATTTTCTTGAAGCATAGTTTTGAGCCTCAATCTTCTTTTGAGCACTCTCAATCTGCTTTGAAAGAATGTTGATTTGAAAAGGAGTGTCATCATCAATCCTGAATATTCTTGCAATGGATTTCATTTTGTCGCCACCGAAACGCCTGATAAGTTCGTCCTCCATTGAAACATAAAACACGCTTGAGCCCGGGTCACCTTGTCGCCCTGAACGCCCACGCAACTGGTTGTCAATTCGTCTGCTTTCGTGCCTTTCCGTGCCAATTATGGAAAGCCCGCCCAAAGCCACGACTTGAATTTTCTCTTTGTCGGTTTGGTCTTTAAATCTTTTGAAAGTTTCATTAAACAACTCTTTAAGTTTTCTCATTTCTTCGCTTAAAGTGGTGGAATATCCCGAAACGAGTTCGATTTCATTTGCATTATAGCCCTTGTCTCGCAGTTCCCTTTTTGTCATAAATTCAGGGTTGCCACCAAGCAAAATATCCGTGCCACGACCTGCCATATTGGTGGCAATTGTGAGAGAGCCAATTCTTCCGGCTTGCGCCACAATCTCCGACTCTTGCTCGTGATTTTTAGCATTCAAAACTGCGTGTTTAATTTTTTCCCGCCTTAAAAGTTCGCTCAATTTTTCACTTTTTTCAACGGTTGCCGTTCCAACGAGAATTGGTCTGCCCGTTTCGTGAATTTTTTTAATTTCGTTCACCACTGCCCTAAATTTTCCGTCTTCGGTGGTGTAGATTATCGTGTGATAGTCGCTCCTGATGACTGGAAGATTTGTGGGAATACACACGACGTCAAGATTGTAGATGCCGTTAAATTCCGCTTCTTCCGTGATCGCTGTTCCCGTCATTCCGCTCAGTTTGGTGTAGAGCCTGAAATAATTTTGGAAGGTGATGGTGGCAAGAGTCTTGCTCTCGTCATTAATCTTCACATTTTCTTTTGCTTCAATGGCTTGATGAAGCCCCTCGTTGTAGCGTCTGCCCGGCATAAGCCTGCCCGTGAATTCGTCAACAATGATAATCTCGTCGTCTTTAACGATGTAGTTGTCATCTCTTTTCATAATGAAGTTTGCTTTAAGAGAATTGTTGATGTGGTGGTTGAGTTCAATGTTGTTGATGTCTGAAAGATTATCCACTTTGAAAAAACTTTCCGCTTTTGTCAGCCCCGTGTCTGTCAAACGAATTTGCTTCAATTTTTCGTCAATCTCATAGTCTTCTGCCAAAAGATGTTTGGCAAAACGCTGTGCGGTGTAATACATCTCACTTGACTTCATTCCCTTTCCAGAGATGATGAGTGGGGTTCTCGCTTCATCAATCAAGATGCTGTCAACTTCATCGACGATGGCAAAATTCTGCCCGCGTTGAACTTTATCTGAAAGATTTCGCACCATATTATCCCTGAGATAGTCAAAGCCAATCTCGTTGTTTGTGCAATAGGTGATGTCGCAATTGTAGGCGTCTTTTTTCGCCTGAGGTTCCATATTTGAGATGACAACTCCCACTGAAAGCCCCAAAAATTTATAGACTTTTCCCATCCATTCGGCGTCTCGCTTTGCAAGATATTCGTTTACGGTGACGATGTGCACTCCTTTGCCTGAAAGCGCATTCAAATAGGCGGGAAGTGTGGCGACAAGCGTCTTTCCTTCGCCCGTTCGCATCTCTGCAATTCTGCCTTGATGAAGGGCAATGCCTCCCAAAAGTTGCACATGAAAGTGTTTCATATAAAGCACTCTCTTGCTCGTTTCTCTCACGGTTGCAAAAGCATCGGGCAAAATGTCGTCAAGCGTTTCCCCTTGCGACAGTCTGTCTTTTAAAATCTTCGTCATTTTAAAAAGTTCAATGTCCGATTTCACTTCATATGTGGCGTTAAGAGCCTCAATTTTGCAGGCAATTTTTTCAAGTCTATTAACATTTTTTGTGTTCTCGGACGCAAAAATTTTTGATAGAAATCCCATAAGATGTCTTTCTCCTAAAATTAATTATTAAAATAATTTTACAATATATATGGAAAAAAAGAAAGATATTTTTCCCCTGTCTTCTCAAATTCTCTTTTTTTTGCCAAAATATTTGCAAAAATTATCAACTTTTAAACTCTATGCATGGCAAAAAGTGAGTGCAAAAACATTTTTTGCCTTATATTTCTTGAAAAGTTTGCTGAGTTCGTCCAAAGTTGCTCCCGTGGTCGAAATGTCGTCAATGAGGAGAATGTTGGCGTCTTTCACGGCGGTTTTGTCCAAAATCTCAAACGCATCTTTCACATTTTCACGTCTCTCTTCCGACGAGAGTGAGGTCTGCGTGGGCGTATTTTTCACTCTTTTCACAATTTTTGTCTTGATTTTAAGCGAACATTCCTTTGCCACAACTTTTGCGATGAGTTGCGACTGATTGAAGCCTCTTTCCCGAAGTCGAATTATATTAAGTGGCACAGGCACGACAAAATCTATGCTCTCAACTTCACTTTTCTTTAATTTTTGTGCCATCAAAAGTCCAAGCGTCCTCGCCAAATATTTGCAATTGTCATATTTCAGTTTTCTCACCAAATTTCTTGCCACTCCCTCATATTTTGCCACGCAAAATGCCTTTGTGAAAAAATGACTTTTTTCTTTGCAACCATTACAAATCACATCAAAACTACTCACCCTGTCGCCACAAATGTCGCAAGAGTTTGAAATGAAATCAATGCTGTCAAAACACTTTTTGCAAAGATAAAAATGGCTGTTGTCTAGTCTTTCCGCCCCGCAATTCAAGCACTCAAATTCGTCTGCAAAAAGGACTTTCACAACACTGTTTTTGATGTTTTTTGCAACTCTTTTTACACTGTTTTTTACAGTGTTTTTTTCTTCATTTTTTTCAGCCATAGAGTTTGTCTGCTTTCTCCTTTTGAAGTTTCAAAAGTTCTTCCAGCATGCTATATCTTTTTGCCGTGTAGTTGTTAAAAATCATTCGGGCGATGTTCTTTTTGGGGCCCACAAGCACCACAAGTTTTTTCGCACGGGTGACTGCCGTGTAGAGCAAATTCCGTGTGATTATCTGCCCCGAGCCTGCCACAACGGGAATGACAACGGCGTCAAATTCACTGCCCTGACTCTTATGTATGGTCGTGGCGTAGCACACAAAGAGTTCCGCCACCTCCATTTTTGAGAAAACAACCCGCCTGTCGTCATCAAAAAGGACGGTCGTTTCGTTTGTTTGAAAGTCAATTTTCTCAATCCTGCCCATATCTCCGTTGAACACCCCATTTCCTTTTTCAAGCCGCCCGTTTGCACAATCTTTACTCCATTCAAGATTGTAGTTGTTCACCGTTTGAATGACTTTGTCACCCTCACGAAGAGAGCGAGTTTCGAAGTGAATTTCCGTCTTTTTCAAACTGCTTGGGTTGATGATTTCCTGTAATTTTAAGTTCAAATTCTCCACCCCGCAAACTCCAGATTTCATTGCACAAAGAACTTGAATATCCTCTGGTTTGCAGTTCAAAAACTTTGGCAAACGGCGGGTGGCAAGTTCAACCACGCAGTCAAACATTCCCCCGCTATCCTCTCTATATTCATAGAAAAAGTCGTTGCTTTGATTGGACAAATCTGGCATTTTGCCCTCGTTGATTAGGTGGGCATTTGTCACAATTAGGCTTTTGTCATCTTGCCTGTATATGTGCGAAAGTTTGACAGTTGAAAACACTTTACTGGCAATGATATCGTGCAAAATATTGCCCGCTCCAACGCTTGGGAGTTGGTCCTTATCGCCGACAAGAACAATCTTACAGGTGTTTGGAAGTGCCCTTAAAAGACTGTAAAACAGCGAAACATCAACCATTGACATCTCGTCCACAATGACGACATCTGCCACCAGATGATTTTTCTCGTTAAAGTTGAAAAAGGACATATTTCCCTCTTTAAAACTCACTTCAAGGGCTCTGTGAATGGTGCTTGCTTTGTGGTCGCAGGCTTCGCTCAGCCTCTTTGACGCTCTGCCTGTTGGGGCAAGAAGAAAAATTTTGTTTGTTTGTTTTTTGAGGGCTTGCAAAATGCACTTTATGATTGTCGTTTTTCCTGTGCCGGGACCTCCCGTAATGACCGTCACTTGCCCTTTCACCGCCTGCCTTATGGCGTCTTTTTGGGTTTCGTGCAAAGTGATTTTGTTCACCTTTTCAAATTCTTCAATCTCGGCCTCGACATCTGCTAAAAGTTCCGTTTGACTCTCGTTTGCAGTGATAAGTTTCGTTGCTATTGCACTCTCCATAATGTAGAATTTCTTTTCGCACACGCACTCTTGACCGCGATATTCAAAAACTTTAATGAAACTCTCAATTTGAAGTTTTTCAATCTCTTGGTTAAAAATTGGTTGCAACTTTTCCGACTCTAGCGATAGCAACCCGACTTCGTTTTCAAAAAGAATTTCCCTTGGAAGATAGGAGTGCCCGCTCTTTTCACTTGCTTCTTTTAAGATGTGCAAAATGCCTGCCCTAACCCTAAAATCCGAGTCCCTTTCGATGCCCATTTTAAAGGCAATTTTGTCTGCTGTCAAAAAACCAACCCCGTCGATGTCTTCCACGAGTTTGTAGGGGTTGTTTGAGATTGTGTCAATGGTCTTGTCTTTATAGAAATTAAAAATTTTCACAGATAAATTCGTTGAAATCTCATATTGTTGCAAAAAGATGACCGCGTTTTGCATCTTCTTAATTTCTTTAAAACATTCGCCAATTTCCCCCGCTTTTTTGACACTAATTCCACGCACTTCTTGGAGCCTGTTTGGAGCATATTCCATCACGTCCAAAGTGTCCGTCCCAAAGTGCATTGCAATCGACTCGGCAGTGACGGGCCCCACACCTTTGATGAGCCCGCTGGACAAATATTTTATGATGCTCTGCACACTTTTTGGCTTTATTGCATCAAGTTTTGTGAACGAAAACTGCTCGCCAAATTTTTTGTTTTTGACAAACTCGCCTTCAAGCTCCACCTCTTCACCAACGCTCACGCTCAGAGTTTTGCCCACGCAAGTGAGGAGATTTCCCTTGAAATCAATGGACATAACAATGTATCCATTTTCCAAATTTTTATAGATTATGTCCTCGACACTTCCAAATATTTTCATTCAAATAGTGTAACTAATTTTAAAAAAACAAGCAAGCCTTTTAAGACTTGCTGTTTTTATTTTCTCGCAACTTTCGTTACTTGCATTATATATTCATTCCTCACAATTTTCACCTGAGGTGTTATACATATTCAAAAATTTTTCTCTCGTCGCTAGAAATATCTTTATTTGCCACCACAAGTTGAGCAATCTCCATTGCACCCTTCGCATGGGCTTGATTCTTCTGCCATCTTGAAACCTCCTTTTTTAAAATTAACCTGAGGGTTAAAGTATTTTATCATAACACAATTAAATCTTCAATTATTTTTTATTGCTTAAATCTTTTTTACAAAAGAATTGATAAAAAAGGACAAAAAAACAACGCCCAAAAGCGTTGCTTAATTTTAATTACTCAGCCTTGAATGGAAGCAGAGCAATGTTTCTTGCTCTCTTTATTGCTGTTGTAAGTTCTCTCTGGTGCATTGCACAAGTGCCGGATTGGCGTCTTGGGACAATCTTACCTTTTTCTGTTACAAATCTTTTGAGAGTTGCAGCATCTTTATAGTCTATAACTTTGTTTTTATCGGCACAAAAAGCACACACTTTCTTTTTTGGCATTCTTTTTAGTGGTCGTTTAACAAACTTTTCATCAGAGCCTCGGCTCTCTTTGTTTTCTTTATATTCTTTAACTTCTTCAACCATAAGTTTTTCTCCTTTTAAAATTAGAATGGAAGGGTGTCGTCGTCAACTGGCTGTAAATCTCCACTGGCTTTTGTGTCGCTGGAAGAATTTGAAGGGTTTGAAGAGTTTGAAGTGTTTTCAGCAGGGGCAACATTTTCGCCACTGTTTTTAGTGCTTAAAAACTCCACTTCTTCGGCAACAACTTCTGTTACATAACGTTTTGTGCCGTCTTGCGCTTCATAGTTTCTCGTCTGCAAACTGCCAACAACACAGGCTTTACTGCCCTTTCTTAAATATTTGTGACAATTGTCTGCTTGAACTCTCCACACAACGATGTTGATAAATTCTGCGTCCCTTTCACCGTTGTTCACAAATCTCTTTGGAACAGCAAGCGAAAAACGACAATAGTTAATCCCACTGTTCGTGGTTGAAAGTTCTGGGTCTTTTGTCAAATTTCCAATCAAAATAACTTTGTTCATCTTCTCTCCTTTATATAATTACTTTTTGATAATTATATGTCTTAATATGCTTTCATTTATGAGCATAAGTTTGCCCATATCTATGCTTGTCTGTTCTGGCGACTGATAATTCATAAGGAAATAGTAGCCCTCTTTCTTAAACTTGATAGGATAAGCGAGAGTTTTAAGTCCCCATTTGTCAATCGTGCCGACGACTCCGTTTCTTTCCTCAACGAATTTCTTAAATTTGTTGATAACGGCTTCTCTCTCTTCATCGCTTATCGCGGGAGAAAGAATGTATAGCACTTCATAATTTGCCATAATTTGCCTCCTTTTGGTCATATTTGGCTACGATTTCGTAGCAAGAAGGAATAACTTTAATAAAAAAACTATCCGTGAACAAATATACCAAACTTTTTAAAAAAAATCAACTCTTTATTTTTTAATTTTTATTTTTTCACCTTTTTATGCTTAATTTTGCAAAAACTCTTACAAATGGTGTAAGACTTCAATATTATAGTCAAAAACCACCTTTTCCAAAAAATATTCGTCTTCGCCAAGGCTGCTTAAAAATTCTTTAAACTTTTTGTTATGAAATTTGTAAAAACTGTCAAAACACTTCACAACGTCATATTTGTTTGCTTTAAAGTTTGCCTCTGCCAACAAGAGTTTCCCTTTCACATAATTTTTGACTTCTTCTTTTAGTGAATCGGAAATGCTATTATGTGAAATTTCGTAATAGTCCATTGATATCTCATCACTGCTAACCTGACTCATTCTCAAATTTAATTGTAAATTCAGCGTATAGTGTGGAATTCCATCAACAAAAGAGGTGGCGATTTTCGCCTTTTTTCCATAGACATCAAAAGTTACATCAACATCATTAAAGATTTCGTCAGAAAAATTTTCAATTGTGAAATAGTGGTCTTTCACCACATTATTGAAATAATTTAGGTTGTTGCTCTCATCAACTGTCAATTCAAGGAGTTTTTTGCCGTCTTTAATTATGGCAATAATTCCCTCGTTTTTCAATTTTTTTTGAGGTGAAGACGACGACGAGCCCGTGGTGCCCGATGAAGCCGAACCCGAGGTGTCACTTGAACTTGCCCCAGTTGAACTCCCCTCCCCTGAACTGCCTGACGACTCTGTTTCTTCTTCAACTTTCACAACATTTAAAGTTATACACTTTGTTTTGCTGAAATAAGAGTCATAGTAGTCTCCTATATTTCTCAAATCTTGATAGTGACGTTGAACGGCGGTGTAACAACTGCAATTTACGACAACATATAATTCACTGTTTAAACTTGTTGAAGTTGCAAGGACATCTTTTGCACTGTCGTTTGTGTTCAAAATTATCATATTATTTGTGTTTGTCTTATTCTTGAAAAAGAAGTCCAAAATGCTTGTGATGTTTTCCGCGCACGCTAAGTCGTTTAAAATGAGTATCTTGCAATGTGCAAATCCAGAATTTTTGCCAAACTGAATGCTCACTTTTTCAATCGCCTCACTCAAATTTTTCGCCTTCACAGATGACACTTTTAGTTCGTTTTCCGCTCCACTCTTATAGGGCAAAATGTATTGAAGTGAAATCTCGAACTCGTCCTCAATTTTGTCCACTCCAATTGCAGTCACAATGTTTTCCGTCTTGCTTTGCTCTGGCAAACTGATGGCGGGCTGAATAAAAACAACGAGCAAAATGACAATGATAAGTGCTATCTTATTTCGCCACAGATACTTCATCTTTCTTCCCCCTTTTGAACAATGCAACCACAAAAATCAGCATTGGCAGTGCATATTGAATGAAAATGCAAGGATATTTCAAATATTCCATAGTGAAGTCAATGGCAAAAAAAATGTCAAAATGATTGAAATAGACAATCAACAAAACACTTAGCGTTATGACACCTACCACAATAGTTTGATTAACCACACTTATAACCTGTCTGAAAGAATATAGGGCACCCAAAACATTTAGCGAAAATATAAGAAAAAGTGCAATGTCCCAAATCAAAATCAACACCCAGTCAAAACTTCCCACGTCCGACATTGAAGGCGATGCTTGAATGAGGTCGGAAATTGCATTTGAGTGAGTAACACTGCTGTTGTTAAATTTTGCAAAGAAAACTGCATACATTGCGCCAATTATCAAGATAGTAACAAAGACGCTTAAACAGATTTTTAAATCCATTTTTTTATCCATTTTTACATTGCCCAAAAAAACCATAAAAATGAGAAAATCACCAAACCAAAAAGAAAAATTAAACACTTCCAGTGTTGCTCCGTTTTCCATAAAGGGCAATAAATTGCTGAAATCCGTTCGAATTGAACCCACGATGACAGACACGATGAGCCCAAACATAACAAGAGGCACAAGAATTTCACAAGTCCTTGCAAAAGCGTTCACACCTTGAAGTGAAACCAAGATAATCACCACCAAAATGGGCAGTGAGAACGAAACCCAATCAAAAGTCGTGTATAGATTTTCATTTAGATATGCAAAGTTCGTTTCGAAAATGGCACAGCATTTTGTGAGAAAAAAGGCAAAAAAGCAGAACATAATAATCTTTGCCACCACTTTCCCAAAAAGATATTCCAATATTTCATAAAAACTCATTTCTTTGAATTTGTTTTTCAAAAATAAAAATGTGAGCAGAACAATAAAATCAAGCAGTAACATAAAAATCACAAACAAATAGCTATCTCTGCCCGAAACCTGAGAAAATAAGTTTGGCAAAACGAGAACTTTTATCCCAACCATACTCATCAATAACATCATTATAAGTTGTCTTGTGGACACAAGTTTTTTCATATTCATTGTTCCTTTTCATTCTTGTCTTTTTGAAGTTTCATTCTTGTGATATTTTCCTTATTATTTGGAATGCTCGCTGGTCGTGTCTTTTGATCAAGTAAAGTGTCTTTGATGATGAAATCCTTTTGGTCTTTTGAAATGAATGGTGCATATGGTGCAAGATATGGTGTGCCAAAACAGTCGAAGTTGCAAAGATAATTAATTAAAAAAATCATTCCCAAAATGATCCCATGCAGACCAAGTGTCCCGCCAATTATGGCAAAGACAATTCTCAAAGTGGAGATCTGCGAACTTTGATTTGGAATGATGTAAACAGTGATTGCACTCATCGCAACAATCATAACTCCGGGGGGACTCACAAGCCCTGCTTTCACAGCAGTGTCGCCCAAAATTAGCGCTCCCACGATGGAGATTGCCATGCCCAAATATTTTGGCATTCGAATGCTTGCTTCAAACAAAATGTCAAAAAGAATGATGATGAAAAATATCTCTAAAAACGGGTTGAGTGGCAGATTTTGAGTGGTGATTATTATGGTGGTTAAAAACTTTAAGGGCAACACTTTGTAGTGATAAATTTGAAGCACAATATACATTCCCGGAAACAAAATGGCTATGAAAAGACCCAAAACTCGAATTATTCTCAAAAGAGTCACCCTGTGGGCATCTCCCCAATAATAATCATTTGCACTTTGAAAATCCTCGAAAAGAATGAATGGCAAAGTGAGTGCAATGGGGCTTCCGTCCACCAAAATCAGAACCCGCCCCTCCAATATTTTGGCACAAGCAATGTCGGGCTTTTCGCAATTGCCAAGTTGTCTGAAAATGGAGTTTGGCCTGTCCTCCAAAAATTTTGCAATGTAAAAACTGTCTATTACTCCGTCAATTTTGTTATTTTTCAATTTCTTTTTAATGGCGTCCACGATGTTTTTGTCAACAAGGTCATTGAAATAGATGAGGTCAACTTTTGTCTTTGTGCGTTCTCCCACAACCAGTTCTTCGATGTTCAATTCTTTGTCTGGAAATCGCTTTCTCACAAGGCTTATGTTCGTCTTTATCGTTTCTGTAAAACCCTCTCGTGGACCTCTTATCACTGTTGACGTGGGCGGTTCCTGAATGGAACGTGTCGCAAAAGAAACAGTGTTGAAAGACAGTGCCTTTTCTTCGCCGTCCAAAAAGAGAATGGTGAAACCTCGCAAGATTTTCTCTTCCACATCTTTTTCTTCAATCGGCTCACAATTACAAAGCGTTGCTACCTTTTCTTGGAGCGAAGTTAAAGTAATCTCTTTTTCCTTTGTCCTTAAAATTGGCATCAAAATGCTCTCATTAATTGCTTCGTGATTGGTGATTTCGTCAATGAAAATGACAGAAATATTCTTCCCGCCACACACGACATCTTTCACAATAAGATCGGGGCAATTCAAAAATTTAGTCCTGATTTTTTCAATTCGCTTTTTTGCAATATATTTTTCCATAGACTTAGTATAAAAAAAAAGAGAACAATTATTCTTTGCATAATTGTAATTTTATACAAAAAACCAAATTTCTCATTTTTAAAGGCAATTTATGATTATTTTTTGTTGACTAATAGTTTAATATTTATTATATTTAGAAAGTTTTGTGAATTATAGCAAAGTTATCCACTTTTTGCCTTCTCACATTTTGTCATAATTTAAAAGAAAATCACCAGTTTGTTTTATATTTTTTGAGTTGTATTGTGGATAAGTGGACATCTTTTGTGCATAAATGCTTATTTATTCACCTTTTTGAATATTTTTTCATTTTTTTTATAAAAATTTACTGCAATGCATATTTATATAAGTTGTTGAAAAGTTGATAACTTTTTTTGTGGTGTCAGGTCTTGTTTTGAAATGACAAAAGACATTTTTGTGTTGTCGTCCACTCTAACTTTTTCGCTGATTTGACTGCCAAGGACGCAATAAATTTCATTCCCGCTTGCCAAAACGGGCAAAGTGTCACGAAGTCTAACAGGGATTTTAACATCAATAAGATAGTTTTTAAGTGGCTTTGTCCCGCCACCAAACTTAGTGAAGACATCTCCTGTTTTTCTCGTTCGCCACACGGCGTCCTTTGGCAACTTTGCGATGTCGATGTAAGAAAAACCCTTAGAAAAGTTGAATTTTTTTGTCCTTTTCACCGTGATTTCAAAGAGGTTTGCGAAGTTTGTCTTCCCCACAACAAAGGGATATTCTTCGGCGAGAACTTCTTTCTCTTCTCTAAATAAAGTGAGATATTCATATTCTTTTTGTGCAAAAATGTTGTTTGGCAGAGAGATTTTCTTGCCATTTTCACCGTGAGATAATTCTTTAATGAGTTCAATATGTTTTCTCTCAATGTCGTGAAAAACATTAATTTTTGAGAGTGCGTTAAAAATTATTCTGTTTATCACACTTGACTGATAGTAAAAATATATTAGGGGGATTTTGACCACATTTTCCGATGCCAAAATGCCCTCGTGGCTCACTTGGCTTAAAATAAAATCGTTGTCTTCCCTGCACGATTGACCAAAATTCACAAGGTTTTGCTCCATTCCGTCAAAGCGTTTTTTAAGCTCGGGAATAATCTTGTTTCGCAGAAAATTACGATTATATTTAATGTCAAAATTGCTCTCATCGTCCACAAATTCAACATAGTTTACAGCACAATATTTTAAGATTTCCTCTTTTGAAACATTAAGAAATGGTCTGATGTAAAGCCCGTTTCTGCTGTAGTCCATTCCACTCGCCCCGCTAAGCCCCGCCCCACGAAGAATGTGGAGCAAAATGGTTTCCACTTGATCGGACATATGGTGTGCAAGGGCAATCTTATCCACCTTATTTTCCTGCAAAAGTTTGTCAAACACGCCATATCTTGCTTCCCTCGCAGCCTCTTCAATGCCGATGTTTTTTTCCTTCGCAATTCGCCCTGCGTCCACAGAAAATTTGAGGCAAACAATGCCGTTTTCCCTGCACCAATCCTTCACAAATTGAGCGTCGCCAACTGAACTCTCGCCACGAAGCATATGGTCGACGGTGATTGCAACCACGCTGATGTCAAGATTTTCAGCATTTTGCGACAAAAAATGAAGCAGGCTCATCGAATCCGCTCCCCCGCTGACTGCAATTCCAATCACATCACCCGGCGAAAACAACTTTTTTTCTTTAATAAATTCAAAAACTTCTTTTTCCATAGTAGTGAAAGTATAACCCAAAATGACAACTTTTTCAATAGAAGATTTCAATTTTTTATGATTTTAATAAAAAGTTTATTAATTAAAAAGATTTATAATGATATTTTTGACCATAACTTTTACGAAGTAAAAATATCATTGCGTCAGCAATTTCATTACGAAGTAATTTCATTTGACGTCAATCAAATATCATTGTGTAATAAAAAAAAGATTTTTTTTATTACACTGCCACCCCAGTTTTTACACATAGTTGTAGAACAACTTTCCGCATAGAACTGTCATATCGTCCTTTGCATAATTCTGTTGCCTCTCTTTTGCCCTGTTTAGCACTGTGTCCGCCAAATTTTGCGGGCTGGTTGATGGCAAAAGTTTGAGATATTCGACCAAATTATCTTCCCCAAAAGCGTCCACGACTCCGTCGCTCATCATCACCACAATGTCGTCGGGCGTCAAGACCGTTTTTGTCAGGTGTGGCTTCACTTCGTCTAAAATCCCCATCGGAAGAGTGTTACTTTCAATCTTCATAACCTCGTCGTTTCGTTTGATAAATCCCACGGTTGCCCCTTGTTTAATGAAATCAACTTCCCCGTTTTTGAGGTCAATAACGCTGATGTCAACGGCTGAAAAAACGTTTCCGCTGTTCAAATTCAAAAGTTTGTTAACGCTTGACAAAATCGTTTCATTATCAAAGCCAACACGATAAAAATTTTCGATGAGATTGATTGAAGTTTCACTCTTTTCACAAGACACCTTTCCACTGCCCATTCCGTCACAGATTGCAAGCAAAAGTTTGCCACTGGGCAGTTTCGTCATTGCGTGCGTGTCCCCGCTCTCCTCACTGCCACCCTTTTTCTCCTTTGCAAGCCCAAGTGCCACATCATAGACGGGTGCGGTCTTGTAGGAAACATATGTAAGACCGCTGTTCTCGCTGGGCAAAATCTCGTCAACCACCATTTTATGCTTAAAAATGGAGTTCAAAATTTTTTCAATTTTTGCGTTGTCATAGTCAATATTTCTCAAAATCATCGACACAACGCTCGTCTTTTCGTCCTTTTCAAAACAAACCACTTCGTTTGGCACAATGTCGTTATAGATGAGAGTTTCCTTAATCTGCCGTTCAAATTTGTAGTCCAAATTCACCGTTTCCCTCGTTTGAAGAGAAAGTTCACTAAGCACATTTGAGACACCCTTTAATTGCTCGGCAATCAAGAGTTTACTGCTGTCTAAGTCAAGATTAACTTTTGTGTAGTTCTTATAGTCGCTTAAAAGTCTGTTGAGTGAAGAAATGATGTTGTTAAGTTTGACGCACCTTGTGGTGAGATATTGTGGCAAATCCACAAGCGTTATCTTCCCTTTTTCAAAGCCCGCATTAATGAGCGAATCAAAAATCTTTTTGAGTTCGCTGTTAAAACCTTTTAAACACCTGCTTCTCTCGGGGCAATTCTCGCAATTTTCCCTTATAAGTTCACCACAAAGCAGGTTTTTGGCATCGTTTTCGCTCACACTTCCCTTCACAAATTTCCTGAAACTCTTGTCCATTTCATAGAAAACTTCGGAGGCATAGAGCAGTTTTTTGCTCGTTTGAAGTTTGTTTTGATTTAAGATATTTTTTAGGGTGTTATTCGTGTTGTCCAAAAACAAATTGTCTTTCAAAAACTGAATTTGTTTTTTTGGCACAAGCAAAAATATCATGCTTGAAACAACGCTTGGAATTAGGCTGAAAAATGAAAAAACGCCAAATAAATTCATAAATAAGTTCAGTGATACATCAATGGCGAGAAGTGACACAACGCAAAGAAGTCTGTTTTGATTTTTAAATATGTAGCAAAAAACTGAAACAATGCCAAACAAAGTTATGTATTCCAAATTGCCTGCATTTAAAAAAGTCCCCAGCCCCATCACAACGGCAAGAACGACGCTGAAAGCGCCTGGAAGAACGACGAGCGAAAACAAAATTATGGAGTATCCCAAAAACTTTACAAAGTCAAAATATTCGAGGTTTAGAGATGTTAGCGAGCAAAAAAGGAGTGCCAAAATCATCATTCCGCACACAACTTCGTCGGCGTTTAAGTTCAAATTAAACTTTCTTTTTTTGACAATCTTAAAAAAGTTTGAGCAACACAACATAAAAAGTGAGTTTAAAAACACATTTATGATAGAAACATAGACAAGACTTAGATTGTTCATATTAAAAAGAACATAGATTAGCCCAAAGAACAGGCAAAGCAGATAATTTTTCCATGTCGCAAAAACCTTGCCCTTTTTTTTCATAATTTTTGCAAACGCCGAAAGACCAATGCAAAGGGCAAGCGAAAAAATGAGAGAGTATGTTGTTGGGTCACATAGAAGTGTGGCACAAAGATAGGCAAGAGAAAGATAGTAAATATTATCTTCCAAAAAGACAAGGCTGACAAAAAGCCCAAAAAAACAAGGCGAAAACACCCCCAAAACCTTTGCTTTATAAAGCAAATAAAACAGAGCGAAATATCCTATGTATCTGACTATCTTTAAAATTCCATTTTTATCAATTTCATAATTTATTGCATTTTTTGCTTCATTCATAAAAAACTCCAAAAAATTTTATACCTCTGTTTTACCAGAGATATTCATAAAATTTTTCGCAATGTTTAGGTTTTTATATGAATTTTTGTCGATTAATTTGTATTTTGACAAGCTTTTCTTAACGTTTTAGATATTTTTTAATACATTTTCAATTTTTTCATCTGCTCACAAAGTTCTTCTTTCACCTTATCTTTGTGTGGAAAAATGTCAATTTCATTTTTATTTTGCCTTGGAATGATGTGAAAATGCAGGTGAAAAACACTCTGCTGGGCTTCCTCACCATTTGCGTTTAAAATGTTTACACCTTTAAAACCACAGTCTGTGATATAGTGTTTTGAAATCTTTTGAACAGCCAAAGCAACCTTTTGCAGATATTTTTCGTCGCAATCTAATATGTTTTTAAAATGCTTTTTAGGCACGACAAGTGTGTGCCCGAAGTGCTCTCTTGAAATGTCCAAAAATGCAAGAGTAAAGTCGTCTTCATAGATTTTATAGCAGGGTATTTCACCCTTAATTATTTTACAAAAAACACAATCTTCCATATTTTCCTCTTTCCATTATTTTAATTTAAAAGAAAAATTTAGACAAATATTTTTGACAAAAAAAATTTTTTTAAACATATTTCTTAATTTAACATATAGTAATTTTGTAAAAGATTGTGCAAAATGATTAATATTTTATCAAATTCATTTGACATAAAAAAATTTGTTTGCTAAAATTTAGGCAAATAGAAATAAAGGAGAAAATTTATGAGTGATGTAGAAGAAAAATCAATAAAAAATCTTTTGGCTGGTTTGGGTGGGCTTGTCGCAGTCTTGATGATTGCAAGATATGCTTGTTTGATTGTGAACACATATGTCACATTTTTACCAACCGACGGAGGCTTTATTGTTGAAGCAATCAATTACATTGGAATTTATGCTCCAATGGCGCTTATGGTTCTTGTGGGTCTTAGTGCTGTGTGGGACAAATCAAGCATTGTCAAATTGGTTTTCCTCATCGTTTGTGCCGCAATTGTCATCTTTACATTTTTCCCAGATGTCAAAGCACAGATTGAATCAAGCATTGGTATTGCACAGATTGGTTAACAATTAAAAAAAGGAGGTCTTTAAAACCTTCTTTTTTTATGCCATTTTTGTACCATTTTTGTGCTTTTTTGTGCCATTTTCGTGCCTATTTCGTGCCTATTTCGTGCCATTTTTGTGCCATTTTCGTGCCTTTTTTATATGTTTTTTATATTAATTCGTGCTCAAAATTAAGATACAATTTCAGTATTTTCTTTTCGTAAAATGTCGCCCGCGTGCAAGTTTAAACTTGTTTTTAAAAACAGTTTTTCTTGAACATGGATTGCTTCCTGCAATTCTTCACCTTTGAAATTTTCTATGCCTGTCACGACAATTTTTTTGTTAAAATTATTTGATGGAGAAAGCACTTCAAGAGTGTCGCTCACGGCAAATCTGTTTCGCATCTCCACAAGCACTTTGCCTTTTTTGGCATTTTCAAGCACAATCGCCACAAATTCAAAACTCTGGACAGGCTGGCTTGAAAAAATGTTTTCGCTCTCTTCTTTCATTTTATCTTTGAAGGAAAATCCCGTGGTGTAGTCCCTGTGGCTTGTCTTTTCAAGTTCGTTTACGAGTTCTTTTGGGCAATCGAATTTTTCCCCACTTTCAAGCAATTTTTTCGCACGAACATATGCGTTTGTGACAGTTGCCACATAATATGGCGACTTCATTCTGCCCTCAATCTTAAAACTCGTGACGCCTGCTTCCCGCAGTTCGCCCAAATGCTCAATCATTTTCAAGTCTTTGCTGTTTAAAATGTAGGTGCCTCGCTCATCTTCCTCAATTGGCAATTTTTGGTTTGCCCTAGACACTTGATTAATTGTATATTCCCACCTGCACGCCTGAATGCACTGCCCGTTGTTGCTGGGTCTATTTGCGAGATAGTTGCTGAGAAGGCACCTGCCCGAATAACTTATGCACATTGCTCCGTGGACAAACGCTTCAAGTTCCACATCTTTTGGCAAAAATTCTCTTATTTCTCTAATCTCGCTCAGCGTTAGTTCTCTTGCAAGAACAATCCTTTTCACACCGAAATCTGCAAGAAATTTTGCTGAAAATTTGTTTGTGACATTCGCCTGAGTGGAAACGTGAATGTGAAGTTTTGGTGCATAGTCTTTAACAAAACTCATCACCCCAAGGTCTGAAATTATGATGCCGTCCACCTTTAATTTTTCAAGACACTGCAAATATTCTTTCAAATTTTCGAAGTCTTTATTGTGAGCGACAATGTTCACTGTCACATAGGCTTTCACATTTTTTTCGTGGCAAAACTGCACGGCAAAAGCAATCTCTTCCTCGCTAAAATTGCCCGCAAAGGCTCTGAGTCCAAAATTTTTGCCACTAAAATACACTGCGTCCGCCCCGAAATAGACAGCAGTTTTCAATTTTTCCATATTTCCCGCAGGGCTTAAAATTTCAATACTCATCTCTCACACAATCAAATTAATAATCTTGTTTTTCACAAAAATAATCTTTTTAACTCCGCTCTCCAAAAATTGTTTTAACTTGTCATTTTCGTTAATTTTTTCCATAACTTCTTCTTGTGAGGAGTCTTCATTAATGAGCACTAAATCTTTCATTTTGCCATTCACTTGCACGGGAAGTTTGATGATTTTGATGCTTTTGTCTTCTCTTTCTTTTGGCCAAGTGGACTTGCAAATGTATTCTTTAAAGCCCAAAATTTCGTTCATTTCCTCCGCAAAATGTGGGGCAAAAGGATAGAGTAAAATGAGCAGTTCCCTAAATTCTTCTTTTGAAATGAATTTATCTTGATAGATTGCATTAACACTTGTCATCAAAGCGGAAATTGCGGTGTTAAACTTCAAATTGTCGATGTCGCTTGTCACTTTTGTTATGACTGCATTAAGCCCTGTTATATGCTCCTTATGAATTCCTTTAAAACTATCAACAAAATCCGTCAATCTCTCCACTCTGTCGAGAAATCTCTTTGCACCATTGATGTTTTGGCTCGACCACGGGGCAGAACTCTCATAGTCCGCCATAAATAGCGTGTAAAGCCTTAAAACATCGGCACCAAACTTGTTCACAAATTCAATTGGGTCGACGACATTCCCAAGGCTTTTGCTCATCTTATTGCCGTCTTCACCCAAGATAAGTCCTTGCGTTGTTCTCTTTTTGTATGGCTCTTCAAAAGGCACAAAGCCCATGTCAAAAAGTGCCATATTCCAAAAACGAGAGTAGATTAAGTGCCTTGTCACGTGCTCCATTCCGCCGTTATACCAATCAACTGGTCCCCAATAGTTTAACTTTTCACGGCTGGCAAATTCGCTGTCGTTATGTGGGTCCATATACCTTAGATAATACCAACTCGAACCTGCCCACTGTGGCATTGTGTCCGTTTCTCTTCTAGCCAATCCCCCGCATTTTGGACAGGTGCAATTCACCCAGTCTTTCACAAGAGCAAGTGGAGATTCGCCGTTTTTTGAAGGCTTGAAATTGTCCAACTTTGGAAGCCTAACGGGCAAATCTTTTTCAGGGATAAGCACCGTCCCACATTTTTCACAATAGACAATTGGGAAAGGCTCTCCCCAATATCTCTGGCGGTTGAACGCCCAATCTTTCATTTGGTAGTTTGTTTTTTGCTTTCCAAGACCATTTGTTTCAAGATAGAGAGTCATCTTTGAAATCGCATCTTTTACAGAAAGCCCATTCAAAAATCCAGAGTTAATCATCTGTCCATCTTCGATGTCGGTGAAGGCTTCTTTTGAAGTGTCTCCGCCTGAAATTACGGGCAAAACTAAGAGTTTAAACTTCTTTGCAAAGTCAAAATCCCTCGTGTCGTGGGCTGGCACTGCCATAATTGCACCTGTGCCATAACTCATCATCACATAGTCTGCGATGAAAACTGGCACTTCTTTTTTTGTGACAGGGTTGATTGCAAAAATGCCCTGCAACTTCACCCCTGTTTTGACTTTATTCACCTGAATTCTGTCAAATTCGCTTTTATTTCCTGCGTTTTTTTGATATTTTTCCACTTCGTCAATGTTTTTAATGTCTTTTTTATATTTTTCGATCAAAGGGTGCTCGGGCGCAATAACCATAAAAGTGACGCCAAAAAGTGTGTCGCACCTCGTTGTATAGACGGTCAATTTGTCTTTTTTATCCCCTGCTTTTATGGTGAAATCAACTTCTGCCCCCACAGATTTCCCAATCCAATGGCGTTGTTCTTCTTTTACTCTGTCTGGAAAATCGAGGTTGTCTAGCCCTGAAAGTAGCCTTTCAGCATAATTTCTGATCCTCAAAAACCACACTTCTTTTTCCTTTTGCACCACTTGCGAGGAGCATCTGTCGCACACTCCGCCCTGACTCTCCTCGTTTGACAAAACAACATCGCAATTTGGGCAATAGTTTACAAGAGCCTTGCTTTTATAGACAAGCCCTTTTTTGTATAGCTGACAAAAAATCCACTGAGTCCACTTGTAATATTTGTCGTCTGTTGTGTCAATCTCCCTTTTCCAATCGAAAGAAAAACCAATGCGTTTGAACTGTTTTTTTATGTTCTCGATGTTTTTATCCGTGGCAACTCGTGGGGGAATGTTGTTTTTAATTGCATAGTTTTCTGTGGGCAGACCAAAGGCGTCCCAACCAATTGGAAACATAACATTGAAGCCTTGAAGTCGCTTTTTTCTTGAAATTATCTCCATTGAAGAAAATGCCTTAATATGCCCAATGTGGCACCCGACACCCGATGGATAGGGGAACTCTATAAGCCCAAAAAACTTCTTCTTTTTTGAAAAGTCCTCAGCCTCAAAAACCCTTTCCTTTTCCCAAATATCCTGCCATTTTTTCTCTATTTTCTCAAAATTCATTGTCTTTTTCCTCGTATTTTAACTTAAAAAAAGTTTAAAACTTTTATGTGTTTTTGTCAAATGCATAAGCAATAATGATTATATATATTATCTATTTCTAAAACTTTAACTTAACTTTCAATTGACACATTTTCAAAACAAATGTAAAATTTTAAGTGAAAAATTGGAGAAATTTATAATGGCTTTTAGAGGACTTTTTAGCAAACTTAAAGAATCATTTTTTTCCGTTATGCCCATAACTCTAATTATTTTTGCTATCATTCTTTTTTTTGTGCCCACTGAAACTGATGTGGTCATAAAACTCCTCATCAGTTCCGTTTTGATGATTTTTGGAGTTGCTTTCTTTTCTCTTGGTGCCGACAACTCAATGATTGAACTCGGGAGTGGTGTTGGTGCTGCTCTTTCAAAAAGAAACAAACTTCTCTTTATGCTCGTGACGGGATTTATCATCGGGTTTGCCATCACTGTTGCTGAGCCCGACATTATGGTTCTCGCAAAACAAGTGGCGGATAGCACAAGTCTCAGTTCTGAATGGGTTTTTATCTTAACAATTTCTCTCGGGGTTGGAATTCTCTTCGTCCTTGGCATTTTGAGGATTGTTTTCAATATGAAACTCTCAATTTTGCTCTCAATTTGCTACCTCATCGTCTTTGTTCTTTCATTTTTTGTCCCACAAGATTTTGTGCCGATTGCATTTGATTCGGGGAGTGTGACAACGGGGGCAATTTCCGTTCCTTTTCTCATCTCTTTTGGCCTTGGGCTTTCGGCTGTGAGGAGCAAGAGGAGCGAAGATGACAGTTTTGGGCTCATTGCTCTTTGCTCTGTGGGTCCTATCATCGCAGTGATGATTTTAAGCCTGTTTTTAGGCAACGCAAACGTTGTTGTGACGAGCGAAGTTGTGTCGTATTCTTCCATTTCGCAAGAATTTTTTGCAACTCTTTTAGACAGTCTTAAAGATGTTGCCATAACGCTTGTGCCAATCGTTTTGATGTTTATCATCTTTCAGTTGTTTGCTTTTAAGTTCCCAAAAACAAAAGTGGTGAGGACCCTCGTTGGTTTCCTTCTAACATATCTTGGCATTTCCCTTTTCTTAACTGGCGTCGTGTGTGGATATTATCCTCTTGGAAAAGAGATTGGGCAATACATTTCATCTCTTGATTTCAGTTGGATTGCCCTGCCTCTCGCCTTTATTCTCGGGGCTTTTGCCATCATCGCTGAGCCTGCAATGCAAGTGTTAAAAAAACAAGTGGAGGACATCACAAACAAAGCAATTAAACAAAGAACAATTATGATTTTCATCTCCTTAGGAGTCGCTTTATCTGTGGTCGTTTCAGTCTTGCAAGCTATGTATGAAATCAATTTTTTATACATCATCGTCCCCATCTTCGCCTGTTGTCTAATTCTTTCATTTGTGAACCCAAAGTTGTTTTCCGCAATTGCGTTTGACTCGGGTGGAGTGGCTTCGGGGACAATGGCGGTATCGTTCATTTTGCCCTTTGTCACAGGGGTTTCGGCGTCGGGGAACGGCTTTGGGACAGTGGCAATGATTGCGACATTTCCCATTTTTACAATGCAAATTTTGGGGCTTGTTTATAAGATTAAACTGCATAAATCAAATAAATTGAAGGTGAACTTGCCAAAAACCCAAAATGACATCATTGAGTTTAATTATGAGTTGCCTTATGAACACAAAAAAGTGGGCGAAGAGATTGTTGAATTTGGAGTGCAATAAAAACCTCAAAAATTTCTCAAAAAAAGGAGAAAAAATGGAAGAAAATGTGAATAAAAGACCGCCAATAATTGAACTTTTAATGGTGATTGTGAACAGAGATGAGGACGAAAAAACAATGAAGATTTTAAACAATCTTAATGTTGATTTGCAACTGCTTTCTCTTGGAAAAGGCACAGCTGACTCGTCGCTTTCGGACTACTTGGGGCTTGACGTCAAAGAAAAATGTATCATCTTTTCGATTATCAAACTTAAAGATAGCGAGGACATTTTAAAGGTTTTGAAAGAAAAACTATATCTGCACAAAAAAAATACAGGTGTTGCCCTTACAATTCCAATCAAAAGTGCGACATATAACCTGATTGATAAAATGGGATTTGTGTTCGAGATGTGAAACGTTTTGAGTGAAAAGTTTTAAAAAAATGAAAAAAATGCGTTCTTAAAAAAAGGAGAGAAAATGGATAAAAATTTTGAATTAATCATCACGGTTGTCAAAAAAGGACAGAGCGACAAGGTGGTGAAAGCATCGAGGGAAGCGGGGGCGACCGGCGGGACAATCCTCTATGGCAGAGGCTCCAGCCTTCACAACAATGACTCTATTATGGGAATGAAAATCCAGCCTGAAAAAGAGGTTATTTTAACTCTTGTGGAGCAAAGTGCAAAGGAAAACATTATGAAAAAAATCTGCAAAGATGCTGGGCTTGATGACGGCAAAGATGGCATCATTTTTTCACTGCCTGTGAATAACATCGTTGGCACAAAAAAGTTTATGGAACGGGAAAAAGAAAAAGAGAAAAAAGATAATCTCTAAAAATTAAATTTTAGAATATTTGAATTTTAAAGCAAAAAAAATTGTAAAGACAAATTCTTTACAATTTTTTATTCATTTTTTTCTTTTTTAAAATTCTATTGTTGTGGAGAGTCGTCTTTTGATTGGTTTAAATTTTGTTTATTTGATAATCTTTCTTCTCTCTTTTCTGCTTCCATTTCTGCTCTCGCACATTCACCCAAATATCTCTCAAATTTTTCTTTTGCAATTCTGTTCGCTTTTTCATGAGCAATTATGGCTTTTGCAGTGCTGTCTTCTTCACTCCCGCCTGCATAATGAGGTCTACTTGGATTAAAGCCATTTTCCTCTCTCCAAGAGTCCATAGAATCTATGTTTTCACTGTTTTTCATCATATAAGTTCCCTTCCTTTTTCTTTATTATAAATCTAAAATTGTGAGGTGTCAATAGTGAAGTTTTCAATCAATTCTTTCTCTCAATCTTTGAAAAACCTGTGTAGGCCTGCAAAACTTTTGGAATTAAGATGCTTCCGTCTTTTTGCTGATAGTTCTCCATTATTGCAAGAATGGTGCGGGTGAGGGCAATTGCCGTTCCGTTTAGGGTGTTTATAAACTGCTTTTTGCCGTCTTTATCAAGATATGTGATGTTAAGCCTTCTCGATTGAAAAGTGGTGAAATTGCCAACAGAAGTCACTTCACCATAGTCGCCGTTTTCGCCACGTTTTGGCATCCACGCCTCAATGTCAAATTTTTTGAAGGCAGGAGCACCCATATCGCCCGAGCAAATTCTCACGATGTGATAAGGAATTTTGAGGTCTTGATAAATCTCTTTTTCAATGCTTAAAAGTTCCTGCAATGCCCGCTCGCCGTCTTCCACTGTGGTGAACTGATACATCTCCACTTTACTGAATTGGTGGACACGATAGAGTCCTGCGTCATTTTTGCCCGGAGCACCAGCTTCACGCCTGAAACAATGGCTGAGCCCGACATATTTTAGTGGCAAATCGGCAAGTTTTAGCACCTCTCCTGAATGAAAACCACCAATGGTGATTTCAGCAGTTGCGATGAGATTGAGGTCAAGGTCTTCAAGTTTGTAGGTGTTGCTTTCAGCGCCACGAGGGTTGAAGCCAGAACTTTGCAAAATTCCCGTTTTTGCAACATCGGGTGTGGTTATTGGGGTGTAGCCCTTTTTTATGAGTTTGTTTATGGCAAACATTTCAAGCGCAAGTTCAAGAATGACAAGTTCGTTTTTGAGATAATAAAACTTTGGCCCTGCCACTTTTGAAGCCCTATCAAAATCAATGAGGTCGAGGTCTTTACCAAGTTCCATATGAGATTTTGGCTTAAAATCAAAGGCGGTTGGCTCTAAATATTTCTCAATTTCAACGTTTCCAGTTCCGTCTTTATCTATTGGCGTGTCATCCGCCATAATGTTTGGAACAGTGAGTGCAATCTCTTCATATTTTGCTTTGGCAAGGGCAAGTTCGTCGGCAAGTGCCTTTGATTTTTCTTTCAAAATTCTGCCATTTGCAATGAGTTTGTCTGCATTTCCATTTTTCTTCTGCTCAATGACTTCCTTTGTGTTTTCGTTCATTTTTCTGTTGTTTTCGTCCACCTGTTGAACAAAATCTTTATATTTTTTATATGCAAAAATGACTTCATCGAGATTGCAAACAACATTTTTATTTTTGATGTTCTCTTTGACTAAGTTTACATTTTCTAAAATAAAATTAATGTCTAACATTTTTTCCCCTTTTTCTCACATATCATAAAAACATAAGTCAACTTTGCCATTTGTAAAATAATTTTTGGAAATTTTGCCCTGTGTTTTTAAAAATTTATTGCTAATATTATACTCCGCAAACTCCATTTTGTCATCTTTTTTGAGAAAAACGAGAGAAAAACATCAAAATTTGATTGCTTTTATGAATATATTTTAAAAAATATTTCAGTTCTCTTCTTTCGCCGTTTTTGCAGTCTTGCAGGAAGAGATTAGAATTCTGCGAATGGTGCCCGCTTTTTGTTTTAAATTTATATATGTAGTTTCATCTATTTTTTTTGTTTCAAACAAGAGTTCTAACCAATATTCAGTCTCGCTACACTCTTTTAAAGATATTTCTAATTTGGCAATAAAATCATTTTTTCCGTGTGCATATTGTGCCTCGTGAATATTGGCTCCAATGCTTGTGCCACTTCTAATAAGCTGATTAATAATGTTCATTGAACCTTTTAAATTATCACACAAGTTTATTATTTCTATTGCAAATTCTTTTGATTTTTGAACTAATAAATTTTCTTTCATAAAATATATTATAGCAAAATTATATTTAAAAATATAATTATTTTAATGATATTTTTGATAAATCAAAAATGATATTTGCTTTGCAAATGATATTATTAGCGACACTCATAATGATATAATATTTGACCATAATTTTTACGAAGTAAAAATATCATTGCGTCAGCAATATCATTACGAAGTAATATCATTTGACGTTAGTCAAATATTATTGTGAACACAAAAAGCCTTTCAAAAGAAAGGCTTTTTGTGTTCACTGGCGGAGAAGGCGAGATTCGAACTCGCGCACGCTTTTACACGTCTAATCCCTTAGCAGGGGATCCCCTTGGGCCACTTGGGTACTTCTCCATTAAGTTTTTTTTAATTGGCTTCTGTCAAAATGTGTTGGATTTCTAAAAAAAAATTTTAATTTCTGTGACAAAAACTAATCACAAAAATGAGTTTAACAAAGATTTTTGAGTGTGTCAATTAAAATCTTATTTTGAGCCTTTTTATTTGTTTTTTTTATGAATTGATTAATTAAAAAAATAGTATAAATATTTTTTATTTTACGCTGAAAAATCTTGTTAATTTTTATGAAAGAATTGAAAAAGAACGGAGGTTTTAATTCCGTTCTTTTTCTTTGAAAGTTCTTCTTAAAAAGTATTTTTGTGGCTCGCAGTTTTTTTATTTAAAATTTAAAGTTTTATTTAAAAAAACACTCTCGCCTTTCAAAAATTACTCCTCTTTCATATAGTAACTTCCTGAGTGTTGTGTGGCTGGAAATCTTTGCCCTTTTTGTAAATAGCAACACCCTCCATTGTGACCTTGTTCGTCAAAGGCACAATAATTGCCACTTTCGGGAGCAACTTCCCCCGGTTTCCATGAGTTGTGCATAACTACCTCCGTATTTCTATTATGTTTCAATTCAAATTTATATATTCTTTTTTTTAAAACTTTTTTTCGAAAAAAATGAATGTTAGCTTTGAAAAACAAAAAAATTTTGATAAAATGAATTCATAATAAAATTTAAAAACTATGGAGGACAAAATGGGGAAAAATATTATTGTTGCTGTTGTTGGAATGACGGGCGCAGGAAAATCGGAAGTGACACAGTTTTTTTTGAACAGGGGTTTTAAGCGAGTTTATCTGGGCGATGTGACCTTTGACGAGATGAAAAGGCGAAATCTTGAAATTACGCCCGACAACGAAAAGATTGTGAGAGAGAGCCTTAGGGCACAAAATGATATGGCTATCTATGCCAAAAAGAGCCTTGATAAGATTAAAAAATATTTTGACGAAGGCGAAAATGTTGTGGTTGAGAGTATGTATTCTTGGAGTGAATACAAGTTTTTTAAAGAGATTTTTAAAGAGAATTTTAAAGTGCTTGCCATCGTTACTGACAGAGATATTCGTGCAAAAAGGCTTGAAATAAGAGAGGTTAGACCTCTAACCGACGAACAAGTGACAAAGAGAGATTATGCTGAGATTGAAAACATTGAAAAGGGTGGACCGATTGCGATTGCTGATTATTATGTTAAAAATAATGATGATTTGGAAAAATTGAAAGAAAGTTCAAAGAGATTTTTTCAAAATATTGAAAAAATACTTTAAAAATTTATTAGATTAAAATTAAAATAATAATGAATATTAGTTTTTAAAGGTTGGTGAAAAATGAAGTCGGACGAAAAAATTTGCTTTGACAGCGAAAAGTATCTTAAAATGCAAAGCGAAAACATTAAAGAAAGGCTTAAAAAATTTGACAACAAGTTGTATATGGAGTTTGGCGGAAAGTTGTTTGACGATTTTCACGCTTCAAGAGTTCTGCCCGGTTTTGACCCAAATGTGCAGATTAAACTGCTTGAAAACTTTAAAAATGAGTGCGAGATTATCTGCGTCATCAACGCTGGTGACATTGAAAAAAACAAAATTCGAGCGGACTTTGGCATCACATATGACATGGAAGTTTTAAGGCTCATTGGGAATTTTAGAAAACGCGCTCTGCTCGTGAGTGCGGTCGTAATCACACTATTTGACGGTCAACCTTCGGCAATGGCTTTCAAAAAGAAACTGGAAAGTTTGGGCGAGCGGGTGTTTGTGCACACTTTCACAAAAGGATATCCAACCGATGTGGAAACAATCGTGAGCGAGGAAGGCTATGGCAAAAATTCTTTCATTGAAACATCTCGTCCTCTTGTGGCGATTTGTGCTCCCGGCCCCGGCAGTGGCAAACTCGCAACTTGCCTTTCGCAACTCTATCATGAATATAAAAGAGGGGTGAAAGCAGGTTATGCAAAGTTTGAAAAATTCCCCGTGTGGAACCTTCCCCCAAAGCACCCTGTGAACATCGCATATGAGGCGGCAACGGCGGATTTGAAAGATGTGAATGTGCTGGACTTCTATCACTTTGACGCCTATGGCGAAATGGCTCTCAGTTACAACAGGGACATGGAGGTGTTCCCCATCGTTAGAAACATCATTAAAAAGATTACTAAAGAAGACGTCTATAAGTCCCCCACGGATATGGGCTTTAACAACATCGGTTTTTGCATCACAGATGACTTCCTTGCAAGAGAAAGTGCAAAACAAGAGATTATCAGGCGATATTTACGGGCAAAAGTGGACGCTAAAAAAAATTCAACCCCTGACGATGTGGCTCAAAGGATTAAACTTTTGATGAACGAACTCGGGCTTGACGAATATGACAGAAAATGCGTGAAATTTGCACAGGAAAAGGAAAAACTGAGCGGTCAGCCAAGTGTGGCTATTGAACTGCACGATGGGCGTGTCGTGGTGGGCAGGCGGACTCGACTTCTTTGTGCCACGGCAAGTGTGCTTTTAAACGCTCTCAAAACAGTTTGCGGGATTGAGGACCGGTTTGAACTTCTCTCAGCACAGGTGTATGAGCCGATTGTCAGGCTTAAAAAAGATGTGCTTCACAGCGACAACGGCGTGCTTTCCCTGCAAGACATTTTGATTGCCCTCACAATCTCAAAAGAGATTAACCCGTCGGCAAAATTGGCTTTTGAGCACCTTGGCGACCTCGCAAATTGCAAAGCACACTCTTCACACATCTTGACTCCTTTTGACGAGGAAATTGTGCGAAAACTTGGGATTAATATGTCCTGTGGAGATAAATTTGTGGCTTATAGTGTTGATGATTAAAACTTTTTCCTATAAATTTTGATTAAAAAATGTGAAAAATTGTGTGTTTTGGGTGGAAAATTATGCGTTTTGGGTGAAAAATTGTGCGTTTTGGGTGAAAAATTGTGCGTTTTTGGTGAAAATTTTGATTTGATAAAAAAATTTAAAAAATAATCATTTGTTTATAAAAAACAATCAACATAAAAATATATTACAAAAAAACAAATATCTTCCCTGCAACAATTCATAAACATATTTATGCGAAAAATTGTTTTAAGGGGATTTTTGCCCTTTTTGAAGTTGACGACAATCACCGCCGTCTCCTGTCTTTTGTTTGTGGGCTTATTTTTTTTGCTTAAAGCAACGGGTTGGCTGGGAAAATTCTCTAATGTGCAAGAACTGAAAAAAATCATCTTATCTGCGGGGTTTTTCTCCTACTGCGTGTTTGTGGCACTACAATTTTTGCAAGTGACGATTATACCCTTGCCCGCCTCCATAACGACAATCGTCGGCGTGATTTTGTTTGGACCGCTCGTTGCCTTTATTCTCAGTCTGCTGGCAATTTTGCTGGGGAGTTTCTTTGCATATTTTCTGGGAAGAACTTTTGGGGAAAAGTTGCTTTTTTGGGCTATTGGCAAAAAAAAGACTTTGCAAATGCAAAATCTTTCTAAAAAAGGACGAATAATCTTCTTTTTAATGATGCTTTTCCCATTCTTTCCCGACGACATTTTGTGCATTATGGCGGGGGTGAGCAATATGGATTTTAGGTTTTTTTTGATGACCAACCTTGTGACAAGAACTGTTGGCATTTTTTGTTTATGCTTTTTAGGAAACATTGGAATTAATTTTTTTGTCTAATTTTTCCACTTATTTTCTTTTTTTTTGCTGTTTTTTTATCGTTTTTTATCGCTTTTTTATCGCTTTTTTGCTACTTTTTTGCTGTTTTTGCACTGTTTTTGGACTGTTTTTGCATTGTTTTTGAACAATGATATTCTAAAAAGAATGTGTAAAAAAGAAAAAATTTACATCTCTCGCCTTGTTTCAATTGCCCTTGAAAGAGTCAATTCGTCGGCATATTCAAGGTCGCTTCCCATGGCAATGCCTTGTGCTAGACGAGTGACTTTGATGCCAAGAGGTTTTAAGATTTTGGCGATGTAGAGTGCGGTGGCTTCCCCTTCAACATCGGGATTTGTGGCGACAATCACTTCGTTAAAGTCACCTGTGGAAAGCCGTTTTAGGAGTTCTTTTAGGTGAATGTCCTCCGGTCCTTTGTTTTCAAGAGGGCTGATGCAACCATGCAAAACATGATAGTTGCAGTCGAAATTCTTAACCTTTTCAATGACATTGACATCTTGCGGGGACTTCACGACGCACAAAATCTTGCTCGTCCTGCTTTTGCAGATTGAACAAACATCACTCTGCGAAAAACCTCCACAGATTTTGCAAAAATGGACATTTTCTTTGGCTTTTAAAATGGCACTGGACAAGTTCTTCGCCGACATTTCGTCACCTGTTAATATGCTGTATGCAAAGCGCTGGGCAGTTTTATGTCCAACGCCCGGCAGGCTCATAAACGCCCCAATTAATTTATCAATGAGATTTTCTTCCATAACTTTATCTTATCACTTTTGTGCATTTTTTAAAACAATTTTAGGTAATTTTAAAAAACTATTTCTTCGCTTCTGGGTTTGCTGCGATGTTTTGCATGCCAATATTTAAGTCACATTCATCTTCTTTTCTGAACCAATATTCGCCGGTTGGTTCCTCAATAAATATTCCGTATTTTTCTTCAATAAGACCATTGCAAACTATTGTGCTGATATATGTGTGCTCAACTTTCCAGATTTGAATAATGAAGTTAAAAACTCTTTTCCAAGATTCAGTGCCGTGTTTATCCGCCCAATAAGTTAGATATTGATATGGATAGATATTCACATAGGCACAATTTATTTGAGTGCCAATAAGTTTCGTTTCTAAGGTGTAGGCGGTGGCAAAATACAAGTCGCCCGTTATCTTGCCTGCAATATTTAGCGTGAAACTTGTGCCGGAAGCATATAAGGCAAGATGATTTTTTTCCTCGATAAGAGTTCCTGAAAGAACGAAAGTTCCGCCGTTGCAATAGACGCCACGAGTTTGAGCATTGTGTCCACCATTTGAGATGTACTCGTTTGTTACGCTGATATATCCATTTGCACCATTTGTGGACACTCGCCCCGTCTCATTCACCGTTAAAGTGGCACTTTTTTCATAGACACCACCGCCGTTACCCGAGGCAAAGTTGAACAAAACTGAACCATTGATTGTGGCACTTGCTTGATAGACATAAATTCCACCGCCGTCACTTGATGAATAGTTATAGATGACAGAGCCACCGACATTAATAATGAGATTGCCGTTTTGCGAAACATAGACGCCTCCGCCTAGGACGGCAGAGTTGGAGTGTAATTCCCCTGTGGCAGTTTTGGAGTCGCTAAGTTCGCCAATATTCGCATTATTTTCCACATAGAAATAGCCCTCATTCAAATAGACGCCACCACCATTAATTGAAGCGACATTATCTCGAATGTCTTTTGTGAAAGAAATTGTGCCTTTTTCAAGATAGACACCACCGCCATTTTGAGCCGTGTTTTCAAAGATTGTGCTTGAAATGGTGAGAACTTTCGTGTTTGTTGTGTAAAACGCAACACCGCCACCATTCTGTGCAACATTCCCATTTATTGTGCCTGCAATGGTTACATCAACCTGTGGATTTGTCACGAAAACTCCACCGCCATCTGAGGAAGAATTGTTGTTTTGAACAGTGCCCGACATACTCATGCCACTGCCATTATAATTTGCGATGTAGAGCCCTGCACCGTCTGAGGAAGAGTAGTTATATTGAACAATGGCTGAGGTGCTCGAGAGATTGATGTTGCCTATTTCTGTGTAAATTCCTCCGCCATATGTGCCGGTGTTGAAGGAGATGAAGCCACTTGAGAAGTTTAGCGTTCCTTGCACAAACACCCCACCTCCATATGTGGCAAAGTTGGAAAAGTCATTTGCCGTGGCACAACCCGTGATTGCAATCGTTTGCCCTTCCACTATCTTTGAAGTGATGCCGATGATGGCTGAACTTGACAACTCAAACGTGGCAGACGTGGCGACATAGACACCGCCACCGCTTGTGGCAAGGTTTGAAGACACCGTGCCACCTGTCATGGAAATTTTGGAGGAAATTAGATATAGTCCTGCGCCTTTTGTGGCAATGTTTCTCTCGACGAGCCCACCAACAATGTTTAGAACCGAAACACTGCCCACAACCGCCAAACCACCACCATTTGTGGAGGAATTGTAACTTATCGTCCCCGTTTGAAGTTTGCTTGGAGATGCTATATTTTCAAAATAGAGCCCACCGCCATTTGAAGAGGCATTGTTATAACTTATCGTCGTTCCCAAGAATGTGGCAGTGGAACTGTTAAGAACGGCAACCCCTCCGCCATTTTGAGCGAAGTTATAGTTTATCTTCCCGCCCGTTAGTTGAAGTTCTCCGCCTGTGGCATATATTCCACCGCCTGTGGTTGCGGAATTTGAGTGAAGGCTTGACGTCGCAGTTGTGGTGATTGTTTCGTCACCGATAACTCCGCCAGTCATCTTGAAAATTCCACTTTGGACAAACACCCCGCCACCATATGTGGCTGAATTTGCGCTGATTGTTCCGCCAGACAAGATGAAGAAATTACCTTCCGCAGTTGCTATAAAGAGTCCGCCACCGCCATTTGTTGCCGTGTTCGACAAAATGCTGACACCTGCAAAACTCGTGACCACTCCACCTGCGTAATACACCGCTGCGCCATTTGTCGCACTGTTTGTAGAGAACGATCCAGAAGATACATTTATCGACCCAAGATTGTATAGTCCGCCACCACTTTGAGCACTATTGTGAGAAATGCTCCCGCCCGACATCTCAAAAATGCCACTGGTTGTCACTCCGCTTTCCGTTAACGAATTGTTATAAATCCCACCACCATTTGTTGTGGCTGTATTGTAAGAAATCTGCCCTGCATTTATTATAAATTTTCCGTCTTTATCAATGAACACGCCACCACCATTTGTTGCAGTGTTGCCATTTTCAAGAGTGATTGAGCCGATGTTTGAACTAACGCCTATGAGTTTGACATTGCCGTTTGAAATGATGACACCTCCGCCAGTCGTGGCAAAATTATCATAAATTGAAACATTGTTAAGTGTGAGAATTGTGCTTTGTGACGACACAAACAACCCACCACCATTTTCGCTTGAATTTGAGAAAATGGAAATTTGCGACATCTCGACGTTTTCATCTTGTTTAACATAATATATTCCACCGCCACTGACCGCTCCATTACAGAAAGACACTGAAAGAGAGGTGACGGAAAGGGTTGGCTCAAATATATAGACACCGCCACCATAGAAAGATGCAAAGCAATTTGAAACAAGCCCGCCCGTGATGATTGTAGTTCCACCATAGAGGAACAACCCACCGCCAAGGGTTGCAGAGTTTGAATTTGACAAACTTGTGGCAAGAGTCGTGCTGACACTGCCGATTGTCCCACTCTCAAAGTTTAGAGTGCCAGCGGACTGATAGAGCCCACCGCCATCATTTGCTGAATTTGAAGAGAGTGTGAAAGTTCCATCAAGTGTGAGTTCGCCACCTGCTAAGAAAATCCCTCCACCTTTAACACTTGCAGTGTTTGAAGTGATTGTGCCAGTTGAAAGCGTGACAGTGCCACTGATGATATAAATTCCACCGCCATTTCCAGACTCTGTTGCTGTGGAGATTGCTCTGTTTGAATTTATGACAACTCCATTCAGTGTGAGCGTAGAATTCCTTGTGGCAACACCGCCTCCGCAAAGGGCACTATTTGAGATGAATTTGAGAGTTCCTTCAAGAGTGAGAGTGCTTGCGTTCACATACATTCCACCGCCGAAACTGAGTGCTGAGTTGGACGTCACAAGAACATTTATATCATTTAACATTGCGGTGAAAAGAATTCCACCAAAAGAATATAGCCCACCACCAAGTGTGGCTTCGTTACTTGAAATGCTGTTTCCGATTAAGTTCAATGTGCCTGCAAAATAGATCCCACCGCCAAGCTCCGCACTGTTTGAAGACACACTGCAATTTACAGTTAGACTTGCACCTGTGGAAACATAAATCCCACCGCCATATGAAGACGCTATGTTGGAGGTTATCTCATTTGAACTGGACAAAGTTATCGAGCCAGAAGAAACATAAATTCCACCACCGTCAACCGCTTTGTTGCCTGTAAGTTTTATGTTTGTGAGATTGAGTGAACCACCAGAAACATAAATTCCACCGCCCTTGTTTGCAGAGTTGTTTTGAATGGAGGCAACATCTTTTGAAGACATCTCTATGTTCAAAGTGCCATTTTGAAGGTTGACTGCTCCACCATTTCCTGTTGAAATGTTGTTTGTTATGGCAGTTTCGCTCAAAGTTACTGTTCCTGTGGTGTTCACATATAAAGAGCCATTCACAGTGCTGTGAGAAATGTCGCCTGTTATGGTCGAATTTGTGATTGTTGCGTTGCCACCTGTTATGGAGAGAAGTCCGTTTGTTGCGCTACTCTGTGTGACTATGACACTGTCAATTAAAGTCGTGCCCCCTCTCACATTTATACACGAGCCTCCTCCAAAAAGGTTTGTGAAGGCAATGTTTGAGATGTTGACCGTGCCACCTGTGACACTTATTGTGGAAAGATTTGACATCACACCTCTTCCATCTATGTCCACATTCTTCAAAGTTATGCTGGAAGTGGCATTTGACAAAGACGAAAGAGAAAACATTTCCGTGCCAAAATTGTAGACGTCCCTAGAAAGTGTGTAGTTTTGAGCGATTGTGGAAATTTCCCCAGTTGCAGACAGACTGCCGGACATTATGGTGACTTTGTTTGCACCGCTTAGAGTCATTGAGCCGGTGATTGTTAAGTCGTTTAAAATCACGATCGTGGTTTCATATTCGCTGTTCTCTTCAATGCTTGCAATGGCACTTTCAAGCGTTCTATAATATCTGATGAAGCCATTGTTCACTTTTGCGACATTCCTTTGACTGATGACAATCTCCCTGAAATCATTTAATACAAGGCAATAACTATTGCCATTACTATCTGCTCCCACAAACAAACTCTCGTCGATGTTATCTTTATTTGTGTCTTGATTGAAGAAAGCAATGACTTTTTCATAATTTGTGAAGAGATAGTTCGAAGTGATTTCTATCTGCTCGTTTGGTGTGCTGGAATTTTTATATTCTGCGTTGATGTGAATTTGACTGTCGTTTGCAAGGAAAACGCTGTTTGCATCGTCGCCAGTGCTTGTGATGACGAGGTTGCTTGAAAGAGTGGAGATCTCCCCAGTGCTGTCAAGCCCGCTCCCTATGGTAAAATCTCCGTCGTTTTCAGCGTCCACATAGATAGCACTGCCAAGTCCGCTTGAAGCACTCACAGTGTTGCCCTTAATCGTTACTGCTTTAAGAGTTATCTTTGAGGTCGACTGCATATAAATTCCACCGCCGAAGCCATATTCGTCGTTCATTCCTAAGGCAGAATTGAATGTGATGAAAATGCCGGTGCTGGTGTCGTCACCGATGTTTGTTACAGAATTTTCTCCACTGTAAATTCCACCGCCAAATTTATTCGCTGTGTTGAGAGAAATTGTGGTTAAATCGCCTATTTGAACAAGAGAATTCTTGTAATACACTCCGCCACCAGACATAACGGCAGTGTTTTCGCTGATTAAAATGCCTCCGCCAAGTGTCAATTCGCAACCCGAAGCAAATAGTCCGCCACCCTTTCCAAGACTGCTTGTGGCGTTGTTTGAGGTTATTTCACCACCATTCAACTTGATTGCAACGCTATACATTTCCTGAGTTGTGCCGTCTGAGGAGGTGACATATGTGACTCCACCCAATGTCTTAACTTCATTTGACATAATGTAACTTGTGGCATATATTCCGCCACCGCAACGGGCACTGTTATAACTTATTGAGCCCGCGGACAAAAGCACATTTAGTCTTGAATTATAGAAATTTTCTTCTTCCTCCGCTGTGGCATCGTCATCTGCAACTCTTGCAAAATTGTCCTCCGCATAGACGCCACCGCCATTTTCCCCTGCGAAATTGTAGGAAATTGTGGAATTGTTGACAATTAATTTTGAAGAGGTGAATGTCACTTCGTCACTTGAATTTATGCTTGAAAGTGTTGTGAGATAGAGCCCGCCACCTGAGATGGAAGCATAGTTTTGCGTCACTTTTGTGCTGTTTAACAAAGTTAAAGTCGAGCCGAGAAGATAGATGCCACCGCCATTTTCAGCACTGTTTGAAGAAGTGGTCGCTGTTGTGGCAAGAGTTTCTTCTGTGCCACCAATTATTCCACCAGAAATGGTTGCTGTGCTGTTTTGAAGATAGATTGCTCCGCCATTTTCGGCACTGTTTGCATAGAATTTCCCGCTTGTCATGGTGAAAGTGCTGTTTGTGAGATAGACGGCTCCGCCGTTTCCACCGAGTTCATCTTCCAAAATGGAAGCATTGCCATAAATTTCTGCCCCGCTTATCGTAAGGGTTCCGCTTGCCGTCATCACGGCTGGTCCGTTTGAAGTGGAACGCTCGTTTGTGATGAAGATGCCATTTGATAAGGTTAGCGTGCCCGAATTTTGAATGATGCGAGCAGTCGAATTGACGATGTCTTCGTCGGTTGAAGAATATGTGCCACCTAAGAAAGTGAGGGAATAAGTTAAGTAGTCACTCTCGCAATATTGCTCATAAACACTTGTCCATTGTGGGTTAATGCCAAAGAAGATTGTGTCTGTTTTGGCGATATTTATCATATTCCCCGAAAAATCTTCACCGTCTGCTTTTGTGCCACGGGCTATCACTGTGCTTGCAAGCCTTGTCGTTATGGTTAGGGTTTTGTTTGTATCTCCAGAAACTATTGTGGAGTTGAGATAATATACTCTCTCACTTTCTTCTTTGTCTCCAATGTTAATCAAAATCAAGTTGCCACTTGTTGCATTTAAAACTGCGTTTTGAAGTGTGCTATACACCCCAACAATCGTGCCCGAAGAGTTTATCTCTTCAAAATATTGTGGGATTAAGATTATGCTTGAAGAATTTTCAATTTCACTGCCTTGATTGAGTGAGAACTGGCTGAGATAGGACACGGAGAAATAGGAGAGTTTTTGCTCTGCTATGACTGCGTTGTCAAAATCAACCACAACGTCGCCATACTCGTGGTGATTTGTTGCTATCTCATCTAAAAGAAGATTGATGTGAATTGTCTTTGTGGCAGTTTCCCTTGTGAGTTTCACAGTGGAACTGGTGCTTGACTCCTCTTTAACAACAATGTATGACTTGTTTGACATAAGATATACATCGTCAACAATATGTTCAATTGAGCCTGAAAGAATAAATCTTGATGTGGTGCTGGTGACGTTATTAAGTGCGATGCCAGAATGTCCGCTTGCCACATTTGAGATTATGTTGTCGCCATAAAGCCTTAGTGTGCCGTTTGTGACATAGATGCCTTGCCCGTCTTTAACTGAGGCAGTTATGATGTTTGAAGAAATTGTGACATCTTCAATCGAAACTGCTCCGCCCGCAACAAACAAGCCTGCTCCGCTTGACGACGCTGTTGTGTTTGACGAAATTGTTGTGTTTTGAAGCCTCACTTCACCACCTGCGACGTATATTCCTGCACCGCCTGCATAGGAGGTGTTTTGAGTGATTGTTGTTAATATTGTTGTGCCTCCATCAACATAAGAGTTGGAAGAGAATGCCCCTAATGAGTTTTGGGCAATGAACACCCCGCCACCCATTGCCAAACTTGTTTGCGAAGTGCTGTTCTTTGTTATCGTGACGCCATAGAGATGAATGCTTCCCGACACAGACACTGTAGCAAAATAGATGCCTGCACCTTTCACGGCTGTGTTTTCGCTGATTGTGCTGTTTGTGACGACAAGCGAATTCTCTTCGCACGCATAGATACCTCCACCATTCGTGGCGGTGTTATAACTTATTTTCGTTGTGGAAGATATGTTAAGAAGCCCCTTTGAAACATATAAGGCTCCACCGTTTGTGGCCGTATTGCCCTCGCCACTCTTGCCAATTGTGGAGTTTTCAATGGTGTTTTGCGAATCTTCAGGAACTATCCTGTCGCTTTGGCTGGCACTGAAAGACAAGGCTCCACCGTTTATTGAAGTGTTTAAGGTGAAAGTGACATTTGTGATTTGAATCACTCCATATCCCTCAACTGCAACCGCTCCGCCGTTTCCAGCAGATGAAGCGTTCCTTGTGAGAGTGCTATTATATGACACACCAATCCCGTCAACAAATGTGTTTAGAACGAGCAGTCCATAATAGACATAGATTGCTCCGCCATTTCCGCTTGTGACTGTGTTTTGTGAAAGTGTGACACCGCTTAAAACATAGTCTCCTCCCGCTGTTTCTCTCGTGGAATAGAGGCTCATCGCTCCGCCAAAAGCAGTGGCTTTATTGTGCGACAGGGTTGTCCTCTCCATTTTGACATAGCCATCGCTATATACGTAGATTGCTCCGCCATTTGTGGCAGTGTTCCCTTCTATGACAACTTGTTTAGCTTCAAGATTACCTTTTAAAATGTAGATTGCTCCGCCATTTATTGCACTATTCCCAGAATATTGACCCACATAGTCTATTATCTCATATTTGCCAAATGTGCCACTTTGAAGATTAACTTCACCATTAAAGACATAGATTGCTCCGCCATTTCCACCAATTCCCTCTGAATTTAAAGATGCAGAGTTGTTATATATATGACCACCGTTGAAGTTGAGAACTGCGACGTTGTCGGTTGCTTTCACCGTCTCATCTGCTCCAACATAGACTGCTCCACCATTTGTTGCTCTGTTGTTGACAAGATATGCTTGAGAATTGACATTCACCACTCCGTTTTTATAGATGTGGACGAGAGATGAGCAAACGATGGACGCCTGAGCATTTGAAACACCATCCACCACAACTGGAACTCCAAAGAACTCGGCAGTTGAATATGATGATATCTCTTCGTCATCAAAATAGAAAGACAAAGTGCCATGAACTTCAAAGATAAAGCCTATGTAATAGTCGCCTTCTTCGAACTCACGAATAATCTTGTAGCCTTGCGTTGTGTCTAATTCATTTCTTCGTGACACTAGGATAATTTCTCTGCCTGATGGAATTACTATGACAGAAGAAGATGTGATGTATTGATCTTTAATGAGCATTAATATGAGTTTTGCGTCTTTTGTTTGGTCGATTGCGTCATTTATCGAGGCATAACTTACCTTTGAATTAAAGTCTATCACTGTGGCTTCGGCGGCATAGATAAACTCGTCTTGTTGCTTAAAAACAATCTGGTCTGCTTTGAATTTTGCAGATGAGGCATAGTCACTGCTTGCAAAGCGGGCAACAAGAACTTGCTCATTTGTTTCAAGCACATACTCCATAAATATTTTCACAGGGTGATCTTCGGTGTATTCACCTTGGACTGTGATGATTGCCCCCGTTATGAGATAGACAGGGTTTGAAGTGTCTGCACCCGTTGTGACATTTGTGGAAATGTTAAGGCTGGTGTTGTTTGTGATTTGCAGTGCGTTTTGAGCAGTGCTGTTAAGATATATCCCGGAATAAGCAGTGGCATATGAGGCATTCGTGGTTTTATTGCCCGAAATCATCACTTCATCAAGAGTTAAGATTGCTCCACTTGAGATGAAAATTGCTCCGCCCTTACCAAATGTTCCACTGCCACCGCTATCCTTTGCTGTGTTCAATGAAATTGTTGCGTCACTTATGGATATTTCCCTGTCGGCAAGATACAGCCCACCGCCATTCTTTGCTGAGTTTAAGGTGATGGTCGTTGAATTGTATATTTCAAAAATTTGAGTTGATGTGATGCCTGCTCTATACACATCACCACTGCCGTCGCTGACAAATATGCCACCGCCGTTTGAGGAGGCTTCATTATTTCTTAAAATCGCAGTTTTAAGAATTAGACTGCCGTTATAATAATAAATTCCGCCACCATTTACGGCAGAGTTATTTTGAATGATGCTTTCGCCGAGAATGTTCACTTTTCCTTCGCCTGCGATGTAAATTCCGCCACCATTCAAGCCTGCAACATTCCCTGCCTTATACTCTTCATTTGCATAGAGGGTGTCGTTTTTAAGCCCGATAAACGTGTGGGTTGTCGTGGCAAGAATGTCCATCTCGTCGCCTGTGATTGCGATTGCACCACCGTTGCCTTGTGCATAGTTGTTTTTAAAAACTGCACCGTCAAGAGTGACGAGTGTGCTTAACCCAGATTTTGCAACGAACAACCCGCCTCCGTCCTTTCCAGAGTCGTTTGAGTCTATTGTTGTGCTGTTTGAAAGGGTGAGAGTTGTGCCACTCGTGTAGATTGCTCCGCCATAACCTGCCAAGTTGTTGTTTATGGTCGAATTTGAAATTATGAGAACTCCACCCGTGCAATAGATCGCTCCACCAAGATAGTTTGTGCTGTTTGCAAGGCTCACAAGGCTGTTACCATATGAAATTGTTGCGCCTGAGATTTTTGAAGCATCACTACTCAGTGAAAGTGCGGAAGCAAAATATATATTTCCGCCAAACTGTGCTTGATTGTGCGACAAGACTGCACCGTCAACCATTCGCAAAATGCCTTGTTCGCCGACATATATTGCTCCGCCTTTGCCACCGCTTGAAGTGCCATATGTGTATGCCTGATTTGCATATGAAGTGGCAGACTCGCCACCAATGAGCGAATTGCCCACAATCAAAATGCCCTTCTTCACGGCAATTGCCCCACCATTGCCCGAGGAACAATCGTAGATGTGGGCGTCATTTTCAATCTTTAACATTCCACTTGCAATGCAGACTGCTCCGCCATAGGAATTTGTGTAGGACACAGGTTTATTGGAATAGATTGACGATTTGCCGATGATATTTGTGGCGGACTCATCGAGAATTGTGGAAGCAATGTAGAGAACTCCACCTTCCGTGGCTGAATTGTTATAAATCTCAATGCTGTCTTCGTCTGTTTGCTCGTTAATCGTTATTACACTGTGCAAAGTGGAATAGACAACCCCGCCACGAGTGGCAGTATTGGAATAGATTTCACCACTTATGATTGTGAGATAGGATTTCGTGTTTAAATAGAACACTCCGCCATTTCCGGTGATAATAGCGCCACCTTGTTCCACTGCTTTGTTATCAAAAATCTCCGCTCCGTCAACGATTACTTCACCATCTGAAATGTAGGCAACTGCACCCACTTTTGCGGTGTTTTTTGAAATTGTGAGATTGCTTGAAAGGGTTAAGGTGCCCTGATAGACCGAGAATAGACTGGAACTGTTCACATCATTATTGCCGACAATGTTAAGAGCAACAACTTTATAGCCAGTTTTAAAGTCGCCAGAGTAGCCAAAAATCACATTATCGCTGTTCACACTGAACACGCTTGATGTTAAAATTGCACTTCTCGTGAGAGTGATCTCTCTATCGTTATATTCGCTCGCTCCCTCTTCGCTTTCTGATATCGTTTCATATGCTCCAAGAATTGTGATGTTTTTGTTGATTATTATGCCACTGTCAAGAGTGATGTCATATTTTATTATGATTATGTCGTTCCTGCTGGCATTCAAAATGGCGTCCTCTAATGTTCCAAAGGAAGATTTGAACTCTTTTGACGAATTATAAAGTTCCACCATATCCTCAACGACGATGTTATATTCAAGATATTCTGCGTTTTCAGATCTGTTTAAAATGCAGAACAAGATTGAGTCGATGTAGATTATCTGGTCACTGGTGAAGTTTGCATCGGTCATCTTTTTTATTCCCGTGCCATTCACAACGGCGACGAAAGCGTTGAGTTTATAGACTTTTGCCTGAACAAGCGTGGTGACATTTTCAAATGATTTGTTGCTAAGAGAATTCGCTGTCCTATTGATTTCCACATATTGAAGCGAAGTGCCTGAAAAAGCATTGTCTCCAATTTCAAGGACGCTTGACAAGACGAGTTGCTGGGATAAATTCGCACAACCCCGAAAAGCATTGATGCCGATTGTTTCCAACTTTTCAAAGTCTATCTCTCCCGCTTGATTTGTGATGAGATAGGATGAGCAACCGTTAAAAGCAGCGTCATTCACAATGGTTACAACACCATTTGTGTAGATGACTGTGCTGATGTTTAAGCAATTTTGGAATGCACCCGATCTCACTTGCGTTTGATTTGTTATTGTTATTTTTTTAAGAGTTTCGCTCACACTTTCTGCCGTGCCAAACACATATGAAAGATTTGTGTTTTGAGTGTCGTTTTCACCGACGAATGGAACGCTTAAATTTATGAGATTTTCCGTTTGTTTGAAAGCGAACTGCCCAATTTCAACGACAGTGTTTGGAATGGAGATGGAAATATACTGCGTTTTGAACATTCCATATGGCAAAAGTTCGGTGATTGTGTAGTTTTCGCCATTCAAATTTGTTGTGCCTAAGAGGGTAAAATCTTCATCGCTCGCCGAATTCACAATTAAAGCGGTGTGGAGTTTTGCCGTGCTGCCTGAAATTAAATACATATTGTTGTCATCATCAAAAAGATAGTTTGATTGAGTTGAAGCAAAGGTTATTTCTTCAAGTTTCTCGCAAGCAAAAGCACCATAGCCTATGGTGACAGTTGAAGGAATGTTTAAAATGGACTCTAAATTTGTCAATTTTTCAAAGGCAAGAGATGGGATTGAAGTGATACCCTGTGCCAGAGAAAAATCTAGGGAAACAATCTTTGATAGAGCGGTGTTTTCAGCAAAACTGACGGAAGTTATTGTGCTTCCTATGGTGATTACTCCCTCTGAAAGTGTAAGCGAATGATTTGGCAGGAGCACTGCACTGTTTATCGTTAGATTATCCCTTCCAATGTCGCTGAGCCCAGTTATCGTTGTGCCAGAATATGTGAAGAAGAATGGGTTTGAATACTGCCTCCAAACTGCATAGAGCGTGACATTTGTGGCAAAGCGACAAGACGTCTGCCCGCTTAAAGAATAGGTTGGAGTGGTGGCGGAACTGTCCTGTGACCAGCCAAGGAAATAGGCATATACAGAGCCCACATTCGCCGTTTCAATGTCTGCAATTTCAAATTCGTTGCCGTTTGTGCCTGAAAAGACAAGAGTTGTCATATTGTTGATGCTCGTTTCGTTTGTGGTGTTTGTGCCGTTTGGCAAAATGCCTGTGGTGCTTGCATTAATGACATTATGTCCGCCTGCGTTTAGGTCGTAGGTCACTGTATAGGTTGATGAAGAAAGCGCATAGAAAACTATGACATTTTCATCAAGTGTTTGATACTCGCTTATTGTGTTTAAAATCTCGCTTGTTAGAGTGAAGTTTTGTGACAATTCACCGTCGAAAGTGGTGAGGTCGCTGTCAAAAGACCAGCCTGCAAATGTGCCAAGAAGGTCGCCCGCTCCATAAAGCGTGACATTTTGAATTGACTGTTCTTCGGCAAAAGAGTTGTTCCCTTGTGGACTTGTGACAATTGTTAAGTCGGTTAGGGTGTTTCCTTCTGCCACAAATTGAAGGGTGAAAGTTTGGGCTTTCCAAGCAATGTATAGGTCAAGTGTGCTGTCATCTGTCAGTGACAATGCAACCTGCGTTTCGTCACTTATAAACGAGAAAGTGATTGTGGAGTCTTCAATATTTTCGGTGTTCGAAAGGTGGTCAATCTCGAAGCCTAGATTTGTGAAGTTTGACGTGAGAGTTGCCTTTGAAATCGTCACTTGTCCCAACTCATTGACTTCATAGGAGCAGACATCGTCGCTTTCCGTGTTTGAATGAATGTCAACTGTGAAAGGAAGCCAGATTGGATAGAGGTCAAGATTGCCTGAAGAAATGAATGTGGAGACACTGTCGCCGTCTTCAAATGTGGCAGTTGCATTTTGCCACGAACTATATTTACTTATGCTCCAACCGCCAAAGACTTTGAAGTCTTTTGCAAGGCTTGGAATGTCTGCAACAAATGGCAAATTTCCATCTTCATCGTTATAATTATAATCTTTTTCATATATGCTTGCGTCACTCACTCCGTCCGCATGGAAGCGAACTTTGATGGTGTTTGCTGTCCAAACGGCATAAAGAGTTACAACATTTTCAGTGGTGAGATTTTTCACCGTCTCAGCAATGTCAAAAGTGTTGCCAAGATCGTCTTCCCAACCTGTTTGAGTGTAGCCTGTGGCGGTGAAGCTCCCCGTTGGCAAGGCTTTTTCCTCATCATAAGTGAACACAGTACTATCCGTGAATGTGTTTGTGACTTCACCAAATTCAAAGTTGCTTTCATAGTTAATTGTGTAGGTGTTTGCTGTCCAAACGGCATAGAGATGAAGCGTTGAAGGAGCGTCTTGGGCAAAAGTATATTTTGTGCCAAAAGCAAACTGCGTGCCAAGTCCGTCGGCCTGAGTGTTCCACGAGGAGAATGTCCAGCCCAAAAGAGAAAAGATATCGTCATAAGAAATTATGATGAAACTGTCATATTCACAAGTCATCTCTTGGTCGCTTGCTGGACTAACTTGAGCAGTGGCTGAGGCTGGGGTGTTTGTGTGATAGATAATGGTGAATTCTTTTGCCTGCCACAAGACATAAAGCGTGAGGTCAAAGGCGGGCATAGAAAAACTTTCGCCAAAAGAATAATCCTCACCATTCCCCAGTTGTGAAGTGTTGAACGAAGAAAAATTGTAGCCATTTCTTGTGAGATATGGGGCTTCAAGAGTGCCGATGACATCTGATAAAGCGTCTTCGCCGGCGATTGTTGTTTGTCCATTTATGAAAACTTTAAGACTAATTGTGTTTGTCGTTGAATTATAATAAGAGTAAAGTGGCGACTCGGTGCTGAAATTCACTTGTTTTCCACTGCTTCCCTTTGTGTGATTGAGGTCAATTGTGAGAGTGTAATACACCTGCGTCCAAACTGCTGTGATAGTTAAGTCGTCATAAGGCATTGTTGCTGTCAAAATGTCTATTGCACCTTCTAAGCCGTCTAAGGTTGTGTTCCAACTCACAAAATCTCGGTTGCTTGCCCGATAATTTATCTTTGACAGAATTTCGCTCAAACTGGTGAGATAGTTCACTTCGATAGACCAAACTGAATCCTCAATGGTATAGTTGAAACCTGTGAGTCCGTTGTCGGAGATAATGCCAACATCTGCGTCTATTGTGAGAGTGAAAATGGCTTTTGTCATATAGACATCTTGCTCATAGAGTTTGAAACGACAATCCACTTTTTTCTCTTCTATGACGGAAATCACAGCGATGCTTGCGGTTAGGTCTTCGGCAAAGGTGGCAACAAGATACTCATCGGAGTCTTCCTGTGGGAAACTTCTTGGCTCTATTATTATCACTGAACTATCTTCATCAATCTCGCTAATTATGTTTATATAAACATTTTCCACAAGGTCTATGTGGTCATTTAAGATGAAAGATGTCCCTTCAATTCCTCCAAAACATAGTTTGCCCGTTTTGCCTGAAATCTTTGCGTCTTTTGCGATGTAAATCTTGCCATTATCGTTTAATGTGCCCACCGTTCCACCATAAATTGTGAAAACTCCAACACTTGAAGAACTTTGGGCTGTTATATATATGTTGTAATAACTTGTGGCGGAAGATAGTTTGTTTCCAGCTATGACGCCACCTTCAAGGATAAACTCTCCACGAGTGATGTATATCCCACCACCATATGTGGCTGTTTTGTTGCTAATAATCTCGCCACCCACCATCTTCACAGTATGATTTCCTGCTGAAATGGTGCCATCACCTATGCAAATGCCTCCGCCATAGGTCGCTTCGTTCAAAGCCACACTTATATTGTTGATGAGAATGTTGTAGTCGGCGTTGCTGGTGTCGTTGCCGTTATAATATATTCCGCCACCAAAATATGCTTTATTTGAAGAAATGGTTGGATATTTACTTTTGTCTGTGCTACCAAAATTTAAAAGTCCGCTATTTAAGGCAACATAAATTCCACCGCCATAATAATTGTTGCCTGTGGTGTAGGTGCTGTTGTTGTTGCTGATTGATCCTGCTAAAATTGAGCCTGAGAGTTTGCTTGCAAAATAGATCCCGCCACCTTTTAGTGCGGTGTTGTTGGTGACTAGTCCGTCGTTCATAACAAAACTTGATGCACTCTCGTCGATGTAGATGCCACCACCACTTGTGGCTGAATTTAAAGTGATGCTTGTGCCAGTATTTATGGTGAGTCTGCCACTTGAGTAGACTCCGCCACCCAAAGTTGAAGAGATGTTTGAATGAATTGTTGTGCCGTTTAAAATCAATGCCCCACTTGAATAGATGCCTGCACCTGCTCCTGTGCTTTGGTTATTGACGACATAGACTTTTGAATTGAGGGTGAGGCTGCTTCCGCTTGAAACATAAATTCCACTATATCCCGAAACAATTGTGCTTTTGTTTCCATTGATAGTGATGTTGTAGATTGAATTAAAAGTGACGTCGCCATTGATGTTTAGGATATTTCCGCCAAATGCTGAGCCTCTTAAAATGGTTATTGTGTCGGTGGAAGACACGGTGACATCGGCATTAATTGACAAGGATTTGTTAATTGTTATTGCACTTTGAACAAGCACGAGTGAGTCTCCATCTTCAAGTGCATTCACTGCAGTGTGAATTGAAACGTAATAGACTTGCTCACTTGTGTCCGCCTTCACAATATAGGCAACAACCGTCTGCCAATTACAATAGAGAGTGACGATTTCCCCGTCGGGCAAACCTGAGATCCTGATTGAAGGGTTTTTGTTCACACCCGTTTCGTCGTCTTGATACATTATGTCGGTTCCCTCAGTGTAGCCGTCGCCGTCAATATCTGTGAAAAGCCCACTGAGAGCATTGTTTATTAGATAGAAATCATAGGAAAACTCGTCATAGTTCGCATACAACTGATATTGGTGAAGAGTGTAGGTTATGAAATTTGCACAGACAACTGGATTGTATTCCTCAGTCTGCGTGGAAAGTTCACTTCGCACAGAGCCTGTGCCCGCATATATTTTAAAAGTGACAACTTTTGCGTCAAAATGCGACACAAAATATATCTTGCTGTTGCCACTTGACACAATCTCATCATAAATGTCTTTATATGAATATTCCTGACCTTCAACAAGGTCACTGCTACTAAGAGTTGAAAACCTGAAATTGCCGTCGGCTGTTGATGACGGATTGAAATAAATTCCCGTGAGTGTGAGAGTGGAGTTTTTGACATATGCAATCTCCCAATTCGTGAATTTAAAGTAGTCCAGTGATGGATTGTCAAGTTGAACCTTTCCCGAATAGTTATAGGTGCCAATCTCGCTTACATTGTATGGTTGCTCTTCAATGCCCGTATCAACATAGGTGAAGACTTGAAACTCACGCTCTTGCCACTGTGCTTCAAGAGTGAGGGTTAAAACTGGTTTGTTTTTGCTTGAATTGTAGTTGGTGGCAAACACTGTGCCGTTTTCTTTTTTGGCGATGTAAGCACTTGAATTCAAAGAGTAGCCTGTGCGGTCGCCAACGACATTGTCTAGTAACGACAAAGTTGTGCTGGCATCTGCTTTCAAACTGACGGCAAAGATTGCGGTGTAGGAAACACCATTATATATCAGTGTTCCGCCACATGGGTTTAGATAGATGAATTCGGCAGTTTCCTTCACTTGCAGATAATTTTTATTTACATCTTCATTTGCATACAAACAATAGCCTTTGATTGCGTCTCCATTTTCGTCTTCGCCAAGTTCAAGAGTGAAAAAATCCTTGTTGTCGGTGAGAAGTGACAAGTTGTTGCCGAATGTGACAAGAATTTTGTCTTCCAAGACGTCTTTTTTGTATAAAGATGCCGAATCGGCGACAACAATATTAATTTGTTTTTTAACATTAGAATTTGCATAGGCTTTTAAGTCGCTTATCACACTGATATTTGAATATCGAGTTAGATAGACGTTTCCCACAATTGCTGACGAGCCAATTTCCAAAAGCCCATAGACCGTATCGGTTGAGGACGAGATGAAGATGTTTCCTAAAATCTCCGTGGAAGTTATGGTGAGAGTTGTGTCGCTTTCAACATAGACTTCGTCGCTCGTTGAGTTTGTGGCAAAGTTTGAACTGAATGTTGTGCCTTTAAGGGTGAGTGTCGAGTCGTTTTCAACGCTTGACATGTAAAGCCCACCGCCAAGCCCAGCATTGTTTTGTGTGAGGCTCCCATATATAAACTCACTTTGAGAAGTGGACGAAGTGTAAAATATCCCACCGCCACCAATTGTGGCTGTGTTTGAAGCAATCGAGCCGTTCATCGTCACTTTACTGCTTCCGCAAACATAAAGCCCGCCACCATAGATGCTTGAAGCATTTTGAGTGATTAGAGCATTTTCTTTAAGCACAATTTTTGAAGTGCCTGCGGAATAGACCCCACCACCATTTTTAGATGAGAAGTTTCCACTGATTGTGCCACTTAAAGAGAGTGTGCCACTGCCAAACACTGCAACCGCCCCACCATATTTCGTGACAATAAGGTCGCCTTTCTTTCCGTTTGATAAAAGAGTTGTCCCGCTTTCCACAGTCACTGTTCCGTCTATGACACAGATTGCTCCGCCAGTTTCTGCATAGTTCGCCGTTAAGAGAGCGTCTGCCAAAGAGAGAGTTGTTTTGTATGTGTAAATTGCTCCGCCAGTTGTTGCATTGTTTTTTGAAAATATTGTTTGAGAAAGAGTTGAATTTGCATTCGTCGAATTAATTGTTATGACATTTTCACCTGTGACAAAGAGTGCCCCACCAGATGTGCTTGCAATGTTCCCCACAAAACTTGCACAAGAAATGGTGAGCGTCGAAGTGACATAGACTGCTCCGCCGTTAACTGCACTGTTAAACGAGAAGAAAATATTGTGCAAAAGAGTGAGTGCATTTGTGGCATAGATTGCTCCACCACTTGTGGCACTGTTATAATTGAAGTTTATGTTGCTTAAACCGTTTTCGCCAAGGCTAAACACTCCTGCGGAATAGATTGCACCACCATTTGTCGCACTGTTATAACTGAACTCTGAAGAGAAAATGTCGGCAAAATTAAAACCGCTTGCAATATAGATTGCTCCGCCATTTGTTGCACTGTTATACAGGAATGTTGCTGAATTAATTGTCAGCCCCGAACCACTTGCGACATAGATTGCTCCGCCATTTGTGGCGGAATTTTCTTCATCTTGCCCGCCGAATGTGGCAGAATTTATCGCTCCCGAGCCTAAACTTGAAATGTAGATTGCCCCGCCATTTATGGCAGTGTTTGAAAAGAATTTTGCACCATTGATTTCAAGGGTTCCAATCGCCGTGACCACAGCACCATAAGACGCACCAAGTGTGGAAGTGATGAGCCAATCCTTGAAAACTGCACTTGCATTTAAAACGAGATTGCCACCCTGAGTGACTAAAATTGCACTTCTTAATCTTGCCTTTTCTTCTCCACTGAATGTCAGTGTGGAAGCGTCGGTTGAAGAACTCTGCCCTATGGTGAGAGTGATGGTGTTCAAAACTTTGAAAACTTCCTTATTCGTGTCAAACGATGAATTAAGAGTCACCACAATGCCTTTGACATTTGGAAGAATTGTGAGGTTTTTACTGATTGTGTGAGCTATCGAAAGTGTGGTGGAAGACAGGAGAACAATTGTATAGTCACTGTGACCTGAATAAACGGAGTTGTTGACATCGTCAATAGCCGTGTCAAAAGATGAATAGTAAACATTTTTAGCACCACCAAATTCTATAACCCCTTTAACATAGCACACGGCTTGTGTCCAAACGGCATAGAGAGTGTAGGTGTCGCTTGTAATCTCTGTGAGAGTGGCTGTGGCTCCCGGGGCAAAATCTATTTGTCCGCTGTTTGCTTTTTGAAGAGTTTTTGCAAAACCCAGAAGTTCATAGCCTTGTTTATAGATAAACTGCGTCGAATGATAGTTTGCATCATAGATTGAAGTATAGTTTGTCACCGATTTTGCGTTTGGAATGGTGAAAGTGTCCCCAACTTTGTTGTTTGGAAGAATAAAATCGCCTTCGCCACCATTTGAATTAACCTCAATGCTTAAAGAAATTTTAACAAAATAGAGAGTGATGACAATCTGTCTGTTGTCAAGATTTGCTCTGAATGAGGAGTTTAGAGTGAACTCCTTGCCATATGTTGTGTATTCATTTCCATTAATCTCATAGTAACTTAACACATAGGAATCTGGACGATAGACCTGCCTTATCATATAGGTTATCCCGTCACAATCAAAATAATAGTTGCCGTCGTCGTCTGCATAGACATCACATGAAAGAGTTTCGTCGTTTTCAAGATATGTTATGGTCTCTGGATAGATGTTGGCATCTTTTCCGCTTGAACTGACGAGTGTGGCACTTTCCTTGCTAAAATAGGTTGGGATTGTGTTGCCAATTGTGGAAAGTTCAATCAGTTCAACAGAATTTAGCACGCTTGAATTGAGAAAGTTGAACTTTTTGCCATATTTCACTGTTAAAGAAAGGTCTGAAAGATTGCTGTTTGAGATTGCCGTGCCGTCAATCTCATATGACGACATTCCTGAAACACCGTCATAGTAGGTGTCATATTCATAGACAACAGTGTATGTGTTTGGCTCCCACACTGCGTAAAGATAGATGTTGTAGGCTGGAAGATAAAAATTCCCAAGAGAAAGAAGATCTGCAAAATAGCCATAGTTATAGTATAAAGGGCTGGCAGAATTGTTCAAAATGTCATAAATCTCTGTGCTGACATTGATTGACCGTGTGCCGATATTGCTTGATGAAGTGTAGTAGTATGCCCACCCCATAAAATTGTAGTCTTCTCGCTCTGTGACATTTGAATTGATGTCATCAATAAAATCTTGCGACAAAAGTTCATCATATATAAACGTTTCACTTTGTGGTAGCACTATGGAACTTGCGTCTTTGCTGATGTCGCCAAAATATAAGTTATATTTTTGATGCAGTAAGACGAGGGTTGAACTTGTTTTTGAAGGGGTGATGATGAAAACATCTTCATTTTCCACATTGAAAACTTTTTCTCCTGCCTTATAATGCTCAAAATATGTGGAATTTGAAAACAAAACAACTGGGACATTTAAAACATATGTTTCTGCGTCAAAAGTGAGGATGACAATGTCTTCTCCGTTAATGTAATTGTCCACATTTATGGTTATATAGTTGTAAGAAGTGTCGCCTTTTTGCTCGATAAAAATGTTTTGATTTGTGTCAAAAGTGGCAAGCCCTGCAAACTCAAATTCACCTGCGTTATATATCACAGAACTATCCTTACTGGTGTTTAAAGTGAAGTTTGGAGTCGTGATCACGACATGCCCCACGTTATAGATTGCTCCGCCTGATAAAGAGGCATAGTTTGATGTGATTTCCCCGCTCACCAGCAGGAGAACTCCCACAGTATCGACATAGAATGCTCCACCGAGACTTGCCACATTGTCGCCGAGATAGATTATCTCCACTTCCTCTGTGTAGGTCACTTCTTCGCCAGTTTCTTCGTCGATTGTTGTGCCAGTGTAAGTATCTATATATGAATAGAAAGTGTCGGTTAAGGTGGCAGTGACAACCGCTTCAAAGATGAAAAATGCTCCGCCGTTTGTTGCCGTGTTGCCATAAGACGAAACTGTGCTCAAAGTGATTGTGCCACATTCAAAGAAGATTGCTCCGCCGTTTGTGATGACGCTTGTGTCACTGTTTTTTGCACTGTTACTCATAAACAAAGTGTTTGAAATGCTGGAAGTGGTGCTTTCTGAGGCAAGATATATTCCACCACCATTTGAAGCAGAGTTTGAAATGAATTTACACAAGACATCTCCACTTTTGTCCAAAGTGAGAATGGAACTTCCACCCATATATATTCCACCGCCGTTCAAAGAAGAATTTGTGGTGAAAGTGCTTGCATAAATTGTCAAAGACGACGAAGAAACTGCACAGATTGCACCGCCATTGCCGTCCTGAGTTTCACTTGAAATGGCCCTGTTTGAGGTGAAATCACTGCTCGTTATCGTAAACGAAGCATCGTCAAGATATGCAACCCCACCCTGTGTCCCAGTGTTGTTTGCAAAAGATGACGAAGTAATCTCAGCACTGCTCTCGCCTGTGCCAAACAGCACTCCGCCCAAACTTGAAGAGTTGTAGGTGAATGAAGAGTCATCAAGAGAAATGCTTGAATTTGTGACATAAATCCCGCCACCATTTGTGGCGACGTTGTCAAAGACATAAAGATTTTTCACGCTGGCATTTTCACAATCTGTAAGGCAGATTGCTCCGCCATTTACTGCTAAATTTGCTTCAAAAGTTATGTCGTTTGAAGCGTTCTCGCAAGTGAAGATGCAAGTTTGAACACTCACCGCTCCACCAAAAGACGCACTGGTTGAAGAAGATGCTGTGTTCGATTTGAAATATCCACCTGTGACATTAAGCGTTCCGCCCACGACTGCCACCGCTCCACCAAAGGCATTTTGAACACATGAGATTGAGTTTGACAAAAACACTCCTGAGGTTATGTTGACTGTGGAATTTTGGGCATAAACAACTCCGCCAAAGACATCAATCTGTGAGGTCGAGACGACAGAATTGCTTTCAAACCTTGCACCATACAGGTTCACTGTGCTGTTTTGGGCATATATCACCCCGCCCAAGCCGTCAAGCGTGTTTCTGCAATTTTTTATCGTCACTCCGCTATACATTGTGAGAGTGGCATTTGTAAGTTTTATGAGTGAACTTGCAGAAGTTGACGAGCCGTTAATCACAAGAATTGCATTTTCGTTTTCACCAAAAGTGAGAGATCCGTTTGTGACATTAAACAAATAGTTGCCAGAAAAAGAAGTCTTTTTCACAATTGTGACGTTTGTTGTGACTGTGGAGTCAAGGGAAATCGTGAGATTAATTCCAGATGAAATGGTGACACCACTTGACAAAATAATGTTTCCACTCTTTGACAAGATGATTATCTCATAGTTTGGAGAAGTTGCCGAGCCTGCGTCCGTTGAGACAAAGGTTATCGCTTTATTAAATTCGGTGAAGAAATAGTGAATGTTTGTGCCCACTCCATAATAGTCTTTTATGAAACATTCAGCAGTCGTCCAATTTAGAGAGAGAATATAGACATATCTTCCCTTTGAATCGAGTTCTTCTTCCAATTTTTCGCTTAAAATGGACACAGATATGGCAGTTGAAAGAATGTTTGAACCGTCGCTATCCACAAAGTTTGTGGCACATTTGCCAAAGAAATAGAAATCTGTGAGTGCTGGCAAAGTGAACACACCTGACAAAGTTTCATTTTCAGAGATGAGATAGGTTGCAGTGCCATCAAAGACAATGTCATAAAACTCATTGTCCCCTATATAGTTATATTGGTTGCTATCCCCAAGTTTAATCTTCACAACCACATTTGCAGGTGCCCAAACGGAATAGATTGTTATGGCGGTTGTTATGTTTGCAACGTTACTATTCACAACACTCAAACTTGCTGAATTCACTTCAAATTTGTAGCCTTGTGCATATTGTGTGGTGCTAATCTTCCAATTTGAAAACACTTTGTCGTTTATACTCCAAGCCCCGACAATGCTCCCGTTTGCACTGCCATCGGATTTTGTTGGAAAATAGAAAGTCTGCCCATATTTCGCTTGAATGGAAACGAATACACTGTTTGCTCCTTCAAGCATTGTGTCGCTATCAAAAGATTTACTGTAAAATTCAAAAGTAAACGTTAGTGGCTCAAAAATTGCGAAGAATGTCACACTTGTGTTTGTTGACATCGTAAAGATTTTGTTCGCGGTGTCGGGATAAATTAATTCTTGTGGCGAAGGCACCAAAGCATACTCGTCATAAGTTTTATAGACATTCGACCAACCAAGGAAAGTGTAGCCCGTTTTCGTTGGTCCTAGGCTGGAATAGTCAGGAGAAGTGATTGGTGGCATTGTGACATAATAGTTGAAGTTTTCTTCGCTATAAGTCACTGGATAGTCCTCATAGCTGATACTGTCACTTTGGTTGTAAAGTCCACCATTTAATTCAAAGTATGCATAGGTGTCTGCCCAAATTGGATAGAGATAGATTAGACTGTTGTCTGTGCCCTCAACAATGAGGTCACGAGTGGAATAGTTTGACTCCCCGTCAATCCAACCCTGAAAAACACCAGTGCCACTGGCGGTGATATAACTTATTCCCGTGATAGTTGCTCCATAATAAGACTCAATGATTATGGCACTTGATGCTACTTTATAATATGTTGTGCCTGCTTCGAAAACCTGCCCGTCACCTGAGATGTAGGAAGTGAAAGTTGAAGTCTGCGTGGCTTCGTCATAATAATATGCTATTGTGCCACTTCCCTGTGTTGCCCCTGCATAGCCGGATGAAGAATAGGTGTTTGAAGTGTTTGTTGTGAAATCTGTAAGCGAAGAAGCGTCAATAGAATTCCCCGTTTGCCCACCGTTATTTGGGTCGAGGACGATATATCTTATGTTTCCAACCCAATCGACATCAAGTTCGACGTCTGCTGTGACTGTGAGTGGAGTTGTGGTTGCAAGAGCCACATGATAGTTTTCTCTTTCAATTAAGTCATATGAGTTGTTTGTTATTGTGATGGACGAGCCGTAATAGGTGTGCGTGTAGATGTAGTCATCTTCAATCATCCACGTCAAGTTGTCCTGCGTCGTTTGCGAAGTTGAAGTGATGCCACTGCCACCGTTTGCGTTAATTTGAACGAGAAGGCTGTTCCACATTGCATAGAATGTGAAGGTGTAGTCCCCTGTGGCGTCAAGCGTATTCTCGACATCTATTAAAGTGACTTGAACCTGAGTCCCCGAGAGGAAAGACATCGTCTGTGCATTTTCGCTTAAAGACCAGCCGGCAAAGGTAAAGTCGCCCTTGCTTAAAAGGCTTTCGTCAAGCCCCATAAATTCTGAGAACAAAAGCCCAGAACTAATCTGCGAATATTTCACGGTGTGTGTGATGTTGTGCGAGGCGGTGGCTAAATCATAGTTATATTTAAAAATGTTTGTCCTCGTGGAATATGTGCCGTCTTTAAGTTCAAGCAAAAGATTGTAGGACACCTCTTCCCACTGTGCCAAGAATGTTATGGTTGAGTCGTCAAGGTCACTGCTGTTTATGAAGCCGTCATTCAAAACGCTTGTCGAAAACAAAAGCGAAGTGGCGGGGTCATAGACTTTTTCATCTGCGTCGCCAACATAGGAAAAACCTTTGAATGAATAGTAGTAGCTGTCAAAAGTGGAAGTGACAATGGTACCCGCAAAAAGTGAGCCCAAAGTTAAGATATCGTCATAGTTAAAAGAAATCCCCGTGGCAACATTTTCGCCTTTATCGTCTGTGAAATTGACGGTGTAAGTTTTTTGCACCCAAATTGGATAGAGATAGATTGTGTCTTCATCAACTGTGGTGAAGTTATAAAGGTATGGGGTGTTCAGGACGTCGTCACCTGCCGAGTCGAACAAAAACTTATTGTCATCAGTCATATTGCCGTAAGTTAACTGCGTCGTCCAGCCGATTTGCGTCCAGCCAAACATAGAATAGCCCGCTTCAAGAAGATATTGCTCGTTGTAGGAAAATTGATTTGTGACTTCTTCACCCAAAATTGATGAGGTGCCAGAAGTTGAATAGCCATTTGTGACGAGAGGAAGTTGTTTTGCATATATCACAGAATAGGTTATTGATTGCCACGAAAGGCTCATATTAATTTCAAAATAACCACTTCCACTGGCATTCCAAAATTTGTCGGAACTTCCCAGCATATCCGCTGAGATGGTGAAAGTGGAGTCTGCGTCATAGTTCCTCACACTTGTGTAGGTGCTGTTTGACCTGTCAAAGTTGTTTAAAAGAGCATATTCATAGACATAGCCCAAGTTTGTCGCTTTTGGAAGCAGTGACAAATTTATGGAGGAATTCAGTGTCAAACTTCCCCCAATAACAAGGTCGCCACTTGAAAGGCTTAAAGTGTATGGACTTCCTGTAATGCTGGAATACACAGCGGAAGGATAGTTCGTCTCGCTTGACAAAAGTTCGCCAGTGGGTTCAATGACAATCTTAAACGGTCTTGTTGCCCACGCAATTGTGAGAACTTTATCCGCTTTGCCCATCGTGAAAGAAGAAGTGATTAAGTTTGAGTTTTCGTCTGTGTAACCCTTGCAATAATAGACCGGATATGTTTTGCCAGTGTCTTCATAATTCACACAACCCAAACCGCTTATAAACGCAACTTCATCTCCCGCTTTATAACTTTTAACAATTGTGCTTTGTCCAATATAACTGGTGTTTGTTCCATTATAGGTCGTGTTGCCATAACTGAAAGTGACTGTGAAATATCTGTCTGTCCAATGTGCCGTTATGACATAGCCCCCAACTTTAAATTCAGCCACATTAAGAGTGTTGAAAATCTCGTTTTCTGCGTCATATTCGTTGCCGTCTTCGTCGGTGTAATAGTCAAAAACATAGGCAACATCTCCGTCTGCCCTCTCGTCCAAAACGTCCTCATAATAGTCAAAAAGATTTACATCTGCACCATATTTACTGGTGATGACAGTGCTTCTTGGTGAGATTTCACCGCTCCCGTCTGCCATATTTATGGTGACTGAAACTTCCACCCCAATCCACTGGCAATATATGGACGCCACCCCGTTTGAGATGTTGAAATTGTCGGAATTAAGTGCGTAGGTTATGTTTTGATACTCATAGCCTGTGCCGTTCCTATTGTTGTTGAGTGAAGAAATCTCATAATGCTCTTTTTCAAAAGATATGACTATGTCATTCACGGAAAACTCCCCACTTGCAATGGTTATTTTCACATTTTTAGTGATGGCGGAAATGACTGAAATGTAGTTTATGTCTTCGTCATCAACATTTGAATATATCCTTATCTCAATCTCGTCTAGCCAACTTGCATAGAGGATAACTGTGGAACTTGTTTCGCAAGAAAAGGTTGTATCGGCAATGAAAATGGTGCTTGAAAGGTCATGGTAGTTTTTGAGCATATAACCCTCATATGTCAAATAATCATTTGAAGGGAGTTTATAGCCAAAATTGTTCACAATGGCACCTGTATAGACATAAAGTGTGATGACACCTGTGTCTTCGCCAGTGAAACTCTTTATTATGCCATTGTCAACTGTTGGATAGAACGAAGTGAGCGAGCCACTTGCACCATTATTGTTAAACTTGCCACCATTAAGGTTGATTATGATTGTTGCGACTTTCCTCTCCCACACGGCGAAGAGCCTTAGAGAATAGTCATATTTTGACGTGACCGAATTGAAACTCACCTCAAGCCCATTGTTTTCAACAAGCGAGATTATCTTGTTTGTGCTGTTATAGACGGCAGTTGAGCCATTAACAGTCCAGCCAGTGATTGAAAAATATTCAAGGCTGTATGTGATTGAACTGCTTAATGTGTAAGAAGAGCCATAGATGTTGCTTGCGACATAAATTTCTGCGTTCTCTTGATTGTTAAAAATGGCGTTATTATTGTTTTTGTCGTAATACACTTTCACAAAGCCATATTCATAGACCGCATAAAGCGTTTTTGAAACGGCAGGAAGAATGTAGAGATTTGATGAATCATACACGACTGTGCCCGACTCTTTAATGATGCTGTCGCTTATACTATCCTTAAAGCCCAAAAAGTTGTAACCAAACAAGAAAGGCAGCTCTGTTGTCCCCAGTGCTTCCATATATGCGGAATTTAAGTCCACTGAATACTCGCTCAAATAGATGGTGAAAGATGTTGCATAAACATAATTTTTGCTCTCGTCAACCACTTGAAGTTCGATGGTGATTGGGTTTGAGACCCAAACTGTGAGCAGTGTTACAGAACTTGAAAGTTCTATCCTTTCAAGCAAATTGCCTGCATACTTCCAGCCAGATTGCTCAAAAATCTCAACATTTAAAACAAAATAATATTGTGCAAGGTCGCCTGCATTTAAAACTGTGCCAGTAAAGAAGTTTACTGTGAATTCTGGTGAAGTTGTCTCAACCTTTTCTGCACTTGAAGCGGTGTAATGGCCTGTTGGGTTGATTGTGAGGCTTGATGGGAAAGTGCTGTTATCTCTCTCATATGTAAATACAACACTTGCTCTCCAAACAACATATAAAGTGAGAGTGTTTGTGACTGGGTCGCCATAGTTTGACATCATATCACGAGTGATGATAATTGTGTCACCCCAACTATAAAAATCCTCTTCACCAGTGCAAATCCCGGTGAGATTTTCGTCATAATATAGTCCCATAAAAGTGCAACCCGTTCTCGTTATTGCTCCGGGGCTGGAAATTATCGTGAAAGTGGCACAGTCATCATTCACATCAAGAGAATAACTGGACGTTATGTTGATGTTTCCACCATTAGAATTATAATCAAGATAGAAAACTTCTTTCCAGAGAACTTCAATCAGTCCGCCATTTGCCTGCTCAAAAGCAGTGGCATTGCCAGAAAATTTATAGATGTAACTTGTCGTTCCAGACACCTGATTTGGCAAAGTGCAAGTGAAAGAAAGAAATCTGTTCCCCTTTTTTATAAGCCCCAAAAAAGCAAGAGAAAGCCCACTCTGCGAACTCTTAATCTGCGAATAGGTCACTGTGTAAGTCATTGTGGTGTCGCCTAAGATTAGGTTGTCAAAATCGGACAACTGTTCATCGTCGGTGTCTTCATAGTTTCCGCCATTAAGACCCACGACAACGCTATATGTTTTCTCTTCCCACGTTGCATAGATTGTGATGATGCTGTCTGCTAAATCCTCTTCTTCAACGAAACCCTCGTCTGCAACTGTGGCAAAATAGAGTTGGTCTGAAAAAGAAAACTCTCTTATGGTGCTGTCAGCATATCGATATTCTAAGCCTGTTAACGTCATATACTGGTCAAGAGTGATGCCTAGATATTGAGTTGTGAGCAAAGAATAATTTATAACCGCATTTAAAAGAATTGTGGAGCCATATGGAACATTTGGAACCGTTACTATGCTATTATTCTCTGTTTCATCAATAATACTGAAAGTGTAAGAATTGCCCGTCCAAACTGCGTAGTATGAGGTGTCGGCTGTGACTGTCACTGTGTCGCCTGCTTCCAAACTGCTGGAATAGACTGCAGAACTGCTGATGCCCCACGACGAGAAAGTCCTGTGCGAAGACGAGAAAGAAAGATCGTCTGCCGATGGCAAAGTGAGAGCCGTCACATCTGTTATGGCAGAGCAAGGAACGATGCCATTAGTGTATGTTAACAAGTCATATGTGCTTGCAATCTGCAAAATTTCATAGTCATTTGTGCCGTTATTTGCATAGAATTTTATACATTTTTTCCACACGGCAAAAAGAGAATAGATGAATTCTCCATTTTTGGAATCATAAGTCATTGAGTCATTTGGGTCTGGGACGTTTATGACAATTCTATCTGCGTCGTCAAGCAAATAATAGGCGGTGGTTAGGTCTGTGATGTAGTCAATCTTGTGGTCGGCGTCAATATATGGCAAGTTGTTGTTGCCACTGGACAAAGTGTAGGTGCTGGTCATATTAACATTCACAGAAGAAGAAGCGTAGGAGTTTGAAGAAATGGTGCTGGGATAGACCTCCACTCGAACATTTTTCAATATCCAATCTGCCGAAAAAGTCAAAGTTTCCCCAATGCTACTATTAAGCATCACAAAACCAGTGGACAAATTGTCCGCTGTGAAAGAAGTGTAGATGCCACCGTTATATTTCCAACCATTGAATTTATAAAAGTTGGAAGAAGTGAAAGTGTTTTCAGGTAAAGCAGAAAGGGTGACGTTATAGGAAATCTTGAATGAGTCGGGAGTAGTTCCCTCCACTCCATAATCTCCACTTGTGTCGCCGTTTGTAAATTCCACAGTGAACCACATCGCATAAATTTCGATGTCGCCATTCAAATTTGTGGCTTCGGTGGCGGAATAAGTTTTTGCAGAAGCACTTGAAGAATAGGCTGTGCCCGTTCCGTCGGCTTTGGTGTTAAACTCGCTGAAGAAAAAATTTTGAAAGCAACTGCTAGGCAAGACATAGGTGTTTTCTCTCGTCACAGGAATGGCTGTGCTTTGCGTTTTGCCTGCGTCAAGATTGACGACAACGTTTTTTATCCTCGTCCAGACTGCGTATAAAGTGATGTCACTTGTGATGGTTGTGGAAAGGTTGTCATAGGGATATGAAACTGTTGTGGAAGTGTTCCCCCAACCGTCAAAATAGTAGCCCTCTTTTGTTATTACGCTTTCGCCTAGCAGTGTGACTATACTGTTATACATCAAGTCTGCTTCAACATATGGTGATGTTTCGTCTTGCTCGTCGTCACGGGAAGAATATTCGCCACCATTTAAAACATATTGAATGTTGTAGGTGCAAAGTTCCCACGAAGCATAGATATCGTCAAAATTTTTGTTTATGCAAAATGTAGTTTGAAGTGCTTCGCCATTTTCAGCATCAAGGAAGCCAGAAAAAGTGTAGCCTGTTCTCTCAATGGTGAAAGTTCCGTTTGAAAGAAGTTGATTTGTCGTGTTGTTATACAAACTGCACACAAGAGTGGTCTTGTTGTTTGCGAAAGTTTCTTTATATGATAGACGTAGCGTTGTTCCATATGTCAGGCTGAAAGTGATTGTTTCAAAAGTGTCCTCACCCGTCTTTAATTTGTTGATGACAAGTTGACGGCTGTTTCCTGTCCAAAGTGTTTTTAAAGTTACATTTGAACTGACAATGTCACTGTTCGTGACGATGTAGGTGGCGGATTTCTCCACTGTCTTGTCAGACACCTGATATGTTGACAAAGTGTAGTTTTCCCTCTCAATGTCGGGCAGGACAAACTGAGAATTTTCAATAAGATTTGTGATGACAATCTGCCTGTTTGTGCCGTCGAGAAAAACCGAGATTTCTTCTTCAGCCAAATACAGATAGTTTCCGCCAAGGTTTAAGTTGATGGACTGCTCAATGCCCAAAAGCACTTCGCTATCCACAACTGCAAGGTCCGTTTCGTCATCGGCAATTTGGATATAGACATTGCTGACAATCTTTTTATAGACCGCATAAAGCACGATACTCCTTGAATTCGCATCGTAATAGGGGCTGTTCACACCGCCATTAATCTGTGTGTTCGCATTAAGAGATGTGCCCGAAAGGTCGGCTTTGGTGTTGAAGCCCACAAGAGCATATCCGTCTTTTTCAAGACTTGAAGATTGGTCACTCGTCCATTCGCTGATTGATTTTGCGATGCCAACGGACACGGGCGTCTCAACATATCTGCCACTTGCGTTATAGTCGATGTAGATTATAAAATTGGTCGTCACTTCTCCCCACACGGCATAGAAAGTGACCTGTGCAAGACTGCTCAAAAATTCCTTTGACAAAACTTTTTGCTCGCCATATTTATAGTAACTGTTTGTAGTTCCAAAAGTTGCGTTTTGAATGTCGCCATTTTCGTCTATGTCAGGTGAAATGAGCGACCAACCCAAAAGTTCATGATAGGCTGGAACATTATTTTCAAAATTGAATGAAGAGAAAGAATTGAAGGTGTAGGAGCCGTTGTATGCCACACTTATGCTCGCAACATCATCGTCATAATCGCTCTCGTTATACCCTTCAAAAGTGGAATAGTAGTTGTCCAAACTGCTCAGATTGGAATTGAATTCCAAGGTGACAAGTTTTGGCTCAAAACGAACATAGAAAAAAGTGTCGTTGTTTGGAGTGGAGATTTTGCTGTTAACCGTGTATATATTTGTGTTTTCCTGATTGCTTGTGAAAGTTGAGGCAGAGTAGTATTTGCTGAAAAATGAAGCATAGTTGCTGGTTGACACCGAAAGCGTGCCACTTTGCTTCAATGTTGAAATGTTGAATTTTTTAACAAAACTTGCACTGTTGTAGCCTGTCCCTGTGAAATTTTCAAGGCTTGTTTTCAAACTGCTGAAATTAATCTCGCCAGTGTAATATGTCGTGGTGATTGTGGTGAGATATATGTATGAGCCGTCGGCATTGTAATAGTCCGCTGTGTAGAAAGTGGAAGTGACAGAACCAAGGTTGTAGCCTGCGTATAGGATTAGGTCACCTCGCACTGCTCCAAGGGTGTATGGCTCAGTCCTCTCCTCGTCAAGAAACCAACCCGTGAATTCCGCAAGCGTTTTTACGCCGTCGGTAGAAATGATGTTTTCAATGTCGGGGACACTTGGCAGATCGCCCTCCGTCACATTAAGCGAAGTGACACTGCTCTCAAAAGGTCCCATCACAAAATTTACTGTGTATTCATTTTTTGGCGACGACATCATGATGCCAATTATAATTCCAACAACCGCAAGCACAGACAAGATGACACTGGAAAGTATGATTGCTTTCTTTTTTTTCGATTTTAAAGGTTTGGGTTTTTTTGCATTTTGTTGAAGGTTTTGCTCTTCATTTTCTTGAGTAGGGTTTTGTTTACCATTTGGCAAAGCATTTGACACAACAATTCTTTTGCCATTTTGAATGATTACTCTTTGAGAATATTGTGAAACATTTTGGTTAACATTTGAAGGATTGTTTTGATTTAATGGTCTTTGAAAATTTGGCTGAGTACTTTGAGTTTTGTTTGCATTTTGAAAGATATTTTTTGAAGGCGAATTAGAAGAACCCGCTCTTTGAGTTGGGTTTTGGTTTTTATTAAAACTGTTTATGTTATTTGGACGATTTGTTAAGTTGACATTTTTGGACTTAGCATCATTTATGTTGTTGCCGAATTTATCCTTCTCCATAACCTTCCTCCATAGTATTATCTGCTTGCGAGTAAAAATTATTATTTCATTATCTAAGTATAATTTACTAAATTATATAATAACATATTTTTTTTAAAGACCCAAACAGAAATCATATGTTTATAAAAAATTATTTTAGTTGTTTTCACCATACTTTTGCAACCGACTAACTGGTCGGAAATAGAAAAAGTGCTTAAAATTATTGCTTTTATAACAAAAAAGAATTTTAGACAAAATTTTTAAAAAATGAGGGGCAAAAACATAATCAAATTTAGAAAATTTATGCACAAAAATTTTACAATTTGTGGGTTGTTTTTTTAAAAAATTTTATAAAATTATTATATTTTTTTTAAAAAAAGTTTATGAAAATAATATTAAAATATAAATAAAAAAAGAAGTTTTTTACAACTCCTTTTCTTTGTTTTTTTTATTAAAATTATATGATTTTTTACAAAGATTTTTTTACTTTTTTATGCTTGAAAAGACATTTTTTCCGAGATATTTTGCACGGTTTTTTAAGTCCTCTTCAATGCGTAAAAGTTGGTTATATTTTGCCACTCTTTCTGTCCTTGATGGAGCACCTGTTTTGATTTGCCCCACGTTTGTGGCAACGGCAATGTCGGCAATTGTTGTGTCTTCCGTTTCACCACTTCTGTGGCTGATGACGGCAGTATAGCCTGCCTTATGAGCAAGATTAATTGCGTTCAAAGTCTCCGTCAAAGTGCCAATTTGGTTTAATTTTATGAGCACAGAATTGGCAATATTTTTCGAAATTCCCTTTTTAATTCTTTCAACATTTGTCACAAAAAGATCGTCTCCAATGAGTTGCATTTTGCCACTCAGTTTGTCCGTCATCAGTTTCCAAGAGTCCCAATCTTCTTCGGCAAGTCCGTCTTCAAGTGAGATTATCGGATATTTTTTTGCCATCTTTTCCCAATAAGAAATCATCTCTTTTGCAGTGAAAAGTTCCTTTGTTTTCCAAAAATAGTAGCACCCCTCTTTGCCTATTTTCTTTGCTTCTTCAAACATTTCTGTCGCAGCAGCGTCAACGGCAAAATAGAAATCTTTGCCCGGCTTGTAGCCTGCTTTTTCAATCGCCTGTGTGATAAAGATGAAGGCTTCCTCATCATTTTTAAGGTTTGGTGCGAAGCCACCCTCATCGCCAACAGACGTGGCAAAGCCCGCTTGTTTCAAGATTGATTTTAAGTTGTGGAAAACTTCGACACACATTCGAAGGCTTTCGCTAAAAGTTTTTGCCCCAACTGGCATAATCATAAATTCTTGCACATTGACAGAGTTGTCTGCGTGCTTTCCGCCGTTTAAAATGTTCATCATTGGAACAGGAAGACAAACAGCCTTTGCTCCTCCCAAATATCTGTATAGTGGCAAGTCGGCGATAATACTGGCACACCTTGCACAAGCGAGTGACACTCCCAAAATTGCGTTTGCTCCAAGCACTGATTTGTTGTCCGTGCCGTCAAGTTTAATCATCGTTTCATCAATCATTTTTTGGTCAAAAATATTTTTGCCAACAAGTGCTTTGGCAATGGTTTTATTTACATTTGAAACTGCTTTTAAAACAGATTTCCCCATATACAAACTCTTGTCATTATCCCGCAATTCCACTGCTTCAAACGAGCCTGTAGAAGCCCCCGATGGAACCGACGCTCTCCCCATTTTTTCACCTGCAAAAACTTCCACTTCGACAGTGGGATTGCCACGGGAATCAAGGATTTGTCTTGCTATAATTTTGTCAATTGAAACATTGTTCTTCATTTTTATCTCCCTTTTTAAACAAAGAAATTCTATCACTTTTAATTCAAAAATGTCTACTGAAAAATGATTAGAAAAAAATAAAAATATATTTTTCAATATTTTTATTTTTGTTTTATAGTTTTTAATTTTTGTTGATTCAAATAAGAGAAAACAAAGTTTAGTCTTCTTTGCTTTTTCTTTTAAAGTGCTCTCTGCCTCGCATTGTGTGGTCGAGCGTCTTCTTTCTCATTCTTATGCTTTTTGGGGTGATTTCCAAAAGTTCGTCCTCACCCAAAATGTCAATGAATTGCTCCAAACTTGGCTTTTGGATTGGTTCAAGTCGCAAAGAATCATCGCTGGCACTCGAGCGAGTGTTCGTGAGATGCTTTGTTTTACAGACATTCACGACAATGTCTTCTGAGCGAGGATTTGTTCCAACAACCATTCCTCCATACACTTTTTCGTTCGCATTAATAAAGAGTTTGCCGTGTTGCTGAGTGTAAAAAAGTCCATATTGCACTGCTTCGCCCGATTCAAAAGACACTAGCATGCCATAACTTCGGCGGTTTATTGTGCCTTTATATTCTTCATAACTTGAAAAAACACTGCTCATCACACCTTCGCCGTTTGTGTCGGTGAGAAATTGGCTCTTATAGCCAAAAAGTCCACGGGCAGGAATGAGATATTCCAATCTTGTTCGCCCATTTATACTGTGCATCGTCACAAGTTCTGCTTTCCTTGCACCGAGAACACTTATGACATTGCCCGATTTTTCGTCGGGGACGTCCACGACAAGTCGTTCAATTGGCTCGTAGGTTTTGCCGTCAATTTTTTTATATATAACTTTTGGCTGGCTCACCTGAAATTCATAGCCTTCACGACGCAAATTTTCCATCAAAATTGAAAGGTGCATTTCACCTCTGCCAAGCACTCTAAAAGTGTCGGCACTCTCGGTGTCAAAAACTCGCAGGCTCAAATCCCTGATTGCTTCTTTCATAAGCCTTTCACGCAGTTGTCTGCTGGTGCAATACTTGCCTTCTGTGCCTGCAATTGGGCTGTTGTTGACCATAAAACTCATCTCAACACTTGGCTCGCTTATCTTCACAAAAGGAAGAGTTTGAACATTGTTTTGACTAGACAAAGTGTCGCCAACTGTGATTTTTGTGGCACCTGCAATGCAAACGATATCTCCCACATTTCCCTGAGTTACAGGGGTTCGTTTCAGCCCTGAAAATGCAAACATATTTTGCACTTTAAACAATTCCCTTTTTTCAGGAATGTGAAAATTTGTGACAACAAGATTTTCATTAATATTAAGTGTGCCTTGGACTATTTTTCCAACAGCAAGTTTGCCCAAAAAGTCGTCTTGTTCGGTGGAAGAAACAAGCATCTGCAAAGGCTTGTTTTCATCTCCATCTGGACATGGAATTCGCTCAAGAATTGTCTCAAAAAGAGGCTTTAAATCTGTCCCTTCAACTTTTGGATCAAGAGTTGATGTTCCAAAGCGGGCAGATGCGTAGATTATTGGGCAATCAAGTTGATCCCCACTTGCGTTTAAGTCCATCAAAAGTTCCAAAACTTCGTTGACAACTTCCTTAATTCGTCTGTCTTTTCTGTCAATTTTGTTGATGACAACAATTATTTTAAGGTTTAAAGCAAGTGCTTTTTCAAGCACAAAACGAGTTTGGGGCATTGGTCCCTCGAAAGCGTCAACGACGAGCAAAGCCCCGTCAACCATTTTAAGAACTCGCTCCACTTCCCCACCAAAATCGGCATGTCCGGGGGTGTCCACGACATTAATTTTGACATCTTTATACATAAAACTTGCGTTTTTGCTGAAAATTGTGATGCCACGCTCACGCTCAATGTCATTTGAGTCCATAACCCTGTCCATAACTTCTTGGTTAAGTCTAAAAACGCCACCTTGCTTCAACATTTCGTTCACAAGGCTGGTCTTGCCGTGGTCAACGTGTGCAATTATCGCTATATTTCTAACTTTATTACTCTTCATTTTTTTAAAACTCCCATACCCATATGCATTTTTCAACTAAGTTTCTCTTGTTTTCAAAGTCCGTGTATGCAATGGTTTTAATTTCTTTTAAACTCGCTCCAAGGCTGTCAAACACACGCCTTGCGTCGAAGTCATCTGGCTCGCAAGTGAGGTTCAGATTGTGTGCCTTATGATGCTTTGCAACTTGTTTTATGAGCAAACAGCAGTCATATTTCACTGAACGAAAGTCCAAATCTTTTGCCATTTCAATTTCCACATTCCCAAAGTGAATGTCGTCATCAACGGGTGCGACTCCATAACTTATTTTCCCAACATTTTCGTTTGTCTTTGGCAAGACAACATCAAAAACATAGGTGGGAAGAGCGGTGATTTTGTCAAAAAGTGTTTCCCGAAGTGACAAATCCACCATTTTGCCTTTCAATCTGTCAAATTTCTTCTTTGCAAAGACAAATTTATCATTCTTTTTTTTAACAAGTATTTTTTGCTCTTTTAAGTGATAGTCATATGGTTTTTCACTGTCTGCGTTAATCACCATAAGGTCTTTTGGAGGGTTGATTTTCCCCACACAATAGTCAAGCGCTTGACTTGTCAAGTGACAAGGCACGATGCAACATTTTTTTTCATATTTTTTCATTGTTTCAATGCCGTCGATGATGTTGAAATGTTGATTTGAGATGTCTGTTCCAGCCATATCCACAAAAGCAAGGTTGCTATTATCTATCATATATTTAGCACTTTCGCACATTGTGCTATCTCCCGTGAAAGACACTGTTTTGCCATCTTTTCTCTTAAAAATGTAGCCGAAAGAGTCGATGTCGCCGTGTTCCATTTTAAGTGAAGAAATGCTGTAATCTCCAAAGGTGAAATCTTTAAGTGTCGAGGCATCAACAAAAGTGATGTGGTCCTTAAAATTCAGTTTTTTAAAACTGCTTTCGCTTAGCCCCAAACGGCAAAGTTGTTCAATCTTCTCTTCCCCGTCTTTTGGGCAGATGATTGTGGCACAAAAGTCGGGAAATTTGTCGCTGGCGAGTTTCCACATCAGTGGGACGATGTCAAAGTAGTGGTCAAGGTGAAAATGTGTGATTAAAATGAGTTTTATCTTGCCAATTTTTTCGTGATGAAGGAGATTTTTTGTGGTCTTAAAAAGTTGCTTTACAGTGCCTGAGCCGGCATCAACTAAGATGTTGTCGTCAATCAAATAACTTGCACACGCACGCTGTGTCCAGATGCAACCAGTGCCTAGAACTGTAATTTTCATTTACTTTCTCCTTTAACACAAAAACAAAAGGGAGTTTCCCTTTTATCTTTTTTTAGTATTTGATTAATAATACAGGATTATTGAGTTAAAATCAATGTTTTTTTTAAATAAAGTTATTTTTCATCAACTTTCAAGCAATCATCGTCCTCTATTCTTGCGTGTTTGTGTTTTTTTACAATTGAACGAACGATGAAAAAAATTGCAATTGAAAGGGCGATGCCCAGCAAAATGTAGAATAAAATTAGGGTGGAATCTCCAAAAAAATGTGACAAAAGAAGAATGAGCAAACCGGCAACGACATTTCCGCTTATGACTGTGGCACAGGAAACCCAATAGTTCAGCCCAAGTGCTATCGCAATGCAAGTGCCCGACCAAACGCCAGTAAAGGGGATTGGAATTGCAACAAACATAAAAACCCCAACAATTTTCAGCCAAAAAATCTTTTTCTTATCTTTTTCTTTTGCAATTTCATCTTCCATTTTTCTCTTTTTTCTATTAATTGAACTCTCCACTTTCTCGCCTAAGCGTTTTAAAAGTCTGGTGGATTTTAGCCATTTTATTATTGGAATATAGATGAGCGCAAGCACGAAAACAATGAGAGAAGTGCCTATGAGTCCACACGCAAAGGCTTGCCACGATGAAAGCGCGTTCGCTCCCCAAATGTCAACTGACATTGAAAAAGGGATTGCTCCTTTAAGTTCGATGATGGGAATTATGGAGATGAGAATTGACGCAAGCACAACATTTTCTCCAAAAAGGGTGGAAAAGACTTGTTCTATGTATTCAGTCATCTCATTTTCCCCAAAGTTTCGCAGGATAAACACCTTTATCTCTTAATTTTTTAAGGGACAAAACAACCTGCTCTTTGTCTTCCTTATAGGTCACTCCCTGCCAAACAGCAGATGTGGAAAGGACTTTCATCTTAACCCCCAAGTGACTTTTTGCATATTGAACTTGGTTTAAAACAAAAAACTCGTCTTTTTCAAGATTTGTGTTTATATCGTGCAAAAATTCAAGAAATGTCTTTTCAAGCACATCAAAAAAATTGTTTTTAAAACAGATTAAATTCATGCTGACAAGTTGGTCTGCTAAGATTTCTCTTTGCACCTTTGTGGCAAGTGAAGTGGCAAAGATTTTGCCGTCAATCTTTTCAATCAGGCTCTCCTCCACACTTTCAAGAAGTCCGTTTTTAACCTTACACACTCCACGTTTTACAGAACCATTTTCAGTTAGAGTGTTTGAAGCCTTATAGCCCACAAGTCCATAGACATTTTCCTCGGGGTTGTCTTTGAAAAATTTTGAGGCGACTTGAAACCCGTCAAGCCCATAAAAATCGTCGGAGTTGATGACAACAAAGTCACCCTTAACTTTGCCTTTCGCACACAAAACGGCGTGCCCCGTGCCCCACGGCTTCGTGCGGTTTGAGGCGTCGATGTCGCTTGGCACAAAATCCTCAAGCCCCTGAAAAGCATATTCAACTTTGATATGTTTTGCAATCCTCTCGCCTATTGTGGTTTTAAAGATGCCCTCATGTTCTTTTTTGATGATGAAAACGACCTTGTTGAAGCCTGAGCGAATGGCGTCAAAAATGGAATAGTCGATGATAAAATGGTTGTTGTCGTCAATTGGCTCAACCTGTTTTAGCCCTCCAAAGCGACTGCCGAGCCCCCCTGCCATAATCACGAGTGTTAGTTCTTTTTCCATTTTTCTCCTATATATTATAGTTTTTGTTAAAATTTTTAAACAACTTCGGTTAGCCCTGTCAAGTCGTAAAGTGGGGTGTCTGTTTCTCCCTCGTCAAAACTTAAAATTTGAAGAATGGTGGCATCGTCGGCTTTACTGTTTGTTATGGAATAGACCTCGCCCGCTTCCATTCTTATTAAATAATATGCTTCATTGCTTCCATATTGATAGGCGCCGTCGCTTGTTTTCAAGAAAAACTCCAAAGAATAGTCAAAATTCAAAAAGAAAGGGGCAAAACTCTCTTGTACAGTGTATGTTTGTTCGTCAACATTGATGAGATAGGCTGTGAAGTTGTCACCCTCATAATCAAGAAAATAATATTCAATTGTTGGAGAGCCCGATACGATGTTTTCAACTTTAACGAGAAGATCTCCGTCACTTTGTTTTTGAGCGGTTGTTTTAACATAGTTTTCTGCGTCAGTGCCTTGTTTATAGACAACATAATATTCATCACTTTTCACAATGTTGTCAAAAGTGGCAATTGTATATTCATCAATATTTTCGGGCTCCGACGCAATTTGAACTGCGTTGCCATACTCTTTGAGAACTGTGACACTTGACACCGAAAGATAGGTTTCAAAATCTCCTTCAATGGTGTCGTTGCTGTTTGAAACGGTGTAGTTTAAGGCAAAGAAACTAATGTAGTCGAGTTTAGTTATGCCATATTCATAGGAAAAAGGCATGACATAGTCGTCCCCTTTTTTGTTCAAAGAAAACAATTCTGGGGCTGTGAAAAGGTCACTTTTCTCGATGAATTTGTCTTGAATTGTCTCGTTTAGATTTGAGATGTTTGACGAAAGTTTGTAGTATTGCACCTCATCAAATGTCTTCTCACTGACATTGTCTGCCTCGTTTTCCTGTGCCTCAAATATGATTTCCCCAAGCATTGTGTAGAATGTCCTGTCAACCATCTCTGCTTCCTGCCTTTCTCTAAAAACGGTGTCTTCTTCATCGCTTGACAAAGCATAGGTGGTCTTCACTGTGTAGGCAAAACCACTGTTATCACTCGTCCTGACATAAGTGGACTCTTCAAGAGATTGGAGCACGCCGTCTTCATAAGTCTTTGTTGTGTATTTTGCAGTGGCATCTTCAATGTTTGCACTGGAAAATGTGGCGGTCGTGACTTTTTTAACTGTTTTATTTGAAAAATTTTCATCTTCTGTATCAAAAAAATTGTATGTCGTTGTTGTTTCATATGTCACTGGAATGTGGACTTCGTCCATCATATAATTTCTGCAATTCTCCACCTCATCTGTGACTTCCGCTTCCGTTTTGCTGGAAGTTAGCCAAGGGGTAGTTTCAAACGTAGTCTCGCCACAAGCGAATAAAAAAAGGGGGAGAAACAGCATTATGCTAAGAAAAATTAAAACCTTTTTAAACCTTTTCATATCTCACTCCTAATTCATATAACAAAAGTTTATCTATAAATCGAATTTTAGTCAAATATTTTTGCAATTTTAAATTGGTTGACTTTTTGGCATAAACAATCCACAATATATAAGCATTAAAGGAGTGAATATGATTTTAGATGAGATTAAAAAAGCAAATATGCAGGCTTTGAAGAATAAAGACCAAAACGCAAGGGCTGTCTACTCTGTCGTCATGACAAAGGCAACGCTTGAAATTGTGAAAAGAAGAGAGAAAAACGAGGAATTTTGTGACAGTGATATGTCACAGATTTTACAAAAAACTCTTAAAGAACTGAGCGAAGAAAAGGAGAACTACGAAAAGGCTGGCAACATCTCTATGGCACAAAACATTGAAAAACAAAAAGAAATCATCACGAGTTTTCTGCCAAAATTACTCTCAGAAAAGGAAATATTTGACATTATTAATGCACAAAACGACAAGGCTGTCCCTTCTATTATGAAGTTTTTTAAGCAAAATTATGCTGGAAAAGTGGATATGGCAAAAGTGGGAGTGGTGCTTGAAAAATTTTAAAAGGAATTGAAAATGCTACAAGTGATTGATGTGACGCTAACTTTTGGAAGCAGGAAATTGTTTAGCGATGTTAATTTGAAATTTACAAACGGAAACTGTTATGGTGTGATTGGTGCAAACGGTGCTGGAAAATCCACCTTTTTGAAATTACTCTCTGGCGAGATTGAGACGACAAAAGGAGACATCGTCACGGGCAAAAATGAGAGAATTTCCGTCTTACAACAAAATCAAAATGCTTATGACAACGAAACGGTTTTAAGAACTGTTCTTTTGGGACATAAAAGGCTTGTCGAGGTGTGGGACCAAAAAGACGCTCTCTATCAAAAAGAGGATTTCAGCGAAGATGACGGCGTTTTGGCGGGAGAACTCGAGCAAGAATTTGCCGACCTTGGTGGCTATGAAGCAGAGGGAAACGCACAAACGCTTCTCACTGAAATTGGAATTGAAAGCAAGTTTATTAACACAAAAATGAAAGACTTGGACAGCAAACTGAAAGTGAAGGTGCTCTTGGCTCAGGCGCTCTTTGGAAACCCCGACATTTTGCTCCTTGACGAGCCGACAAACAACCTTGATCTAAACACAATTTCTTGGCTTGAAAATTTCCTTTTAAACTATGAAAAAACGGTTATCACCGTTTCGCACAACCGACATTTTTTGAACAAAGTCTGCACTCACATTTGCGACGTGGACTATGGCAAAATCTCCATTTTTGTGGGCAACTATGACTTCTGGTATGAAACCAGCCAGTTGATTTTAAGACAACTTAAAGACGCAAACAAAAAAGCGGAAGCACGGGCAAAAGAGTTGCAAGACTTCATCGCAAGATTTGCGGCAAACGCAAGCAAGAGCAAGCAGGCGACAAGCAGGAAAAAGGAATTGGAAAGGCTGACAATTGAGGACATTAAGCCCTCATCTCGAAAATACCCATACATCGCTTTCAATTTTGAAAAACCCATTGGAAACGACATTTTAATGGTGGAAAAACTGACAAAAAAGGGATATTTTGAAAACGTCTCTTTTGTGGCAAACAAGGAAGATAAAGTCGCCTTTTTCTCCGACAGTCCAAACAATGTTTCCGTGCTTTTCAACATTCTTTCGGGTGTGGACAAAGACTTCACGGGGCATGTGAAATGGGGCAAGACAATCGTTAGTTCGTATCTTCCAAAAGAGTATAACGAGATGTTCAACACTTCCCTATCTCTCACCGATTGGCTGGGACAATTTTCAAAGGAAAAGGACATCACTTTCCTTAGGAGTTGGCTGGGAAGAATGCTCTTTTCAGGCGAAGAGGCACTAAAACCCGCACGAGTTATCAGCGGGGGCGAGAAAGTGAGATGTATGCTCTCCAAAATTATGCTTGAACAAGGCAATTTTCTCATTTTAGACGAGCCCACAAATCACCTTGACCTTGAAAGCATAACCGCACTAAATGGCGGAATGAGAAGTTTTAAAGGCATACTTTTCTTTGCAACGAGCGACCAAGAACTCACTCAAACTGTGGCAAACAGAATAGTCAAAATTAATAATACCAAAGTTTTTGACAAATATGTGACTTATGAAGAATATTTGAATGAACTCGAAAAAAATAAAATAGTAAAAAAATAAAATAGTAAAAAAATAAAATAGTAAAAAAATAAAATATATTTTGATATAAAAAACGACCAAAAATGGTCGTTTTTTGTGCAATTTTGATGTGTTTTTGATGTGTTTTTGATGTGTTTTTTGCGTATATTTTTAATTATAATTTTATTTATTTTTGATTTTCTTGCGTTTATGAATACATTTTGCCAACAATAAAAAGCATTAATTTTTGTGGTAAAATCTTTTCTAAGAAAAGGATTGTCTTATACATTCCTCCCACAGTTTTAGTGGCGGGCATATTCTTTTTATTAAACATTTTAAACATTACTCTGGCGACTGTTATGGGGTCTTTGCCGTTTTGCTCGTCTTTTTCCATTTTTGAGATGGACTTTTTGACAACGGTTTCGTAGACGGAATTTTCGTCTTTTGAACTCTTCTCTCTTTTTGATGTGAAATTCGTTTTGGTGTCGCCCACAAGCACATTGCAAACGGAAATGTTGAAGGGTTTGACTTCCATTCGAAGCGCCTTTGCAAAGATATCTACGCTCGCTTTTGTGGCGGAATAGAATGACTGGAACGGAATGGGAATGATGCCCGCAACGGAACTCGTGTTGATGATTTTTCCAAAGCCCTGCTGACGCATGTATGGGAGGACAAGTTGAGTCATATTGACAACGCCAAAAAAGTTGACTTTAAACATCTTTTCGATGTCTTCCAAACTCTCGTTTTCCACAGAGCCTGAAATGCCAAATCCTGCATTATTCACAAGCAAGTCAATTCTTTTTTCTTTTTGCCAAATTTGCTCCAAAGTTTCTTGTGATTGTGCCTTATTTGTGACGTCGCAAGAGAGCGAAACAACCCCTTTTTCTTCAAATGTTCTGCGGGAAAGCCCATAGACCGTGAGGCCTTTCCCACTGAAATATTTGCACACTGCACTGCCTATGCCACTTGATGCTCCCGTGACAATGACAACTCTTTTCTCTGTTATTTTTTCCATTTTCTATATCTTCCCTTTTCATCGTTATTTTTATGGTTTTCGCTGTCTTTAATCAAGTCCACAACTTCGCCGTCATCGGTTGATACATTTTGCGAAGATAAGTCCACAACTTCGTCACTATTTTCACTTTTTGCATATGGAAAATCCACCCCTGTTTGCCGTTTTTCTTGTCGTCTTTTTTCCCGAAACATTTCAGAATCTGTGAGGGGGGCAATTGGCGAGCCGTTCCTTATCCACCTCACAACATAGACAACACATGCAATGACAACAAAAAATATAACAATCAAAATGAAAGCAAGAGTTGTGTTTGAGGCTTTTGTGTAGGAAGCATAGATTGTCGTTTTTTCGCCTGTGATGCCATCAAAAACATAGTAAGATGACAGTGAATTTGAGGCATAGGAAGTTATGTTATATGTCGCAACATTCTCTTCTTCACTGCCAGAAATGCCCGAATAGATGACTGCATCTGACAAAACTTGAGAACTGTTTACCACATTGGAACCTAAATTTAAAGAAAAAGTGAAATTCATCGGCGAATTTTGAGAATATGTCGTTATCTCACTTCCATTAGACAAAGCAACAACATTTGGGGCTGGAATTTTCGAGGCGACAAACATATTTTCAAAAAACACTTCATCTTCTTCGGGAATGTCTATATTTGTCACATAAGAAAAAGAAATCTCGAGTTTCCCCGCGGGGAGTTCAATTTGATTGAAGCCAATCGTCCCGGCTGAAGAGAGAATGTCGCTTGAGTCCTCGTAATATTCGCTTGCGGTTGTTTCACTGTCGCCCGCAAAATATTTCACGTGGACAACTAGACCCTCGACACAAACATTGTCGTTTGAGACTGCAATTTTGTCGCCTGCCACAAAGATTTCTTTATTTAGCCCTTGCATAAGAAAAACGGGCGTGCAACCTAAGGAAAGAGGCAAACTTGGCACTTCCGTTATGTTGTTAAAACTTAAATCAAGGTGCGTTAGTGTGCCTCCAAAAGTTATGTCGTCCACACTTTCAAAAAGGTTTTGTGCTAAATCCACTTGGGCGTTTAGTGCTAAGTCCGACAAGTCTATTTGGCTGAGGGAATTGCCACGAAGATACAACTGTGTAATTTTCCCGCTTAAAGTTGGATTGATTGCAAAGGACGAAAGAGTGTTGTTACAAACGGAAATGATGCTTATGCTTGTCAGCCCCGATAAGTCGCCACTTGAAACCACCGAAATGCTGTTGTCATCTAAAATTAGGCTTGTGATTTCGCTTAAATCAAGGTTGTTAAGTCCGCTGATGTCAGCTATTTTTTCTTCCATATCTTTAAGGCAATCATAAGGGGAATTTGCCCCTGTTGTTAAATTCAGTTCGTGTGAGGCTAAATCACTTTTAATGGCGATGCCGTCGGCACTTGTGGGCGAGGCAGACGCATATCCTGTCGTGAAAAACGAGGACGAAAAGCCCGTGTCATTTTCATTATTCACTTCGTTTTCAAGACTTAATAGAACTTGAAAAAGTGGCGCTTCAAGGTCGAATGAAGATTGATAGTTTGAGTAGGTCACTTCCGCTCCTAAGGCGTTTGCCGTTTGAGAGTTCGAGCCAAAAAAAGTGGAACTGGAACAAAAAAAGAGAAAAGTTGAAAAAACAAATAGCAACAATATTTTCCCAATCTTTTTCATACTTTCCCCTTTTTCATCACTTTATATTAATTTATTTATTTCTTATTTTTTGCGTTTTTATCGTCTTTTTTAACATTTTTATTGGCGACAACATTGGTTTTTATTTTATCTTTTTTATTTTCGTTTTCTTTTTGTGAAGTTATAGTCATCTTCTCCACCTCGATTTTTTGACGCTCGTTTGCCTTTTTCAAGAGTTTTTTACCCTCTTCCACAAGTTCGACATCATTAAGCGCTGTGCCGTGGAAAATTTTGTTTATTTTTTTAAAACAAGGCACGAGAAATTTTATCTTTTTATTATCATAATTTTTCCAGAGAAAATAGAGGACAAACAGTGCAATTAAAATGATGAGGGCGATGCTAACAGAAACTATTGCAATTATGCTCCCGACACTGATATTGCTGGCATTGGAGTCGGCGATAAAAGCAAACGAGGACAGAGTGTCCGTCTCAAAAGTGACATAATCTCCGCTTGTGGTAAAGTCAACCTGTGAAAATTCATTCACATTTGCACTGATGTTGTGAATATGGATTAAGCGAAAATTCACTCCTCGCACCGCCTGTGGAATTAGCATTGTAACCGTGACCATCTCGTCTGGTTGCACTTCCTCGCCGTCTTTAACAAAATACGCTTGATACATGCTTAAAACAGCCTCGTTTTCGGCCAAAAGGTCTTGTTCCAAAAGAATTTCAGTCACATTCCCTTTTTCAGTGGCACTTGCACAGAGGACATATAGGGAAATCTCTGCATCAAAGCCATTTTCCGTGCTCGTGGTGACACTGTTTGAAGCTAGTTCAAGAGGTTTGATCGTGAGAATGGAAGTGAGTTCCATTGATGTGAGGCGTTCGTTATCTTCGGCAACAATTATGTGGTTGTTATCAACAACTAAGTGGGCGATGACTGTGTATTTCCCTGCATTTATTGCTGAAAAACTTGTGCCGGTTTTTGTTTCACTATTCACGGTGAGGTGGTCCACAGAAAGCCCCGTTGGCAAGGAGGAAATTTCAACGCTGTGAGAGGTGTTTGTGAATATAAAAGTCCTGCTGTTAAACAAAATTCCGCTTAATTCACTTTCCGTGAAAGCAAGTTTTTGAATGACAAAATTATAGTGCAAATCGTTCACCGTTCCGTCGTTCCACCTGTAATTTAACTTGTCTTTTAGCGACACAACGACGTCATAACCCGCTTCATTTGCGTTCGTTTTTTTGTTGTTAGTTATGGTCATTGTGTTGGAGTCAAAACCTATTGGACGAAAGGTCTGTTCGCTTCCATCATAAATCTTTGAGGCAGGTTGAATTGGGTTGTATATGTAGGTCACATAACTTGACTTCTGTGAAAGCAAAAGTGCATATTTTGAATCGGCGGAATTACTGTTCACATAAAGCATTATATATGTGTCGCCGTAACTGGTTATAAGGCTCTGTTTTGCAATGGAATATGCTGTCATAGCAACAGTCGCTAACGTGGGACTATCCGCGTAACAAATGATGCAACAAATGGCGTTTGAGGCGGTGTAGTAGGCGTCAAGATTTGTTTTTTGAGTTAAAAGAGTTGTGTATTTTGCCTCGGCGTCGCTGTCATATTCCTCACTTGAAACCCCTGCCTTTGCGTCTATGTAAGTTTCCATTTTTGTGTCGACAGAAGCCTGCTGCGACTCTTCATATGGGTAGAATTGAGTGGCTTTTATTTCTGTGGCGGCGATGATGTAATCCTCAATATTATCGGCATATGCGTTTGTTAGACTTGGACTCAAAATCGCCAAATAAAAAATGCTTAGAAATGCAAAAAAAACAACCGCAAATCTCAATTTTACAGACAAAACACCTTTTGAACTAATCATTTGTTCACCCCCAAAAGTATTATCTAAAAAAACGCTTAAACTATTCCCTTTCATAATAATAATATCACGAAAAAAAGTCAAACAATTTGACCAACTTGTGTTTGAAGCCTCGTTTTCATCAACATTTTTTCACATTCTTTTTGGGCTTTTTTTTGGCACCAAACTCACCGCTTTTTTGAGAATTTTCTCACATAAAAATTTTTTACTTAGGTAGTGATTTTTTTTGATAATTTTTACATTTGTTCAGTTTTCTTTTATCAAACATCAAATTTACCACCATTAAAGTAAATTGTTTGGCTTAAAATTATTTTTAATGTGTTGAATTATTTGCATTTATTACATTTATTCAGTTTTCTTTTATCAAACACCAAATTTACCGCAATTTAATTGAATTGTCCCGCTTGAAAAATCCCTTTATTGTAGTTTCTTTTTTTAACAAAATTTACTTTTGTTCAGTTGCAATTCTTTTTCAATTGTGCTATATTTTCCTTGTCAATATTTTTTTGGCAAATTTTTTTGTGTAAAAGTGCGAAGAATGTAAAGCAGAGGCTTGGAAATGCTCATTTTTTAAAATTAACCACAATTCTTCATTTTTCATTCTTCATTGCAACGCAAGTTGCCTTTGCTGATGTGGCTCAGTGGTAGAGCACGTCCTTGGTAAGGACAAATCAGTCAAACTCGACCAAACTCAAAATTGAATAAAAAATCGGCAGAAATGCCGTTATGCTAATGTGGCTCAGTGGTAGAGCACGTCCTTGGTAAGGACGGGGTCGTGGGTCCAATTCCCACCATTAGCTCCAAATAAAAACTCGTAAAGTTCTTTAATTTAGGCACTTCTACGGGTTTTATTTTTTTGACCAAAATCGCCCAAAAAAATATTTGCTGTATTTTTTCTCACATTTGCAACCAAATTTTTGGCAAACAATAGTCATAAAAAAAGACTGAAAGTTCTGTTAAAACTCTCAGTCAAAAATATTTAATTTTCGTTCTAAATCGGTCTAAATTTGCCTAAAACGGAGTGCGTTGCATACATTTGCAACCTATTGCAACAGTTATATTGATTTTGCTTAGTAAGTTCATTATCTTCTTTGTTTATCTTATTTTCACCCAAATTATTGCACCCTTAGGGTGTTGATATTGTCTAGGCTCTTTGTACCTTTGAGCATTTTGTATTATCCAAACAAAAGTTTTCTTATATGGTAATTTTTTTGTGTCGGTTATTTGATGATTTATTACGTTGTTTTGATACATTTCGATATTTATTTCCTTGCAGCCCACAATATCACAGCAACCAACTATAGTTCCACTACCACTCTGAATCAACTCAATTTTCCCACGGATTTTAGTATTTGAACCACGTATTTCCCAATTTTTTTTACCAGACAATATCAAATCGAGCCAGGGTTTCTTTACAATTAATGCATTCATTTTAAATTATCGAATCCTTCATAAGTCGAAAACGCAAGCAGATACATCGCTTTAAGTAAATCTTTATTTTTATCTCTTAATTCTTGTATAACTGTATCTTCTTCTACTACCAATTGTTCATTAGAATCTATAATTTTTTTAATAAGCGAAGGCAATATTTGGCATAAATTGAAAAAAGAATCCTTCTCGCCAGTAACTATTTCGTAAAATTTATCAATAGACACTCTTCTTACTTTTTCGTTGCCAACCCTTTCACCATCTAAAGATACTGACCATTGAATATTTTGACTGTGTTTTGCTATAATTTCAACCAAATAACATTCACAAGAAGGCTCTTGTAATGCTTTGGAAGATAATTTCATGTATGTCTTTTGTGATGAACTAGAGTTCATAGTATTATGCTTATTCTTTAATTCAACATAAATTTTTGTTTTGTCAGGTTTTGTGTAAATAATATCAAAACCATGTTTTGGAACTTCACAATTCTTTACATAATTGAAGATGTTTTGATGGAAACAACCTATTGCATTTGTATTAGTTTTATCTCTTTGACGAACAATTTCTTCTTTTATAATTGTTTCCATATTTTTTGAATAGACATTACTATCAAATGTTAGTTTTATAGGATCTATAATATTGCTATTAAACTTTGATAAATTAATACTTTTAATAGTATTTGAATATGTAGATAGGGTATTTTTAATGTGATTTTCTAAATCTATATCACTAATAAATTTTAAATATGCCATTATTTTATCTCCTTTAATGCTTTAATTATAGCCAAACCGATTTCTTTTGCAAAATTAACTGGAACTGCATTCCCAATCTGTTTATATTGGTTTAACATATTCCCACAAAATTTCCAATCATCTGGAAAAGATTGTATTCTTGCACTTTCTCTAACTGTAAATGGTCTAGTTTCATCTGGATGACATCTATCAGTTTGTTTCATACAAGGAGAACAAAGTATTGCTAAACTCGGCTCATCCCATGATATTCTTCGTGCCATACCTGTTTTCCCGCCACCTAAACCATAAGAGCCTTTCATATACTCTTTTGCAATTTGTTCTGGCAAGCTTCTCCAACATCCACCTGGAGGGACTAAATCAAACACCTCTTTTTTCTTTTGTGGATACAAAGCACCTTCTGATAATGGAACATTTTTTAATGCATCTCTTAAAACTGGCTTATAAATGTGAGGTTCTGGATATTCGAAATCTATATCCAGATTATTTCTTACTCCAATCATTACAATTCTTTCTCTTTTTTCTGCAACTCCATAATCCCATGCATTTAATACTTTGTATTTAACTTTATAACCAATTTCTTGAAATACATCTATCATGGTTTGAAGCGTTTTCCCTTTATCGTGACTTACTAATCCTTTAACATTTTCTGCTAAAAACATTTTAGGCTTTAATTGTTTTAATATTTCAGCATAGTAATAAAACATTGTACCGCGAATATCATTTAATCCTAATCTTTTGCCTGCATAACTAAAAGATTGACATGGATATCCACCAGACAATAAATCAAGTTCGCCCTCTTTTAAGTTTAAAAAAGTTAATAAATTTCTTTCTGCTAATAATTCTATTGGTTCGCATACAACATTCCACTCAGGTCTATTTGCTTTTAATGTTAAACAAGAATTGTTATCAAAATCATTTGATAACAAATTGTCAAATCCTGCTTGTTCTAATCCTAAAGCAAGCCCGCCAGCACCAGCAAATAATTCTATATTAGTAAATTTTCTTTTTTTATTACCAACATTTAAAATGACATTTCCATCTATATTATAATTTTCACAAATAGATTTTAAATTATCATAATTTGGTTTACTTTTACCAGATATCCAGTCACTTACTTGTGCCTGGGTGCTATTTATTGAATTAGCAAATTTAGTTTGATTTAATTTCTGGTTTTTCATAATATTTTCTATTATTTGTGATATCGTCATTTGTTCTCTAACCTCAAATGTATTATATCATACTTTTTTAAAAATGATATTAATTTTATAGGTTTTCCTATATTTTTTTTTATAGTGAATTATTTATAATGTTTGAGGTTTTGGCAAAGTAGGTTTGGTCGACACTGTTATAGTTCATTATGGTAGTTTTTACATCTTTATGGCCAAGTAGCATTTGTATCACTTTTGGATTAACATTGTTTTCAAATAATATGTTTGAGAATGTTTGTCTTAGTCCGTGTAGGTGAAGTCCATATCCGCTAAGTCCGTGAGATTTTATAAACTTTTGGAATATAGTACTTGTTCCATAATAAGTTCTTACATTACCTTCTTTATCACCAAACACTAAACTATCAAGTGATATTAGGTCACAACCAGTTTTCTTTCCCATTACCCAGCGTTCTTCTTTCCAGTTTTCAAGTATCGGTAAAAGTCTTTCTGGCATTGGAACAATTCTTACCGAACATGCCGTTTTTGTTGTTCCTATAACCGTTTTTCTTGAAATTGATTTGCCCATTTTATCTATTTTTACATCAACTGTTGTTGCTCTATTTATTTTTATTATTTTATTTTCAATATCAATATCTCGCCAAGTTAATGCGAGTGCTTCGCCTATGCGAAGTCCGCAAAACAACATTGTTGTGCAAAGAGTTTTTAGGAACATATTTTTCTCTAACTCTTGCATAAATCTTTCTCTAACATCTACAGGAATTGCTTTATATTTCTGTGCATCTTTTATATGTTTCTCATTCCTTTGTATTCTAAGTTTTGTGGTTGGATTTTTTTGAACCATTTCATTATCTATTGCATACTCAAAGAATTGACTTATTATTTGTTTTGTTTTCTTAATTGTATCAAGTGCCATTTCTTGCAAATACATTTTATTAATAAGTTTTTGAACTACTTGCGGTGATATCTCTGACAATGTATATTGACCTATTTCTGGTACTATATGACATTTTGCATTGTTTAGTATTCTCTCAAGTGTTCTTGGCAAGACCGTATTTCTCTTAAATATCAATAGCCATTCCATAAACAAGGTTTCAAACTTCTCATTGGACACTGTTTGATAACCATTTTTCATCACCGCACTTAGATCTGTTGTCATTTTTAGTGCAACTTCCGCTCTAGTGTGTCCAAAATAACTTTTCCTTTTAATCTTACCATTTTCACTATATCCAACCGTTATTTGTCCCATCCATTTACCATCTTTTCGCTGAAAGATAGTCCCTTCATTGTTTCCGCGCCTAGTTGTAAATTTTTTTGGCATATTTACACCTCCTTATATGTTTGTCTTATTTGCCATTCGACAAAACTTGCTATATTGACAATGTTTCGCTTACCTACTTTTAATAATGGAAAATCTTTTCTTTTCATCATAGTGGTAACATTATCTCTGCCAAGGTTAGTGATTTTCATTAGGTCTTCACAATCTAGAAAGTCTTTATTATATTTGCAACACAATCTTTTCGTTTCTAATTGCACCAACTCTAAAATCTCCATTCGGTTTTGCTCTTGACTTATTCTCATTATTACTCCTTGTAAAACCGAACTTTTCCCAAGGCAATAACATTAAGCCGTATGTTCTTGGATAAGTCCAGTGTAATTTGATAACTTCCTTATTTTTTTGTATTATCTATTTCTTTGTCTGTTGTGCTTTCGGTTTCTTTGACTTCTATGCCGAATTTGGCAAGTTGTTTAAAGATTTGATTGCAACCTGTTGCAGAAAGACCACTTGCGCCACCAATTAGAATTGCCACAAAAATGTTTGTGGCTGAAATTATTGTGGGGAAAGCATAAAAGCAAACAATCCCAGATGCAATTCCAACAACGCAAGCAATAATAGGAATTATCCTAACAAGTTTTTCACTGTCTTTTGCAATGAATTTTTTGTAAAGTTCCATTAATGAAAAAACCAGTGAAACAATCACTGGCACACAAATTATTTCTAACATATTTTTCTCTCCTTATTTATTAGAATTTTCAATCAAAAAGTTTAGCATTTCTGTTTCAACTTTTTTATAATCGTTTAATGCTTTATGCATTTCACCATTTGTCTTTCCATCTCTTAAAGCAATGGAATTTGCAACGGTGAGATTGCCAACGGCATTGATACTTTTGATAACAAGTTTATCCTTGTCATTTTGAATTTTTTCTCTTGTTTCATCATTCTTTTCTTTCTTTTTAAAATAGTGTTGCAGGAAGTATAAAACCATTCCTGCAACTACTGATGAACCAATACTGATTATTATTGCTACCATTTATTCCCCCTTGTTATATTTGGCTGTGAAGTGCGTTCCAAATTTTACTATATACTTTTCGCCAGATTGATATAGTTTATTGTCAGCAGAACAACACCAGCCGACAAAATCAACATCGTTGTTTGCTGGAAGTGTGTATTCCGTTGCTTCTTTAAACATTAAGTTATCAATATTTGATGCACCATCAAGGTCAGTGGTTACTGGCCATATGTTATCGCCATCAATATCTTTTAATGTTTCCACTTTATGTTCTGAACTGTTAACAAATCCATCAATCATTTGGTGAATTGCATCAGCATCAATCAAATTGTTTTCCACAAGCATTCCCCATTCTTCAGCCCTAAATCCATAGTCATCTTTGTATGTAATTCTCAAATCATCTTTAATGTAATCGTGCGAGAACAAATATCCTTGATATGTTCCATCAAGATATTGTTTTCGTTCTTCTGATTTGTAAATCATATCTTCATTAAATCCATACATATTTTGAAATAAAGTTGTAAATGGTTCTGTTATAAGCATATTGCTTGCAAAGCAGTTCAAATATCCGTTTGTCACAACTTCACAGAAATGAATTGTTTCAAAAACTATATCGATTGAAACAACCGATGCTTCTGTGATAACTGGATTTCCATTGTTAAAGTTTTGTTTTGCAACTCTTGTTCCAACATGGAAGTTATTTTCATCTGTTATTTGAACATAGGCATTTGCGTCCAAACTATACATTGCATGTGGATATATAAATTTAATAAACGAACCATCACTAAATGTAACTTTGTAATATTTATCAGCAGTTTCATCTTTGTTCATCCAATGACAATAGGCCGTGTCAATTTTACCCGTGTCATGATTAAATCTTAAAATTCTATCCTTGAATGTTACATCTTGAATAAGTTTTGTTGTTCCATCTGCCAAAGTGATTGGTGTGTCAAAGGCAACGCAACCCGAACTTTGTGCTGTGACATAAGAATATGGATACCACCAATAACCAACACCATGAGTTGGCGTTACTGACCCCGTTTCTGTATAAATTGTTTCATTTTTAGCAGATACTGCGGTGTGATCTTCTTTCATTGTGTAATATCTAACATTTGCATATGCTGACTTGAAAGTGCTAGTGCTTGTTGTTGCATTTACGCAATTTGCATGGAATGTAAATCCGGCTGATGCTGAGCTTGATGGTTCAATGAAAGCATGTCCAAAGTTTCCGCCACCTGTTGTGATATTACTGCAATAAGATGATGCACTATAGTTATGCCAATAAACCCAAACATAAGTATATGGAACATAATCACCAGAAACAATTTTTCCGCTACCACTTGTAACATAACCGCCGTAGATATATTTGTATGTTCCACCATCGCTACTTGCAGTAGACGAATGAATAACCAAAGTGTAAGGATTGTAAGAATTTGACGTGTTTAAAGTTATTGTCCACAAAGAATTGCTTGAGAAACAACCACTTCCATATGATGCATTTGCTTTGGAATTTACATTTAATAAAACAAAACTTGTAATGTTTGTTTTTGCAAAAGCAAAAGTGCCAATTGAATATGCCACCGATGCGGCTATTGCCCCCGATTCCGTTGCTGTTCCAGTCAAACTAGTGCAATTCCAAAATGAATATTGACCGACATGATAAAAGGTAAGTGAACCACTTGCTGATCCATAAACGGATAAATTATAGCAATTATAGAAAGCATAATTTCCAACTGTTGTTGCACATTTACTAAATGAGGTAAGTGAAATGCAACCATAAAATGCTGATGAACCAATAGTTGTCACACCCGTTGTAGTAACCGTTTGCAAGTTTGTGCAACCCCTAAAGGATTCTGTTCCTATTGTTGTTAAAACGCTAGGGAATGTTATTGCCCTAAGTGTAGTAACGCCATAGAACATACTATCTGCAATTTTTGTTATGTTTGTGTATCCGCTAGTACTTGCACTTGCAATAACATAATAACTTGTATTATTTCTAGTATATGCTTTGTAGCAATAAGGCACTACGACTGTGTTTTCAGATCCGTTATATCTTGTAACTGAATTAGAAGAAAATGTCCACAATGTGGTATATATAAGATTTGTTGTTGCAGTTATGTTGATTATACCGACACAATTTACAACGGTAATTGTTCCTGTGTTTGCATCATAAGTAAAATATGAATTGTTAGTTGTTGTAGTTGTTAGTGCAGTCCCGTCCATAGTTACACTTATTGTTTCTGGTGTTAAATAACCCGTTGAACCCGTAATGGTTGCAACCAAAGTTCCACCACTTTTTACTTTTGTTGGACACAAAACTTGAATTAAGTTTGTAAGCAAATAGGTAACATCTCTTGCAGAAGAAAACACTTCTAAACCATTATGAAAAACTGAATCTAGTTCTGTACCATTGTATATAACTTTTTCTATTTCAGTTTCATTTACAATTAAACTCATATTTTCTCCTTAATTAGTTGTTATTGTTAAAGTTGTGCCATTCAAAACAAACATTGCACTATTTACAACCTTGTTACCATTACTAAACAAATGCCCATTTTCCATGTAGCAATTTGCATTTGTATTCTCACTTGCCAAAGAAGATTGAGAACTTGAACCAACCAAATATCTTTTTTCAGTTGATGCTGATAATTGCGAACTAGGTGCATAAATGTTCGTGTCTTTGTTATACGAATGTGAACCATTAATGGTAGGCAGTCCGTTATAGATATCTCTTTCTGTTGACAAGTTTGTTCCCGTGCCAATTGCTTCGGCCGATGAACTATCCGCAATGTCCTTAGCACATGCATTTTTTAATGTATAACCATTGTAGGTTTTGTTTGTTAATGCTTCTGTTCCACTTTTTGTTGCATAAGTGTTTACAATGTTGTTGCCATTGCCATCTTTAGTGGCCTTTTCTGCAACCAATGGTATCTCTGTTAAGGTATCATCAGCATTTTTTATGTATGGTTTATATGCCATTTTATTTCTCCTTTACTCTTCCACTAAAACAATGCTATTTGCTATCGTTTCAACTTCGGCTGAATTAACTACTTTTTTCACAATAACCATGCAAGCTATTTCTTTTAAATGCTTTTCATTTGTTGCCAAAGTATTGAATATTTCTGGTCGCACTTGATCAGTGCTTATATAATCACTTTTTGGTTCTGACCATTGATTATTTACTGTTGCCATTTTTAGGTTACCTCCCTTGCTTTTGTTTCTTGTTTTAATCCACCGTTAAATGTAAATCGGTTATAAGTGGCGATATATTCTTTTGAAATTCCAAATCTATCAACGCATGTGAACTTATCTTCAAGAAATAGCTGTGGATTGCCCCTAAAACTTATTCTCAGTGTTCCTGCGCCTTGATTAAGAATACTCATAAAATAGTCGCCAATTTCAACCGCTCTTGCATAAGTTTGAATCAAATCACTTGAAGTGTGTTTGAAAGACATAACACCATAGTTTGAAACCGATACTTCATCTTCTATAATAACCGTTTGCTTGTTTACCGAAATTGCAAGACCGGTTATCTCTATGCTTACCGTTGCCGTTTCATTTGATAGATTTTCCAGTTCAAACTTTCCACAATTTATGCTTGAATTAAAATAATTTAAGTGAATGTTTGTTATCGGTAAATAGGTCATATATGCGTCTATAACATCTTGCGAAAAGTCAACTATCATTGCTCTTTTTGAGTTAGCATCAATTGTGATTATGTTTGAATAAACCACTTGCCTTGTTGTTTCACTTAAACTTGCGTTAATGTCTGAATAATCAACTTCAATATGGTTTGAAAAGTCTGTTTTCCTTGTTTGTGTTTCAAATTCAAACATCTTGTTTGGTGTTATTGTTATGTCACAATTTTCCACCGTTAAATTTTCCACCGAAACTTTTACTTTGTTTTCTCTTGTTGTATAAACTCGACAAAGCCCCGCATTGCAAACATCTTGAAGTGCGTCCCAAACCGATTTTTTGCCAAGAAAAGCATAAGACACTAACATTAAATCTAGTGCATCATCAATCTCATATTCATTTCCGCTTAAACCAGCATTGTCTAAAATATCAGCAGTTATTGTTTTTAATGAAACATTTTGACTAAATGGAAAGCCAATATAGGTCATTTTTTGAAACTTTAACAATCTATCAAGGCATTTCAATTTTACCCATTGTTGGTTTTGTGGAACACTCCATTCATCAGAGTAAAACACACCAAGTTGAGAGTATGCTATATTACCTTGTTCATCTTCAATCCCGATATAAGGAATGACCTTTCTATCAAGCAACAAAAAGTCTTTTAAGTAGCCAATATCAAACTTTCTTTCTCTATTGTAAATACTAACCGACATTGTGTTTGAGTTAATTCCATAACTAACACCTTCGCCATCAGTTGCAAGTTCTTCCAGCACTTCAAATTCTTTTATGTCTGTGCCTTCGTAAAACTCTTCCAAAATGTCAAAAAACTGTAGTATTTTTACTACAGCATTTGGTGTTGACCATTTCTTTATTATTAGTTTAATTATTTTTACATCAGTATAGGTTTGGTCAAATTTAATTGTGACTTGAACTTCGGTGTTATTTGTTACACTTCTTGAAACTAAAATCTCGCTATTTTCATCGTAAAGAATGATGTCAAAATCTACTGGATATTGATTTAATTTTCCATCGCCAATAACTGTCCATTGATTGATAGGTCGTTTGATAAAGTCCATTTCAAGATAAGGATAACTGCCTTCTAAATATTCACCATTACTATTACACAACGTGTCTGACCACCAACCAATTATGCAATCATAGTCCATCATTTGAAACTCGCCATTCATCGTTGAGTTGCCTTCCATCGTACACGCTTTAACTGTGGGCGATATATTGCCTTGATAAGTTTGAACGGGAAAAGATAAACGGGAATTGCCAGAAGTTGAAATCGCAATTTCATATGATGCATCTGCATCTTGATAAATTATCTTAACTTTGCCGTGCAACTTTCTTACTTGATCTTCATATCCCATATTTACCTCTCTGTGAACGAAACTTTAACGTTTTTCCAAATTATCATATTTGTTAAATAGTCATAGAACTGTTCGTAGGTTATATCACTAGGCATTGCTGTTATACTTTTCATTGTAGTGGCTATGGTGGTATCGCCATCAAAATAGTCAATTGTGCAAAAACCGCTAATAGAAATTTCATTTATCAATTTTCTAAAATCTGCATTATACATAAGTGACCATTCAACATTTATGACATCTTTTATTGCAACAATGTCGACGACCATTGTTCCGTCTAACGTTCTATCTTTGTTTAATATTTTTGTTTTTGACTGTGTGATTGAAGTAGGATTTCTATCAAATGTTTTTGAGTTTATCTTAAAAATTATCATTAAAATCCTCCTTCTTTAATGAGAACGCCATTTCTCTTAAATTCTTTTGTTAGTGATGGATAAATAAGTCTTGCAAACACTGTTCCGTCAATGCTTAATTCAATTGGCTTGTCAGTTTGAGTTTGAGTGGTGTTTTCTTTAACACTTATTGCTTGCAACAAGCCATTAAGGACATCTGAACCAACCGAAGTGTCGCCAGTGGAAACATCTGTTGAAAGTTCAGAGCCATTAATTCCTGTTAATGCACTTGCAACATCGTTTACAGCGCTTTGAATATCGGGAAGACCTTCTTCAATGCCTTCTGTGTACATTTTCATTAAATTAGGAGCCCATTCATCTGAATATCTTCCTGGACCTTCTTCTGTGGGAGATCCAAATCCCAACCAACCTTTAATGGTGTTTATAACATTACTACACGCATCTTTAACCCATTCCCAAGCAGATTTTATTCCATCGCCAATCATAGTAATTAAGTTTTTGCCCCAGTTAAACGCATCTTTAAATAAATTTGAAAACCAATTTCCAATGTTGCCAAATGTGTCTACAATGGCATTCCAAATATTGCTTGTAACATTTTTTATTCCAGACCAAAGGTTACTAAAAAAGTTTCCAATTTTACCAAACACGTTATTAAAAATTCCAACAATATTTATTCCAAGAGAATTAAACAAATTGACAAAACCATCAACAAATCCTTTGCCAAAGTTGAGTATACCTTGCCACAAATTTGAAAAGAAGTCTGCAAAATTTGTTCCAATACTTTTTAAATGTTCAAAAGCACCAGAAAAGTCGCCCTTAAATAGTGAAACAATTGCACCAATAACATCAGTAATAATTTGCAAAACATTCAAAATGGCTTGAATAAATGGCCCTAAGGCTGAGATTGCACCTTCTAAAACACCACTACAAACAGCCCAACAAGTCACAACGACTGCACCGATTACGTCAAAAATAGGCTTTAACAACTCATATAATTCGGTTATTACGTCCCACAATGACATAAACAATGTTTTTAATTGTTCCCAAATAGGCTTCATGTAATTAAGAAGCACACTAACACCGTTCATTATTGAGTTGAAAACTGCCGAAATTACCGCCCAAATTGCCTTAAAAACCGTGATTACTGCATCAAGGATTTGTTGCCCGTATTTGTCCCAAAAGGCTTTCAAATCGCTTATAACCGTTGAAACAATGTCTTTAATCTTTTCCCAAATAACTTGAACATTATTTCTAAATTCTTCGTTTGTTTTGTAAAGAGTTACAAGCACTGTAATTGCCGCCGCTATTGCAAGAATTACAAGCCCAACTGGTCCAGTAAGTAAAGAGAAAACCCCACTTAATGAACTTATTACTTTTATTAGTTTTGAAACTATCAAAATAACTGGGCCGATTGCCGCCGCTATTGCACCAATTTTAATTATCAACTTCTTTGATTTATCACTTAAATTTGAGAACTTTTCAAGTAATGGCATAATAGAATTTTGCAAAAATTCTATTATCATAGGAAGTAGCACATCGCCAAACTCAGTTGCTATTTCTGTTAATTGATTTTTAATAATTTTAAGTTGGTTTGAAAGTGTTGACAATTTCTTTTGTGCTTCATCTTCGGCAGAGTTTGTGTCTGTTATTGATGAAATTAAATTATCTAATTCGTCAGAACCTTGACTTACAAGTGACATAAAAGCACTGTCAACTTCATCGCCAAACAATTTTGTTGCTTGCGTTGAAGTTAGCCCCGCATCAGCAAACTTTTTAAGAATTGACGTTAGACTATTTGTTTTTGGATTTATATCATCAACTGTTAAGCCTAAGTTTTCTAATTCTTTTATCATTTGGCTTGTTGGTGATTGCAATTGCAATAAAATTGATTTTAAGTAACTGCCAGATTTTTCAGCTGAGAAACCCGCATTTGATAGCATTGCTATTGCACCAGATGTTTCTTCAATTGAATAACCAACGCTTGAAGATGTTTTTCCAACAAGTGCAAGTGCGGTTGTTAAGCCATCTAGTGTAAGAGATGTTTTGCTAATTGTTGCCGACATAACATTTGCAACGCTTTGTGTTTGGTCTGCCCCTAAATTAAATTGCCCCAAAACTTTTACAACACTTGAAGTTGCTGTTTCAAGTTCAACTTCTGATGCTGTTGCTAAATTTGTGAGTGTTGCAAGCGAGCTTTCCATTTGTGCGACTGAGTATCCGGCCGACTTCAAATAATTCATAGCACTTGCAACTTCACTTATGCTGTAAATTGTTGAAGAACTCATTTTCTTTGCTATCGCTTTAAGTTCTTCCATTTGCTTGCCAGTTGCATTGAAACTTTTCTCAACTGATTGCATACTTGTTTCAATATCACTGCTTGCTTTAACAGCCAGTGTTGCAAACGACAATAGGGGAATAGTGATTGAAGCGGTTAGTGATTTACCAACCTTACTCATCTTTTTAGAAACTTTATCTAGTTGCTGTTGCACTGTTTTTAAGCCTTTTGAAAGTCCACTAATATCAGCACCAATTTTAACAACTAGATTTCTAATAACTGCCACTCTTTATCACCCCCCTTTATTCAATTATTACGCCTTTCTCTTTAGCCATTGCTTTTAGGATTGCGTCTGATATAGCGTTGTCTTTTGGTCTGTGTGCATCTTTAATTATTCTCTCAAAACTTGGCAATCTTTTTTGCCTTGCAAATGCTTCTGTATGCCATGCAATAAATAACAATTCATCAACATTTTTTTTCTTTTTTTCAATAAATTGATCACACATTAAACCAATTTCACAAGGGGTATAATCCCATGCTTTTATCGGATCTATTCCTAATTTCACAACCGCTAATTGATATAGTTTATCTAGTCCCCAATTTTGGTTGTCGTTTGAGGACTTTTCTTGTTTTTTGAGTTGTTACCAAAGGCAAGGGTGAAGGCTTCACCTAGTTTATTTGTGATTGTGACCATATCTGTATAATCATCAATCAAAGCACCAACTTTTTCTGGTGTTAATTCGGCGTCTTCATGCACAAGACCCGCAAACAAAATTGTTCTTAAATCTTTTATTGATATTTGATTTAAGTCTAGTGTTGTAATTGGCTTGCCTAAAAGTTCTTCGATTGTACATAAGGCATTTATTCCATACCTTAAATTCCTTGCTTTGTCTAATTCAACTGTTACTGATTTTTTCATGTTTATTCTCCTTCTGTTTCAAAAGTTAAAGCCCCACAACCAGTGAAGCCAATTGATATTCCTACAACATCACTAACTGGATCATCAATTGTAAGTGTTGTTATTACCGCGTTGCCAGTGTAGTAGTGTGTTGCATCAACATACATTTTAACGATTACGATTGAACCATTAAGAAATGCTGTTTGAAGTCCGCCTTGAACATTTTCATTGCCTTCTGTTGCAATTTCATAATCGCCATCACTTGTTGCTGTCCATTCTTTTAGTCCTAAAATATAGGACTTCCAATCTTCGCCAAGTGTTGTTGTGTCTAACGTGTCAACACTTAAAGAAAGTGACCAGTTTTTAATACCGATCACTTTGTTTGTGCCAATAGACAATTTTCCGTTTTTTCCTGCTATTGCCATGTTATTCCTCCTTATTTTCTATAAAATAAAATTCAAATTCAATAATATGAATTGTGTCTTTTGCGTCAAACTTGTTGTTTGTGCTGTCGTTAATTACTAAGTCTGATTTAATAAAAGTGGCTTCAACATGGATTCCGTTCATGTCGCCACTAAAATTTTGAAATATTTTTTTAACTAATCTTGATAGTTGCCTTGCTTTTTTGAATGTTTTGTCATGACAATCAAATTGAATTATTGTTCTAACAAAGCCCGTATCTTTTTGCAAGGCTATATCATAATTTGTTGATATAGGGTAATAAATCAACGCTGGAATCTGTTCGTTTTGTGGAATGAAAAGTGGAAATATGTTTTGCCCAACAATTGCAGTCAACTCTTGATTATTAGTTAAATGTTCATATAGGCATTGTAAAAAATCTTTTATCATAGTCCTTTATCAACTCCTTTTGCAACAGCATTTAAGATTGCTTGATTGATTGTTTCAATATTGTTATCAACAGCATTTCGAAGAAAAGGGTGTGCTTTGTTTTTTTTAGTTCCCAGTTCAACAAAAGTGCCATAGTAAAGCGATTTATCATAATCAACGATTACATCTGCTTTCACTTCTGACACTTTGTTTACTTTTATTTTTAAACTATTTTTAAGTGTGCCAGTTTTAACAGGACAATTGTTTCTAGCGTCAACAAGTGAAATATTTCCACCAGCCATTGCGGCTTCTGACAAAATATCACTTGCACCTTCGCCCATATCTTTTAAGTCCTTTGCTAATTCTTTTGCACCTTGCATTGAAACACTTTCTCTTCGTTGCTTTGCACTATACGAGCCCATCTTTAATCTCTTTGCAATCTACAATGTTCATATAATTACCATTGTTGACATTTACTATTGAATTGATTTCATATAGGTGATTGCCATTTGAAAGTCGGTGTTTCTCAGTTAACCACGATAGATATCTGAGCACAATTTTTATGCTGATAACTGCTTTCTGTTGGTCATTTTCATAAACTTCGCCACCTAAACTTTCTTCAATCTTTGCCCATACTGTTTTCACATTTTGCCAACTTCCACTTTCGCCACCATATTCATCTTTTAGGTTTTCAAATTCTTTAATCGTTATCCTACGATTTAATTTGCCAATATCCATTTACCACCTCTCTTCTCGATAAGCGAAAAGCACTTTTTTCAAAGTGTCTAGCAGTTCATCAATTGATATCCCGCCTTCTTTCCCAACTTGTCTTGATTCATACATGGTTGCTACTGAATAAAGAATTGCTTGTTTTATTGTTTCTGGCAGAGTTTCATAATCCGTAAGATTTTTACGGATTATGCCTTCTACCAATTCCTGTGATGTTTTGATAAGTGATGTGATAAGTAAATCTTCATCACTTCCATCAATTCTTAAATAAAGTTTTGCTTCTTCTAATGTCATTACTCATCACTCCTTATTTTTTAATCACTGTATCGTGGACTTGAAAGTACTGCAATAATTGAACCATTTATGGTGCAACTTGTTACTGCTGTTGTTTTGATTACAATGTTTTTGAGTCCATTTTTGTGAGTTATGTCAGCATCAATTTTTATCACATAAAGTGCGCCATCACCAATGGTAATTTCTTTGCCGTCTTTACTGATTTCTTCTGCGATTCCATTTTTATCTTTTAAGACAAAAGGAATTGCCGTATCAGTTGTTCCGTCAGTAGTACATACTGTCAAAGTTGTTTTGGCAGTTATCTTTTCTTCATCTTCACCAATAGGTGCATCTGTGTTTATTATTATTTGTGCTAGTTGATGGTTGGAAAAGTCCAACGCATCGGTTTCAATCGCAGACGCAAATATTGCGCCTGGATTTTGTAAAACTTTTATTTTTGCTAAATTTGTTTGAATCATAATTTATTCTCCTTATTTCTTTTAATTTTTATCTTGTTGCTAGTGTTACGAAAGGTGACACTGATGCTGATCCTTTGTATGGGGTTAGCGCTTTATTCCAAACTGGTTGACCGTCAACTCTGTAAATAAATCTAAACACATTTTCATCGTATAAAAATCTAACATGAATTGAACTTGTCGCATTTACGCCACCTTTATCAATAAGCAAATATTGACCAAAGTCTGCAAGGATAATATCTCCAACTTGTCCTAATGCTGAACATTGTTCAAGTGGCATAACTGGTCTACCAAATAGTGTTGCATAAGGCGCTTCACTTAGTCCGCCTGCTGGAATATAAACTGGTCTATCTCCAACGGTTAATGTATAAAGATAAGGTTCAATTTCTGGGTTAATATACCAAATGGCACTTGCCCTTGATCTTGACCACAATCTAGACCACATTTTAACCAAATTTTCAACTGTGATTTTAGCAGTTTGATTTGTTTCTTTTGCAACGGTTACGAGTGAACCACTGTTTAAAATTCCAAGGGGTTGTCCCGCACCAGATCCGCTTAAAATAACGTCATCAATTTTAAAGCCAAATTCTTCTGCGAACCCTTCACGAATAACATTTTCAAGTGCGGCTGCATCTTGCATAAGTTCATCTGTAACATAACAAAGCCCTGTTAGTTTTTTCAAACTTAAATCCATTGTTCTAAATTTTGGTTTGCTTCCAGAGATTTGGTCTGCTTCGTTTTCCCAATAAGTTTGTATTCCACCCCAACGAGAACCGTTTGCACGAGAGTCTTCATCAATTGCATTGATTTTAATTCCGTTTGCATTGGTTGTTAGTGGAATTTTCTTAACCTTGGAAGCAAGCACACCGGTTTCGTAAGTTCTTTTCAAAAGGTCGGTCACAAAATCTTTTTGCACTAAAAAACCACCATCGCTAGGATTTGTTTCATTCAATCCGTTTGCTGATCTGGTGGTTAATCTTGCATCAATTTTTCCTGCTGGATTTGAAGCCCTATATACTGCCATCATTTGTTCGCCAAGACTTCTAAATCTCTTTGTTTCTTCTTTGTTTGGATCATCTTTTAGGGCTTCTGCGTTATCTTCTGTTTTTGTATCTGTATCAATTTTCTCTTTTGGTTTTTCATCTGTTTCATTTGGTTTTTTAAAGATTTCAACTCGAACAATTTGTTCTTCCCAACCTTTCATTTCGCCTTCAAGTTTTGAGATTTCTTTATTCTCATTATCTGATAGAAATCTATCTTCCTTTTCCGCTTGTTCAATAATTTTGATTGCTTTTAATCTGCAATCTTCTTTGCGGGCTTTCATTTCTTGTACTGTTTTCATTAATTATTCTCCTTATATAAATTAATTTTTTGTTTTTTAAGAGAAAGTTGTTGCTTTCGTTTTTCGCTTTCAACTCTTTCTTGTTCTTGTTTTTGTGCTTGTCTTTTTTTGTAAACTTCTTTCTGCGACCTAACAGCACATTCCGTTTCTGAATATGCTGGAAAAGTGACTGGACTGACATCAAATAATTTAACTTTCAAAAGTTCTCTAACATCAACACCATTTTCAAAACCCCATTTGTCTAGTTCAACTGTAAATCCAAAAGACATTTGTGTGATGTCACCACGGTTTATACTCACAATTAAGTCTTTTGCCCATTGTGCGTTTGGTGGAATTATTCGAACATGAAGACCTTTATCGTCTTCTTTCAGTTGTAAAGTATCAGCCTTGTTTCGTCCCAAAACATAATTTGGATCATGATTGAATAATGCACGAATATCATCTTCTTTAATTGTTTGAGTGAATGCGCCTTTGATTACCTTTTCTTTAAAAGTATCCAAACCGCCAAGTTCTTCACTCCAACTATCAAAAACTGATGCATATCCTTCGATGCACGGTTCATTTGTTGTGTCATTTGCTTCGACTACTCGAAGTTCTTTCATCACAACACAGCGTCTTTCAAATTCCCGTTTCGTTTGTTCCATTTGTTTCTCCTTCTATTTTTTGATTTTCATTGTTTTGCACACCTCCTACATTTTGACTTGCTTGAGTAGCCGAAATCATATTCCCGTTTAGCAAATACAAATCTCCACCTTGATCGCTTGATATTCGATTCATATCTTCTAATGCTCGGATTTCATTTGCACTCATCCAACCATTTTGACGGGCAATTGCATAACCACTCATACGCGAATTAAAATCTCCACGCATAAGTCCATCAACATTAAATTTTGCATAATAAATACTTCGCTCTTCATCATTTAAAAGCGACTTTGCAATGGCTTGTTCTAAACGAACTAGCCAAGGGCGAATTGTATGTACAACAAAATCTATTGATTGATGTTCTATGTTGCTGAAGGTTGATCTTGAAAGATCTCCAATCATGTGGGGTGGCACTCGAAATATTCTGCAAATTTCAGTTAGTTGAAAACTTCGTGTTTGCAAGAATTGAGAGTCTTCTGGACTCATACCAATTTCATGGTATTTCATTCCTTCTTCAAGGACAGCAACTTTATGTGAATTTCTTGTTCCTTGATAGACTTTGTTCCAACTCTCTCTTAATTTTTCTGGATCTTTTACAATCCCAGGGTGTTCAAGGACTCCGCCAGGCCTTGCACCATTGCCAAAGAACCGAGCCCCAAATTCTTCGGTTGCGAGTGCAAGACCCATAGCCTCTCTTGCATAGGTGATTGGACTAACACCCAGCACTCCATCAAAAGTAAAAGCAGGTATGTGAAGTACCTGCTTTGGACTATATATTTTTGTTTTGACACCGTTTGTGTAAGTGTATTTTATGTTGTCGGTTACGGCATCTCTTTCCACTGTCATATTTTTACTTTTCAGTGGGTAGAGTTCCACAACATGCCCACTTTTATCTCGCTTAATTAGTGCATAAGCGTTTCCCCAAAGTAAAAGATTTGTCATTAGCATTTCTCTAAATGTAAAACTTGTCATTTCACTATTGGGGACATCATGCAGAACGGAATAGAGCGGATGTTGTTTTGCTTTTTCGCTGTTGTTATTGCTAACTTCTTTTAATAGATTTAATGGCAAACTCGCCACTGTTTCAGAAATTACTTTAACGCAAGCATAAACAGCTGAAATCTTAAGTGATGATTCTTCATCAACCTGTATTCCGCTATTACTAACGCCATAAACATCAAGGTCAACGCCTTTAATAAAGTCAGCAGTTTGTTGATTGATATCTCGTTTTTCTTTATTTTTTCTGCTAAATAATCCCATTTTCACTCCTTTTACAAAATTAAAATTCCACGGTCATTGTAAATACTGTCCGCATTTTTGTTTCTCAAAGCCCTGTCAAGTGCCATAATTAAAGCAATTGCACCATCAATCTTTTCAGTTGATTTTTCCTTGTCTGCCTTTATGTTTCCGGCTGGATCGGTTTTGATAAAGATATTATCCATCATCCATCTAAGAACTTCATTTCCGCCGTGTGCAATTTTTTGTTCAAGCACAAGTTTCATAAGTTCTTTTGTTGGTGGGCTCATATCTTTGTAGCCTTGACCAAATGGAACAATTGTGAACCCCATTCCTTCAAGATTTTGCACCATTTGAACCGCACCCCAACGGTCATAAGCAATTTCTTCTATGTTGTATGTCTTGCCAAGTTCTTCAATAAACTTTTCTATAAAGCCATAATGAACAACGTTTCCTTCGGTTGTCATTATTAGTCCTTTTTGTTTCCAAGTATCATAGGGAACATGATCTCTACGAACTCTTAAATCCACAGTTTCTTCTGGCAACCAAAAGAAAGGCAAAACGATATATTTGTCTTCTTCATTTTCTGGTGGAAACACAAGTGCAAGTGCGGTAATATCTGTTGTGCTTGAAAGGTCAAGTCCTGCATAACAAGTGCGTCCAATTAATTTTTCTTTATCAATTTCAAAAGAACATAAATCCCATTTATCCATAGGCATCCATCTTATTGATTGTTTGACCCATTGATTAAGTCGAAGTTGCCTAAACAAGTTTTCTTCTGCTGGATTTTCTTTTGCACTAATAAAGGCAGTTCTTAGTTTGTCTATATCAACCGTTACATCTAAACTAGGATTTGCTTTGTACCAATTCTTTTCATCAGTCCAATCATCTTTTTCATCAATTCCATAAATTACTGGATAAAATGTTTCATCAATTTTTCTGCCTTTTAATATGTCATCTGCCTTTTGATGCACTTCATAGCAAATGCTATTTTTATCTGTTCCAGCAGTTGTAATCAAAAAGAAAAGGGGTTGCTTTCTTGCGTCCCCAGAACCGTGAAGCATAACATCATATAAAGCACGATTTGGTTGGGCATGTAATTCATCAAATATAACGCCATGCACATTTAGCCCATGTTTTGTGTAACTTTCCGCTGACAATACTTGATAAAAAGAATTAAGGGGCAAATATACAATTCTTTTCTGTGATGCTATTATTTTAGTTCTTTTCATAAGTGCCGGACATAGTTTTATCATTTCAACTGCAACATCAAACACAATTGAAGCTTGTTGGCGGTCACTTGCACAACCATATACTTCTGCGCCATATTCATTATCCGCACACGTTAGATATAGTGCTATGGCGGCGGCAAGTTCGGATTTGCCTTGCTTTTTCGGTATTTCAATATAGGCCGTGTTATATTTTCTATATCCGTTTGGTTTTAATGTTCCAAATAATTCACGGACAATTTTCTCTTGCCAAGGTAGTAATTCAAATTTTTTTCCATACCAAACTCCTTTTGTATGTTTCAAGGAATTGATGAATGCAATTGCTCTGTCTGCAAGATTTTGTCCTTTAATTTGCATTTCATCTTTCATTTATAACCTCATTTTTGCAACAAAAAAGGAAAGTGTTTTTTCTTTCCATAAAAGTTTTATTCAATTATTCCAATGCTTAATTTGTCTTCTTGGACATCAATGAAGAAGTGTTTTATTTTATCTTCAATTCTAACTTTTACCCCAAAAGGTTCTGTTGTCATTTCAATAGCTCGTGGCTCAACTCTTTGCATCACTTTTAAGTAATCTTCAATGTCTTCAAATTGATTTTCTTCAAGCCACCTAAAGAACAAATCTATCAGCGTTTGAGTAAACTTTTTTGAATTTTTTGTTGCAGTTTTTTTATTCATGATTTTCTCCTATTTTTAGGTATCCCTTTAATGTTTTTGGTTTGCCCACATCTACAAGATCAACATACTTGTTGATTTCCACAAGGGCTTGGCTATATGTACCTTTTGTTATTTTTTGCCAAAGTTCTTTGCCTTCATTTATTCTGTTTTGTTTTTTAAGAATTTCAGCCACTCGACCTAAGATATAAAACACATTTCCTTCTTGTCCGTTAAAGTCAATTTCCAATTTTTCTCTTTCCATATTTTCCCCTTAATACTCACTGCCAAATAGAACTGTTGTTATTCCATCTTCTGCTTCTTTTATGATAAATACTTTTCCTTTATTAGTGTTGTATAATGCAACTATTCTGTCTTTGGTTTTAAGTGCTTTTTGATTTAATTTGCAATCATCTTCGCAGGTGTCACCCCAATCGCATTGTGAGAATTTCTTAACATATTTAAGTATGTCTATAAAGAATTTTTGATTTTTCTCACACTCAACTTGTATGCCTTTTGTGAAGTAAATTTCTTTGTTCATTTTTTCTCCTTTTGGTTAACAAGATTAAGCCGTAAAGAACTCAATAAGTCCAGTGAAAAGCCAAAAGAATATGAAACAAATATTGTTTTAATTTGCTAATTTTGTTTCACATAAAGGTATTATTTTCCCATCTCTTTCAAGGGTTATTTCACTATCGCCAAATGACTTAATAAATCTCTTTACAATTACATCACAATACTTTTCATCAAGTTCAATGTTGTATGAAATTCTATTTAATTGTTCCGCCGCCATCAGTGTTGAACCACTGCCAGCAAATGCATCAAAAACAATCTCTCTTTCACGAGAACTGTTGTTAATAAGTTTTCCACATAATGTTATTGGTTTCATTGTGGGGTGTTCGGTATTTCGAAGTGGTTTGTTATCGTTTATGATATCGCTTTGAGTGTTTGCAAAAATGTCTTCAAGCAGTTTCACAAGCTCTTCTTTCTTTAACTTTGTAAAGTCATTTCTATTATCAAAAATATTTGATTGAGTTCTATCGTGAATAAAATAATGGGGCTTACCTTCTGCAACTTTCCAACCATAAAGAATTGGTTCGTGTTGCCATTGATAATCGTTTCTGCCAAGAGTGAAATGGTCTTTTGCCCATATTAAGGTTTGAGATACTTTGAACCCCGCATTTTTCATTGCAGAAATAAAGTTGACTGATTCTTTTGTTGAGTGGAATACATAGACAACCCCGCCACCTTTAATCACTTGATAACTAGCCTTGAAAAAATCTAAAAGGAAAGTGTAAAAGTTTTCATCGTCCATATTATCGTTTAATATATTTCTAACGGCTTGAACTTCTTTTCCCATTGCTTTTGCACGGTCTGATTCGGCATTGCCATAGTCAATATTGTATGGTGGATCAGTCACGATTAAATCGGCAAATTTGTCGCCTAACAACCTTATAACATCATTAAGTTTGGTACTATCGCCACACATAACTTTGTGGTTTTTAATGTGCCAAATATCGCCTTGTTTTGAAAATGGAATAGGTATTTCTTGAAGTTCAGTTTCAGCATCAAAGTCATCTTCTTTAACATCGTATATTGTGCCAGAGAATATTTCATCAAGTTCTTTTAGGTCAAAACCCGTAAGGGCAGAAAGTCCATCGCCATCAAGTTCTTTAAGTAAATCAGTCAACTTGTTTGTGTCCCATTCGCCGTTAATTTTGTTGAGTGCAACATTGAGTGCTTTTTCTTTCTTTTCATCTATATCAACAATCACGCAATCAACTTCTGTTTCGCCAAGATATTTCATAACTTCAAGTCTTTGATGCCCGCCAACAACATTGCCCGTTTTCTTATTCCAAATAATTGGTTCAACATAGCCAAATTCAAGAATGCTGTTTTTAAGTTTTTCAAACTCTTTGTCCCCAGGTTTTAGTTGTATTCTAGGATTGTAGTCTGCTGGTTTTAGGTCTGATATTTTTTTCTTTTCAATTTGCATTTTATCTCCTTTAAGGCATAAAAAAACCACTTGTTTTTCAGCAAATGGTTGCATTTATTTATTTTTTGCGTATAATAGTAATAGAAATAGAAATTCGCTGGGGCTGCCACACTGAGCATTATGACTCTGTTGTTGCAGTAACTTATCTCTTTGAGATATAGTTGCGAATTTTTTTATTTTCAATTAAGATTATCTGTATCTCTTTTTAAGATGTTAACATAATTTTCATAGTGAAATACTTTGTTTCTTAAAGCGGTCGTTTCTTGTTTTAAGATTTTTAATTCACACAATCTTTTAACTGCTGTTGCAACTGTATTATATGAAATTCCTAAGTCTTTTGCAGTTTTTTGGATATCTATAATTGGATTTTTTTCCAAATATGAATACACACGCAAGATTGACTTTTTTTCATCTTTTATTAACTTATTGTTTTTTTCTCGCAATATAGATAATTCTTCAATTGTTTGAATACTATCTTTACATGTTTCAATAACAGCTTGCAAAAAAAATTTTACCCATTGTTCATAATTACCTTTTAATCTTACTTCTTCAAGCCTATCATAATATTCCACTCTGTTTTTCTTTAAGTGATATGAAATGTATAAGATTGGGTATGTTAAAACTTTACTATTCATTAAATTTAACACAATTAGCATTCTTCCCATTCTACCATTGCCATCAAGGAATGGGTGAATAGTTTCAAATTGATAATGTACCAATGCAGCCTTAACAATTGGATCAATATTGTCATCATTATTAAAATACTTTTCCAAATCACTCATTGCTTCAATCATATATTCTGGTGTTGGGGGAACATATCTTGCATTATTTAAAGTGCATCCAGCAGCACCAATCCAATTTTGGCTAGTCCTAAATTCACCTGGATTTTTTTCGTGTCCACGAGTTTCTGTTAATAAAACTTTATGTGTATTTTTTAATAATGAATTACAAAGCGGAAATGTTTTTAATCTTTCAATCGCATAATTTAATGCTTTAGTATATTTTATGACATCTAAAATATCCATATTGGAAGTTTCTTCATTGCTTGGATCTAAAACATCAACCAGTGATGTTTGTGTCCCTTCAATTTGACTACTCATTAATGCTTCTTTTCTTACATAAGAACCAATGAACAAATTCATGTCTGGTATATTTAAAGACAATCCATCTAATTTACCAAGCAATCTGTTAGCTTCGCCAATCATTGTTAAAACTTCTTCTTTTAATTCAAGTGCTGGAATAGGTGGCAGTTTGTTTGGTTCAAACGCCTTATATCCTTTTCCTGGCACTAATGCTGTTTTTCCCGCTCTGTTTTCCATGATATAATCTCCTTTATGTTTCATATTATATCACAATTTTGAAATATATCAAGCATTTGTGCCACTCTTATTTCAATTTTATGTCGTATTTTGAAATAAGAGTTATATTTTTCTATTATTATTTCAATTCTTAATCTTTTCCCAACTAAACTCATCACGACCAAAATGTCCATAGCAAGCGGTTGATTTATAGATTGGTTTTAATAAGTCTAATTCTTTTATTATATTGCTTGGTCTGAAAGAAAAATTGTCTTTTACATAATCTTCAATCTCATCTAATGTTTTTAGGTTTGTCCCAAAAGTTTCTATGTAAATACTTATTGGTTCGGCTAGTCCTATGCCATAAGCAACTTGTATTTCGCATTTATGGGCATAACCGTGTGCAACAATATTCTTTGCAACATATCTTGCGTAATAAGCACCACTGCGGTCAACTTTTGTTGCATTTTTTGAACTAAAACAACCGCCACCAACTCTGCCAACACCACCATAAGTGTCGACAACAATTTTTCTGCCAACACAACCACTATCACCAAACGATCCCCAAATTGTGAACTTGCCACTTGGATTTACTATCAGTTCTGTTTCGTTGCCTAATAAGTGTGCATATTGCGAAAGAATGGGTGAGATAATTTTTTCGCAAATTATGTTTCTTATTTCTTCTTTTGCAAGTTTTTCACTGTGAGAAACACTCACAAGAACTGTCCCAATTGCCTTTGGTTCGTCATCATCATAAATGATAGATACTTGCGATTTTGCATCTGCAAAAAAGTCTTGGCGAGTTCTTCTAAAACTCTCATATCTCTTCATAAGTTTATGTGCAATCACAATAGGCAGTGGCAAATATTCTGGCGTTTCATCAGTCGCATATCCATAGACCATTCCTTGATCGTTTGCACATAATTCTTTTTTAATAACTGCTTGATTGATATCTGGACTTTGAATTGATATTTCTTTTATAATTTCAAATTCATTCTCATAGCCAATGTCTTTTAAGATGTCTTTTGCGATTTTATCATAATCAATTTTTGCTTTTGTTGTTGCTTCGCCATAAACAAATAACTTATTATTTTTGATGGCGCACTCAACAGCCATTTGACTGTTTGGATCTTGTCTTAACGCTTCATCTAAGAATGCATCAGCAATGGTGTCGCATGTTTTATCAGGGTGTCCTATATTTACACTTTCGCTTGTTATTACTTTTTTCATATTTCGCTTCCTTTTATGTAATAAAAAATCCCATCGTTTCCGATAGGATCATAAAATCATTTATAATGTTCCCATCGGTCAGCCTTTAGCACCTTGCCTTACGGCAGGTTGCTGTGTGGTCAACGGGGCTGTCCCTTGCACACTCTTTATAGGTAATTACATTATAACATGATTTTTATAAATTGTTTATTATTTTTTGTTATTCTTTTTTATTTCTAGTAATGGTTTATTTGTTGCATTAAGTGGAGAAATGACTTTTTGACCAAGTTCTTTTTCATATTCTAACTTAGCAGTATTTGCAACTAATCCACCTCTTCTTGCAACCTTTTTATTTTCATTAAAAGTTTCGGGTTGTTCTTTTTGTGAAAGTGCAGTAGTGGTAACTTCGGCCAACATATTAAGAACAAGTTCTATATCGGTCATATTATCTCTTAAATTTTCTTTTTTTAAGTCTTTAAGTTTTTTATATTCTTGAACTGTCATTCCACTCCAAGCTTTTGTCATTTCGTTTGTTAAAATTGCATAATCTTTTTCTTTTGTTATTCCATGTTCTTGCCATTCATCTGTAAGTTTTTTTCGCATTTCAATAGTTTGAAGTCGTTGGTTTATCCATCCTTCAGAATAACCTTTGGCACGGTAAAAATCCGCACCTCGTCTTATTGCTTTTTCTGGGTCAGCAATTTCATCTAACCTCTCACTGCCCACTTGTGCAAGCCACATTTTAAAAGGTTCTGCTTTTGGAGATGGTATTGATTGAACAAGTCGAAGAACACCTTTTGTGTCTAGCACATCTGTTTCTCTTAGTTTGCCATCAAGTGCATATAGTTTCAACTGTCCCACTTTTTGGGACAGTTCACTTCCTTCGTTTTTCAATTTTGTTTTCAATGCATTCCAATATTTTCTTGGGCGAGGACTATCTGTTAGAATTTCAACAACATCAACAACGCTGAAATACCATTCTTCTTTTTTAGCGTCCCATTGTGTTCGAATTTTTTTATCTTCAAAAATTTTAATGTTTGACATAAAGTTTCTCCTACATAATTTTATTATATCATGTAAATTTTGAAATTTCTGCTAAATTCACTAATTTTTAAAAAGATTTTTGAAGATTGCTTCAAGCACTGTTACAACAATTCCGTTTCCAGCTTGTTTGTACATTTGTGTATTGCTTATTCCACTTGCTTTGATTTTGTTTATTTGTTCATCTTTCCAGCCCATAAGTCGCCAGCATTCCGTTGGAGTAAGTTTTCGTATTCTTAAATACTCGCTTAATTCCATATCTTTTGTTTCAGCAATGTTTCCACGAAACGATGGAATGACTGCGGCACTCACACCTCTGTCATCGTACACTCGTTCTTGAACACTTCGTTCACTGCCATCTTCTCGATATCTGTTAATGCAATGCGTTTCTGCTTTTAAGACTGTTGCACTAGCAGAATTAGAACCACAATTTGTTGTTTGTGTTGGAGATATATCGTTTACTTCTTTTTTGTTCCACGGATTAAAAAGTTCGGGGATATATCCATTCTTATCAACAAAATCTTTATACTTTCTTGAAATATAATCTTCTTTTTCCATAACCAAATTGTCTTTTTGGACTGTTGTAAGTGCATTGCTTGTCCCTTTGCTATTTGGTTCAATAACTTGTTTGTTGTTTCTGCCACGGATTGCAATTATCTTAGTTTCCGTTCCGCCGCCACCGCCAGCCATAATGGTTGGGCTAATACCATTAGGATCAAAGACTTGTCTTATTTGGTTATATCTTTTATCCCAAACGCCGCCTTCAAGCTTCCCAACTGCTATTAGCTTTGGTTCATGGTAATCTCTTGCACAAAGGGTTGCACAAATATCATTGTCGCCATGAAGCAAGCCTTTTCGTTGGTTGAAAGTTGTGTTTAAGATACTTATAATTGTTGATGTTTTTAAGTAATATTTTTCATCAACATTTGTTTCCAAGATATCTTTAAGTCTAATCTTCAACTCTTGATTTTCTGGAAACACAAATGGTTCATGTTTTCCAAGTATTGAAACGCCAAAAACTCTTTCTCTGTTTTGTGGTACACCAAAGTTTTTTGCATTTAACACCTTTGTATATGTGGTGTATCCTAACTGCAATAAAAAAGACAACCATTTTTCGTAGTTGTCTTTGTTCTTTGAACCTATTAAATTTTTGACATTTTCTAGTAATAAATATTTGGGCAGAGTGTCTGTTTGTTTTGCTATTAGTAGTAATCTTTCAACTTCCCAAAGTAAACCTGACCTTGTAGAACTTCCTTTATCAAATCCTTTTTGCAATCCCGCAACTGAAATATCTTGACAAGGGAATGAGTAAGTCCACAAATCTGCTTTTGGTAATTTTTCAATTTTTCTTATGTCACACAAATTTTCAACATTAGGATTATGTATCACGCGATAAGATTTATCTGCATATTTGTCATTGTCCGAAATTGCGATCACATCGTGTTCTATTCCAATATTTTTAAGCGCTTGCGTTTGTGAACCAATGCCCGCAAATAGTTCAATTATTTTCAGCATATTATCTCCTTAATAAATTTTCCATAATGTCGTCGTTAGGTGAATTGTCGTCCCATGCAGAAAGTTTGGTTTCTCTTATAACCATGTAAATTTTGTTCCACACTTCATTTGTTTGCCTTAGGTATTGCTGTGCCATTTGCACACAAGGATTTTGCACTGGTTTTCCTTTATCATTTTTAACTAGTATTCCATGTGTGGTGATTGCATCTTCGCATTCAAGCCATCGGCTTTTGCAATGGGCATATTCATCAAGGTTGCAAGGAAGAATTCCTTTTGTGCAACCAATTTTGTTTAGCCAATCGTAAACTTCTTTCCACACTTCTTTTGCTTTTGGACTTAACCATTTTGCTGGTTGGTCTGGCAGTTTTGCATTTTCTTCAAACTCCAACACTTCAATGGTTCTTCTGCTTGGATTTCCGTTTAATATTTTTTCGGTTGCCAACTTTTTCGGTCTGCCAGCATTGACACGATATCCGCCACTTGCCATATCTTCTCCTTTTTTTGATAAACCAACGAGTTGAACAAACTGGAAAGTTTACTTTCCAACTTGTGAACGAGGAAGGTTTATATGTCAAAATTTTGATTTTGACATATTATTTTTGATTATTTCTTTTAGAAATCAAAACCATTAAAAAACACAGTAAAATAAAGGTTTTCACTATGTTTTTAATTTGATTTTTTGATTATTTTTTGATTTTTGATTACGCGAAAACTCGTGCGTGACTAGCGCCCCGTTGTAGGTGGTGAAATTTGTAGAGATTTGACCGCCCCTGGGGGTTAAGTTCTTTTACCAAATCTGCTGCCTTCAACAATTGACTTTCTACTATGGCAACTCCAACATAATGATTGTAAGTTTTCCATATCATACGGATCGCCACCTTGTTTTATAGGTCGAATATGGTCAACGATTGTTGCTTTTACTAGCGTTCCGTTCTTTTTGCATTCTTCACAAAAAGGGGAAAGTATAAGTTTTCTTTTTCTTATTTCTCGCCATCTTGGTGTGTTATAAAATGTTTTACTGAAATGATCTCTTTCATATTCGTTATATCTTTTGTCCATTTCTTTTTTATGTTTCTCACAATATAGTTCATTTGTGAGTTCTGCACACCCTGGATATCTGCAAGGCTTCTTTGGTCTATATGGCATAATCAACTCCTAACCTTTCACTTACTATTATATGGGGTTGGTCGTTTCACTTCGTTATACTTTCGTTTCACTTCGTTAGTTTTTTAGTTTGTAACAACCGAATCATATATTTTGGAAAGTTCTTTAATGATTTTCCATTTCTTTCTAAATATTTGTGTTTTGGTTATATAAAGCATTTTTGCACAATTACCAAGCGAAATCTTATCTATAAAAATCATCTTTGTTAATTCTTGTTCTTGCTTGTTCAAGCATTTCATCGAGATATTCAAGTATTCCATTTGCTGTTTTAGAATCAATACTTGTTTTCTTAATGAAGGATTTAAGTCTACTTGGTTCAATAGGTTTATTTTTCCTATATTGATTTGATAGTCTTCTAGCAAGTTCTTCACGAGTTCTAATGTAGTCATTATAACCTCCTATGTCATATACAAGGTCGAGTGCAAGTAATATTTTGTTTCTATACAAAATCTCAACCCAGTCTTTTTCGTTTGGATTAGGAATTAGACAAGTATCCAGCCAAGATCTAATTTGACCATCTTCTTCTAAATCTTCATTCCAATTATCATACAAACAAATTCCTATAACTTTCCACATTTTCATTGAAAGCAAAACCTTATCTGGCTTTATAAATATCATTAGATAGTTGTCAGAAATCTCATCATAATATTTCAAGCGAAAATAATGTTTGTACCATAGTTTTAGATTGTGTTGTATGTAAGTTTCTAATTGTTCTTTTAAATCTTTTTGTATGAAGCAAAAGTTTGGGCTTATTGATGTTTCGTAATCAAACTTTGCTTCATCGGTTATGTTTATTTTGTGAATCAATAAGTCCATTATTGCCTCCTTTAATAAAGCTTGTTTAATGATTCAATAATATCTTTTACTTGTTTAATGTCTGTGACAACAACGGCAATCCCACTTGCATTTAGTATTTTTCTTATAGTTATTGCTTGCAACACCGTTGGTTTTCTGCCTATTTGTTTGCATTCAAAAGCAATAAATTTTCCTTTATAGCAAACAATTAAGTCGGGAATCCCAGCAGTTCCAAATTGACCGCCGTGTTCTTTCCAGTAAAATAAACCTTTAATTGAATTTAAATAATTTCTTATCTCATTTATTAAATCTTGTTCTTTCATATTTCTCCTTATAAGTTTGTTGCATGTTGTTGCATGTGTTAGGTTCTACGTGTGTGTGCGAGTAAAAATAAATAATTTTTATTTAATTTTTTTATTTTTTATATATAAATTGATTTTCGTGTTCCAACAAGTGCAACGATGCAACAAATCATCTTTAAAATGGCAAATCTTTATCTTCTATTGGAACTAATTCCATTTGCTCTTGTATTTCTTTTTTAAATGTTTTATTAAGAATTAATTTAATACAAGTAGTTTGAACGGACTTAATTCTATAGTTTATTGTGTTTCCTCTACTCGACTTAACAAGGCATCCAAGAGAACCTAACCCTTCAAGTACTGAGCAATAATTTACATTTTTCTTTGCTAGCATCTCTTTTAATGCACCGCAATCAATGATCGCATGTGAAGGTTCTTTTGTTTCATTCATATTTTCTTTATAAAGTAAAGTTCCATAAACTTCGCCATAAGAATCAGTTCCATCAAACTTACTAATATTTCTTGCAACCCAAGAACATATATCGCCATACATTCTATATCCCAAATTTATATCAATTTCTTTTGGAAGTTCCATTTCAATGTCTTTTATAAAGTTCTTAGTGCTTTCAATTGCCTTATCTATTTCAACATTATTTATTATTGTTTGAAATAGGAGATCACCAAGAAAAGCCATTGCTAATGAATTTAACTGCTTTTTTGCAAAGCCAAAGGTTGAGATATATGTTCTTAATTCTTTATGTAACTTATAAATGTCTTCAAGCCCTGTTTTTTGAATTGTTTCAATAAACTTTTTACCAATAAATCCATAATTTTCTTTTGCAAGATCCAATACTAATGCAAAATCAGTAAAGGCAGGTTCTTTTAAATTTAATTCAATTGAAGACTTAAAGCACCTTCTGCGAAATTTTCAGAAGTTAAAGGTTGTTCGCCAGTTGTTATAAAAGTACAACACCAATAATCAGCAACATCGATCGTTCCTTGTTTATTTGACCTTCCTTTTGATATTCCACTACACAATCTATATAGTAATGATTGGATTTCATCCCTTGAATTCATTCCTTGAAGTTCGTCGAGTGCAACTGGTAGAGAATTACAAAATGCAGCCAATTTTTCAAAGGCAACATTTGTGCTGTTCATTGTTCGAAGAAGTATCTCTGGATTTCCATGTAAACTTATAGTAACTTTCAATCCTACCGATTTACCAAGCCCACTTGCTCCCCAAGTATGATAGAAAAATATTTGTTGATTCATTGGTTTAAGAAGTGGACTAATAAGACTTGTAGCAACCATCATTCTTAAAACTTTATTTTCTCTTGCCATATTTACAACTTTTTTTGATAATTCTTCACTACCATGAGTAGTTATTGCATCATAAATAGCTTGATAACCCTTATCTCCATCAAAGACACAATTATTGTAGGGACTAAACTCTTCATCGTGATTAAACCACCCCAATCTTGAAACCGATCTTACAAAAGGAATAATATTCATATTCCTTTCTTGTAAAGTTGATAAATATTCTCCAAGCAATTTAGCATTGCCTGTATGTACCATAATTCCTTTGTTCGCAAGTCCTAGTAAATTTTGATGATTTGCTATAGTGTTTGCATCAACAATTATTGTGTTCCATTTACCCCTTACAAAGAAAGCAAGTTCAACTCTTTTCTCATCTGTGGATTGATTCATCAAAATCCTTGTTATTGTAATTGGATGAGAACAAGCTTCTTCAATTCCTTTTGGTGTATTTCTTCTAACTCCATTGTCACATATTTTCCAAGAACCACTGTCAAGGTTAATAGGTAATAGAACAGAAAGGGTATCATTGTTATCAAAATCTTTACTTTGTAAAAATGTATTTACAAACTGATTGTAATTTGTCCCCACTTTAAGTGTTTTTGCTTTTAAACTAATTTTATTGTTTTCTGACATTCTTGTTGTTAGATCTTTAAAACTTAATAAATAGTCCTTTACTTCTTTTGAAATAATTGTGCTTGCTGTAAGGTTTTCAATATCTAATGTTATTTTTTGACTATTATTCTTTTTTTCGTTAACAACAAATTCACGTTTCATTTGAACAAATTCTTTTAGTTTATTTGCATCAGCTATTAATAATTCATTTGCATCTTTGAAAGGTTTTGGTATTGCATCAATACAATAAGGTGAAATTAATGAGTTTTTCAATTCATTATTCATCTTTTCTCCAGCAATATCATTATCACCAATAACAATAAGTTTGGCTTTGATTTTGTCTTTAATCTCAATTATTTTTCTTACATTTGGTGTTCCGTTTAGTGATATTGCTTTTGCGCCACATTGATCAATACTTAATGCATCAGCCCAACCTTCAACCACAAAAACTTCGCCATCTTCATAAAGATAATGTTCATTTAGGATCTCAACTGGGGTATTATAAAGATTCTTTGTTTTAGGAATTGCATTGACCGTTGTTCTATTAACATAAAAGTTTTTTGTGACTGGAATAATTGCCGCATATTTTCCATCATACATCCATGGTGCATATCCTAATTGATATTTTTCTATTGTTGCTTGAGTAAAGCCACGACTTTTAAAATAGTCTGTTTCTCCAACATTTTTATGGGACTTCTCATAAAATTGAGTGTAATCTTTTAATGGTATAGATTTATTTTCTTGTTTTATAGGCTTTGGTTTTATATTCTCACATAATCCAATGTTGAAGTCTTGTAATATTTTTTTACAGGCGTCATCAGCACCAATTCCAAAAAAATCTCTAACAAAATCAATACAAGATGAACCATTGTAAGGACAGCCACCACCAAAGCAACAATAAGTATTTGTTTCTTCATAAATATGAAAAGAGGCTGTCCTATCAAGATGGTTTGCAAATGGACAATTAAATGTGTTTCTACCATCTCCGCCTTGTAGCGTTGCATATCTAGTGATCACATCTTTAATGTTAATTTCGTTCGCTATTTTATAATATTTGTTGTCCATTTAATTCTCCTTATTGTTTCTGATTGTTATTCTTCACTCTCATAACTTTCTTGTAGGTTGTTTGCGATTGCTTTGACTTGTTCGGTAAGATTGCTGATGTTCTTTTGTTCTTCTAGTGTCAAATCTCGTTCGGTGTTAAGAACAACTTTGCTATAAGCAATGCCACCGTTGTTTTGTGCTTTTTTCAAACTAAATTTTGTTACAACTTGATTTGATTTTTTGCCTTTTGAAACAAGACGCATTATGTATTTGCTAAAATCTGTTATGCTACCCGTTGGCAAGGTGAGAACGACTGGAAGTGCTTCGCCTTGACGAATGATGAATATTCTTCGTTTTGTTTTGCAAGCCTTGCCACCATTTTCGCCAGAACCAAATTTGTTGAGTGGGCAATCTTTACAAACTTTGCATTCACCAGTTTCTCGTTCAAATCCATTGATTCCATCACTTGATGAACAGTCAGGTGCTTCGTTTCCACCCGTGTATTTTTCCTTGTAATATGAAAGGATAGGGTGATGATGCAAGATGACCGCTGAGAACTCTTTTTGTAGATCTGGTTCATCTGGATTGTCACTAGGCACTTCGTATGCAATTCCACCACCAGAAGGCACTTTTATGCGGTCAAATGTAATGTTAAGCCCTGCCATTTCTTCGGAAAGAGTTTCACTCATTCCAACATTGTTTGATATAAATTGTTTTTCTTTTTTTACTATTTCGTTACTCATTGTTTTTTGTTCTCCTTTATTTTTTTACTCTAATTGTTTGTTTTTCATAGGACTTAATAAGTCCGCTTAACCATTCTGGAAGTTGTTTATTTTCACTCTCATCTATGAGTGCTTTTACCGTTCCAGAAAGGGTGTTTGCATTAACCGTGAATAAGTGTTCAAAGCCGTTTGATTTAAGTTGAACATATAGTTCATCTCGTTTCTCTGGCACTGCACTTATAAACTCACGAGTTGCCATTGTGAACTGAACCCCATTTCGTTTGAAGTTGTCTAGTTCGTTGTCTGTCATTCCTTGAATAAGTTCCATTTCAAGTTCTTCACATGCTTGGTTTGCAAATCTCAAAGCATCTTCGCATAATTGCTTTTGATTTCTTGCTTCCAAATATTTATCTGATAGTTCAAATAGTTCGTTTTGTTCCATAATTTCTCCTTTATTTGTTGAATAGTGAACGCCAATTGTCCACGACTAAATCTGCTATGCTTTTCTTTTTTTTCAATGCATCAAGGACTTTCTCATCGATTGTCTTTTGTGCAATTAGGTGAATGTAGGTACAATTATTTTTCTGCCCAATTCGGTGTATTCTTGCTTTGGCTTGTTCATAGTTTGAAAAGTTATAGTCAAGCGAAAAGAACACGGCAGTATCGGCGGCAGTTAATGTCAACCCCATTCCTGTTGTTTGAATTTGTCCTACAAATATTTTGATATCTTTATTGTTTTGGAATTTACTTACTTGTTCTGCACGGTCTACTACTTCGCCTTTAATAAGCGAGTATCCAATCTTGCGTTTTTTTAGCAACCTTTCTATCGCATCAATCTCTGCAATAAATCTCACAAAGACAACAAGTTTTTTATCAGCATCAAGGCACTCATCAATAATCTCTTCTAGTGCATCTAGTTTTGCTGTTGACACTTCATGTGTTTGATCATCGTTTTCAAATTTTATAAAGCCACCAGCCACTTGAGATAATCTAAGCAGTTTGGTGAGTACATTACGAGTGATAACTTCGCCTTGTTCTAGTTCTGCATAACTATCTTTTTCTATTTGACGATAGTATTGCATTGCAATAGGTTCAAGGTTTACATATCTAATAGTGGCAATTTGTTCTGGCAAATCTAATGCTTCTTTTTTTGTAATTCTGTAAGCGATGCTGTGTGCCTTTTCCACAAGTTCTGGCAAATTTTTATATCCAATAACTTGATAATTCCCATACCCGCCAAGAATGGCGTATCTTGCACGGAACGAATAATAACTTGACCCAAATATACTTTCATCTAAAAATTTGTATTGCGAAAAGAAATCAAGTGGATTATTTGTTACTGGCGTTCCTGTTAAGATGATATTGTGTTTGGATTTTTTGCCTAATCTATGTAAGGCTTTGGACTGCTTTGCCTGTGGATTTTTTATCTTTGAACTCTCATCGCATACAATTAAATCTGGTTGCCACTTGGATAGTTCTTCTTCTAAACGCCAACATGATTCATAGTTAACCACTGCTACTTGAAGTTTTGTTCCAAAAAGATTGTGAAGTGTATCTTCTTTCTTTTTGCTGTTGCCTCCAAGAATTTCAAGGAGATAATCAAAGTCTGCGAACTTGTCAAATTCTTCTTTCCAAACTGGCACGATTGAAAGTGGTGCAACTATCAACATTTTCTTTATTTTTCCATTGTTAAATAACGCACCGGCAAGAGCAATTGTGATCAAGGTTTTTCCCGTCCCCATTTCCGCCAAGATTGCAACGGATTTACTTTGTTGCATGTTTTTCTTTCCAATAATTAGAGATGTGTAGGCGAGTGTGTTCGCTTTTTAACATCACCATAATATTGTTTGGCTTGTTATTATGAATGTTGCCATCAATGTGATGAACAACTTCATTGGGAAGTAGATCTCTACCTAATTTAAGACGTGCAATTCTCCTGTGTTCCGGTTCACCAAGATATTTGTTGTAACTTTTACATCTTTTTTTATTTTCTTGGTTAAAGTTAAGCATTCTTTGTCGCATCTCAAATCTTTCATCAATTGTCCGACCTGGATAGTTCATAGGATTTTCATTTTTGTTAAAGTTTGAAAATCTATTAGAATTCCATTCGTCTTTGCATTTATGAGAGCAAAAGTTAAATTTCTTAATCTTTTTGATATCTTTTTCAATTATTTGTAGGCAATTATCACAAGGTACAAGCACTTTCATTTTGAATGTATCCCATAACTTGTAATACGAAAAGAAAAGCTGCTTGTTGGTGTTTATATGGCGTAACGGATATTGGCATTCGCCAATTTAAACATTCCAAGCATTTGGAAAATTCTATTAAAGTTTGCTCTTTCAATTTTCATTGACCCCCAATCTATTATTTTTTCTGCCCCAAAAAGATCAATAAAGGCGAAAAACTTTTTTGCACTTTTTGATTCAAGTTTTACATGTAGTTCAAATAGTTCAAATCCTAAATCATCATCTTGTCCATCAACTATATCGAGCCCATCTTCTTCAAAGGTTCGATATGGATTTCCACTATTCATTGCTTGCAAAAATTCATTTTTTTGAACATGATTGTCTTCTAAGTACTTTGCTAATTTTTTACCATTGATAATTACTTCTTTCATGATAATTCAAATAATCCTCCTTATTTTTTGTAGGTGGAGTAAAATCTCTTATCAATTCATTTAGTGCCTTTTGGTTCACATCTTTGCAATCTGACTTCTGCAATAAGTTCAGTGCGTTTTTGAGAATTTGCAGTTTCTCAAGTGTGATAATTTTCCCTTGCACTGTGTATTTGGTGTCGAGAATTACACCACCTCTTTTTATGCCGCCACAAAAAGTGTTGATGGGATAGCGATATGCAAGTGAATTGATATGTCTTTGAACTGTCCACTTTGATACATCTACTTCGTCGGCAATTTCTTGTAATGTGTGAATTTTGCCATCAGAAATATAATTCAATATGTCCGCTGTTACGCTTGAACTTTTTACTTGCAATACCGTTAACCTCCTTTCTTTTTATTTTGACATTTACACTTTAGCAGTGTCGCATTGACAACTTTTGCCAATGCGGGAAAAGTTTTTCTATTTTTTAAAAGAACTTTTTGACAATTTTTTTCATAAATCTACATTTTTTCTCTTTTTCCACAAAAAAAGAACCCTTGAACCACTTATGAGTAACTTACTCTGATGGTTTCAAGGGTTTGCTTTTCTTATTTTTTCATTTTATTATTTTCTAATTTACAAGCCTCTGACATTATGAATAAAAATTGCTCCAAAATTCCGTTATATTGTTGATACTTATAAAATTTTACATTATTATTAATAATAATGTAATTTTTTAAGAAAGGGTGTTTGGTCGCAATTGTTGTTTGTTTGTTATATTGTGTCGAATATAAAAAATCCTTAAATTTCCTGTTTATAATTTCTTGTCACCAGGTGTGATCAAATTTTGTATAACGGTATTTACAAATAGTTAGCAATCAAATCACTTATCTTCTAACTTCGACATAAACTAAAATATGAAATAAAATTGGGAGAATATCAATATGAATGTGAGATTTCCTCTGTCTGATTGTTTATAATTTCAATATTAAAAAGCACTCTTGAAAATCATTTTTATTATGACTACATAACAATCTAAACAACAAAAATATTTTATCCAGACCAAGCTTTTAATAAAATATCTATCCAAGTTTTTCTTATTATTTTGTTTTTTAATATTAGTAAAATATTTTAAGTTGTTTTCGGAGGTTCGTTTATGCGTGAAAATTATTATAGCAATATTCAAGATATTCTGTTGATCATTGATAAAATACAGCCAATATCGATTTTGGAAATAGGAATTCAATCAGGTGCTCTTGGCTTTTTAATCAAGGAAAAGCTTGGAAAAACTGACAGCGCTCAAAGTAATTTGATTTTAGATGGGGTTAACTTAAATAAAAATTCTTCATTGACGATTTATGAACATATTTATAATAAGGTATTTATTGATGATATTTTTAACTTAATTGATGATTTGAATCAATATGACCTCATTATTTTGAATGATAATTTACAGAATTATCCAAAAGAAGATGGCAAGGCTTTACTTGCAAAACTTATTCCGCATATGAAAAAAGGCATAATAATTTCAACTCCGTTTATAATGACATCAAATTATAAATGCACATGGTATATTCCAGATTTTTCATATTACAATTATGAATATTATAAACAACCTTTTAAAGAAAACATAAATCAACTTTTTTTAATTAAGCCATTTTGTAATCCTATTAAAGCAGATATAATTTGTCAAAATCACTTATTGCAAAAAAAACCATTAATCATTGCATATATTTTGCCACATATAAAATTGACAGGTGGTATAAAAATGCTTTTGCAACAAATGAAAAAATTAAAGGAAAAGGGACACAGTATATATGTGTTATTAAAAACAGATAATCCTAGCGACACAGTTTTGCCTGAATGGTATGATATTCAGGTCGATAAAAAAATTGCTGTTCCTGCAAATGATAGTTTTTGTAAATACATAAAAGATTGCGATGTCGTCGTATGTGGTTGGATGACACAACTTCCAGAACTGGAAGAAAGTAATATTCCTGTTTTTTACTGGGAACAAGGTAGTGAGTATTTATTTGGAGATATCCCCAATCTGGATTATCGAGAAAATATAAATTACCAACTCTTCAAGTGCTACCAAACCAAACACAGCATTGCAAGTGTATCAAAAATTGTTGCAAGAATTCTTAAAAATGTGTATGGCAAAGAAACATCAATACTTTCAAATGGAATTGACACAAAATTTTATCACCCAAAAAATAAACCGTTTCAAAATAAAATTCTTCTAGTTGGCAATCCGAATCTTCCTTTTAAAAATTTTTCCGTTGCTATTAATGCCTTAAATCTAGTTTGGAATGCAGGATATCGGTTTCAAGTAACATGGGTTTGTCAAAAAACTCCCCAACAGTTAAATGTTCTTTTCCCTTTATCTTTTGTTGTAAATCCCAAGCAAGAAGATTTGGCTAAATATTATAGTGATTCTGATCTCTTTTTATTTACTTCTAAGTATGAAGGTTTTGGAATGCCACCGTTGGAAGCAATGTCTTCCGGGCTTGCTGTTATATGCACAAATAATGGAGGAAGCGAGGATTTTGTGATTGATGGCTACAATGCTCTTCTTTGTGATTCAGAAGATATAAAAAAAATGGTGGCATCTATTATTTTCTTATTAACAAATGATAATATAAGAGTTCGTTTATCTGAGAATGCAAGAAACACAGCCTTAAAATTCGACTGTGACAAAATGATCAACCAGTTAGAAGATCATTTATATGACCTATTGACTACCTATCCTAATAAATGATTAAACATGGTAAATATTATTTAAAAGTAAATGCACTGTTGATGAACACACATTTCCTTTTTGTGCAACATAGTATGAATTAGAAACGCTAATGTTTAAATAGGAGATTGTAACCATGTTCTTTAATAACTACCATAATTTACATTCAAACAAACCATCTAATAATTTAAGAAATAATTCTATGAATAACTGTTCTAAATCTAACATTAATTATAACAAAAGTTCTAATTTGTGTTCCAACAAACCATCTGAAAATTCAAGAAATAGTTCTGTGAATAATTATAATAATTTCAAATTGTATCCTGAATATTTCCAGACTAAAGTAAATCATCTATGCCAAAATAAATGTTTTAATACTCGTAGATGTTTTCCGTGTTCTTCTAATATGCCAACGTGTAGGAATAGATGTTTCAACTTAAATCCTTGTTCTCATTACACCCCAACATGTAAGTGTAATTGTAATTGTAATTGTAATATACCTGGATTAAAAGAGATAAAAGAAGAAATTAAAATAATTGAGACTACTGTTTTAAGCCCAACTTTTGGTTTAGAGGAAATCAAGTCTGAAGTTGCAAATATTGAATCTAATATTCTTAATCCTTCTTACGGCTTGGAAGAAATAAAGCGCGAAGTTAGTGCCATCGAATCTGCTGTGCTTAGCATAACATTCAGTTTAGATGATATTAAGAGCGAAGTTGCTCATATTGAGTCTGGTGTGTACAGCCCAACTTTCGGCTTAGAAGAGATTAAATCAGAAGTTGCAAATATAGAAGCAGGTATCTATGACCCATCATTTGGTCTAGAAGAGATAAAATCTGAAATAAGTGCCATTGAAACTGCTGTTTTAAGCCCAACTTTTGGTCTAGAAGAGATTAAGTCCGAAGTTGCTAATATAGAATCTAATATTTTAAGTCCATCATTTGGTTTAGAAGAAATTAAATCTGAGGTAACTCACATTGAATCAGGTATCTATGACCCTTCATTTGGTCTAGAAGAGATTAAGAGTGAAATTAGTGCTATTGAAACTGCTGTGCTTAGTCCAACTTTTGGCTTAGAAGAAATCAAATTAGAAATAAGTGCAATCGAAACTGCTGTTCTTAGTCCAACTTTCGGTTTGGAAGAAATTAAATCTGAGGTAACTCACATTGAGTCTGGTATCTATGATCCTTCATTTGGTCTAGAAGAAATCAAGAGTGAAGTAACTCATATAGAGTCTGGTATCTATGATCCATCATTTGGTTTAGAAGAAATAAAAAGCGAAATAAGTGCGATTGAAACAGTTGTTCTTAGTCCAACTTTCGGTTTAGAAGAAATTAAATCAGAGGTAGCTCATATAGAGTCTGGAATCTATGATCCATCATTTGGCTTAGAGGAAATAAAGAGTGAAATAACTCACATTGAGTCTGGTATCTATGATCCATCATTTGGTTTAGAAGAAATCAAATCTGAAGTCGCAAATATTGAG
>Ga0247842_10000203_pt1 | contig 134705 bp, 128 predicted proteins | sample LaCruzMarch2015__3_FD_192411 | JGI IMG/M metagenome (GOLD analysis project Ga0247842, IMG submission 192411) | Freshwater microbial communities from meromictic Lake La Cruz, Castile-La Mancha, Spain - LaCruzMarch2015_19m | ecosystem: Environmental > Aquatic > Freshwater > Lake | place: Spain... | reverse complement strand
CAAGGACTTGTTTGCGAATAACATCATAATCAAGCATTTCTGTTTCCTTATCAACCCCATACTGAATGAAATTATATTGCTTGCCGGAAAAATTCACTTTATGGCCATGGGTTAAGTGCCCGCCCTCAGTGAGCTTCAAAGCCATTGCTTTATCCCCTAACTGCATAAGGGCAGAGTACATAGCCATATTTGCAGGAGAACCGGAATTAGGCTGAACATTAGCATGCTCCGCGCCAAATAACTGCTTTAATCTATCAATAGCTAACTGCTCAATCTTATCAATAACTTCATTTCCGCCATAATACCTGTGGCCAGGATAACCTTCAGCATACTTATTCGTAGGATAAGAGCCAAGAGCCTCAAGAACAGCAGGAGAAACCAAATTCTCGGAAGGAATTAATTCAATACCCTCCATCTGGCGCTGCTTTTCATCCAAAATATACTTGTAAATCTCAGGATCAAATTTCTTAATACTCTCAAACATTAAAACCAACCACTACAAAAAAGAACCATACTTTATATAAAAGATACAAACAAAGAATTTAAAAAAACAACAAAAGAAACTTAAAACTAACCAAGCCCAATCTAACAAGAAACAAAACAGGGGACAAAATGGAAAACTTCAGCATAGCAGCAAAAGCACTCATCGTGCATGAAGGGAAAATACTTTTAATTAAACGAAGAACAACTGATGTGCACAAACCCGGGATATGGGAAATTCCTGGTGGAAGAGTAACTCTTGAAGAAGACCCGGCCGAAGGAGTGAAAAGAGAAGCAAAAGAAGAAACAGGGCTTAGTGTAAAAGTCATTTGCCCAATTAATACAAAACATTTTGTGAGAGATGACGGACAAGTAATAACAGCAATAAATTTTTACTGCAAAATAGAAGGAAAAAACAAAGTAAAGCTAAGCGAGGAACACACAGAATATTGTTGGGAAACAATCCCTAATGTGAAAAAAAAAATTTATCACGGATTCCTAGAAACAATTGAAAACTATGAAAAAATGAAGACAGGGGAAATGTTTAAGTAAGTAATAGAGCAAATTCAATGGGTGCGGGCAATGGCTAGAAGCGTAAGAATAATAGATGACATTACTAACGAAGTTGCTAAGGAACTCAACGTCAAAATTCAAGAAGAAAACTTGGGCGAAGCACACAGCATGGTGATAGGAAGATTAAGCCAAAGCGCAAAGCCATTCAAAGAAATACTAAAAGAAATCATGAGTGATAAAGGATTTGACAAACAAAAAGTAATGGATTTTCACAGAAGAATAACAATAGCATGGGGGCACCACTCAATTGAACAACATGCCAATACGAGTTTAGGGTTCGAAAACGTAAGTATAATGGCAACAAACAAGTATCTGGAAAACAAAAGATTGTCAGCGTATTTGGAAAGAAGCACAAGGTACCAGGATTTTTCAACCCCAAGTTATTATACTCCAAAAGAGTTAAATGAAAAACAAAAAGAAAAATACGCTGAAACAATAAATATTCTATTTGAAACTTACACAAAAGTGCTCCCTCTGATTACAGCACAAATAGGAGAATACTGGAAGAAAAATGGAATAAACGCTGACGAAAAAACGATAAAGAAAAAAGCCTTTGACTGCGCAAGATACTTGCTGCCAGGAAGTGCGTACACAAACTTTGCCATGAGCGCAAACTCACAACAATTCAGGGCACTAATAACTGATTTGCTTTCGATTGAAAATACAGAATTAAACGAAACAGCAGAAGAAATGCAAAAAGCACTAGAAAAAGAATACCCTGCATTAATTGCAAAAGAATTTTGCACAATGGATGAAAAAAGAAGAGAACATAAGAACAAAAGCCAAGAAATAAAACCAATAAAATTAAACAAAGGGGCTGAAAAAATAACTGTTGGGAAATATGCTTTTGAAAACATACAACCTGCAATAAAAATAATCAACACAACACAAAATGCTGAAGAAATAATCTGCTATGAGTACCTGACAAAAGAGGGGTTTGAGGCAGAGTATAAAAACGGAAAAACTTACTTGAATGGAAAAGAAATTACTGCAGAGCAAAAAAAGGGATTAATTGAAAAAATATTTTCTTACAATATAATAGAAAAAAAACCGCACAGAGCAGCAGAAACAGTTTATTACTGGTTTGAAACATTAGTTGATTTTGGGGCAGGAAGAGACTTGCACAGAAACAGGATGCTAACATGGATTGATACAGAAATAAGCCCGGAATACGGTTACTCAATACCTTACCACTTAAACGAAGAAGCAAAAAAAGAATATGTAAAAGCATTTGAAAAAGCATTTGCCACTTGGGCAGAATTGGTTAATGAAGGGGTGCCAAAAGAAATAGCACAATACGTGCTCCCATTAGGAACAAACTACAAAGTGCTTTATACAATTAATGCAAAAGAATTGCACCATGTTGTAAAAACAAGAACAACAAGAGCGGCACACTACGCTTACAGAGGATACGTGCATAATCTTGTAGAAGAAGTAAAAAAAATCACTCCGCTAATTGGCGCACAAATGCCTGACCAATACGAAAAAGAATTCTAGGCACCGCCGGCACGGCACTTGGAAAAGGATTTATAACCAACCAAACATAATCCTACTGTTAATTGCGCAAAGGGTTTGCTCTTTTGCCGGAAAAAACTCAAAAAGCGCTTAACGAGGTGAAAAAATGGCTAAAAAAATAGAGAGAATAGAAGATTTGCCCGGAGTAGGGGAAGGGGCAGCAAAAAAACTTGCAGAAGCAGGATACAAAACTTTAGAACAAATAGCAGTTGCAAGCGGAGCTGAATTAAAAGAAATTGCGGGACTAGGAGAAGGCACTGCAGACAAAGCAATCAAAGCAGCAAGAGACACTCTGGACATGGGATTTGAAACAGCCGATATTTTAGCAGAAAAAAGAAAACTTGTGGGAAGACTAACGACAGGATCAAAAGAACTTGATAGTTTAATCGGCGGAGGAATAGAAACACAATCCATTACAGAAGTATATGGAAAAATGGCTTCCGGAAAAAGCCAATGGTGCTTCCAAACAGCAGTAACAGTACAATTACCAAAAGACCAGGGAGGATTGGAAGGCGGATGCTTGTATATAGATTCAGAAAATTCATTCAGGCCTGAAAGAGTAATACAAGTAGCAAAAAAATTCGGAATGGACCCTGAAGCTGTACTAAAAAATATTTATGTTGCAAGAGCGTACAATGCGGAACACCAAATGATACTTGCGGATAAAGCAGCAGAAATGGTGGCAGAACACAATATTAAATTAGTAATAATTGATTCACTAACAGCACAGTTCAGATCAGAATTTGTCGGAAGAGGAACACTAGCGGAAAGACAACAAAAACTAAACAAACACATGAGATCATTACAAAAACTAGCGGAAATGAGCAATGTTGCCGTGCTAGTAACAAACCAGGTAATGAGCAGACCTGATATTTTGTTCGGGGACCCAACAGAACCAGTAGGAGGAAATGTTGTAGGCCACGCAAGCAAAACCAGATTGTATTTAAGAAAAAGCAAAGAAGACAAAAGAGTGGCAAAACTAGTTGATTCGCCATCACTCCCAGATGGAGAAGCATTATACAGAATAACTGAAAACGGGATAGAGGATATTGAAGAATAAAACTAATTCTGGGCGAAGGAAACTTCGCTCATTTTTTATTTTTATAATTAAATTCAAACTCTTTCTTGAATTTTTCGAAATTATTTTCCTTAATTGCAGCACGAATTTCTTTAATCAGATTAGCAATGAAAAAAGTGTTATGGTAAGATAGAAGCATTAACCCATTTTGTTCATAAGTTTTGAACAAATGATGCAAATAAGATTTTGAGTGAGATTTGCAAACAAAACAATCACATTCTGAATCAAGAGAAGAAAAATCCTCTTTATATTTACTGCGATTAATCTGAACACACCCAGTGTGAGTAAAGATTTTTCCATGACGAGCCATTCTTGTAGGATATGCTGAATCAAAAATGTCTACTCCGCGCTCAACCAGGTTAAGAATCTCAAGTGGAGAACCAACCCCCATAAGGTAAATAGGTTTTTCCTTAGAAACAAATTTTTTTGAAAACTCAGTAACATCATACATTGTTTTTGGGTCCTCACCAATACACAAGCCGCCAAAGGCTAAGCCGTCAAAATCCATTGCTTCAAGAGCAATAGTACTTTTTTTGCGAAGATCAAGGAAAGTTCCTCCTTGGGTAATACCAAAAAGCAATTGATTAGGATTCTTATGCGCTTCCTTGCAACGTAACGCCCATTCAGTTGTGCGAACCATGGCATCAAAATAATCCAAACGAGATTTGCCAAAATGCAAAACATGATCAAGGCACATGGCAACATCAGAGCCAAGAGAATTCTGAATCTGAACTGCATTTTCAGGGGTAATCAAGTGAATGCTTTTGTCAAAAGGATTCCTGAAAAAAACTCCTTTATCTGTTACATGATCAACAAAATCTTCCGAAAGAAGCTGGAAACCCCCTGAATCAGTAAAAAGAGATTTATCCCAGCCAAAAAAATTATGCAACCCCCCTGCTTTTTTTATATGCTCAAGCCCGGGTTTTAGGTAATTAATAAAAGCATTAGAAATAAGGCAATCAACATTCATCTCATTTAATTGGGGATGAGAAACAAATTTTACCGCACCCTTAGTTGCAACAGGCATAAAAAAAGGGGTTTCTAATTTATTATGAACTGTTGAAAGAACACCAGTACGAGCAAGAGAACTCTTTGATTCACAAGTTAATTCAAAGCAAGACATACTAATTATTGAAATAAGTAGTCTTTTAATTATTTCAAACCAAGAATATATCGGACTAGGCCGGGCCGCCAGCGGTGGCTTGTAACCGGAAACCCGCTTCATGCCGGGGCCAAAGCTGGAAAAGAGGTTTTGATGTTTTTGCACTGAAAGTGCTGGTGGCGTCGAAGCTCTGTCCTTACAGGCCTTTCTGTGAAACGAACCCCGCCAGGGCAGGAATGCAGCAACGGTAATTTTATTGAAGAGCGCTGAAGGGAAACGGAGTGGAGTTACTAGTACTCCAACAGTGCATTTACTAAAAATCCATTTTCCAGCACGTCCTTTTTCTACATAAAGTGCTGCTAAAACCCTTCCTTTATCAGATTTAATCAATAATAAAAAAAGTTATGTTTAATCAATTTTTTTGGGGAAATGTTTATATATAAAAAAGGCGTTGTTCTAACATAAAATTGGTGTTACCAAATGGTTTTTGAGAAAAAAATGTCAGTAAAAGACTTAATAGAACAAATGAGAGAAGAACTAAAAAAAGAACAAGAAGAAACAAGGCTAATTGAAAACCCTTCTAGGAAGAAAAACTCAAAAAAAGCCTCAAAAGCAAAAACTAAGGCAAAAAAGAAACAAAAAAAGAAATTAAAAAAGAAAAAGTGAACTATTAATTCACTCTTCCTTATTGTTTTCTTTGGAAATTTCTCTTTCAATCTTCTTCAAAACATTCTGAATCGTTTCAAGCAACTGCCAATCAACATATTCAGCAAAAAAACTCTTACCATTAATAGTAAACCTGGCATGAACTTCATGCTGAGCCCTCAAACCACCCTTCTTGTACTCCTTCAAGGCTAATTGGAGCTCAGAATCGGAACCAACCTTTTTGAAAAAATGAGTTAAAGCTTTTGAAACCAGCGCCAAATCAACTTCATCAAGCTCTGGAAATTTTATTAACTTTACATTAGGGAACTCTGACAAATTAACCATAGAACAAACACCTCAAAGCATACACTACTCAAATGATGATTCAACGAGTTTAAAAAAAGATTTGGAACAATGATAATATGGCAAATGAAGAAATAACACAATCAGAAATAAAGCAAGTATTTGATTATGTTAGGGAAAAAAATAAAAAAAACGGGCTAGAACAAACCGAAAGGATTGCTGAAGAATTAAGAAAAAAAGACCTGCCTAAAGAAGCCATTAAAGCAACAATCTTAATGAAAATACCTGAAGAAAAATTTAATGAAATAGAGATTAGAGAAAAATTTGAGGAAGAAACGCTTCAAATAATCAAAACAATAAAACAAATCAACACAGTGATAGAAAGAAACTTTGAAAAAATCCCCTCAGAAACATTAAGCTCAATATTACTCTCCCTGTCCCAAAATTTCCAGCCAATAATAATAAAAATCGCGCAAGTTACTGATACACTAATAAACGAAGAAAAGGAGACAAATAATAAAAAATTCATAAAAATCGCTGAAGAAATCTACGGGCCATTAGCAACAAAGCTCGGGCTAAATGATTTCGCGTGGAAAATACAAGATTACAGCTTTAAAATAACTAACCACGAAGGGTGGGAAAAAATAAAAAAATTAGTGAACAAAACAAGGGCTGAAAGGGAAACTTTCGTGGAAGAAGTAAAAAAAGAAGTTGAAACCCTACTCAAGGACAAAATGAATGTACAAGTAACGGGCAGACCAAAAAATTTCAAAGCAATATTTGAAAAACTAAAAAAAGTAAGCTTCCAGAAAATAAATGATATTTATGGAATAAGAATAATCTGCAACAAAGAAAAAGAATGCTATGAAGCACTCGGGTATGTACATTCAAAATATGAAATAATTCCTGAAGCGTTTGATGATTATATTACAAAGCCAAAAACAAGCGGGTACAAAAGCATACATACTGCTGTAAAGAGAGGAAATGACATTATAGAAATACAAATCAGAACATGGGAGCAGCATTTGCGGACATTGGGTGAGAATTACTGGGATTATAAAAGAATAAGAAAAGACAAAGAATTTGAAAAAGAACTCAGCTGGGAAAGGCAATTAATAGAATTACAGCAAAGCATAGGCAAAGATGCATTTGCGAAAAAAATAACAGGAAAAAAAATATTTGTATTTACCCCGAAAAATGAGGCTATTGCGCTGCCCATGGGAGCGACAGTAATAGATTTTGCATTTGCAGTACACACAGATATAGGAAAAAAAATGGAAAAAGCAAGAGTAAACTCAAAATTCGTGCCAATAGAAACAAAACTGAACAACCTTGACCAAGTGGAAATAATTACCGCAGAAAAACCACAATTAAAGAAAAACTGGCTGAATTTTGCTGTTTCGGACAAAGCCAAAACAAAAATCAAAACTTACTTTGGAATGAAAAAAATAACACTAATAAAAAAACCCACTCATCCAATTAATTTCAAAAAAATCAAAATGGCTGAATGCTGCCATCCCTTGCCGGGAGAAGATGTAATAGGGGTCAAAACAACAAAAAGAAAAATCGTTGTGCACAAAAAAGAATGTAAAAACATCCAAAAAATAAGCAAAGACAAATTAATAGAAATCGGATTTGAGAGGGAAAAAGGGAAAACTGAAATAAAAATAACTGCTATTGACAGGCCGGGTTTATTGTCTGAAATACTCGCAGAAATAAAACAAAGCAGCGCAACACTTACAAACACAAACTTTAAAATAAAAAAAACAGGCTATGCAGAAGCAATATTTGGGATAGAAATAAGCAGTTTAATGAAACTGGAACACTTGATAGAAAAAATAGAAAAAATACCTTCAGTGCAGAGCGCTGAAAGAATATAGAAAAATCAAAAATAACTTATTTAAATGCTTTCTAATTCAAATCTACAAGGAAGTGGTAGAAATGAAGACAATACTAAAAGGACTTATGTTAATTATTTTACTTATATTATCAGTAAATGCTCTTGCAGCAAACCCTGAAATAACACAGGTAAGCTACAATCCGAGCCCCGCAGTGCCGGGAGCAACAATAATAGTTTTAGTACAAACCGAAAACCAGGATTCTATTGCATACGATGATGTTACATTACAAGTTGAAAATCAATACCCCTTCACAGTAAAAGCAACTGACGAGTACCCAAACCCAAAAAATGTGGGAACAATTGACGGGCATGGAAATGCACTAACACAATTCACTATATATGTTGACCCAACAGCAGAAAATGAAACATACTACCTTCCTATAACTATAACAACAAAACTCAACCAAACAGGGAAAAAAATAAACCACCCAATTGTTGTTAGCGGGCAAAACCCAGTAATAAAAGTAATTTCAATGTCAAATGACAAATTCCTCCCAGGGCAGGAAAAAGAAATAACTTTTACACTGCAAAATGTAGGAACAAGCCCAGCATATGATATAATACTGGAAATGCAGGAAGACCGAACAGTGACTGCAACAGGAACAGTAGTTGAAAGAGACATAACCCCATTAGGAGCAGCAACGGCATACATATCAACAATTAACCCAGGAGAGAAAAAAGAAACAACACTCAAAATAAGCGTAACAAACACTGCCACAATCAAAAATTACACTCAACCAATAAAAGTATCATACAGAGATGCATCAGGAGAAAGAACAACAGAAACATCCTATATAGGATTGAAAGTATTTGGAACAGCTGACCTGGATGTAACTCTAAAAGAAAAAACAGGATATATTGCACCAGGCCAAACCGCAACCATTACACTGGAACTATTCAACAAAGGGCTGGGAAAAGCTGAATTTACTTTGGTTGAATTAAAAATCAACGGAGGAACAATAGACAAGCCAAAACAATTCATAGGGGCATTAGGGCCAAATGATGTGGATACAGTAAAAACAGATATTACATTCACTGCAGAGGAAGGAGACAGGACAATTGAAGCAACAATAAACTACCAGGATTCTGATTCAACAATGAAAACAAAAATAATACAATTACCGCTAAAAACACAGCAAGCAATAGCAGAAGGGCCAAATATGCTACTAATACTTGTAATACTAGTGGTAATAGGGATAATTGTTTGGAACTTCTTCATTAAGAAAAAGAAAAAATAATAATTAAATTGCAGGGGGCAAAAAGTTTGCCCTTTGCAAGAACTTTTTTTAATTACAAATTATAGTCATCTTCAACTTTTCGAACTGTGATACCAGAATCAGAAATCTGCAAAGGATGCAAATCCTCGCTATGCTTAGTGGCACGCATCTTCCTAATATGCAAAGTCCTGTTGCTTTGAGTGCCTATGCCCATGTAATGTAAAACAACAACCCCGTCAGCAACAAACTCCTCAACACCATACTTACCTAACTGCTTAGAATCCTCATTAATTTCAGTTGTAAACATGGTTGTAACACCGGCGCGGGAAAGCAAGTAAACCATTTTCAAAACAGCCTTCCTTATCTCATGCTCATTATCAAAATTAAGCCCAAGCGCAGGAATAGAATCAATAACAACACGCTTTGCCTTAATTTTCTTAATAGCGCGCATTAATTCAAGCAATAACTTGTCTAAATCAAACCCGGTGACAGGAAGAGAAAACTCTTCATCACTCGGGATACCAAGCTTAGCCATGGTGCCATCAACAATTTTCAGCAAGCCATCATCCTCAAGCTTACGCAAATTCCACCCAAAACGCAACATGTCTTCACGAATAAGCTCAGGTCTCTCATCAAGAGTCAAATAAACCCCCGGCTCATTAAACTTAGCCCCATTAACAAGAAACTGCATAGCAAAAATAGTCTTACCCGTACCAGTGCCCCCTGAAATAAGGAAACTTCTGCCCTCGGGCAATCCACCCTCAACTAATTCATCAAAACCAAAAATGCCAGTCTTAATACGATTCATAAAACATCAATAGTAATAGGCAAAGGTTGATTATAAATCTTTCACCAGGCAAAACAAAAATAAAGAAGACTTAAGAAAACAAGATTTTTTTCAAAAAAGTTAAAAATTATGGGACTGGGGAGATTTGAACCCCCGACACCACGGTCTTCAGCCGTGTGCTCTCCCAGGCTGAGCTACAGTCCCAGAGATAAATAAAAACTTCCAAGAAAAGCTTTTTAATTGAAGCACAAAAGGAAAACAACTACTTATTTTCCTTCATTAAAGTAAACACTTTACCCCTTTATTTAAATCCCATATTTCCTTAACTGAAAATAGTATTGCTGATTTCGGAAAATAACTCTTGTTTTCAGGCAGTTCTTTAACCATTCCAAACCATTTACCCTTAGAAAAAATTTCAACAACCCCAATTAACTGAAAAGCCCCTTTTTTATTAAAAACTGCAATTGAAGCTTTCTTATTTTGTTTCAAATTTTTAATGGTTTTACACATCATATTATTAGTTATTAATATTTTATCTTCAAAAACATTATTTGCTTCAACACAAACCAAATTTGGCTTTGAGGAAGAAGAAGCAGTCGCAAGAAAAACTATTTTGCCTTTAATCAAATTACTAACTCTTTTAGGAACTAAAACCAAACAAAACACCATATACAAAGCGAGCCCGTAGGGAATCGAACCCTAGACACCCAGATTAAGAGTCTGGTGCTCTACCGACTGAGCTACGGGCCCACAATTACTGTAACGCCCCAAAATTTGATTTTGGGCGCCTCGCAAAAGCAAAGCTTTTGCACGATTACCAAATCATTTAGTAATTACTGCATAAAAACACGCTTTTTTGCAACCTGCTTTTTCTTTTTTTGTAAAGAAAAAGCGGAAAGCGAGCCTGTAGGGAATCGAACCCTAGACACCTGGATTAAAAGTCCAGTGCTCTACCTCTGAGCTACAGGCCCACCTATAGATTTGCTTTGAAAAACTTTATAAAGCTTCTAAATACTCATTTCAGAGCAAGGATCTCTTTAACACGCCTCTTATCCATGCTAAGCACATAAATATTATCTGATTTAGTTGTGGGAGATTTTACAAAAAAACGATCAATTGTTCCTTTATAATTTCGCATCTTTTCAGGCTCAACAACAATCTTTACTGATAATTTACCTGATTTTATGTGTTTCCTAAATCGAAAAAGAAATTCAGAAAAGAGGGCATCGGTTGGATGCATACCTAATGATTTTTTTAATTCCTGGGAAACACGACTTTCATTAAAAGCAGAGTGCCTCCACAAGCCGTTATATGAATAATAAGGCAAATACTCATTCCTAACCCTTTGGATATTTGAAACCAAAAGAATTCCTTTTGAAGGAGAAGAATATTCTAAAACAAAACGAGGAACTTTTTTTGAATCCATTAAAATTAAGTGGGGTTTTTTTGAAAACCCTGTCATTATGCCATTGCTTACCTGAAGATGCTTGTCATCATAAACCCAGCTTTTTGAACGATGAACAGAAACCCCTTTGGAAGACAAAAGACTTTTTCTAACAGGAATTGTGCGTGTTTGTTCCCTTGAATGAAACCTTATATCTTTCATATTAAAAGGAAAATCAACTCTTTTTGACAAAAGCATAACTAAGTTTATAACACAAACCATATTAAAATGAATTGTGAAAAAATGTCACAACAAGAAATAATTATCATAAGGTACGGCCACAGAGATGTAAGAGATTACAGGGTAACAGGGCACTGCGCACTAGTTTCGAGGGCATTTGGGGCAAAAAAAATAATTATCTGCGGAACAAAGGAAGAAAGTGTTGTTAATACAATCCAGGGAGTAAACAAAACCTGGGGAGGAAACTTTAAAGTTGAATTCACGGATTCATGGAAAGAAACTGTGATTAAAATGAAAAAAGAAAACTATTGCATTGTACATCTAACTATGTATGGCCTTCCGGTGCAAGAGGCTGGGGAAGTGCTGGCAGAAAAAAAGAAAATAGCTATTATTATAGGATCACAAAAAGTAGAAAGAGAAGTTTATGAAAAAGCAGATTATAATGTTGCCGTAACCACACAACCACATAGCGAAATAGCTGCATTAGCAGTATTTATGGACAGGGTTCAAAAAGGAAGAGAACTAGAGAAAGATTTCAAAGGGGGAAAATGCCAAATTATTCCTCAAGAACGCGGAAAAAAAGTAATTAATACAAAAATAAACTAATTTTTACTGCCAAAAGAAACCTCCTTTGCTATAGTTTAAAAACACTTAGTAAAGTGAATATTTTATGCCTTCTAAATCAATCGTGGACCTTGCGTTAGTTGGGGATTTACTTGATACAATAGGGGGGCAGGATGTAATTAATTTAGTAAAAATATGTGAAAAAAAGAAAAAAATGGCTACGGATGAAGAGATATCTAAAAAAATGAAAAAAAAAGTGACTGAGGTCAGAGCCATGTTAAACAAGCTGCACTTCAGAGGAATTGCATGCTATCAAAAAACAAGGAATCAAAAAACCGGATGGTATAATTACACTTGGGAAATAAAAAAGGACAGAATAGCAGAAATCATAAGTGAAGAACAAAAAGAAAATTTAGAAAAATTAACCCAAAAAATGAACTTAGAAGCAGATTACAGTTTCTTTGATTGTGAAAAATGCAATCACAGAGAGGTATTTGAGGTTGCGGCAGAATACAATTTCCTATGCCCAACATGTGGTGGAAGTATGACTTCCGCTAATGACCCTAACAGACAGAAGGAAATTAAAATAAAAATAAAAAAAATTGAAAAAGAGCTAGAAATATTAAATAAAACAAAGTAAAAGCACAAAAACCTGGACATATTTAAAAGATGATGTTGAAGAGTATTAAAAACTAAAATAGTTTTTATAGCAAGAATAAAGGAAAAATAAGGATTTTAATTGAAAAAGCTTTGAAAAAAGAGCTTAATTAATTAAAATTTACTGTATTTTTCTTTATTTCCTAGCGGGGTAGGGCAGCCTGGAGTGCCCGTCGGGCTCATAACCCGAAGGTCGGAGGTTCAAATCCTCTCCCCGCTATGAGTGAAAATAAGCGCTTTTTCTATAATTTAACCCCCTTAGTTCCAGTACTAATACAAAGAACAAATATTTAATTATTTCGACAAACAACGAATTAATTAGAATCTTAATCACACTCTCTAATAAGCAAAAAATTGATCTTATTAGAGAAGCCAAAAAACTAACTATTTTTGATTTATCACCTTGGGCGAAAGTTAGTAATTACCAACCCCAAATGCAAAAACAACTAAAATATATAGGCTCACCCGAACTTATTTATACTAAAAAAATCAAAAAAAGGGACAAACACATATAATATTTAAAAACAAGGTAATTACTAGTAATTACAAGTAATTAGAATAATGATAGCTCATTACAGTAAAGTATTTAAATCATTACTGTCATTATATTAATGATGAAATAATGGCAAGCATAATTGAATATATTAAACAAATATTGGGGTTCAAGGCTAAAGAACAGGAAAAACCTCTTGCGGCAAGCATAGTGAGTGAAGCAAAAGTAAAGATAGAGGTTAGATCTATATGGGATTTCCTTCAATTCAATGAACACACCCAAGCGTTCCATTTAGCGAGTGTTATAAGATTTGATGAATGGGCCGCAATGGATGAAATAAGAAGAAGAATTTTTGAACTCTTCCAAATTGACTATGAAAATGAGAGGAGTTTATATCCCTATCTTAAAACCATGGTTGATATAGGGTTGATTGAGACTAACAATATAGGCGGAAAACGAAAATGGAGAAAGAAGGATTTACTAATAAAACTTGAAAAAGAAGAAAAAGAAGCCCAAAAACAAGAAGCTTTGGCGGAAGCCGCCCAAAAACAAGCTTAAAATACATAAAAAAGATAATTTTTACTTATTTTACTTTAAATTAGCTTAAAACTAAAGAGTAAAATACTCAATTTCTTGGACACATGTTCTGGCAAGTAAAAAAGATTAAATTGGTTATTAGATGCATTATAACCTGTTTAATTACAAAAATGAGTTATTAGATAGATAAAATTAAGGGAAAAACAAACTTATTAAAAAATTTTAATAAAAAAAGTTTAATTTTGATTTAACCCTGGTTGTGGTTGAGGAATCTGGGCTCCATTATGCTCATTTTTCAATTTCTTATACAACTCATAAAACTCCAAAAGAACAGGAGATTGCTGGTAAACTTGCTTAAACCAATCTAAATCAACTATACTTTGTGCTTCCTTAACAAAAGAAGCTTTGTAAGTTGAGTTAGCCCCCTTTTCAACAATTCTTTTCATTTCAGAAGAAAACTTAACTAACCCTTCCTCACCCTCAATAAATTTCCTTGATAAAAGGTTCTCCAGAGCAAGAATTACCTCTTTTTCCTGAATATCTTTTTCATTAAGGAAATAAGTGCATTTCCACTCCCCTTTTTGCTGCCAATTATGAGTAGGGTTATGGCCTGTTTTAAAAAACTCTTGTAAAGATTGAAAAGCACCCGGCGGGATAATTACACAATTTTTACCCGGGCGGATATAAGGAAAAGTGGAAAGAATACCATTTCTATGATAATGATAATTTTTTCCTGATGTTTTATACACTGCCTGAGTATAACCATAAATAGCTCTGAAAAGCTTTTGATAAGTATAAGAAGAATGTTTAATAGAATCAGGGATTATGAAACGATATTGAACAAAATAACCTCTAATAGTCACACCCAACACTTCCAATAATATGTTAATTAAAATTTTAAAAAATATCTTATGTATATATATTATACATATGTGTTTTTAAATTATAAATTTTTTATGCTAATTTTAAATAATGTCCAAGAAATAGAGATAAAATACTTTTTTTAATAAAAAGGTTGTTTAAAAAAAATAAGAAAGTAAGGGGAGGCCTTACCTTCTGTAATATTTATATCTTAATTGTGAAGCTGCAGGTGCAGGTTCGCTTTTAGAATCATCTTCAGCAGAAGGAACATCCCTGCTTGAAACAATAACAATATCTTTAACAGATTTTACGTTTCTATAAGGAATGCTTTTTTCGCTCAAGATCTTCTTAGCATCTGATTTTGTTTTTACTTTAAGAGGTTCTGTAGTAATTGTTTCTAATTTTCCTTTTTCAAGATTTATTATTATATCATAAACCTTGCCCTTGTAGCCAGCCTCTATATCGTAAAGATCCATACCAAAAAGTTTTGACAATCTAATGCTCATGTTAAATCCTCCCTTTTAATTACACAGGAAACAGCAATGAAGTATATAAATCTATTCTTAAAAATAAAAAACTTCAAAACAGTTAGAAAAGCAAACTTATTGAAAATAACAAAAACTATACATAAGCAGGGGTTTTCAGATTTACTTAATCTTATTTTTTAATAAAAAAAAACCTAATCTACATAACCGTTTTTGGGTTTGAATTCTCTTTTGAAATAAAATTATTGGAAGTATGGAGTGTGTGCTGTAGGAATTAAAGCTTGTCTAAGGGGCTTACAACTTTTTTTAACTGGTCATTTGCAACACTTGTATAAATTTGGGTTGTATTCAAGTTACTATGCCCGAGCAGGGACTGAATATATCTGATATTTGTTCCCGCTTCAAGCAAATGAGTGGCATAGCTGTGTCTTAAGCAGTGAGGAGTAACATGTTTGTTTATTCCTGCATTCTCAGCAGCTTTTTTTACCACTCTCTGTACAGTATCCGTGGTAATAGGTTTTCCATTTTTCTTTGAAAAAACATACTCAGATTTGATTTTTTTCTTACCAAGATATTTTTTTAAATCATGAATCCAATCTTTTGACAAAATAATTATCCTGTCCTTATTTCCTTTCCCTGACTGAATTAAAGCTGTCCTTTCTTTCAGGTTTAGTTCCTCAACTTTTAGCTTTACTACCTCTGATACTCTGCACCCTGAACCATACATGAATTGAAGCATTAACCTGTTTCTCCCAAATTTAGTATTTTGAAACAAAGCGCGTATCTCATCCTTGCTAAGAACTTTTGGCAAACTCTTTGCTTTCTTTGGAATTTTTATTTCTTCAAGAATATGCATTTTCAAGTGCTTCTTGAGCATATATTCCATAGCAGCATGAACTAATGCGAGAGTAGCATTAGCACAACCCTCTTCCTTTTTTTTGGCCAAATAACCAATTATATCTTTCTTTTCGAGTGTCTGCACAGGTTTATTGATTGAATAAAGCACTTCCCTTCCATACAGCAAATACATTTTTAGCGTTTTTGAAGAATAACCCTCAATAATTAGTTCCTGCTTAATTTCCTTTAAGAGATTCTCAAATTCAGGGTTCTCGTTTATAATTTCTTTTTCAAAGGGGGTGCTTTGCGCTACAGCCAGGGTATTACCGGAAGAAGGAAGGGGGGCAGGTGAGGGCTGGGAAACAGCAGATTCCTTGTTTTCTTCAGTCATAACACACTTTAGTTTCTTAAACTTATATTAATTTCGCTCAGGGGCGGCAAGGTTTTTAAGCGCGATAGGGAATATTTCTGTATATGATGCGGAAACCACAGAAACCTTTAGAAGGAGCAAAGCTGAAAGAAACGGCTGACATGGTTGCTTGGAGAAAAGAGTTTGAAAAAATGAAAACTGAGGACCACATAAGCAAGCTAGCTTCACTCGGGCTGGATGATGAAGACCTCGAAGAGTTCAAGGAAATGAAATCCGGCAAGAGAAGCATTGAGCAAGAAATGCTTGGGGGGGAAGAAGCCCCTAGTGAAGAAGCGCCAAAGAAAAAAACAAAAAAATAAAAATCCAGGCAAAACTAGTTCTAGAGAGACCCCTGACTGCAATATTATTAAAAAATATTTTTTATTATTTTTTTTGCGCCCTGATTCCTGAAGAATTTTTGTTATATCTGCAATTAGAAAAGCCAGCTTCTTCCAGACGCTTAATTAATAAAGGAAAAAACTCTTGCCCCTTTGTTTTCCCTGGATTAGGGCAGTAATGGTAAAGCAACGCTCCGCGTTTCATAACCCTAAAAAGCTCTAAGTAAAAGCTTTTTGAGTAAAGTTCTTTCCCAAAACTGGTTGTAGGAGGATCATGAAGAACTCTATCAAAATAATTGTTTCCAAAAGACTTGATTCCTTCAAGAACGCTGTTATTTACCAGTTTTATTTTAGGATTGTTAAATAATTTTTCAGAAAAAGGATTGTATTCAGCAATCCTCAGAACATTAGAATCCTTTTCGAAGGTAAAAACCTTTTCAGCATCTTTTGATAATAATATTGAAGTATACCCAAGGCCGCAACAAGTATCTAAAACAAAGCCTTTCACAGGAGCAATTTCTTTAACCATGAGCTCTGCACTTGTTTTTGGGCTTATTTGCTTGAACCGGTGCATAGGAACAGAAGATATTGCCAGAGTGGGCCAATCATTGGTTGGTTTTAATTTATAATAAAGATTTGTATCGTTTGAAAAAAAATCTATTGATTTAAGGGCATTGTCTTCGGCAACATAAATAGTGTTTTCTTTCAATTTCTCAAGTTCTTTTAACGAAATCTTTTGATTGCGCAACAAAACAAAAGGAGGGGCCAAAATAACTTTTTCATGGCTCTTATCCAAATCTAAACTTAGGAAAACCTGAGAATGTCCAAGATTTTGAGTGTTTATTATCTTTTCTGCTTCATTTTTTGTTAAAACAGCTCTATCCAACACCAAGACCCAGGTATTTACCTCTAAAAAGGTTTAAATACTACTTTTGCCGCAATATATACTGGAACTGCTTTTTTTAGAAGTTTCCAAAAACTTTGGATAGGTGAGCCAAGTGAGTCATGTATTGTTAAACGTAGGTGTCGATGAAGACTTAAGACTGCAGCTATTGGCTGAGGAACAGAAGATGAGATCTAAACAGCCAGAGGCATGGACTAAGACAAAATTCAGAAAATACGCTAATTTTGGAAGAAACAGGAAAAAAACTGCTGAAGAAATATTAGGCATAGAGCCAAAACAGGAAAGAAATGTTTCTAAAGTAGCTAAAAGAAAATAACTTTTTCCTAAACATTTGATTTATTTATGCACGGGCACTTCATATGTGTCCTGCAATAAAAAATCATTTTTTTTATTAAAAAATTTTATTTAAGCACTTCAAGGCTTCCTTTTCGCCCAGCACTTATTTGAAGTTTCCCTTTGTATTCAGAAACCCATCCATTAGTAATCTTTATTTTATCCCCATCATTGACTTTTTTGTATTCATCATTCCAGAGGGTTAAGGAAACTTCCTCTCCTGCCTCATCTTTAACTGCCGCATTGCATACAGTTCCCTGGCCGCTTGCAGTAGCAAATGCCCTTGGTTCACCTTTAGTGACAACCTCAACAATAAGTTCATCAAAAGGCATTCTTGGTTTCAAATCTTTTATCATCATTTATATCACTGTAAAAGCAAGACACAAAAACATTAAAAAAGGGCTGTATTTATAGCCCCGGAATTTTTCCAATAAGCCCCTTTATTTCACCCATACTTAAGGAGTTCTTATTGTGTTTTGTAAGAAAAATACTTGTATTTGTTTTTTTAATCAACCCATCTTCCCTAGCAAGCATCTTATGTGCATTGGCAAGAGTCTGGCTATTTTCAGTCCTGATGATTATTATTATTTCATTTGACAAAGTAGTAAAAATATCCTGAATTTCCTTGTTTTTCATTAATGATTTTATTATTTTTTCTTCTTCCCCAGGAACAGGCTTAATTAGTATAAATGCCTTTAGCCCCATTTTTATTTCATCATATCCTTTCTGGGTCATATCAGGTATTTCCTTTACAATAACCCCTTCTCTCCAGAGTTTGTTCCATCTGTTTGAAACAGTGTTCCTGTGAAATTTATATTTCTCTGCAATTTCTGAAAGGCTTATGCAAGGATTAGTGGTTTTTTCATACAAAATAGCGCAATCTGTTTTGTTTAACCTGTAAGGAGGTTTCTTTTTTATTGGAAGATAATGTCTTTTGTATTCAGTATTAGCAAAAAAAACAACAGTTTCAGTAATTGCCCCTTGAAAAATTTTTTCCATCATTAACCCAAATGCACTTATATTATTTATGCTTGGCCCAAAGACTTTTACCGCAATATCGTTTTTCCCTGTGACATCAGCAACAGAAACAACCTGAGTAAGGTCAAGCAGCCTTTTAACAAATTTTTCATACTCAAAATTTTCCCAATTAATGCTTAAAAAAACCCATGCAAATTTTCCAATTTTTAGCGCATCAAGATTAAGGTCATATTTTGTTTTTGAAAAATACCCTTCTTTTCGCAATTTTTCCAAAGCATAGCTCACAGTATTTTTTTTCAAATGCATTTTTTCACAAAGAAGACCGTTCTTGCTTTCTATCCCACTAATATAAGCCTCTTCAAGAATTTTTTTTCTGTGCCCGTTAATGTTGCTCATAACAAACTTCTGCTTTTTTAGTTAAAAAGGTTTTCTTTTACATGCACAAAAGATTAACTATTAATAGTTAATAAAAAAAGCAGTATTTAAGTATATTTATTTGTTTGCACATTTTTTGAATGTAAACTTGTGCATTGAGAAAAGAGGTTTAATTAATTTCGGGCGTATCAATATTATTGACATGGGAGGTGTTGTAAGTGGAACAAATTGTAATGAAAGGAGTTGCGCTGTTCGCGACGCTCATTGGCGTATACCAATGGCTTGGCCAAGAGGCTAGCCTTTATGATATCATGGTAATTTTGTTTGCAACAGCTCTCATAGTAAGTATTGAGCTGGAACAAAAACATGATATAAAGAAAAGCAACGTACCGGGTGATAACCCTGCCCAAAAAGGTTTTTTTTGGAGGATAACGCACCCTTTAAGTAAAATGATAGCGCGGGGATACTCTCGCCCTAGCTTGCAACCTTTATATTCATTTTCTCACTAAAATTCTTTGATTTAGATGGGTTTTCTCTTTTTAGATATAGAGTCTTTTGTTGATTCGGAGGATACTTTTTCCGGGTTGAATCCTTTTCATGAAAAAAGCAAAGTTTTGGTCATAGCTTATAATTATTATCCTTCTTCAAGTGCACCAAAACCAGAGCAGGTAAAAGAACCGTATTTTTTATTTGAATGGGAAGCGGGCTCAGAAAAAAAAATTCTCGAAGCGTTTTTTTCAGAGTTAAAAGAAATTTACAAAAAAGATTCCTTGCTGAAAATAGTTGGATTTAATCATCTAGCCTATGATTTAAACTATTTATTTGCAAGAATGTCAAAACATAAAATTTCTTCTGAAAAAGAATTATTTCACCTGCTTTTTACACAACCAAGGCACATTGATATGGCACAATTAGGGATGGCGGTTTCAAAGGCAACTAAACGTGACGAAGATTTCAGGACTATATCCCAAAAAACAATCAACTCGTATTTTGAGATTCCTGTAAAAGAAGCAACAGGGAAAGATGTTTCAGTATTTTATTCAAAAAAACAGTATGAAAAAATAAAAAAATATTGCAAAGAAGAATTTACATTTGAATTATTATACCAAAGTCTGTTAATGTCGTTTTTACACTAAAAATTAAAACAATTTTTGCGCAAATATATTTTTTTAATATTTTTTTTATAAAATTACAAGCCTTGTCCAAGTTTTTGTTCTGGTTGGTAAAGTATTTATATCCCTTTAACTCTTATATGCAGGATGATAGTAATGCCTAAAGGTATTGAATTTTCTTGCCAGGAAAGAGAAGTTGTTTTATGCAAAACCCTATGCTCGAAAGGAAAATGTTTTAATAATGAGAGTATTGCTTTTGCAAAAAATTTTAAACAATAACTTCTTCACCCTAATATTTTTTCTTAATTTTGGTAAATCTTGTTTTAATTCTTTTCGGCATAAGAATATTGTATGAAATTACTAATTACAGGCACCCCTGGCTGCGGAAAAACAACTCTTGCAAAAAAACTTGGGCAAAAGCTCGGGTTAAGAGTCATTAATGAAAAAGAATTTGCTTTAAATAATGCAATAGGCAAATTTAATGACGAAAATGAGCTGGAAATTCCCTTGAAAGTTATTGAAAAAAAAATTAATTCTTTTTTAAAAAAAAATAAAGATGTTATTCTTGAGGGGCATGTTCTTTGTGAAGCAAAACTTAAAGTGGATGCAGTAATATTAGTCACAATTAATCCTGAAGATTTGGAAATGAGATTAGAACAAAGAAATTATTCAGCGCAGAAGATAATGGATAATGTTTTCTGCGAAGGAATTGATTACTGCAAAAAGCATGTGCAGAGAAATTACCCCAAAAGCAAAATAATAAGGGTTATTTCTTCAAACAATCCTTTAAGCACTTTTGCTGAAACCCTTAAAAAACTTGAAATGCATGCCAAGTAAGTGCTTTTTTGGTTTTTTGGCTTCTGGTGAATGTTTTAAAACTTATTTTAATACTAATGCTTTTGAATAGAGTGAATAAAATGGCTGTTTCAAGGATTTATTGTGTTCTACTGCTTGTTATACTGCTTTTAACCGCAGGCTTTGCCTACGAAAAACCCTTATCAGAATTTGGCTTTTCAGGGATAACCCTTGAAAAAGAGAATACTAAGGAATGCAGAGAAATTACAGTTTTGTTGCCCGAATCAGCACTAGCTGGAAAAGGAGCAGGAATTCTTTCCCTAGATGCTAATTTTACAGAATACCAAGATGACAGCTCGTATGTAACTGTTTCAATTAATGATTCCGCAGAAAAAGTATTGTGGCTTGAGAATTTTTCCTGCACCCAAAACTGCTGGGCAAGAATATTTGTTCCTAATATTAAGGAAAAAGCAACAAAAATAAAGTTATGCGCTGTTCTTGGCGGGTTAACAAAAAAATTAGAAATTACTCCCAATACTTTCATAGGGATTTATGACACCCCAATATTAAGCATAGCAAATGAATCTCCTCCAGAAATATTTTTAGGAGACAGGGCAAAAATGAGTATTGTTGTATCAAACACAGGCACAAAAGCATCAAGCATAATGGTTCAGTTTGTTCACCCGGATACAAGAGCAAAAGTAGAAATAACAAGCTTTGACATAGTTGAAGGGGACTCAAGCGCCTCAACCGTTATTAATTCAGGAGAAACAAAACAATTTGATTATTACATCAAACCAACAGTAATAAGCTCCTATAACCTGCCCTCAGCAGCATTATTTTTTACAAACGTTTTTGGGGAAAAACAAACAATAATTAGCAATCACCCACAGATGAATGTTGTAAAGCTAACAAAAATAACTGTTTCAATAGTGGCTATTTCAGAGCAAGAACCGGTTACATTCAAAGCAATAATAAAAAATAATTTACCGAGCCAGTTTAATGGGGCTATAATTTTTGCTCCGCAAACAGCGTTTACCGAACCTGCGAGACAAGTAACAATACAAGGAAATAGCGAAAAAGAATTAGTATTTGAAGCAAAAGACTTACAATCAGGGAAATATTCCTTTTTTGCAACAATAAAGGATTCAAATGATATTTACTCCTCAAACAAAATAGAGTTGGAAGTAAAACAAACAGGAATTCCTTTCGAAATATTATTCGCCATTTTGGGGATAATTGCAGGCGCAGCAATTTTTGGCTGGATATATTTTGTAAAAGAAAAATAATTACTCTTTCCATTCGTCAAGGATAAGTTTTCTTTTCACGTCTTCTTCTTTTTCATTTTTTCCCATTTTTTGTTTTAACACAAATGCGACCAGTACTATGAGTATGACAGGGATAAAGCCCGCAAAAGGTATTTTTTCAAATAAATTTCCTTGATTTGGGTTGTTTTCTGAAAGAAGCATTAATGCATCTATGTATTTATTTGAATCAATAAGTTCTTTTCCTTTTATTAGCAAGCTTTCATTTTTCCCTTTATCTATTGCAGAATTGTAACTTGTAATTGCTTGTTTTTTTAGATAATTGAAAGCTTTTTGTAATTCATTTTGTATTTCTGATAACTTTTCTAGCTTGTAACTTGTAATTGCTTGTTTTTTTAGATAATTGAAAGCTTTTTGTAATTCATTTTGTATTTCTGATAACTTTTCTAGCTTGTTTTCGTTAGTATCTTCTGAGTTTTTTATTTCTTCAGCCATTAACCTTAATTTTTTTAATCTGCTTTCTGTAATGGGTGCAACTATTTTTGCCTTAATTATTTCAGCTTCATTTACCACTAGATTTTCTTCAAGGTAATTTAACAATATAGTTATTTCTTCATACGTTTTTTGTATTTGCGCCTGCATTTTTTTTTCTTCAATAGCGCTGTTTTTATCAAGTGCTTCTTTAAATGAAATTATTTCATTAAATTTATTATTTAATTGAATAAATTCTTTTTTTGCTGTAGCAGGATCATATGAAATGCTTTCGTCAATTTTTTGTTTTATGCTGAGAAAATCCTGTTTAAGATAATCAAGATCCTTATTTTCAGTGTTTTTTGTTGCTGTGTTGGTTTTATCCAGTAATTCTTCAGCCCCTTCTTTTATTGAATTGTCTGTGCTGAATATAGTTTTTGTAATTAAGTCAAAAGCTTTTGCTATCGAATTTTCATTTTCACTACCAAAAGAAAGAGCTTTATTTAGAGCATCTTCTATTTCTTTTGCTTGGTTATCCATTCCAAGGTTTTTCAGTTCATTTTGTTGTTGCCTTAATTCAGATATTTTTTCCAAGAGGGTGTTTTTCATTAATTCTAAGGATGTCTTTTCTTGCTTTTCTTTTTCAAGGGCAATTATTCTTAGCAAATTTTCTTCAACTGCTTTTTGTAATTCATTAAGAGTTGCTTCTTCGCCCTTTAAAATTATTTCTTCTGTTTTTTGTGAATAGAAATCGTTTTCTAAAAGAATAAAAGCATCTTTTTGCTTTTTTAGTTCTTCTAAATAGTATTCCCGGGCTGAATCAACATATATTTTTATGTAATATTTTTTTTCTTGTTTCGATTCAAACTCTTGATTTTTTAATACAAGTTTGTCATTAAAGATATCAAAGTTTTTTTGAGTATAATCTTCGCTGAAAACATAATACTTTTCAGCAAATGAATTTACTGGCAGCAAAATTGAAATTGTTGCCGTGGTTTTTTCGCCAAAGTTATTTGATGCAACTAATTCATATTCTAATATCTCTTTTCCTAATTCTTCAGTTTTGCTAATAAACTTTGTTGAAGTGGTTATGGCACCAGAGATATAAAAGAAAATATTTATTTTTGCATCTGAGTTTGCTTTTTCTAGGACAAATACTGTCCTGCCTTTGTTGTCATCGAAATTTAAAGTTTCTAAGCCATTTGCTAAAACAATTACTTTTTCAGTATTTAATGGCTTTTTTGTTGATATTAATATTTTTTGGACTTCAGCATTGTTGCTTAATTCGATTGTTCTCTTTAATAGACTTGTTTCGTTAGATACAAATAGAAAATAATCTTTTTCTTTTGAGTAAATTTGTTCAGATAAAATAAAATTTGCGCTTGTTGATCCATATGGCAAGCATTCCAACCAGAGTATTATTGTGTTTGAGTCCTTTTGGTTAATTTCACTAATGCAAGGATCCTTTTCAATCACTTGGGCAAGTGTTGAATGAATTTCTATGTAGAATGATGAAGTTATTTTATGAAAAGGATTTGGTATAATAATTTTGGTTTGAGATTCAAAAGGAATATTAATTTCGGCGATTTTTTCGTTTAAATAAATAATTTTTGTGTTTTGGCGCGCATAAGTTATGATGTTGCTTTCAGAAAGTATTTGTGCTTCTTGAAGAGAATTTTTTATTGTTTCCTTTAAAAAATCTTTTATTGGCAGTGCTTCGCTATAATTAAGTTCATTTTCAACGAAGTATTTTGCATATGATGCAATTTTGTTTTTTAATAAATTTATTTTTTCTTCAAGCGAGGAATCTGTATTATATGAGTTTATTTTTTCTAGTTCTTCTACAATTTTTGTTAGCTCAAAAAAATCTGTTTTGAAACTATTTAATTCTTTGTCATAATTTAGCTCATTATTGGCTTGTTGTTTTATTAAGTTGCAATTTTCTTCAAATGTCAGTAGATTTTCTTTGGAAATTTCGGTTTGTTTTAAGTTTTCAAATAATATTTTTAATTCATTAAATTCCTCCTCTTTAAATATTTTTTCCAGATAAGCGATGCATTCTTTTGCAGTTTCTTTTTTTGCGGCTTCGAGTTTTGAATAATCTGCCAAGGCTTCTTCAAGAGTTTTGCTGTTAATTACCATTTCATAACAATAATCCAGTTTTTCGATTCCTTCTATTGAACTTGTTTTTGAAGCATAATATAGAGTTTCTTGAATTAGTTTGTTTATTGATTCATTTGTTGAAGAAAGGTTGCTATTTTTTATTTGTAAAGCTTTCGAAGTGCACGCTTGTCCTAGTTTTTGTGTTACTTCTTTGTCTTCCCATTCCAGCGCTTTTTTTATTTCAGTAAATGAGTTTAGTAATTCTTTTGTTTTGTACAACTCTTCTCCAAGGGGCAGGGCGCCTTTACTTTTTTCTTCTCTTAATTTGATTAACAATTTTACTTTTTCGTTGAAGTTTTCTGATGAGGTTTCATTACTTGTTAAAACAGTTGTGCTAAGTTCTTTTGATAATTCTTCATATTTTTCATTATATTTATTTTTTTCTAATAACCTTTCGCAAGCTGTTTTCTCTGCTTCCAGCTGTTTTAGATTTTCTTTTGCTGCGTTTTGGGCTATCTCAAGATTTTTGCTTTCTTTGTTCATCAGTTCTGAAAATCTTTTAAGGGATGAATTGTTATTTCCGCCCAAATCAGAATACAGTTTCATGAAATCAAAAATAGGGAAATTTTGCAGGGCTGTGAGCCCTTGTTTTGTATAGAATCTTGGCTCGAAATAATCAATTGCATTTCTTAATGCGGTACTCAAAAAAGGGAAATATCCTTTGTTGGTCATTCCAAGTTTTTCAAGCACTGCCCCCTCAACGTACTCAAAATTCTTAATCCAAAAAGGGGTGTTTTCAACGAGATTTTCCTGGAGCTTGCTTGCATTTGACTTATTAAATGAGTCCGCTTTTTTTAAATAATATGAGACATAGCTGTCTGAGTTTGTTGCTCCATTATTTAATTCAGACAATATTTGCCTGAATTCAACCAACGAATCGTAAATTGGTTCTTCTTTTATCATGTCAACTTTTTGTTCTGTAAGAAACTTTTCTTCGGCCGCAATAACAGAAAAACTTTTTTCCACTGCCTGATCAAGTTCAAGAAAGGAGTTGTCTATGTAATTTGATGCTTGATTTATTGAGCCAGATAGTGATGAATAATCTCCTGATTTGCATTCTTCAGATATTTTTTTTGCTTCAGTTATTGCTTTGTTATAAAAAAACCAGCTTCTTCCGATTTCATTTTTTAATGAGTATAATTCGCTTTCTTGGGCATAACTTAATTTTGTCTTAAACAATTCAGTTACTTTTTCAAAGCAGCTTTTTTCTGTTTCACAATAAGGTATGTAAGCATAGCTTTTGCTGGCCATAGAATAACAGAGGTTTTTTTCTGTCCTTGTCATTTCACCCGTGCAGCCAAAAAATAGGACAAATAGGAGGAGACTTGAAATAAGAAGAATTTTGTGAAGGCGTATTCTTTGCCTGCAGCGGTTTAATTTCTTTTTTTTATTATTTGTGAACCTACTTTTAGCAAGCATGTAGAAGGCTTGCTTTAGTTTATTTAAAAATCTTCATCAAAATTCGACGATTGACTATTTTTGTTATTCACTTTCTTCATTGTAGTCTTTTGCAATTGTGTTTTGTTTTTCAATGAATTTTTGGGCTGCGCATTCCTGGGAAGCGTTTTTATCAGGAAGAAGGGAGTATAGGCATTCGTTTTCTTGATTTAGCAATTCTTTTGAGTAAGTGCAATCTTGGCAGGTATTTCCCTGAATATTATTAATGAGCGGGTTTATCCAAAAGAGTTGGATTAGTATCCCAAGGAGTATTCCTACAATAAGCAGAATAAAGTAGGTTTTGTATTTTTTAACAGATTTTCCTAAAAAATTGTTTCTTTCAGGAACAAGTTCTTCGTATTCATCGTCAGGGTCTTTCAAGGACATGCAAAGAATAAAGCTTTTGTGAAATATAAAACTTATTGAAACAAAAATTAGCTGTTTTTTTGAAAACTTACTCAATATTGTTGTTTATTCGCAAATCTTAGCAAGTATACATAAGCCTGATTTTATTTTTTTCCACAACCTTTTATTCTTTATTTTGTTTTTAGAAAAAATTTTTAAATATACATAATGCATTTTGGTTTGTTTTTTGTAAGGGAAACCTTTATAAAGAAGTTAGGCTTTTTATCTGTTAAAGTTTTTTTGTAGGTGTTATAAATGTACAAATACACGATTGCGAGACAGTTGGCATCAAAGAGAGTAATCACTAATAGAGGGGACGAGGTTGGCAAATTAATTGACTTAATCGTTTCTGAAGTTGGTGGAGACGTAGAGTACTTGGTAGTAGAAGTAGACAGAAACTCCCGATTATTGTCAAAACTAGGGAAAGTAGACAAATTGGTAGAAATACCGTATGCGTCCGTAACAGCAGTGAGCGATGTGTTCATTGTTGACGAAAGAGAAATCCTAGAAGACATTCAGAAGAAGGAATAGTTTCTATTTTCGAACCAGGTGCTTGCCGGGTGAAAGCACGGCAAGTCTTGGCTTATTTGCCTTAGTATTCTTGTCTTAATTTTTTGTTTTAGCCTTTAGAAAAGGCATATATTTTTTCTTACGCAAGCTCCGCTCTTTTTAAGCATCAAATTTCAATAACGAGAGTATTTTTTTTAAAATCAAGTTCTTTTATTATGGGCTTTAAGGAATTTATTTTTGAAATGATTTCTTTTTCAGTTAACCCTTTTTGTTTTCCTTTCTCAATTGCTGAAAGCACCTCTTTGATCTCCTGGTATTTGATAAAAAGTTCTTCTCCTTTTTGCTGAGCTTCTTTTTCCTGTACTCCCAAGCCTTCTATTTGCTTATTTTTTGACCCGACATCTTTCTCATATTTTGCTTTCTTTTTTGTTTCTTCTTTTAAAGGCTCTTTAACTGCTATTTGTTCTTTTATTTCTTCATTCAAAAGAACAGCATTAAGCGCCGCCTGGATGTTTTCAAATTCCTTTTCTTTTTCCTGCCCAGTTTCAGATGAATAAAGAACTCCTTTGCTCAGAAAGACTTTTCCTTCTTTTGAAGAATAAATTTCTTTCACCTTTTCAAGCAGTTTTTTTGATTCTTTTGCTGTTGCTTCTTTTGAATTCTTTTTTTTGTCAAGTTTTAGTTCCTCAAAAGCAAATTCAAGTATTGTAGGGGAAGCATTCAGGGTATCTACACATGCTCCAAAAAAGGTTTTCACATTTTGCGCAAGTTTTTTTTCAAAATCTTTTTCATTTTCTTCCAAAGGATTTATTCCTTTAGAACTAGGGAATTTGTATTGTTCTCCTTGTTCAAGTTTCCTGTCTTTCCACTCTTCTTTTCGCATAGCCCTGATTATTTTCATTTTCTTACCGCACAAAACAATGTTTCCTTTAGCGAATAGTTCTAAAATTACAATTACTTCAGGAAATTCAATAATTGCAATTCTGTCTGCTCCTCGCTGGGCAAGAGAAACAATTCTTTGATTGTTCAGATACTTTTTCAGCAGTGCGGAAAATCCTCCCGGGTTTTGTTTTGCCGCCAGTGAAGAATTTGAAACAAATAAAGCATTTGGAGTTAAAACCAGTTGTTTGTCTCCAAATTGTTTTGTATGCACTTTCATTTTTATCCAGTTGTTTTCAAGAGTCTGTACATTATTTACAAATCCGTTTTCAAGAAATTTGAGCTCTTCAATAAGGTGCTTTAAAGCAAGGTTGCTTAATTGAATTTCCATAAACAATTAGTGCTTAGTTCAAAATAAAAACTTGCTTTACAGAGAGTGTTTAGAAATATTTCATCATTATTTTTATCAAACCTGGGCGTTTAATTAGTTTTTTAGTAAAAAGAATTGCTTTTTCAGTTTTATTCAGGCTTCCGTCCCCTATTTTTAGGGCATCATCCATTGAAATGCTTTGAGCCAAATAATTAAAATCATCATCGCTTAATTGTTCAAGCAAATGCCTTGATTTCAATCTGCGCTTTAGTTCATTTCCCCTCAAATCAAACCATTCTTTTGTATAAGTTCCAATGAAGTCATCAGTGAATTTATTTGCTTTTATTGCTCTTAGTGCAACTTGTGCAGCTAATCTGCCCCCTTCCATTGCTATCCCTATTCCTCCGCCGTGAATAGGATCAACCATGTGCCCTGCGTCGCCCGCAACAAGCAAATTGTCCGCAGTCATTTTTTCAAGGAACCCTCCAACAGGTATTCCGCCTGCATTAACCTCTATTATTGAACCATTTTTCAATCCTGGCTGGTGTTCAATCCATCTATCAAGGTAATCTTTTGCAGTTAATTTTGTTTGCGATGAAACATATGCTCCTATCCCTATGCCTACATTTGCTGTTCCATCTCTTTTAGGAAAAATCCAGATATATCCTCTCGGAGCAACTTCAGTTCCAAAATATAAATGCAAACAATTTTCATCATACCCTGAAATGCCTGTCATCTCATATTGATATCCTGAATCAGTATCATTCAAATTATTTTTTGTATTCAATCCGAGCATTCTTGCAGCAAGAGAATCAATTCCGTCGCAGGCAAGAATAATTTTTCCTTTGAATTCTTTTACCTGATTATTAACTTCTACTTTCAATGTAACAATTCCATTTTCTCTTTTTGCTTCTATTACCTGATGCTTTAGCAGGATTTTTGCCCCTTTTTTTACTGCCCCAATAGCAAGATTTTTTTCAAACATTTTTCTTTCAAGAACATATCCCAGGATTTTTTTTTCCTTCATCTTCACTTCTTTTCCTTCAGGACTATATAGAACCGCTCCTTTGATTTCTTGCACTGCCCACTCAGGCTTTGGCTTTAAATTCATTATTCCAAACCAACGGTTGCTTAGCCCTTCAGCACATCTTTTTGGGCATCCGATTTCCTGCTTTCTGTCAAGAATAAGCACATTCGCTTTTCCTTCTGCAAGTTCAAGCCCTGCTGCTAACCCTGAAGGCCCAGCCCCTATAACAATAGCATCATAAATTTGTTCAGTCATAAAGTCACCCAGCTCGTCTTTGTGCATAAAGAATAATTCCTAAAGTAAATATAATTAGTAGAATTAAATATATAAACCAAAATTCACTAATGAAAAGGGGGCCTAAAATAGTTGCAAATAAATTTTTTATTGAATCAATAATATCATCAGTGCTATTCCGGTTTGTTGTTGGGTCTTCTCCGAAATTAGCTATTATTGCACTTAAAAAACCTAATAAAACGAAAATTGCAAGTATGTATTTTAAAGCAGTTTTGATATCCATGCTTTTTGCACCTTTATTTCTTTTCAAGCTGCATTGCTCCAACAGGGCAAATATTTGTGCATGCTCCGCAGGAAATACATTTTTTTTCATCAATAAAAATTCTTGTATCTTTCAGGACTATCGCCTGAACAGGGCATACTCCTACGCATGCTCCGCAATATAGGCATTTATTTGAATTGTTTTTTACAACCATTTTTTCACCAGTTTTTAATAAAGAAAATTCTTGTTAGTAGAATTTAAAAACCTGCTTTGGCCGCCTTAATTTTAGAACTTTTTATTTGCTATTCCAGGAATTGCTCATATTTTTCGTAATTAAACCTGTAAAGGAAGCGTTTGATTTTTTGTTTTTGGAAGGAATATTTTTTTATTATATCTGCTTTCTTTCCTTTGTATTCATTAAACTCGTGGTCTTGCGCAGGGTCCAGAAGCAGAGAATCTTCCCCCAATTCAGTGAGAACAAAGGCGTGTGTTTTCAGATTATCTAATTCAGCAATAATTACTTCCACTTTGTTATCCCCTAATGATTTCATTGTTGCACATAAAAAAACCGCTAAATCTTCATCATCCGCAACTTTTATTTCCAGGATTTCTCTTGGTGCGAGCCAGTAATTTATATTTAAGTCAGCATCAACAAAGGAAATATCTTTTTTTACAAAATCAAATGTTTCCTGCAAGACTTTTTCATAGTCTTTTTCAAAGGAATAATCAGGGCTTTTGAAGTCCTCTACAAAGGATTGTACTGACAAATCAGAGCCGTCAACAAGGGTTTTTATTTCCCCTATGGTGCGTTTTTCCCTTTCATTGATAATGTCAGAGTATTTTTCAAGCAAGTACTTGCACAGCTTAATTTCCTTTTCCAAACCCATAATATCTATACATAATTTAATGGGAAAGGCTTAAAAAAAAGCTTGTTAAATTTAAGGAATATTGCTTGTCAGGCTTATTTGCCAAGGGGCAAAAAGCCGTGTTTTTGTTAATATGCTTCCTCTTCAAATAAAACAGTTTTTCCCAAGCATTTTTCAGTAAATTCTTTTATCTTAGAAAAGTCTTTTTCAATTTCTATTTTTAAGATGGATTTGGATTTCTGAATTCCTTCAATCTCTTCTTTTGCTTTAGCAAGTTCATGTTCAAATTCCTTTAGCCTGATTTCTTCTTTTTCCAAATCCTTTTTTACAAGATTTTTTTCAAGCTCTTTGTTGATTTCAGCTTGTTTTTTTTGTATTTCATTCATTTTCCAGAAAACCTTTCCAAAAAAATCAAAATTAATTATTTCCTGTAATGCCTCAAGCCGTTTTTCCTTTTCTTTATCCTTCAATTCAACCATATTATCTTCAATTGCTTTCTTTATTTCTACAAGGACTTTTTTGAATAACTCTGCTTTCGGGTCTTTTTTTAGGGCGATTATTGGGTTAACCAAGAATTGCTCCAGCATTTCCTTTTCTTCTCTTGAAATCTTCCACCTTCCTGAATCAACAAGCTGTTTAAACCTTTGAAGGGGCCTGTCAATGTTCAAAAGAAGGGCGGATATTTCTGTTTTAACCTCTTGCTTTTTGTTCATTAAATTAGTTATTTCTTCTTCAAGATGTTTAATCTCAACCATTTCTTTCCCGGTTTTTTTCTGCAGTACCTTTTCCTTTTGTTCAGAAATCCGTTTTTCTTTTTCAGTTAATTTATTTATGAGTTCTTTTTCCTGTTTCTCTATTGCTAAATAATCTTTCTTCTTTTTTATAGCCAAACCTACTTTTTCTTTTATTTTTTCAAATTCAAATAATTCTTTCTCCTCTGAGAAAGTTTTGTTCATTCCATTAAAAATATTCAGTATTTCCTGCAATGTTTCCCCGAGCTCTTTCATTTCTTCTTTGAAATAAAAACTTGTGTAAACAATGTTTTTCCTGAATGCAATTATTTCTCCTGTGAGTATTGAATAGCTTTCCCCTGAATACTGCCTTGCTTCATCCAGAGTTTTTCCCTTGTCTTTCGGATCAAGTTTTTCAATAAGCCTTTTTAGCTGCGTTTCAAGCTGTTTTTTTGAGGTAAGTGCAGCTTTGTTAAACCGTTCATTTTCTTTTCCCTGGAGCTCTTTCCCTGAAATGGCTTTTAATAAATTAGTGCTTTTGCTATGCAGAAACTTTACTTCAGAAATTTTTTTTCCAGAAAAATTTTCAAGCTCGTTTTTCTTCAGTATAAATTCTTTTTCTATAAGCAAAGGCGCATCCTCAAGCCTTATTCTTATTACCGCAGGCTCTTTTTTGAATAATCCTTTGACAGTTTCAGGAATTTTTGCAATTAATGAAAAAACCATGCTTAGATTAGGGATTAAATGTTTATAAAAGTGTACCAGTGCAAGTCTTTTTTCACAGGTACTTCGCCGGCATTTTGCCCAAATGATGTTTATAACCTCCACCAAATAATTATTCTTTATGTATTACTCCGGATCAACAGAGGAAAGAAATGAAGAAGCGTTTTTTCAAATGCTTAATCTAATGGCAATTGAGATAAAAAAAAGTGATGATTTTGTAGTTGTTTTTCATCATGATGCTGATGGCTGTGCCGCGGGAGCCATTGCAGTAAAAGCCCTGCAAAGGGAAGGAAAAAAAGTTTCAAATATTTGCTTAAAACAGCTTTACAAGGAAAATATTTCTGAGATAAAAGCGCTTGGAAAAAATTTTTTATTCGTTGACTTTGGCTCGGGCCAGCTTGATTATTTAATAGAAGCTTTTGATGATAATTTTTTTGTTTTAGATCACCACCAACCCCACGCTTTGCATGAAACTCTTGGCAAGAGCCAGAGGCATGTAAACCCGATGCTTTTTGGAATTAACGGGGGAATAGAACTAAGCGGAGCAGGAGTAACCTTTTTCTTCGCTCTTGCACTTAACAAGAAAAACTTTGATTTAAGCGTTCTTGCAGTAATAGGCGCTCTTGGAGATATGCAGGATTTTAATGCAAATTCAGAGCTTATTGGTTTAAACAGGAAAGCGCTTGATATTGCAGTCAAGAACAAGCTAATTGAAGTAAAAAAAGATTTACGGTTATATGGAAGAGTTTCCAGGCCCCTTGTTTCTTTTCTTCTTTTTTCTTCAAACCCTGTTCTCCCGGGGTTAACAGCAAATGAAGACAATTGCAAAGCTTTTCTCCAGCAATTAAGCATTCCTCTTAAAGACCCGTTTACTGACCGCTGGCTTTCATACAATGATTTAAGCGAAGAACATAAACGAGAATTAACCTCAGCATTAATTCTTTTATTAGCGGAAAATAATATGCCTGAATGGAAAATAAAAGAACTGGTAGGGGATGTTTATACTTTTAAAAAAGAAAATCCTTTAAGCCCGCTAAGTGATGGGAAAGAATTTGCAACCCTTCTCAACGCATGCGGAAGAAACAAGCGTTCAGATATAGCATTAGCGGTTTGCATGGGTGACAGAAAGGAAGCTTATTTTGAAGCCTTATCCTTAATGGACCAGCACAGAGAAAATTTGCGCAAAGGGATACAATTTATTCAGCAAAATGGCATTGAAGAAAAAAAAAGCTATTATTTTTTTGATGCAAAAGAAACAATTGATGAATCAATTGTCGGGATAATTGCAGGAATGCTTTACGGCTCAATGCTGGAAGAAAACAAGCCAATAATTGCCTTAGCGAGGAACAATGACGGCACAGTAAAAGCTTCTGGAAGAGCAACATCAGCTTTAGTACGCAGGGGGCTGAATTTAGGAAAAGCATTCAGAGAAATAGGATTAGAAATTGAAGGAGTGGAAGGAGGGGGGCACAGGATTGCAGGGGGCGCGAAAATCCCGTTAGAAAAAATAAATCTTTTCCTTGAGCTGCTTGAAAAAAAGTTTGAAGAACAATTAAACATTTCTGTTATTTAAATTCCCCGCCATGAACCGGCCTTATTGATTCAATTATTCTGCCGCAGCGCAGGCAGCGAAAACTATCTGTCTGCACAGTCCATTGCTGGTTTTTTCTCCAGTTTTCAAAAGATTCCACAGGCCCCCCGCATTCCTTGCAACAAAGAGCCCCCACACAATCACAATTCCGGTTTTAGTAAAGTTCAAAAAGGTCTTTAGCTTTAAAAATCTTTTGGAACGATTTTTTTTGAAAAATAAATTTTAATTATATTGAATTATTGCATTAGCTATCAAGGGTTGGGTTAAGGCAAGGCATTTTCCCAAGCAAAGCCTTTTTAACAAAATCATTGTAATTGTTATTAATTAAAAGCTTTGATTATTAAGGATTAATTTTTTGAGGGGATAAGTTGATTTCAGATAAGGAAGCAGAAATGAATATAAAGGATTTTTTGAAATTGAAGGTTCCTGAAGTGGAAAAAGAAATAGAAAAATACATTCCGCGAAAAGCCACAAAGAAATGGATAGAAAGCGCATTAGGTAAAACGATTTTTGAACTTGATTTGGAAGCATATACCAAAGGAGTCAATAACCCTATATGGGATTTGCTTGACCGTGGCGGAAAAAGATTCAGGCCGGTAATGGCTTGCATTTGTGCAGAGGCGGTAGGGGGAAAATGGGAAGATGCTTTGAAATTAGCCCCTATGGTTGAATTAATCCACAACGGAACTTTAATGCAGGATGATGTTGAAGATGATTCAGTTGCAAGAAGAGGAAAACCCTGCACCCACAAAATATTTGGCATTGATACGGCAGTCAATACAGGAACGATAATGTATTATTGGCCGCTTGCAAAAATAATGAATGATGAATTTAATATTGGAAAAGAAAAGAAAATAATGATTTATGATTTATATGCGCGGGAATTATTACGCGTTTGTTCAGGCCAGGCATGGGACATTGAATGGCACCATGGAGGATATATCCCAACAGAAGAACAATACCTGAACATGTGTCTTTCAAAAACAGGGGTATTAACAAGATTTGCTTGCCAGCTCGGGGCAATAACAGGCAATGCAACAAAAAAACAATATGAAGCCCTTGGCGACTTCGGCCAGATAGTTGGAGTAGGATTCCAAATACAGGATGATATATTAGAGCTGACGGAAATTTCTTTTAAAGAAAAAAAAGGGAGTATTGGAGGAGACATTCACGAAGGAAAAAGAACACTTATTGTAATAAGGACTTTGCAAAAAGCGAAAGAAGAGGACAAAAAACGTTTAATAGAAATACTTGATTCACATACAAGCGACGAAAAAATAATTGCAGAAGCACTTAGCATAATAAACAAATATGATGGGATTTCTTATGCAAAAAAACGTGCTGAAGAATTAGTGCTTGAAGCATGGGGAAAAGTTGACAAAGTTCTTCCCAAAAGCAACGCAAAAAAAACTTTGAAGAGCTTTGCAGAATATCTTGTTGACAGAAAAATATGAAATATGGGTAAAGTATAACACAATAAATTTGTTTGGGTGTCTGAATGGTTTCAGTGATTGAAAAAAGAAAAACAGAGCACATAGAATTATGCTCAAAAAAGAATGTTTCTTTCAGCAAAAAAACAACTTTGCTTGAAGATGTTGAATTAAACTACAAAGCTCTTCCTGAACTTGATCTTAAAGAAGTGAACCTGTGCACAGAATTTCTGGGAAAGAAGTTTTCTTTTCCTTTTATTGTATCAGCAATAACCGGGGGCGCGCAGGAATCAAAAAAAATTAATCTTGATATTGCACAGGCATGCCAGGAAACAGGAATAGGAATGGGATTAGGAAGCATGAGAGCAATGCTTCAGCACCCCTCACTCACAGAAACTTACTTTGTGAGAGATGTAGCTCATGATATTTTTCTTGCGGGAAACATTGGGGCAGCACAATTAAAGCAATTCTCTCCCGAACAGGTGAATGAAGCGCTCCAGGCACTTGAAGTGGATGCGCTTGCAATTCATGTTAATGCTGCGCAGGAGGCAGTGCAGCCCGAAGGAGATACTGATTTTACAGGAGTAATATCCAAGATAGGAGAGTATGCTGAAAAAATTACTGTGCCTGTTTATGTAAAAGAAGTGGGGCACGGAATTAGTTACGAGCTCGCAATGGCTTTAAAGGAAACAAAAATAAAAGCAATTGATGTACAAGGCGCAGGGGGTACTTCATGGACAACAGTTGATGCAATGAGGCACAAAAACAGTTATGGATTGACTTTCAGTGAATTCGGCATTCCTACAGCAGTTTCGCTAATTGAAACAAAAAACGCTTTGCAGGGCACTAGCAAAAAAATAATTGCCTCAGGAGGAATACGCACAGGAATAGATGCAGTAAAATCAATTATATTGGGTGCAGATATTGCTGGCGCAGCTTTGCCAATAATAAAAGCACAGCAAAAAAAAGGTGCTAAAGGAATTACAGATTATTTAAAGAATATTAAAAAAGAAATGGAAATAACCTCCTTCTTGGTTGGGTGCAAAGATATTGAGGAATTGCATCAAGAAAAACCCATTATTTTAGGAAAACTTAAAGACTGGCTCAAACAATAAAAAATTGAACATATTGGTTTGAAAATATTCATAAAAAAACAAAACACTTCGTTGTTTGCCGAACCCCGGTTCGTTTTTTTGGAAAGGTTTTTATATTCCCTTCCCCACAAATGTTATCTGCGCTGGTGAGCGTTTAGGCTTGCCTTCGGAAGAGTAATTTCAAAGCAAATTAAAAATAAGGTGTTTAAATGAAGGTTCCACTGCTCTCATTAAATGAAAGAAAAGACACTTTCAAGGAAGTTGAAACAGGTTTTACTGCAGAACAAGCACTGTCAGAAGCAAACAGGTGCCTTCAATGTTCTTCTCCAAAATGCACTGAAGGATGCCCTGCTGGAGTAAATATTCCTGGGTTCATTAAAGCCTTCAGGGAAGGAAACATAGTGAAAGCAGTAGGCATTATTAGAGAAAAAAATTTTTTTCCAAGCATCTGCGGCAGAATATGCCAGCAGGAAAAACAATGCGAAGGCTCATGTATCTTATCAAAGACTCCTAATGGGGCAGTATGCATAGGAGGAATAGAACGATTTATAGGAGATAATTCTCCTTATCCTCCAAGGCGCAATTTAGTTGGAAAAAAAATTGCAATAATAGGCTCTGGCCCATCAGGTTTGGCAACAGCCGCATTCCTTTCACAAATAGGAATGCATGTAACAGTATTTGAAGGCACAAATTCTTTTGGGGGAGTAATGAAATATGGTGTTCCGGATTTTAGGCTCCCAAAAGAAGTAGTTGCACGCGAACTCTCAGGGCTACATGACCTTGGAATAGATTTTGAACCGAACTCAAAAGTGGGGGAAGAATCCCTGGAAAATATTTCAAAAAAATTTGACGCAGTATTCATAGGAACAGGGGTTGGAAAATCACGCCTGCTTGATGTGCCCGGTTCAGGGCTTAAAGGAGTAATGTCAGCAATGAAATTTTTAGTAAACCTCAACCAAAGCAATATCCCAATGATTTCGCCCTCAGAAAAAGTTGTCATAGTAGGCGCAGGCTACGTAGGCATTGATGCAGCAAGAAGTGCAATAAGATTAGGAGGAGAGGTTACCTGTGTAACAATTGCCTCAGAAAAAGATGCGTTCAAAAGCGTTTCACCAAAAGACTATGAAGAAGCAAAAGAAGAAGGAGTAAAATTTATTTTTGAAGCAAGAGTAAAAGAAATACAAGGAAAAGAAAAAGTTGAAAAAGTAATTTACTCAAACCATGTTGAAGGGGCAATTGAATGCACAAAAGTAATATGCGCAATAGGCCAGCAACATGATGAAGACTCATTAAAAGCGCCAATAAGAACGGGAAAAACAGGATGCATAGAAATTAATGAAAGCTTCCAAACAACAATTCCAAATGTTTTTGCTGCCGGCGACTGCGTACACGGCCCAAAAACAGTAATACACGCGATTGACACAGGAAGAAAAGCCTCCCAGGCAATAGTAAAATATTTAGACAAAAGAATTGCAAACGAGGCAATGGGAATAAAAAATGTAGAGGAAAGCCAAAAAGTTGTTCCGAAAATTGACCATTCAAATAAAGATATTTAAAATCAAAGGATAAAAATTATTTTATAAAAAAGGTTTATTGAAAAGTTAAGGGCGAAAAAATGAATTCGAAATCATTCCAAGGGTTTTACAAAAAAAATATTGCAGAAAGACAGGAAATAGTTGCAAAAGAATTTGCGTTAAACGAACAAGAAAAAGCTTTATTGAAAAAAGAAGGGCCTTTACCATTTGCTGTTGCTGACAGGATGGTTGAAAATGTAATAGGCACGATGCCTTTGCCTTACGGATTAGCAACAAATTTTGTCATAGATGGAAAAGAATATATTATTCCATTTGCAATTGAAGAACCAAGTGTTGTTGCCGCAGCATCAAACGCTGCAAAACTTTCAACAGGATTTGAAACATCCGCCGATGAGCCCGTAATGATAGGGTTAATACAAATAGTAAAATGCGCGAACGCAACAGATTCCTTGATAAAAATACTTTCAAAGAAAAAAGAGCTTCTTGAAGAAATGCAAAAAATAGATCCAATATTGGTTAAATTCGGGGGCGGCCCAAGAGAAATAAAAGGAGAGGTGCTGAAGACCAGCAGGGGCGAAATGATTTCACTGCAAGTACTTGTTGATGTCAGAGATGCAATGGGGGCAAATGCGATTAACACTATGACTGAAAAAATTTCTCCAAAAGTACAGGAAATTTCCGGCGGGGAAGTCAGAATAAGAATAGTTTCAAACCTTGCAATTCACAGAAAAGCAAGGGCAAAAACCATATGGGCAAAGGAAAAACTCGAGGAAAGCACTAATGGAGAGATGAATGGAGAAGAAATAGTTGAAAGAATACTTGACGCTTATGAATATGCAGTTGCAACACAATTCAGGACAGCAACCCACAACAAAGGAATAATGAATGGGGTAGATGCGCTGACAATAGCAACAGGAAATGATTTTCGCGGAGTAGAGGCTGGCGCGCATTCTTACGCAGCTTACAATCATCCTTACCAATCATTGACAAAATACTATAAAGATGAAAAAGGAAACTTGGTTGGGGAATTAGAAATGCCAATGGTTTTAGCAACAATCGGGGGAACGATGAAATCAAATCCAATGGCGCAGCTTTCCCTCAAAATACTTGGGATAAAAACTTCCAAAGAACTTGCCCGCATAGGTGCCGCGGTAGGGTTGGCGCAAAATTTTGCTGCTTTGCGTGCGCTTGCAACAACAGGAATACAAGCAGGGCACATGAAGTTACATGCAAAAAGCCTTGCAGTACAAGCAGGTGCGCAAGAAAATGAAATTGATTTACTTGCCCAAAAAATGATTGAAGCAAAAGAAATAAACCAGTTAAAGGCAGAGCAAATACTAAAAGAAATTCGCGCAAAGAAGAAATAATTTTGGTTTTTTGGGAGAAAATTTTTTAAAAAGCTAAAGTGACTTTCTCTGGGCTTTCAATTTCCTCTTGAGTTTATCAGCTTTTGCTTGGTTTCTTTTCATTGAAAGTTCGTGTTTTTTTATAAAGCTTCTAAGGAACCCATTATACCGAGTTGCTTCTAAGGATTCAGCGCAAATCCTGTTAAACTGGGATTTTTTCTGTTGTTCCCTGATTTTGGCGAGCATCAGCTTTCTCGAAGGGCTGTTTTTAAGACTCGTCATTTTTCTTTTCCTTTGCCATCGCGCTATTCCCATAATAAACATTAGGGGCTTCGATATTTATATTTGTTTTGGAAATGTTTTCTTAGGAATTTGTAAAAGAGAATTAAATTGTTTTGCGCAGTTCCTTTAAGACTTTTTTTGTACTATCTATATATTTTTGCTGTCTTTTTGCTTCTGCCGTATGATGACTTTTTAAGAGACTTATCCCTGTTGTTTCAGCAATATATTTGCTGGCGTTTGCTTCTTTTTGTATATTCCTTATTGCACGAAGAGAAGCTTTCCTGCCAGGAGCATTTTTAAGCCAAATCAATCTTTCTTTCCTTTTTTCTCTGGCTCTAGCCCTAATGGTTGTTTTTAGTGGAGCGCGCTGTTTTCTTAGAATAGTTTTGTACTGGTTAGCTACTCTTTGCAAAGTATTTGCTAAATGTATTTCTTGCTTGCTTTGAGTGGGGTTAAAGCGCCGGTTCTTTTCAGCTGAAGCCAAATTAGCTCTAACCGCATTCTGCACTTCGCCAATCGTTTTAAGCGATTTCCTCCGCTCGGGGCTTGCTTTAATTCTTTCCACCCTTATTTTTCTAACCCATCTTATTGGATGTATTTTCATAGTAAGTAATAAGGCCCTTTTGAAGCTTTTAATTCTTCTGGTTTGTTAGATTTTTTATTCAATCAAAAGCAGAGAAGCCATTATTGTTATTCCAAGAACAATGAAAAATATTTGCACCAAAGCCTGTTTTTTTGAAAATTTTTTATGCAACTGAGGCAACAAATCCGTTCCTGCGATGTAAAGAAAACTGCCTGCTGCAAAAGCAATAAAAAAATTTGTTAAGCCAGAAATGGATGAGCCTAAAATTACTGCTATAATAGCGCCTAAAAAAGAGGTTAATGAAATAATAAAATTAAAAACAAGAGCTTTTTTTTTCGTAAAACCGCTTTTAAGAAGAATCCCAAAATCCCCTATCTCCTGGGGCAATTCATGCAAAAAAATTGCTATTGCTGTAGAAAAACCCACGACAGGGTTTACAAGAAAAGCTCCGCCCAGAATAAGCCCGTCAATAATATTATGAAGCGCATCCCCTGTAAGACTCATGTAACCAAAAGATTCACAGGACTTTTCGTGCTTCAAATGATGGCAATGATGCCAGTGAATTATTTTTTCCAAAACAAAAAAAGTAACCATTCCTAAGAGAATTGTAATTGAAATTCCTGTAGAAAAACCTGTTTCCCCAAGCTCAGGCATTAAATGAATAAACACATCCCCCAAAAGAGCGCCTGCCGCAAAAGCAACCATTGCTTCCAAGTACTTTTCAATTTTCTTATCGCTTATTCCTAAAGTAAAAACCCCTATAAAAGAAACAAGAGAAATAACCCCAAGGCAAAGAAAAAGTTCAATTAGCATTAAATCCACTTTCAACAACAAGAACGCTTCTTTTTAAATTAGTTCCTAAAGAAAAAGAAATCGAACGTCAATCAACGAATTTAACTTCGTCTTTTTGGAAAGGTTTTTATATTCCTTCCTTTGAGAAATGTTTGTGCTGGCTTCCTAGCAAGCACTAGTTTTTATTTAACAAATGAATTAATTAAGTGGTGGTGTGAGGTGAAGAGAGTCTCCAAAAGAAGGGCAAAACCATTCTCAGGAAAATACAATAATGCTTTGCGGAGGCAGATCCTCCCGAAAGGAATTGTAATTCACAGATTACCAAAAACCCCTGGAATAGAAGGGGTTAAGACAAGAATGAGATTGAATGTTTTGAAAAAAAGAGCATGGTAATATTATGGGTGTTAAAGCTATTAATGCTGGGTCAGCTATAAAGGCAAGAGCAGAACGCTTTAAAAAAAATAGGGCGTTAGTTGCTAAAGAACTTAGCGGAACAAGCGCTTCAGAATATGCTTTAAGAAAAAGAACTGCAGAATTGATTAGGGAAATGAGGAAAGCTAAAATACCTGTTAATCCAGAAAATCTGTCCCTTATATCAAAATCAGCTTCAAGTGAAATATCAGATGAAGCAGTTTACAGGACTACTGCCAGCGTTACAGGGGTGCAATCCTGGGGCGATGCAACAAGAAAGGCAATTGAAGAATTAAGATTAAGGAAGAAATTTTGAAATTTGAGTTGATTTTATGAGCGGAATAGTAGGATGGGGAGCATACATACCAAAGTACAGAATTACTGTTGAAGAGATAGCTATGGTTCAGCACGCTAACGCTTCCTCAATAAAAGAAGGATTAGGGTTAGTAGAAAAAAGCGTTCCAGGAAAAGATGAGGACACGGCAACAATTTCTGTAGCAGCAGCAAGAAATGCTTTAGCCAGAGCAGAAATAAATAGAAAAGAAATAGGGGCTGTTTATGTTGGATCTGAATCTCACCCATATGCAGTGAAACCAACTTCATCAATTGTAGGCGAAGCGCTTGATATTGGAAATTCTTACACTGCACTTGACACACAATTCGCATGCAAAGCAGGAAGCGCAACAATCCAAATAAATGCAGGGCTAGTTGACTCAAAAATGGTTAAATATGGATTAAGCATCGGAGCAGATACAAGCCAGGCAGAGCCGGGAAATGCGTTAGAATATTCAGCAGCAGCAGGCGGAGCAGCATTTATCATAGGTTCAAACAAAGAATCTGCAGCAACAATAGATTATACTTGTTCATTCACAACAGACACTCCTGATTTTTGGAGAAGAGCATTACAATCTTATCCCTCACACGCAGGAAGATTCACAGGGGAACCAGCATACTTCAAGCATGTGGTAAGTTCAACAAAAATGATTTTGGAAAAAAGTGGAATGCAGATAAAAGATTTCAAATATATTGTATTCCACATGCCTAATGGAAAATTTCCTTTACGCGTAGCAAAAATATTTGGGGTAACAAAAGAACAGCTTGCGCCAGGATTAATTGTAACAAAAATCGGCAACACCTACTCAGGTTCATCAATATTAGGTTTAGCATCAGTGCTTGACATAGCAAAACCAGGAGACAAAATACTGGTTACCTCTTATGGTTCAGGTTCCGGCTCGGATTCATTTATTCTTACCTGCACAGAAAAAATATTGAAAGCGCAAAAAAAAGCAAAAACAACAAATGATTACGTTGCAAGAAAAGAATACTTAACATATCCAGAATATGCAGCGCATATGGAAGAAATACATTAGGTGAAAAGATGAGGAAAATAATAACCAAAGGAAATTACTCTGAAGAAGCTGCAACAGTGCTCAAAAAAGCAGGGCACCTTTCGTTAGCACAAAGATTATTTTCAAAAGAAGCAAGGCAAAAACATGCAGTTGCCCAGAAATTAGCGCAGTATTTAATTGAAGCGGATTTAAAAAGAAATCCGAGAATGAGACAGCAAGTTATTGACTCCAAAAAGTCAAGACTTGTGATGAATTCTGCCGGAGAACTTGTTGCCACAAGCGGCATTGAGCTCGGGGCAACAGTAATACCAACAAAAAGAGTTTTTGGAAAAATGATGCCCCAGGTACAAGAAGTATCATTTAAGGATATTGAAAAAGGAAAATCTCCATTTTCGTGGAATATGATTGAAGCAGAACAAGAAATAAAAGCAGGCAAGAAAAGCCCTGCGAGAAAACAAAAAAAAGCAATAGGGATTTACGGGCAAGATTTTATAATAGAGGAATATGCGAAAAGAGTTTTAAGCGCAGGAGGAAAACCTCAAATAGAACAAACAATAATAAACAAAAAAGAGGTTAAAGCATTTAAAGTAACAAATGTTTTCGGTGCATCGGGTAAAAAAAGAGTTTCAATGAAATTAAAAAACGGGAAAACACTTCACTTTATAGTTAACGAGAAATTTGCAGGAAAATTAAAGGAATTTTTTAAGTGATAAAAAATGAAAGTTGGAATACTAGGAATTGGAATTACCAAGTTCGGTGAAATCTGGGACAGAGGCTTACGCGAGCTTCTCCTTGATGCACAGCTACGCGCGCTCAATGATGCAAAAATAGCTCCACAACAAATAGATTCATTATTCACGGGAAACATGTGCGGTGACTCGCTCTCAGGGCAGTTGCACATAGGAGCAATGGCAGCAGAAAATCTGAACATTAACCAGCCAAGCGTGAGAGTAGAAGGGGCATGCGCCTCAGGTTCATTAGCATTACGCCAAGGAATACAAGCAATCGAGAGCGGGGCAGCAAATATAGTAATGGTTTCAGGCGTAGAAAAAATGACTGATGTTTCAACAGAACAAGTAACAACCACCCTAATGGGGGCAGGAGACGAAGAGCTAGAAGGATTCAACGGACTAACCTTCCCGGGATTATATGCGTTGCTCGCAAATTCTTACATGAAAGAATATGGGTTGACAAGAGAAGTGCTAGCAGAAGTATCAGTAAAAAACCATTTCCACGGAGCGAGAAACGATTACTCGCAATTCAAAAACGAATTAACAATACAAAACGTTATTGATTCAACAATGGTGGCAGACCCGCTAACCCTAATGGATTGTTCTCCAATTACAGACGGAGCAGCAACAATAATAATCGCGAATGAGCAAGTGGCAAAAAAAGCCGGGGCAGAAGTATACATCACAGGCTCAGGACTAGCAACAGATACATTATCATTAGCGAGAAGAAAATCTTTATTAAAATTAGAAGCTGGGTGGAATGCAAGAGAACAAGCATACAAACAAGCAGGAATAACAGTAAAAGATGTTAACTTTGCTGAAGTACATGATTGTTTTTCCATAGCAGAAATATATGCAGTAGAAGCATTAGGGTTTGCAAAGCAAGGAGAAGCTGCACAATTATACACTTCAAAACAAACATACTTTGACGGCAAGCATCCAATAAATACTTCAGGAGGCCTGAAAGCATGCGGCCACCCGGTAGGAGCAACAGGGGTAAAACAAGCAATAGAAGCAACAATGCAATTACGCGGAGAAGCAGGAAAAAGGCAAGTAAAAGGAGCAACAACAGGAGTAACACACAATGTGGGCGGAAGCGGAGCAACAGCCTGCATACACGTGTTCAGGAAAATGAAATAAAATTTATCAAAAGGGTGAAAACATGACAGGAATAATAGGAAAAATAAAAAACATTTTTGGAGGAAAAAGAGAATCTTCTTTTGAAGAGCCGCCGACAAGACTTCATGGAACAAAAACAGAAGAAAAAACTGTTGAAGATGATTCCGGCCAGAGATGGAAAACCGCAAAAAAATGGAGAGAAGACAAAGAAATGGACGAACCATTGATTAAAAGAAAAAGATTTTAGTATTTATTTGAATGAAGTGATAATATGTTTCGAGACAGCCCAATAATAAGATGGAGAAACTACAACGACAGATACAAACTAAAAGGATACAAATGCACTAAATGCAGTGCAACCTTTTTTGAGAAAAAAGGATTATGCCCTTGCGGAAACCTGGACTTTACTGAAATGGATTTCAGCGGAAAAGGAAAAATAGTTTCCTTTACCCAAATACACGCAGGGCCGGAAGTATTTGCAAGCCAAGCCCCTTATTGCATAGCAATAATTGATTTAGCTGAAGGGGCACGCATAACAGGCCAAGTAGTTGACTGCAAGTACGAAGACCTGAAAGAAGGGCTAGAAGTAGAGGGAGTATTCAGAAAATTTTATAAAAGCGGGGAAAAAGGAATAATACACTACGGAACAAAATTCATTCCAAAATTTTAATTTTTGAGGCTCAAAAATGAATTTTAACACAATAAAAAATACCATTCTTAGAACATTCCTTGCACTCATATTATTTTTCATAGCATACCTACCTTTATTTGCCACAACCCCCTGCGATTGTTTAACCAGTACCTGTTCTTCAGGAAAAATGAGAGGATTTTTTTTATGCAATGCATGCAACTGCCTAACAATCCAAGACGCTTTAATCCAATTCTTCTTATATGGGGTAACGCCGTTTATAGTATTTTTTATAATAGCATATTTTCTTATCAGAGAATAATAAATATTTTTAGTAACAATGTTATTAGGTGATGTATGTGGTAGGAACGGGCAAAGGGTATGGAAAAACAATTCTGTTTGGAGAACACTTTGTTGTTTATGGATTAGAAGGAATACCATGTGCACTTAGGCAAGTTACGACTGCAAGAGTGAAAAAAATTTCCGGAGAAAAGGGATACGAGCTGGTGGATAACAGGCTTGCAACCCCGAGCTACAAAGAAGAAAAAAAAGGAGAATACTCCTCACTTATTTCCCGAATACTTGAATATATGCAAGTAAAAAATAGAGTACAAATAACTCTTGGGGGAGATTTGTATGCTGCCAGTGGAATGGGTGCAAGTGCTTCCTGTGCAGTTGCAATAGCAAGAGCGATAAACGAGGAATACAAGTTAAGCTGGAACAATGAACAGATAAATAAAGCAGCATTTGAAGGAGAAACAGCCGGCTCAGGAACGCCAAGCGGAATAGACAATACTGTGGCAACATATGGTGGATTTTTGTTATTTAAGAAAAACTTAACAGGCGGAGAAAACAAAATAGAAGTAGTAACAATAAAACAGCCCGTGGAAATTGTTTTAGGGAATTCAGGAAAAACCGCGCTGACAAAAGAAGTTGTCGGGGATGTAAAAAAAATAAAGGAAGCGAATCCTGAAAAAATGGCAAAAATATTTGCAGAATACGAGAAAATAGAGCAAGAAGCGGTAAAAGCTTTGAAAAATTATGATTTAAAAAAGCTTGGAAAATTAATGGATAAAAATCATAAACTCCTTAAAGAAATAACCGTTTCGTGCAAAGAGCTGGATGAATTGGTTGAAACTGCAAAGAAAGCAGGGGCTTTCGGGGCAAAGCTAACCGGAACAGGAAGAGGTGGAATGATGATAGCGCTTACTTCAGGAAAAGAATTACAAGAAAAAGTTGCAAAAGCAATTACTGTAAAGGGATATGCTGCAACAAAAACACAAATAGGCTGAATTTTTTAAATTATATTAAAAATTAATTTTAGTTGTTGATTTTATGAAAATAATTGTTGCTGTAACGGGGGCTTCAGGGGCAAATTATGCGCTCGCTTTACTTAAGGAGCTTAAAGAAAAAAAAATTGAGGTACACTTAGTTATAAGCGAATGGGCGGGGGAAGTCTTTAAAGAAGAAACCGGAAAAAAAATTTCTACACTTAAAAAACTTGCAAAAAAAACTTATTCAAACATCAACTTAGCGGCAAGCATCTCTTCAAGTTCATTTCTTGTTGACGGAATGATAATTCTGCCTGCAAGCATAAAAACTTGTTCAGAAATAGTGCATGCACACACAAGCACATTAATCACAAGATGTGCAGACAATATGCTAAAAACAAAAAAACCCTTAATAATAGGGGTAAGAGAAACTCCATTAAGCGGGCCAGCCCTTGAAAACCTTTGGAAATTAAGTTTGTATGGGGCAATAATTTTTCCTCTAAGCCCGGGGTTTTATCATAAACCAAAAAGAGTGTCGGATTTAGAGGATTTTATTGTTGGAAAAGCGTTAGACTTATTAGGGATTACTAATAATACATTTGTACGTTGGGAAAGCAAAAAAAGGTGATTTTATGAGTTTTCGTGACTTTGTAAAGAAGACAGATTATATTGTTGACAAGCCTGTGTCAAAAAATCTTGAAGCAAGCGGGATAATTTACTCTGCAGGCGACAAAAGCATAATGTTTAACAAAATAAAAGAATCACAAAATAAGGTTACAGCAAATGTTTTTGCTTCAAAAGAAAAAGTGGCAAAATACCTTGGCTGCGAAGTAAAAGACCTTGTTCCAAAAATGATTAAAGCACTAAACAATCCAACAAAACCAAAAATTGTTTCAAAAACAGATCACATAGAGATTGAAGTTGATTTAGAAAAATTACCAATTTTGGTTCACACTGAGAAAGACGGCGGACCTTATGTTTCAAGCGGAATAGTAATAGTAAAAGATACAACAATAGGCCAAAATGTTTGCTACCACAGAGGAATGGTAATAGGAAAAAACAAATTTGCTTTCAGAATACTTGAAAGAAATACAATGGAGCTTCTGAAGAAAAACAATGGGCAAATGAAAGCGGCGTACTGCATAGGAATTGGGGGAGAAACAGCGTTGGCAGCAGCAATGGCTCCGCCAATAGGGGTAAATGAACTTGAAATAGCAAATTCTATTCAACCAATAAACACAGTAAAAGCAAAATTGTTTGATGCGTTGTTACCAGCAGATGCTGAAGTAATAATGGAAGGCACACTAAATTTAAATGAAAAACATTCTGAAGGTCCGTTTGTTGATTTAACAGGCACCTCAGACATAATAAGACAAGAGCCTGTATTTACAGTAGAAAAAATTTATGTACGCCCAAACTATATATGGCACGCTCTTTTGCCTGGAGGATTTGAACACAAAATATTAATGGGGATGCCAAGAGAGCCAACAGTATTTAATGAAGTAAAAAAAGCCGGGGTAGATGTTATTGATGTAAGTGTTAATCCGGGTGGGAGCTCATGGTTCCACGTAATTGTAAAAATCAACAAGAAGAATGAAGATGATGGCAAAAAAACGATTGATGCAGCAATGAAAGGGCACACATCAGGAAAACACTTTTTTGTTGTAGATAATGACATAGACATTTACAATCCATTGGAAGTAGAATGGGCAATGGCAACAAGATTCCAGGCAGACAAAAACCTGTATATATTCACAAAACAAAAAGGATCATCTTTAGATGCAAGTGCAGACCAAATAACAAGAGAAACAGCAAAAGCAGGATTCGATTTAACAATGCATTTAGATAAAGTACAAAAAATGACACGAACAAAATTTCCTGAATTTGATTTAAAAAAATATTTATGAAAATGGATTGGTGGTTTGTATGAAGTTAACTAAAGAAGAACAAGAAATGCTTGATGGAAAGCAAGGCAATGCGGTAAAAAAATCCATGGGGATTTTGGTTGCATTGGGAGAAATTTATAATGCAAAAAAACTGGTTGACGTGGAGAGCGTGCAAATTGCGGGAGTAAGTTACGACAATCTTGGTGACGCGGGGTTGGAATTTTTAAGCGAGTTAGCAAAAGACGGAAGAGTAAAAGTACTTACAACGTTAAATCCTGCAGGAATGGATTTAGAAAATTATAAAGCACTGGGGATTTCAGAAGAATTTGCGGTAAAGCAAAAATTAGTAATCGAAGCATTTGCAAAAATGGGAATAATTACTACCTGCACCTGCACCCCTTATTTAGTTGGAAACTCTCCTCACTTTAATCAGCATATTGCTTGGAGTGAAAGCAGTGCAGTTGCTTATGCAAACTCTGTTTTAGGGGCAAGAACCAACAGGGAAGGAGGGCCAAGCGCATTAGCTGCAGCCCTTACCGGAAAAACTCCTTTGTACGGGATGCAATTAGATGAAAACAGACAGGCAAAAGTAAAAGTAATGGTTAAGGGACTTGGAAGAGGAACAGAAAGATTTGGTGCCCTCGGAAAAGCAATTGGGGAAAAAATCAAAGACAAACCAGCGTACATAGTAGGAGTGAAAGAAGCAACCATTGAAGAATTAAAAAGCCTTTCAGCAAGCATTGCCACTTATGGCGGGGCAGCAATATTTCACATGAAAGGAATAACTCCAAATAAAACAAAAGCCCCAAAAGAAAAAATTGTTATAACAAAAGAAGATATTGAAAATGCACTAAAATCAATGAATGATGAATGCGAAGTAGATTTTGTGAGTGTCGGGTGCCCGCACGCGAGCATAAAAGAAATAGCAAAGCTAGCAGAACTATTGAAAGGAAAAAAAGTCAAGAAAGAATTTTGGGTAACAACAGCAAGACCGACAAAAAGAATTGCTGATGCTGCAGGGTTCTCAAAAATAATTGAAGAAGCGGGAGCAAAATTCGCAGCAGATACATGCTGTGTTGTTGCCCCTATAAAGGGAAGATTCAAGTGTTTAGCAACGGATTCAGCGAAAGGGTGTTATTATGCAGCAGCAAAAAACAAATCAAAAATAAAAATAATGTCAGTAGAAAAACTTGTGGAAGAAGCATGCAAGGAGATGAAACAATGACTATACTTAACGGAAGAAAAATTTGTGCAGGAAAAGCAGAAGGAGAAGCACTTGTGTCAAAACAAGGAATATCTTTTTTCGGCGGAGTTGACCCGGATACAGGGAAAGTGGCGGAAGCAGGTCACGAACTTGAAGGGCAAATAATTACCGGAAAAATACTTGTTTTCCCGCAAGGGAAAGGCTCAACAGTAGGAAGCTATGCACTATACAGAATGAAAAAACAAGGCACAGCACCTAAAGCAATAATCAATTCAGAATGCGAAACGATAGTTGCAGTAGGGGCGATAATATCAGAAATTCCTTGCGTAGACAAAATAGATATAACACAAATCAAAACTGGGCAGAAAGTAAAAGTGGATGGAGACAAGGGGCTTGTTGAAATCCAATAAGTTTCTTTATCTAATCTTTGCTAAGGCGATTGAATGACTGATTTGTTTGTAGTTAAATTCGGGGGTTCTTCCATAACCAAAAAAGCTGACAACAAGTTTGAAATGAATGAAGAGATACTTAAACAATGCGCAAAAGAACTTGCAAGTGCAATGAAGAAAAAATCAATGAGAGTTGCTTTAGTTTGTGGAGTAGGGCCATTTGGGCACACAAACGTAAAAATGTACGATTTGAATAATGGGATAACAACGGAAGAACAAATGAAAGGAGTAGAGAAGACAAACAAAGACTGCAATTTTGTTGGAGAGTCAGTTGCAAAAGCACTTGAGAAAGAAGGAGTAAAAACAAAACTCATTCCAGGTTATGAAGTTTGCGAACAAAACAACAAGAAAATTGTTAAATTTGATTTTATTTCCTATGAAAAAGCATTAAGTGAAGGGGTTGTTCCAATAACAACCGGAATAATGGTGAAAGATGAAGAACTCAAATGGAGTGTAATGAGCGGAGACAAAGTAATTGCGCAACTAGCAAGGCACTTTAAACCAAAAAAAGTGCTAATGGGCACTGATGTTGAAGGGATATTTACTACAGATCCAAAAGTTGATGCAAAAGCAGAACTAATTGAAGAAATAACAAGAGAAAACGTCCCAAAAATACTTGAAAAAGTAGGTGAATCAAAATCAGTTGATGTAACAGGCGGAATGAAAGGAAAATTAGAGCAATTAGCAGAGCAACTAAATGGAACACCTGCAGAAATATTTAATTTGTTTACAAAAGGAAATCTTGAGAAAGTACTAACTGGAAAAAATATTAAATGTACAAAAATAAAGCTTTAAGAGTGCTTTTTACACAAGCACCTTTTTAAACATTAAAAAACACAAATAGTTTTGTTGTTAAAAAAGGAATTTGGTTAAATGAAGCAAATAATTTTCTTAGGAAGAGGGGGGCAGGGCGCAGTTACGAGCGCGCAGATTCTAGCCGTAGCCGCTTTCAAGGACGGCAAGCACTCACAAGCATTTCCTAATTTTGGGGTAGAAAGAATGGGTGCACCGGTAAAGAGCTACTGCAGGATAGACGAAAAAGTAATTAATTTGAGAGAACAAGTATATGAGGCGGATTATGCAATAATACTTGATTCAACTTTACTCAAAAACCTTGATCAGGAAATAAAAGAAATGGTAATAATTAATTCAAACAAAAAATCATGCGAAGTTTCATTGAACACGAAAGCAAAAATAAAATGTATTGACATAACATCAATTGCTTTGAAAACAATAGGAAAACCATTTGTGAACATAGCTTCGTTAGGTGCGTTTGCCGCATTGACAAAAGAAGTTTCGTTAAAAGGATTGGAAGAAGCAATACAACAGCAAATGGGCTCAAAGGGGCCTTTAGTTGAAAAAAATATTAGTGCAATAAGAGAAGTGTATGAAAATGCAAAGAAATGATTTTTATGGCAAAAAAAGAAACTAAGAGCAACGGAATCCAGGTAACTAAAGGTGCGGTTATTTCAAATCCCGGGTCAACAAGGAATTACAAAACAGGAGAATGGAGAACATTCAAACCAACCATAGACCAGGCAAAATGCATTAAGTGTGCAAAGTGCTGGATGACATGCCCTGATTCAGCAATATCAAGGGACAAGGAAGGAAAGTTCCAGATAAATTATGATTACTGCAAAGGATGCTTACTGTGTGAAAAAGAATGCCCTGTAAAAGCAATAAGCCACAAAGTGGAGGAAAAGTAAATTAATTTAGGAAAATAAATCAATAGGAAATTTATTTGATAGGTTATGTGATTGTTATGGTAAAAAAAGTTGTGATTTCTGGAGCAGATGCAATTGCAAATGCAGTGAAGTTGTGCAGACCAAAAGTACTGCCAATGTATCCAATAACTCCAAGCACGCTCGTTCCGGAAAGATTAGCAGAGTACGTGTTTAATGGCGAATTAGATGCAGAAATGATTCATGTTGAATCAGAGCACAGTGCCGCAAGTGCATTATATGGTGTTTATGCAATGGGGTTAAGGAGTTTTACTGCAACAGCATCACAAGGATTAGCATTAATGCACGAAATTTTGCCAATAATCTCTGCTTCAAGGTTTCCCGCAGTAATGGCGGTAGCAAACAGAACATTATCCGGGCCGTTGAATATCTGGAATGACCATTCAGATGCGATGAGCGAAAGAGACCAAGGATGGATACAGCTTTACTGTGAATCAGCACAAGAAGCATTTGATACAACAATAATGGCATACAAAATAGCAGAAAATGAAAAAGTTTGCTTGCCAGTAATGGTATGCATAGATGGTTTCTCATTATCCCATGTATATGAGCCACTACAAATAGAAGACCAGGAAAAAGTTGATTTATTCCTGCCAGAATACAAACCACACGATTTCCTGGACATTTCTAAGCCTAAGAGTTTTGGCGCATTTGCAACCCCCGCAACTTACTTTGAGTTCAAAGAACAATACCAGGAAGCAATGGATGAATCGCTTAAAATAATTCCACAAGTGCATGAAGAATTTGCGAAAAAATTCGGAAGAACCTATGGAAACGGATTAATGGAATTAGTTGAAATGAAAGATGCAGAATATGCATTAATTGCAGTCGGCACAGCAGCAGGAACAACGCGCGTTGTGGTGGAAGAATTGCGCAAAAAAGGAAAAAAAGTTGGTCTAATAAAGTTGAAAACAATAAGGCCTTTTCCTGTAGAAGAAATAAAAAAGGCATGCAAGAACCTCAAAGCATTAGGGGTAATTGACAGGCACGTATCTTTAGGATATGAAGGTGCGTTAACAATTGATGTAAAAGCTGTGCTAAAAGAAGAAAAAGTAAAAGTAGAAGGATTCATTGCGGGATTAGGCGGAAGAGACATTGATAGAAAAAGAATTTTATCTGCATTTGGAGCACTAATGCAGGGAAAAGAAGGTTTTTGGTTGAAATGATTTTTATGGATAAAAAAATTGGGGTTGGGGTAATTTTAGTATTGCTTGTGTTTTTAGTGGCTGTTATTATTTGGCAGCAAAACTTTGTGCAAAACAATTCAGCAGACGGAAAACAAAATATTCTTGTTGATACAAATAAATCAATTGATTCTGACATGAGTGCTTTTTGCGGGATTAATTCTGCCAGCGGGCTTGTTGAATCAGTTACACAATGTGATTTGAACGGGGAAAAAATATATGTTCAGACTTATAAACTTCTTGCAGAAGACCTGCCAACAAAATTTTATGATGTGAACAAGCAGGTATTGTTTGCTTGCGGAGGAATGCCAACGCCTTACCACCAAGAAGATGATGTAAGATGCACAATTGTTGACTGCAAAGACAAATTTACTCATACTTGCAAGTACACAGATCCAGGCATTTGCGAAATATACTCACAATATCCGACAAGCAAAGAAAGATGTTTAAATAAAATAAGTGAATGAGGAGTTGATGATATGGGTTATGTAAATCAAAGAAGGATTCCTTTAAGCGGGCAAGTGCACAGCGTTGCAGAGCAAGAAAAATTAGAAAGATTGCTGAGAAAAAACCTGTTGAATAAAAAACAAGTAAAAGAAGCATATGGAAAAGGATCCAGTGCGAAGTATTTGAAATTTATTACTGGGAAACATAAGGTTTTTCCAACTAGGGCGGAATTTGATAAGGCCGGGAAGGGAGCAGTTAAAGGGGCTATTGCGACAAGGCAGTACAAAGCAGCAAAATTAATTGATAAAAGAGAAAAAAGAGGAATAAATTTTAGAAAAAGAAAGTTGGGTGTGTAAAAGGATTGTGAAAAAATGGCAATACTTGGGATAGATGAAAAAGAATATTTTGCATCAGGGCACAGGGCTTGTGCAGGGTGCGGAGAAGCAATTGCGTTAAGGCACATAATGAAAGCAGCAGGTGCTGATACAATAGTTGTAGAAGCAACAGGATGCATGGAAGTAATTTCAACACAATACCCTGAAACAGCATGGGAAGTACCATGGGTGCATTGTGCATTTGAAAATGCTGCAGCAGTAGCAAGCGGAGTAAGAGCCTCACTTAACATGAAAGGAGATAAGAAAACAAATGTAATCTCAATAGGCGGAGACGGTTCCGTGTTTGATATAGGATTCGGCGCATTAAGCGGCTCATTGGAAAGAGGGCACAAAATTTTGCACATAGTAACTGATAACGAAGCTTATATGAACACAGGAATACAGAGAAGCGGAGCAACTTTTCCATATGCGAGTACAACAACAAGTCCTGCAGGAAAAGTAATTCACGGCAAACAGCAGCCAAAGAAACCATTGCCTTTTATTGTTGCTGCGCATGGAGCAAAATACGTTGCGAGTGCAAGTGTAGCAAATTTATTTGATTTAAAAATGAAAGTACAAAAAGCATTGAACACAGATGGGCCCTCATTTTTGCACATAATGGTTCCGTGCATTCCTGGATGGAAAATAGACTCTTCTTCGACAATGGATGTTGCACGAAAGGCAATGGACACAAATGTATTTCCTTTATATGAAATAGAAAATGGGGTGCTGAAATTCAATTACAAGCCTGCTGAGAAAAAACCTGTTGAAGATTATTTAATGATACAAGGAAGGTTCAAGCACTTAACTCCTGATTTGATAAAAAAAATACAGGAATATGTTGATGCACGTTATTCTTTTATGGAAAGCATAGAAGGAAAAAAAGTATTTGACGTTTTGTTCTGATTACTATAAGATTTAACTAGTTTTTGCAGCCAACTTTTCATATGACACTATATTTTATTACAGGCAACAAGCACAAGTACGAGCAAGTGAGAGCAATCCTTCATCCTGAAATAAAAATCGAGCAAATGGATATTGATTTAGATGAAATACAGGAAATTGATTCACACAAAGTATTGGAACACAAATTGAGGGATGCGCAAACCAAGCATAAAGGGGAATTCTTGGTTGAAGACACTTCCTTGTACATTGAGGCTTTTGGCCAATTGCCAGGCCCGCTAATTAAATGGTTCCTTAAAGGATGGGGAAAAGAAGGAATATACAATGCTACCCAAAAATTAGGGAATATTTCAGCAAAAGGAAAATGTATTTTTGCGTACTCAAATGGAAAGGAAATAAAGTTCTTTGAAGGAGATATTGAAGGGGAAATAGCAAAGCCGGGAAAAGATGATGGCTTTGGATGGAACCCGATTTTTAAGCCAAAGGGCGCTGGCAAAGTTTTATCTGAAATGACTCCTGAAGAAAAAATAAAAATAGGGATGAGAAAAAAAGCTCTTGAAAATTTCAAAGAATATTACTTGAAGACAAATGAATAACAAAAATTGAATTTTATTTCAACAAGGTTTGTACACGCTGAAAAGGAAGATTAGTTTTTTTACAAAGCCCAACAACAATTTCTTTATGCTCTTTCAGCCCTTTCCAATCCAAAATAATTTCCTGCGCCCCGCTTCTTTCAATCATTTGTTTTAACAAATCCTTGTTAAGATTTTCTAATTGATGTTTAGGGCAAATATGCCCAAAAGAAAACGGCTGGCGGAGCGCAAGCTTTGAAAAATCAGGGGCATAATGACCGCCGCCAAGACCAATAACTACTCTATCATTATTTTCTTTAAGTGTTTCATTAATTACCGTTTCAGCAATTATTTTGGCCGCCAGTTCATTTTTCCAGTCTGAGGAAGTACTCCCTATTTCAATGAATAAACAGTTTTTGTTAGAAAAAGGACCGTGGTGAGTAACCTCCATAGTTACAACAAATCCTTGCTTTGCCAATCCTGAAGAACCATTTTTCTCATTTAATGCCCTCAAGTAGTTTGCGCAAACCTTTGGCATTGCCCTGCATAATTCCCTTGCCCTTCCACCAAATTTTGCTTCCCCAAAATTACCTATTGAATGAACTGTAAGACTTTTTGTTCCCGATTCACTCTGGTGGCGCGACAAAAAAATGATCTCTTTTTCCTTTATTTTCTCAGGATTAATAAAAACAATGTCCTCTTCAAAGCAATAAATTTCTGCCCAATCAGGCTTTCCCATTTCCCCAATCTTTTTTACAACCAGCACACCAGCAGGGTCCTTAATAGAATAAGCTAAAGCAATTCTCGGGGTTTCCATACTTAAATTAAGGGTACAAATATTTAAGTACTTTTTTAAGGTTTTGCAAATAAATTTGTATAATAAGGTGGTTTAATGGTAGTAGAATACGGTGAATTCAAAGGAAACAAATTAATAATCCTGAAAAGAACTGAAGCAGATAATTTTCCGTTTCAATTTGGGAAAGGCAAAGCAAAGCTCATTGTGGAAAACTTTGATGCTATTAAGAAATTTGCTGAAGAAGAGTAATCCTTTTTCTATTATTCAAATGGACTTGGCGGGAGTTGAACCCGCATCCCGCCCATGCGAAGGGCGTATTCTACCGCTATACTACAAGCCCTTTTACTGTTAGTATTTAGCCGGCCTTATTATTCTTTTCCAGAAAACATTTTAATACTCCTAATGTGTTAGTTCTTCATGGCAAGAAAGATTGTTCCTCTTGAATTGGACAAGATGTTTAATCCCAGAAGTGTGGCAGTCATTGGAGCATCAAATAACCCTGGGAAGGTAGGATATGCGATAATAAAGAATCTTGCTGAAGCGGATTTTTCAGGAGAAGTATATCCAGTTAATTTAAATGAAAAAAAAATCCAGGGAATAGATGCATACCCCTATGTTTCAAAAATCAATAAGCCTGTTGACGTTGCAATAATATGCGTACCCGCAAAATTTGTCCCCTCAATTTTGAAAGAATGCGCCCAAAAAGGAATAAAAAATGCAGTAATAATAACAGCCGGTTTCTCCGAAACAGGGGAAGAAGGAAAAAAACTTGAAGAAGAAATGAGAAAAATAGTTGAAGAAAACAAAATGGCAGTTGTGGGGCCGAATACTTTAGGACTAATAAATACAGAAGACGGCTTTAACGGTTCATTTTCAGCAACTTTTCCGCAACAGGGAAACATTGCGGTGGTTTCACAATCAGGCGCCTTATGCACAGCAATTCTTGACTGGGCAAGGCAGGAAAAAATAGGTTTCAGCAAATTTATTTCAACAGGAAACAAATCTTTCCTAAGCGAAGCAAGTTATTTTTCTTACCTTGCAAAAGATCCCAGTACCAAATCAGTTTTCGTTTACATGGAGTCAGTAAAAAATGCAGAATTATTTTTAAAAGAAGCAGCAAAACTTGCAAAGAAAAAACCTGTTGTTTTGATAAAAGCGGGCCGATCAGCTGAAGGGCAAAAAGCAGCATCATCACACACAGGGGCATTGAGTGTTGATGACAATATTTTCAGCGTGGCATGCAAAAAAGCGAACATAATCAGGATAAATTCAATAGAAGGATTTTTTGACATGGCAAAACTTCTTTCAAAATTAAGGCGAGTTAAAGGATTCAGACTTGCAGTTGTAACAAACGCTGGCGGGCCTGGAGTAATTGTTGCGGATTCAGCATCAGTACATAAATTTGAATTGCCTGCTTTCAGCGAAAAAACATTTGAGGCAGTAAAACAAATAAACCCTCACCCATCAAACCCGCTTGATTTGATTGGAGATGCAAAGCCTATTGATTATAGGACTGCATTAAAAATGCTTCAAAGCGATCCTGCAATAGATATTGTTTATACTTTGCTTACCCCCCAAAGCATGACTAATCCTGAAAGAGTCGCGGATATAGTTGCAGCATTGAACAAGCATAAACCCATAATATGCTCTTTTTTAGGGGGTACAGCAGTGGCAAATCCTCGGCGTTATTTGAAAGAGCATGATGTGGTTGATTTCGAGACCCCCGAAAGAGGGATAAAAGCTCTGTCAAGACTGAAAAAGTACAATGATAAAAAATCGGTAAACAAGATTTTTGAACAGAAAATAAGTTTTGACAAAGAAATGAAGAAAATGCTCCGAGGAAAAAAACAGTTAACCCTTGAAGAATCTTTTTCATTATTAAAAAATTCAGGAATTCTTGTCCCTAAAACAATTTTCTTTGCAAAAAAAGAAGAATTGGATTTTTCACAAATAAGTTATCCAGTTGCACTAAAAACAGCAACAGGGCTGGCGCATAAAACAGATTACGGATTGGTAAAAGCAAATATCCAGAACAGGGTTGAGCTTGAGAAATATATTGATTTAATGATTGTAAAAACAAGTGAATTAAAAATTTCTCCCTCTTTAGCCGTTCAAGAAATGATTTTAGGGCAGGAAGTTATTGTTTCAGCAATAACAACAGAATTTGGTAAAGTAATTACTTATGGTCTTGGAGGGGTGTTTGTAGAAATAATGAAAGACATATCACAGAAAATAGCCCCTATTAATGATTCTGATTTGGATGAAATGATGGAGGAAGTAAAAGGAACAAAACTCCTTCAAGGTTATAGAACAAAAAAGAAATATGACATAGAATCGCTGAAAAAAACAATCAAACTGCTTTCAGGCATTGTGCATAATTATCCTGAACTAAAAGAAATTGAATTTAACCCGGTAATTGTAACAGAAAGCGGCTGTTATGCGGTTGATGCTGTAATAACTTTGAATTAACTGGGCATAAGTGGCTTTGTTTTAAAACTTCTTTTACTTATTTTTATTATGAAAAACATAGGGTCTTTGAAGCTTGATGGGGAGCTGTTCCTCGCGCCTATGGCAGATTATACTAACCTTGCATTCCGCACCCTCTGCAAAGAATATGGCGCAGCGCTTGTTTATACCGAACTTATTTCAGCAAAAGCCTTGGTTATGAAAAGCAAAAAAACAGAGGCAATGCTTAAAGTAAATAAAAAAGAAAAACCTGTTTTTCTTCAGTTATTCGGCTCCAATCCAGAGGATTTTGGAAAAGCAATTGAGTTTGTTGAAAAAAAATTTCCTGAAAACTTTGCAGGGTATGATCTTAACTGCGGGTGCGCAGTACCCAAAGCACTAAAAGGCAAATACGGCTGTTCCATAATGGATGATCCAATAATTATAGGGAAAATTTTATGTGCAATGAAAAAGCAGACCAGGAAACCTGTTACATTAAAGATGCGCCTTGGCATGAATGAGGAAAATTTTTTGCTTGTTGCAGAGCAGGCTGAAGCAGCAGGGGTAGATGCGATTGCCCTTCATCCGAGGCTTGGAAATCAAGGGTACTCAGGGAAAGCAAATTGGGCAAAAATTGCTGAATTAAAAGAAAAAGTTTCAGTACCAGTTATCGGGAATGGGGACATTAAGGGGCCTGAAGATGTTTTGAAAATGAAGAAAGAAACTAATTGCGATTTTGAAATGATTGGGCGCGCATCAATCGGCAATGCATTTTTTTTCAAACAAGCAGAATGCGCGCTTAATAAGAAAAAAATTCCTGAACATACTACAAAAGAAGCTATAAAAGAAGCGGCAAAATTTTTCGAACTTGCGAAAGAATTTAACTTGAAACCTAATGACACAAGGCCTTATTTAATAGGGTTTGCAAAAGGCTTTCCACATGCAGCCGAGCTAAGAAACAAATTCGGGTTAAGCAAAACAATTGAAGAAATGGAAACTCATTTCTCCAAGCATTTTGTGTAAAATCCTACATTTCAGGCGCATAGATTTTTCTCTGAGTGTTCCCTTTTTTTATATAGCCCAAAGATGACTCTTGAAATAATTTTTCGCATTTAGTTGAACAAAATTTTTGCTCGTTATTTTGAGCCTCAAATATTACCCCGCATCTTGCACAGAGTTTCTTCATTTTCCCACCATCCGCCCGCCAGTATTAACAGAGCATTATTGCTCTCCGGCATAGGAATTGGTTATGTGAATAATTTAAAACCCGATCCCCATTACATGCTTTGCGCTGGTTGTGCAGGATTTTCCTAACAGCAAGATTAAAAATAATAAACACTATTATATGTCATGCCTGAAAGCACTGATCAGCTAAAAAAAATTGCGCGTGAAGCTGAAGAATGGGCTGCAAAGCAAAAACTCCTTCAATTATCGGAAATAAGCCTTGTTCTCGACACTTATGATGATATCTTTTCCGACTTTGATCCCAGGACATACGATAAAAGGGCGCTTTCAGATGACTTTTTAGTTGAAATAAAAAAAGCAACAAGAGAAAAAAAATCAGGGTTAATAGAAATTAATTTTTTAATTCCACTGGAAAAAAAGAAAGAAGAAACCGAAGCCAAAATAAGGAAGCGGCTTAGAGACCATTTCAAGAGGCACTATGACTTAACAAAAAAAGAAGTGGATAAGGTAAGAGGCGGAGGAATGCTAATGGTGGCAGTAGGGTTTGTGCTTTCCATACTTGCAGCAGTTTTTATTTATCCTAATGAGAGCAACAATATTCTAAATAACATAATTCTTGTTCTTATAGAGCCTGCCGCATGGTTCACTATCTGGGAAGGCGCAAACAAAATATTTGATACATGGAAAGATCTTGAACCTGATTTAGAATTTTACAGAAAAATGGCTAAATGCGAAATAAGCTTTACTGCATATTAAGCATATTTCTTCAGTAAGGGTGAAAAAGCTATTAGTTTTCCTCAAACCCTATTTGTGAATCAATTTCTTCAGCGGCTTTTTTTAACTGGGAAAAAATTCTTTCAATATCTTCCTCAATTTCCTCAATGGTGCGCTTCATGCTCCTGCTTCTTGATGAATAAAATTTTCCATTTTTTTCAATCAGCCCCGAGCGCAGCAAATTATTGAGGTGATTAATTACTGCTCCGCGGCTCATCCCTATTCTTTCAGCGAGAGCCGTGCTGCTCAAAGCTTCCCCTTTTTCTGTTGAAAGAACAATTTCTTTGAAAACAGCTGCAGCATTCTTATCCTTGTCAATTGGCTCAAAAAAACCTAATGAGGAGCAAATCCATGTCAGTTGATGCTCAAAATCCTCTTTGAAAGGGCGTTCAACTTTCCTTACAACAACCTTGAATTTTGACCTTTTTGTAGAAACATGCTTAACAGAACCCTTCATTATGGGCAAGGCATAAACCTGCATAACCTCGCCATTACTTATTTTATTCTGTACTTGTTTTGTTTTAATTTTTGTTTTGCTTTTCAAAGGCCTTAATTTATCCAAGTGATTTGTGATTTCAGGCCTATAAATATCAGGCAATTTTTCTTCAGAAAACAGTGTTTTTTTCTTTACCATTGTTCCACACAGTTTAACTAGTTTATTTTGTCCTAAGAAACCTTTAAAAACCCTTTGTCTAAAGAATATCAGTATTGTCCAAACAGTTTGGACAAAGTAAGTGTTTGGTGTCTCAATGGTGGCTTTCAACAACCCCTTTAATAGTAATAATAAAGGAACCCAGAAAAATGAGGACCCCCCAAGCGTGGGAGCGGAAGAGAAGATAAGTGTTGCTGAAAACAATGCTAAGAAGTCAGTTGGGCAAGAGAATCAAGAGAAACAAGCAGGATATGAATCCAGAATTAAAGAACTTACAGAAACATTACAAAGACTTCAAGCGGAATTCGAGAACTACCAAAAAAGAAGCGCTAAACAGAATGAAGAATACAGGGTTTTTGCAAACGCAAAACTCATTGAAGAATTATTGCCAGTGCTTGATGCACTTGAACAAGGAATGCAACACAATAAAGAACTGGTATTAATGCATGAACAATTATTTGGCATTTTGAAGAAAAATGGATTGCAAAAAATTCAAATTAAAGAAGGGCAAATGTTTGATCATGACAAAATGGAATGCCTCTTGCAGGAAAAAAATGATAAGTTTTGTGACGGAGCCATAGCAAGCATCTTACTTACAGGTTATTTGCTGAACGGGAAAATATTGCGACTGGCAAAAGTAAGCGTTAATGTTAAGGAAAAGAAAGAAAAGCCTGTTGAAAAAGCAAAAAATGAAAAACAAGAAGCAGTTCTTGGAGAAAAGAAAGAGGATGTAACAAAAGTAGATTATGTAATAACAAAAATGGAGGAATAATTCTTTCATTAAAAATAATTAATTTATATTTAGAGTAAAAAATTGGAGTGTGAAATTATGGCAAAAATAATAGGAATAGATTTAGGAACAAGCAATAGTGCAGCAGCAGTTTTGGAAGGAGGAAAGCCAAAAATAATCCCTTCAGCGGAAGGAAACACAGTTTACGGAAAAGCTTTTCCAAGTTACGTGGCATTTTCCAAAGACGGAAAGTTACTTGTAGGCGAACCCGCAAGAAGACAAGCAGTAACAAATCCTGACAGAACAATTACCAGGGCAAAAAGAAAAATAGGCACTGATTACAAATACAAAATTGATAATAAAGAATACACTCCCCAGCAGATAAGCGCATTCATACTCCAAAAAATAAAGCGCGATGCAGAAGCGTTCTTAGGCGACACAGTAGAAAAAGCGGTGATAACAGTTCCTGCATACTTTGATGACAACCAAAGGCAAGCAACAAAAGATGCAGGGCAAATTGCAGGATTAGAAGTTGTAAGAATAATAAACGAGCCAACCGCAGCCTCACTAGCATATGGTTTGGATAAAAAAAATAAGGATTCAAAAATAATGGTTTTTGATTTAGGCGGAGGAACACTTGATGTAACAATAATGGAATTAGGTTCAGGTGTTTTTGAAGTAAAATCAACTTCCGGTGATACACAACTCGGCGGAACAGATATGGATGAAATAATCCTGAAATACATAGCAGATGAATTCAAGAAAAACCAAAGCTCAGATTTAATGAAAGATTCAATGGCAGTTCAAAGAGTAAGAGAAGCTGCAGAAAAAGCAAAAATAGAACTTTCAACAGTACTGGAAACAGACATAAACCTTCCATATATTACCGCTGATTCGACTGGGCCAAAACACCTCGTAATGAAAATAAACCGCGCAAAATTAGAAGAATTAATACAGCCACTTGTAAAAAGATGTGAAAAGCCAATAACGCAAGCGCTTGCAGATGCAAAACTAGCTGCAGCTGATTTGGATAAAGTAATTCTTGTAGGGGGACCAACAAGAATGCCGGTAATTTATGAATATGTAAAAAAAGTAACAGGATTAGAACCCGAAAGAGGAATTGACCCAATGGAATGTGTAGCAATGGGTGCAGCAGTACAAGGAGGAGTATTATCAGGAGAAGTAAAAGATGTCCTCTTGTTAGATGTAACTCCGTTAAGCCTTGGAATAGAAACCCTTGGGGGAGTATTTACTAAATTAATTGACAGGAACACAACCATTCCAACAAAAAAATCACAAGTATTTTCAACAGCAGCAGATAATCAGACAGCGGTTGATATTCACGTGCTTCAAGGAGAAAGACCACTTGCACGCGACAACAAAACATTAGGAAGATTCCAATTAATGGGAATCCTGCCTGCCCCAAGAGGAATGCCTCAGATAGAGGTGATATTTGATATTGATGCAAACGGAATAGTGCATGTAACAGCAAAAGATAAAGGAACAGGAAAAGAAACAAGCATAAAAATAATTGCTACACAGAAACTTGATGAAGCTGAAATAGAACGCATGAGAAAAGAAGCTGAATCACACGCAGATGAAGACAAAAAAGTAAAAGAAGAAATAGAAATTTTCAATAATGCGGATGCAGCAGTTTACTCTACAGAAAAAATGCTTGAAGAGCTAAAAGACAAATTAAATGAGAGCCAAAAGAAAAAAATCCAGGACAAGCTTGAAGATTTGAGAAAAGAACTTGCAAAAGAAGATAAAAAAGCATCAGAAATAAAAGCAAAAATGGATTTAATGAACAAAGCTCTCCAGGAAATAGGCTCTGAAGTATATGGAAAAATGAATCCTCAGGGCGAAGAAAACACAAACAATAATAAAGGACAAAGCGATAATGATGACAATGTGGTAGACGCGGAGTTTGAAGAAAAAGATAAGAAAAAATAAAAGGTGTTTAAAATAGAAGAAAAAATATTCGGCAAAAAATCCTCTGTTTTGAAAAATATTTCAAAACAGCAGGAAAAAATATTGCCTAATTCAAAGTCATCTAAAAAGCATGCTATAAAGAACCCTGAAATATGGTATGCAAGCTAAGTGCAAGTAAAAAATCCAAACAAGTAAAAAATGAAAAGAAAATAAATGTTTATTGGTGATTAATTGGCGCGAAACTTAAGTTTTTTTCAAAAAATGAGGAGAAAAGTTTCTGGCACAAGAATAAACTGGCTAAGCACAAGCGCCAAGCTTGCAGCAAACGAAGAAGCAATGCAAAATGCTCTCCTAAGAACAGGCAAAGGGGATGCAGATAAAGTTATTTCTGCGCAAAAAAGAGCCCGCAAAGCTTCTGAAAAATATAAAAATGCGCGTTCAGATGAAGCATTCAGAAGATTAAAAGAAAATGGCAGAGCCAAAAGAGGAAATTGAGTTAACTAAAGTGATTCAGATGGCTGATTATTATGAACTCCTCGGGCTCAAGAAAGGCGCTTCCCTTGATGAAATAAAAAAAGCTTACAAAGAAATGGCAAAAAAATACCATCCTGATGTTTCAAAAGACCCTGAAGCTGAAAAAAAATTCAAGGAAATAAATGAAGCTTACTCAGTTCTATCAGATCCTGAAAAGAAAGAAAACTATGATAATTACGGCGAAGCATACAAAGGATTTTCAGGTTACCAGCAACAAGGCTTTGGCCAAGGAATGGATTTTGATTTTGAGGATTTGTTTAACCAATTCGGCTTTGGAAGCTTTTCAGGATTCTCTGACTTAAACGAAATGTTCGGCTCGGGCTCAAGAAAACAAAAACGTGACACAGGCTCAAACATAAAACTAAATCTTTCCTTATCCTTTGAAGAAGCAGTATTTGGGGCAACAAAAGAAATAAATTATGAAAGAATAGAACGCTGCGAGAAATGCCATGGCAGCGGAGCAGAAGGAGAATTAAAACAATGCCCTTCCTGCAAGGGAAGAGGATATGAAGTAAGGCAACAAAGGACGCCCTTCGGAATATTCCAAACACAAGGAGTATGCAGAAAATGTTCGGGCAAAGGAGAAATACCTGAAAAAGAATGCTCGCACTGCAAAGGCAACGGCTTCATGGCAAAACAAGTAAAATTAAATATAAAAATTCCTGCAGGAATAAACAATGGAAACCATTTGCGCTTACAAGGAAAAGGGCATGAAGGAAGGCACGGGGCAGGGGACTTATTTGTAATAATTCTTGTTGAACCACATGAAGTATTCAAACGCGATGAAGAAGACATTTATGCTGAAATACCTATTTCATTTACTGAAGCAACTCTTGGGGCAACAGTAGAAGTGCCAACTCTTCAAGGAAAAGCTGATTTAAAAATTCCTGCAGGAACACAAACAGGAACAATATTCAAAATGAAAGAAAAAGGGATCAAACGCCTGAACAAGGAAGGCCACGGGGACGAATACATAAAAGTAATAATAGAAACACCAAAAAACCTTACAAAAAAACAAAAAGAATTGCTTGAAGCGCTGGAAAAAGAAACACAGACAGCAAAAAAAAGGAAAAGCCTGTTTGATAAAATCCTCGGGAAATTTTAACCAGCACTATTAATTTAAGCATCAATAAAGTAAACTAATTATATAAAAATAGGATTTATATATTAGATTTCCCTATTAAATATATGGAAAGAAAATCTTTTTTTTCTCACTCTTTTGCCATAATAATACTATTGATTTGTTTCTTTTGCACATGCGAAATTGTTGCAGCAGCCTGTTCTGTTAGCGATTGCCATACTACAGGGGGCGCAATTACTACAAGCGGAAATTATTGTATTCATAAATTCACAAGCAGTGGAATATTTACTGTGCCTAGCGGGGTAACATTGAATACTCAAGTGCTCGTTGTTGCAGGCGGAGGCAGTGGAGGGGGCGGATATGCTTCATCAAATACCGGTCGTGGTGGTGGCGGAGCAGGGGGATTAATATATAACAATTCTTTTGCTGTTTCTGCCGGAAATATTTCTGTTACTGTTGGGAGTGGAGGAGCATCCGTATTAGGTCGAATTGGGTTAACAGGAAGTAAATCCGTGTTCTCTTCAATAATTGCATATGGGGGTGGAGGGGGCAGTGGATGCAATGTAGATATTCCTTCAACATGTGGCCCAGGAGGTAATGGGGGATCAGGAGGAGGTGCTTCAGCATGGGGGGATCCCGGAATTGCTACCCCGCCTGGGCAAGGGACTAACGGCAATGAGTGTCCTAATGGTTGTGGTTTTGACCTTGGTGGAACTGGAGGAGGATTAGCATATGTATCCAGTATTAGTGGAACATCAACTACTTATGCTATTGGAGGGCCTAATACTTGCCCGGTAACTAATGGTGCTGCTAATACTGGTAATGGCGGAGGAGGAATTCAGCCATCATGTTTAAATGGAGGCTATTCTGGTGCTGGGGGTTCAGGAATTGTTATTGTGCGTTACTATCAAAATACAACAGATGGTATTTGGTCTGGTTTTGGTTCTTGGTATGATACTTCGGATTGGTCTGTTTGTTCTAGTTGTTCGCAGTCTAAATCCCAAAGAAGAGACAGAACATGTACTCCTCCTGTTTGTGGAGGGGCTGCTTGTTCCGGAAGCAGTTATGAAATTCGAACAATTTCCCAAGCATGCGGGGATGTGAATGGTTTTTGGAGTGGTTGGGTTAATTCTGGTATTTGTGGTGAGTATCAGGATTGTAAGCAGAAGCAGGTGAGGAATTGTACTCCTCCTGTTTGTGGTGGAACACCTTGTTCTGGTGTTAGTGAACAATATATAGATTGTGCACGGGTAGATGGTAATTGGAGTAACTGGATTAACTCTGGTGCTTGTGGTTCAATTCTAGCTTGTAAGCAAAAACAAGTAAGAGACTGTAATAATCCTGTTCCTGTTTGTGGTGGAACACCTTGTCCAGGTGTTAGCGAGCAGTATTTGAATTGTGGATTAGTGAATGGTTTTTGGAGTGGTTGGGTTAATTCTGGTATTTGTGGTGAGTATCAGGATTGTAAGCAGAAGCAGGTGAGGAATTGTACTCCTCCTGTTTGTGGTGGAACACCTTGTTCTGGTGTTAGTGAACAAACAGTGAATTGTGGATTAGTGAATGGTTTTTGGAGTGGTTGGGTTAATTCTGGTATTTGCGGGCAATATCAACCCAACAAGCAAAAACAAGTTAGGACTTGTTCAAATCCTATTCCTGCTTGCGGGGGTACAACATGTACAGGCATTAATGAACAGTATCTTTCATGCGGACTAACTAATATCAGCTCAATAATAGACCTTAATGTATCCATCCTCAACGACGGCAATTTTTTAGTAGGAATAGAATGCTCACTAGTTACAAAAGCAGATTTAAATTTTATTGAAACCCAAGCAGGTTTAATAATACCAATAACCCCTATGACAGTGGATTGTAATTCTGGTTTGACTAATTATAAGGTTAAACCACTTTCCAAAATAACTGCAGACAAGCTTGTTACAATACAAGCAAACATAGCAAACTATGCTTCCGACTGCAAGGTATGCATAAGACAGGCATTTGTGAGTTACCAAAATTATAGCTCACAAACACAACAGCCTGTTCCGGACAATAATTACTTATCCATAATGGCTTTACTTGCAATTGTAATGTTTGTTTTACTGAAGAAAAGGATTTAATACCCAAAACACTATTATTCTATTCAATATGAACAGGAAACTAATAATGGCAATAGTGCTTATGGCACTTATTCTTTTGATGCTTGGTTGTGTAAATCCGCAATCAGAAAAACAAGCTTTTGAAAAAATGAATCTCCTCCAGCAGAAATACTTGATAAAAGAAAACTTTTCAACAAACCAGGCAATAATGAATGACTACATAAACGAACTTTCACTGCTAAAAGGCCAGAACCCTGGTGAGGAAGGAAAAATAATTGAAGCGGAATTATATTCAGCACAAACATTTTACTACCTGAACAAAGCACTTATTTCCTCAACCTCAATCGATTATCAAAAACTATCCTGCTCCGCAAAAGAAGTGAAAGAAACAATTTCATCAATAAACCTTGCTGAAGAATACCAGAAAAAAACAGTTTCTTCAATTCAAACGCTTTCAGAAGACCAGCAAAAAAATTTGCGCACAAACCAACTTGAGACAGTGAAAAATTATGAACAAACAATTTCACAGATAAAAAGTTTTTTTGAACAAAAATGTTGAGATAACAATAAAGAGTATTAATGTTTCAATTGGAGAATAAAAAAATAGTTAAAGGGTTTTTAGTATGGGTGTGAGAAAAATAAATTTTAAGAAATTTTTTTTAACAAGCATATTTTTGTTCAGTTTCTTTTTTATATGCGGAAGTGCAATGGCTGTCTGCTCGCTTGTAGCGGGTCAGTTTTATTCTGATAATCCTAATTCCCCTTACCAGCACCTTGATTGTGCTGGACAAACATCAGGGTGTGAGACTGCACTTGTAGATTGTTCTGGCAGTACACTCTATTACGGAAGCTCATCTTATAATTGTGCAAATGTTGGCTCAGGATATACTTGCTATAAAAAAGGTGATTTTGGATCAAGGGTTGGTGCCTGCTGTAAATGTGTTTCTTCTACTGAAGTGTGTGATGGAAAAGATAATGACTGTGATGGAAGTATTGATGAAGATTTAAGTAGACCTTCACAAACATGTTATGCTGGCGTTGGAGAATGCAGACGTTCAGGAACAGAATATAAAACATGCAATGGTGCTTCAGGCTGGAGTTCAACCTATAGTGGATGTACTGCAATAGCAGGAACACCAACAACAGAAATCTGTGATTTAAAGGATAATGATTGTGATGGCATAACAGATAATAATCCAGGGACAAATAATCGTTTAACACAGGGTTGTTATTCAGGTCCTTCAGGAACAAATGGAGTGGGCGTTTGCCACGGTGGAACACAAAGATGCACTTGGTGGGGATTTTTTGGTGTGTGGTATGGGTACTTTTGGGGCTCATGTGAAGGCGAAGTAATTCCAAGCACGGAAATATGTGATAGCAAAGATAATGATTGTGATGGTAGTGTTGATGAGGGTTTTGTAGTGAATGGTGGTTGGTCTGGTTTTGGTTCTTGGTATGATACGTCTAGTTGGTCTGCTTGTTCTGGTTGTTCACAGTCTAAGTCTCAGAGGCGGGATAGGACTTGTACTAATCCTTCCCCTGCCTGCGGTGGAGCTGCTTGTTCTGGTTTGAGTTATGAAACTCAAACAATTTCCCAAGCATGCGGGGCAGTGAATGGTGGTTGGAGTGGTTTTGGTTCTTGGTATGATACTTCAGGGTGGAGTACTTGTTCTAATTGTTCACAATCTAAATCTCAGAGAAGAGACAGAACATGTACTAATCCAACTCCTCTTTGTGGTGGGGCTGCTTGTTCTGGTTTGAGTTATGAAACTCAAACAATTTCCCAAGCATGCGGACTAACTAACGGCGGATGGTCTAGTTTTGGCGAATGGTATGATAACTCTGGTTGGGGTCCATGCATATCATGTATTTCATCAAAAGATCAGAAAAGAGATAGGACTTGTACTAATCCTGCTCCTGCTTGCGGCGGAGCGAGTTGCACAGGGCAAAGCTTTGAGACAAAAATAATAAAAAAAGATTGTTGCGGGTTTTCCAATTCAATAACCGATTTTAATGCAATCATTGACGGCAATATATTAACTGTATTTTATTCCTGTATAAGTGACTCGCCAGATTCAGATTTTACAATTACGGGCGAGTACTATTCAAAACAGCAATCTCTTACTTGCACAAGCGCATCTGGGTCATTACAAATAATTGATGAAAATTTTTCTCAAAATAAAATTCTTCAACTAGGGTTAAACATCCAGCAGCCTTGTGAAGTATGTTCCAAAACAATTTATGTATCAACACAAAAAATAGTTGAAGAGCAAACACCTGTGCCGGATTATTCATTAATTAGTATTTTATCCCTGCTTGGCATAGTAATTTTCATTTTAGTGAGAAAAAAGTGATTCATAGTTAAACTGATTTTTATGCAAAAAGCGCAAAGCAAAGATTTTTTTTGGAAAGGGGCTGAAGCAGAGCTCAGCCAAAAAACATTTGAAGAAAGAAATTTGCTGTCAAAAAAAAGGATTCCTAAAGGATACAGAAACAAAAAACTTGATGATCTTATAAGAAAAACAAGAACAAGAGGTGAAGCAAAACTCATAAGAGAAGCTTCTTCAGTAGTAAATGTTCCAGGAATATTTTCAGTTAATGAAGAAAAAGCAGAAATAATGATGGAGTTCATTAAAGGAAATCAGCTAAAGGAAGAAATAGAGAAAAATATTTTTTACTGCACTGAAGCAGGCAGGGAAATAAGAAAAATGCACGATGCAGGAATAATTCACGGCGACTTGACTACCTCAAACATAATTATTGCGCAGCTCAATGAAGAAACCAGGGAAAGAATAAAGAAACGCGGGAAATTATTTTTTGTTGATTTCGGGTTAGGTTACTTTTCAAAAAAACTGGAAGACAGGGCAACAGATTTGGTTGTTTTCAAAAAAACTTTTAATGCAACCCATTCAAATATTAAAAACGGGTGGGCATTAGTAATGGAAGGGTATAAGCCCGAAAAGGATTTGGTTGAAAGAATGAAAGTGATTGAAAAGAGGGCAAGGTACCATTAGTCAAATCTAAAAAATCAGGGCGCTGAGGAACCTTTTTAAACGTTCTTTTTTCTAATTTATGTATTGATTTTGTTGTTCTTTTCAACACCTCAAAAGGGTTGAAAGGTTAAATTTGAGTAAAAGGTTACTAAAAAAAGTGTTTTTTATGGCAGCTAAAAAGAAAAGTATTCCTACTGAAAGCAAGGCTGGCTTGTCAAGAGCAGAGCTAGAAGAACAGGTTGTTTCCCTTGCAAATGCAGGGCACAGCCCAAGCAAAATAGGGTTAATACTCAGAGATGAGCACGAAATAAAAAACTTTTCAGAAGAAACAGGCAAAACTATACAGCAAGTACTGAGAGAAAATGAACTAATAGGCGAAATACCTGAAGACTTATTGAATCTTGTAAGAAGAAGCGTTGTTTTATTCAACCACTTGGAAAAAAACCACAAAGATTATTCAGCAAAACACGGTTATGAGCTCACAGTTTCAAAAATAAGAAGGCTTACAAAGTATTATTCAAAGAAAAACAGGATACCTGCAGGGTGGCATTATACTCCTGAAGAAGCTGCGTTATTGGTAAAGTAATGTGAGGGTTATGAAAATTAAAGCAAAATTGTCGGAAAACAAAAAAGTTGTTTTCAAAGGCGAAGGAATTGAGGCATTGAAAAAAGTTGATGAAATGTTAAAGTAATGGTGAAATGAATGGCTGAACAAACAAAAGCACAAAAAGCATCCGCTGCAAGAAAAACTGTTGATAAGTGGAAGAAAAAAAAATGGTTCAGCATTGTTGCTTCAAAAATATTTGACAGAAAGCCTTTAGGCGAAACTCCTGGGGAAAAGCCAAAGAACATAATGGGCAGAACATTCAAATCAACCCTTGATATTGTTACAGGCCAGAGAGCTAAGCGCGATTACATGGTTTCATTTAAAATAAATGATATTCAGGGGCAGACAGCTTCAACAGTTATTTCCGAATTTTCTGTAAACAAAGGAACCCTTGGAAGAACAATAAGGAGAAGAAATTCAAAAGTAGGTATTGTTAAAAGAGTGCCTGTTGTTGGCGGAGAAGCAATGACTACTGTGCTCGTAATAACTGAAAGAAAAGCTCCTAATGAACAGAAAACTGCAATAAGGAAAATAATTGAGGAACAGTTAGCTACTCTTAATGGAAAAGATTTTGAATTACTTGTGCAGGAATTACTGCTTGGAAATTTTTCAAACGAATTATTTAAAAGAGCATCAAAAATTTACCCTGTAAAGAAAGTAATTGTTTCCAAATCAACTTTCTTTGAAACAAAGTAAAAGGAAATGAGTATGGCTCTGAACGATCCATTGGAATTGTTCTTAATACTTGTTTTTTTAGCTATTTTCTCAGTGCTTTCTTATAAAAAAAAATTGCTTGATTTTGAAGGAGTATTAATAGGGAATGCAGTGGGCTTGGCAGCAATAACCTACGGGCCTAATCCTCTAATTGATTTTGCGATTGTAGTTGTTTTTTTTGTTTTAGGTGAAATAGCAAGCAATTTCCCGAGAAAAAAACATGAAAAAAGAAATATATGGAATGTGATAGGAAATTCTTTGCCCGCACTTATTGTGCTTATCGGAATAATTTTTTTCCCGAGATATTCTTCCCTTCTTGAATTAGCATTTTTTGGGGCAATTTCGGCCGCGCTTGCAGATACTTTGTCATCCGAAATAGGGTATTATTCAAAAAAAGAGCCCTTAATGATAACCACTTTAAAAAAAGTTCCCAGGGGAACTGACGGCGGAATAACCCTGCTTGGGGAAGTATCCGCTTTGTTTGGGGGGTTAGTTATTGCCTCCATTTATTTTATGGTTTACCAGAATTATTATGCAACAATACTTATTTTATTGGCCGGATTGGTAGGTTCTAATGTTGATTCTCTCTTCGGAGCGCTTTCTGAAACAAAAAAAATGATGAACAACACACAGGTAAATATGATTGGTTCTGCTGCAGGGGCCCTGTTCTGCATGATGTTAGGCTTATTAATTTAGTTAAGCAAGAATTTGTAATAAAGGGATAAAATGGATTTAACACTTGCAATTATTTTCTTGCTTTACATAGTTCCATTGTATATTGCCAACGCGACCCCTATTTTGATTCATGGAAAAATGCCGCTGGATTTAAACAAAAAGCTTTTTGGAAAACCCATTTTTGGAAAAGGAAAAACCATAATAGGCACTATTTCAGGAATAATTGCAGGTACACTTGCAGGAGCATTAATAGCTATTTTATTCCCTTATTCACTGTTGCTTATACCTAATTATTTAGAGCTCTCGTTTGCACTTGCATTTGGTGCTATTTTAGGGGATTTAGCAAAAAGCTTTTTCAAGAGAAGATTTGGGATAAAAAGCGGAGAAAAATGGGAGCTTGCAGACCAATTGGATTTCATTGTAGGGGGAATAATTATAAGCGCTATAATCAGAATTCCGGAGCCAGGGTTAGTTCTGGTTTTATTAGTAGCAACCTTTTTTATTCATAAAGGCTCTAATTGGGTAGCACATAAACTGAAACTTAAAAAAGTTCCTTGGTGAATAAATGCGTGGAAGAAAAAAGGCAATAAAAATAAAGAATGCAAAAAAGAAGCCTGTATTTGTGCAGAAGCAAGACTTTTTTTCAGAAAAAAAGCTTTTATTTTTTGTAGCAAAGTTTTTCGTAATATTTGCAGTGCTAAACATATTGATTGAGTTAGCAGACCTTTCGTTTCTTACAAATTTTATAGCCTCTGTTTCAGCATCTTTTCTTAATGCACAATACCTGCATAATATTGTATTTGTCAAAAATTTTTTTATAATAACAAATTCCTGCACAGGGTTTGTAAGTGCAAGCATTCTTGCTTCAATAATATTTGCCCTGAAAAAGCCAAAGTTGAAGAAAAAAATTATTTTATTTCTTTTGGGCACAGCAGTTCTTTTAATAGTGAATATTCCCAGAATAATTTTTGTGCTTTATATGTCAAAAATTGGTTTCAATGCTGAACTAATCCATGAAATGACATGGTTTTTGATGAGCGCGGTGGTTCTTGCCATCTGGTATTATGGGACAAAAAGAATTGAGGGAATAAAAGAATTCAATGAACTGCTTTAGCTAAAATATTTTTTGGTAATTATTGTTTGTTCCGTTCATTTTCTTCTTTCTTGTGCACAATCATTTCAACTATTTTAGTAAAAGCAGGCCTTGTGATTAGTACCCCTATTATGGCTCCGAGAATTGCTACTACTGCAAAACCATACAATCCGCTCAAACCCGGCATTGATTTTGAAAGCAATACTATTGGGCCCATTACCCCAATCATTGTTATTGCTGAAGTGGTTATGATAAATAATCCCTCTTTGACTCTCTGTAAAAGAGAAAGAGTATCTCTTTTTGTTTTGTTCATTAACTCGTCTACAATTACAATTTCTGCATTTACTCCACTTCCTAAAGCCGCAATTAATCCTGCAAAAGCTGCTAAATCAAATGGCTGCCTGAAAATAGGGAGAGAAAGTATTCCTATTAATATCAATGTTTCAGCCAGAATTGTTGCAAAAATAGGTGCTGTTAAAGGCAAGCTTCTGTATCTAATGAAGATTACTCCTGCAATTATTATTAATGCAAGTACGCCCATAAAGAAAATATTGTCTAAAAAGGATTTTCCTAATGAAGCTGAAATAGTTTCTCTAGATATGTTTTTTACTGGGGTGGGCAAAGAACCAGATTCTAATAAAATAGCAAGTTCTTCTAAATCAGCTCTTGCCTCAGTCAAAACTTCTCTTTGTCCTGAAATTCGCAGTGTTGAAAACTCTTCTGCCTGGGAAATATCATCAACATTTTCATTTGTTATTCCTTCAGTCAAACTGATTATTTGCTTTGCTCCAGTAGCACTCCAAATCCAAGGGGTATTTTCTGATGTGTTTACAAAAGATATTTCAAAACCAATTGAATTCAAATCATTAATTATTTCAGAGTCTATGCCTGGAGAAACAATTACTTTTTTGCTTTTTGAAAACTCAACGGCGAGGGAACTTTTATCAATTAAAGAGTTAGAGTCTATTGTCAGAACTGATAACATTGAATCTTGTATCAAATCCTCAATTTTTGTGTCTGCAGGAATATTGTTGAACCTGTTTCCTTCCAAGAGCAATTGTTCATCTTCATCGTATTGTTCAGATGAAATAATAATTAATGCATTTGGTCTGTCAAGGAAGAAAGATGTTTTCTCGCATTCATATTGAACGATTCCTGTTGAAGAAACCCCTGCAGTACTGCATTGGTGGAAAGTTTTTTCCTTAAATCTTTTTGCGGCGGTTTCATTTAATACAAATGGCAAACTCCATTCATAAGCTGTTCCTGCTTTGAATACCCCAAAAGAATTGTCTCCTCTTAAAACTTTTCTTAACTCATCCCCTGTGAAAACAATTTCCCCATTTAATGTTGCCTCAAATTTTCCTTGCTGCCTTATTCTGGACTCTATTTTTTCAAGCGCGACAGGGTTAGTTTCCTCAGTTTGAATTAAGATAAATTTTCCGCCCACTGGGGAAGGAGGAGTGCCGAATCCATTAGGGTCAATTCTTGCCTGAATTACATTAACTAACCTCGCCATTTCCTCATCGCTTATTTTTTCCTGCAATTCTACTTGGTAAAGGGTTCCTCCCTTAAAATCAATTCCATATTTTATCCCATAAAAGCATATTGAAAACAAAGATAACAGGACAAAAGCTATCACTAGGGCGTATTGCCAATTTTTTAAAATATACCTAACAATACTCATTTTTTCGCCTTCTCAGTAAACCATATTAATAATGATGCGTTCATAAGCCAAGTAGCAATTAAATCGCCCACTAAACCAAAACATAAAATTGCTGCAATTTGGAAAACAACTTCGATTTGGAAAAGAACTGAAATAATAATCATTGCTATTAATGCAGAAAGAGTTGTTGCATTCATGGTTAATCCTGTTTTTAGCGCAGAAAAGGTTCTTGAACTCGGAGTTCCGTCCTTTTCTTTAAGCACTTTTGAGGTAAGCATAATGTTTGTATCAACAGAAGAAGCAACAACCATTAACAATGCTGAAATTGTCAAAAGAGACAAAGGTATTTGGAGGAAAACCATTCCTGTCATTGCCATTAATACATCAAAAATCATTGCGCAAATTATCCCTAACACAGGGATAGTTTGGCGAAAAAAGATAAAAATAATTATGATTAAACAAACCGCTGCCCAGAAAGCAATAACCATTCCTGATGAAAATGCGGCTTTTCCGAATGTTGCGGAAACACTTCTGTGTTGAAACTCAACATTTTCCCCAAGATCAAGTTTTTTAACAAGTAGATCTTTTAATTTATTTGAAAACTCCTCATTAAACTTAGTCAAAGCATTTTGAGCTTCAGTTAGCGCAACCTTTGCATTTGTGAAATTTTTGTCTTCTGAAGAAAGCAACTTAATTGCCTGAACCGAGAACTGGATGGATTCTTGCTCTTTTTTTTGCATTTCAGACACTGAAGCATTGTTGTCGGTTAAAGCAGTTTGAGCTTTTTCAATCAGTACTTCTGCTTCCAAAGCTTTTTCATCCTTATTATATTTTATGTAAGCGCCATGGCTAGTCGGGGAGTTAATTGTGGAGACATCAACAGGCATTCCAAATTCTGTTTCAATAATAGAAGTAACTTCTTGAGTAGATACCTCCTTGTCAAAACGAATAATTAAAACATTCCCCCCTGTAATATCAAGCCCTTGCTGGATTCCCGGGGAAATAAATACAAAAAACAGCAAAGGAATCGCAAGTATTAAAGGAATAAACACTACTTTTTTGTAGTTGTTTTTGTAAAAGTCCTGCATAAAAAAACCTTTTTGCTTAGTAATAAATAAATTCAAAACAATTAAAAATGGTCCTAATTGCTTTGTCCCATCAATTAAAAAAGCTGTTAAACCTTAAATATGCTATGAATGCGAGAAAAAAAATGACTGCTGCTCAAAAATACAATGTATATAGGTTTGTTCTTAGCGGGCTGGTTGATACAGAGGCAGAAAAACAAGCAGGAGAAAGGGCAATAGCAAAGTCAATCGCAAGGCACAGGGCAAAAGTTAGAAAAATTGAGCAAAAAAAGGCGAGAAAAATAAGAATTGCTGTTGAAAAGAAAATGCTTGTTAATATGAAAAATATATCATTTAAAGATACTGTGAAAGTAATGCTTATTTCTTCAGCGAGAAGGCTTTCACAAGGCGGAATTGCTGCAGAAATGGCAAAAAAAGATTTGGAATCATTCAGGGAAAAGTATATTGAAAATCCAAATAAGGAAATAAGCAGTTTAGCAAGAAAAATAGTGGCGGAAATAAAGCAAGAAGCAAAAGAGGTAAAAAAATGAGTATTAATTTTATTGAAACGCCCCAAGTTCTACTTGATGCTGCCCTTGCGAGAGGAAGAAAAGCCTCTTCAGAGTATCCAAAGCAAAAAACGATTTTTTATACGATAAAGGGAAAAGAAATTGCTAAAATAGATGCTTCGGCAAATTATCTTGAAGAAAAATTATTCAAAGCAGCACAACAAATGCCTAATTTTGACAGGCTTGAGCCATTTTACTACGATTTGTATGAATGCATACTTGACCTTGATGAAATGAAAAAAAACCTTTCAAGCATTTCCTCGGTTGCACGCTTAATCAAAAAAATCAGGAGAGAATCAATAGTAAGGCTTAAAGAAATGCGATACGGGGAAGGAATGGAAAAGTATGCCAAAGCAATAACAGGGGCTTACATAGGGAGACTTGCTTCCTTGCTTAAAGGGATAACAAAAAAAATCACATATTACAATGATGTTGCAAAAAAGCTACGCGAGTTACCAAGCATTAAAACACAGGAAGAATGCATAATGCTAGCCGGGTTTCCAAATGTCGGCAAAAGCACTTTACTTAAAAAAATAACTGAATCAAAGCCAGAAATAGCAAATTACCCTTTTACAACAAAAGGGCTGAACGTAGGGTTATTCCATGTACGCTATGTTCCTACACAAGTAATTGATACTCCGGGGCTATTGGACAGACCCTTGTCAGAGAGAAACAAAATAGAATTAAAGGCAATAACAGCTCTACAGCATTTGAAAGGAATTATTGTGTTTGTTGTTGACCCGACCTATGATATGGATAAACAGGAAAACTTATTTGCGGAAACAAAAAAACTTTTTTCAAAACACAAATTTTTGATAGCAATTACAAAATCCGATTTAGCGGGGAATGAACAAATTGAAGAGGCAAAAAAAGTATTTAAGGGGTATGAAATTGTTGTAGAAGGAAACCACCTTAATTCACTGAAAGAATACCTTACTGCGAAAGGAACACATTTGTTTTCTTGAAAATCTACCTGCTTTAAAAAGCTTTTTTAGCTTTATTCTTTCTATTGGCTACGCGAATTTTAATTGATTTGTTCGCATAATTGCCAGGTGATTCTATGAATGACGAAGTTCAGCAAATAATGCAAGAAATACTTGCTGACAGGGCCGTTCCGAGGAATATCCGGGCAAAAGTTGATGAAGCATTGGCGAAAGTAAAAAAAGGGGACGTCACTGCTTTAAGTGAAGCAATCTACTTTTTGGATGACATAAGTAATGATGTCAATATGCCTGACCACACAAGAACAGATTTATGGCATGTGATTTCTCTGATAGAAGCAGAGAAAGAAAGAACAAAGTAGAAAGCAGAGCTGAAATTCAACAAAAAACAAATCTAATTCTGTTCCGTGCCAAAAAAATAAGCAAGTGATTTAATGGCAGAATCTTTTGAACAAGAAATACTTTCTTTTGCAGAACAAACAGGGTTAATGCTTTCAAAAGAATCAATAAACCTTTTGGCTAAAAATGATTCCTGGAAAAAAATACTTGAAGAACTTGCAGAAGAAGGCCATTTTTTTGTAGAACCTAATGCGCTTGAAAAAAAACTTGCAAGAACAAAATTATCACAGGTAGTAGAAGAAGTTGAGGTCAGAAAAGCTTCTTTTACAGCACAGGCACGAGACAGGGCGCCGAATTTTCATGTAATGGCAGAGTATGATGTTACCGGACAGAGCAGTTCGGAAGGAAAAGTTGCTGATTTTTTAAGATTATTCAGGAGCAAGTTTGAGTTATTATCAAACATGCTGAAAACAAGGCATAACCTGACACCAATTCCAATAAAGAATCTTGCAACTGTCCGCGACAGAGAAAAAGTTGATGTAATAGGAATGGTTAACAAGAAATGGATTACAAAGAAAGGGCATACAGCATTCGAGATAGAAGATATGGAATCAAAATGCATTGCCTTGGTAATGGAGAAAGAAAAAGAAACAGTACAGAAAGCAGAGCACATACTTGAAGATAATGTTGTGGGAATAAAAGGAACAAAATGGGGAAAAGATTTTATTATAATTAAAGAAGTTTTTTGGCCTGATATGCCGATAAAGACTGCAAAATTAATCAATGAAGATGTGTTGATTGGAGGAATAACAGATTTGCATATCGGGAGCAAATTATTTTACGAAGACCAGTTCAAAAAACTCCTAGATTATCTGAACGGCAGGGGATTAAACGAGAAACAACAGGAAAGAGTGGGAAAAATACAATACTTATTTGTAACAGGGGACAATATAGCAGGGATAGGAGTTTATCCTGGGCAATTGGATGATTTAATAATAAAAGATGTTTATGAACAGTACGCAAAATTTGAGGAACTAATGCTCCAAATTCCTGAATACATACATGTGTTTATTTGCCCTGGACAGCATGATGCGGTAAGAAGAGCAGAGCCCCAGCCGGGAATTGCAAAAGAATTCGTTCCACGCCTGTCAAAATTAAGGAATTTTCATTTCATCTCCTCCCCTTCATGGGTGGAAACAGAAGGGCTGAAGAATCTTATTTACCACGGAGCAAGTGTTCATGACCTAATTAGTTCTGTGAGTTTCCTTGAAATGACAAAACCTCAAGATGGAATGGTTGAGTTATTAAAAAAACGTGACCTCATGCCAAAGTATGGGGGAAAGAATCCTTATGTTCCGGAGGGAAAAGATTACATGGTGGTAAAGGAAGAACCGGATCTTGTATGGATAGGGGATATGCACCATAAAGGATATGCAACTTACAGGGGAACAACAGTAATTAATTCGGGGTGCTGGGAAGCTCAGACAGATTTTCAGAAAAAAATAGGGCACATTCCAACTCCGTGCGTATTCCCAACAATTAATTTGAGAAACAGGCAGATAACTGAAGTGCATTTTTCAAAAGAAACAGTGGAAAGAGATGTTACTGAAGGGATGCAGTGATTTTTATGGGCGAAGAAATCAAAAAACAAGAAACCCAAAATCTTGGACAAGTTTTGAGCTCTTCAGAAGAAAAAAAATTTGACACCCCCTTTACTGAAGAGGAAAAGAAAAGACAAAGTACTGTAAAAAAACTTTCCTCTGCTGAAATGATTTCACAAGAAATCCATTTTCCTGCTGAGCCGCATGTAAAAGAATACTTTAAAATTATCCAGAAAGAAACAAGCGAGGTATTTGCACTTGCAGAGAAAGCAAAAAAAACAGGCTGTGATTTAACCGATTTTGTTGAAGTAACTCCTGCAGTTGATCTTGCAGACAGAACTGAAATAATTATTGGTCTGCCGGGTCTTGCAAAAAGATTCAGGGAAATTTTTGCTGAAGCAAAAGACAGAAGAAAAGCATATTTTATCCTGTTTAGAGAAATTTTGGAACAAAAATGGTGGAAAATTCCTGATGACGCTAAAAGAATTGAAACAGCAATAAAAGCATGCTTGCTAATTGAAACAGAAGGAGTTGTTGTAGCACCGCTTGACGGAGTGCCAAAAGTAGAGATTAATACTAATCCTGATGGCTCAAAATATGTTGATATTTATTTTGCCGGCCCAATAAGAGCAGCAGGAGGTTCATCAACAGTTGTACCATTGCTTCTTGCAGATTATGGAAGAACATTAATGGGACTAGACAGATACAAGCCTACTCAGGATGAACTCGAAAGATATGTTGAGGAAATTGGGATATACCAAACAGAGGTTATCTCAAGGCAATACATAATGAAGGACGAGGAAATAAGAATCATAATAACCGGTTGCCCGGTATGCATTAATGGTGTACCAACAGAAGAAGTAGAGGTATCAGCACACAGAGACCTTGCAAGGATACCCACCAACAGGATACGAGGAGGAATGGGGCTTGTTGTAGCAGAAGGATTAGCACTCAAAGCACTATGGGTAATGAAAACAGCAAAAGAGCATGGATTAAACTGGGACTTTTTAGAAAAAATAGTTAAAGTGGAAAAAACCCAGACAAAAATTGAAATAAAGCCAAACAAAGCCTTCCTTGACAGGCTGGCTGCAGGAAGACCAATCCTTGCTTATCCGAGCGCATGGGGAGGATTCAGATTGCGTTATGGAAGAGGAAGAAACACAGGAATAATGGCTAAAGCAATTAATCCCGCAACAATGATTTTGGTTGATGAATTCATTGCGGTAGGCACGCACGGAAGAATAGAAAGACCCGGAAAAGCAACACAGTTCTTTCCCTGTACAACAATTGAAGGGCCTGTGGTTTTATTGAAAGACGGAACAGTAATGAGGGTTAATACAAGAGAAGAAGCTGAAACCGTAAAAGCACAATTAGAAAAAATAATTTATTTAGGGGATTTGCTTGCAACATTCGGGGATTTCAAAAAAAGCGCACACCCATTAATTCCTGCAGGTTACTGTGAAGAATGGTGGCAACTTGAGCTCAAAAAAATATGCGAAGATGAAGAAAAGAAAAATAAGCTCAAATCACTTGGGCTTGAGAGTATTCTTGCCATGCGCATTGATGGATTAAGAAAAATTTCTGAAAAAAATGCGCTATTGTTAAGCCGTGAATTTAACCTTCCGCTGCACCCTAATTTTATTCATTTTTATAAAGCTTTAAATAAAAAGGAAATAATAATGCTCCGCGAATATTTATTCACCGCAAAAATTGAAAAAACCGCTGACAACTTAATCCAACTAATTATTCAGAATAAACACGAGGAAAAAAAATTGCTTGAAAGAATCGGGCTCCCCCACAAAATAAAAGAAGGATTTATTGTCATTGATGAAAATGCTTTAAGTTTGATTGAAACATTTGCCATTGAAACAAAAAAACAAAGCACTAACGAAAATGCTCTTGAATATTTATCAGAAATTTCCGGATTTGCAATAAAAGACAAAGCGGGTTCATTCATCGGGGGGAGAATGGGCAGGCCAGAGCAGGCAAAGCCAAGACAAATGAAAGGAAACCCTCATGTATTATTCCCAATAGGATTGAAAGGAGGAACCACCAGAAGCATAAACAAAGCGATTGACCAGAATTACAATGAAAGCGGAAAAGTAAATGTTGAAATTGCTGAATATTACTGTTCTCAGTGCAAAAAAATTTCCACCAATCATCTGTGCACAACATGCAATATTACCGGGGCAAGGCTGAATTTCTGCAAGCATTGCGGCAAATCAGTTACCGGAGAAAACTGTGGGATATGTGGAAACAAAACAGTCCGTGCAGGAGAACATGAAGTTGATTTGCGTGCATTAGTTGAAAAAGCCCAGAAAAACATTTCCGAGCCCGTACTCTCTGATACAATTAAGGGGGTAAAAGGAATGATTGCGGAAGTAAAAGAAGTTGAGCCGCTTGAAAAAGGAATTCTCCGTGCAAAACATGACATACACATGTTCCGTGACGGCACATCAAGGTTTGAACTGCTTAATGCCGGAATAACCCATTTCAAGCCAAGCGAAATAAATCTCAGCGTTGAAAAAGTAAAAGAGCTCGGCTATGTAAGAGATATTTATGGAAAAGAAATAACTGACACAAACCAGATGATTGAAATTTACCCTCAGGATATTGTTGTAAATGAAACATGTGGGGATTGGCTCCTCAAAGTAAGCCGCTTTTGTGATGATTTGCTTGAAAAATTCTATAAACAAAAAAGATTTTACAACGCAAAAACAAAAGAAGATTTAATAGGGCACATAGTTCTGGGGCTTGCTCCGCACACCTCCGCAGCGGTAAATTCAAGAATATTAGGATACACAAAAGCACGCCTTGGTTTCGGTCACCCATATTTTGTATGTGCAAAGAGAAGAAACATTGATGGGGACCAGGACTCGCTTCTGCTTTTAATGGATGCACTGCTTAATTTTTCACAAAAATATTTATCAACAAAAAGCGGGGGCAGAATGGATGCACCCCTTGTTTTTACAATAATAATAAACCCTTCAGAGGTTGATGATGAGGTACACAAAATGGAAACCTGCTGGAACTTTCCATTAGAATTATACGAAAAATCATTGAATGTATGCGAACCTAATATTGAACTGGAAACAGTAAAAAACAGGCTGGAAAAAGAAAAACAATACTCAGGATTAGGATTTACTCATGATACAAATATTTTTGATGAGGGTCCAAAAATGTCTCGTTATATCCAGTTAAAAACAATGGATGAAAAAATACAGCGCCAAAACAATTTGCAGAAAAAAATAATGGCTGTAAATGCGAAAGATGCATTGGAAAAAGTTATGGGTTCACACTTCCTGCCAGACATAATCGGAAATGCACGCGCATTCTCAAGGCAGACATTCAGATGCACAACCTGCAACGAAATATACCGAAGAGTGCCCTTATCAGGAAAATGCTACAAATGCGGCAAAAGCACTATTATTCTCACAATACACGAAGGCTCTGTGAGGAAATATTTGAAAATAGCCCAGAACATGGCAAAACAGGAAAACCTATCCTCATATTTAATACAAAGATTGGATATGATAGAAAAAGAAATAGATTCAGTATTCAAATCAGACACAGTAAAACAAAAAAGCTTGTTTGAATTTGCATAAAGGAAAGTTGTTCCATTATTTTTTGTTATTTTTCTTAATATATGCCTTTATTTTTTTTGAAAAATCTTCCGGGTTAATTGGTTCACAGCCGAGGCTTTCAATGATTTCCCTTAAATTAGGTTCATGAATGTGGGCATCATCATTTTCACTCAAGAATTCCACTTCAAGAATATAAGCAAAATTCTTTATGTGCTGCACACAAACAACATATTCGTACCCTTTGTGTTTATGCATAAATTCCTGCTTATGTTTTTCCCAGGGAGGATCAAATGTAAAATCAAGCATTTCCAGTGCCTGTGCGAAATGTTCAAGATATTCTTTTGTGGGCAAAGGAAGAACAATTTCTTTCCGCGAAATTTTCGTTGGGTCGCCTTCTTTGCAAACAATTTCAATTGTTTTGTCAGAATGCCTTAAGCGTATATCGCCAGGCCTATAACGGGTAGTAAAAATAATTTCCTCATTGATTTTTTTCATTTTTTTTGGAAGCTCATCTGTGAGTTTTTTATATTTTTCTTCAGAAAGCAGGGCTTTTAACTCAATTTCAAAAAAAGATTTTGGCTGAGCCATTCAATCACATTAACATTCAATTCATTGCTTTGAATAATTCTTTTTCCAAAACAGTTTTGATTTTTCCAGCATCAAAGCCTAATTTGATTAATCTTGTCTGGCCCCTCATTCCTTTCCCGGATGTTGTTACTAAAATAAGTCCGTACATTTCCAGTTCATTGATGTATTGCCTGTACCATCTGCTGGTTATTGTGCGTTCTTCAAATTTTTTTGCAAACTCAAGGTAAGTTTCAAAAATTTCTCCGGAATATAATACTCCTTCCTCTATTTCTCCGCTTACTTTTCTTATTCCCCTTTTTTGAGTGGTAAGCTGGGCAATTGCATACAAAACAAGCTGTTGCTGTAAAGGCAGAGTAGAAATCATTGATAAAATAATTTCCTCCTCAACACTTGCTTTAGCTTTCTCAACATGCTTATCAGTAATCACTTCTGAATTTTCATTATCCGCTATTTCTCCAGCTCTTTGCATAAGCATTACCGCTGTCCTTGCATCCCCTGATTCCTGTGCGGCAATAGCTGAAGCTAAAAAAATAGCTGATTCAGAAACAACATTGGATTTGAAAGCCAATGCAGAGCGTTCATCTAGTATTTGTTTTAATTCATTTGCATTATAAGGATTGAAAACAAGTTCGTGTTCGCACAAAGAACTCTTAGTCCGCGGATCAAGCTTTTCTTTAAACATTAAATTATTTGAAATCCCTATTAATGTAACAGAACCTGATTCAACTTCATCATTTCCTCTGCTGAGAGAATAAACCAAATCATCAACATCCTTTACTTTATCAATCTCATCAAGCACTAAAATAAGATGGGCTTTTTTCTGGTTAGCAAACTCAAGCAGTTTTTCATAAACAAAAGAAGCACTGTAGCCCAGGAAATCTTTTTCAGGATAAAAACACCTTAATGCCTTAAGCAAAGCCTTGTATTTAGAAGAATGGCTCCTGCAATTAATATAACAAGAAAAAGAACTAATAGAATTCTTTTTTACAAAAAAATCCAATTGCTCAAGAACATGCTTAACAGTACTTGTCTTGCCCGTGCCGGTTTTTCCATAAATAAATAAGTTATTTGGCTTGGAATTTTTTATTACTGCTGACAAAGCCTGGGTTATATCCTCAATTTGTTTCTCACGAAAAGGAAGCTTTTCAGGAATATAATGAGGGGAAATAATATCCTTATTCAGGAAAACAGAGTTCTTGGCCATTTGTTTTTCGAAAATATTTTCCATTAAGCTCACCCTCTTGATTTACATTAATCAAGCCCACTTTAAGTTATTAGTCATTAGAAACAAATAAAAATACTGGCTCCTTCACTTCCGACAAAAAACTTCCACTAATATGGTGTCTTTCAAAATAATATACTTTAAGTGTTCGAAAACCAAACCAGGGAAGCGATTCAACAAAGATTAGTTTTTTTTTATTCATTTTAGGAATATTTTCCTTATTATTAAATTTTTTTTTAATTAAAATTTTTGTTATGGTTAAATTATGTGGAATTGCCTCTTGCCATAGGGCTTTTATATGTTTTGCTTAAGAAAGAATAATTAAGACGCGCTTTTACGCGGGGTGGTTAGTTTGGGTTTTTTTGATAAAGTAATGAAAAAAGATTCTTCAGTTGACTTGGACGATTTTTTAAACAATTTAGACCAAGTTCAGGAAGAAACATACGAGAATGCTGATGCTTTGGTTAAGCCACTTGACTTAAACACAGAAGTTGATGCAGATGCAGTAATAAAAGAAGTAAAACAGGGAAATCTTGTTTTAGCTAATATAGCTGATTTGAATAAGAGAAATAAAGCTAAGTTAAAAGAACTCTTGTCAAGAATAAAATCAGAGGTTAGAGCAATAGACGGCGATATGGCTGGAATATCAGCTGACAGAGTACTAGTAACTCCATCAAAAGTAAAAATCATAAAGAAAAAAGGACAGTGAGTTAATTGTACTTAGGCAATCCCTTGTTGCCTATTAATATAACCGCTATAGGCGCAGCCAGCTCTATTAAAAAAGAACTGGAATCGAAAAATTGGCACGAGTATGAGTTAGGGCCTTTAAAACTCGACTTAGTGCCCTATTTTTTGTTCAACTACCATTACTACCTTGAGAATGGGGGAGATGGCAAAAAAACAATTAAAAGCACTGTTCATGGATTACTTGCCGTTGATGGGCACAGAATTGAAGTAAGGGATGACCTAGTTGAATTGCTGAAAAACAATTGGAAAAAATCTTCTCCGGAAATACCGCGGGGAGAATTTTATGAAAAATGGAACAATGTTGACAAACGCGAACAAGATGAAGTGCTCCAATTAAAAACAGCACAATTCTTTGGAATTCCAAAACCAAATGTTGTTATCTCAAGCCCAAAAAAAATGCTTGTACCGTTTTACAAAACAACAGTTATTATTGATGAAAAAGAATACTCTTTAATTATAAATGCTATTGATGGTTCAATCCAGGGAATAAAAGAAATCCCTGAAAGAGAAAAAGGTTATATGGAAATAACAAAAGAAACAATTAATGATTTAAAAAAACCAAGTTCGTGGATAAGATACTCCAAAGAAGCTTTGTTTGAAGGAAGCGGAGCAATAGCAAAGAAAATAAGCAATGCTAATGCAGAAAAAAGTTCTACTGAAAAAAAAGCATCAAAAAGCATTGATTTATCCTTTCTGGACAGCAAATTAATTCTTATATTAATAATGATATTGGGGTTATTGCTAATATTCATGGGATTATTCAGGATAAAGCCAATATAACTTAGGCAGAATTAGTTAATTTCTTCTAATATTGATTTAACTTGAAAGATCTTGTCTTATATCACACAAATTAGCATCAGTAATTCCCTGTTTCAATACATTCAAATCATTCAATATCTTCTGCTGATTCCAGAATAAAATCCATTTCTCTGAAGAAGGGCCGATTTTTTGGTTTGCAACACAAATCTCTTCACTCCTTATTTTACTGAACACATCAGCAACACTATTGACTTTATGCAAAGAAGTAGTTGATTTCAATGTTAATATGCTTGCGTTCATGTCATTCGGATTTTCATTGGGTGGAGCTCCCACTCCGTTAGAAGGCAAAGGAGTATTATTTAAAAGATTAGAATAGAATCTAGCCTTATCCAAGGTTACTTGAGTTTCTTCAGGCAAATAAATAACAGTTTCCAAATAAATTTTACTGTTTGGCACAACTTTTGAAAATTCAGGTATTACAAATTTGTTATTTAAGTTTGAATCAGGAACACGGTAAGGAAGAGTCTTTACTCCACCAGGAGGAGAAGCACTTGTAGTTTCGCACCCATTGCTTTGGGTACTTGCAAATCCTGACCAGTAAGTGAAAGTATCTGCACCGCTAAAATAGCCGCTTACAGCAAGGTCAGCATCAGAATCCCCATTTGAATTGCCTGTAACTTTTATAAACAAAGGATCAGCATATGTTTTATAGAATTTATTAAAATTAATTGTGGAACCGGCCTTGTTGAAATCCATTACTAATCCTCTGTCCTGGACATTTGAAGCATAAGCATTTGGTTTCCTGTTGTTTGCAAGTTCATTAATTTTTTCAGCAAAAGAATCTGTGCTGTCATCCTCATAGAAGAACCAGTTATATGATGGATTAGATTTTTTCTCAAGGGAAACAGTTATATTCAAGGCGTGATTCAATTCACCGCTTGGCAGGAACAAATAATTATTTGAATAATTAACTTCACCTGTTTGAGCAATATTAATCATTACCTTGTGCATTCCGGCTTCAATAGTTTTGTCCCCAGTAATTCCTGCTTTTTCAAAATTAATGCTTTTTATTAGCTCGTCAAATTTTATTTTATTAGAATCATAAAATCCTATATTTGTGAAGATCATATTTTGTATCATGCTCAAAGATTCACTGATATTGCTTGCACTAATGTCCTGTCTTCTTAAGTAAGCATTAAAGGAACTTAAGTTAGAATCTTCATCCATTAAAGACTTGATTAAAGCATTTGCCTTAGCTATTCCGCTTTGGTCATTTGTTGATTGAGCCAAATACAAATCCTGTTGAGCTGCATTCAAAGCTATTTTCACCCTGTTAATTTCTTGAAGTTTTTCAGATAGTTGCACTAAGAATTCTCTTTGTGAACAATAAACCCATTCAGGATTTTCCGGAGAACATTCATCGATTGAGATTAATGGTTTATTTGGGCTTTCGTTTCCTCCAAAGGAAAGATTCACTCTTGGAACAACAAGTTCACCCGTTTTTCCAACAGTGCCATCATCAGCAATACAATAATTTTTTTCTTCTCCCACAACTTCTATTTGGAAATCCTGCTGGTCAAGGAAACCAACCTGAAAAACAATTTCATTAGAGGTAGCTGTGAAAGGATAACTGCTTCCAAAGCCGTTATTAGCAATTGCAGAATAAGTTACATTAAGCTTTATAGGCTTAATTTCTTTTGGAATTCCGCTTAAACTAAAAGTCACTGTTGCAGGAACAACCATTGATTGGCCAGGATTAATGGTGAATCCTTTATATGTATCACCAACACTGCAGGTAACTCCAGTTGGGCAATTCATAGTATAATTTTCTATTTTTTCTGTGTAATGGGAAGTATTGTTTAAAGTGAAAAATACTTCTTCAGTTGAGGAGCCGGAATTATTGAAAGAATTTATTTTTCTTGGACTTGGAGGAGTCAGAACAGCCATGCTCGGATTTTCAACAAAGAATTTTCCTCTAGCAATTTCAGTATGCATAATATAAGGGGAATAAGAACTAAAACCGTGTGGAGAAATAACCCCTAATCTCAAAGAAATATCATATTCGCCGGGGGTATTAAAATCATAAAAAATTTTTCCATCAGGTTCGCTGCTATCAAACCATCCTCCTCCAATTGTAACGTCTGCTGACCTGCTGCATGTGCCTACTGCGGGAATATATGCGCCATTATTTTTGTAGCAAATAGTCTGGTTATCTGAAGCAGTTACACAATAATTCGATGGATAATTTGTAGGATCTTGGTTTATTGGGCCTTCATTATTATTTCTCCCATCAGTGGCAAGAATTTCTCCAGTATTATTATTGTATAAATCAACATAATTAATCCAGTTAACTGTAACATAAGGATTATCACAAGCAAACAAGAGGCTTTTTAATCCCCTAAAATAAAAAGTGGTTCCTATTGGAACAGTGTATACGAATTGTATATTTCCTGCGGATTTTTCAGGTCCAAGGACCCAGCCGCTGCCGTAAGAATTTGCCATTTCATAAGTGGGTGCAATAGTTCTGGCTATATCTTGTCTTAAACAGTGAACAGTTGCTTCAGCCCCATTGCCAGAGTAATCATATGCACATACAAGCGGAGCAAGAATTAATGCAAATAAACCTATGCAGAAAAGCATTAACACTTTTTTTTGCCCAATCACTTTTTTCTCACCGTTTTAAATGCGTTCATTCCTATAATTATTGCTACAACCAAAACTAATAAAGCTATCCATGCAATTAATGGGATAGCGAAAAATTCTCCTTCAAGTGTTATTGATGGGGCACATTGTGTTTTACAGCAAGTGCCCTGCTTTGAGTTAAATGAGGGGGAAGGGCAAACAGAGCCTTTCTCGCATACATTATCATAGCAGTCAAATAATTCAATTGTGTTCTTGTCAGAAGCAATTTCTCCTAATTCAGTGTTGTTTCTTTTTTCAGGAGGCAAAGCAAGATTCAATGCAATTAATTGCTGCTGCTTAACATCAAAGTCATCCACCATGAGGAAAAGATTTTCTTTAGGTACAATAATACTCTTTGAATAGGAAATATTTGTATTTATTTTTTCTTCAAAAAGCGTTTTTTCAGTGGAAAAAATCCTTGCCTGTGCATTAATTTTATTTTTCTTCAATGAAAAATAAAGCACGTTTGTAGCCTCATCATAATTCCAAGTTACTTCAACAGGCTTAGGGAAAGCTTCATCATATGCTTCCTGCGCGTTTTTTAATGGAACACCAAAACACTCATTCTCAAATACAATTGTGTCTTTTATTACCTTAATACATATTTTTGAGAAAGACCTTGAGTTCAATAAAAAGTCTTTTTTAATTATTTCCCCTACTTTGATAAGTGCAACATCAGAGGATTTTTCTTCTATCAGTGTATTTTCATCAAAAATTTCTGCTTTTACAGAAAAATCCTTAAATTCAGGCAAATTAAAATGATCAGGGCTTCCAGATAAAATCACTGCAACAGAATAATTTTTTGAATCCAACCCATTAATGAAAACTTTTCTTGCTTTAGCTGTTCCCCCTGAAACAATTACCCTGTTCTTGTAAACAGATTCCGTTTCAGCGCCATTATATAATTTCATGTTAATTTCATAAGCTGAAGGGATTTTTGGGGCAACAAGCTCTACCTTCACTGTTGTACTTGAATTTGCAGGAATGCTTGGTACACTAAACTTTTGTTCATCACTTGGAGAGCAAAATACTGAAGCCCATTCGCAAACAGATATCCCTAATTCCAGGGAAGCTTTTTCTGTACTGGATTTATTATTTATAACAATGTTACCTGTAATTTTTCCTTCAGGAGAAATAGGGAATCCTTCCTGGCCAGTAACACTATTGAAGTTGGTTTCGTTCCTGTTAATTACCGCCCTGGTTTTTTTTGCCGAACCTGTTATACTGAATTGTTTTGAGGAAGGGGAAAGGAAGATACTGCTTGCCCCTATGAACTTTGATTTTATTACCCATGAATAAACATCAAGCCTGTAATTACCGCTGCTCTGCGGATCCAAAGAAAAAGGAATTGTTTTGCTGGAACCAGGTAAAATAAAATCAATTGGAATTATTTTTTCAAGGAAAATATTATCATTTATGTCTGAGTAAGTGCCTTCCGCAAGATGAAGCACAAGGTTCCCGCCAATTAATGGATAAAGTTCCATGTTCTGTACAATAACGTTTCCTGAAACAGAATCCCCTGTTGAAAATGTATTTTTGTCAAGTGAAACACTAATCATTCCATGCCACACAGCATCATTCGGACCAAGTTCAGCTGCATTTGCTCCGCAAGCCAAAAACATTAACGCCAATACAATGCTTAACAAAATCTTTTTCTCCATAAATATTCCTCAATATTTTGAATACTCCTTTCTTTATTATAACTATTACTGTTTTTTTTTATTAATTTTTTCTCTTATCTTGACTTAACATAATCAACAATATTAATTATTCCATACTGGTCGCCTGAAACACCCATATCAATTATTCCTGTTTCAATGCTTCCATCACTGTAATTTGCATAATCATTTCCAACAAACCTTGCTTTCAACAAGTTGCCTTCAACCCATAAAACAACGGCATCCGAGTTGAGTGGAGTTGAACCATTTGCTTTTACATGACTTATTTGAAGAGTGAGTAAATTTGTATCAGCTGATTTTCCTAATTGTACTCCTGGGTTTAAAGAACAAACATTGTAAGCACCACTACTGGTTACACCTGTATCATATGTGTTGCATGTAACCCATGAGTCACATTCAGCAGGGGTAGGTGCTGTGTTGAAAGGAGCATAAGTTACACAGAGTGGAGCGAAACGCGTGGATTCGACAGCCGGAACCCTTACTTCATAGAATTTACCATCAGCTCCCATTAGTTCTGCCAAACATGAACCAGATTCACAGTTACCTGTCCAAAACCCTTTGCTTAAATCAACTCCAAGCCATGGGAAAGGAGTAGTATTAATAGCATCCATCAATTTCGCTATTTCTTCATTACTAATTATAGTGGGTATGTACCCGCTTCTGATGAGGTCTCCGTTCATTCCTTCAAAGAATCCTTTTTTGCAGTATTCTTCAGCAGAACCAATTCCTGTTTCAGGCATGAATTGCCTTGCTATCCAATAAACATGCCCTCTATTGTCGGTACTCCCTAACTGGAATCCTGCAAGAATAGCTTTATTGTAAAGGCAATACTTTTGCTTTGCAGCCAAAATATCATCATTAATACTATTCACACTAGCATCAGTAACACTGAATCCAGCGCATTGTTCAGGAGTAGGTGCTGTATTAAAAAGAGAGTAAGTTCCGCAGAGGGGAACGAAATGAGAGGAATCAGTAATAGGAGCTCTTGCGTCAACAAATGCTCCAGTTTGTGTCCTCACTAAAACCTTGCACGAAGTTGCATCACAATCATAAAGCCAAAATCCTTTAGTTGAATCATTGCCAAACCAAGTTGACCAATCAGTTGTATTAAGGCCGTTCATGAGAGTAATAGCTTCATCAGAACTAATATAATCTGGTACAAGAGATTGTGACAAAAGCGTTCCGGGAGTTCCTTCAAAAAATCCTTGCTGGCAGTATTCTTCAGCAGAACCAGTGCCTGCTCTTGGCATGAATTGTGGTTTAGTCCAATAAACTTTGCCGCTAGAATTCTTTTCAGTAGGTTTTTGAGGATAAGTAAATCCAACCGGCATAGTTTTTGCTTTCTGGCAATATTGCCTCATTTCATTAACCGTTTTATTGCTTGTTACCCCGCTCAAATCTTTTAAAACAAAAGTCATTCCTTCAACAGGATAAATATTATAGTTGCCAAGGCTTGATTCAAATGAAACATAATCATAGGTTGGTGCAAATGAATTCAAATCAACTCCTTCAAATGCTGAAGAAGCCTTTGGAATAAAATAATCTCCAAACTGAGTGTACTGGCAGGAATTGTTTATTGTAAACCCGAGCTGTGGATTAGTTTCATACAATTTGAATACATCCTTGGAAATAGCGAAACATTCGTTAGGGTTAGAAATATGCACTTTCACTGTTTCAGCTAAAGAAAATTTCTTTGCAGTGCTAGCATTTCTTGCTTTAACATAAACAGGGAATATTCCAAGAATATCAGAAAAGCTTGCAGTTGAAGAATAACCCTTGTTTTTTCCGTTGATTATAACATTGCATTCTGTAACAGCAGGAGTCAAATAAGGATTGAGAGTAACAGTGCATCTATTAGTCATTTCAAGCCCTGATTCAATTAAAAGATTTACAGGGAAAGTGCAAGTGCTTTTTATGATTAAATTAACATCCGTATTCCAATTAATGTTAGCTTCTTTTGGTTCAAGCCCTATAGTGCTTGGGAAATAGGCTTTAACACAAGCAAGACTTTGGTCCTGAATGTCTCCAGGGCCAGCAAGAAGTGTAATGTGGAAATCCGTGTAATTGGTATCGGAAGGAACAATATCAATATCCAGGCAATCTTTTTTGTAAGCATAAATGCCATCTACTATTTTATTAAAATAGTTTCCATTAATGTTTGCTGAAATTTTATTAGTAGCGTTAGTTGGGGTTGTGGTATAACAATTTCTTTTTGGCTGCAAAGAAACTTCATCAAGTGCGGCAGGGACATTTCCCGGCAAACCGAAAACTTCTCCATCAAAGTTTTGATTCATTACCCCTGCCAAGAATCTTGATCCCACAAGCCTCAATTCTCTTGCAGTTGATTTTGTATTAATAAATAATAAATAAGTTCCATCCTTTGTTTGTGCTTCAACAACAAGGTAAGCAGTGGTATTATACCCTGATGAATATAAATTTGTAATAGGTGCAGAATTTTGGGCAAATGAATTTAGGGTAGTTTTTGTCAAAATAGCTTTTGATGATGCGCCTGTCATAGAATCAAATTTTATTTTATCTGAGAGAGCGCTGGGAATAAAAGATTCAACCGCGCCCGAATAAGAATATACATTTACATTAACATCAGTCATATTAGTTGCAGAATTATTATATAATGAAATTCCGAGGGTATTCCCTAAATCACGATTTATTTTAACATTACTGTTATCAGTAAACTTTTTGGTGGTACTGTTAAAAGAATAATTAGTGCTGTTAACATCTTTGTCATTCATTGTAACATAGAAGAACAGTTTTGGGCAGCTAGCATCTATAGATGAATCACAAATAGGTGCGCCAACTTTAAAGGAAATTCTTCCCTTGTCTTCTGAAGCAACTGAAGGGTGCTTTTCTTTTCCATTGAAACTGAGTTCAAGGAAGTCTCCGTTCTTTGCATTGCTCATCGAGAATTTGGAAATAAAATTATAAGTTCCTTTCCTTAAAACGCCTTGCCACTGGATACCTGCTTGCCTTCCCTGTCCTGCAGTACTATCCCTGATATAGAAACTATCAGGATTCAAAGGGATTTGCTCGGATAAAGCACTGGCATATACTCTGCTTTGCTTGTAAAATAATGGCGTCCAAAAAGGAAAGTTTGTAATCAAAGCCTTGTCATTTACTATAAGCGAACCAAATAAATCAGAGTAAGCCAAATCTTTGTTTATTATTACATCAATTTTTGTATAATAAGTGCCATTTTTATCCAAAATTCCTGAAAACTTTTTGCCTTTAATAGCATCAGTGTTATCAGCATACAATCCATTAAAGAAAACATTTACATTTTTGTCAAGTATGCTCACCGGATAGAGCCTGATGTTGAAGTCATTGGAGCCCATTACGAGGGGGGGCATTGACCCTCCTATTTCAAGGAAATTAGAAGCATATCCGTTCAAATCCACTGTAATCAATAAATGGCTAGTTCTTTCATAACTCGAACTAACAAAGGACCCGCTTTGATAAGCAAGAATTTCTGTTGGCGTACTAGGGATTGAAGAAAAGTTTCCTGAATTAGAATACAATTTAACACTTGCAGTGTTAACATTCAAAATAGGACTTCCATTGTAACTAATTAACTGCACTCTGACAAAAGAAGCATTCAAATCAATATTGACATCAAAATATACTCTCTGGTTCATATCAATATTTTTTGTAGCTGAATACCCGGAAGTAATCCCGGTAAAAGCAGCACTTGCTGAATAAGTCCCAACAGGGAGGTTTGTGAAAACTGATGAACCAGCTGAATTAGTTATAACTGCATCCTGGCGGAGTTTTATTTTATTTATTCCAAGAGAAGAAGAATCAAAGTAAAGGAAAGTACTTGCTCCAAACAGTGCTTTCTGATCGGATTTGCTTTTTACATTTACTCCCGCAGAGCCGCAGTTTGAACTTGTTGCCTTTTCTAAATAAACAATTTCCGGGCCCTCGCTGACTTTGAAGAAAGTAGGTTTAATGAATTTGTAAACATACCCTTCCTTGTAAATGGAAACAACTCTTTTTCCATCATTAATAACATTCATGTTAACAGCAACCATTCCATCAGAATTAGTGAGACAGCTTGCATTAGGAATACAGTTCCTATATTCTGGCGCAGCACCATTTACATAAGTTCCATTAGCATCAGTTGTGACTGACTGAACAAATACTTTCGCTCCTGAAATAGGAGTATTGTTGTCAGAAGATTCAAGAACTTTAATTTTTATGAACCTGATTGTAGAAGAATCGACTTTAGTCATTGCCAATTCAATGGAAGAAGAAACCCCTGCAGAAACAATAATTACTTTATTTTCGTCAGCGTTAATAGAAGAATAAGTTCCATCAATGCTTGAAGCAATTACTCCATAAGTTCCTGGGAGAAGAGTTCCTGAAGCAACTCCTCCATTATCAGTCCTTGCTGTGCCCGCAATTCCGCCCAATGAATCAGTAAAAGTTATTTGAATTCCAGAAAGCATTTTCTTTGGAGAAGAATTTTTTTCAGAAACATAAGCAATTGCGGTACCTATACCAGCAGGATATGCTGTTAAAGCAATAGAGTTTTTGCTTGCAGGCAAAGGCGTTGAAACCCCTGACAAAGGCTCATAACCGGGAGCAGAAGCTCCAACAGCAGCAAATTCACAATTAGGTTCATTCAAAGTAAATTCGCCATCAAGTGCGCCATCATCATTATCTTTCACAGTTTTTTCAGAAATATTTTTGTTATTGCATTTGAAAACAATTTCGGCCATTCCAGTGGAATCAACAATTGTTGCGCCTGAACCAGAATCAATCAATTCAGCAATAGTACTGTCAGGATAAGAAAGAGAAACAGGGACAGGAGATAAAGAAATTTGTGCATTCCGTGAGCTAAGGTTCACTTCCTGGTCCTTGATTTTATTGTACCCTGTTTTTTCAGCGGAAATAATGGCAGAAACATCTTCCTCAGAAGGGAAAATCATTTGCCCGAGCATTTCATAAGTATTTCTTGTGCTTCCAGAAACAGTTAAAACTGTAATTCCTTCAGAATCGGTTATTTTACTAAACAAATCTCCATTAATTGTCCCTGAAAGCTTAACAGTAGGCAGGCTCTTGTTTGTTTTAACATCAATGGTTGTGAAAGTAACATCATAAGGGGAATTGAATTGAATAAGGTACCCGAGGAAAACCATTATGAAAAGCACTAAGAGCAGAAAAAGGACAAAACTCGGAACAACTTTATCAATAGGATCAATTACTTTGTAAACAGGGACTTTTTCATCAATTTTATCAAGGGCATCGTACCACTTATCTTCAAAGAAATAATATATCCCTTTAAGTGAACTCCCCAAACCCATTAAATCACTAACCCAGTATAGCTGTAATATAATAAAGAGCGGTTAAGTAATTAATAAAGGTTTTGTTGAGCACTTTCAGATATAATCTGCTTTGAGGAAAGCTGTTTTTCGAGCTGATTTGCAACCACTTTTCCAAGCAAAGATTCAACCTTATGCAAATTGTTTTTTACCTCGCTTGGCTTCCTAATCCCTGCATTAAAGAGCTTTCTTGCCCTCACCCTTCCAATACCCCGCAATTCAACCAGCAAAAGCAACTCCTCTTTCACCCCATGCTTAACCCTCTTCCCAAGCTTTTGCGCCTGCACTAAATGCCTATCCTGCCCGAGAACCTTGGACAACTCAATAGTTGAGTAAGAAAGCCACTCAATAACCTGGATTTTACCGAAAAGCAAGCCGGGAGCCAAGCCAAAATCCTTAAACAATTCCTGCTCCTTTTTCTCATTAACCCATTTTTCAATCATTAATGCGGAAAAAAACTTTTCCAAAGATTCAGGCTCGAATAAAACTTTTTCCTGGGCAAAAGGCAACTCATCCAGCCTGTTTGATAATTCCTCCATAAGCAAAGCATTTGCATTCTTTGGAGCATGCATCCAGGGAGAAAACTCCATGCAATTCACCCAAGAATAAAGATAAGAAAAAGAAGTAAAAGTTTTTTTTGCTGACAATGCCTTAATTAGTTCAAAAGCTGAATCAGGATCAAGGAAAAGGTCGGAAACACGCCTGCCTAAAAGAGTAGAGGAAAAAATTTCTCCCTTTTTTTCAACAAATTTATACTCAACAAGAGAATCAACTATCTCAAGAACATTATCGAGCAGTTCCCCCATGTTCTGGAACTGGTGCGCATACAAAGTTTTCTCGAAAAAAGCCTCAATGCTTTTTATATCATAAATATAATTTGTTGCAATAAGCGCAAGAACATGCGTCCTGAGAATAGGAATAATAGAGAGCTTGGATTCAATAGGCTCTATTTGCCCGTTAATATATTTCTCCATAAACAAATCTTTCTGCTGATCAGAAGAAGCAATTAAAATAGATTTTCCCTCTGTGGAATACTTTGGCCTGCCTGCCCTCCCAACCATCTGCTTAACCTCCCTCGTTGAAATTAATTCCATTCCATATTTCTCAAACCTGTAAAGGCTTGGGATAAGCACTAAATCAGCAGGGGTATTAACACCTGCGGCAAGAGTGGGCGTAGCGCAAATAATCTTTATTTTCCCGTTCCTAAAATTTTCCTCCACAATCTCTCTCTGGGTATTCATTAATCCTGCGTGATGAAAAGCCGCACCAAGCTTAATGGTTTCAGCAAGAGAAGAACACTGTTCCGTCGGAGACTCAAGAGCATTCAATGCTTTCTCAGCAGCTTTATCCAAATGGATTTTATTTTTTTCCTCAACAAAATTTTTTGTTGTTTCCGAAATCTTTTTAGCCATTTGCTCAGCCCTCTTTCTTGAGTTCATGAAAACAAGCAATTGTTTTTCTTCCTTCAAATTTTTCTGGATTATTTCCTCCAAAGAACCTTTCTCGCTAGAACCATCATTGAATTCAGTTTCAGTTTCAAGCAGCACCCCTTCACGCAGCTTTACCGGCCTGTAATCTGACTGAATGAGTTCCGCATCAAGCCACTCAGAAATTTCTTTTGAATTAGGAATAGTTGCACTCAAACCAAGAACCATTAATTTAGGGTTATTGAGCCGCATCTGCGTTAATGCAATCTCAAGAACCGGACCCCTATCCGAATCCAACTCGTGAATTTCATCAACAATAATGCATCCAACTTCCTTCAGCCAATCAGATTTATGCCTTAACAAGCTCGCGAGCTTTTCGTAAGTAGTCATAATTACATCAAAATTTTTCAAATAAGAACTGCTTGAATCCAAATCACCTGTAGAGACAGCAAATTTTATTTTTGATTCACTTCTCTGCTCGGAATATTTTTTCTTAAAATCAGAGTAATGCTCCGAGGCAAGCGCACGCAAAGGGCAAGTGTAAATAACTTTTTTGTTTTTATTCAAAACTTCTTCAAGCATAAAGAGTTCAGCAATAATTGTTTTCCCGCTTGCTGTGGGCGAGGAAACAACAAGATTTTTTTCAAAACCCTTCCTGATGCAATCCTCCTGCATAGGATTAAATTTTTCAAACCCATTTGCCTTAAGGACAAGTTCATTTATTTTATAACGCATAAAAAAGAATTATTCAAGAGAGTTAAAAAACTAAGCACAGCTATTTGCCGGCGCTGCTTTTTGCAAGCGCAATCCTTACTTTTTCCTCATCATCAGGGTTCGTTACCCCGAACCAGGAATCATTTGTTGGAATAAGCTTCATACTAATCTTTTTTTCCTTAACTAAATTGCCTAACTCAACAGGAAGCAAGCACTCAATTTTCTTATCTCCTTTATGCTCCTCTTTGAATGAAATTAATTTTTTGCTGAGCAAATCAAGCACTTGTGGAGTAAGGCCGAATAAATTCATGCTGCACAAATTTTTTTCATTCAGTCCCTTTTCATTCAAAGTTGTTTTTTCTATATCAAAAATCTCAATAATTTCTTCAACAAACCCTTTTTTATTTACCTTAAATATGCCTCTGTTTGTTTTTCCTTTCTCAGGAATCACTTTACCAAGCTCATAACCGATTGAAACACATTCATTTGAAAAAGAATTTTTTAAAAAATCATGCACTTGCTTCAGAGCTTTTTCTCCATACAAATCATCCCCGTTACAGACAACAAAATTATTTTTAATAATTTTTTTTGCAGAAACAAGCGCATCAACAGTACCCCAAGGCTTATCCCTCTCATTTGGATTAAATTCCTGATTGGCATAATTAACAGGAATCCCTGAATAATTATTCCCGAATTTCTGCCTGAACGGTTCTTCTGTTTTTTCCCCGACAATGAAAACAATTTCATTAAAACCTGCTTTAATTGCCTGCTGCATTGAAACCTCAATAAGGGTTTCATTATTTACGCCAACTTGCGCGAATTGTTTTATTTTTCCTCCAAAACGGGAAGACAGCCCCGCAGCCATGTAAACAATAGAAATTTTTTTAGAAGGAATCATAACCAATTTAACACTAAGGAGTAATTAATTTTACTTTTATTAAACTTAGTGGTGCGATTATCAGTTCTCTTTTATTGCAACAAAATGATATGCTTCCTGTAAAGCAAGAATAGCTTTCGGCAAATCATCAGTGCGCAAAGAATTAGTTTTCTTCCAATCCTCGCCAGCCTTATAATTTCTTTCCATTGTTGTTGTGAAAAACTTTTTTCCTTCCTTGGAAGAGTTCTCCCAAACAGCAACTTCTACCGCGCCAACCTTTACTTTCTTTACCGGACCTTTATTTTCAACCATAATATTACCTCCATTATTTTTTAAAACAAAATTTTGTGTGGGAATTACTCCACAAAAGCTTCGCTTTTGTGAAGCCTCGCAAAACTTTTGTTTTGCAAGGAAGAAGGAACAATAATTAGCGCCTTACAGCAGGGTGATGCGCTTGGCGCCATTATTGTTTCCAAAAATCAAATCCTAATATAAGAGAAATTTGGTTCCCTCATCCCAGTAGCTTCAACAAACCTCATTATTCTTGATTCAAACATACTAACACCTCACCTTGATTTTAAGAGGGCTCTAAAAAGAGCCCACTAATTCAAAGTATATTACACCTATTTTTTTTGTATATAAAGAATTTGGAGGTTCCATGCCGGCGGTCAGCGCAAAAAGGATTTTTTAGAAAAAAGTTTTTTTAGTTAATAATTTTTTTAGTGCAGATAATTATTCTTTTGTCCATTTCTGCATTTCTTTCAAAGATTTTTCTGTTTCATCTAATTCAGATAATTTTTCTTCAAGGTCCTTTACCTGCTTACCAGCAGCACCCATTCTAAATCCCTTTAAATCATCAGCGAACTGGGCAACTTTCTTATTTTTCTTGTAAATAATTGAAGTATTAACAGTTTCAGTTAATTGTTTCCTGTACTCAATATCATTAACAAACATTTTCACCATTGGCTGCCACTTTTTATCAGAAACAAGGTGTGCAGGGAGCTTTACTGAATCAGCATCCTTCCTGTAATCAGAATCAATCATGCTTTTGGCAACATGCTTCCAGTACAAAGGCTCGGCAAGTTTTTTCACCTGGTGAACCTGATGATACATTGAAGCGGAAAAATGCTGGTGTTTCCACTGGCCCAATTTCTGGGAATAAATTTTTTTCTTCTCCCTGATTTCCTTTAACTTTGAATCAATTACCCCTGAATTAGGGTAAGAAAGCTCAGGCCATTCTTTTCCATTATCATGAGCCTTTACCACGCCATTAACCGCAAGATAATGCTCCAAAGCTTTTCTTCTCTCTCCATCCTTAGGCGCCTTAGGAAAAGTCTTTTCAAAATCCTTAATGGAAGCAACAACCCCGTGCATACAACTCACTCAAAAAATTCTAGGCAAAATAACGCAATATGAGTAAGGAGTTGAAGCTTAAAAAGGTTTTCAAACAGAAAAATGATTACAAGGTGAATAAATGTTTCCAGGCGGAGTAAATCCAAAACAAATGAACCAAATGATGAAACAATTTGGGATAAAAAACGAAGAAATAAACGCAAAAGAAGTAACTATTCTGCTTACAAACGGAAAAAAACTGGTTTTTAGTAATCCACAAGTAACAAGCATATCGATGAGAGGAACAAAAACCTACACAATTGCGGGAGAAGCAAAAGAAGAAAGTGGAGTGCCTGAAGAAGACATAGCAATGGTTGCAGAGCAAACAAATGTCTCAAAAGAAAAAGCAAAAAAAGCCCTGGAAGAAGCAAACGGGGATATAGCAGAAGCAATACTAAAAATAAAAAAAGAATAAAAAAATTTTAAGAATTACTATCAGTATTTGGCGCGTTTGAATCAAGTGTTTTGTTCTGGTCAATCTGTAATTGATTTATATAATCCTCTAATTGTTTTGTCTGAGTCTTATTTTCCTTTTCAAGCAATTCCAAAGCAAGAATAGCTTTTCCCTGAACCTTAATAGTGCCTTCAACAGTAATCTCATCACCCTGCTGAGTAGCCAGATTTGATAAAGCAGATAAAGTTGAATTAGGGAAAGAAAAATTCCTGTCAATATTCAAATCAGCATTGTGAAGCATAACACTGCTCGGAGAAGAAATGGAAATATATTTCATTGCCTCAAATCCTTGATTTTTATCCAAAAAAGTAATATCAGAAATATTCTGGGCAACAGAAGAAATATCAGCACCTTTCTTCAAAGAAATTTCTGCAATGTAAACCCACTGATTAGCATCAGTACTTGTTTTCTTGAACTGGGAAGAAACTTTTGAAACACCTTCAACTTTCAAAACAGTCGCATCAATCTCAGCTTTATTTGTATGAGAAGTCATTGCCCCAACCCTTATAGAAGAAAGTTCTTTCAAAGCATTAGTATCAAAAGACAAAGAATAAGTAAAAGCATTTTCTGTAGGGGAAGGAAGCTGGTCTCCAGTATCACTGCTATTTCCTTTATCAACATAAAGCAGGCCCATGGCAAGCATACTCAAAGCCATTACTGCAGCAACAAACAAACCAAGAAACCTTACAATCTGCGATTTATCCATAAAAATCAATAATAAAATAGTCGGCGCTATACGTTTAAAAACCTTAAACAGCTACTTTTTCTTTAGAAAGTTACTGGCAAATGCTAGTAATAATAATATATATAATATAAGGGTGGGCTGATGGCTGAAAAGAAAAGAAAAATGGTTAGCGTGAACTTCATAGGAAAAGAATTGCTTGAAAACAGGGTATTTGATACAACCCTTGCAGAAGAAGCAAAAAAAGCAGGAATCTTTGAGGAAAAAAGAAAATACGCTCCCCTTGATGTAATACTTGGTGAAAAAGAATTATTAGAACAAGTAGAAAAAGAATTAGAAGGAATGAAAGAAGGAGAAAAAAGAATTACAAAAATGCTTGCAAAAAATGCTTTCGGAGAAAGAGACGCAAGATTGGTAAGAGTAGTACCTTTACAAAACTTTTTAGAGCAAAAAATAAATCCTTTCCCGGGATTAGTTGTACGAATAGCAAACGCAATGGGGAAAGTACAAAGCGTAAGCTCAGGAAGAGTAAGAATAGATTTCAACAACCCATTAGCAGGAAGAGATATAGAATACCATATTGAACTTGTAAAAGAAATAAAAGATAAAAAAGAAGTTGCTGAAAAAATATATGAAAAATATTATTCAAGAATACCGGGGACACAAAAAGAATATCTGGATGGAAAACTAACAATCACAGCAACAGGGGATTTTTTGAAGAATTTAGAAAAAGTAAATGAAGCAATAAAAGGAATAGCAAAAGACTTTGATTTAGAATTAGAATTCAAAGAAACAAAAGCAATTGCGGGGGAAAAAGAAAAAACAATAAAAGAAACAGCTTCGATAGAAGAACATGTCCACGGGCCTAATTGTAATCATGAACACGAAGAACAAGCTGCTGTAAAACAAGAAAAAGTTTTAGAAAAAACTGATACAGAAATAACTGGAAAAAAAGCGGTTACAAAAGAAAAAAGCATAAACCAAATAGCAAAAGATATTGTAAAAGAAAAAAAGGGAACAGCACAATTTGATGTAACAAGAGACTCCTCATCAACAATACAAAGACCAAAGAAAAAAACAAAATAAATATTAATTCAAAAAAATCAAAAAGCTAGAATTCACTAAGCACATAAAAAAAGAAGTAAAAGTAATAATACAAATAGATAATTAACTTAGGTGAAAAAATGGATTTAGCAGAGTTTAACTTATACACCCCATTAATTCAAGCTGGAGCAACAATTGTTTTAGTTTGCATTACAGCTTATTATGCTTGGTTTAGCAAAAAATTGGTTGATGAAAATAAAAAACTTCGAGAATTACAACTATTCCCCCACATACTTTTAACGTTTGTAAAAATAAAAAGAAATGACTTAATTGGAGCAGGGATGGATAGAGGCGAATTTCTAAGGATAACTAATGCGGGAAATGGTTCAGCTTTTAATGTAAAAGTAGAAGCAAAATTAAATGATAAAGCAAAAAAAGATATTTCATGGACGGCAAAAGTTCTTAATTCAAAAGAATCTGTTGATATAGATAGGAATAATTTTGGCATGAGCAAAGACTTCGAATTTTCAAGAAAAAAAATACCTTTTGTTATAACTTACAAATTAGCAAATGGAGAACCAAAACGATATACTATAATAAATAACGAACCTCCATTTGAAGAAGATTGGTGGGGTTCATTTGAACAAAATGGCCTTTCTGGAATTAAAAGTGCTTTAGGTGGAATAAAAGATGAATTAAGGGAAATAAGGCAAGCAAGGAATCGAAGGTAATTAATCGTTTTAAAAGCAAGATATATTTTCCACATAAAGCCAGACTTTAGATGCAACTTGGCGACTTAAATTGCAACTAAGACTTTAGGTGCAAAGCTCTTTACGCAGAAACTTTATTATACTTGGAGTTCCTATTCCTTGGACTGGTGAAGAAATGGCTGGATATGAGGATTTTGTTGATTTAGGCTACAAGCCCGGTGCAAAAGATGTGCTAGCTGTTTTTAAAGTAAAAGTTCCTGATTGGGAGACTCCGGAAAGAGCATTCGGAGCAATTGCTTCAGAAAGTTCAGTAGGAACCTGGACTGATTTGAATATATGGGCAAAGTACCCTCAAGTAAAAAAAGTTGCAGCAAAAGTATACAGCGCAGAGCACACTCCTGATGGTTACTGGATAAAAATTGCTTACCCTGAAGACCATTTTGAAATGGAAAATCCAAGCCAAATACTAGCATCAATTGCAGGAAATGTATTCGGAATGAAAGCAGTTGATTCACTAAAATTACAGGATATACAGTTCACAAAAAACATGGTAAAAAAATACAAAGGGCCCGGAGTGGGGATTGAAGGAATAAGAAAAATGTTCAAAGCAGAAAAAAGCCCATTAACATTATCAGTACCAAAGCCAAAAGTAGGAATGACAACAGAAGAACACGCACAAATAGGATATGATATTTGGACAGGAGGATTAGATTTACTAAAAGATGATGAAAACTTAACAAACCAAAAATTTAATCCATTCAAAAAAAGAGTAGAGAGAACATTAAAGCTGAGAGACAAAGCAGAAAAAGAAACAGGGGAAAAGAAAAGCTATTTAGTAAATATTACCTCTCCAACAGTTGAAGAAATGCTTGAAAGAGCGAGATATGTAAAAAAAATGGGCGGAGAATACGTAATGATTGATATTATTACTTCAGGATGGTGCGCACTAAATTCATTAAGAGAAGAGTGCGATGATTTAGGATTAGCAATACACGGGCACAGAGCAATGCACGCAGCAATGACAAGAAACCCTGACCACGGATTCTCAATGAACTGCATAGCAAAATTCTCCAGATTAATAGGAGTAGATCAATTGCATATGGGGACAAGTGTTGGAAAATTGGTGAGCCCGAAAGACGAAGTACTGCAATGCCAAGAAGAATTAACCGCAAAAAAATCAAGAGCAAATATGAGAGAGCATTGCTTAGAACAAAACTGGTACGGATTAAAACAAACATTCCCCGTATCCTCAGGAGGATTGCATCCAGGAATAGTGGATATGATATTCAAATTATTTGGGACAAATATTATGATACAACTTGGCGGAGGAGTGCATGGCCATCCGCAAGGAAGTTACGCCGGAGCAGTAGCAATGAGAGCAGCAATAGAAGCTTACCTTGACAAGCAAAGCGTAGAGGAAAAAGCAAAAACATGCCCCGAATTAAAAGAAGCACTAAAAGCCTGGGGAAGAACATTGCCAAAATAAATTTCTGATTTTTTGGTTTATTTTAACAAAAGAAAAAGTTTATTAACAATGAAGCGATTAGTAGTATCGGAAAATTTGCCTTTAAAACAAAAGAAATCAGGCTATAGGGTGGTAAAATGAGTCTAAGTACGCTTACGTTTGGAAGCATGAACAGCATTAATGCTAATTCTCACACAAGAGGAAAAGTAAAAGTAGTGAAAGCAGAGAAATTTGTGGGCATGGAAGCATTATGCATAATTGCGAGGCTCGTTGATGGTGCTGTAGCAAAAAAAATGCATGTGCAAGGAAAACCTGCATCACAGATAATCAGCGTTGAATCAAAAGTAGGGGACGGTTATTGCACAAAATCAGGAGCACAAGTAGTCCTCATGGTTGAAGGAATAAACAAGGAAGATTGCCCTACAGGTGCAGAAATAATATTCGAAAAAAGTGCTGAAGAAGCAGTAAAATCAAAAGGAAAAATAATAATCGCATAATAACAAAAAAGCTTCTAATGCACAGGCAAATTATCTAACCGAAAAACTTAACTTGAGTTCAGACATAAATAAAGTATGGTTCAATTATTCTGGAACAAGCACAAACACGTGCATTTGAATAACACCCTTCTTACAAAGGAAAACAAAGAACTGATTTTGTATGCAACAGCACTATTTGTTTTACCATTGTTTCCATTGAACCAGCTTATTACAGGAACAATAGTCAATGCTTTGCTGATAAAAACAGCAATAACCTACAAATCAAACAAAGTTTTTCTATTATCCATAATACCAAGTACAGCAGCGCTTGCAGGGGGAATTCTTTTCAGCAATCTGGCAAGCCAATTAATTTTAATGCTTCCAATAATATGGCTAGGGAACTTAACAATAATGTTTTTAATGAAAAATCTTTATGCAGAGAAGGGTAAAGAATTTATTTACTCAGCTTTATTCTCGGGAACAGCAAAAACAATATTATTATTCAGTGCATCCGTTTTTCTTTTTTCACAATCACTGGTGCCGGTGCTGTTCTTAACAATGTTTGGAATAAACCAGCTGATTACCGCTGAAGCAGGCGCTATATTAGTGGCAGCTACAAATTATATTGCAAAAGAAATTTTCTGAATAATAATTAAAAGAAGAATCAAAACTTTCCTTCATAAGCTTTAACTTTTTTCCTTATTTTCTCAAGCGTTTTTTCATTAGGCCTTATACGGGAATTATCCAGCGCTTCGCCGAGCAAGGTCTTTGCTCCGCCATAATCATGCCCTGGCCAAAGAATAATTTTTTTATTGAGAGTTGAAATAAAAGCAAGAGATAAATCAAGCTCTGAATCATTCCCTCCATAAGCGGTTGTTCCAACCCCATTAACAAACAAAGTATCCCCGCTGAACAAATTATTTTCAATCAAATAACAAACACTGTCATCTGTGTGGCCGGGAGTGTGCAATAATTCAATAACAATTCCTGCAGCATTAATTGATTCCTTTTTTCCAAGCATATCTTTTTTCGGAATGAATTCTTTCACACCAATTGACTCAAAGTATTTCAAGAGCTCACAATGATCAGGGTGATTATGGGTAAGCAAAACCATCTCAACCAAAAGATTATTTTTTTTCAAAGCATTTTGAATTATTTTCAAATCCCCTGTCGGGTCAATAAGAATGCATTTTCCTGAATTCTCTTTAAAGATTAAATAAGAAAAATTATTATCAAAACCCCGGACTTCAAGCTGAATTGCCTTGACCATAAAGAATTTATAATCGAAAAGAATTATTATTGGCATGGATTACAAAAAAAGTTTAATAGCAGTAATCCTAAGCGGATTGGTTTACATAATAGCATCAAACCTGTTAAGCTTGATTACACAGGCAGTAATGCCGTTCAATTGGGCTGATGTAGGCGGAATGCGTTCAATAAATGATCCAGTAATGATGTGGTTCATTCTGTACGGTTTCGTGTTAAGCATAGGCGCAGTGCTATTGTATCCATTGATAAGCCTTAAAGGAAATTTGACCAGAAAAGGGGCGAAATTCGGGGCATTAATGTGGGTTGCGACAAATGTTTCATCAGCATTTGTAATATACACTACAATGACTTATCCTGCAGGGTTTTATCTAAACAGCCTTGTATTTGGATTAGTTTCATGGGTGCTAATGGGAATAACAATTGCTTGGGTATTTGAAGCAAAAAAAACTGCAAAAACTAAAAAGAAAAACTAATTATTCGAAGGCGCTTATAAATATTAAGCGCCTCTTTTTTTCTTAAAAATACAACGTTTTTAATCCTTCCCTTGCAGAGTTTATTTTGGCAAAAAGCAAAGCTTTTGTTAAACTATGCCTTGGTCGTCCAGTGGTCTAGGATCTACCCCTGTCAGAGCCTTGCTAAGGCTCGCGAAAGAATTTGCCCATTGCTTCGCAACGGGCAGAAAGCGAGAACTTTCAGGTGTTACTGTTCGGGTGGGACCCGGGTTCGAATCCCGGCCAAGGCGTAATAATACAATTTCTTAGGCAAACATAAGCCTGTTTTTTATACTCCTTAAGGACTATCTATTTAGTGAATTTATGCCAAAAATATTTATTGCATTTTTATTCTTTCTTTTTTTCTTTACAGGCTTTGCATTCTCTTCATCCATAAACACCACGCTTGATGAAGAAATCGGCCTTATGCTTGAGGGAAAAACAATTGTGATTGATCCCGGGCACGGAGCAGAAAAAACCGGCACGGCTTATCCTTTAACAGGGAAAGCTGATTTTATAGAAAGAAATGTTGTTCTGGAGATATCGAAAAAAATAAAGAGTGAACTGGAATCCAAAGGGGCGAAAGTTTTTTTGACAAGAGAAAGCAACGGAGCAAATCCTAAATTTTCTACGAGAAGAAATACTGCTGATGTGCCAAATTCTGTTTTAATAAGCATTCACTTAAACGGAAGCAACAATTCCTTGGCAAAAGGAATTGAGATTGTTTATGATAAAAGAGCAGTTAAGCAGGAAGAGAGCAAGAAACTCGGTGAAGCAATTATAGGGGAATTGAAACCAATTTTTTATGAAGTACGCGGAAAAGGATTAAAAGATGTAAAAGAAGTAGGAAAAGAAGAGCTAAGCGTGCTCTACAGCCCGCAAAGCAAAAAAAATCCTTCCAGGCCATCCGTTCTTGTAGAAGCAGGTTTTTTGACCAACCCAAGCGACAGAATTTTTTTGTCAAATGATTCAGGGAGAGAAAAAATAGCAAAAGCGATTTCAGAAGGAATACAAGAATACTTTTCTGTAAAAAGCAATGTGATAAAGGAAAGCATCGCTGCAAAAAGCAGTAAAGAAAAAGTAACCGTTTCAGGCAATACTCCTGCGGGCGCAAGCAGCGGAACAAAAAACACTGCGCAAAAAGAATTTTTTTCTGAACAACAAACAGCAGAAAAAAGGATTGTTAAGGTAACTGAAGAAGAACAGCAAATAAAGCTGGAAAATATTAGCGATACTAATAAAGATTTGAAACCAGTGTATATTGTTTTTCTTCCATCCGGAGAAAAATTTTCCCCTGAAGGGTTGTCAATAGCTGAACTGAAAAAAATATTTTGGGGAAATGACTATTTGTCAAAAAGCAGGGTTCCGCTTGGTTCAAAAAACCTTGATTTCTGTGGATTATATTCTGTTGATGGAAATAAGGAACTTGAAATAGATTTTAACAAAGCATATGGGAAGATGGCAAGAGTGTGCTTCAAGGAAAACACATTTGAGGAAAAAGCTTTTTCAGTTAAAATTTTGGGCTGGAATAAAAAAGAATTTGCATTTATTGCAGCACAAGATAAGGGAAAAACCATTAACAGGTTTGATGAAGGGGAAATAACAAAAATATTTTACAGGAATGCATTGGAAAAGGCAGAACCTGTAATCGCGCAGCGCACCCAATCAGCAACAAAATACTTGGCGAAGCAAAGCAAATCCTGGGGGTGGGATGTTACTGATGATGAGTGTGAAACAAATTATTGTGATTCAGAACAATTCATGGTTTCACAAATAAGAAAAATACAAAAAGTAATAAACGGGGGGCTTTCTCAGGAAGAAGAACAAAAACTAGTGAAAACATATGCCTTTTTGAAAGAAGACGGATTCTCAGAGGATTTCTTTTCCGATTTTAAGAAAAGCCTTAGCGAAAAAATATTTGAGGCGCCTGACTGGTTTAAAGGAAAAAATGGGTTGGGCGAGTTTTTTAGCGGAAAAATAAAAATTATTCCTGAAAAAATAACTAATCCTGGATTGTACCAAGTAATAAGCTATTTTGAATCAGCTAATCAATCGGATTTAAATGCTTCGGCTTCAGGAGAAAAGCTTCTTTCAGAGACAATGAAAGAACAAATGTTTTCCGGTGGAAAGCTAAATGGCACAATAATAGTTGAGTTGAAAAAAATAAAGGATGCGGAGAGCGTTGCCTCCTGGCTGAGGATACCTGTTGATGGTTCACTCGGGCTTGACGGGCACAGGGATGGTTATGGCTCACTTGTTGCTGATGGCCCGGCAATCGTATGGGAAGTAAAATCAAGCGGAGAAAAAATAATTATTCCCCTTGCATCAGCAGGAAGCAATCCTGTACAATGGATTCATTCAAAAGAAACCTATTCCTCAAAAGGCAGCGGGCTATCAATAAAACCGACAGGGTCATACACAATAACTCTTGATAAGAATTCGTTTGAGAGCGTGGAAGAAGCACTTGAATCACAAGGGGAAATGATTCTTGCTGATGGAAATGCTGAAGAAACAAATTTTTTATTTTCAAACGAAGAATTGGGGGAAGTTTATCTTGATGAATCAGAACAAACGGAAACAGCTGAAAATCAGGAAATACAAAACTCTGTTACCCAAAATGTTCCCGGCAATGAAAATTTGGAACAACAAATAAATTCACAAACAGGCTCTGCGGAACAAAAATTTATTTTCCCTTTCAAAACCGAGTTCTTGATTGTAATTATAGTATTTGTTTTGCTTTCTGCTGCTTTTCTTTTATCTGCAAAAAAATGGAATAAGGAAAACCCTAAAGGAAGAAGAAATAAAGAAGAATATTGATTAAAACAAAGGGCAAGTGAAGAGTTATTAAACACAAATAAACAAAATTTTGTAATGAAAAAACCTGAACTGATTCTGCCGGCAGGCACATTGGATATGCTAAAAGCGGCGGTGCTTAACGGGGCTGATGCGGTTTATTTTGGCTCAAAAAAGTTTAACGCAAGAATTCCTGCAAAAAATTTTGAGGAAGAAGAAATAAAAAAAGGAATTGATTTCTGCCATTTTTATGGAAAAAAAGCTTATTTAACAATAAATATTTTGTTAAAAGATTCCGAATTAAAAGAAGCGATTGAGCTGGCAAAAAAAGCTTACTGCTTGGGAATTGATGCGGTAATAGCCCAGGATTTGGGATTCATTAAGGCATTAAGAGAACTGCTCCCTGGATTGGAAATACATGCTTCAACACAAACAACTTGCCACAATTTGCAGGGCGCTGAAATGCTTGCTGAGTTAGGAGTTAAAAAAATTGTGCTGGCGAGAGAACTAAACTTAAGCGAAATCAAAGAAATAAAACAGGCAATGATTAAACACAATGTAGAGATAGAATGCTTTATTCATGGGGCACTGTGTTTTTCCTATTCGGGGCAATGCTTGTTCAGTTCATTTGCCTTCAATAAATCAGGGAACAGGGGGCAATGCTTACAGCCATGCAGATTAGAATATGATTTATACGAAAAAGAAAAAATGACAAAACTTTTTGGAGAAAAAAAGAAATTTGCTTTATCAATGAAAGATTTGAACACATTGCATGGAATCAAAGAGCTTACTGAAGCAGGAATAGATTCATTCAAGGTAGAAGGAAGATTGAAAGGAATAAGCTATGTTGCGGCTGTCACACAAGCATACAGAAAAGCAATTGATGATTGTTTTGCAGGAAATGAAAAAAAACTTACTCGTGGCGATGAAAACTTTATGAAAATCGCTTTCTCGCGAGAACCAACAAAAGGATATGCATTTGAAGAAAAAGAAATGACTTATATTGAAAGTCCTTCCCACAGAGGAATCCTTGTTGCAAAAGTAATAGGGTTCAACCAAGGAATGCTGAAACTCGAATTATTTGAGCCATTACAGCAATGGGACAGGATAGCAATTGTAAAAAAAGAGCGTCCTGAGGAATTTGAAATAAAAAAAATGTTCATCGGGTCAAAAGAAACACAAAGAGCATTTCCTGGGCAATTCGTTTTCATCCAAACAGGGGAAAGGCCTTTTATTGAAATGGGCGCAGAGCTGCACATGGTTTCAAGCAGAGCGCTTGCCAATATTGCTTTCTCTTCCTTGAAAAGAAATTCTCCAATAAACTATAATTTGCGGGTTTTTGCGGTTGAAGGCGAAGAGTTAAATGCTGTTGCAGAATTTGCAAACAAAAAAGCAAGGATAAATTCAGGATTTGTTTTCAGCAAATCCAAAACAACTGAAACAACAAGCGCCCTTATACAAGAAAAAGTTTTCAAGTCATCAGAGTTTTTTGCGCCGGGAGAATTTTCCTGCGAAATAAAAGGAAAACCATTTGTGCCTTTAAGCATACTAAAAGATTTCAAAGCAATAATTGCACAGAAAATGGAAGAAACCCTTTTTGAGGAAAATAGGAAAAAAATTGATGAACACATTTTTCTTAGCAAGTTTAATGCGCTTTTGAAAATTGAAAATAAAATTCCCCCTGCAAGTGAAAATATTTCTTTTGCTGTGTTTGTTGAAAATGATATTTCTCCTCAAATGATTTCTGAAATAAGCAAGCACAAAGAAATTTCTGCAATTGTTCAATACTTTTCAGGGCAAAAAGAAAATGTTTTCATGAAACAGGAATTTAGTGGGAAAGAATTTTTTATAAAATCGCCAAATATCCAGACAACAAACCAGGTAAATGAATTTAATTTGATTACAAAAAAAGAAAATATTGTCTGCTCTAACCTCGGCGCATTATGGATTGCTGTTCAGAGAAAAAAATCCAGTAAAGAATTCAAATTCTGGGTTGACAGGGAATTGAATATATTTAATTCATTGACAGAAAAATTAATGCTTGAAATGGGCGCTGAAAAAATAATTCCTTCAATTGAATGCTCTTTTACACAGGTAAGCGAAATGAATTTCAGCGGAAAACTAGTCCCTCTGGTTTTCTTTTACCCTTTATTAATGACATCAAAAGCATACTCAAGAAATCCTGCTGTGAAAACAGGAAATTATTTGCTTGTGGACAGGAAAAAGTTTGAGTACAAAGTAAAATTAGATGAAAACAAGCTGCTCCGAATATACAACCCTGTTCCTGTTGATATGCTGTTTGAACTAGAAAAATTTTATGGATTTGAATTAGCAGGAATTGATTTGATTTCAATGAATGAAAAAGAATCACTGCATGCAATCAAATTTGCAATGGAAAAACTTTTAGGAAAAAACCCTGCAAAAAAATTTGCCTCATTCACAAGAGGGCATTACGAAAAAGAATTGGAATAATACATGGCAAAAAATGTTTGAATTTTTTTAATTTAGGGAATCCATTTTTTATAAGCGAAGGGCAATTTAAGGCATTTCGACGATTGCCAAAAATCAAGTTTTTTTGCATATTTTTTCTTAAATAAAAAGACTTAAATATGAGTTTTTCCCAGTATTAAGCAGGGTTTTGTGTTGGGTAAAAAGTTATTGCTAACTTTGTTAGCTGTTCTGTTGTTATCCTGTTATGCTGCAGCAGCTTCAGTGCAAGTTGACCTTAATGGGCAGTATTATGTTGGAGGGGCAGTAACAGTTTCAGGAAGTATTTTGCCGGCAGCAACAGATGATATTAATATTACTTTAATTAATGCCGTTACCGGGGCAGTTACTGACAGCAATACAGTTAATGCGGATTCTAATGGAAACTATACTCTCACTTACACAACCCTTTCAGCAGCTGATTACAATGGATTAGTGACTGATGAAAATACCAATGCAACAAACAGGTTTTATTTTAAAGTAACTAATTATGCAAGCATTGACATTAATTTTGTTGGAAACAAGCCTCCTTTAAGTACGGGACAGGCATTAATAGCAAACTTTACCTTAAGGGATTCAAACGGAGAAGTGGTTTCTTCTGATTACAATATTGCATTAAAATTGGTTGATGCCGGCGGAAATGTAATAGTAGACCAAAATAATTATGTTCCAAAACTATCTGATGCCAATAGGACAGGGGACTATAATTTTGGGGCGCTTTCAGAACCCGGCACTTATACTATTATTATAGATAATGGATTAACAGGATTCAGTGTTCCGGTAATATCGTATAATTTATTTGTTAATTCATTTAATTCAAGCACGGGCGAATCGCAAAAAGCATTTGCTTTTGGGCAGGATGCGAATATAAAAGTATTTTTGAGCGATACAAACGGAGCACCAATAACAAGTGCAACAGTAACAGGAACAATTATGGCGCCAAACGGCACTTCTCCCACAGCACTAACATTTACCCAAACAGGGGGCTACTTTGCAGCTAATACCGGTACATTAAGTGCCCAGGGAGATTATATTATCAGGGTTAATGCGAATGCTTTAAGTTATTCTCAAACACAAGAACTAAAAATTTCAATACAGAGCTATGACATGACTTTGCAGCCGAAAAAAAATGCCAGCGCAGGGAAAAAAGAAAGAATGAAAGGGGCATACAGCACAGAGGCATTAGTTACTCTGGAACTCAGAATAATAGACTTGAATAATACCACTGAATTAAGTGGCTTAGATTTGAACAATGCCTGCAATCAAACCAAAATAATCCTGACTTCTTACAAAGCAGGTTCGGCTGTAGGGACAAGCGTTGATTATAATCTGGATAATGGTCCGGATGCTGAATGCGATTTGAATTTTTTTGCCCCTTCAAGCGTAGGCGAATATTATTACAAAGTAACAGGAACTGATTTGAATGTAAAAGGTACCTCTCAGAACCTGGGAGCTTCAACAGGATTAAAAGTTCAAAACCAAATGGTTTTCCTTGATGCTATTGATCCATTAGCTTATATCCAAGACCCAAATAACTCCTGGAAATTCACTTTCTATCAGGATGAAAACATTGGATTTATTGTTAACACCATTGACTTAAATTCCTCCGCTAGTTCAAATGTATCACGAGTAACACAGGCCACAATAATGCAGGATAACGAACGCATAGTAATTGGGGCTTCTTATCTTGATTATAATGCACAATCTCACGTGCTTACTTTGCTTGGATCAGCACTTACTGATAATAATATTTCTGCAGGATTTGTTCCAATAGAATTTACTGTTGATACAAGCTCTGATATTCCTTCCCTTGATGCAAATGGAATTACCGGGTTTGGGGCTTTCAAATATAAGAAAATGAATATAGCAAGCACTCCTGCTGATGAAAACGGCAATCCAAAATCAAGCATGTTTGGCCCGCCAGTATTTCATTCAGATGATGAAAATGTTTATTTGTCAATAACAGTAACTAATGCCGGCGGAACCGCAATAAAGTATGCTAATGTTGAGCTTTATTCTATAAGAAATGTTGATGACTGGACTGATTTGCCTGTTGCCCCAATAAATGCACGCGCAGAAAATAGTAACTTGCTTACAAGCAGCAGTGGAATCGCACAGCTTTCCCTCGGAACACTAAGTTCAGGAATTTATTTTGGCCAGGTAAAAGTAACCAATGGAAGTACTGTTGATTATGGTGACTTTTTCCTAATGGTTAAAAGTTATATGGTCTTTGCGCAGCCGGTAACAGTGGAAAATACTCCGGACGGAAATGTATGCATGTTCCTGGATAATATTGGCGCAACCAGTGATTTCAATTTGCTTGTGATAGCAATGGATCCTGCTTTTGGAATGCCAATAGACAATTATTTGCCAAGCACAACAGATTCAAAAATTTATTTAATGGGCAAGGGCGAAGAATTCAAGGAACCAACAGAAGTTTCCACAACACTAACTTTAGTTGATATTAATTGTACCGGAATGATGGGACCTCCGGGACAGGAACAAACATTCAAAGCCTTTACTGTTCATCCTGATACAGATTGGCAATCAGGAAATTACAGGGTACTAATAAAAGGAAGTTCTGCTACGCTTGGAGCAGAAAACGGGGACGGCTTCTTTAGAGTACAGCCATTCAGATTCAGCTTAATTCCTTTATCAGCTGAGGGCTCTAATGGAGATAAAATGCTGAAAGCAACTCCTGGCACAACATTTGATTTCAATGTTTTAGCAGGCAGCGATGTTACACTACGCGCGATTCTAGTTGATGATAAAACACAACAAGATATTAATTCCAACATAGGCTTTGTAGGGGGAAACACAGTTAATGCCAATGAAATTACAACAATATCTGTGCAAATTCCTTCAGATATCCCTTTGTCAGAGTACCCATTGATTGTTTTTGCTGAAGATAGCCAAGGAAACCAGGCAGAACAAGACCTTTACCTGAGCATGAGCTTATTCAGTTTGTCTGTTCCTGATAATCTTGGAATGCAAAATATGAGCTACCAACAATCAAACACAGGCGCTTATGATACAAACATTTTAGATGATGCAGAAAATGGAAATCTGTCCCAGTGGAGTAACCATTATTGTGATGGGACTGTAACTGTCGGCAACATAAGTTACAACAGGTGGGTAATGGCCGGCACTGACTGGGCGCGAAATGATTTGAATCATTTAATTTTGGTAAGCACAACAGACCAGAACATGTGGATTGATTATAATGATGACTGTAACTTTTTGAATGATGCAGATAATAACAGGCATGTCGGGGACACAAATGTAGGCAACATGATTGACGGAAACGCAATGCTTGTGACTGATATTACTTCAATGGCACTAACCTACATGAATAACCCTTATGATTTTAATTCAAATCAAATGAAAGGAACTTTTATTGGCCAATATCCTGTTGATGAAAATATAGGAGTGCCAATAATAATCAAGAATTTGGGTGGCACCCCACTGGCTGATGTTAATGTTACAATAAACAGAGCAATGCTTTTGCCTTCATTCGGAATGGGAAACCCTCAGGAAACAACAGGATGGACAACAACAACTGCAACAACAAACAGCAACGGATTTGCCAGAGTTGTTTTGGAAGTAACTAACCCTGGAACATACATGCTTGAAATTAAGGCAACAAGTTCTGATGGTTCACAAATATTCAAGCCATGGGAAGGAATGGTTGTAGAAGCAAAGAAATACAAAAGCGAATTATTTTTAGTAAACCAAACAGGGGACATTACAATTAACTTTGATCAAGTAATTGCAGGGAGCGATATATTTATTGAAAATGATGAAGGTGGAGATGTACCTGGAGATAACGGCGGAGGATTAGATCCAACTTGGTATGATGCAAATTATGGAATATTTGATGAGAATGCAAGGAACTTTGATTTGGATAAGGATGGGTACAAAGACAAAAACTTTTATTTTATACAACTCAGTGATGCATTCCATGCAGCAAATCCTGGTCCGGATGCAAATATTTTAGTTGATGATGATACAAATTTCTGCGACATATTATACAGAGGACCAGACAATAATACGGATAATTGTGAGGGAGATACTTTAGATGAGGTTGGGCTGAATGAAGCATGGTTTGATAACACAAGCGGATTATTTTTATGCCCTTACAGTAATGAACAAGGCTCAATGCAAAATACGATGTGCGGAGACAGAGAGGCTATTTATGCTATTTCAGAAAATGAAAATACTGTGAATGACAACAATGCAGTAATGATTAACAGGACAACTTGGAGAGCGCTTGACCAGAGCGGAAACAACTGGGGCTTGTGGATGATAAAAGACGGCACAAATAATGCTGCTGATGCAAATACTATAACCTGGACTATGTTCAAGAATCTTGATGGAATAAAATTGAATTCTTCAGGAACAATGAATGCAAAACTTTTCAGGACAAACGCAAGACCTTCAATGAATGCACAAAATATAATGATACCGGTTTCCGGGACATACCAAGGAACAATAACGGATGGAATAGGAAGAATTAATTTCCATAATCTTCCAGATTCAAATTACTCACTTGCAGTTGATGTGAATATTAATAATGCATTACAAACACAATATGAAAACTTTGAGGTAAGGTCAAACTAAAATAATAATAGAATTAAAATTTGGGTGGGATTTGATGAAAAAAATACTTTTGGTTTTATTCATTTTAGCAGCTATGATGAGTACTGTAAGTGCCGCGAGCCTTTCACTTTCCCTTAATTCGCTTGAAGCAATTTCAGAAGGAGACACTGTAACTTTAACAGCCACTGTAACCGCAGTTGGTGATTCTGTAGGAGATACCTCTTTACAGTTAGGGGCGCTGCCAGTAGGAACGGCTACTTCGGATTCATTAGTGCAATCAGTCGGGACATTAAGTTCTGGGCAGAGTTCTTCAAAAAGCTGGACAATAAGAGGAGATGTTGCAGGCAATTATACATTTAATGTAACCGCTTCAGGAACGGGTGTCAATGATACATTTCAAAATGCTTCTCTCTTGGTAAATACTGCTGCTTTTATTGAAGTCAGCGACAAAACATGCAGTGCAACTACAGTAAATGTAGATGGTACAATTACAATGAATTTTATTGTAAAAAATACCGGGGGGAGCCCAGCAACAGTAGCAATAAATATGAGCGGCTATTCTGGCAAATTAACTTTGAGTTCAGGAAGCGCTTCTTCTAGTTTTACTTTGGATGCAGGGTCCCAGAGCAGCAAATCCTATGTTTTTACAGGCAGTTCAGCAGGTACAGCAACAATAACCGCAGGAGTTACTTCAACAAAAAATGATCCTACTGATCCAACATGTGCAGTAACTGTGCCAGGAACCTCTACTACAACCACATCCACAACAACCACCTCAGGAACACAAATTGTTTTGACTAAAACTGTTACACAAGAATTAAGTGCTGAAGAATTAAGCACGCTTTTATCAGAAATAGGTGCAACACAATCAGAGATAACTGCCGCAACAAGTTTCACCGGAAAAGCAACAATAGAAACATACCTTGAAGTGAAAAAAATAACTTCAACCAGCTACGTGTCAACAATAACAATCACTATAACAAATCCAAGCAAAGATAAAACACTAACAGATATTGTGTTAGTTGTTGAGATACCAAAGGGCATTGCACAAACTGCTTCTTACTTAAATATTCCATCAACACTGAGTTATTCAGTTGCGAAAGAAGATCCGGTACTGAAATTTGAAATAAGCGAGATAGGGGCAGAAGAAAGCGCAACAATAAGTTATTCTGTTAACAAGCAAGTATCTTCTGCAGTTGCAGATTCAATACAAAATGCGGTAATACTTAGCCTGATAGAGGTTAAGGATTTGTGCGCAGGAAAAAATTGTGATGATAATAATCCATGCACAACAGACAAATGCAGCGGCGGAAATTGCAGTTATACAAACATTACTGATGGCAGCTCGTGCGGAACAGGAAAAATATGCAAAAGCGGAGCATGTACTGCATCAACAACAGATACAAACAAAACAACAGGCCCGGGAACTGACGGAATAGCAACCCCATTGGGAGAAATAAATTGGACAATGATAACAATAATTTTGGTAATAATATTAGTTATTATTGTAATTGCAGCGTTTTACATATCCATAAAAGCAAAACCAAAACTTGGCAACTAACAGAATTTGATTTTAAGTATGAAGAAATAAATTGCTTAAGAAAAAAAGTAAAATATTGAAGCTTTTATGCTTCAATCATTTTCTTCAAATCAACTTTCTTTATTGTTATCTGAAGAGAACCAGCTGCTTTTCCTGAAAGCAATTCTCCGGTAACAGGAGTAAAGCCAGAACTGCTGATTAAAGCATTCATCTTTAGCCTAACTTCCTTTCCTTTTACCTCAACTTTTCCGCTCAAAGCATTAACTTCAAATTCGCGCTTATAACTAATTTTTTCTACTGTTCCGCGCTGGCCGTGAGAAATAATATCAAAGTCCTTCAAAGCGCCTTTGCCCCCTGAAATAAATCCATAACCAATGTCATTTTCCTTAGCAAAAGTCTCAAGAGCAGGAAAAATCTCCTCTCCGTCATCTAAAATAACAGTATAAGTACTACCCATGGAACCACCAAACAACTATGACCAATTTACTTAAACAATCATTTAAATAACTTAACTAAAAGGAACAAAATCCTCGTGATTTGCATTTTGAGGCAAAGCACTGAAGAAAGCATTTAGTGAAAGTTATTTTACCTTAATCGTACGGTATTTTTTTACCCTTAAACCGGGTTTTTGCCATTCATCAGGAGTTAATCCCGCTTTCATGCACAAATGCCTTAAGAAATCCTCTTTTTTTGGGAGCTGTTCCCACACACTTGGCAAAAAAGTAGCCTGGTTAAATCCCTTTGAAATGATTAACCCGTCTTTTTCTGGAGAAATTTTTTTGAGCAAATCCTCTGCACTGGAAAAGTCAAATCCCACTGGATCAGTAAGTACTGAAATCTCAAACGCAAGAGAAGAAAATTCTTCTTTGCGCAAAGAAACAAACCGCGGATCAGAAAAAGCAGCAGCATAAGCATTTTCAATAATATCCTTGTACAAAGGCTGAAAAGAAGTCAAATGGCCAATACAGCCCCTTAATTCTTTTCCAATCATTAAAGTAACAAAACAAGCTTTTTCTTCAAGCAATTTCTTAGGAACTTTTTTCATTTCCTTTTCATCCAGTTTAAGCAAACAATCATTCCGAAGCGAATACTCCACGGATTTCTTTGCCAATTCAAGGCAAAACTTTTTTTCCTTTGCATTCAAAGAAAATTCTTTTATTTTTCCAGACATATTACTTCCCTTCCTTATCAATAAAAGCGATTGATGCATATCCTACAACATTATTTTTGTTCCCTGAAGTGTCTCCTGAATTCTTGTATTCAAGGAGCAAAGGTTTCCATCCATATTTCTTTGCCAAAATAATCAAAACAGCAATACCTGTTTTGCCGCAAGCATCACCTGATTCAATAAATGTATTTAAGTCAAGTTTAAGAACAGAATCAATTGACTCAGAATCAGCTTTTTTTGCCAAATCATAAGGGAGATAATGGCTTAAATCAGAGCTTGCAATAAACACAGTTTCTTTTTCAGAAAACTTTGCAATGATTTCAGCAAGATTCTTTGCAGAAATTTCTCCATAAATAATAGGGGTAAAGATAAATTTTTTCAAAACCTTTTGCAGAAAAGGAACCTGCACCTCAAGGCAATGCTCATTATCATTTTCAATAACAGGCAAATCACTTTTTGAAACACTAACAGAGCCCAAAGGAGTGATCCATTTCCCTTCAAAACCATTTGCTCCCTCAACAAAGTCATGATGGCTTGGACCAAAAAGAACAATACGCTTTGGCTTTGCTTTTTTTAAGACATTATAACCAAAAGCAGCAACCTGCCCCGAGTAAACATATCCTGCATGGGGCATAACAAGAGCCCTGAGTTTTCCGCTTACTTTTTTCTGTTCAGAATTTTTTAAAAAACCATCAATCATTTCAGAAAGGGCTTTTTTTCCAGAAGGGTAAAAATTCCCTGCATACAAAGCATTTCTTATAGTTTTTTGTTCCTGCATAATAGTTTCACTTTCACAAATTATTCAAAAACCCCGTTAATTTTTTCTCCGCACTTAATGCATTTTCCTTTATTTAATTCAAGAACCTGCGCATTAAATCCGTTTCTTTTAATGAGCAAAGTATTGCATTTTGGGCAATGAGTATTTTCAGCCCCCGCCCTAATATTTCCACCATAAACAAAACTCAAGCCAGTTTCTTTTCCAATTCTTACTGCCCGCATAATTTCCTCAGCGCTTGTCGGCAGCACATTATTCATTCTGTGAGTAGGAAAAAAAGCGCTCACATGCCAAGGGATATTTTTGTCAATGCTGTGGATAAAACCCGCGATTTGCTTCAGCTCTTCATCAGAATCATTTTTTCCGGGAATAAGAAGGGTGGTAAGCTCAATCCAGGTTTCTGTTTTATAAAAATCTTTAATGCATTTCAAAACTTTTTCAAGTTCTGCTCCGCAAATTTTTCTGTAAAACTCCGCATTAAATGATTTCAAATCAATATTTATCGCATCAAGCCTTGTTTTTGATTTTTTTAATTCAGTTATTTGTTCCTCGCTGACATAACCATTACTCACATACACTGTGCCGAGATTTGGTTTCTTTTTTTTTGCAAGCTTAATTGCATCAATATTATATTCCACGCTAATTGCAGGCTCGTTATAGGTAATGGCAATGCTTTTTGCAGAGCTTTTTTCTGCAAAAGAAATAAATTCTTTCGGCGAAACAGTTTCAATTTTTTTTACCTGCTCTTCAAGCAATTTTCCCCTCATACAGGAAATATCATAATTCTGGCAAAAGTCGCACCTGAAATTGCATCCAAAAAAACCAATGCTCGCAACAGTGCTGCCTGGCAGATAATGAAACAAAGGTTTTTTTTCTATAGGATCAATATGCAAAGAGCATGGCTTTGAATGAGTAAGAAGAATTATTTTTCCCCTGACATTTTTCCTTGCACCGCACAAGCCGAAACGATTTTCCGGAATAATGCAGTTATGCCTGCAGGCAAGACACTTAATATTCCCTGATTTTTCTTTTTTAAAAAAAACTTTCTCCATGAATAGAATTAATTCAAAAGCAATTAAAAAATGATTTAATTTTCATGCCGGGGGGCTGGGCGGGAAAAAGCAAGGTTTGCTAAACCACAAACCAATATAAGGGATAATTCAATTAAGCCCAAGGGGATTTTTCGCCGGACTCAGAAATTATTTTTGCCCTTGTGTGCTGTGATTCAAGCCTGCGTACTTTCATTCTTAAATCATCAATCTGCCTGCTCACTTCGTGCAAATCATCCTTTATACTATTTTCTTCACTAGAATCAAGCAAATTAAGTTTTTTTCTTCTCTCATAATTTTTTTCCAGACTAGCTTTAACTCTAAGAGCTTTTTCGTACTCGTATTTCAATTCTTCAAGCTCCTCTCTTGAATTCATAATCCCACCATCCGCCCACCAACAACCGTTGGCCGTTAAAGCTATTATCCCTAAACTCTTTAAAAAAGCAATCTTTGGGCTAAAACAGTGCAAAAAACTCGATTTTAAATACTAGAAAAGATATTAACTACTAATGCAAAAACGAATTCTAGTTCTGTTTTTTGTTCTGATGCTTGCATTAACAGCTTTTGCTGTGGATGGCAATGGCACGGATTCGAATTCAACTATTATTGATTCAAATAGTATTGTTTGCACGGCAGAGTATGACCCTGTTTGTGGAGCACTTCCGATTGTATGTATTACTGCACCGTGCCCTGAAATGAAAAAAACTTATTCAAATAAATGCGAACTTGAAAAAGCAGGGGCAAAGTTTTTGTACAAAGGGGTATGTGGTTACCCTGTACAGGATTGCACAAAGGAAGGGGAAAGTTATCCTGTTGTTCCTGGGTATAAGTGCTGTGAAGGATTAACAGCAATACAGCCAACAGCAACGCTAGTTGGTGATATGTGTAAAATGATGGTTGGTTCAACTCTTTGTTCTAAATGTGGGAATGGATTATGTGAGGCATGGGAAAATAAGTGCAATTGCCCAAGCGATTGTTCAAGTACGATTTGTGCGAATACGGGCGAGGCTGTTTATATTACGGAAGGTTTTGGCCCCACTTATTGTTGTAGTAAAAACGATGGAGTAAAGCCAGTTGCGTTTTATAGTGAAGGTGTGTGTATAGCACCAACTAATGGGCAGAAAGGAACTTGTGTTGATAAGTGGTGGGAAACTTGCGGGGATGGATACTGTGATTCAGCAACAGAGGATAAATGCAATTGTGAAAAGGACTGTGATAAAATTCAAAAAGAAAGAGCAGCGCTTGGAGAAAAATTTGATCTTTCGCAAGGAAAAAATATTATTATTTATAATGAGAATGATTTATTCACGGTTCAACTTGATTTGATTGTAGGGGTTGATATACTTTGTACCCTCCCTGAAGAGTGCTTTTCTAAGGATAATCCAACAGCGGGAGTTGATGCAAATTGTATTCTCCCTAAAGAATGCTTGTCTAAGCCTAATTCAATAGCAGAATTAACAGTTACAGGAATATGCAATGCACCAGAAGGAGTTGTTTGTGGGTTAGCTTCGACAAAAATAAAAGTAGAACAAAATAGCAAAGCAGAATTATGGAGTGATTATGAATTAAGTTTCCTGAATGTTTCAGGCAGCATAGCAACATTTGTTGTTGATAAGAAAAAGCAAATCTGTTCAAACCTTTATGACCCTGTATGCGGTGGAAAAGAAATTTGTTATAAATGCGCTTCAACATCAACAAGTAATTCTAATACAAGCAGTACAGATAAATGCGCTAATGGCGGGGGATGTTTTGAAGAGCAAAAAACTTATGCAAACAAATGCATAATGGACTTAGAAGGGGCAAATTTCCTTTATGCTGGTGAGTGCGGTGCAGCAAAAACAAATTATAGAAACGCTTATTGGCAATGCATCAGTGGGAAAGAATACAAAGAAGGTGGAGAGAGTTCCTGTAAACCAGAAAGCCTTTGGAGACAATACGCTGAAGAGTCCTGTAAAAAAGAATGCAATACAGATTCTAATTCAACAGATGTTTCAGGTTATGAAAAGTGTGGCTTAAAGTCATTTAGCGTTTCAAATGAATGCTCTGATAATGAATTAACTTGTGGAGGAATACAGGGAAAAATGTGCCCTGAAGGGTACTATTGTGTTTACAAAGGAAATTATCCTGATGCTGACGGGAAATGCGTGAAAAAACCTTTAGGGGATTTCTATAAAGGAGCTTACTGGAAATGCAGTAATGGGGAAGAATATAAAGAAACTTCAGAAAACTGTATGCCGAGTGCGGAATGGAAAAATGTTGCAAGAAAAAAATGCGGAGCAATGAGCGTTAACTGCGCAACAAGCACAACAACTACAGTTGTTTCAGTTCCAACAACGGAATCCGCTGCGCAAGTTCCTATACAAAGCCAAGCAGCTCCTTCAAATCCAATCACTGCGTTCATTCTTGCAATCGTGAACCCAATTACACAAGCTTCAGTTGCAACCCAAACAACAACTTCCGGAGGGGCAGGCGGAAATTCTGCAAACACAATAAATTCAGCGAATTCAATAAATGCAATTAATGCAAATACAGAAATAACAACTAATTGCATTGGAGAAGTATTTGTTTCAGAGTTCCAGCTTTTTGATGAATGCACTCCAAAAACATGCACACATTATATTGATACAAATGGCTGCCAGGTAAAAAAATGTGAAGGCGAAACAGAACAAAGTTATTGTCCTGGTGAATGCAGAAACCAGAATATTGATGAAATAAAAAACATAAAAGAAGAGTGCGCTAAAAACAATGGCCAAGTAATAGCAAATATTAATGAAAAAGGCTGCTCATTGTATGTTTGCACAAAAAATATTGATGCAAATACATGCATGAAAAAAGGAGAAGTGCCTGAAGAAAAATACCTTTCATGCAAAGAACAAGGAGGAGAATTAATTGTTAAAGAGCTTGAAAATGGCTGCGTATCTTTCATTGATTGCATAGGATCAACAAGCGCTGGTACAAGCACAGCAAAAGTTCCGGAACTGACTAATCTGCTTGAACTTGCATTAAAACTTGAAAACTTGAATATAGAATTGGGAAAATTAAAAGTAAAGCTTACAGCAATACAAAACTATTACATTGATTCAAACAATACAGCTGATGCAAACAGAATAGGGAATGCAATAACTGTACTTGTTTCAATAGAAACAAAAATTGTTGAATTGAGGGCAGGAATAAAAGAAAAAGCAAATAATTTCACTGAAGCGGATGCAAATAGTTTAAGAGAAGGGATAAGAGAAATAAAGGAAATAAAAATAAGAGAACTAGTAATAGCTTTACTCGGATAATTACATGGTTAGTGAAGGTGGAAAAATGGATAAAGAACAAGTGAAAAGAACAGCAATTTTTTTGATTATAACAGTGCTTTTGGCTGGAATACTTTTTTTCAGTGGATGCGTTCTTCTGGACACAGGCACTTCTGATGATACTAATGCCAAGATAACTAATGATGCAGATGCGCAGAAAGCGCTTAATGATGTGGGCACTGATATTTCGGGAATAAACAATTCGCTTTCGGAAATAGACCAAAACCTGAGCCAATAAAACACTCGGGCTTTTCTTTAAGCTAAATTAATTAAATCTTTTCAAACAAGGTTATAAGATGTCTAAACAAAAAACTTTTTTTCCTGAAGAGTTTATTGAAAAATATGAAACCCTGCTTGGGGAAGGATGGCCGGCATTTTTTTCATGCATCCAGCGCAAACAACCAAAGTCGTTTTGGTTAAACACAAATAAAGCGCTTCCAAAAGAAACAATTGCTTCGCTTGAAAACCATGGAGTGAATCTCAAACAATTGCCATTTCATTCACAGGCTTTTAGCATTGATTATGAAAGGCCAGGAACATTAAGGGAATTTGAGTTCGGCAAAATAGCTCTCCAGGAAAAAGCTGCAATGCTTCCTGCAATTGTGCTTGCTCCGCGAGAAAATGATTTAGTGCTTGATGCATGTGCTGCACCAGGAATGAAAACAATACAATTGAGCACACTCATGCATAATAAAGGCAAAATAATTGCATGTGATGTTAACAGTGAACGCACAAAATCACTTGAACACAATAAAACAAAATATGGGTTAAATAATGTGGAAATAAAGCGCATGGATTTCAGGAACCTGTTGCCTGAATATAAAGGAAAATTTGACAAAGTTTTGCTTGATGCCCCTTGTTCAAGCGAAGGGCTTGTGAGAAAAGACAGGGAAGCATTGAAAGGGTGGACAACAAAACTCGTTGAAAGAAAAGCCCAAACACAAAAAGAACTTTTAATTGCTGCATTCGAGTTTTTGAAAAAAGGGGGGGAACTTGTTTACTCAACCTGTTCGTTTGCTCCGGAAGAAAATGAAGAAGTTGTACTCAAATTGTTGGACAAGTTTAAGAATGTGGAAATTTTGAAAGTAGAATTACCGGAAATAAAAATTAGGGAAAACTCTTTGTGCAATAATTGCGTTAGATTATACCCGCAAGATAATGATACCCAGCAATTCTTTTTTGCAAAAATAAGGAAAAATTAACTTGTCTTTGATGCTTTTAGTTTTTAAGGTATAATTTCAGCACAATTATATTTTAAGAACTGCAAATCTTTTTTCTTTATTTTATTTTCTTCAATCAGTTTCTTCACGCGCGGAGAAATTCTTTTCATTTCTGAAATTAAATGCTCAATTGTTCCGCAAATTTCTTTTACCCCCTTTTTAGGCCAAACAGGATTCAGATTACTATACAAACACCTGCCTCCGCATAATTCATACAAATTACATTTATTGCAGGGCTCCTTAATGGTTAATTTGAAGGGCAATTTTTTTGGGTCTGTTTCATTAATGCCTCCAAGGTAATATTCTTTTACTCCTGACATTATTGGGCATGAAGAAATTTTCCCGTTGGGGAGAATAGTAAAGTTTCCTATTCCTGAACCGCATCTGAGATAGTACTTAGTTTCATAAATCAAAGAATCAACTAATTCCATAAAAGGATATAAACGCAGAACAGTTCCTTGTTCCAGTTTTTTTACCCAGTAATCGGCAAGCCTTGAAATATTTTTATCGTACTGCTTGCTCCATGCAGAAAAATTTCTTTTCTCATAATCATGCCACATATTTGCATCTAACTGCCAATGCACTGAAGAAAATACAAAAGCTTCTTTGTTTTTTGGTTCAACCAAATCCATTACATCTTCAAAAAAATTTGTAGGCTCTTCCACAGCCATCCTCGCCATTATTTCTCCTTTAAAGCCGTTTTTTCTTATTAATTTCAAGTTAGAATTAACTTTCTCCCAAGTGCCTTCTCCGCGGTTCTTATTAGTCCTTTCTTTTCCCCCATCAATTGAAACAAGGATGGTGTGAAACCTGTTAACGTACTTTGAAGGAAACTTGTCAAGCAAGGTTCCATTAGTTTGAATTAAAAAGTTTTTTACTGTTTTGTATTTTTCCTGTGAATCCATTACTTTTTTTATAAAATCAATGTTCAGCAATGGCTCGCCGCCATAAAAAATAACTGAAACAGGCTTATCCAGGTCTTTTTTCAGGAAACTATTTAATTCATTTAAAGAATACTCTGGCTTTGAAGGCACAGGTTCAAATTTTAATTTTGATTCAGGCTCGGAAAAGGATTTTCCGCAGCAGTACTCACAGCATAAATTGCATTCAGGAGTGGTGATAATATGATAAATCATAGTAAATTCTTTTTGGAAAAGTAATAAAAATGCAGTTAAAACTCTTTTGAAAAGTCAATTCCTTTAATATATTTCTCAACACCCTGTTTCCCTTCCATGCTTTCTTTTTTTGCAATATTAACATAACCTTTCATGCTTAGTTTCCTCAAAAAAACAGGCATTCCGCTTCTTACTCCCGGCCCGCCAATACAACCACCGGAGCAAAACAAAATATCATAAAACACTTTGTGTGAATGCTTATTGAACAAATCCAGCAAATCCTTGCAGCCGTCACAGGAAATCATTTGTTCCTTATTTAAAATATTTTTTGAATGAAGAGTTGCACTTAAACCTCCTGAAAGCGGATAAACCTTAGTGTAATCATTATAGAATGAATCAAATTTATGGGAAACTTTTTTTGGTTTTGTTTTTTCTTTTGAAAGGATTTGCTTCATTTCCGAAAAAGTAATTGTTGCTTCAATTAACCTGTTTCCTTTTTTATCAAGAAGTTTTTGCGCTTCTATTTTTTTTGCAAAACAAGGCGCCAGAAAAACTATTTCATGTTTTGGAGAATTTTTTCCCACTATTTTTGCCATTGCACCCATGGGCGAATCAAAAGGCATTAAATATTTTTTTAATTCAGGGTGCCTGTTTTTTATCAATTCCACGCACGAAGGGCAGACACTTGCAATAAACTTATTTTGAAAATTTTTGTCTTTTTTTCTAGTGCCCTTAACATAATCGGTAAAATGCTCTTTGATATATTTGTGATAATATTTATTTACCACCTTTGCCCCGAAAGTAAGTTCAGTTACTTTATCAAAACCAAGTGATTTCATCAAGGGCACGAATGAAAAATAATCAAAATCAACTACAAAGCTTGGGGCAGCCATCAGGCAGATTTTTGTGCCATTTTTTTTCTTTGAGTCTGCAAGCAAAGACAAAACCCTTTTTTGGTCAGAATTATACTCAGGAATTTTGAAAAAAGCATTTGCCATGATTAGAAAAGAAATAAACTTGTATTTATTACTTAGGGGTGCAAAATAGGGTTTCTTCCAATTATTTTCCGCAATCCTTAAATATAGCTCGAGAGTATCTTTTGTATGCGCTTGAAATTTGCCTTTATAGTAATTTTCTTTTTCTTTAGCATCCAAGGAATAAATGCGCTGGAACTCAATGTTGAAAAGACAATTCCTGCAGGCGTTCAGTGGTCAGCAAGCATTGATTATTCTCTTCCTGCGGGCAATGAATTAAATGTTTATTTGGATGATGAACTTTTTTTTAGCGTTTTCAACAAATCCTCAACGATTTTTGTTGATGAAAAACAAAAATCCCCTTATGTGCTTGCATACAATATTTCGGATGACAAGCTTGTGCTTTCAATTGCAGGAATGAGCGAAGGCGATAAAGTGATTTCTGCAAAAACCTTTTCCGGTTCAACACAGACAGACTTTGTTGAATCAAGTATAGTTTTTTTCCAAGCAATTTCTTATACGGAAAGAAATGAGTTAATGCAGCAAATAAATTCTCTTCAACAAACAATTTCAAATTTAAAGCAGGATCTGAACACAAAGAATGAACAAATAAAATCCCTTAGTGATTCTGAAAAAGATTTTATTGAATCACTCAATAAAATCAACTTAGAGATTTCTTCTCTCCAGCAAGATAACAATATCAAGCAGGAATCACTTGCAAAAATCAGCTCTGATTTGAACGAACTAATAATTCAGCGTGAAGAGCAAAAAAATCCTTTAGGAGGATTATTTGGCTTTGGTTCCTCTAATTCGCTTATTATTGGAACCATATTTTTAATAGCAATTGGATTAATAGGAATTGTTCTCTACGCACGCACACAAAAAATCTCTTTATATAAAAAGTGAATTTGTTTTAATCAGCAAACTTTTGTTAGTTTTTCTTTCAAAATAAATATTTTATCATTGGGTCTTACCCTTTCTTTTACTTTTATTCCGGCCATTTCTCCGGCATTTGCTTTTTTTACATCTTTATGGTTTTGCTGCATTGAATCAATTGTTTGTTCTAAAAAGGTGGTTTCCCCTTCAATAATTATTTTATCCCCGATTGAAATATTTCCTACTTTGTCATAAAGTTTTATCTCCGCAACCCCAATTTTAACAAAATAATTATTTACTATGCCTATGTTTATTCTTTTTTGCTTTTGGAAACTCCCCTGCCCTCTTGCCAAATCCTTTCCATTTGGAATTGAAAAAAAGAATCCTTCAGAAAAACCCCTGTTATATACTTTTTCTAGTTCTGTGTTCCAATGTTCAATTTTTCCTTGGGAAAAAGTTTTATTAAAAACAGAATCAATTGCTTCCCTGTAACATTTTGTAACTGCTGCAACATAATCGCTTGGTTTTGTTCTTCCTTCAATTTTTACAGAATCAACCCCTGAAGCAATTATTTTGTCAAAGAACTGGATTGTTTTCAAATCCTTTGCGGAAAGAATTGTATTTCCTTCAAGAAAAACTTCTTTTTTTTCAAGATTAGGAGAATCTCCATCAAGGAAAAAAGCTCTTCTGCATGGCTGCAGGCACTCCCCTCTGTTAGCACTTCTCCCAAAAGCTTCATGGCTCAAAAAGCATCTTCCTGAAACGCTAATGCACATTGCTCCATGAACAAAACATTCAATCTCAATTCCTATTTTTTTTGCCCTTTCTTTTACTTTCTTAATTTGATTTAGATTAAGTTCGCGTGCAAGAATAATTCTTTTCGCCCCAAGCTTTGCAAATTGCTCAAGTGCAAGAGAATTAGCAACGCTTGCCTGAGTGCTTAAAAAAATTTTGTGCTTGTATTTTTTTGCAAGCGCCAAAACGCCCATATCTGAGAGAATTATTGCATCAACTTTAGCTTTTTTTGCTGTTAAAAGTATTTTGCCCGCATTTTTTAGTTCCTCATCAAAAACAATTGTGTTTAGTGCAAGATAACCCTTTACTTTACTTTTGTGCAAATACTCCATTAGTTCTTTTAATTCATTTTCTTGAAAATTAGTTCCAAGATCACGCATATTATAGCCTTTTACCCCAAAATAAACAGCATTTGCGCCGTTTTTCACAGCAGCAATTGCGCAAGGCATGTCAGCAATTCCAACCAATAATTCGGGCTTGTGTAGCATGAAGAATAATTGATTGGAAAAAGTTATAAAACAAGGCAATTTTCCTTTTAGGTATTTTCCCAATATTTTTAAACTATTAACCAGTAACTTAGTTATGGTTAAGATTTATTTTTCACTAGGGCAGGCAAATGAAATGGTAAAAAAGGTGCGCAGGGAAGTTGAGCGCCTTGAAGAGCTGAATGAACAATTAGCTTTGCTTGATAATACAAAAATAGAGTTTGATGAGGAGAACATGGAGAACTTTTTGCTGGAAGTAGAGCTAAATAAGAATTTTCACGAAAAAAACCTTGAGATGTACTCTATAATTGGTTTCCTGATCAGGCAGGGTTGTATCATAAGGGACCTGGACAAAATGGAAATAGATTTCTATTCAAAGCTTGAGAATAAGGAAATCCTATTTTGCTGGAGCCCAAAAGAAGAAAAAATCCAGTTTTGGCTCTTTCCAAGCGAAGATTTGTCCAAAAGAAGGTCTGTAAAACAAATAGAAGATGCTTATTTTGAGCAATTAAAGCGGATGAAATGAGGGTTAGAAATTTCAGTTGAAATCACCCCTAAACCCCAACCTTTTAAAAGCTTTCCAATTCTATTTTCTTTAATTAGCGGCTTGGTAGCCGTTAGTGGCGCGTTTAATGATGCTTGGTTTTTGCAGGGAATGATTTTTTCTTTTCCAGCTATCAGCATGCATTAATAGAGCCCGAATTTCGCCTGGTGTATCAAAATCAAAAATTTTGAATTACGTCAAAAATGAATTTGCTTGGTGGTTTATTGGCTGATGAAAAAAGACACTATTTGGTTCCAGAGCATGTCCTAATTAAAAAAGAAAAAGTTGCTGAACTAATGGCTGAACTTGGAATCAAAAAAGATGCACTGCCAAGAATAGATAAAACAGATTCTGCGATAAAAAATTTAAGACCTGAAAAAGGGGATGTAGTAAAAATAATACGCGATTCCCTGACCGCAGGACAGGCAGTTTATTACAGAAGAGTAATTTAATAATTAAAATTAATTTCTGACGAAAAGTTGGAGAAAAAGTTGGATAAAAAAAGGGTGAGCAAATGTCTTGGGAACTGATTGATTCTTATTTTAAAAATAAAAATATTGCGCAAATGGAAATAGATTCATTTGACCAGTTCGTAAACCAAAAATTGCAGGAAATTGTAAAAGAAAATGCGCTTATTGTTCCAAAAATAGAGGAAGTAAAAATAGAATTATCCAACATTGAGGTAGATAGGCCAAAAATAATTGAAGCTGATGGATCCCCAAGAGAGGAATTTACTCCAATGGAAGCAAGATTAAGAAACAGGACTTATGCAGGGCCTATTTACTTGACAATGAGATTATACAGAAGAGATGTTGAACAGGATGCAAGAAGAACATATATTGGGGATTTGCCAATAATGGTTAAATCAAATTTGTGCTGGTTAAAAGGAAAAAGCCCTGACGAATTAATTGAAATGGGCGAAGATCCAAAAGATTTCGGCGGATACTTTGTTGTTAATGGTTCAGAAAAAGCATTAATGACACAAGAAGTACTTGCTTCAGACAGAGTACTTATTTCTGAAGGGGAAAAAGGAGTTGTTTCAGAAGTAATATCAACAAGAGGAGCATTCAAAGGAAGAGTAAGAATCCTGCGAACACCTGAAGGATTATTATTTGCTTCATTCCCAACGAGCCCAAAGAAATTACCTTTATTCTCATTATTCAAAGCACTTGGATTGAAAACAAAGAAAGAAATTTTTGATGCATTCCCTGAAGAGAAAGAAATACAAAACGATTTATTGTTGAACTGGGAAGAATGCGAAATAGCAACTGAAGAAGAAGCACTTGATAAAATAGGTAAATTTGTTGCACCAGGGCAGGTAATTGATTACAGATTAAGAAGAGCAAGAGAAGTAATTGACGGATTCCTTTTGCCTCACATAGGGCAGGATGAACCGGCAAGATTAGCTAAGGCTTATTATTTATCAATGATGGCAACAAAAGCAATTGAAAGGTCATACGGATTGCGTGGAAAAGATGATAAGGACCATTACGCAAACAAAAGACTTGAGCTTTCAGGAAAATTAATGGAACACTTATTCAGATACAGTTTCAAATATTTTGTAAAAGATATTAGATTCCAAATTGATAGAACAGTTACAAGAAGAAGAAAATTAAATATTTCAACAATAGTAAGACCTGGCGCAGTAAGCGAGAGAATAAAGTTCGCAATGAGCACTGGAAACTGGATAGGAAGAAGCACAGGGGTAGCAAAATTCATGGATAGAGTAAATTACCTTGCCCCATTAACAGATTTGAGAAAAGTAAAATCACAATTATCAAAAACAAGAGAATTATACGAAGCAAGAGATGTACACGGAACACACTGGGGAAGATTAGATCCAATAGAAACACCAGATGGCCCTCAATGCGGATTAGTAAAGAACTTATGCTTCATGGCAGAAGTAACAACAGAAGCAAACGAAAGCCCTGTTGAAGACTTTTTACACAAACAAGGAGTAAAATTGAAAAAATTATAAAATTTTGATTTTGATATTTTTTGAATGGAAATGGTGATGAAATGGCAGAAATAGCAAAGGTTTACATTAACGGAAGATTAATCGGATTCCACGAAAAACCAGAAGAACTTACAGAAATAATTATTGATGCAAGAAGACAAAACAAGCTGCCAAAACAAATGAATGTTGCCTTCCACAAAGACACAAATGAAATATACCTAAACACTGATTCAGGAAGATTGCAAAGACCAGTTATAGTTGTGACTAATGGAAAAAGCACTTATACCCCTGAAATGAAAAAACAGGTTATTGAAGGAAAACTTACTTTCAACCAATTATTAGAAATGGGTGTAATAGATTACCTTGATTCTGAAGAAGAAGAAAATGCACTGGTGGCACAAAGCGAAGAAGAAATAACAAAAAGCCACACACACCTTGAACTAGATGGCGCGGCAACCCTGAGCATTATTTCAAGCCTTGTTCCTTACATTAACCACAACATGGCAGGAAAAGCATTGCATGGAGCAAAAATGTTTAAACAGGCAATGGGAATAGGGGCAATTAATTACAAAATAAGGCATGATACGGAAGGATACTTTTTATATTACCCAGAAAAAAACTTGGTTAAAACAAGAACAATGGATTTAATTGAACTTGATAAAAGGCCGCAAAGCCAGAACTTTGTAGTAGCAATAATGCCTTACTATGGATTCAACACAATGGATGCAATAATACTAAACAAAGGAGCAATTGACAGAGGATTAGCAAGAGCAGCTTATTTCAGGAATTACGAAGCAATAGAACAGCGTTACCCTGGAGGGCAAAGAGACAGATTTGAAATACCAACAGAAGAAAAAGTAGGGTTTGTTGAAGAAGAAAACTACAAGAAATTAGGGGCTGACGGAATAATACAATTAGAACAATATGTCGGAGAAAATGAAGCAATAATCGGAAAAACATCCCCTCCAAGATTTTTTGAAGAAATGACTGATTTTGGAACAGATGAAGAAAAAAGAAGAGATGCATCAATGACAATAAGAAAAGGAAAGCCAGGATGCGTTGACACAATCATGATGACTGAAGCAGAAGACGGAAGCAGATTAGTAAAAGTAAAAATAAGAACTTTGCTCATCCCATCCGTTGGAGACAAAATAGCTTCAAGACACGGACAAAAAGGAGTAGTAGCGGCAATAATACCTGAAGAAGACATGCCATTTACAATAGACGGAATAAAACCTGATTTGATAATTAACCCGCACTCAATCCCATCAAGAATGACTATGGGGCACTTAATGGAAATGATTGGCGGAAAAGCAGGTGCAGCAAGCGGAAAAATAATTGACGGCACACCATTTAGCTCAGTTCCATTAAAAGAATTAGAAGAAAGTCTCCGCGAACACGGATTCAGAGGAGACGGAATGGAAATATTTTATGACGGAATAACAGGAAAAAGAATTGAGGGGGAAATATTTACTGGAGTAATTGCAACACAAAAACTTTACCACGTAATAATAAACAAATTACAGGCAAGAGCACGCGGACCAGTACAAGTACTAACAAGACAGCCAACCGAAGGAAAAGAAAAAGAAGGCGGATTAAGATTCGGAGAAATGGAAGGCGAAACACTTGTAGGGCACGGAGCAGCAATGCTTCTCCACGAAAAATTACTTGAAGATTCAGACAAAACAGTTGAACTTGTATGCGAAAAATGCGGAGTAATAGCCGTGAATGATGAAATAAGGCACAAGCGTTACTGCCCAATATGCAAAAGCACAG